>Ga0207684_10000191_pt1 | contig 97670 bp, 93 predicted proteins | sample KBSK5501metaG_FD_184342 | JGI IMG/M metagenome (GOLD analysis project Ga0207684, IMG submission 184342) | Corn, switchgrass and miscanthus rhizosphere microbial communities from Kellogg Biological Station, Michigan, USA - KBS K5-50-1 metaG... | ecosystem: Host-associated > Plants > Roots >...
CCCACCCCAACCCTCCCCGCCTTGCGGGGAGGGGGGACTTCCCTAGTTGAGCCTCTCGAAGATCATCGCCATGCCCTGGCCGCCGCCCACGCACATGGTCTCCAGGCCGATCGTCTTGTCCTTGGTCTGGAGGCCGTTGAGCAGGGTGCAGAGGATGCGGGCCCCGGTCATCCCGAACGGATGCCCGAGCGCGATCGCGCCGCCGTGCTGGTTGAGCTTGTCGCCGAAGGGATCGATCCCCAGTGCGCGCGCCGAGGGGATCACCTGGGCGGCGAAGGCCTCGTTGATCTCGACCAGGTCGACATCGTCGATGGTCATGCCCGCCCGCTTCAGCGCCTTCCGGGAGGAGTCGATCGGCCCCAGCCCCATGAACTCGGGCTCCAGCGCCGAGACACCGGTGGAGACGATTCGCGCGAGCGGCTTGATCCCCAGCTCCTTGGCCTTGATGTCGGACATCACGACCACGGCAGCGGCGCCGTCGTTGAGCGGGCAGGAGTTGCCGGCGGTGACGGTGCCGTCCTCGCGGAAGGCCGGCTTGAGGGTGGCCAGCACCTCCATGGTGGTCCCCGGCCGGGGACCGTCGTCCTTGGTGAAGGTCTGCCCGTTGGGCAGCGGCACGGGGATGATCTCCCGGTCGAAGAAGCCGTCGTCGCGCGCCTCGACCGCCCGGTTCTGGCTGTTCATCGCGAACCGGTCCATCTCCTCGCGGCCGATCTTCTCGCGGCGAGCGACGTTCTCGGCGGTCTGGCCCATCGCGATGTAGATGTCCGGGTACTCCTCCTCGTTCCCGGGCTTGAGTCGCGAGTTCTGGGCGTCCGGCGGATCCGAGGTTCCGTTGCCGAAGCGCGACACGGCCTCGACGCCGACCGAGAGGAAGACGTCGCCCTCGCCGGCGCGGATCGCGTGCGCCGCCATCCGGGTCGTCTGCAGCGACGACGAGCAATAGCGGGTCACCGTGCAGCCCGGGGTGTCGAGACGGGCCAGGATGGACACCACGCGGCCGAGGTTGAAGCCCTGCTCGCCGCCGGGCAGCCCGCACCCGCACATGAGGTCGTCGATCATGGCCGGCTCCAGCTGGGGCAGCTTCTCGAGGACCTTGGTGGTGACGTAGGCGGCCAGGTCGTCGGGCCGCATCTCGACCAAAGAGCCTTTGAACGCGCGCCCGATGGGCGAGCGGCCGTAGGCGACGACTACCGGTTCCGGCATGCGCTGTACCTCCTGAGGATCAGTTCGAGTGTACGCGGCGCTGGGAGCCGAACCCGAGGCCAGCGTTGAGGGCGAGCCGGGGACCTCGGCGGGGTGCGGAGACCCCGCCCGCCAGCAGCAGCCTCAGCACCCGGCCGCGGTGGCCGCGATACGGCTCCAGCAGCTCCAGCATCTGCTCGTCGGTGCCGCGCTCCTCGCCGGCCAGGGCAAACGCCACCATGTGCGGGTGGTGGTAATCGCCGACGGCCACCGCGTCGGGATCCCCGAGCGCCACCCCGACCACCTCGGCGGCGGTCCAGGGCCCGATTCCGGGCAGCGCTCGCAGGCGGCGGGTGGCCGCGGCCGGGTCCATGGAGGCGCACTCCTCGAGGCGGCGTGCGTAGGAGGCGGCGCGGCGCAGGATCTCGGCCCGGCGGCGCTCGACGCCAAAGCGGTGGAACGCCTCGTAGGGCGTGCGCGTGATGGCATCGGGGTGGGGCGGCACCCACAGGCCGGGCAGCGGGCCGGGCGCGGGCTCGCCGAGGGCGCGGATCAGCCGGCCGTAGGAGGTCCGGGCCTCGGCGCCGGGCACCTTCTGCTCCAGGACCGAGCCGGTCAGCGCCTCCAGAACGGCCCAGCTGCGGGTGAGCCGGAGACCCGGCAGGCGGCGGCTGAGCTCGGCCAGCAGCGGGTGCCGAGGCACGAAACCTGACGCATCGTCCTCCTCTCCCAGCAGTGCCGGCGCCCTCTCCAGCAGCCAGCCGGCGCCCGGGCCCCAGGCTTCGACCAGCGCTTCGGGTCCGCGCAGGCGGATGTGCTGGGTGGCCGGCCCGGCCGGGGTGCGGGTGGCGCGCCAGGCCTCCCGGTCCCTGATACGGACGCAGGGGTCGTGGCCGGTGCGGCGGAGGGGCCCGAGGGTGGCGCCGAGATCGAGCGCCCGGGTGAGGGGCACGATGCGCACGGAATCCGGCACGGCGTCACCATATAGCGCCGTGGCGCGCGGCCTCCGTTCCCTGCTCCTGGCCGGCGGCGCGCTGTTAGCGACCTGCCTGGCCGCCCTCCCGAGCTCCGCGCTGGCCGACGACTGGGCCATCAACAGCTTCGCTGTCCGGCTCTCGGTGCAGGCCGACGGGTCGCTGAACGTCACCGAGGACATCGAGGTCAACTTCGTGACCCCGCATCACGGGATCTTCCGCGACATCCCCGTGGTCTACGACTACGACCAGGCCAGCAACCGGGTCCTCCAGCTCGATGTGCGCTCGATAACCAACGCCTCCGACCGGCCCTGGCAGTACGCCACCTCGCGCAACGGGGCCTACGAGGAGATCAAGATCGGGGACCCCAACCAGACCCTGAGCGGCGGGCAGAGCTACCTGCTCACCTACACCGTCCACGGCGCGTTCAACGGCTTCGAGGATCACGACGAGCTCTTCTGGAACGTCACCGGCAACCAGTGGGCGGTGCCGATCGCCGCCGCCACCGCCACCGTAAGCACGCCACCCGGCTCGCTCCAGCGGCAGACCTGCTACCAGGGCCCCAACGGCTCCACGGATCCCTGCACCGCGGCCCTGGCCGCCGATACCGCCAGCTTTGCGGCGACCCGCCCGCTCAACCCGGGCGAAGGGCTCACGGTGGTGGTGGCGCTCAACAAGGGCGCCATCCCCAACCCGGTGCCCATCCTGGAGGCCAAGCCGCGCTCGCTGCCTCAGTACTTCGAGCTCACACCGGCCACTGTCCTGGGCTCCCTGATCCTGCTCGCTGTCGGCCTTGGGCTCCTCGGCCGGTACTGGTGGCTGCACGGTCGTGACCGCCAGTACACGACCGCCTACTACACGCAGCACGACCTCAACGCGCCGGACCAGATCACCCCCCTCTTCCAGCACCGGCCGGTGGTGGTCGAGTTCGAGCCGCCCGACCAGCTGCGGCCGGGCCAGCTGGGCCTGATCCTCGATGAGAGCGCGGACACCAAGGACGTGACCGCGACCATCATCGATCTCGCCGCGCGCGGCTACCTGACGATCACCGAGGTCCCCGGCAGCGGCATCTTCGCGCGCGGCAACTACCAGCTCAAGAAGCTTCCCGGCGGCGATGTGACCAAGCTGCAGCGCTACGAGCGCACCATCTACAGCGGCCTCTTCCAGAAGGGCGACGACCTCTTCCTGAGCACCATCCGCGGCACCTTCAAGCCCACCCTGGACGATGCGGAAGCCCAGCTCTACACCGACGCCCAGGCGCGCAAGTGGTTCACCCACAATCCCCAATGGACGCGAATCGGATGGGCGGCGGCCGGCGTGGTGACCATCGTCGTGGGCGGCGTCCTGACCTTCCTGCTCGGCGCATTACTGGGGGCCGGGCTGATCGGGATCGCGATCGTGGTCATCGGCGTCCTGGTCACCCTCGGCCATCGCTCGATGCCGCAGAAGACGGCCGGCGGCCACGACGTACTGATGCGCACCCTGGGCTTCCGCATGTACATGACCACGGCCGAGAAGTACCAGCAGCAGTTCGCGGAGCGCGAGAAGATCTTCACCGCCTACCTGCCCTACGCGATCGTGTTCGGATGCGTGGACCGCTGGGCCCACGCCTTCCAGGACATCGACGTGGCCGCCGCCACCGCGGGCTGGTACGTGGGCGCGCAGGGCTTCAACGCTCTGGCCTTCTCCAGCAACCTGCAGACCTTCAACTCCACCGTCGCGAGCTCGATCAGCTACACGCCGGCCTCCCGCGGGTCCTCCGGATTCGGAGGTGGTGGGGGTGGCGGCGGGATGGGAGGCGGCGGCGGCGGCAGTTGGTAGCTAGCCTGAGCGGCCGTCCGCGAGCATGCGCACCAGCTTTTCGCGGAGCACCGAGAGGGTGGGCGGCTTGGCGATGAAGCCGTCCGCGCCGGCGCCCTGCCACACCGTCTCCTCGCCCTGGGACACGCTGGCCGAGAAGAGCAGGATCGGCACCCGCGCCAGGCGCGGGTCCTCGCGCAGCCGGCGGGTCAGCTCGAGACCGCCCAGGTTGGGCATGTGCACGTCGGAGATGACCAGGTCGGGGATCTCCTCGGCCACCGCCGCCAGCGCCTGGACCCCGTCCTCCACCACCACGCCGCGATAGCCGAGCGTCTTCAAAAAGACGCTCATCAGGTGCCGAATGGTGGCGTCGTCGTCGGCGACCACGATGGTGGCGGTCACGCGCTCGACCGGTGGATGGGAACCGCGAAGGTGAAGGTCGATCCCTTGCCCACGACGCTCTCGGCCCAGACCCGGCCCCCGTGCATCTCGACGATCTGGCGCACCAGCGGCAGGCCGAGGCCGGTGCCGGTGATCGATTCGCGGTCCTTGGACTCGTGGCGCGCATAGCGCTCGAAGACCGTGTCCAGGGCCTCCGCGGGGAGGCCGAGGCCGTGGTCGGTGATCGAGACCGTGACCTCAGCGCCATCGGTGATGCTCTTCATCAGGACGTCGCCTCCATTGGGCGAGTACTTGATCGCGTTGCTGAGCAGGTTGGAGACGACCTGCGTGAGCTTGTCGGCGTCGCCCTCGATGGCGGGCAGCTCCGGCTCGAGCTCGAGCAGCATCCAGTGCGACTGGGTCGCGGCCTGGAAGCGATCGGCGACCTCGGCGACCACCCGGTTGAGGTCGACGCTGCCGTAGTTGAGCTGCATGCGGCCTGACTCCATGCGCTCGAGGTCGAGCATCTCGGAGATCATCCGGGTGAGCCGCTTGCCCTCGTTGTGGATCTCGCGCGCGAACTCCTTGACCTCGGCATCGCTGAAGTCCTGCTCGGCCAGCAGCTCGCTGAAGCCCTGGATCCCGGTGAGCGCGGTTCGGAACTCGTGGCCGACCAGCGACACGAAGTAGCTCTTGGCCTTGCTGATGCGGTCCAGGTCCTCGATCGCGCGCTGCTGCTTCTCGAGCGCATCGACCAGGCGCGCCTCGGCGTTCTTGCGCTCGGTGATGTCGCGGATGACCGCCACCAGCATCGTCTCGTCTTCTGTGATCCAGGTGCCGCCGAGGTCGATCTCGACCGGGAAGCGGGTGCCGTCGCCGCCGATCGCGGCCACCTCGCGGTGGACGCTGAACGACTCGGCGGGCGCCGCCAGGTGGGTGCGCACGATGCGGTCCATCTCACCCTGGTCCTCGGGGGCCAGGAACTGGGGCACCGTCTGACCCACCAGCTCGCCGGCCGGACGCCTGAACATGCGCACGCCGGCGCGGTTGATGGAGCGGATGCGCCCGTCCTGGTCGATGGTAACCAGCGCCTCGGCCACGTTGTCCATCACGCTCTGGGCCCAGGTCGCGTGACCGCGGTATTCGTCGAGCAGCTGGTCGAAGGCGGATCGTCCGAGTTCACGCTCGGCCACCGCCGCCAGGTCCACCAGGAGCTCTAGATCGTCCTCGCCGAACTCCCGCAGCTGGGGGTCCATGACCGCCAGCACCCCGACCCGGTGGCCGGCGGGCTCGGCCAGCGACTTGCCGGCGAAGCTGCGCATGCCGAGCTCGTCGGGCTCCGACCCGCTGTGTGCGTACGGCCTCCGGGTGCCCAGGGCGCGCTCGAAGTGAGTGCCCGGCCGGAGGACGTCGCGGGGTGCCAGGCCCTGGACCGACTTCAGCCAGACCCGGTCGACGCCGACCAAGGCCATGACCGCGGCCGGTGTGCCCATCAACCGGCGGGCCAGCCGCGTGATGCGGTCGAAGCGCTCCTCGGGCGCGCTGCCGAGGAGCTCAAGCCGGTTCAGGCTCTCCAGCCGCCCCGCCTCGTCGATCGGGACCCGGCTCACGGCCGTCTATCGTACGTTGACGCCGGTTTAGTTCCACACTTTCCGGATGGCTCGCACGCTCGCCCGTCTCGATCCCGAAACCCTGGTCTTCGGCAACCCCAGCCCTTCCGACGCGCAGGTTTCGCCGGACGGCTCCCGCCTCGTCTATGCGGTGCAGTCCGCCGATCGCAGGGCACCCGACAACGCGCGCTCACGCATCTACACCTGCGCTTTCGACGGCGGCGGCGCGGCGCCTCTGACGGCTGGTGGCGAGGAGATGGCGCAGAGCGGCGCCCGCTGGTCCCCGGACGGGACCTCGATCGCGTTTGCGTCCGAGGTCGACGGCGGCTTCGCTCTTTTCCTGGTGGATGCCGGCGGCGGCACGCCGCGCCAGGTGACCCGGCACCGCGGGGAGATCGCGAGCATCGCCTGGTCGCCGGACGGCTCCCGGCTGTCCTACTCGGCTCCCGTCGATCCCGAGGACCCGGAGGAGGCCGGGCCCGCGCCCGAGGGCGAGCCCGTGGTACGGGTCACGCGCCGGCCGGACTACAAGCTGGACGGGCGCGGCTTCCTGGACAACCGCCGCCACCAGGTCTTCGTGGTGCCGGCCGCCGGCGGAGCCCGCCGCCGCCTCACGGCCGGGCCGCGCGAGCACTCGGGCGCCACCCGGTCGCCCGACGGCGCGCGGCTGGCGTTCGCCTCGTCGGTGACCGGGCATGCGCAGCTCTGCGTAGCCGACGTGGCCTCCGGCCTCCTCCACCGGGCGGGCGTGGAGCGGGGCGTGGTCGGGCCCATGGCGTGGTCGCCGGATTCCTCGCGCTTGCTGGTGGCCGCCGATCCGACCCGGAGCTACCAGCTGGACTGGTGGCTCTACGAGGGCGACACCGGGGCCCTGCGCCAGGTCACGGACGACGCCGGCCCGCAGCCGCACACCGGCTACCCGGGGTGGCAGCCGCCCTCGCCTCCCTGCTGGCTCGACGGCTCGCGGGCTCTGTTCCACGGTATCGAGCACGGGCGCAGCGGGCTCTGGACGGTCGACGTCGACAGCGGCGCCCTGGCGCCGGTCGCAGCCTGGGACGCCGTGCACCTGGGCCTCAGCGGCGACGCGAAGCGGCGCCGGTTCGTGCAGACGGGCTCGGCATTCGACTCCCCGCCGGTGCTGGTCGCCTTCGAGCTCGACTCGCGCTCCGTGCGCTTGATCTCGAGCGGGGGCCCGGCCGCGGGCGTCACCTCCTGGGAGCGGGTGGCCCTGGAGCGGGGCGGGCTGGAGATCGAGGGCTGGCTGCTCAAGCCCGCGGACTTCGACGAGTCGCGCCGGTACCCGCTGGTGCTCGACGTGCACGGCGGGCCCAACATGTTCCACGGCCACCAGTGGCAGGCGCCTCAGCAGGCGCTGGTCGGCCGCGGCTTCCTGGTGCTGGCCTGCAACCCCCGCGGCTCCAGCACCTACGGTCGCGACTTCACCGGCCGCGTCTTTCACGACTGGGGCGGCGAGGATTACCAGGACCTCATGGCGATGGTCGACCTGCTGGCCGCCCGTCCCTACGTGGACGCCGGGCGGCTGGGGATCTACGGGTACTCGTACGGCGGCTACATGACCTCCTGGACGATCGGCCAGACCGACCGCTTCCGCGCGGCCGTGGTGGGCGCGCCCTGCTTCAACCTGGTCTCCATGTGGGGCACCTCCGACATCGGCGACGCCTGGGACGACGTCCAGTGGGGCGGCAGCCCCCGGGAGGCGGAGGCCTTCTACCGGGAGCGCTCGCCCTCGACCTGGGCGCACCGCGCGCGCACGCCCACCCTGGTCGTGCACGGGGAGGCCGACGACCGCTGCCCGATCGGGCAGGGCGAGGAGCTCTACACCTGGCTGCAGGCCTCGGGCGTGGAGACCGAGTTCGCGCGCTACCCGGGCGCGGCGCACCTCTTCGTGTTCACGGGCAAGCCATCACAGCGCGCCGACTTCCTCCAGCGCGTCGGGGACTGGTTCGGGAAGCACCTCTAGACAAAGAGAGGTTGCGGATGGGCACGCTCCACCAGCGTGCCCATCTCGGCCTCGGTCGGGCGCCGCTGGAACCGCGCCGCCGCGGCGAGGAACTTGGGGAGCAGGTCCACGTCGCCGACCGAGTTGAGGAACGCGGCCGGCTCACTTAGCGACCACCAGACCGCCAGGTCGATGTCCTCCTGGGCCTCGAAAGGCTCGTACCAGGTGGTTCGGGTGCGTTCGCGGCCCAGCCAGGGCTGGCGGGCGATCGACTTGATGGTCTGGACGGCGACGTTGCGCTGGCGGCAGGTGGCCAGCAGCGCTTCGAAGTTCTCGGCGTAATAGGGCAGGCGCATGGTGATGCGGTTGTAGGGGAGCAGCACCGAGTCGAAGTCGAACCGCTCCAGGCTGCGGCGATGGTTGGCGGCGATCTGGGCGCCGTGGCCGGTCACGCCGATGAAGCGCACCAGGCCCTGGTCCCGTGCCTCCACGGCCGCCTCGATCGCCCCGCCGGGGCTGAGCGCGGCGTCCCACTCGATGGGATCGGCGAGGTTGTGCAGCTGCCAGAGGTCGACGTGATCGACGCCCAGCCGGTCGAGGGAGCGGTGCAGCTCCTCGCGCGCCTTGTCGGCCGCCCGCTGGCCGGTCTTGGTGGCCACGAAGAAGCGGTCCGGCTCGCGCTTCAGCCAGGGCTTGACGCGCAGCTCGGCGTCGCCGTAGCTGGCGGCCACGTCGATGTGATTCACGCCGTACTCGAGCAGCACCTCGAGGGTGCGGTCCGCCACCTCCTGGGTGACCCGGCTCAGGGCGGCGCCCCCAAAGAGGACGCGGCTGCTGTGATGGCCGGTGCGGCCGAAGGGCATCGTGGGCAGCTGTTTCACGAGCTCACTTTGGCATAGAGGCCCGCCAGGGGACTGGTCCCGGTGACCGCCAGCTCAGCCGCGATCCGGCCGGCCACGAAGCCCTGGACGTGGCCGGTCCCGTTGTAGCCGCCCGCCGCCAGGATCCGATCCTCGCTGCCGGGCACCGGGCCGCAGGTGGGGACCGGGTCGGCGGCATAGCTGACGATTCCCACCCAGCGATGCGTCACCGGCGCCGTGACGCCGAGATCCTCGGCGAGATAGCGGGTCAGCCGCTCCTGGACGGGGATCGAGAGCTCTTCGCGGTCGGTGTAGCTGGCGTCGCCATCGAGGTCGGAGAAGCCGCCCAGGGTGACGCGGCCGTCGGGCAGCTGCTGCGCGTACTCGTAACCGTCCCGGATCGAGACCGGGCAGGGCAGGCGCGCTGATTCGGCGGCGGTGGCGAGCATGTTGAGCCGGCGCGGGCGCACCTCCGCGGCCGTGGCCGGCACCAGCGCGGGGAGCGCGCCGTCGGCCGCCACGATCACGCGCTCGGCGCGCACCACCCCCCCGCTGGTCTCCACTCGCACAACGTGACCGTCGATGGTCGGCGGACCGGCCGCCCGCGTCCCCTCGCGAATGCGGACGCCGCGCTCATCCAGCGCGCGGGCCAGGGCACGCAGCCAGCGCGCCGGCTGCACCGCCCCGTCGTGCGGCGTGAGCAGCCCGATCCGGCCCGGACGCTGCAGCACCTCGGGCAGCGCCCCCTCCGGAACCAGCTCGCCTGGAAAGCCGTCGCGCACGAACGCCGCGTGATGCTCGCGCACGCGCCCGGCCTCGGCCTCGTCATAGGCTACGCGCAGTACGCCCGTGAGCCGGAACTCCTGGCGCGCCCCGATCGCCTCGGCGATGGCGAGCATCTCGGTCTGGGCTTCCAGTGTGGCCCGATAGCGGCGGGCGGCCGTCTCCGGGCCCCAGAGCCGGCAGGCCTCGTCGTAGCGGGGCGCCACGCCCGCCATGAAGAAGCCGCCGTTGCGGCCGGTGGCGCCACCGGCGACGGTGCCGGCCTCCAGGACCAGCGCCTTGACGCCCAGCTCTGCCAGCCGCCAGGCTGCCGACAGTCCACCGATCCCCGCGCCGATCACGCAAACCTCGCAGCTGGCATCCCCCTCGAGGGGTGCGCGGGGCGAGTACGGCTCGTCGAGCCAGAAGGGGACGGTGGCGGTGTCAGGCGGGACCATGTGGCCGTCCATGGTGGCTCATAATCGCGCCCGATGGTCGGGCTCCGGAGGCGACGCGTGGCCTTGCCCGCGGCGCTGGTCGCCAGCCTCCTCGCCGGCTGCGGTTCGATTTCAGGAGGCCCCCCCGCTCCCGGCGCAGTGATCTGGCCGGCGCCCGGCAACCCCCTGGAGCTGACGGTGCAGGCCGGGTTGAAGCCAGAGCCGAAGGAGACGCTCGTGTTCCATGTGCACGCCCACCTCGACGTCTTTCTGGACGGGCGTGCGGTCCTGGTTCCGGCAGGCCTCGGCATCAACGTGGCGGACCCCGCGGTCAAGCACGGGCAGTGGAATGACGAGCCGACATACGGCGGGATCTCGGGCTGCGACCAGCCCTGCATCTCGCCTTTGCACACCCACGATGCGTCGGGCGTCATCCACACCGAGTCGGCGACCAGCACCCCCAACCGGCTGGGCCAGCTCTTCACCGAGTGGGGCGTCGCCCTGAGCGACTCCTGCGTCGCGCAGTACTGCGAGCCCGCGACGGCGGTGGCGATGTACGTCAATGGCAAGAAGCTCACCGGGAGCTTCGCGGATGTTCCACTCACCGACCGCAAGCAGATCGCCCTGGTCATCGGCTCGGCTCCCAAGCAGATCCCGAGCTCGTTCCCGTCGTGGGCGCCCGCATAGGAGCCTGTGTCAGCGCACTCCTCGCTGCCGTGGCAAGATTCGCCGTTGTCCAGCGTCGGAGCAACAGCCGGGCGGCCGCCCGGTTGAGCTGCAGGAGAAATTTGCGGATGCCTCGTGCCAATACGGCGGGCCGCGCCACCGCCTTGGCGGCTGCCGGGATCGTGCTTTCGACCGTCGCCGCCTTCGCCGCGCCGTCAGGGTGGCTGGCGCTGGACGGGTCGATCCGGTCCGCGACCGGCGCGGTCCGCGATTGGGCCAACTCGGGGCTCGGCGGGCCTGCTGGATGTCCGGCCGGCGCCGTCGACGTCGGGGGTAGCGGCGGCCTGTTCAACTGCGGCACGCCGAGTGGCGGCCCAGGGCCGCCGTCGCCGCCCGTGCTCACGCCCGCAGCGGCGGCCGACCCCAGCATCATCGGTTCCGTCTTCATCGTCGATCCCATCTCCGGCGACGCCACCTCGTGCGGGACTGGCGATCCCACCGTCCTGGCCGCCGGGGAGAAGAACGGCGCCGCGATCAGTTCCTATTCGCTGATCACCAAGACCACGGTGACTCCCAAGGACGACCTCAGCAACGTCTACGCGGTCAGCCACACCCGGGCCAACGGGCATCCCGAGCTCTACTTTGCGGCCGAGCGGCTGGTCAACAACGGCGACAGCCACATCGACTTCGAGTTCCTGCAGGACCGGATCGGGATCACCTCCGCGTGCAGCGGATCCTTCGTCGGGCACCGCACGGAGGGAGACCTGCTGGCTACCGTCGACTTCACGAAAGGCGGCACCTTCGACGCCCTCAGCCTCTACCAGTGGCATTGCTTCGCCGAGCCGGGGCCGCAGCCTCCCGATGGCACGGTATGCGCTCCGCCCGACGCCTCGCCCCCCCAGCACTACCAGCCGATCGGCACCCCGCCCAGCATCTTCTTCCTGGTCAACGCGGCGACGGTGCCCTGCGGGGGCTGGGTGTGCCGCGACACGATCACCGGCAACTCCACCCAGGTGGCGTCGAACGACTTCATGGAGGGGGGCATCGACCTCCAGGGCCTCCCCTTCACCGGCTGCTTCAACACCTTCCTGCCCCACACCCGGGAGGCGCAGCCGTTCACGGCCAACCTCGTGGACTTCACCGGGCCGGCGCCCCTCGCGTCCTGCCGTAATCCCACCAGCAGCTCGACCTCGACCGGGGCCGGCGGCTCAGTGGCTCCGGGCGCGACCGTCACCGACAACGCCACCTTGAGCAGCCCCGCCGGTTTTGCGCCGACCGGGAGCTTGAGCTTTTTCCTGTGCGTACCGGCCGTACCGGCCCAGGTGACGGCCGCCGGTTGCCCGTCGCCCAACGGCGTCCAGGTGGGAGCGGCCAACACTGTCCGCCGGCAGCGCGACCTCCGACCCGACCTCGAACACGCCGGCCAGCGGCCGCTACTGCTGGCGGACCGAGTACGTGCCCGACGCGCTCAGCCAGGGGGTGTACCTCGCCGCCAGCCACACCGACGCGACGTCCGAATGCTTCACGGTAGCTCCGACCCCAGGGTCGAACACGCCCGGCTTGCCGAGTGCAGGGACGCCTCCGGACCCCGGCCGCGCCCCCTTGACCCTGCTCTGGCTGGTTGCCGTGGCCGGCCTGGCCGCCGCCAGCTGGGTCTGGCGCCGGCGGTGAAGACCCTGCGCCGGGCGGCACTGCCCCTGGTGCTGACGCTGGCCTGGACGCTGGTCGCGATCGCGGCGCCGCCGCCGGCGGCGCAGTGGCTGGCCCCGGCGCTCAGCGCGGGGCCGGCTGCCGCCGGCCCCGCGATCGAAGCGGGTCCGGCGGGCGCGCTGCCCGAGGTCCCCGCGCCGATGGTCACCGACCGGCCCCCGGCGCCGGCCACGGGTCGGCTGCGCCTGCCTGCCGCCGGCATCGATGCCCGCATCGAGCCGGTGCTGGTGGACGCGCAGGGCAACATGGCGGTGCCCAGCCGCCCGGATCTGGTTGGCTGGTACGCGCGCGGGCCGGCGCCCGGTTCGCCGGGCGACGCCATGCTGGACGGCCACCTCGACACCGCCGCCGGCTTGGCCGTCTTCGGCAACCTCAGCCGCGCCGCGCCGGGCAATCACCTCACCGTGGAGTGGGGCGACGGCCGGAGCTATGAGTTCGTGATCGAGTCGGTCCACCTGTACGGCTACGATGCGCACCCCGCCGGCCTCTTCGCCACCGACGGGCCGCCCCGGCTGTCGCTGGTCACCTGCGCCGGGCCCTGGGACTCCCGGCTCGGGACCTACCGCCAGCGGCTGGTGGTCGACGCTCGCCTGGCCTAGCAGAGATTGGCTGAGAGTCTCGATAGGCCGCTGGCGTGCACCCGAGATGTCGCTGGAATGCTTTCGTGAAGCTCGACTCCGACTCGTAGCCGACGCTCTGCATCACTTCGGTGACCGACAGGCGTTCTGAGTCCAACAGCTGCGCCGCACGCAGGATGCGGCATCGTGCCAGGTAGCGCATCGGCGATTCGCCGACGCACACTGCGAAGCGCTGAGCAAAGTTAGATCGTGACATGGCGACCGCGGATGCAAGCCGCGCCACAGTCCAGTCCCTCTGGGGCGACTCGTGGATGAGCTCAAGAGCTGTTCCCACGCGCGCGTCCTCAAGGCCGTGGATCCATGGCGCGGCCGCGCGCGAATCGACCGCCAGCTGCGCGCGCAGGACCTGCACGAGCAGCAGTCCGCAGAGAAGATCGGTCAGCGCTCCGGAGCCGGGGCGCGGCAGCGCCGACTCCGCATCCGCCATCGCGACCAGGCCCTCGATCATTCCCTGGCCCGAGCCCGCGTTGACGTGGATCAGGTCTGGCAGCGCTCGCAGCAGAGGATGGCTGGTTTGGCGCTCGAAGTTGAAGAACCCGCACAGCATGGTGGCGGGATCGCCGCCGCCGGCGATGCCGATCAACGGGAAACGTCCCGGAACGCAGTGCTGCATCAGGTCCGCGAACGAGGTGATCGGCACGCCCAGCTCGCTCATGAGCTCGTGCCGCTGGCCGCGCATCAGCACGGCCACGTCGCCGGTCGAGAGGCGGATCGTGCGGCCCTCGTCAGTGCGAAGCCATCCACCTCCCGAGAGGGTGACGTGGAAGACCGCGGCGCCGAACCGTTCGAGGCCCAGGCCCCACGGCGCGGTTAGCTCGGCGCGGGCGATCAATGATCCGGACATCTGGATGCTGCGCAGCGCCACGCTCAACGGATCCACGGCGCAGTTCTACTCCTTAACTGTCGTAGCGTCCAGCACAGTTTGTACTCGCCGAGGTCCAAACCTGGACGCTAGGACAGGTCTTTCGTCGCCCAAAGCATGGCCGGAAACGCACGCGGACCGTAGCCTGCCCTCACACTCTCTACTCCCGAGGAGGACTTCGATGCCTAGATTTCTGGTCACTTATCACGGCAGCAACATGCCCCACGATGCGGAATCCATGGCCAAGGCGCGCGACGCCTTCATGGATTGGGCCGGCCAGACGGGACCGGCGTTGGTGGACCCTGGCGCGCCGATCGCCGCTGCGCGGACAGTTTCAAGTAATGGCACGAAGGACGGTGTCGCCGACGGGCCGTTCAACGGCTGGTCCGTGATCGAGGCCGCCGACCTGAACGCCGCCGCGAAGCTGCTCGCGGATCATCCGTTCATCGGCCGCGGAGGAGTTCTGCAGATCAACGAGCCGGCGGCGATCTAACGCGTCCTCAGCGTACCCGCTGAGCGGGTGGCAGAGATGCCACGGGTGGTTCAACTGGCGGGCTCAGGCCTGGCCGTGCCCGCCAGCGGCTTCGGCGGCCACGAGGCCTGTCCAGAGTTCGCCCAGAAGAACTCGAAATCGAGCACTTAGCCGTGATTGGCTGGGGAGCTAGGATGAACCTAGGATCTTCTGATTGAGAGTCAGGCGCTACTCTGCCGACTCGACCCCAGTCGCATGGCGAACTCATAGGTGCGCCTGACAAGCAGGGGCGCTCCTTTAGCCATCCTGACGCAGCGTTCGCGCCGGCGGCGCGGTCAGCTACGACGGCACGTCGCTGGACTCAAGACGACGTTCCTTCGCGAGCGAAGGCCAGGACGTGCTCTCTTGTGTCGGAGTCCATTCGCCAAATCACCTTGCCAGCCAGATTCGTAGCCGCGAGAACCTCGTCCAGACGCCGCTCCCAGTCGTCGCTATTGATGTCAAGCACCACCGCCGTCGTAGTGGGCTGACCGGTCGTTCGGTCGACAGGACCGCGACCCCAATCCAGAGCGAAACGAGGTCCAGAGCCCAACTCGAGAACGACCGCCCGCGTGACGAGCGCGCCATATAGGACCGTTTCGAACTGCACATGCAGGATGGCCTCGAGGTCTTCCGGAAGAGCCGCAAGGTGCGCCACCTGACACGCGGTGTAGGCAGCCGCTCCGGGCAAATCGATAAACCGCTGCACGGGCAACTTCCGAAATGGCAGGTCTCGAGGGCGTCGCACCATCTTGCTTGTATGAGGTGCCGACCGGCGGGGTCCGGCCGCGACCGGATCAACAGTGATCGCCTGGCCCGTCGGTGGGTCGTAATAGCGTGCTCGAGGATAGTAGAGGCCGCTCTCCGAGTCGAGGTATTGGCCGGCAAACTGAAAGGGTTGCCGAGGGTGCCGGTGGACGCCGTGAGGTTGCCGTAGGACGTCGTACGTCTAGGTGTTGTGGCGTAATTTGGCGGCTCACATCGCGGCGCGGCGCCGGGACCGCGGATTCCAGGCCCGCCTGGCGGCCTCTCTCAAGCGGAACCAGGAGATCTTGAAACGCCTCGCCGCCGACTAGTTTCCCGGCACCACCTTGATCTCACCGGGGTAGGAAGAGTTATACTCAGATCGTGAAGACGGCCGTCTCTATCCCCGACCGCATCTTCGCGGCGGCGGAGAGGTACGCCCGACGGCGCGGGATCCCCCGCAGTCAGGTGTATGCGGAGGCGCTCTCTCGCCTGATGGCCGACGAGGAGTCGGAGGATGAACTGACGGCCGCGCTGGACCAGGCGTGTGCACAAGTCGACAGCGACCTCGACGAATTCGGTAGGACGGCGGCCCGGCGGCGGCTCGCAGCCACGGAGTGGTAATCCGGCGCGGGGAGATCTGGTGGGCCGACATCGGCTCACCCAGAGGCTCCGCGCCAGCACTGCGGCGGCCGGTATTGCTCATCTCGGCTGACTTCGTGAACCGGTCCCGCTTGGGGACCGTCTCCGTCGTCGGGCTGACGTCGAATGTCAAATGGGCAAGCGCGCCCGGCAACGTCCGCGTAAGCGCCGGAACAGCAGGCCTGGATCGCGACTCAGTGGTCAACGTCACCCAGGTGCAGACCGTCGATCGCGCAGATCTCGACGCCCGGCTCGGCAAACTCCCGCGACGCCTGATGAATGACGTCGACGCCGGGCTCCGCCGGGTCTTGGACCTGTAGCCGGCCGCTCAGTCCTCGGCGCCGCGCAGGAGCTTCAGCATGGCGTCGTAGGAGTCCTGGGGGCACCAGGTGCTGTAGACGTTGGTGATCATGTCCAGCGAGGTGTGGCCCATGATCTGCATCAGCTGCAGGGTGCCCATGCCCCCGCGCAGCGACCAGGTCGCGAAGCCGTGCCGGAGCAGGTGCGGATAGACCGGACGGCGGATGCTCGTACCCCCTTTGAAGGCACTTGTCAAGAGTTGCCGTTAAGGGATCAGGCGCTGCAGCTGAACTCGAAATCGAGCGGCTAGCAGAGGTTGGCTGGGGAGCTAGGATTCGAACCTAGGATCTCCTGATCCAGAGTCAGGCGCCTTACCAGCTTGGCCACTCCCCAGCGCCGGAAGCGGCAATCATTCTACCCACCGGCTTCCGGCCCCCCGGCTTCGCTCCAACGCCCGCTGCGTCAGCCGGAAAAGCGTCCTAGTGGTCGCCGGATGGACTCGGCGGGCACTGCTTTTTGTTGCCGTGTCCCCAGCATTGGGGAATCTGCACGATCTGCGGCCCGCCCGCCGGCGGCGGCGGGTTGACGAGGGCGGGCGCCGGGATCACCGGCGGCGCCGTCTCTGCCTGCGTATCGGCCGAGCGGGCAATCGAGTTGACGGTTGCCGGCCTGGTCAGGGCGGGCGCCGCCGGCGCCGGCACCTGCATCAGCGGCGCGCCGGGAACGGCCAGCGACACCGAGACCGGCGTCACGTGGCCCGCGGGCACCAGCGAGGCGCCCAGGGCGACGCCCGCCGCCAACAGGAGGCCGGCGGCCACCACGACGATCTTCATCTGGAAGGGAAAACGTCCCGCTGCGGCGGGTTACCCGAGCTGACGCGCCCTATCGTGCCGCCCGCTTGGGGGCCGGGGTGCGGGCTGTCTTGGAGTCGCCCATCAGGGTCCCGAAGGCTTCCTCCAGGTACTCCTTGGCCCGGTAGAGGTTGATGGCCCAGCCCACGCCGAAGACGCGTTCGGTGAAGAGGCGCGGCTCGTCGGGATTCCAGTACGCGGCTCGGATGCGGTCCCAGGTCGGCGGACGGAAGTCGTAGGGCACCAGGCCGGCTACTTTCCCATGCCAGTCGCGCTCCGACTCGGGCTTGGACATCTCCTGGGAGATCGCCGCTACCATGAGCCCGAACCCCGCCAGCTTCACGATGCGCCGCAGGCGCCGGACGAACCTCACCATTTGATTATCCCCGTCGTAACCCGTCGCGCGCCCGCCCCGTTCAACGCCACGGTGCTGGGGTAGCGATGGGCAGGCGTATGCAGCAGACCACCGGGTGGTGGCGTTGGTTGACGCCCGGCCTGGAGGTCAAGCGCTGGCTGATCCTGCTGATGTTCAGCCAGCTGATCATCGTGCTGGGCCTGGCCTACCTGCTCAAGGACTTCTACCACACGACCACGCTGCCGGGCGAGGCGTACTTCGTGACCCTCCAGTTCATCCCGCGCTGGATGCGAGGCGTCATCTTCGGCGTGCTCGGGATCGGGCTCCTGGCCTTCGCGGTGGTCAAGCTCCAGAACTCGGTGCTCGGGCCCTTCCTGCCCGGCGGCGAGCGGAGCATCGCCGAGCAGATCTACGCCTTCCGCACCCGCAACCGCGGCCCCCGGATCGTCGCCATTGGGGGCGGCACCGGGATGAGCACCCTGCTCCGCGGCCTCAAGGAGTACACCGCCAACCTGGCCGCCATCGTCACCGTGGCCGACGATGGAGGCTCCAGCGGCCGGCTGCGGGAGGAGTACCGGATCCTGCCTCCGGGCGACTTCCGGCAGTGCCTGGTGGCGCTGGCCGACGCCGAGCCGCTGGTCAAGGAGCTGTTCAACCACCGCTTCACGGAAGGCTCGCTGGACGGCCACTCCTTCGGGAACCTCTTCATCATGGCCATGGCCGACATCACCGGGAACTTCGAGCACGCGCTGCGCGAGTCCGGGCGCGTGCTGGCCGTGCGGGGCGCCATCATCCCCTCGACCCTCCACGACGTAACGCTGGTCGCCAGCGTCAACGGCGGCATGGTCGAGGGCGAGTCCAAGATCCCCATGCAGAACGCGCCCATCAGCCACGTCTTCCTGAAGCCCGACAACTCGGAGCTCAACCCCGAGGCGGCGATGGCGATCATGAACGCCGAGGTGATCGTGATCGGCCCCGGCAGCCTCTACACCTCGATCCTGCCCAACCTCATGGTCCCGGGCATGGTCCAGGCCATCAAGGCGTCACCCGCGCTCAAGGTCTTCGTGTGCAACGTGGCCTCGCAGCACGGCGAGACCGACAACTTCAACGTCAGCGATTACCAGCGCGTGCTGGCCGACCACGTGGACGACATGCCCTTCGACTTCATCGTGGTCAACTCCAACCTCAACCACATGCCGACCGGCGGTCAGACGCAGGTCATCTTCGACTACCAGGACGCGCAGCGGCTCGACCCGCGCGCCCGCTTCATCGCCGCGGACGTCGTCAACTCGCGGATCCCCTCGCACCACGATCCCGAGAAGGTGGCCAAGGTCATCATCAAGCGCGTCTGGGAAGCCTGATCACCCCCCGAAATCTGCGATTTCGCGGGGGGCCCCGATTGAACCGGCCCGCGACCAGCTCCACCAGCGCCGCCGCCGCCGCCGCATAGACCAGGCCCGCGAGGGCGTCCACGAAGTAGTGCTCGCCGAGGTAGACGATCGCGATCCAAACGGCGGCCGTCCAGATCGCGAGCGCCACCGACAGCGCCCGATACCGGTTCCAGGCGTAGAGCGCCGCCAGCAGCGGAAAGGCCGCGTGCAGGGAAGGGAAGGCCGCGTACTGGTTGGGATTCAGATGCGAGTAGATGGGCGATATGTAGTAGCTGTTTGAGATGGGCGAGATGTAGTACTTGTTGAGGAGCTTCTTGACGGTCTCGTCGGTCACCCAGTGCACGCTGTTCGGGAACTGCAGCCGGGGCGGAGCGCTGGGATAGACCAGATAGGTCAGGAAGGCGAGGAACGACATCAGCAGCAGCGCGCTGATGAAGCGCCAGTAGTGCTCGCGGCTGCGGGTCCAGAAGATGAAGCCGACCACGATCGGCAGCGGGAAGTGCAGGAAGTAGAGGACCAGCGCGACCACGTCCTGCGGCTGCACGGAGTGCACGTCGTAGAAGTGCTGCTGCAGGAACTGCGTGGGCAGGGTGCCCCCGAACAGCAGGCGCTCCGCCCCGGACAGGTCGTGCGGCGCGAGCCCGGTCTTGGCAGCGAAGCCGCGCATCGCCTCGTAGGCGAAGAAGAGCACCAGGAAGGGCGTCCAGTCCTTGATGAACTGGCCGCCCCGGCCCATCGCGACCGCGATCAGCAGCAGCGCCAGCACCACCCACTGCGGCTCGATCGAGATGCCCCGCGCCAGCATCACGCCGAAGATGAGCACCAGGTAGAGGACGCTGCCCGCCAGGAGCAGCCGGGGCGGGATGCGCCTCAGCGGCAGCGCCGGCTCAGGTTCTGAGGATCGCGACAGCTGCGATCTCTACAGTGACGTCGCGCGGCAGCGCGTTGGCGCCGACCGCGGCCCGGGTGTGGCGCCCCGCGTCACCCAGCACCTCCACCAGGAGGTCCGAGCAGCCGTTGACCACCTCGGGCTGCTGGCCAAAGCCGGCCTCGCAGTTGACGAAGCCGATGACCTGGGCGATCTGCTCCACCCTCTCGAGGCCGCCGGCGGCTTCCAGCTGGGCCAGGATGGCGACCCCGCAGGCTCGCGCGGCCGACTTCGCCTCTTCGATGGAAACCTGGCTGGGCACCCGTCCCGTGTACATCCCGCCGTCGGCCTTGCGAGGGATCTGACCGGCCACGTAGACGAGGCTGCGGCCTTCCCCGATCGGGACGCTGCGCGTGGGCACGTAGTTGGCCGCCGGGGGCGGCGCCGCCGGCAGCTCGATCCCCAGAGCGCGCAGGCGATCGTGCGGGCTGGCCACCGAGGGAGTGTACGGATACCGTGGGAAGCGATGCTCAAGTTCTACCCCGACCACGTGCCGGCCCGGGTGCCCCGGGTGCTGGGCGACATGCTGGTGACCCTCTGGATCGTGGCCTGGGCCCTCTGCGGCTTCGCGGTCTACCAGATCGTCGAGGGTCTGCAGGCGGTGGCCGACGGCATCACCGGCACCGGGCGCACGCTGGACGCGTGGATTCAATCGTTCCGCAACGCCGTCCCGCGCGGCATACCGGGCATCTCGTCCTTCCTGACCGGCGTCGCCGACGGCCTCCAGAAGAACTCGGGTGACCAGTTGATCGGCTTCGGCGGCCAGGCCCGCGACACCATCGACCACATGGCCGTCGCCTTCGGCCTGATCACCGCCATACCGCCGATCCTGATCGTGGGCGGCACCTATCTCTTCCTGCGCTGGAGGGACGCCCGAGAGATGGGCGCCGCGCTGGCCTTCGTGTCAGCCGCCGAGCGCAGCGGGCGCCTGGAGCAGGCGAGGGCGGTGCTCGCCTACCGGGCGGTGGCGCAGCTGCGCTTCACCGAGCTGATGAAGGCCAGCCAGGACCCCATCGGCGACCTGGCGGATCACCACTACGACGGGCTGGCGACGGCCATGCTCAAGCGGGCCGGGCTGGAATCGTTCCGCCTCTACGACCGCGGGTCCGAACGCCTCTCAGAGGCGGCGGCTGCGGCCGCGGCGGAAGTAGGCGAAACCGGCCAGCAGGAGGACGGCGACCGCGGCCAGGCCCAGCGCCAGGTACGGCGCCTCGGGCCCGGTGACAAGGGCCACTAGCCAGCCGCTGGAGCTGGCCGGGCCGACCGGCGCGGCGGCTGCCGGCGGCGCCGTGGGCAGCGGCTGCAGCGGCGGCTGCGGCTGCCCGCCCGTATCGCGGTAGCTGAAGAGCATCACCGCGTGGTCGGAGGCCCTGAAGGTAGCGGTATAGAGCGTCGGCTGCTCCTCCGCCGTCACCGCGAGGGCGGTTACCGAGAGGACCGGCGGGCGCAGGGGATTGAAATGCAGGCCGGCATCGACGGTGGACCACAGGCCGCCTCGATCCGAGGCGCCGCCGTCGCTGGACACGTAGTAGCGGTCGGCGTGGGCGGCCGTGAACGCGATCTGGTTGAAGTCGGTCGCCGGCAGCGCGCCGCCGCCGGTGAGCTGCTGCCAGGTGCCGCCGCTGTCGGCGGACCCGTAGAGGCCCGTGTTGGTGCCCAGCAGAACGGGGCGGGTGTCGGTCTTGGGCGGCAGCGTGCCGCCGAAGGCCGCCAGCGCCGAAACCAGGTTGCTGCTGGTGGCCACGCCCTTGACCTCGTTCCAGGTGAGGCCCCCGTCGGTGCTGTTGAACAGCGGCAAGGGCTCGGTCCCGCGGGTGGCGTCGCCGCCGGCCAGGAGCTTGGAGGGATCGTTGACCGCCGACACGGCGACCGCCGCCACGCTGATGGCGGGCAGCGTGGCGGCGCCGCCCGGAGCGGCATCCTTGACGGTCACCACGCCCTGCTCGGTGCCGATCGCGGTGAAGGACTTGGCGAAGCCGAAACTGCGGGCGACAGACTTGTCGAGGCCGGGCTGCAGGCTCCAGGTCTGCCCGTAATCCGTGCTGCGCAGCACCCCGCCCCCGCGGGTCCCGGCCAGCACCACGCCCGGCTTGCCCGGGTTGAAGGCGATCGCCAGGACGGCGTGGCCGGGATCTCGGCGCACTGGGCTCCAGGACTGGCCGCCGTCCCGGCTGCGGTAGATGGTGCCGGCCGGCGTGCCCGCCAGCAGCGATTGGCTGTCCGTAGGGCTGACGGCCAGGGCGAAGAGCGGCGAATCGAGGGCCTCAGGCAGTGGCGCCAGCAGGTTCCAGGTGTTGTCCGGACCGACCGCAGACGCGGCAACGGCCGGAAACAGGCCGGCCAAGACCAGCGCTGCGCATGTCGCAAGAAGACGTCTGGAGGGACGCGACACCGAGGGCGCGATTATCGCGCAGCCCGCGGACTTGTGCACGCCGGTGTGGCATCTCCAGGCACTGCCGCTACAATCCGCCCCTAGTGGGGAGAGTGGTGCGGGCCTTGGAAAAGGCCGTGTTCGAACCCGCCCATTTGCCAACAGCGGCGGTAGCCGCGGTGGCTTTCGCGCCCAGCGTCGTCATGGGCTTGGTTTTCTTCAAGGTCGCGGCCCTGATAGTGCTGGCGGTCGCCGTCGGCGCCGGCAGCCTCGCCCACCTCGCGGCGCGTCTGGCCAAGCTGCCGTTGGAAACCTCGCCCATCCTCCCCGCCGTGGTCGGCGTGGCGCTGGTGGGCCCCGCGACCCCGCTGCAATGGGTGGTCATCGTCGCGGTCGCAGGCGCCGTTCTGGAACTGGCTCGCGCCCGCTGGCTGCCGGGGGCGCGGATCCAAGCCGGCCTGGTCGCCTTCGCCGCCATCTTCCTGGCCACCCAGGGCGCGACCGCGGCCTACCTGAATCCCAACGGCCTGAGGCCCCTGGTGGAACCCATCCGGTTCTGGGCGCAGTACGGCGGCAGCGCCGCCTTCGACCCCATCCGCCTGTACGTGGGCAACGTGCCGGGCCCCGTGTTCGCGACCTCTCTGATGGCGGTGGTCATCGGCGCGGCCTGGCTTTGGTACGCGGGCCGCCTGTCGCCCGGGGTGGCGGTGACGTTCGCGCTCGGAGCCACGGTGCCGATCGTCCTCCTGCACTGGAACCTCGCCTTCCAGCTCGAGAGCGCGCCCTCCTGGTTCGCGGTCCTGCTGATCCTGGCCGACCGCCGCTTCCTGCCCGCCTCCAGCGCCTCGCGGCCCCTGCTGGGGATGGCGGCGGGCGTGGGCGGGGTGGCGCTGCGTTCCAAGGGCTTCGGCGTGGAGGCCGTATTCCTGGTGGTGGCGGCGCTCCAGGTCGGCGTGGCTCTCCTGGAGGGGGCCGAGTGGCTGGTCGTGCACCGCGCGCGGCTGGCAGAGAGGATGCGCGGCCACGGGGCCTCGCTGCGGCTGCCGGGCCGCAAGGCCGCCTAACTCAAGGTCCAGGGGTTGCGGCGCTCGACGAACTGGTCACGCCGCGCTCCGACCCCGATCAGGTCGACCGGCGCGCCCACCTCGGACTCGATCAGCTCGACATAGTCGCGGCACTCGCGCGGGAGGTCGTCCCAGCGGCGGGCTGAGCCGATGTCGGTCTGCCACCCGGGCATCTCCACGTACCGCGGCTCGCAGTGCTTCAAGTGGGAGATGTTGGCCATCGGGTGGTGGTGGGTCTCGCCCCGGAAGTCGTAGCTGGTGCAGACCTTGATCCGGGGCAGCTCGTCCAGGATGTCGAGCTTGAGGAGGGCGATCGAGCCCACGCCGTTGACGCGTCCCGCGTAGCGGGCGACGCAGGCGTCGAACCAGCCCGTCCGCCGGGCGCGTCCGGTGACGGTGCCGAACTCGCGGCCGCGCTCCCGGATCTGGTCGCCGGTCGCGTCCTCCAGCTCGGTCGGAAAGGGGCCGTAGCCGACGCGAGTGGTGTAGGCCTTGAGGCAGCCCAGCGTGAGGTCGACGCGGGTGGGCGGGATGCCGCTGCCCGTGCAGGCGCCGCCCGCCGTGGGGTTGCTCCCGGTCACGTAGGGATAGGTGCCGAAGTCGAGGTCGAGCATGGTCGCCTGAGCGCCTTCGAGGAGGATGTTGTCGCCCCGGTCGAGGGCGCCCTGGACCAGTGGGTAGGTGTCCTTGATGTAGGGGTCGAGCACCCCGGCATAACCCAGGTACTCCTCGAGTACCTTCTCCCTGTCGAGCTGCTCCTCCCCGTAGAGCTTGTCGAGGATCGGGTTCTTCACCTGGCCGACCACGAAGTCGATCTTCTTGCGCATGAAGACCTCCTTCTGGAGGTCGCCGATCCGGAAGCCGATGCGGCGCACCTTGTCGCCGTAGGCGGGGCCAACCCCGCGCCAGGTGGTCCCCAGGCGGTCGTCGCCGCGGACGCCTTCCTCGAGCCGGTCGAAGATCGGGTGGTAGCTCATGACCATGTGCGCGCGCTCGCTGACCACCAGGTTGTCGGGCTCGATCCCGCGCTCGCGCAGCTGCTCGATCTCCTTGATCAGCACCCGGGGATCGACGACCACGCCGTTGCCGATGATGCAGGTGACCTCCGGGTAGAGGATGCCGCTGGGCAGGAGTTGGAACTTGAACTCGCCGTGCTCGGTGATGACGGTGTGGCCGGCGTTGTTGCCGCCCTGCGGACGAACGACCACCTGGGCCTTCTCGGACAGGTAGTCGATGACCTTGCCCTTGCCCTCGTCGCCCCACTGGCCGCCGACGATGATGATGACCATGGCCAGCTACCGCCGCCGCCGTGGTGCATTCGCCGGCGGATGCACCACTTCTCGGCGCTCGGGGAGTGCCATCGCCGGCGAATGCACGGTGACGGCCCTACTCTTCGTCCGAAGAGCCGCGTCGGGATTCCAGGTTGTAGAAGAGGGTCTGGTCTTTGCGGAAGCGGAGCTTGACCATGCCCGTGGGGCCGTTGCGGTGCTTGGCGATGATCACCTCGCAGATCCCTGGCTCCTCGGACTTGTCGTTGTAGTAATCGTCTCTATAAAGAAAAATCACCACGTCCGAATCCTGCTCGATACTTCCCGAATCCCTCAGGTCGGAGAGCATCGGGCGCTTGTTGGGGCGCGCCTCGGGACCGCGGCTGAGCTGGGAGAGGGCGATCACAGGGATCTTCAATTCCCGGGCCAGCCCCTTGAGGGAACGCGAGATCGAGGACACCTCCTGGACGCGGTTGTCGTCCTTGCTGGCGCGACCCTTCATCAGCTGGAGGTAGTCGACGACGATCAGGCCGATGTTGTGCTGAAGCCGCGCCTGGCGGGCCTTGAGGAGCAGGGTCAGCTCGTCCAGGACCGGTGACTCGTCGATGTAGATGGGCGCGTTCTCGAGGGGGCCGATGGCCATCACCAGCTGCTCGTACTCGCGGTCGCTGAGCATGCCCCGGTGCATGCGCTGGGAGTCGATCTTGGCCTGCTGGCAGAGCAAGCGCTCGACCAGCTGCTCCTTGGACATCTCCAGGCTGAAGATGGCCACCGGCACGTTGGCGTGGACCGCCGCGTGGAGGGCGATGCCACTTGCCATGGAAGTGTTGTGGGTGGGGATACAGGCTCGGCCGGCCAGGTAGAGGTGGTTCACCGAGTCCACCTGAATGCAACGAACCGGCACCGTCGGGACCGGGCGGATATCGACCACGAACCGGCTGCGCACTCGGGCGTGGGGTCTCGTGACGCGCTGGCGTTCGAGCTTCCGCCTCAGGCGGAAGATGGAGAGCTCGGTGGGCTTGAACCGAACGCGATAACGGGGCCCGTAGTCCACCGAGTTGAACCAGGCGCGGTCTACTGTCAGCCTCGGGGTCAGACCGAGGCCTGTCACGAGTTCCTGAACGCCCTCCGCCAGCGGCTTCCGGACAGACACGAACTCGGCGTGGCCGAGGTTGTCGATGTGGCCGTCCGTGTCCATCAGACCCTGGAGTAGGGCAAGGCGCTGGGCCTGCCCAGCCTCGAGATAGCTGCGGGGAATGTGTTTGTTTCCGAGGACGCCGAGCGCCCGCAGTTGCGACTGCACCGCCAGGGGTCGGTCAGGATCCTTCCAGGTCCGGCCTGACCCGATGCCATCAACCGTCGTCGGCGAAACCGAATACTCTCGGGCCAAGGCTCTGGCCCGCTCACCAGCCGCGAGTCGCACGCGAATGTCCACTACGGCGCGAGGTGTCAGCTTGGCATTGGGCTGGGGCCAGCCCCGACCGTCACTGAGCGCGTATTCGGGAGTGCCGATCACCTTCCTTGGCCGTAGCGGGCACCCGACAGCCGCCAGCTCCAGTGCGACCTCAGGGTCCCCGAGCGTTACGACCGCTGTGTTCGTATGCCCGTCGCCGAGCCACACGCCCAGCACGTATGGGTCCACCGCCAGATCCTGAGGCGCGTACTGGAGCGGTCCGGAAGCAGGGATCGAATAATTCAGCCGCTGATCAGACTTAGTCCTCAGCGTTGCGAGCATCTGCCGGGTCGTCAAGTTGGCGAGGCGACGCCGTGCCGCTTTGCGGTCGGCCCGAGTGCTGACCGACCACTGATGATCGGCATCGGCGACGATCCGCTCGCCGTCCGAGAAGAGCACCTCGAAGCATTCCCGCTCGAGCTGGATAGGCGTGGCGAAGGTGACGGTGCAGGGAAGGCCACTTTCATCGAAGACCTGGTCGCCGACGCGCAGCGCCCCCATCGTCGTCCAGCCGTCCGGCGTCGGGATCGGCGTATCGAGAGCGAGCGCCTTTCCCATTGAGGGCCGGGCCGCCACGATGATCAGGTCGCTGTTCTTGAAGCCGCTGGTGATGCGATCGAGGTCGTGGAACCCGGTCGGCACCCCCAGGATCCCGGTGCCCCGCGCCATCTGGGCGTCGACCCGCTCCATGGCGTCCTTGAGCAGCGGGTACAGGCTCTCCAGCTTGGTGCCCACCCGCTGGTCGGCGATGTCGTAGACGGCGCGCTGGGCCTCGTTGAGCGCGTCGTCCGCCTCCACCGCCTCGTCGAAACCGAGCCCCGTCACGGTGGCGCCGGCCGAGATCAGGCGGCGCTTCTGGGCCTTGGCCTTGACGATGCGGCCGTAGTACTCGATGTTGGCCGCGGTCGGCACTCCCTCCTGGAGCATCGCCAGGTGGGCGCGCCCGCCCACCCGCTCGAGCACTCCCATCCGCGTCAGCTCATCGGCCAGGGTGATGTTGTCGATGGGCTCGCCCTGGCGGAAGAGCTCGGTGACGGCCCGGAAGATCTGCGCGTTGTTCTCGCGGTAGAAGTCGTCCGGGCTGAGCAGGTCGAGGACCCTCGTGATTGCGGTCGGATCCAGGAGGACAGAGCCCAGCACCGAGCCCTCGGCCTCCAGATCGTGCGGCGGAATCCTGCCCTCAGCGCGCCCCGCTGAAAGGGGCGGCGCGGTTGCCAACCGCTCTACCTATCGCTGGTGACGATCAGGTTGATGTGGGCCTCGACGTCGCGGTGCAGCCGGAGCGCGACCTGGTGCTCGCCGAGCTGCTTGATGGGTTCCTTGAGATCGATCTTGTGGCGGTCGATCTCGACCTGGTGCTGGGCCTTGAGAGCGGACGCGATGTCGGCGTTGGTGACCGATCCGAACGCCTTGTCCTCGGCCCCCACGCGCAGGCGCACGACCACGGTCTTGTTGCCGATCTCCTCGGCCAGGGCCTGCGCCTCGTCGCGGTCCTTGGCCTCGCGCCGGCTGGCGGCGTCCCTGATCTTCCTGGCCTCGTCCTCCACCCCGGCTCGCGCCGGGACGGCCAGCCTGCGCGGCAGCAGAAAGTTGCGCCCGTAGCCGTCGGCCACGTCCTTGACGTCGCCGGCCCGGCCGACGTTCTCGACATCCTTGGTCAACATCACCTTCACGCCGATCGATCCTCCCTGTGATCCTCGAGCAGGCGCAACCGCCGGAGGCGCCCGCCGGCAACCCGCCTGAGCGCCCCCACCAACGCCACCCGGGCGGCGCCCGTGGCGGCCTGCCAGTCTTCGTCGAACACGCTCTGGCCGGCCTTGAGCGCTGCCCTGTGCTCCTCCACCACCTCTTCCGGGCAGGCATCGACGAAGACCTTCACCGCCAGGATGCCCAGCGCCAGCATGTCCAGCTCGCCCAGGACCGGGATCCACGCCGGCAGGTCGAGGGGCCCGACGATGACCGCCAGCGCCGCCGCCAGGGCTGCCTTGGGGGCCGCCGGCACCCTGTCGTCCCGGAACAGGCAGTAGGCCAGCTTGCCGTGCCGGGGGACGTCGCCGAGAAGCGTTCGGACACGCGTGAAGTTCATGGGCATGGGGGGCGGCGCCAAGGGTAGCAGGCCGTTTGGTCGGGGGCCAGAGGCCTTAACCTGCGCCACGAGCATGGCCACCCTGGCCGCCGCGGCGGCAGCGCCCGCCCGCATGGGCAACCGCCGACATCTTGGCCTATCGGCCTACTGGTTCGGCCAGTTCTTTCTCTGGCAGCCGGTCGGGACGATCCTCATCCAGCACCAGGTCGACGACCTGGTGCCCCGCTCTCAGCAGGGCACCGCGCTGGGGGTCCTGATCGGGATGGGCGGCTTCGTGGCCATGGCCCTGCCCCCGCTGGTGGGCCTCTATTCGGACCGCCTGACCACACCGTGGGGGCGCCGGCGCCCGATCATCGTGGTTGGCACAGTGGGCGCCGCCGTGGGTCTCCTGATCCTCTTCAGCGCGCACACCTACATCCAGCTGGCGCTTGGCTACCTGGTGGTCCAGGTCTTCTTCAACGCAGCCGGGGCCGCCTACGCGGGGCTGATCCCGGACGTGGTCCCGGAGGCCGAGTTCGGGCGGGCGTCCGCCTTCCTCGCCACCATGGTCCAGGTCGGCAGCGGCGCCGGGCTGGCGGTGACCGCCGTGCTGACCGGCTCGATCTATCCGCTGGCCTACGTCGTGATCGCGGTCGGCGTCATCCTGAGCATGATCCCGACCCTGATCACCGCCCGCGGCGAGGGCATGGTCGCGGTGGCGCGCGGCGCGCCGCGGCCCCTGGCCGAGTCGGTGCGGGACTTCTTCGCGCCGCTGCGGGGCGGCGACTTCATGTGGGTGGTGCTCACCCGCCTGCTCTTCACCGCCGGCATCAACAGTGTCGCCTACTTCCTCTTCAACTTCTTTCGGGACGTGGTCGGGGTCAAGGATCCCGGCAGCTTCACCCCCACCTGGTTCCTGGTCGTGCTCGCCACGGCGATCCCCTTCGGGCTGCTCGCCGGCTTCTACTCCGACCGCCTGGGGCGCAAGCGCTTCGTCTACGCCAGCGGGTTCCTCCAGAGCGCGGTCGCGCTGGTCTTCATCGTCCTCTTCCCCACCAACCTGGTGCTGGTCTACCTGGCGGCCGCCCTGTACGGCATCGGCTACGGCTGCTACTACGCCGTGGACTGGGCGCTGGCCTGCGACACCCTGCCCGACCGCACCAAGTCGGCCAAGGACATGGGCCTTTTCCACGTTGCCTTCACGCTGCCCCAGACCTTCGTGCCGCTGACCATGGGCGTGCTCCTCGACTACTTCAACAAGCAGTCGGCCAACAGCGGCTACCGAGTGATCTTCTCGTTCGCGGTCGTCTTCCTGCTGCTGGGCACGGTGCTGGTGAGCCGGATCAGGTCGGTTCGCTAGCAGGAAACGAGGCGGCGCCCCAGCGAGCACCGCCTCGGCCGGGTTCGCCGGGTTCACGCTTCCTGGTTATCTGCGCCCCTCAGGGCCGACGCCTCTTTTGGAGGCCAACCTTGCGCGGTCCGCGGCGCCGCCGGCTACTCGAACTGCCAACCAACATATGCCTGTATCCCTCGATTCACAAGCGGTTGGTTTTTCGCACCTGCGGCAAACTGAGCGACATGCGATTCGACGTTTTCGAGACCGCCTACGGCGCCCTCTACGACGTCGGAGTGCAGAGCCGGCTGGCGCCGCTCGGGGGTCTCCTGATGTGGGGCGCCGACGTCGAACGGTTCCTGAAGGCGATGGCCGACGGCGTCGCCTGCCGCCGGGGTCAGGTGGTCGTCGACTGCCCGACGGGAGGGGGCGTCACCTTCGCCCGGGGCCTCCCCAGGACGCGTGGCCGGCTGGTCGGCGTCGACCTCAGCAGGCTCATGCTGGCGCGCGCCCAGGGCCGGGCGGCCAGGCTGCCGCCGGCCCAGCGCGGCCACCTCGAGCTGGTACGCGGCGACGCCACCCGCCTCCCGGTCGCGGACGCCGCCGCCGACCGCGTGCTCTGCTTCAACTCGCTGCACTGCATCCCCCGCCACCGCGCGGTCCTGCGCGAGTTCCACCGGGTGCTCAAGCCGGGCGGCGAGCTGGTCGGGACCACCCTCACCGCCGACGCTCCCCTGCCCTGGCTCATGAACGTGCGGGCGGCCCGTTGGAGCGGCTTCTTCGTGCCTCCGGAATCGGGACGCCTTCGGGCCGACGCCAGGGCCGCCGGTTTCGAGCGGTGGGAGACCGAGCGCACCGGCGCACTGCTCTTTTTCCGAGGGCTGGTCTGACCCACAATAGGTTCAGAAACCCAGGAGGTGACACCATGGTCGCGCTCTCGTACACACACGGCGCCAGCCCGGTCCCGCTGCTCGGCGAGACCATCGGCGCCAACCTCCAGCGGACCGTCGCGCGCCACCCCGACAACGAGGCCCTGGTGGTCGTGCACCAGGGATACCGGGCCTCGTACCAGGACTTCTGGAAACAGGTTTCCGGGTGCGCGCGCGGGCTGATGGCGCGCGGCGTGGAGAAGGGGGACCGGGTCGGCATCTGGGCGCCCAACCGCTACGAGTGGGTCATCGTCCAGTACGCCACCGCGCGGATCGGCGCCATCCTGGTCAACATCAACCCGGCCTACAAGACCTCGGAGCTGGAGTACGCCCTCAACCAGTCCGGTACCTCGTTCCTGATCCTGGCCACCGAAAACCGCGGCGCCAGCTACGTCGACATGCTGGGCGAGGTCAAGGGCCGCTGCCCGGAGCTGCGCGAGGCGCTGGTGCTGGAGAACGGCTGGGAAGCCCTGCTTCGCGACGCCTCGGGAGTGGGCGAGGACCAGCTGGCCGCACGCGAGGCGGGCAACAACTTCGACGACCCCATCAACATCCAGTACACGTCGGGCACCACGGGCTTCCCCAAAGGCGCCACCCTCTCCCACCACAACATCCTCAACAACGGCTACTTCATCGGCGAGGGGCTCGCCTACACGGAGAAGGACCGGGTCTGCATCCCGGTGCCCTTCTACCACTGCTTCGGAATGGTCCTCGGCAATCTCGCCTGCACCACGCACGGCTCGACCATGGTCATCCCCAGTGACAACTTCGACCCCTTGAAGACGCTGCAGGCGGCGGCCGCCGAGCGCTGCACCTCGCTCTACGGGGTGCCCACCATGTTCATCGCCGAGCTCGACCACCCGCAGTTCGCGGAGTTCGATTACTCCACCCTGCGGACCGGGATCATGGCGGGGTCGCCCTGCCCGGTCGAGGTCATGAAGAAGGTGCAGAGCAAGATGCACATGCCCCAGGTCACGATCATGTACGGCATGACTGAGACCTCACCGGTCTCGACCCAGACCACGCTCGACGACCCCCTCGAGAAGCAGACCGCCACCGTTGGCCGCATCCACCCCCACGTCGAGATCAAGGTCGTCGACCCGGAGTCGGGCAACGTGGTGCCGCGGGGCGCCACCGGCGAGCTCTGCACCCGCGGCTACAACGTGATGCTCGGCTACTGGAACAACCCCGAGGCGACTCAGCAGGCCATCGACGCCGGCCGCTGGATGCATACCGGCGACCTCGCCACCATGGACGGCGACGGCTATCTGAACATCGTGGGCCGGATCAAGGACATGATCATCCGCGGCGGCGAGAACATCTACCCCCGCGAGATCGAGGAGTTCCTCCACAGCCATCCCGACATCTCCGACGTGCAGGTCATCGGTGTGCCCAGCGAGAAGTACGGCGAGGAGGTGATGGCCTGGGTGAAGGTGCGCGAGGGCCCGGAGCTGACGGGCGAGCAGCTGGCGCAGTTCTGCGAGGGCAAGATCGCGCGCTACAAGGTTCCGCGCTACTGGAAGTTCATGAAGGGCGCCGAGATGTGGCCGATGACGGTCAGCGGCAAGGTCATGAAGTACAAGATGCGGGAGCTGGCGGTCGAGGAGCTGGGCCTGCAGGCGGCGGCTGCGGTGCACACCGCCTGAAGGTTCTTCCCGCCAGGGTCACCGGCCGGATTCCGGTCGCGCTCCGGGAGCCGGCCCTGGGGCTCGTGCTGCTGGCCACCCTGCTGGCCCGGCTGCCCTCGCTGTGGGAGCCCCGCTGGGCGCACGACGAGGGCCTGATGGCGGCGGTGGCGACCGAGATGCTGAAGGGCCAGCGCCTCTACGTCCAGGTCTGGGGCAACCTGCAGCCGCTCGCTTACGACTTCATGGCCGTGGTCCTCGGCCTCACCAAGGCCTGGCACCCGGGCATGCAGATGGTGCTCGCGTTCCAGGTCCTCGTCTCCACCGCCCTCGTCTTCCTGATCGCACGGCGCCTGGGCGGCCACCCGGCGCTGACCGGGCTCATGTTCGGCCTGGTCTGCGCGCTGCCGGTGGTCGAGGGCGACCTCCAGGGCACCGAGCTGATGGGCTTGCCCTTCCTGCTCGGCGGCGTGCTGTGCGGGATCGGCGGGGGCCCGCTGCGGGCGGTGGCCGGGGGCGCGCTGCTCTTCCTGGCCGCGCTCTTCCAGCCGACCTACCTGCTGGACGCCCTGTGCCTGCCCTGGTACGTGACGCTCTCCGGGCGCCCGCTCCGGGCCCTGCCGCTACTGGGCGGGGCGGCGGCCGCGGCCCTGGCCACCTTCGCGGTCCTCCAGCTGACCGGGACCTGGGCGGCTTACACCTCGATCTTGGGCTCGGAGCGGGTGGAGCTGTGGTGGGCCAACGGCGGCGCCGAGCTGGCGCCCATCGCCCTCTTGCTCCGGCTGGCGCCGCTGGGGGCGGGGCTGTTCGCCGGGTTGCGGATCGGCATCGAGCAGCGCTCGCCCGCGGCCCGTCTGCTGGGGGCCTGGCTGCCGCTGGCGGTGGCGGGTGCTGTCCTCAGCCCCCGCGGCTTCATGCACCAGTCGCTGGAGATGCTGCCGCCGCTGGTGCTGCTGCTCGGGCTCTGGATGCGGCCGGCGCTGGTCGCCCCCCTCGTGGTCGGCGTGGTCCTGCTGCTGGAGGCGGCGATGTTCCTGCCGCGGATGGAAATGTTCCTGCTCGCCCGCTGGCCGCTGCCGGAAGCCTCCTATGGGACCGCGTTCGGGTGGCCGCAGCTGCCGGGCTACTACCGGGACTGGTACGACCGCCTGGTCGGTGTCGAGACCTGGCGGCAGTACGCGGGGTCGTTCCCGGGCCGGCCGGCCGACGTCGAGGACCTGGCCGCGGCCATGAAGGTGGATGGGCGGCTGGAGGTGTGGGGCGACCTACCCTGGCTGTACGCCGTCAGCGGTCGCCAGCAGGCCGGGCCCTACATCGCCCGCGACGTGGCCTACCGACTGCAGCCGAGCGCCGATTCGATGACGGTCACGCTCATCATCCAGGAGCGGCCCGAGTACCTGGTCCTGGTCGACCGCGCGCCCCCGGCCCTCGATCGCGAGCTGCGGAGCCAGTTCGACCGCCTGCGCGCTATGCCGGGGCCCTGGCCGCTGTATGGGCTGCATTCAGGTTAGGACCGTGGTTGAGCATCACCTGCTCGGGCAGGAGCCCGTTCTCGCGCAGCTTGGTGTTCTCGTGATAGGCGTCGACGTAGCGGATGGTGCCTGACTTGGACCGCAGCACCATCGAGTGCGTGTAGGCGTAGTCCTCGTCGTAGCGCACCCCGCGCAGCAGGTCGCCGGTGGTGATGCCGGTGGCGGCGAAGAAGATGTTCTCGCCCGAGCAGAGGTCGTCGATCCCGAAGCTGCGGTCGGGGTCGTGGCCTTCCTCGGCCACCAGCTCGCGCTCCGCGTCGTTGCGAAAGTAGAACTTGGCCTGCATGTCGCCGCGCAAGCTCTTGACCGCGCAGGCCGCGAGCACCCCTTCGGTGGCGCCGCCGCTGCCCATCAGCACGTGCTTGCCGGTGAGCTGGTCGTTGGCCGCGGCCACCGCGGCGGCGACGTCGCCGCCGGAGATCAGGGAGATGCGCGGGCCCACCGCGCGCACCTGCTCGATGATCGGGAGGTTGCGCTCCCGGTCCAGGATGATCACGGTCAGGTCGCGCGGATGCACGCCTTCGGCCTGGGCGATTCGGACCAGGTTCCACTCGACCGGCATGTTGATGTCGATCACGCCCCGCGCCCGCCGGCCGACCACCAGCTTCTGCATGTAGTGGATGTGGCTGGTGAACATGCAGCCGCGCTCGGCCAGCGCCACCACCGACATCGCGCCCGGGATCAGGCGGGCGGTGAACTCGGTGCCGTCGATGGGATCGACCGCGACGTCGACCTCGGGCTCCATGCCGTTGCCGATCGGCTCGCCGAAGTAGAGCATCGGCGCCTCGTCCTTCTCGCCCTCGCCGATCACCACGGTGCCCTTCATGTCGACCGAGGCCAGCGCGTTGCGCATGGCGTCGACCGCGCGCTGGTCGGCGGCCTCCTTGTCGCCACGGCCGGTCAGGGGAGCTGCCGAGAGGGCGGCCGCCTCCGTGGCGCGCAGCAGCTCCAGCGCCAGGTTGCGGTCGTAGACCTGGTGGGTCACGGCCCTAATTGTTCACCGCCACGCCGCCTGCGGGCCGCATTCCCCGGACAGTGCGGCCCTCAGAGCGCCTATCGGAGCGCATTACCCGGGGAATGCGCCCCCCGTGCCCCTAGAAGAACTCCCCCCAGAACTTCTTCACCCGGTCCACCTGGGCCGTGAGCGCTCTCGGACCCGACTCAGCCGCGGAGGCCACCATGACGGTCTCCGCGATCACCGGCTCGGGCTCGGCCGGGATGCCCTCCGGGTGCACGCGGATCACGCCGTGGTGCACGCCGCCCTCCTGGACGATCAGCGCGCCCACGCGGGCGTCCCCCTCCAGGCGGCCGGTGGCGGTGATCTTGAGCTTGCCGATCGCGGTCACGTTGCCGCGGACCACCCCGGAGATGGTGATGTTGCGGGTCCGGATGTTGGCGGAGATCACGGCATTGCCGCCCACCAACAGCTCGCCGCCGCACTCGATCTCTCCGGAGAAGTCGCCCAGGAGCCGGCCGTCGCCCTTGATCTCCAGGTTGCCGCTCAGGCTGTCGTCCTTGGCGAGCACCGTGGTCGGCGACTCCTCGGGCTTGCCGTTCGTATGCGTCAGAGACGCCGCTTCGCGCAGTTCGGTTTCAGGCACCGTCAGACCTCCCCTCTCGCAGCCTGGTTGGCCAGGCTGAATTCCCCAGTAGCGGGAGACTATAACCCACGCTCAGCTTTTCTTATAGGGCCGTCCCACGGCGGCAGGTGCGATCGCCCTCCCCACCGCCCCCGCCACCACGATGATGGTGAGCACGTAGGGGAGAGTCGAGGTGATCTGGTAGGGGATCTTGATCCCGTAGAACTGGAGCCGGGAGCCGAGGGCGTCGGAGGCGGCGAAGAGCAGCGAGGCCAGGAAGGCGCCGAAGGGCGTCCACTTGCCGAAGATCATGGCGGCGAGCGCGATGAACCCCTTGCCGCCGGTCATGTTGGGCAGGAAGTTGCCGACCTGCTGGAGCGAGAAGTAGGCGCCGCCCAGACCGCCCAGGGCGCCCGACAGGATGACGTTGCCGTAGCGCATGAAGCGGACCGAGATCCCGGCCGTCTCCGCGGCCAGCGGGTGCTCGCCGCAGGCGCGGGTGCGCAGCCCCCACACGCTGCGGAAGAGCAGGAGGTGGACCGCCACCACCAGCACGATCATGGCGTAGGTCACGAACTGGTTCTGGAAGAAGATCGGGCCCAGGATCGGCAGGTTGGCCAGGAACGGGATCTTCCAGGTCGGCAGGGTGCCGGGGCCGGCCACGTTCTGCTGCTGGATGAAGGTGCGGTAGTACACGCCCGTGATGCCGACCGCCAGGATGTTGATGACGGTCCCGCTCACGATCTGGTCGACCTGGAACTCGATCGCCAGCACCCCGTGCAGGGCGGCGATCAGGGCGCCGCTCAGAACCGCCACGCCGACCCCGAACCAGAGGTTGTGAGTGGCCAGCGCCGCCACGTAGCCCATGAAGGCGCCCGTGAGCATGATGCCCTCGAGCGCGATGTTGACCACGCCCGAGCGCTCGCTCAGGGTGCCGCCGAGGGCGGCCAGGACCAGCGGCGTGGCCGCCAGCAGGGTGGCGGCGGCCAGGCCGACCAGGTCGGCGCGCTGGAAGAACTCGGTCACACGACCGCCCCTTCCTGGGCGGCCAGTGGGGCCGGGATGGGCGCCTTCTCGCGCAAGTGGAAGAGCCAGCGCACCAGCACGGGCGCGGCCACGAAGATGATCACGGTCGCCTGCACGACCGAGATCAGGTCGGCGGAGACCTGGGTCTGGAGCTGCATGAAGCCGGCGCCGCTGCGCATGGCTCCGAAGAGGAACGCGGCGGGCACGATCCCCCAGGGGTTCGAGCGCGCGACCAGCGCCACCGCGATCGAGTCGAACCCGTACCCGATCGAGAACGACGGCGGCATGAAATGGGAGACGCCGAGCACCTCGTCGGCCCCGGCCAGGCCCGCCAGCGTTCCCGACATGGCCATCACGAGCACGATCGTCCAGCCCACCGACATGCCGGCCGCCCGAGCGGCGGTCTGGTTGAGGCCGACCGCCCGCAGCCGGAAGCCGACGGTGGTGCGTTCGATCAGGAACCAGACCACTGGCACCGCGAGCAGGGCCAGCACCAGCCCCAGGTGCAGGCGGGTGTCCGGGACCAGGATCGGCAGCTCGGCCGAGTGCTGGATGAAGGGCGTCTTGGGCGCGCTGGCGTGAGGATCGCCCATCGGCCCGCGGTTGATCAGGAAGTCGCTGATCGCGAGCGCGATGTGGTTGAGCATGATCGTGGTGATCACCTCGTGCGCCCCGAAACGCGCTTTCAGGATGCCGGGGATGAGCGCGTAGCCGAGGCCGCCCAGCATCCCGGCGCCGATCGCCAGCGGGATGTGCACGATCGCCGGCAGGCCGTGCAGCGAGTAGCCGACATAGGTGCCCGCGATGGCGCCCAGGTAGAACTGGCCCTCGGCGCCGATGTTGAAGAGGCCGGCCTTGAAGCCGATGGCCACCGCCAGCCCCAGGAAGATATAAGGAATGGTGGCGATCAGGGTCTCGGTGAACGAGTTGCGCTCCAGGAAGGCGCCCTGGAAGAGCGCCACCAAGGCATCGACCGGGCTGGCCCCGCTCAAGAAGACGGCCAGGCCGGCGACGATGAAGCCGCATACCACCGACAGCAGCGGCACCAGCGCGGCGCGGAGCGCGCCCCGCACGGCCCCCAGCACGCGGCTCATGCCGCTCCCGCCATCAGGAGCCCGATCCGCTCCCGCTCGATCTGGTCGCCCTCCAGCACGGCCGCGATCCGGCCCCGGTAGATCACCGCCACCCGATCGGAGAGCGACAGCACCTCGTCGAGCTCCGAGGACACCAGGAGCACGGCCAGGCCGCGGTCGCGCTGATCCACGATCCGGCGGTGGATGAACTCGATCGAGCCCACGTCAACCCCGCGGGTCGGCTGGGCCGCGATCAGGATCTTGGGATCGGTCGCCAGCTCGCGCGCGACCACCACCTTCTGCTGGTTGCCCCCGGAGAGCGACCCGGTCCGCTGCTCGGGCCGTTCGACCCGAATGTCGTAGGTCTTGATGGTCCGAGCCGCGAAGCTGCGGATGGCGTCCAGCACTCGGACCAGGCCGCGGGCGAAGGGCGCCCGGTCGTAGGTGGGCAGGACCAGGTTGTCCGCGACCGACATGTCCAGGATCACCCCCATCTGCTGGCGGTCGGCTGGGATGTGGCTGAGGTCGTGGAGACGGCGGTGGGTGGTGGCGTGGGTCATGTCCCGGCCGGCGATGGTCACCCGCCCCGCCCGGGCCGGGCGCAGGCCGACGATCGCCTCCACCAGCTCGGTCTGGCCGTTCCCCTCGACTCCGGCCACGCCCAGGATCTCGCCCGCGCGCACCGCGAGCGCCACCCCGTCCACTGCCATGTGGTGGTGGTCGTCCTCGACGGTGAGCCCGTCGACCTCGAGGAGCACCTCGCCGGGATGGGCGGGCCCCTTCTCGACGCGGAGCAGGACCGGGCGCCCGACCATCAGCCGGGCCAGGTCGGGCGGCGAGGTCTCCCCGGGCGCCTTGGTGGCCACCACCTTGCCCCGCCGCATCACCGTGATCTGGTCGGCGATGCGCATGACCTCGGCCAGCTTGTGGGTGATGAAGATGACCGCTTTGCCCTCGGCCTTGAGGTTGTTGACGATCTCGAAGAGGCGCTCGATCTCCTGGGGCGTCAGCACCGCGGTCGGCTCGTCCAGGATCAGGAGCCGGGCCCCGCGGTAGAGAGCCTTCAGGATCTCGACCCGCTGCTGGAGGCCGACCGAGAGGTCGAGCACCCTGGCCTCGGGGTCCACCTCCAGGCCGTAGCGCTGGGACAGCTCGCGGACCATCCGGCTCGCCGCCCCGAGGTCCATCATCCCCAACCGCGCGCTCTCGTGGCCGAGCACGACGTTCTCGGCCACGGTCAGTGGCGGGATCAGCATGAAGTGCTGGTGGACCATGCCGATGCCTCGCCGGATGGCGTCCTCCGGCCGCCGGATCACGACCGGCTCGCCGTCGTAGACAATCTCGCCGCTGTCCGGATGGGAAAGGCCGTAGACGACGTTCATCAACGTCGACTTGCCGGCCCCGTTCTCACCGAGCAGGGCGTGGACCTCGCCCCATTCGACGACGAGGTCCACGCCATCGTTGGCTCTCAGCCCTCCGTAGGTCTTGACGATCCCGCGGAGCTCGAGGGCCGCGCGCTCGGTGGTTATCTGCTTACGCCTTGACTCCCGTCTGCAGGCTCCCGTCGGCCAGCTTCTTCTGGATGTCGACGATCTTGGCCTTGACATCGGCCGGGACCTTGCTGTCGTAGTCGTGGTAGGGGCTGATTCCCACGCCGCCGTTGGAGGCGTCGAAGGTCAGCAGGTTGGTGCTGGGCCACGAGTTCTTGACCATGTCGGTGATCGCCGTCTTGACCGCGGTCGCCAGCTTCTTCTCGGCGCTGGTCATCAGGCAGCCGTCGGCGTCGGGGTAGCTGATGAACTGGTCGGTGTCGACGCCGATGCAGGTCTTCTGCTTGCTGAGGGCGCCCAGGAGGGCGCCGTTGCCGGTGTTGCCGCCGCCGCCGAAGACGATGTCGGCGTTCTGGTTGATCTCGTCAATGGCGCGGGCCTTGCCCCAGTCCGGGTTGTTGAAGGCGGCGCCGTCACCCGGGCCCTGGTAGACCTCGAGCACCTTGGCGTTGGGGTTGGTGTACTTGACGCCGGCCTTGTAGCCCTCGGCATAGCGGATGACGGGCGGGATCTTGAGGCCCAGTACCTGGCCGACAGTGTTGGTCTTGGTCATCAGGCCGGCCAAGGCGCCGATCTCGAAACCGGCCTGGTCCTCCTTGAAGACGAGCCCTGTGATGTTGGCCGGTGGCTTGTCGGCGACCGGGTCATACGCGTAGTCGACGATCGCGAACTTGGTCTTGGTGTTGTTCTTGGCCTCGAGCAGGGTGTCGTCGCCCATCAGGAAGCCGACCGCGACCACCATGTCATAGCCCTGGTCGACGAAGGTCTGCATGTTCTTGGCGTAGTCGGTGGGCTGGTTGGACTCGATCGCCTTCCCTTGGACGCACAGGCTCTTGTCGTTCTGGGCGTCCTGGACGCCCTGCCAGGAGGTGGCGTTGAAGGACTTGTCGGACAGCTTGCCGACGTCGGTCACGAGCCCGACCTTGTAGGTCTTGGAGCAGTTGCTGCCGCCGCCGGTGTTGGAAGTGCCGCTGCCGCCGCAGGCGACCGCGGCCATGAGCACGGCCGCGATCGCGGCCAGGGAACGTACGGATCGCATCTCTACCCCCTTGGTCTTTGGTTGGATGCGCGGAAGTCTAGCCGGACCGTAACCCGCGCAGGTACGCGAGGATGGCCCGCCGTTCGGGCTCCAGCTCGCCCTCGAGAACGAGCTCCTCGATCTTCTCCTTGATCCGTCCCACCTCGGGTCCCGGCGGCAGCTCGAGCTCCCGCATCACGTCCTCGCCGCTGACCGGCACCCTGATCCGGCTGGGCTTCTCCTCGAGGACCGCGTGCAGCCTGGCCTCCAGCTCGTCGAGCTTCTCGGGGTGCGGGTAGTCCGAGGCGGCGATGTCGGCCCGGGCCAGCGCCAGCAGCGGCCAGAGCAGGTCGCCGGCATCCCGGGCCAGGCGGCGGACCCCGGCGTCGCTCCAGCTCGAGTCGTAGAAGACCGGCCGCAGGTGGAGGCGGACCAGCCGCGAAACCCGCTCCGCCTCGGCGTTGGAGAAGCGCAGCCGCCGCAGCGCCTCGGCCGCCAGCTCGGCCCCCTTGGCATCGTGGCCGTGGAAGGTGCCGTCGCCGCCCGCGGTCGCCGGCTTGCCGACGTCATGGAAGAGCGCGGCCAGCCGTTCCGTCAGGCGGGGGGGCGCGGCGGCGACCGTCTCCAGGGTGTGGTGGTAGACGTCGGCGTGGTGGTAGCCGCGCTGTTCGACTCCCCGGCAGGCGGCCAGCTCGGGCAGCACCACCTCCAGCAGGCCCGCTTCTTCCATGAGCTCCAGCGCCAGCGCCGGCCGGTCCGAGAGCAGCATCTTGCGCAGCTCGTCGGCGGTGCGCTCCACGGAGAGTACGGGCGGGCGCAGGCGGTCCCGCAATTCGCGCATCGCGGGCAGCAGGTCAGGGGCGAGCACGAAACCAAGCTGAGCGGCCAGCCGGATCGCGCGGAGCATGCGCAGAGGGTCGTCGTCGAACGTCCTGGCCGGCTCGCGCGGGGTTCTAAGGACGCGCGCGTCGAGGTCGGCCAGCCCCTGGCCGAGGGGGTCGTGGACCTTGCCGTCCAGGTCCATCAGCAGCGCGTTGACGGTGAAGTCCCGCCGCTCGAGGTCGGCCTGGAGGCTGGCCGGCCGCACCTCCGGCTTGCGGGACTCGGGCGCGTAGCTCTCGGCGCGGGCGGTGGCGAACTCGACCAAGCGGTCGCCCCAGGTGACCTGGGCGGTGCCGAAGCGGGGGAAGAGCACCGGCCTGCGGGTTCCCGCGAGCTCGGCGAACCGCTCCGCCAGCCTCAGCGCATCTCCGCCTTCGACCACCACGTCGAGGTCGGGGTGGGGCCGCCCCAGCAGCTGGTCGCGCACGAAGCCGCCCACCGCCCAGGCGTGCACGCCCTGCTCCGCAGCGGCCTGCCTGAGCAGCGAGAAGGCCGGATCGAGCGCCGCTAGAGGTTCGCTCGCGCCCACTCCACGGCCCCCACCAGCCCCACCCTGTCGCCCAGGCGAGCCCGGCGGAGGGCAGGCCGGCGGGCGGCGCCGATGAACGGCGAGCCCTTGAGCGCGGCTTCCAGGTGGGGACCGACCAGCTTCCAGGAGCTGCTGATGCCGCCCCCGATCACGATCACGTCGGGGTCGAACAGGTTGGTGACGTTGATCAGCCCGATGCCCATGTAGCCGGCCGCTCGCTTCACGATCGCCAGCGCCTCGAGGTCGCCCGACTCCGCGGCCTCGAAGAGCTGGGCGGCCGGCTCGCCGGTCTGCCGCGCCAGGTTGTTGCCGCCCGCGAACACCTCCAGGCAGCCATGCTGGCCGCAGGCGTCGAGGGGACCGTCGGGGTCGATGATCATGTGCCCCAGCTCGCCGGCGCTGCCGTGGGCGCCGCTGAAGAGCTGGCCGTCGATGATCACCCCGCCGCCGATGCCCGTGCTCCAGGTGATGTAGACCATGTGCCGGCTGCCCCGCCCCGCTCCCTGGTGGTACTCGGCCAGCGCCGCCACCTTGGCGTCGTGCTGGAGGAGCGTGGGCACGCCGGTAACGCGCGAGACGAGGGCGGCCAGGGGTGAGCCTTCCCAGCCCGGGAGGTTGGCCGGGTTGATCAGCTTGCCGTGCACGGCATCGAGCGGCCCGGGGGACCCGATCGCGATCCGCCGCACCTTGGACCGGCCCCGGAGGCGCTCGATCTGGGCCGCCACCCACTCCGCCATCCCCTCGGGGCCGCCCACGGCCGCGGTGCGGGTCTTGGCGGTGGCCGTGATCCGGCCGTCGGTGCGGGCCAGCGCGACTCGGACCTGGGTTCCTCCGAGATCGACTCCGGCCAGCATCGCGTCAAGGGTAGCCGAGGTGTTTCCACCGTTCCGGCGGCGGGTAAAAACCTTGCACGACGAAATACCCCGAGCGTCCGGAAGCATTTACACGGGCGAGTCGTAGCAAGGAGACCCAACACAAGACATGGAGATGAAGACCGAAAGGCTGCCCGTAATACCGCTGGCTCATGGCGTGGTGCTGCCACACATGAACGCCACCATCCCGGTGGAATCCGAGGAGGCGCGCGCCGCCCTGGCGGCGGCCCGCGAGGAGGACCTTCGGGTCCTGCTGGTCCCCAAGCTCGAGGGCCGCTACGCGACCGTCGGCACCGTGGTCAAGATCGAGGACACCGGCCAGATGCCCGATGGCACCCCGGCCGCGGTCGTCCAGGGGCGCTATCGCGCCCTGCTCGGCTCCGTCACCGCCGACCCCGGCGGTGCGCTGTTCGCCGAGGTCGAGCCGCGGCCCGACCCCACCACCTTCGACGACGAGACCCGCAAGCTGGCGCGCGAGTACCGGGCCGTGATCGAGAACATCCTCGAGCTCCGGGGCGTCCCCCAGATCGCCCAGGTCCTGCGTGCGATCGAGAACGCAGGGCACCTGGCCGACATGTCCGGCTACTCCCCCGACTTCTCGCTGGAGCGGAAGGTCGAGATCCTGGAGACGCTGGACGTCAAGGAGCGCCTGACCAAGATCATCGCCTGGAATCGCGACACCCTGGCCGACCTCAGCCTCAAGGACGAGCTGCGCTCGCAGGTCGGTGAGCGGATGGAGAAGCAGCAGCGGGAGTTCCTGCTCCGGCAGCAGATGGAGGCCATCAAGAAGCAGCTCGGCGAGACCGGCGACACCGGCTCCGAGTACCGGCGCAAGCTGGAGGAGGCCACGATGCCGGAGGCTGTCCGCAAGGAGGTGGAGCGCGAGCTCGACCGCCTCGACCGGACCTCCGAGCAGAGCCCCGAGTACGGCTGGATCCGCAACTACCTGGACTGGATGTTCGAGATCCCGTGGGAGGTTCGCTCCCCGGACAACTTCGACCTGGTCGAGGCGCGCCGGATCCTGGACGAGGACCACTACGGCCTCGACGACGTCAAGGACCGGATTCTCGAGTTCCTGGCCGTCCGCAAGCGGCGCAACGAGCGCGGCTCGGCGCCGGTCGGGGGCAGGGGCTCCGGGGCCATCATCACCTTGGTCGGGCCGCCCGGCGTCGGCAAGACGTCGCTTGGCGAGTCGGTCGCGCGGGCCCTCGGCCGCAAGTTCGCCCGGGTTTCCCTGGGCGGCATCCACGACGAGGCCGAGATCCGCGGCCACCGCCGCACCTACATCGGGGCCTTGCCGGGCCGCATCGTGCGCGCCCTTAAAGAGGCGGGCACCAAGAACCCGGTGATCATGCTCGACGAGATCGACAAGGTCGGCGCCGACTGGCGCGGCGACCCCTCGTCGGCGCTGCTCGAGGTGCTCGACCCGGCCCAGAACCATTCCTTCAGGGACCACTACCTGGAGGTCGACCTCGACCTCTCCGAGGTGCTGTTCATTCCCACCGCCAACGTGGCGGACACCATCCCCGGCCCGCTCCTGGACCGGATGGAGCTGGTGCGGCTGGACGGCTATACCGAGGAGGAGAAGCTCCACATCGCCAACCGGCACCTGGTGGTGCGGCAGCTGGAGCGCAACGGGGTGGACGCCGACGAGGTCTCCTTCACGGACGCGGCCATCGACCGGGTGATCACCGATTACACCCGCGAGGCCGGCGTGCGCTCACTGGAGCGGGAGCTCGGCAAGGTCCTGCGCAAGGTGGCGACCGGCATCGACTCCGGCAAGCTGACCACCCCGCTGGTGATCGACGAGCCGAAGGTGCGCGACCTGCTGGGCAAGCCGCGCTTCCACAACGAGGTGGCGGAGCGGACTTCCGTGCCCGGCGTGGCGACCGGCCTGGCCGTGACAGGGGCCGGCGGCGACGTGCTCTTCATCGAAGCCACCGAGATGGAAGGCGAGAAGGGCGGCCTCACGCTGACCGGCCAGCTCGGCGACGTCATGAAGGAGTCGGTGCAGATCGCGCTCTCCTATGTGCGCTCCCACGCGGCGGAGCTGGGCATCCACGAGGACTTCGACCGCAAGCAGATCCACGTCCACGTGCCGGCCGGCGCGGTGCCCAAGGACGGGCCCTCGGCCGGGGTCACCATGACCACGGCCCTGGTGTCGCTGTTCACCCGGCGCCCGGTCCGGTCGACCGTGGGCATGACCGGCGAGGTCACCCTGCAGGGCAAGGTGCTGCCGATCGGCGGTGTCAAGCAGAAGGTGCTGGCCGCCAAGCGCGCGGGGCTCAAGGAAGTGATCCTGCCGCGGCGCAACGAGGCGGACCTGGAGGACCTGCCGAAGCTGGTGCTCGAGGAGATCACCATCCACCTGGCATCCGACATCAACGACGTGCTGGCGGTGGCGCTGGAGCCTGCCGCCGAGCCGTCGGTCGCGGTGGCGGTCTAAAACGTAATTAAAGTCGGCCCGATGCGGATCGCCGTCATCGGGCCGACCGCACCGCCTCCCACTTGAGGCGGTCGCGGTGGCCGATGCGCAGCGCCGGCCTGCTGCTGGCGGTGCTCGGGATCGGCATTGCGCTGCTCTTCGTGAGCACGCCGCCAGGGTCGGAGATACAGCGCCTGACGGCGGCGGCCGCACAGCGCGACGGTGTGGTTCTGATGCAGCCTGGAGAGGTGCCCACCGTGTTCGCCGACCTGCTGGTCGCCACCGAGGACGAGCGCTTCTACCAGCACCACGGCATCGACATCATCGGCGTGGGCCGCGCGGTCCTCGACGACTTCCAGCACGCCTGCCTCTGCGAGGGCGGGTCGACGCTGACCCAGCAGCTCGTGAAGGAGACCTACCTCGGCGGCAGCGACTACGGGCTCAACAAGCTGCGCGGGGTGGCGCTGGCATTCAAGATCGAGACCGCGATCAACAAACGCCAGATCCTGGCCGACTACCTGAGCATCACGCCGCTCGGCTACGGCCTCTACGGAGCGCCCGGGGCCTCCTGCGCCTATTTCCACCGGCCGCTGGCCGCACTCGACGTGGCCCAGTACGCCCTCCTGGCGGGCATGCCGCAGGCGCCCACCTCATATGACCCGCGCAGCCATCCCGATCTCGCCGCCGGCCGGCGGGCCGAGGTCCTCGAGCGCGGGGTATCCGAGGGCTACATCACGCGCCAGCAGGCCGACGCCGCCAACGCGGAGCCGCTGCTGGCGGACCCACCCGCCACCGGGGGTTGCTAGTAGGGGCGGGTCTTGACCCGCCCGAAGAGCACGCGGGGGCGAGGCCCCCCGCATTGCCCGGACAACGCGGGACCCCAACCACCCACGGAGGCGTATTCCCCGGGGAATGCGCGGTGGTGCGGTCCGCCACGCGGGGGGAGGAACGCTCGCTAGCGCAGCACGCGGGCGTCGCCCACTCGGCGGGTGACGCGCTGGGCGTCGAGGTGCTCCAGCAGCGCCAGCACGGGGCGCCTGGACGCGCCCATCCGGTCGCGCAATGACGCGACCGTGACCGAGCCGTCGGCGGCGATCAGCTCGCGCACCAGCGCGACGGCGCGGTCGTAAGCGTCGCGCGTGAAGGCGATGTCGTCCGAGAGGCGCACGATCTCGCCCCTCTGCCCGAGCACCCGCACCGCCTCGGCCGAGATCCCGGACGCGCGCATGGCCTCCGGCAGCGACGGCGGCGCATAAGGATCGGCGCCGAGGATCTCGACCAGGCGGGCCGCGGCCCCAGCCTCGACGTCCAGGCGCACCTCGTGGCCGGGCAGCGCCACCTCGCCGGTGCGCTCGACCAGGGTCCCGTCCGCCGCCAGCTCCGCCAGCACCGGGGTGAAGGCGGCCGGCGCGAGCCCCAGGCGACTCTGCAGCTCCTCGCGGGGCATGCCGCCACGCAGCGCGTTGCGCGCGTGGTACTCGCCCAAGGCCTCCGCCGCGCGCCTCGAGATGGCGGACCAGGCCTCGGGCGCGAACAGCCAGCCGCCGGCGCGCCGCGCCTCCAGCACCGAGAGGTCGGCGTCCGGCTCCAGGGAGGCCTTCAGGAGCGCCGCCGCGGTGATCCCGCGCGGATACTTGCGCAGCTCCTCCTGGAGCACGCCGCCGGCGACCCGCCGCTCCAGGGATTCCGAGACCCGCGCGTCGTGCCGGGGATGGCGGCGCGGGGAGACATCGGCGAAGCGCCCGCCCGCCAGCGTCAGTGAGGGCGAGGGCACGCGCAGCACGAAGCGGTCGCCGGCGGCCGCCGCCAGCGGCTCGGCCAGCCACAGCTGCACCCAGCCTGACCCGCCCGGCTCGATGGCGTCCGACTCCAGCACGATTGCGCGCGCCGACACCTCGGCGGTCCCCGTGTGGAGCAGGAGGTGGGCGCCGTGGCGCAGCGCTCGGGGCGCATCTGCCAGCACCCGCACCTGGGCGTCGACCCGCCGGGTGGAGACCAGCGCGCCCGGCGGCGCCAGGACGTCGCCCCGGCGGAGGTCCTCCTTGTCGGCCCCCACCAGGTTGACGGCGGCCCGCGATCCGGGCTCCGCCAGCTCGGCCTTCTGGTTGTGCTGCTGCAGGCCGCGCACGCGCACGCGGCGGCCGCCGGGGGCCACCACCAGCTCCGCGCCGACCCGCAACGAGCCTTCGACGAGGGTTCCCGTGACCACCGTCCCGGAGCCCTTGATCGTGAACACGCGATCGACCGGCAGCCGCGGCCGGCCGCGGTCGGCTCGCGCCGGCGTGGCCTCCAGCAGGGCGTCCAGCCGCTCCCGCAGCCGGTCCAGGCCCGCGCCCGTCAGGGCCGACACCGGCACCACCTCCGCGCCGCGCAGGGAGGTGCGGCTCAAAACCTCCACCACCTCGGCGGTGACCATCTCCAGCCACTCGGCATCGACCAGGTCGCTCTTGGTCAGCACGGCCAGCCCGCGCGTGATCTCGAGCAGGTCGACGATCTCCAGGTGCTCCACGGTCTGCGGCATGACACCCTCGTCGGCCGCGATCACCAGCAGGACCGCGTCCAGCCCGTGGACGCCGGCGAGCATGTTGCGGATGAAGCGGGCGTGGCCGGGCACGTCCACGATGCCCACCAATCGGCCTGAGGGCAGCGTCATGTAGGCGAAGCCGAGGTCGATCGTCATGCCCCGCCGCTTCTCCTCCTCGAGCCGGTCGGGATCGATCCCCGTGAGCGCCTGGATGAGGGTCGACTTGCCGTGATCGATATGGCCGGCGGTGCCGACGACGAAGCTCAACGCAGCGAGGTCACCGCGGCCTCGAGGCAGTCGACCAGGGTCTCGTCCTCGCCGCGCAGAACGGTGCGGGGGTCGATGCAGCACTGGTCGGCCTCGATCCGGGCCAGCACCGGCGGCTCGCCGCGGCGCAGGGCGGCCGCCAGCCGCGAGGCCGGGCCTTCCAGGGCCAGCAGCCAGGTTCGCAGCCCGCGCTCCGGGAGGGAGCCCCCGCCCGCCGCCGACTCGGCCGCCACCAGGGAGGACGCCACCCCGCGCTCGTCCAGCTTGACCATCCAGAAGGCTGCCCGCCGCCGCAGCTCCTCGAGGCGGGCGGTGAGCATGGCCTGGACCGGCGCCGCCCGCTCCAGCAGGCGCTCGCGCAGCGTGACCTCGAGCGCCGCCATCGTCATCTTGTCGACCCGGAGCGCGCGCGCCAGCGGGTGGCGCGCCAGCTTGCGAACCAGGTCGGCGCGGCCCAGCACGATGCCTGCCTGGGGGCCGCCCAGCAGCTTGTCGCCAGAGAACAGGACCAGGTCGGCGAGCGCGAGCGAATCCGGCACCGTGGGCTCATCGGCGATCGGCTCCAGGGCTCCGCTGCCGAGGTCATCGATCAGCGGCACACCGCGGCGGCGCGCCAGCGCGGAGAGCTCGGCCAGGCTCGCGGACTCGGTGAACCCGGTGATGCGGTAGTTGGACGTGTGGACGCGCAGCAGCGCGCCCGTTCGCTCGCCGATTGCCTCCTCGTAGTCGCTGAGGCGCGTGCGGTTGGTCGTGCCCACCTCCACCATCCGGGCGCCCGAGAGGCGCATCACGTCGGGCATCCGGAAGGAACCCCCGATCTCCACCAGCTCTCCGCGCGAGACCACCACCTCGCGGCCGCGCGCCAGCGCCGCCAGCGCCAGCAGGGTGCCGGCCGCGTTGTTGTTGACCACCAGCGCCCCGGGAGCTCCGGTGAGCCGCCGCAGGAGGCCGGCCAGTGGCGCCCCCCGCTCCCCGCGGCGGCCGGTCTCGAGATCGAGCTCGACGTTGGTGTAGGCCCCGGCGGCGGCCGCCGCCGCCGCCGCCGCGGCGGGGCTGAGGGGCGCCCGGCCGAGGTTGGTGTGGAGCACGACGCCGGTGCCGTTGATGACCCGCCGCAGGCGCGGCGCCGTCCAGGCCGCCAGGCGTGCCGCCACAGCGGCCTCGCGTTCGGTGTCGGAGACCAGGCCCGACTCGCGCTCCACCGCCAGCTGCTCGCGCACGGCCTCCGCCAGCAGCCGGTGAGGGTACCGCTCCTTCAGCCGCGCATAGGCGGGCTGGTTGAGGAGCGTTCCTACAGCGGGCAGGGCTGCAGGCTTATGTAAGCCGCGCATCGGCCGAGTATGAGAAGCGACGCCGGTTCGAAGAAGATCCCCACCACCGCTCCCAGGATGCTGAACCGGAGCAGCAGCGGGCCGAAGAAGATGGCGATGGCGCAGACGATCCAGATCGTCTGCCGGTTCATCTCCGCCTGGGCGAAGAACCTCGGCGAGCGCCGGCGCAGGAATGCGGCCAGGATCTCCCAGCCGTCGAGCCCGGGCACCGGCAGCAGCTGGAACGCGAAGATCGCCAGGTTGAGGAAGTAGATCGCGAACACTTCCCAGGCCAGCAGCTGCAACGGCTGGAGGCTGGTCGGGGAGGCGCCGATGCCGGACACCAGGATGATCCGCAGCGCGATCCCGAACACGATGGCGAGCCCCAGGTTGGCGAGCGGACCGGCCAGGCGATAGAGCGCCCGCCGGCCGCCGGTGTAGCCCAGCCTGCTGTCCTGGATCGGCGCGGGACGGCCCCAGCCGACGTTGGCCAGGAAGACGGCGATCATCCCGTAGGGGTCGATGTAGCGGCGGAACTGCGGCCTGAGGTAGCCCCAGCTGCGCACCGAGCGGTCACCCAGGAGGTAGGCGCCGAGCGCGTGCCCCATCTCGTGGGCGGGGATCGCGATCAGCGCGGCCGGGATCAGGTAGAGCGACCAGATCAGGAACTGGACCGGGTCGCCGATCACTTACAGGGGCCCCCGAAAAATCGCCAGATTTTTGGGGGATTTCACTCGATATCGATCTTGCTGAGGCGCTCGCGCTTGGGTGCGGACTTGCGGCCCTTGGCGGCGGGGCGCGGGGAGCGCACGGCCGGCCGCCGGGCGCCGGCCTGGTGCTCGTAGATCAGGAAGAGGGCGGTCAGCATCTCGCGCTGGGCGTTCATCAGGTGGTGCTGCGCCTCGGGCGGGATCATGTCCTTGACCGCGCCTCCGAGGCGCGAGCTGAGCTCCTGCGCGAAGTGGAGGATGCGCTCGGACTCGGAGCGTCCCGAATAGCGGGTGGTCACTCTTTTCCGAACCTGACCTTCAGCTCGCCCTCCTCGATCACCGCGCCCAGGGTGGCGCGAGACGCCAGCACCCGCGGCAGCGCGATCTCTCGACGATAGTTGCCGACGGTGACGAAGAGCTCGCCGTCGTGCCGCGCCAGGTCGACGTCCCCGCGCTCGGCGAAGGGCAGTCGCAACGACAGTACGTATTCCTGGCCGGCTTTCTCTACGCGTTGGGTGGTGCCCTGGTAGAAGCGGTCGGAAGGATCGCGGTCGCCGTAGATCGCGTCCGCCATGCGCAGCAGCATGCGCTCGCCGATCACCTCCTGGTCGAACAGCGGGACGTTGAATATGGGCAGCGGCGCGAACGACTTCTCGACCTCCACCGCGTACTTGCGGTGGATCGCCTGCCAGTTTCGGAAGAGCTCGTCCTGCAAACCCTCGGGCAGCAGCCGGTTGACGATCACGGCGTCCGTCACATACCCGAACAGGCTGAGATAGGTGAAGGCGCGCTTGGCCTCCTTGATCACCATCTTCTCGAGGTTGAGCACGATCCGGATGCTGGTCATCGAGCTGTCGGTCAGAACCTTCTTCATACCTTCCAGGTCGATCAGCAGGTCCTTGAGCGATGCGTAAACCTCATCCGTCGGCAGCGGCACATCCATCAGCGGCTGCAGCAGCGGGCGCGCCATCTTCATGGCCTTGCGCTCCCAGGGATAGATCTTGTCCAGCCACCATTTGGCAGCGTCCGGAAAGCTCAGGAGCTGGAGCGTCTCGCCGGTGGGCGCGCAGTCGACCACGATCACGTCGTGCTCACCCCGCTCGGCGTAGTGCTTGATCCACATCAGGCTCGCCACCTCGTCCATGCCGGGCGGGTTGGCGAGCTCCTCGGCCACCACGCCGTCGAGTCCCTGGGTGGCGAACACGGTGGCCGCGTAGTCGTGCAGGCGCTTCCAGTGGCGCTCCATCTCGTGGAGCGCCGAGACCTCGTGGGCCCAGAGGTTGGTCGCCACCTGGGTGAGGTTGGGGCCCAGCTCGACGTCGAGCGAATCGCCCAGCGAGTGCGCGGGATCCGTCGACATGATGACCGTCTTCAGCCCCGACCGGGCGCAGCGGTGGGCGGAGGCGGCGGCTACCGAGGTTTTGCCAACGCCGCCCTTGCCCGTGAAGAGGATCACCCGCATGAGGTCCCCTGAGGGTACAGGGGTCCCAGATCAGGCCGAAGGCCCCCTACCTGGCTGCTTTCCCGGGCGCCTGGCGAAGCCGCTCCAGGATCCGCAGCGTGATCTCGGTGTTCTGCTCCGTCTCCTGGAGGATGTCGAGGGTGCGGTGCTCGCTCTCCTCGGCCTCCGCGGCGGCGTGCTCGAGCATGAGCCGGTCCTTCTCCGCCTGCCGCTTGCCGGCCAGCAGCAGGACCGGGCCCGTGAAGGCCGCCTGCAGGGTGAACGCGAAGTTGAGCAGGAAGAAGGGATAGGGGTCCCAGTGCTTGATCAGCCCGATGATGTTGAGCGTGATCCAGATCGCGATCAGGACGCTCTGAGCGATCAGGAACGTCCAGGAACCGATCCCGGCCGACATCTTGTCGGCAACCCGCTCGCCGAGGGTGGTCTCCTCGTGGTGAACGACGTTGACCGGATGCGCGTGGCCGATCGCCGCCCGCTTCTTGTGGCGCAGCTGCTCGAGGGTGGTATTCACAGCGCTTTGGCGCCCTCCAGCTCCGTGAGGATCTGGTTGGTGTACTCGGTGTTCTCCTTGATCTTGAGCAGGATCTCGCGCAGCCGCTCCTCACCCTGCACGGCTTCCGATTCCGCGTGCTCCAGGGTCAGCCTGTCCTTCTGGGCATGGCGGTTGGCGGCCAGCAGCAGGATCGGACCGGCGTAGGTGGCCTGGAAGGAGAGCACCAGGTTCAGGAAGATGAACGGGTAGGGATCCCAGTGCAGCTGAAAGATCGCCACCGCGTTGAAGACGATCCAGACCACCATGAAGATGGTCTGGGTGAGGATGAATGTCCAGGAGCCCAGGAGCCCCGACATGCGGTCGGCCAGGCGTTCCCCGAAAGTGGCCTCGTCGTGGTGAATCCGGTTGACCGGATGTTTGTGAGCCTCGCGGGTCAGCTTGCGCTGGCGCAAGCGATCGGCCCGCTCCTTCGCAAGTGCTGACACGCCCGGCAAGGTTAGGGCCGGTCCGGGGGCTTGTCTAGCCGCGGGCCCGATCGATGGCGTCGCGCTCCTCGTCCGTGAGCTGGTAGCTCGAATCCCACGCACTCACCGGCTTGGCATAGACACGGCAGCGGTCGCGATGGTAGACGCGCTCGCCGGACTGGCGGCAGGCTCGCAGGTAGCGCGGCGACCGAGGCGCCTGGCCAGCCGGCGCTGCTGGCGCAGCGAGTAGAGGGACAGGCCTATGGCGAGCACGACGCCCGCCGCCAGCGCCGCCGTAGCGACGGCGGCCGGCGTCAGTGGACTACGAGCGGGATCAACCTGGCGCCGATCACGAGCAGGACCACCATCAGCGCCGCCACCAAGCCCAGCTTGCGCAGGTCGGAGATGAAGTAGGGCACGCGGTCGAGGGGGATCGCCGGGTCGACGCCCTCGAGCGCAATGGCGCCGCGCTGGCCCTTGCGGCCGGCGCCCATGGACCTCGGCGCCAGCGACATCTCGACCGAGCGGACCATGGCCTCATTGCCGCCGACCCGGGGACCGGCTGCTGGCCGGGGAGCCGCTGCGGCGCTGGCCGGGGCCGGGCTGGCGGTGGCCACGCCGCCGGGCGCGGCGGGGTTGAAAGTGGGTCGCGGACGCTTGCCCTGAGGGCGGCGCTTGCTCTTCTTGGCCACTTCGGGGTGAGTCTACAGAGGTGGTGAACAGGCAGGCGATGAGGAGACCTGTTCTAGGACGTGGACTGCGACGTTCGGAGAGACCGCCTGCCTGTCCGCTGAGCCGAGAACACAACCGGCTGAGACGTTGGCTACGACATGTTGTGTTCCGTGGGCAACCCTACACCCGCATGTAGTCCCTGTCAAGGTCCGGACGCGAAGTCCGCGGGCTGCCACAATCAGCTGGTGGAAACGCCGCCGGGCGCCGGTTACTGCATAGCCTGCGGAGAGCGCCTGGAGCCAGGTCATCGCTACTGCTGGGCCTGTGGCGCCGAACGCTGGCTGCCGGAGCCGCCGCCCTCTCCTCGTGACCAGCGGCCACCACCCTCGCCGGGCACGCCCGCCCGGCTGCCGGCGCCGGCGGCCCGCCCTCCAACGGCGCCCACGCCGGTTCCCGGCCTGGCCTGGCTCTATGGCGCGGGGGCCGTGATCTGGCTGATCTCGCTGGCGCAGCTGGCCGGTTTTCTGGCCGCCGGCAAGGGGCGCGCCCAGCTGCTCGAGCAGCTCGTCAAGGGCGGCTACTCGACGGCGGACGCCGGCACGCTGCTGTGGGTGTACGCGGCGCTCATGATCGCCGCCACGCTGGGCGCGGCCACTCTGCACGCGATGGCGTTCTACGGCCTCCGCGCGCGCCGCCGCTGGGGCTGGCTGGCGGCGGTCACGGTGGCGGGCGCCTGGTCGCTGCTGCTGGTGGGGATCCCGGTGCTGGCAGTGCTGCTGCGGCCTTCGACGCGCCGCGCCTACGGGGTGGGCTGAGCGGCCTTCTTCTTGCGCGGCGCGATGTGGACCGCGCGCCCGTCGACGTCCAGGGCGGCTTCGGCGAGGGCCTCCGGCAGGGTGGGGTGGGCATGCACGGCGTGGGTGAGCTCGGCCGCGGTCACGCCCTGGTGCACGGCCAGCACGGCTTCGGCGATCAGATCGGTCGCGCGCGGACCCATGATCGTGACCCCGACCACGTAGCCCTCGCGATCGGCGACGACCTTGACCAGGCCCTCGGTCTCGCCGAGGACCATCGCCCGGCCCAGCGCCGCGAAGGGGAAGGACCCGACCTTCGGCTGCTCGCCCTGGGCGCGCGCCTGGGCCTCTGACAGGCCGACGTACGCGATCTCCGGCTCGGTGTAGATGCAGGCCGGGATGGCGGTGTAGTCGGCGCTGACCGGGTGCTCGCCGAGCGCGTTGTGGACCGCCACCTCGCCCTGGTACGACGCGGTGTGGGCGAGCATCGAGATCATGGTCGCGTCGCCGATCGCGTAGACGCCCTCCACGTTGGTCCGCAGGTGGGCATCGACCTTGATCGCGGAACGGTCCAACGCCAGGCCCGCCTCCTCCAGCCCCATCTCGTCGGTATTGGGGCGCCGGCCGGTGGCGACCAGCACCTGCTCGGCCTCCACCTCCTGGCCTTCGAACTTGACGCGGAACCCGCCGGCGCCCTTCTCCAGCGACTCCACGCGCGCCGAGAGGTGGAAGCTGACGCCCCGCTTGCTCATCAGCTGCTGGAAGCGCTGCGCGACCTCGGGGTCGAGCGGCGTCAGCAGCTGGTCGAGCATCTCGATCACGGTCACCCTGGTGCCGAGCAGGGAGAAGATGCCCGCGAACTCCATCCCCACCACCCCGCCGCCGATCACCACCAGCGACTCGGGCACAGTGGCGACGCTGAGGATCTCGTCGCTGGTGAGGCCGAGATCGGCGCCCTTGAAGGGCGGGCGGGCGACCACCGAGCCCGGGGCCAGGATCAGGTTGCGCCCGGCCAGATCGCGGCCGTCGACGGCGACCCGGCCCGGGCCCACCAGGCGCCCGCGGCCGGTGACCATCTCGACGCCGTTGGACTTGAGCAGGCCCTGCACGCCCTGCCGCATGCTCGCCACCACCCTGTCCTTGCGGGCCTGCATGGCGGTCCAGTCGATCTCGGACTCCCCTACGTTGACGCCGAACTCCGCCGCCCGGCGCACGGTCCGCAGGACCTCGGCGCTCTGGACCAGGGTCTTGGTGGGGATGCAGCCCCAGTTCAGGCAGGTGCCGCCCCACTCCGTGGCTTTCTGCTCCACGATGGCCACCCTCGCGCCCTGGCGGGCGGCGTGGATGGCGGCCACGTAGCCGCCGGGCCCGGACCCGATGAGGACAACGTCGAAGTCAGGCATTGGGTTTCAGGATAGTCAGCGCCCTAACCCAACCGGAGTCGCACCGCATTTCCCGGGGAATGCGCCCGCTCTGGGCGCTTGGATCCGCATTCTCCGGGGAATGGGGCCCCCTTTACAGGTGGCGTTGCGCATGGCCCCCGCCGTCCCGATGCTGCTCCACGTGGCAGCTCGGAGGTTGGTGCCGGAGCACCTCATGCGGGCACCGTTCACCCTCGAGGCTGCGCGTCGCGCCGGCGTCTCACGCGAGCAACTTCAAACCGCCGCCTGGCGTCACCTGCGCTATGGCCTATATGCCTGGGCCGGGCTTTCAGTCACCCCCAAGCTGATCCTGTCGGCACTCCACTTGCGCATGCCTGAGGGTGCGGCCTTCTCCGGCCGTACCGCGGCGTGGCTCCACGGCCTCGACCTGCCCCCTTGCGATCCCGTTGAAGTGACCATCCCAGACCGGTGCCGGGTCTCAGCCAGAGCCGGGGTGTCCGCCTACCTTTCCAACCTGGCCTACGGCGACGTCGTGCAGCGGCGGGGCTTGCCGACAACCGCGGCCCTGCGCACGGTCACCGACTTGGGCCGGCGGCAACCGTTCGTGGAAGCGGTGGTGGCGGTGGACATGGCGCTCCACGCACCGCTGGTGAGCCTGGCCGACCTCCGGGCTTTCGTCGATGCGCATCGGGGCGCCAAGGGCATCGCACGACTGAGGCGGGTTCTCTCCCTGGCCGAGCCCGCGGCCGCGTCTGCCATGGAGTCGCGCCTGCGCATGCTGCTGGTGCTGGCCGGTCTTCCGCGCCCCGAGGTGCAGGTCCCGATCTACGACGACCAGGGACGCTTCCTGGGGCGACCGGACCTGTTCTATCGACAGCAGATGGTCGCCCTCGAGTACGACGGCGGCAACCACCGCGAGCGCCTGGTCGCGGACGACCGCCGCCAGAACCTGCTCCTGAACTTCGGGATCCTTCTGCTCCGCTTCACCGCGCCCGATGTAAATGGGACCCCCGGCAGCGTGGTTGGTCAGGTACGCGAAGCTCTGGCAAGCCCATGTCCCGGGAAATGCGCCAGCCCCAGGCAGCCACGAGCCGCATTGTCCGGAGAATGAGCGCCTAGCGGCCGACCCGGAAGAAGACCACGTCGCCGTCCTGGACCCGGTACTCGCGGCCCTCCACCCGGAGCTTGCCGGTGGCGCGCAGGGCGTCCATCGAGCCCGCCGCCACCAGCTCGTCCACGGATGTCACCTCGGCCCGGATGAAGTGCTTCTCGAAATCGGAGTGGATGACGCCCGCGGCCACCGGCGCCGGGGCATCGCGCTCGCACGGCCAGGCGCGCACCTCCGGCTCGCCGGCCGTGAAGTAGGTGATCAGGCCGCCCGCGCGCCAGACCGCGCGCGCCACCGCGCCCAGCCCGCCCTCGGTCAGCCCGTAGGACTTCCGATAGTCGGCCGCGTCGGCGGCCTCCAGCTCCGCCAGCTCCGCCTCCAGCCGCGCCGGTACCACGAGCGCCTCAGCGCCCGCGGCCCCCGCCGCCCTGCGGACAGCGGCCGCCGGCGCGCCGCCGTCGGGCAGCGAGGCCTCGTCGACGTTGGCGACCAGCACCGAGGGCTTGGCCGAGACCGGGAACAGGGGCTCCAGCAGGGCGCGCTCGGCCGGCTCCAGCGGCAGCGTCGAGAGCGGGTGCCCGGCGTCCAAATGGACGCGCGCCCTCTGGAGCACCTCGAGCTCCTCGGCGCCGGCCTTCTTGCCGACACGCACGTCGCGCTCGACCAGCTCCAGGCGCTTCTCCACGGTCGCCAGGTCGGTCAGCGCGAGGTCGACGTCCAGGCTCGCCAGCTCGGATGCGGGATCGGGCTCCGGGCCGAAGCCGCGCGCCACCTTGATCACCACGTCGGCCTCGCGGGCGGCGGCGATGCGCTGCGCTTTGGACCCGGCCGGCGCGTCCGCGATGCGCACCTGGGCGGGGACGATCTTCTTGGGCTTGACCGCGTCCGCCAGCCGCTGCAGGCGCTCGTCCGGCACGTCGACCATGCCCACGCCATCGGCGCCCCGGCCCCGGGTGAGTGCGTTGAAAAGCGTGGTCTTGCCGGAGCCGTCGGCTCCCACCAGGGCGACGCTGACCGGCAACTAGGCGACCTGGTCCAGCTGGAAGGCGCTGTGCAGCGCGCGCACCGCCCGCTCGGCGTCCTTGCGCGCGACCAGGCAGGTGATCCGGATCTCGGCGGTGGAGATCATCTCGATGTTGACCTTGGCCGCGGCCAGCGTGCGGAACATGCGCGCGGCGATGCCGGGGGTGCCGAGCATACCGGTGCCCACGATCGACACCTTGGCCACGCCGCCGGCGTGGACGACCTCGCGAGCGCCGATGGTCCCGGCCACTCTCTTCACCAGCTTGACCGCGTGCCGCAGGTCGGATTCGGCGCAGGTGAAGGTCAGGTCGGTGGTTCCCTCCGTGGACACGTTCTGGACGATGACGTCGACCGAGATCCCGGCCTCCGCCAGGGGCTCGAAGATGGCGGCCGCGACGCCCGGACGATCGGGCACCCCCATGACCGTGATCTTCGCCACGTCCGACTCGTGCGCGACCCCGCGCACCCGGTTGCGCTCCTCCATCGGTACCTCGGCGACGATCATCGTACCCGGGCGCTGGTGGAAGCTCGACCGGACGTGGATGGGGACGCCGTAGAGCTCTCCGATCTCGACCGCCCTTGGATGCATCACCTTGGCGCCCACCGCGGCCAGCTCCAGGATCTCCTCGTAGGCGATGAACTTGAGCAGCCTGGCCTCGGGCACCACCCGTGGATCGGCGGTCAGGATGCCGTCGACGTCGGTGAAGATCTCGCACTCGGCGGCGTCGAGCGCGGCCGCCAGGGCCACCGCCGTGGTGTCGGAGCCTCCGCGCCCCAGGGTCGTGATCTCGAGCTCCTCGGTGACGCCCTGAAAACCCGCCACCACCGGCACCTGGCCCTCGTCGAGCGCGCGCCGGATGCGGGCCGGGTCGATCTCGCGGATCCGCGCCTTGCTGTGCTGGGGGCCGGTGCGGATGCCGGCCTGCTGGCCGGTCAGCGAGATCGCCGGCACGCCCAGGCCCTGCAGGCACATGGCGACCAGGGGGGCGGTGATGGTCTCCCCGTTGGCGACCAGCATGTCCAGCTCGCGGGCCGGCGGCTCGTCGGTGACGCGGTGGGCCAGCTCGATCAGGCGGTCGGTGGTGTGGCCCATCGCCGACACCACCGCCACCACCTGGTGGCCGGAGGCCACGGTGTCCGCGATCCGGCGCGCCACGCGGCGGATGCGCGCCGCGGTCGCGACCGAGGTGCCCCCGTACTTCTGGATGACCAGCCGCTTGCTCACCAGGTCTCCAGGCCGTGGGGCGTCACGCGCGTCACGATGCCCCGGCAGCCGGCGGGCGCGGCCTTCAGCATGGCCTCGGCGACGTCCTGGCCGAGGTGCCGCTCGCAGAACGCGAACACGCTGGGACCCGCCCCCGCCAGCGCTGACCCGTATGCGCCCGCCTCCACGGTGGCATCCATGACCCCCTGGACCCAGGGGTAGAGGGGGATGCGCTGCGGCTGGTGCAGGCGATCGTCGAGGGCCACGTTGAGGCGCGACCAGTCGCGGTTGTGGAGCAGGTGGATGAGCGAGACCGCGCGCGCCACGTTGAAGACCGCGTCCGCGCGCTCGACCTGGGGAGGCAAGGCCGCACGGGCCGCGTCGGTGGACATGGGCTCCGCGGCCAGCAGCACGGCGACCTCCAGCTCGGGCACGGGCAGGCTCTGCACCTCGTCGCCGACCACCGCCACCACGCCCCCGACCACGGCCGCGGCCACGTTGTCGAAGTGGCCCTCCTCGCGGCCGGCGTCTCCGATCGGGTCCTGGCTGCCCTGCAGCGCGGCCGCCGCCACCCGCGCCGCGGCCGAGGAGCCCAGGCCGACGCCGACCGGGATCTGGTTGCGGACCCAGCCCTGCAGGGGCAGCGCCGAGAGCGGATTGGGCGACGCGTTGAGAAGGTCCGCGCCCTCGCCCTCGAACGTCCACTGAGACCGGTCCGCCGGCTCGGCCTCGATCTCCAACCAGAGGTCGACCGCCATCGCCAGCACGTCGAAGCCGGGGCCCAGGTTGGCGATCGAGGCGGGAACCTTGAGGTGCATCAGGTCTTCAGATGAGTCCCTGGAACCGGATCGAGCGCCGGCGGTAGCCCATGCGCTTCTCGTAGAAGGGAGTCGAGGTAGGGCCTTCGGCGAAGCTGTCGACGAACAGCAGCGAGGCTCCGCGGCCCCTCCCCCACTTCTCGGCCGCGCGCATCAGCGCCTGGCCGACACCGGACCGGCGGGCCGATTCCGCCACCGCCAGCGCATCCACGTAGAGCCGGGTGCGCCCGAGGTCGCGCTGGAGCTGGCGCCAGGGCTCGGTGTGCGGCGGCTCGACGTGCGCTCCGCAGAAGCCGACCACCTCGCCCTCGCGCTCGGCCACGAAGACCGCGCGGTCATCCGACTGGCGCCCCAGGGAGGCCTCGAACCACTGGTCGAGGCCTGCCTCCTCCGGGACCTGGAAGCGGGTCTGGTCGACCTCGATGTAGTGGCGCCCGGCGTCGATCCAGCAGAGGGCCATGCCCGCCCCGTCGCCGGCGCGAGCTGCACGCACCGACAAGGCCTTCATAACTTGAGGGCCTTGGCCAGGGAGCGCGCGTCGCCGTCCAGGCGGATCGGGGGCTCGATGTTGGATAGCGCCGCTTCGGGATCCTTCAGGCCGGACCCGGTGAGCACGATCACGGTCGTCGAGTCGCGCTGGATGTGGCCCTCCTGCACGAGGCGCACCAGCAGCGCCAGCGGTGCGACCGACGCCGGCTCGGCGAAGAGTCCCTCGCTCGAGGCCAGCCGGATCTGCGCCTGCAGGATCTCGGTGTCGCTGACCGCCTCGATGGCGCCCCCCGACTCGTCGCGAGCCGAGGTGGCGCCCTCCCAGGTGGCGGGGTTGCCGATCTTGATGGCGGTAGCCACGGTCTTGGGGTCCTCGATCGGATGCCCGCGGACGATCGGCGCCGCTCCCTCGGCCTGGGCGCCCACCATGCGCGGAAGCTGTGTGCTGTGGCCGGCGGCCAGCTCCTCCTTGAAGCCCTTCCAGTAAGCGGTGATGTTGCCCGCGTTGCCGACCGGCAGCATCAGGTAGTCGGGCGCTTCGCCCAGCTCCTCCACGATCTCGAAGGCGGCTGTCTTCTGGCCCTCCAGCCGGTACGGGTTCACCGAGTTGACAAGAGCGACCGGGTAGTTCTCGGCGAGCTCGCGCACGGTCGCGAGGGCGGCGTCGAAGTTGCCCTTGATCTGCACCACCTTGGCGCCGTACATCAGGGCCTGGGCGAGCTTGTTGAGCGCGATCTCGCCGTCCGGGACCACCACGATCGCGCGCAGGCGCTGGGACGCCGCGTAGGCGGCGGCCGAGGCCGAGGTGTTGCCGGTGGACGCGCAGACCAGCACCCGGGCGCCCGCCTCCATGGCCTTGGCGACCGCGACCACCATGCCGCGGTCCTTGAAGGAGCCGGTCGGGTTCAGCCCCTCGTACTTGAAGAAGAGGCGGGCGAGGCCCAGCGCCGGGCCGATGTTGCGGGAGGGGACGAGCGGTGTCGACCCTTCGCGGAGGTCGACCATCGGCGTGCGGTCGCTGACCGGGAGGCGCTCCCAGTAGCGGGCGAGGACCCCCACCCCGTCAGAGGACCCTGATGAACGAGGACACCGCGCGCACGGGCGGCAGCGCGGCGATCCGCTCTCGGGTTCGCCGCAGGGCCGCGTCCGGGGCGGGATGGGTGGCGACCACGAACTCGGCCGAGGCCTCGCCCTCGAAGACCTCCTTCTGGATAGCGCTCGAGATGCTGACCTGCTCCTCCCCGAAGACCGTGAAGATCTGCGCCAGCACGCCCGGCTGATCGGCCACCGTGCAGCGGAAGTAGGCGCGGGTCGTCACCTCGGCCATGGGCACCACGGCGATGTCGTCGAACGTGAAGGGCGCACGGTTGCGCACCTGCCGCTGAATGGAGCGAGCCAGGTCGATGAGGTCGCCGATCACCGCGCTGGTGGTGGGCCGGGCGCCCGCGCCCAGCCCCTGCAGGAGCACCTGGCCGACCAGGTCGCCTTCGATGAAGACCGCGTTGTGCACGCCGTCGACGGTTGCCAGGGGATGCGCCAGCGGGACCAGGCAGGGGTGCACGCGCGCCTCCACCCCCCGTGGCGTGCGCTCCGCCCAGGCCATCAGCTTGATCGCGTAACCGAGCTCGCGCGCATAGCGGAAGTCGACCGGCTGCACCGCCCGAATGCCCTCGCAGTAAACGTCCCGCGGGTGCACGCGGGCGCCGAACGCGATCGAGGCCATGATCGCCAGCTTGGCGGCGGCATCGTGGCCGTCGACGTCGGCGCTGGGATCGGCCTCCGCGAAGCCCTCGCGCTGGGCGTCCGCCAGGACCTCGGCGAAGGTGCTGCCCTCGGCCGCCATCCGGCAGAGCATGTAGTTGGTGGTGCCGTTGATGATCGCGGTCACCCGTTCCAGCTGGTTGGCCGCGAGGTCGACCTTGAAGGTGCTGATGAGCGGGATGCCGCCACCCACCGCGGCCTCGAAGTAGACGTCGACATCCATCTCGCCGGCCAGCTCCAGCAGCTCCGGCCCGTGCGCGGCCATCACCACCTTGTTGGCGGTGACCACGTGCTTGCGGGCGCGGATGGCGCGCTCGATCCAGGACCGCGCCGGCTCCTCGCCGCCCGCGACCTCGACCACGATGTCGATGGCGGGGTCGTCGATGACATGGTGGGGGTCGCCGGTGAGCAGCGCGGCCGGCACGCGCGGGCGTGCACGCTCCAGGTCGCGGACGGCGATGCGGCGCAGCACCAGCCCGGCGCCCGCCCGCCGGCGGATGGTGGGCGCCCAGGTCAGCAGGCGGTCGGCGACCTCGGCGCCCACCGTGCCCGCGCCGATCAGCCCAACACCCAGCTCGGCGGCGGCCATGCCGCGTATTGTCGCCAGACCTGCGCGCGGGCGCGTCTCGACGCCCGTGCCTCCAGCGCGCCGGCCGAACGTTCGGCTAGGGGAGCAGGCGGTCCCGGATGGGCTCGAGGCCGAGTGGCAGCGAGTGGGCCGCTGTCATCACCAGGGTGATGCCGACCACGGCTACCACGGCCACCAGCACGGCGGCGGAAAGCAGGAACCGCTGGACCCGCACGCCCTCGGCTCGGGCCATCAGCTCGGCCCAGTCCGGTCCTCGTCGCGGCTTCCAGGTTTCCGATTCCATGTTCAGGGTGCGGGTGATCTCGTCTTCCGACGACCCGCCTTCAGCGAACTGCACCTTCATCCAGCAAACGCCCCGACTCGGGATTCTGGTCGCCCAGCTTGCGACGCATGGTCACCACCGCCTTGGCCAGGCGGGAGGCGACCGTGCCTGAGGGGATGTGCAGGGCGGCCGCGATCTCATCGCGGGTGTAGCCCTGGAAGTAGTGGAGGGCGACCACGGCACGCAGCTTGGGGCTGAGATCGGCCAGGGCCAGCTCCACCACGCTGCGGGCGTCGGCGCGTTCGTACTCATTGGCGTGGGGAGGCGTGTAGAGCCGCACCGGGAGCAGCCGCGCCAGCTTCTGGCGGCGGAGATGGGAGATGGCGGTGTTGACCGCGATCCGGTGCAGCCAGGCCCCCACCGGCGCCGTCGGCCGGTAGCCGTGGCGGGCGCGATAGGCCTTGACGAAAGCCTCCTGGGTCAGATCCTCGGCGGCGCTCGAATCGAGGACGATCGCCCGCACCGACCGGTAGACCGCCTGGTACTCGCGCTCGTACAGCTCCCGGAACTGGGTTACAGGATCCAGCCCGCCGGCTGTCATGCAGAGAGGCTACGCGTTAACGATCAGAGGCGCTCCCGCCAGGCGGCCGAAGGCGCGGGCGCGGTCCCGTCCCGAACGCTTCGCCTCGTACAGCGCCTGGTCGGCGCGGTCGATCAGCGACTCCACCGATTCCCGCCTGCGCCAGCCGGCGACACCGGCGCTGGCGGTGATCGTGAGCGTGCCCGCCGCCGTGCGGACCGGTCGCAAACGGATGGCCCGCAGCAGCCGCCAGGCCGCCTCGAGCGCCTGCTCCTCCGCCGCGTGGGAGAGGAAGACGCAGAACTCCTCACCGCCCAGCCGGATGGCGAAGTCCCCGGCGCGCAGGCTGCCCCGGAGCCGGGCGGCGAACTCGGCCAGCACCAGGTCGCCGGTTCGGTGGCCGTGGGTGTCGTTGATCTGCTTGAAGTGGTCGATGTCGAGGACCACGGCCGCCACCTGGAAGCCGTGGCGGTAGCACTGGAGGACCAGGTCGGCGCCCAGGCGCAGGCCCTCGCGGCGGGTGTGGACGGCAGTCAGGAAGTCGTACCCGCTCTCGTCGCTGAGCCGCCGGTAGTTGGCGCGCATGCGCGTAAAGAGGTAGGCGCCGAGCGCCAGCTCCGCGCCGAGGACCAGGGTTGCGATGAGTACGACGACTGCTGAGACGGGCAACCGAAGCGCACGTTACCCCCTGGATCGGGGTGGTGCGCCCCCTTTAAGCGAGCTGCGCGGCCAGCCGCTCGGCCGGTGCGAAGCCGTGGTTGAGGGCCCGAACCCGCCCGTCCGGCCCCAGGACCGCGGTCGTCGGAGCGGTGAGCACCCCGAAGCGAGACGCCACCTCCGGCCGCGCGGCGGCGTCGACCTCGATCACGCGGACGCCGTTCAAGAGCGTGCGCTGGGTCACGCACTCCGCGCAGGACGGCGTCGTGAAGAGCACCACGGCAGGCCGCCCATCGGGCGCTGCTCCCAGGGCCGACCAGACCTCTCCCGCACCCAGGGCCCGCGCCCTCGCGGTGCGCGATCCGGCCAGCGCCCGCGCCAGCCGGACCAGGATCAGCAGGGCGGCGGCAGCCGCCGCCAGGATCAGGAGCCGGTCCATCCCCTCCGGTCCAGCTGGAGCATGACGAAGCAGAGCGCGCAGAAATCGAAGGCCGCGTCCAGGACCACCATGGCTGCGATCAGGAAGGCGATGATCCAGGCCGCCAGCGTGGCGTTCAGCAAGAGCAGGACCGCCGCCGCCAGCCAGGCTGCGCCGCCGATCACGCGGGCCACCCGCCGGGTGTCGTGGTCCTCGACCCGCTCCCGTCGCTTCAGGATGCCGCGGGGCTCGAGCACCCGCCAGGTCAGCTGCCGGACCACGTCGGCCGGCCACCAGAAGCGGCCCACCAGCATGATGGCGCCGGCCAGGGCGAGCGCGATGGCTCCCCGAGGCGCGCCCAGCAGGAAGCCGACCACGATCAGCGCCACCATCGTCCACTGGTGCGCCTTGCGAGCCGTGACGTCGAAGGTCTCCAGAGCCACCCCACCTGCAACCGTGTCGAAAGCGCGGTTTCTTCCCTCGGCCCTCACCGCCTCCGCGCGTAGGGTCAGGCTCCGAAGCCGGACACTACGAGGTCGGTAGGTTCCCGCAGGAAATCGACTTGGCGTTCGCGCCCTGCAGATCCGGACCGGCGTGCACGTTCGCGTACCAGCCTTCGGTCGGAAGGACGAAATCATGCGGGACCATGGTCGTGGCGGTCGCGGCGCCGGACGCGTCGGCGACCAGCGGCTGGAGCGCCGTGATCACATCGGTCGCGATCGGGCCTGGCGAGCCGGGACAGTTGCCCTTGTGTATGTGGTTGATGTGGTTGCTGCCGGGCGCCAAACCCTTGAGAGTCACGGTCACCGTGAAGGACCCGGTGCCCTTGACCACCTGGACCGTGCCGTCGACGCCGCTGCCGCCCAGCGCCTGCATGGCACCGGTGAAGGGCTTCGGCGTGGGCGGAGGCGTCGGCGTGGATGCGCTGCCGCCGCAGGCCGCCAACGCGAGCGTAGCCAGGACGCCGGATGCGAATCGTCTCACGTGTGCTCCTCCCTAACCAGATCGGGTCGGTAGCGGATACCGGTCCTGGTTACGCCTGGCGGCCTCTAGCTACGCGGCACCCAGCCTGCGCACCGCCTCGGCCTGCGGGCCCTGTGAACGGGGCACCTTGCGAGCCCGTGAGGAGGAGGCGGCGGTCGGTGAGGGCCGCGAAGTAGCGATGCCGTCTTGCATGGTTCAGGGGCGGCGCGGTGGGCGGGACAGCGCCCGATACGTGCGGACCTCGCCCCGGATGGCGATCACCGATGCGATGGCAAAGACGGCCACGCCCAACGCGATTCCCAGCAGCCCGGCGGAGCTGGCGCTCGGGCTGATGCCGACTCCGGCGACCGTCACGCCCAGCGCCAGGATGAGCGTGGCGTAGACCCTTAAGCCCCCTGGGCTGGCCGCATAGCCCGGGGCGAGCTCGCCCAGGTTGCGCGACGTCACCCTGCGGATCACCGCATCCGCGGCGCCGCCGAGGCTGATGAGCAGGACGGTCCCGACCCCCATCAGAACCAGCCCCAGTGCTACCACCAACTCACGGCATTGTGAGCGCCGGCCGCGGCGCTGCGCACCCCGCATTGTCCAGGTCACGCGGCTGGCGACCGGCGTCGAGCGGCGCGTTACCCGGGTAATGCGCCTTGAGGAGCATCAGGACAGTGGTGGGCGGCCCGGGAGTCGAACCCGGACGGGTTGCCCCACACGCCCCTCAAACGTGCGCGTCTACCATTCCGCCAGCCGCCCGGCCGGGTGCCTGCGCACCTGCCCGCTAGAGGATTCGAACCCCTAACCTCATGGTCCGAAGCCATGCGCTCTATCCGTTGAGCTAAGCGGGCGCAGGCACCGAATTATAGGCAGCGGCCCTTCGGCCGCCGTCCCTATCGGGCCGCGGCGGCGAAGGTCTCGACCCGCTGGTGGTTGAGGCCCCAGGCCGCGTAGCGGACCAGTCCCAGCGCCCGGTACCGGCGCCGGTGGGCACGCGTGCGGCGGCTCACGATGGCGTCTCGGAGGTCGGCGGCGGTGCGCCCCCTGAACGAGGTGTAGGCGCGGCCCACGGCATCCAGTATGTGGGCGTCGGAGTTCCCGACCTCGGCGACCCCGGCGCCCTCGGTGAGACGGTGCGCCATCTGGTTGAAGAGGTAGAAGCCGGGTGTCGAGTTCTCGACCTCGACCGCGTCGAAGTCGAGCTCCGCGGCCAGCCAGCCCACGCCGTCGACGCGCCCGCGTCCGTTCACCTGCCGCGCCGTTCGCCAGAAGGGGTGGGCGGCAATCGCGAGCCCGCCCTGCGCGTGGATGGCGTGGACGGTGGCGGCGGCCGACATGCCCGGCCGCACTCGCCGCTCCAGGAAGAGCCCCAGGATGTGCCCGTCGCGGCTGGACACCTCCTCGCCGACGATGACCTGGGGCGCATGCTTCAGCCCCGCGGCCAGGTCGGCCGCCCGCAGCGCCCCTTCGATGGTGTCGTGGTCGGTGATCGCGATCACGTCCAGCGCGGTCTCGCGCGCGTGCTCGACGAGGTCGGTAGGCGTCGGCCAGCCATCGCTGAAGCAGGTGTGGAGGTGGAGGTCTGCAAGCCCCCGAGCGGGCATCGCCGGCATGGTACGACTGTGCCCGTCAGGTCCCGATCTTTTGACGATGAAGTGGCTGAAAAAAGAGAGGAGGGCGGCCGCTGAACGTCGCTTGCCTAAAGCTCCCGTCGAAGCGCATCCTGCGGGCGTGAAAGGATTGATGCAGGACTACCCGCTCACCCTTCAGCACGTGCTCTGGCGCGCTCAGCGACTGTTCGACAAGAAGGAGATCGTCTCCAAGCGGGAGGACCAGCTCCACCGCTACTCCTACACCGATATGACGCGGCGCGCGGCCAAGCTGGCCGGCGCCCTCCGCAGGCTCGGCGTCCAGCCCGGCGACCGGGTGGCCACCCTGGCCTGGAACAACTACCGCCACCTGGAGCTCTACTTCGCCGTGCCCTGCATGGGCGCCGTGCTGCACACCCTCAACCTGCGCCTGTTCCCCGACCAGCTCGCCTACGTGATCGAGGACGCGGAGGACAAGTTCCTCTTCGTGGACAAGAGCCTGGTCCCCGTCCTCAACCAGGTCGCCGGCCGGATCCCGAGCGTGCGCAAGATCGTGGTCCTCAACGACGGGGGTCCCCTGCCCGACCATGACCTGGGCGACACCCTGGACTACGAGGAGCTGATCGCGGGCGAGCCGGAGGAGTTCGACTGGCCCCGGCTGGACGAGTGGTCCGCGGCGGCCATGTGCTACACCTCCGGCACCACCGGCCACCCCAAGGGCGTGGTCTACAGCCACCGGTCGCAGTGGCTGCACGCGATGGGGGCGATGCAGGTCGACACCCTGCGCGTGGCCGAGGACGAGACCATCCTGCCGGTCGTGTCGATGTTCCATGCCAACTCCTGGGGCCTGCCTTACGCCTGCGGCATGAGCGGGGCCAAGCTGATACTTCCAGACCGCTTCATGGGCGACGGGCAGACCATCCTCGACCTGGCCGAGCAGGAGGGCGCCACCATCCTGGCGGGCGTGCCCACGATCTGGATCAACCTAGCGGGCGTCATGGAGCAGAGCGGCCGGCGGTTGCCCAAGGTGCACACCGTCATCTGCGGCGGCTCCGCCATCCCGCTGTCGCTGATGGAGCGGATGGACAAGCTCGGCCTGCGCATGCTCCAGGCCTGGGGCATGACCGAAACCTCGCCGATCGGTTCGGTGGGACTGGTCCGGAGCTGGGTGCCCAGCGACCAGGAGCTGAAGACCCGGCTCTACCAGGGCGTGCCGGCGCCCGGGATCGAGATCCGCATCGCCGATCTCGGCACGGGCGCCGAGCTGCCCTGGGACGGGCTCGCTTTCGGCGAGATCCAGTGCCACGGGCCCTGGGTTGCCTCCGGCTATCACAAGAACGCCGATCCCGGCCGCCTGACCGAGGACGGCTGGTTCCGGACCGGCGACGTGGCGTCGATGACGCCGGACGGCTACATCGCGATCGTCGACCGCACCAAGGACGTCATCAAATCGGGCGGCGAGTGGATCGGCTCGGTCGAGCTGGAGAACGCGATCATGTCCCACCCCAAGGTCCAGGAGGCGGCCGTGATCGGGCTCCCTCACAGCCGGTGGTCGGAACGTCCGGTGGCTTACGTGGTGCCCAGGCCGGAGTTCAAGGACAAGGTCACGGGCGACGAGATCCGTCAATTCCTGGCCGGCCAGGTCGCCAAGTGGTGGCTGCCGGACGAGATCCGCTTCCTGGACGAGATCCCCAAAACGTCGGTCGGCAAGTTCGACAAGAAGGTCCTGCGGACCTCAGCGGCGCCCCTCGACGAGGGAACCGCGAACGCCGCCGGGGCGCCGGGATCGGCGGCCGGCGCCAGGACCGGTTAACAAAAGCTTCCCCGAAGCGGGGCGCAACCACCCCCTGAGTGCCCGAGAATCTGCGACCGGGTTCCTCATCGGTTGAACAATCCTGCCAGCGGTAAGTTCGGGCGTTTCCAGATCCAGGCGGAGATGGGCCGTGGCGCCATGGGCGTCGTGTACCAGGCCATGCACCCCGGCCTGGGGGTACCCGTCGCCGTCAAGGTGCTCTCCGAGGAGTACTCGCGCGACGAGTCGTTCCGCACCCGCTTTCAGCGCGAGGCGACCATGGTCGCCGGCCTCAACCATCCCGGCATCGTGCGCATCTACGACTTCGACAGCGACGCCGGCTCGCTGTTCATCGTCATGGAGCTGGTCGAGGGCCACTCCCTCCGCTACTGGCTGAGCGAAAGCGGCCGCTTCAAGGTCGACGTCTCGCTCGACCTCATCCAGCAGGTGCTGTCGGCCGTCGGCGCCGCGCACCACCACGGGGTGGTCCACCGCGACCTCAAGCCGGACAACATCCTGGTCACCACCCAGGGCAAGACCAAGATCCTCGACTTCGGGATCTCGCGGGTCGTGACCGAGGCCCACCGCATCACCGCCACCGGCTCGATGGTCGGCACGCCCGCCTACATGTCGCCCGAGCAGGTGCGCGGCGACGAGGTCGACCACCGCGCTGACATCTACGCCCTGGGCTGCATCCTCTACGAGCTGATGCACGGCGACCCGCCGTTCATCGGGTCCATTCCCAGCATCCTGCACGCGCACGTCTTCGAGCAGCCGCGACCCTCGACCGCCATCCCCGAGAAGTTCATGCAGATCATCTACAAGGCGATGGCCAAGGACCGCGAGCAGCGGTTCCAATCCTGCGAGGAGTTCGCGGGCGCGCTGCTCCACGCGGCCCGCCCCGACCTTGCCACCTCGTCGGCCCCGCCCAAGGACGCGCCGCCGCCGCTGACCGCGCACAGCCTGCGCAACCTGCTGACCTCGATCACGCAGTCCCCCCTGCTCAGCCGCAAGAACGAGGACGAGAGCGTGGGCTGCTCCTACGGCGGCTGCAATTCGACCGAAGGCTGGCCCTGCAGCTACGAGGACGCCAAGGGCCAGATCTGCGCCACCTGGTGGTGCCGGAAGCACGTCGTCTTCATCGACTCCACCCCGTTCTGCCCGCGCCACGCCAACGTCCTGCGCGCGCTGGCCGCCACCGCCGGCACCATCCGGGAGATCAAGCACCGGCCCGACATCGCGGACCGCGCGCTGCCCCTCGCCGCGCTGGTCGCGGAGGACGTGGACCGCGACATCACGGAGCTGATCAGGCGCCGCTACCACCATCGCCGGGACGTCAAGCTGGTCTCCGACCGGACCATGCGCCAGACCTGGGAAGGCCGGGGCGCGGTGGCCTGGGAGCGGAGCTGGGCGGCGCTGGTCGGCCAGGGCTACATGGCCCGGGTGGCGGTCAGGGTCGCCGCCTCGGAGCCGGACATGGTCAAGGTCGCGATCGGCAACACGGTCGTCTTCGCCGCGGTCCCGGACTGGATCAGCCGCCGCCGGGAGGGCGAGGCTCCCGACCACGGAGACCGGGCGCGCTTCCGGGCCCGGGTGATCGAGGCTGTGCTCGCCCACATCGACTCCCCGACCCCGCTGCCCAGCGGCCACATGGTGGCGGCCGCCGCCGAGGCGGGCCAGGCCGAGGCGCCACGACTCGACCAGGCTCTCGCCGAAGGCATGGTGCTGCGGACGCTCGCGACCACTTCCAAGATGACCGCCTACGAGGTGGCGGCGGCGCTGGCGGTCCCCTACGCGAGCATCCAGCCCGCCCTGAACGCGCTGACCGTGGGCAACTTCATCGATTCGCTGGGCATCGCCGGCAACGGCGCCGCCAGCAAGCCCCTGGCCGAGCGGATGTCGTACACGCTCACCGTGCGTGGCCGCAATCTGGTCGACGAGCTGCCTGGCTCGCGCTACCTGGGCCCGGCCCCGGTCTCCTTCGCCGAGTTCAAGACCGCGTGCCAGGACGCCGGGCGGCCGGTGGCGGTGACGCTGGCCAAGCTGTCGGCTGCCCTCAGCGGCCTCGAGGTGCCGCCCGGCGTCATCGAGGCCGTGCGGGCGGCGGTCAACTCCCACGGCTCGCTGTTCATCTACGGCTCCCCCGGCAACGGCAAGACCTCGCTGGCCCGGCGCGTGGTCATGCTGCTGGGTGAGCCGGTCCTGGTGCCGGTGGCGGTGGACATGGGTGGCGGCGAGGTGATGCGCGTCTTCGATCCCGCCGCCCACAAGCCGGCCCACGGCTCGCAGCCGGCGGATGCGCGCTGGCGGCGGGTCGAGCGCCCGCTGGTCCAGGTCGCCGGCGAGTTCGTGCTCGAAATGCTGGAGCCCACCTGGGAGCCGGCCAGCCGGACCTACGAGGCCCCGCTCCAGGTCAAGGCGATGGGCGGCGTGCTCCTGATCGACGACCTCGGGCGCCAGAAGGTCGCGCCGAAGCAGATCCTGGACCGGCTGCTGGTGCCTCTGGAGCAGAAGGTGGATTACCTGAACCTCAGCAGCAGCGGACGCAAGGTCGAGGTGCCCTTCCTGGCCCAGATCGTCCTCTCCACCAACCTGAAGCCGGCCGAGCTGCTCGACGAGGCCTACCTGCGGCGGCTCTCCTACAAGGTGCTGATGCCCGACCCCAGCTGGGAGGCGTACGTGAAGATCTTCGACCGTGAGCGGGCGCGCCTCAACCTGCCGCCCGAGCCGCGCGCCCTGGAGATGGTGAAGACGCTCTATGGCGGCCGGCCGCTGCGGGGGAACCACCCTCGCGACCTGCTGGAACGGCTGGTCGACGTGGCCACCGCGCGCGGCCAGCGGCCGGCGCTGCGGCCGGACCTGATCGACGCCGCCTGGCAGACGCTCTTCGTGGCCAGCTGAAAGCAGCCCCTATCCTCGGAACCGTGCCGTCACCGCGATGGCCGGCCGAGGCCCGGCTGGGCGCCGCCTGCCTGCTGGTTGCCGGGGCCGCCTCCCTGCCCTATCCGGTCCTGGGCGCACCCATCGACTATCTCGACGACTCGTGGGAGCTGGGCCTCTACCTGGCACACGGCCTGGGCTTGCACTGGGGCACCCAGATCATCTGGACGTACGGTCCTCTGGGCTGGCTCCTCCCAGCCCAGCCCTGGTTCGGCGACCAGTGGCTTGTCTCACAGGCCACCCTGCTGATGGCCCACCTCCTGTTCCTCCTCGCCCTGGGCATCCATGTCTGGGGCGGCCCGCCGGTGTGGCGCTGGCTGCTCGGGATCGCGGTCCTGGCGCCGGTGGGGCTGCTGCCCACCACCTTCTTTCCGGCGATCGAGCTGGAGACCGTGCTGGCAGCCGTGCTGTTGGTCGCGGCGGCGCTTCGCTGCGAACGGCGCTGGAGCCCTCCGGCGGCGGCCCTGGCCGCCCTGAGCCTGGCCTTCCTCGGCCTTTTCAAGGGCACCGGGCTGCCCGCCGGAGCCGCGGTCGTTATGGTCGGGACCGGTCTGGCCCTGGCCAGGCGCTCCGCCGTGGCCTGGGTTCTGCCCGGTGCATACGTGGCGGGCTGGCTTGGCCTCTGGCTGGCCACCGGCCAGGGACTTGGCGACGCGGGTCCTTACCTGCGCTCGATCTCCGAGCTCTCGGCCGCCTACAACGAGGCCGAGTCGATCGGGTCGTTGGACGCATGGACCTTGGTCGGGGTCGCCCTGGTAGTGGTCCTGGGCGCCTCGGCACTGATCGCCGGCAGCGTTCGCGCCTGGTCGTTGCTGCGGTTGCTGCTGCTCCTGGCGCCACTGGCCCTCGTCTACTTCAAGGAGGGCTTCGTGCGATACGAGGTACGCCACGCGTCGGTGTTCTTCTCCTTGGCCTTGATCGCCGGCTGCGTGGCGCTGATCGAGGCCGGCCGGGCAGGCGCGGCACTGCGCTGGCCGACGGCGGCACCGCTGGCCATCACGGCGCTGGCGGCCGCGATCGCGCTGCTGGCGGGCGCCGGCTCGCCGCTCGCCCTCGCCCACCAACGCGCCCATGGGTACCGCCTGGCGCTGCAGGCAGTCACCAGCCCGGCCTTCCGCGCTCAGCAGAGCGAGGCGCTGGTGGCCCAGTCGCGTGCCGCTTACGCACTGCCGAACGACGTGGTCACGCAGCTTGGGAGCGGCACGGTGGACGTGATGCCCTGGGACATTGCGGCCGTGCACGCCTACGGGCTCAGGTGGGATCCCCGACCGGTGCTGCAGTCCTACCAGGCAGCGACGCCGACGCTGGACGCGGCCGACGCCGCCCACTTCCGTGATCGCAACGCACCCGACCACGTCCTCTATTACTTCGCGGGCATCGACGGGCGGGAGCCGCTCTTCGACGAGCCGCTCACGATGCGGTCGCTGCTCCAGAACTATCGCGTGAGCGCGGTCTTCGGCGCCGGGCTGGTGCTGGAGCGCCGGCCCCAGCCTTTGCCCGACGATCCGCGGCCAGTCGGCGGAGTCTGCACCCCGGCGGGAACCACGGTCGAGGTGCCGCATGTCCCCGGCCGGTACGTGTACGCAGCCGTCGACGTCCCACTCTCGGTCGCCGGCCGCATAGGCGAGCTCGTCCTCAAAGTGCCGCCGCCGACGATCCGCCTCCGACTGGCCGGCGGCGGCGACTCGCCCGACTTCCGGCTGGTGCGCGCCACTGCGCCCGGCGGTCTGCTGGTGTCGGACTACGCTACCGGAGCCGCGGATGTGGCCAACCTCTTCGCAGGTCATCCAGCCCGGCCGGTGCTATCGCTGGTTGCCGGCGGCCAGGGTCCCGCCTACACGGGCACGACCTGCATCAGGTTCTTCAGCTCGGCAGCCCCGGCTTGATCGAGGTTACCCAGCGGCAGGTCGACGCCTTCCGGCTGCGGCGGCACGGGCTGTCGCCGCGGGCGCCGGCTGCAGGCGCCGTCGCCACCGTGACCGCTGTCGTCGGGCTGCAGGCACAGGTGGCCTCGGCCGCCGAGCTGATGCTCTGGGCGCGCTCGGACGGGCTGGCGCCGGGGACGCTCGACCGCCTGCTCTGGGAGCAGCGCGCGCTGGCCAAGACCTGGACGATGCGCGGCACGCTTCATGTCGTCCCGCCCGACGACGTCGGATTGCTGGGCGCGGCGCGCGGCGGCTTTGAGCCTTTTCCCGACTCCTGGCTGAGCTACTTCAAGGTTTCGCGCGCCGAGTTCGACCTGCTGATGGAGGCCATCTCAGCGGTGCTCTCCGAGCAGCCGGTCAGCCGGCGCGAGCTGTCGGAAGCGGTCGGACGCCAGGCCAGCCCGGAGCTGGGCCGCCAGCTGCTCAGCGGGTGGGGCACCTTCCTGAAGCCGCTGGCCCGCCGGGGAACCCTTGTCAACGGTCCGCCCCGCGGCCAGGAGGCGACCTTCGTGAGCGCCGAAGCCTGGCTCGGGCCCCGCCGCCAGTGGACGCCGGCGGAGGCGGGCCCGGAGGCATTGCGCCGGTACCTGGGCGTCTTCGCCCGGCCACCCGGGCGGACTTTGCGCGCTGGCTGGGCGCGCGCCCGCCCTGGGCCCGGCAGGCCTGGGCGGCGGCGGCGGCCGAGCTGCGGGGGGTCGAGGTGGCCGGGCGCCGGCTCTGGATGCTGGCGCGCGACCTCCCCGAGCTGGAGCGGGCGGAGGCGGACCGGCGCGTCCGCCTGCTCGGCCCTTTCGACACCTGGCTGCTGGGGCACGCCGACCGGTCCCACCTGTTCTCGGCTGCGCAGCGACCGCTGGTCAGCCGCACGGCGGGCTGGATATCCGCGGTGGTGCTCCGCGGCGGGCGGGTGGCCGGGACCTGGACCCACAAGAGAGGAACGCGCGGGCTCGAGGTCAGGGTGGCCCTCTTCGCACCCCTCCCCGCCGCCGGGCGGCGGCAGCTGGAGGCCGAGGCGGAGCGGCTGGCGGGCTTGCTGGGAGGGCCGCTGCGGCTGGCGGTCGGTTAGAGCCGGCGGAGGCGGAACCACCAGGTTTCCATGCGGTCGGTTCCCCGCTCGGCGGACTCGATCCGCCACTTCGGGAACCGGCGCTGGAGCTCTTCCCGGGTGAAGCCAGCAGGGCCGAAGCGCATCTGGTGGGGCGCGAACCCGAACATCAGCAGCCTGGCGCCCGGCGCCGCGGCGGCGGTCACGCCCCGGGCGTAGCCGTCCCGTCCGGCCTCAGGGATCGAGTGGTAGCAGCCGAGGTCGAGCAGAAGCGAGAAGCCGGTGCCGATGCCCAGGCTCTCCAGACGCGTCACATCGCCCTCCAGGATCCGGGGCCGCACCGTGGTCGCCTCCACCTTGCGGCGCGCCGCCGCGACCGCCCGGGGCGTGAAATCGATCGCCGTCACCTCCCAACCGTGGCGCGCCAGGTAGATGGCGTTGGTGCCGGTGCCACAGCCGAGATCGAGGGCCCTTCCGGGCTCCAGCGCGTTCGCGCCCTCCACCACCGCGACCAGCTCGGGCGGCGTGACGCCGCTGTCCCAGGGCTTGAACCCGACCAGGTAGGCCACGCGGAAGAAGACATTCATGGCGTCCTTATACTGGTCTGCCTCCCTACCGTGCGGCGGTGGCGGAACGGCAGACGCGCTAGTTTCAGGAGCTAGTGAGGGCAACCTCGTGGAGGTTCAAATCCTCTCCGCCGCACCATCTCGCGCCTGCCGGTTGAATACCGCAACCCCCGGGTATGGTTTGAATCTGAGATGACTGACACCGGCACCGCCACCCCGGCGCCCGCCGCGGCCGACGCGCCGACTCTGCAGGGCACCGTCGTCCCTCGCGAGCGCGCCGCGCGCCCGCTCGCCGAGGGCACCCGCATCGGCCACGTCCACATGCGAGCGGGCGACCTGGCCAAGATCCGCTCCTTCTACGTCGACATCCTCGGCTTCGACATCGTCTTCGACGCCCCGGGCATGCTCTTCGTGGCGGCCGGCGGCTATCACCACCACCTCGGCTTCAACACCTGGGAGTCGAAGGGCGGCTCCCCGCCGCCGGCCGGCACCACCGGCCTGTACCACATCGCGATCCTCTACCCGACTCGCGCCGCCCTCGGTGACGCGCTGCGCCGGCTGGCCGAGGCGCGCTGGCCGATCGACGGCTACAACGACCACGGGACCCACGAGGCGATCTACCTGCGGGACCCCGAGGAGAACGGCCTGGAGCTGGCCTGGGACCGGCCCCTCGAGGAGTGGGACCGCGACCCCGACGGCCACCTGGCGCTCGGCAACCGCCGCCTCGACCTGGCCGGCCTCTTGAAAGAGGGCCTCTAAAGCACCGCCTCGGCGGCGGCTCTTCCGGCCGCCCGGCCGGAGAAAAGACAGCCGCCCAGGAAGGTGCCCTCCAGGGCCCGGTAGCCGTGCATACCGCCGCCCCCGAAGCCGGCCACCTCGCCGGCCGCATAGAGCCCGGGGAACGGCTCGCCGGCGGGAGTCAGCACGCGGCCTGAGAGGTCGGTGAGCAGGCCGCCCAGGGTCTTGCGGGTCAGGATCCAGAGCCGGACCGCGATCAGCGGCCCGGCCTCAGGGTCGAGCAGTGGGTGCGGCCGGGCGACCCGGATCAGGCGGTCGACGGGGTAGCGGCGGGCGGCGTGGATGGCCATCAGCTGGGCGTCCTTGCCGAAGCCGCTCGCCACCTCGCGGTCGCGGGCCACGATCTCGGATTCCAGCACCGTAGGGTCGACCAGGCCTTCGCCGGTGATCCCATTCATGCCGGAGGCCGGGTCGGCGGCGGTGCCGGCGGTCACGAAGTCCGGGCCGCGGCGCACGAACTCGCCGACCGGCGTCACGGCGCCCGGCAGCACCCGGCCGAGCAGGCCGCCGAGGCTGCGCCCGGTGAGGTCAGGGTTCTGCTCGGACCCCGACAGCGCGAACTCGCGGGCGATGATGCGGCGGTTGAGCACGAACCAGGAATGGTCGTGCCCGGCGCAGGTGATGTGCTGGAGGGCGCCCAGCGAGTCGAAGCCCGGGAAGAGTGGGATCGGAAGCCGCCGCCCGGTGGCGTCCAGCCACAGCGGCGAGGGCCCGGAGAGGATCCGGATCCCGGGCCGGCTCCAGATCGGTTGGTAGTTGCGGATGCCCTCCGGGTAGTTCCACATGCGGTCGGCGTTGACCAGGGCGCCGCCGGCCTCCGTCACCACCTCGAGCATGCGGCCGTCGACGTAGTCGGGGACTCCCGACAGCATCCGGCGTGGCGGGCTGCCCAGGCGCGTCGGCCAGTTGCGCCGCACCAGCTCGTGGTTGGCGCCGATGCCGCCCGAGGTCACCACGACGGCCTGGGCGCTCAGCTCGAACCCGCCCACCACCTCTCGCGGGCTGGGCGTGCCGCGCTCCTGGCGGGAGGGAGCCAGGACCTCGCCGGTGACGCCCTCCACGACCCCGCCCCGCACGCTGAGCCCGGTCACCCGGTGCCGGAACCTGACCGACACCCGACCGGCGGCGACGGCAGCCTCGAGGTCGGCCACGAAGGGGGCGATCACGCCGGGACCGGTGCCCCAGGTGATGTGGAACCGGGGCACCGAGTTGCCATGGCCGATCGCCAGGTAGCCGCCGCGCTCGGCCCACTGCACGGCCGGGAACCAGCGCATGCCCTTGCCGTGCAGCCAGGCCCGCTTCTCGCCCGCCGCAAAGGCGACATAGGCCTCGGCCCAGCGCCGGGCCCACGCGTCCTCGGGACTGTCGAAGGCGGCGGTGCCCATCCAGTCCTGGAGGGCGAGCTCGTAGGAGTCGCGGACGCCCAGCCGCCGCTGCTCGGCAGAGTCGACCAGCAGCAGCCCGCCGAATGACCAGAAGGCCTGACCGCCCAGGGAGGTCGCCGGCTCCTGCTCCAGAAGCACTACGCGGCGCCCAGCGGCGGCCAGCTCGGAGGTGGCGACCAGGCCGGTCAGGCCGGCCCCCACGACGATCACGTCCGCGTCCACTGGTCTCTGAGACTACGGCGCTCAGGACCGCGCGGGTGTCAGCTCCGTGCGCGCCCGCTGGCCGTGCAGCAGCCAGAGCACGCGGAGCGTGTCCTCTAGGGCCGGCCCTTCCGGGAACGCACCGCCCCGGCCACCTCGTCGCCGAGCTGCCGGAAGGTCTGGGTCAGCGCGCTGCCGAAGGACCTGGCCGCGCGCTGTGTCCCCGCCCGCACGTCCGGGTCCTGCGCGATGTGGTCGAGCGAACGGAAGACCGCGTCCGCCGCCTCCTGCAGCCGGTCCAGCGAGGCGCGGAACTCGCTCCTCGCGCTCTCCGTGGGAGCGGTCCGGTAAGCGTCCCGCAGGCGGTCGCCGAGCGAGCTCATGTCCTCTTGGAACGACTCCCAGGGTGGCTTGCCCTTGCTCATGCCACCCATTTTGCGCCGCGCTAGGGTTCTGGGCAGATGGCCGCCGCGTCGGACCAAGACAGCGGTGCCCCGCGGGCCCTCTGGATCCTGCTGATCGGCAACGCGCTGATCGAGACCGGCGTCAACTTCTTCTTCCCGATCCTGCCGCTCTTCCTGCGCTCGCGCGGCGGTGGACCGCTCCTGGTGGGCGCGGTGGTGGCCAGCGGCGTCCTGGCCAAGGTGCTGCTCTACTACCCCGCGGGCGCGCTCTCGGACCGGGTCGGGCGCCGGCCGCTGCTCCTGGTGTCAATGGGGACCTACGCCCTGTTCTCTCTGACCTACCTGCTGCCGCTGCCCGCGCTGGCCTACGTGGGGCTGCGTTTTCTCCACGCCGGCGTCGCCGCGGCGTACTTCCCGACCGCGGTGGCCATGGTGGCCGACCTCACGCCGGCCGCCGCCCGCGGCGCCGCCTACAGCCGCCTGCGCGCAACCGAGATGGCGGGCGTCCTGGTCGGCCCGGTGCTGGGCGGCACCGTGGCCGGGGTGCGCCTGGACGCCGTATTCCTGGGCAGTGCCCTGATCTGCGCGCTGGCCACGGTTCTGCTCCTGGCGCTGCCACCAACGGCCCGCCGGGTGGGCGCCGGGGTGGCACCGCCCACCAACCCGCTCGCGCTGCTCCGCCGGCTGCTGCCCCTGATCGCGCTGGGGGCCCCCATCTACTACGCCTTCGGCACCTACGAGACGGTCTGGGCCCTGTACCTGACGGGTCGTGGCGGCAGCACCTTCCAGGTGGGTCTCTCCTATGCCTCCTACGCCCTCCCGGTCCTGCTCCTGACAGCGTTCATGGCCCGCGTCGTCGACGTGGTCGGACACTTCCGGTCCGCGGCGGCGGCCCTGCTGACCTATGGGTCGCTGAACGTCCTCTACCCGCTGATCGCCAATGTGTGGGCCCTGATCGGGATCGGCGTCCTGGAGGGTGCGCTCACGTCCATCGGAACGCCCGCGCTGAGCGCCGAGGTCAGCCGGCGGGCGCCCGAGGGGGAGCAGGGCCGCACCCAGGGGCTCTACGAGACCGCCCTCACCGCCGGCAACGGAATCGGCGCCGCCACCAGCGGTGCCCTGTACTCGATCGGACCGGTCCCCGCCTTCTGGGCAACCGGCGTGGCCTGCCTTCTGGGGGTCGTCGCCGCCGTGGTGCTGAGGCGGCCGGCGGCTACCATCCGCCAGTGATTCCGCGCGACGAGATCCGGCCCCTCTATCTCGCGATGCTCACCTTGGGCGTGCTGGCCCTGGTCATCCTGGCCGCCGGCCTGATCGACTTCTTCGCCTTCGAGCCGCCCGGCCAGAACACCGGAGCCCACGCCACGGTCATAGGCGTGTACCGCTACGACCCCGGCGGCGGCCGGCTATCCGGCCCGGACAGCCAGCGCTTCACGGCCGACCAGCCCTTCGCCGCCGAGGTCGACTGGACGTCGTTGCCGCTGACGATGGTGGTCGCCGCCCGCTGGTTCAACACACTGGGCACCACCGTGGGGGGCGTGGGACCCGCGCCCGCCGGGCAGCTCAGCGAGCACTCGATCATCCCCGTCAAGATCCCGCCCGGCTTCCGGCACAACGTCCCCGGGGACTACACCTTCGTCGTCGAGCGGTACCAGAACGGGCAGCCCGTGGAAGTCCTGGCCCGGCGCCTGGTCTACGTGAGGTCGGCGGTGTGATCGCGAACGCCGCCTACGCGCGCCACGGCCGGCCGCCCCGCTACCGGCTGGCGATCGCGCTGGCCGGGGTGCTCGTGATCCTGCTCTTCCTGAGCTCCTTCGTGACCTCCCTGGTCCTGGGCACCATCCCCGGCCGGGTCGCGCTCTTCGGCTTGCCCGCCATCGCCCTGGTCGGAGTCGCCACCTGGATCGGGGTCCGGGCCTTCGACCGCGACCCCGCCGAGCGCCGGCGCCACCTGCTGCGCGCGGCCATCGTCCTCGGGATCGCCCTCCTCCTCTGGCTGCTGGTCGTCGACCTCTTCCTGTTCACCGGCGACGCACCCCTGGTGGCGCTGATCTCGGCGCTCGCCTGCCTGCCCACCACCGCCTTCGGGATCTGGGTGGTACGCCGGCTCGACCGCAACGAGAAGGAGCCCTGGCGCCTGGTGATGGTGGCGGTGGCCTGGGGCGCGGTGGTGGCAACCGCGCTGGTGATCTGGGCCAACACCTCGCTGGGCGAGGTGGCCGCCAACACCCTGGTGCCGGGGCCGGGCATGGATGCCTTCACGGCCTACGGCGCCGGCTTCTTCGAGGAGATCGCCAAGGGCCTGGCGGTCCTCCTCCTCTACCTGGTCATGCGCGACGAGTTCGACGACGTCGTCGACGGCATCGTCTACGGTGCCTGCGTCGGGCTCGGCTTCAACTTCATGGAGTCGATCCTCTACATGACGCACATCTACGCGATCTTCGCCGGCGAGGGCTTCGGCGCGGAGGCGGCCGGCATCCAGTGGTACTTCCGGCAGGTGGTCGGCCTCTTTTTCGGGCACGCCACGTACACGGCGCTGGTTGGCGCCGGGATCGGGGTGGCCCGGCAGCTGCCCCGCCTCAGCCAGCGCCTGCTGGCGATCGCCGGGGGCTGGTTGATCGCGATCTCGGCGCACTTCGCCTGGGATGCCTGGCTGCAGTTCTTCCCGGTCGGCGACGGCGCCTTCGCCCTGATCGGCGTCCACCTGCGCACGATCCTCATGGACGGGCCTTTCACGGCCGTGGTCCTCCTGCTGCTGGCGATGGGCCTGCAGGTCGAGGGCGCCGCGCTGCGCCGGCAGCTGCAGCTGGAAGCCGCCACCGGGAGCGGGGCCATCGCCCCGGCCGAGGTGGGGGTGCTGACGAATCCATGGCGGCGCTGGCAGGCACGGATGCAGGTGCTGACGCTGAGCGGCCTCGGCGCCTACCGGCGGCTGGCGCACCTGCAGCAAGCCCAGCTCAACCTGGCCATGGAGCGCTGGCACCGCGAGCGGCGCGAGCTCGAGGGCCCCCTGGAGGCCGAGGAGCTGCTGCGCCGGCAGGTGCTGGCGTTGAAGTCCTGATGCGGCTTCGCGACTATGCCGGCAGCCGTCCCCAGAGCACTCGGGCGGCGGTGATGGTCGCCAGCCCGAAAGCCACCGACCAGGTCAGCGCTGACACCACCGGGTCGCTGAAATCCGTGCCGCCCAGCACCGCGTGCAGGAAGAGCAGAGCAAAGGCCACGTAGGAGAGGCGGTGAATCCACTGCCAGACGCCCGTGCCCAGGCGGCGCTTGAGCCAGCCCGTGACCGCCACCAGCGCGAAGATCCAGAGGGTCACGGTGCCCAGGCCGATGGCCACGGTGCCATAGGGCACCCGAAAGGGGATGAGCAGGTCGAGGGGCCCGACCCGAGCGGTGTGGTCGAGCAGGATCGCGATCACGTGGAGCACCCCCAGCGGGATCCAGAGCACGGCCGTGTACTCGTGCACGGAGCGGATGGAGCGGTTGCTGCCCAGCCAGTCGAGCACCGCCGTCCGCAAGGCGGCGCCGGTCAGCAGCGAGATCGCGAGCGCCGCGAACGAGGTCAGTCCGCAGACGCGGGCCAGGATCCAGAAGAAGAGGTCGGTGTCCATCAGAGGCCGGACCTCTCTGTCATCCCAGCCACCAGGCCTGGCAGCGGCCGGCCAGATAGGGCGTCGCGGCCGCGGAGCCGAGCAGCAGGGCGGCCTTGGCGAAGACCTCGGCCCGCGCAGCCGAGCTGGCCACCACGGAGGCCTGCGTGAGGTCGCTGTCGGCCGGGGCTCCCGTGCGCGGGTCGATCAGGTGGTGTACGCGCTGCACGCCCATCTGCCAGGCGCGCTTGCGGGTCGAGGAGGTGGCGGCTCCCTGCTCGCGCAGCATCACGGTGACACCCGCGAAGTCGACCGGCCAGCCCTCCCCGGCCGGGCCCGCACCGCGTGCGCAGAGGTCGCCGCCCAGGTTGGCGAGCGCGTTCTCGCCCAGCCGCTCGGCCAGGCGGTCGGCCATCCAGCCCTTGGCCAGGCCACCCAGGTCGAGCCCGGCGCCGGGTTCCAGGCGCGCCCGCCCCGGCGCCACCTCGAGGACCTCGGGCAGCGGCCGCAGCGCCACCGGTGCCGCGACCTCGACGCCTCCCGGCGTGCCCATCCGGAGCGGCCGCTCATAGCCGATCCCGCGCAGGGCGGGCAGGACGGCCACGTTGACCAATCCCCCGCTCAGCTCCCAGGCCCGTAGTGATTCGCGCAGCAGCTCCTCCAGCTCGTCGCTGACCGGGAACCAGGCGCCCGCGGCGGCGTTGAGCCGGGAGAGCTCGCTGTCCGGTTCGAAGCGAGTCAGGCGAGCGTGCAAGGAGCGGACCCAGGCCTCTCCGCGTTCCAGCGACTGCGGCGCGAGGCCGGCCCCGAAGAGCGAGCAGGTGGTGCCGAGAGCTTCGAAGTGCCGGCTGACTACCTCATCAGGAGGCATGGGTGGAGGTCACCGCCTCCACGTCAGCGGTGTGCACGCTGGGAGTCAGGATGAGCTGCCCGCCGGCGGCTTGGGCGCTCAGCACGGCTGGGTGCAGCGGGGCCGACCCGTTCTTGACGTGGCCGCTGACGTAGGTCGCCGAGCCCAGCGCGGCCAGGATCGTGAGCGCCGTCGCCCCGGCCTTCAAAACCAGCGCTTGCATCTGGGGCATGCCTCTCTCTATCCAAACGTTGCGACCGGGCTCTTGAGAACACCCAGCTTGTCAAACGTATCGCCGAGGATTTCCTTGGGGTCGGCTCCCAGGTGGCCGCCCAGGATCTCCTGGTAGATCGACCGGAAGTCGACCGAGAACTTGAGGTTCCCAGTGCCGTCGAGGTCGGTCAGCGAGGGCGCCTGCCCGTAGATGCCGCCTTTGACCGGGTTGCCGATCAGGAGCACGGGGGCGGCGGCACCGTGATCGGTCCCTCCGCTGGCGTTCTCCTTGGGCCGGCGGCCGAACTCGGACCAGGTGGCGACCAGGACCTTGTCGGCGACCCCGTGAGCGTTGAGGTCCTGATAGAAGGCGCTCACGGCCTGGTCGAGGTAGCCCATCAGGTCGTCGTGCCGGTTGAGCTCGGTGTAGTGGGTGTCGAAACCGCCCAGCGTCACGTGCAGCAGCTTGACGCCGGTGCCGGTCGTGATCAGCTCGGCCGCCAGCTGCAGCGCCGCCGCCAGCTGGTTCTTGGAGGAGTACACGAGCTTGGCGTTGTCGGAGTACTGGGCCTGCGGCTGGTAGGCGGCCTCCGAGCTGCGAAGGGTGTTGACGGTCTCGCGGGCGGTGGCGATGGCAGTGTCGAAGAGTGCCCCGTAGATGCCGGGCGTGCCCTTGTAGAGCGCGCCCACCGCGGCCTCCACCTCAGAGCCTCCGGTGAAGCCGAACTGCTTCTGGTTGTTGATCACGGTCAGCGTGGCCTGAAGGTCGCGGAGCGCGCCCGGCACATCCGTGGTCCCGCACGCGCAGCCGGTGAGCGGATGGCCGAAGGAGTCGTAGGACTGGGCCAGGGTCCGCCCCAGCCAGCCCTCGACCTGGCGCCGGGTGGGGTCGCCGGTCTCCCAGATCCGGATCGACTCGAAGTGCGAGAAGGTCGGGGTGGGATAGCCGACGCCTTCGACCACCGCCACCCGGCCCTGGTCCCACAGGCTCTTGATGCCCTTCAGGTTCTGGTTCAGCCCGAGCTCGTTGGTGATGGGCAGCGCCTGCCCGACCGACATGTCGGCCAGCTTGGGCCGGAGGTCGTGGAGCTTGGGGTCCTGGAGGGGGATCACGGTGCGCAGGCCGTCATTGCCGCCGGCGAGCTGGATCATGACCAGGACGTGGTCGTTGGTGATGCCCTGGTTCTTGGCCGCATAGACGGCGCGCGCGAAGGCGTCGGGAACCGCCGCGTAGCCGGCCGCCAGGCCGGCGGCGCCGGCGCCGAAGACGAGGCCGGCGCGCAGGAAGTCGCGCCGCTTGAGCTGGTTGATGCCGATCTCTTGGGTCATGGCTTGTGCACCTACTTGAGCTGGAATTCGGGCGAGGCCAGGACCAGCAGCCAGCGGCTGCGGTCGTCGCGTGCCTGATTGAGGGCGGACGCCGTCTGCGGGCTGAGCACATCGTCCAGCTGCTGGCGATGCGCCTCCGCCGCCGAGGGCAAGGGCTTGACAGCGTTGAGCAGGCTGGTCACGAAGTTGACGCGCGCCAGCACCGTGTTGGACGAGATCCAGGCCTCGTTGTTGGGCCAGCCGCCCACGTCAGGCGGATCGAACAGGACCTGGCCCATGTTGGAGGCGCTGGCCATGACCATGCGCGACTGCGATCCGGCGCCCAGCGCGCGCAGGGCGTGGACCATGAACTCGGTCGGCGACTTGACCAGGCTGCGGTAGGCGGCCGGGCTCGTGAACTCGGGGCTGTTGAAGACGTCGCGCATCAGGGTCTTGAGGTCGTATTTGGACTTCTTGAAGCTGGCGGCCAGCCGGTTGACGTAGTCCTTGGGCGGGGCCTGCATCACGAAATGCTCGAGCACCCGGCCGACGATGAAGGGAGCCGTCGAGGGCTGGGCCAGGATCTGGTCGATGACCAGGTCGGTGTTCCACTGCGCGGTCTTGCCCAGGTACTTGAAGGGCCCGCCCTTGTAGGCGCGCTGGGCGACGAACATCCCGGGCGCGGGCTGGTCGTAGACCGGGTACTTGCGCACGACGTTGTTCTTGGGGTCGAGCACGATGTCGGCGGTGCCCGTCGGCCGCGGCTCGGCCCAGCCCGCCAGGCCCCTGGCCGCCGCGCGGACGTCGTCCTCGCTGTAGTTGCCGGCGCCCATCGTGAAGAGCTCCATCAGCTCCCGGCTGTAGTTCTCGTTGGGGCTGGCGCCGGTGCTGGTGGCGAGGTCGAGATAGCGGAGCATGGCGGGGTCGGCGGTGACCCGCTTGAGCATCGAGCGCAGGTCGGTGAGCGCCATGTCGCGCCAGGTCAGGTTCTGCCAGTAGATGAAGGGCGTCTGGAGGCCGACCTTGCGGAAGTCGCTGGTGAAGTGGCCGTGCCAGAAGAGGGTCATCCGCTCGGCGAAGGGGGTCGGCGACTGCAGCATGTGGTCGAGCCACCACTGCTGGAGCTGGGCCACGTTGAGGCGCGCAAAGCGCGCCGGATCGCCGGTGTTGCCAAACTCCGGCGGCGGCGCGTAACGGGTCTCGACCAGGCGGTCGACGGTCTTGCCGAAGCCGTCGGAGAGCGCCCGCTCGAGCTCGGCGGGTCCGGCGCCGAAGGTGGCGCGGCGCAGCAGCTGGGCCACGCGCGCCGGCTCGGCTCCCAGCGGCGAGTTCCAGTCGCCGCGGCCCGCCAGCGCCGGGTGCCCTGGAATGGCGCCCTCCAGGCGCTGAAGCGCCTCCCCTCCCCAGAGCCGGATGGCGGCCACGCCGGCGCCGCCGGCGACGGCGGCGCCGAGCACGGCTCGACGGTTGAGGCCGCGGCGGCGCTGGGGGCGGTCCGCGATGGCCTGGTCGGCAGGTATTCCAGCGGTGCTCACCCCTGCATTAGACCGGCCTCCCCCCCGCCGCTGGCATCAGTTCAATGTCAAAACTTCGTAAGTCTCACAGGAGATTCTCAGTCTGCCCAGCGCCAGGTGGCCTTGATGTGTTGCAAAGTGGCTGCATTTCTTGATAGGCTTGCTGTCAGAATTTCTTAGACGGAGGTGATCACAACATGATCCATACGCTCCTGCTGATAGCGGTCGTGCTGTTCGTCCTGTGGCTCGTGTTCCACGCCACGGCCGGCGCGGCCGTGAACCTGATCTGGCTGGCCATCATTGCTCTGGTGGTGCTGTGGCTGGTCGGCTTCTTCCGGCGCAGCGCAACCTACTAAACCGCTTTCGACATCGGCAAAGGCCCGGCAATGCCGGGCCTTTTGCCGTTCTGGGCGATACATTTGCTGGCCGTGGCGCGGATTCTCTTCTGTGAGGACAACCCCACGATCCGGCGCTTGCTGGAGGTGTCGCTGCGCGGCGGTCCTCACGAGGTCGAGATCGCGCCCGATGGCGCCGCCGGGCTGGCGCTGGCCGAGCGCTGGCGGCCTGACCTGATCATCACCGACATCTCGATGCCGGACATGGACGGCTTCGCCCTGGTGACCGCGGTCCGCACCCACCCCACGCTGTCCGCGGTGCCGGTGCTGGTGATGTCGGCGACCATGGAGCGGGACAAGCTGGAGTCGATCGTCGCCCAGGGCGCCAACGGATTCCTTACCAAACCCTTCAGCCCGCAGTCACTCCGGGAGGCCATCGCGGCCCACCTGCCGGCCTGAGCGCTGGGGGCGATCCCCACCCCACCCCAGCCCTCCCCTGAGGGGAGGGGGTCTTCTAGTCCCCGACTGCCTCCGGTTCGTAGACCAGGTGCGGGCGCAGCCAGCGCTCGACCTCCGGCACTGACATACGCTTGCGCGCCGCGTAGTCCTCGACCTGATCGCGGCCGATCTTGCCGAGGCTGAAGTACCTGGCCTCTGGGTGCGCGAAGTAGAGGCCGGAGACGGACGCGGGCGGTGTCATGGCGAAGTTCTCGGTGAGCTGGATGCCCACCTCGGGCGCCCCCAGCAGCTGCCAGAGGGTGGCCTTCTCGCTGTGGTCGGGGCAGGCCGGGTACCCGAAGGCGGGGCGGATGCCGCGGAACTTCTCGGCCGCCAGGTCCTCCAGCGAGTGCTCGGGCCCGGTCTCGTACCACTCCCGGCGCGCGACCTGGTGCAGGTATTCGGCGAAGGCTTCGGCCAGGCGGTCGGCGAGCGCCTTGACGATGATCGCGCGGTAGTCATCGTTATCGCGCGCGTAGCGGTGCGCCAGCTCGTCGGCGCCGATCCCGGCGGTCACCGCAAAGGCGCCCAGGTGGTCGCCGGCGGGCGCCAGGTAGTCGGCCAGGCTGCGGTTGGGCCGGTCGTCGCCATGATCCAGCTGCTGGCGCAGCATCGGGAAGCGCAGCCCGTCCTCGAGCACCAGGTCATCGGCTTCGGCGTGCGCGGGCCAGAAGCCGTAGACGCCGCGGGCCGTGAGCAGGCGGCCGGCCACGATCTGATCGAGTAGCTCGCGCGCCGCGGCGTAGAGATCGCGCGCGGCCGGCCCCATCTCGGGGTGTTCGAGGATGGCCGGAAAGCGGCCCTTCAGCTCCCAGGCGTGGAAGAAGAAGGTCCAGTCAATGTAGGGGACCAGGGTCTCCAGTTCGGGCTCGACCGTGCGCAGGCCGGTGAAAGACGGCTTCTCCAGGCCCTGGAAGGACAGCCGGGCCCGGTTCTCGCGCGCGGCCTCCAGGGAGAGGATCGGCCGCGCCACCTTCTCGGCGTGCTGGAGGCGGAGCTTCTCCTGCAGCTCCCGGTTGGACTGGTCGAGCATCGCCTTGCGCCCGGGATCCAGGAGATCGGAGACCACCCCCACCACGCGCGAGGCGTCCAGCACGTGCAGGGTGGGCTGGCTGAACTCGGGCGCGATCCGGACGGCGGTGTGCTGCTTGGAGGTGGTGGCGCCGCCGATCAGGAGGGGCAGCGTCATCTTGCGGCGCTCCATCTCCCTGGCCACGTGCACCATCTCGTCGAGGCTGGGCGTGATCAGGCCCGACAGGCCCACCACGTCGGCGCCCATCTCGACGGCGGTGTCGAGGATGCGATCGGCGGTGACCATGACCCCGAGGTCCGTGACCTCGTAGCTGTTGCAGCCGAGCACCACGCCCACGATGTTCTTGCCGATGTCGTGGACGTCGCCCTTGACCGTGGCCAGCACCAGCTTGCCACGGGCCCGGGCCGGGCCGCCCGACTTCTCGGCGGCCATGAACGGCTCCAGGTAGGCGACGGCGCGCTTCATGGCACGCGCGCTCTTAACGACCTGGGGCAGGAACATCTTGCCCGCGCCGAACAGGTCTCCCACCACCTGCATGCCGGCCATGAGGGGGCCTTCGATCACCTCCAGGGGCCGCGCGTAGTGATGGCGCGCTTCCTCGGCGTCCTCCTCGATGAAGTCGGCGATGCCGTGGACCAGCGCGTACTCGAGGCGCTTCTCGACCGGCGCCTCCCGCCAGGCCAGGTCCTGCTCGCGCTTGGTGCCCTCCCCGGTGACGGTCTTGGCGACTTCCACCAGGCGCTCGGTGGCGTCCGGGCGGCGGTCGAAGATGACGTCCTCGACCAGCTCCAGGAGGTCCTTCGGGATGTCCTCATAGACGGCCAGCTGGCCGGCGTTCACGATGCCCATGTCGAGCCCGGCCCGGATCGCGTGATAGAGGAAGGCCGAGTGCATGGCCTCGCGCACGCGGTCGTTGCCCCGAAAGGCGAAGGAGAGGTTCGAGATGCCGCCCGAGATGCGCACGCCCGGGCAGCGCTTCTTGATCTCGCCCGCCGCTTCGATGAAGGCCTTGGCGTAGCCGTTGTGCTCCTCGATCCCGGTGGCGACGGCCAGCACGTTGGGATCGAAGATGATGTCCTCGGGCGGAAAATCCGCCTGCTCGGTGAGCAGCTTGTAGGCGCGCTCGCAGATCGCGACCTTGCGCTCGGCGGTGTCGGCCTGGCCCTTCTCGTCGAAGGCCATCACGACCACACCGGCCCCGTAGGCCCGCACCCGGCGCGCCTGGTCCAGGAAGGATTCCTCGCCCTCTTTGAGGCTGATCGAGTTGGCGACGCCCTTGCCCTGCAGGCACTTGAGCCCCGCCTCCAGCACCGAGAAGCGCGAGCTGTCGACCATGATCGGGATCCGCGCCACCTCGGGCTCGGTGGCGAGCAGGTTGAGGAAGATCGTCATCTCCCGCTCGCTCTCCAGGAGGTCGGCGTCCATGTTCACGTCGAGCAGGTTGGCTCCGCCACGGACCTGTTCCAGCGCCACCTGGAGCGCGGTCCCGTAGTCGCGGCTCTCGATCAGGCGCCGGAAGCGCGCCGAGCCGGTGACGTTGGTGCGCTCGCCGATCACCACGAACCCGGTATCCGGGCCGATCTCGTAGGGCTCCATGCCGCTGAAGCGCATCCGCGAGGGAAGTGCCGGAGCTCGACGTGGGGGAAGCCCGGCCACCGCCTCCCGGATCGCCGCGATGTGCCGCGGCCCGGTGCCGCAGCAGCCGCCGACCGCATTCACCCAGCCGTTCTGCGCGAACTCGCGCAGGAGCGCCGCGGTGGTCGCCGCCTGCTCGTCGTAGCCGCCGAAGGCGTTGGGCAGCCCGGCGTTCGGGTAGCAGCTGACGGGGACCGGCGCCACCCGCGCCAGCTCCGCCAGGTAGGGCCGCATCTCGGTCGCCCCCAGCGAGCAGTTGATGCCCACCGCCAGCGGGCGCGCGTGCTCGACCGAGGTCCAGAAGGCCTCCACGGTCTGGCCGGAGAGGTTGCGGCCGCTGCGGTCGACGATGCTCACCGAGATCACCAGCGGCAGCTCGGGCGCCACCTCGCGGGCGGCGGCGATGGCCGCCTTGCCGTTGAGCGTGTCGAAGATGGTCTCGATCAGCAGCAGGTCGGCGCCGCCGTCCCGCAGCCCGCGCGCCGCCTCCGCATATCCGCCGCGAAGCTGGTCGAAGGTGATCGTGCGGTAGGCGGGATCCTCGACCTTGGGGGACAGGCTGAGCGTCACATTGGTGGGGCCCAGGGAGCCCGCTACGAAGCGGCCGGGATGATCCGCCACCGCCTGCCGCGCCAGCTCGGCGCCCCGCCGGTTGATCTCGTAGACGTGGTCCTCGAGCCCGTAGTCGGCCTGGCTGATGGGCGTGGCCGTGAAGGTGTTTGTGGTGACCCAGTCGGAGCCCGCCTCCAGGTAGGCGCGGTGCATGCCGAGCACGGCTTCGGGGCGGGTCAGGTTGAGCAGGTCGATGTCGCCCTGGAGCGGTCGCGGGTGATCCTTGAAGCGCTCGCCGCGGAAGTCCTCTTCGCTGAGCTTGAGACCCTGGACGAAGGTGCCCGAGGCGCCGTCGAGGACCATGATCCGCTCCTGCATGAGGGCGCGCAGCCGCTCTTCGGTTGTCCTGCCTGCCGTGCTCACGTTGCTTTCTGACACTTTGTTGCCTGGATGCTTGGCCGCATCTCCGCTCGCGGAAAGGCACCTTGGCGTGCCGGCCAGGTTGCCGGGCCCGGTCCCTGAGACCGAACCGCTCGGGATGCGGCTACAGAATACCGCAGGTTCCGTATAGCTCCACCAGAGCCGCGCCCGCTTCGCGCAGGGCGGTGCGGAGTCTCCCCCGGCTCGAGCACCTCGACGTCGACGCCGACGCCCGAGCGCCTGCTCCAGGTCACCTCGGTCGCGGGCCTGGCGGCGGAGAAAGTGGAGCGGCTGCACGGCGTGGCCCGGGCCGCGCTCGCCGGCCTGCTGGACGCCGATCGGCTGATCGCGCTGGGGCCGGTGGCGGGCCCGAAAAGCGTCCGCGTGATCCCCGGCATCGGGCCCTTCTGGTCGTCCGGGATCTACCTCCGGAGCTGCGGGATCGTCGACGAGTTTCCGGACAGTGAGCCGATCGCGGGGGCGGCATTGGGCACGCTGCACGGCCTCGGCGACCAGCCCTCGGCCGAGCAGATGCGCGAGCTCACGGACCGCTTTCGGCCTTTCCGGATGTGGGTGTGCTTTCTGCTGAGGGTGGCGGCCGGCCGGGGTTTGATCGAGGGCGTGGCCGCGCGCGAGATGGCGCTGAGGCGGGCGGCTTGGGCTGTTAATGCAGTTCCGGTGAGTCCTGCTATCTGCTAAAATCGAACAGATGTTTGTGGCTGCCATGAGTCACTTCGAACACGGACTTTCGCTGCTCGCGGAACACGATCTTGACGCGATGTCGCCGGTCGCCATGGGGTCCGATATCAAGGACATTCGCAGCGTCATCGACCGCCTCGAAGCGCAGTGCGCGCGGCGTGTCGAGGTGTTCGATCGCGAGCAGGCGTTCGGTTGCACCGGCGACACCTCAACCACCAGCTGGCTGCGCCGCAACTGCAATCTTTCCGGCTTCTCGGCCGACCAGCGCGTCAAGCTGGCGCGGCAGCTGCCCGAGTTGGAAGCCACCCAGAAGGCGCTGGAGTCGGGCCGGATCGGCATCGAGCACGCGCTCGAGATAGCGCGCGCCACTGACGACATCGGCGTGGCTGCCGAAACCGAGCTGCTCGCGGCGGCCCAGGCGAAGGACCCAACGGAGGTGCGTCAGGCGGCCAGAGAGATCAGGCATCGTGTGGACGCCGCCGGCATTGCCCGGCAGGCGCTGGAGCAGCAGCGCAAGCGGCGGCTGCATCTCTTCAATCTGCCCGACGGCATGCTGAGCCTGGAGGGTGCGCTACCGCCGGAGGGCGGGGCCGCGCTGCGGATCACATTGGAGTCGCTGATCGAGGTGCCGCCGAAGGGCGACGAGCGCTCCCAGCAGCAGCGTCAGGCAGACGCGCTCATGGAGCTCTGCCGGCGCCAGCTGGATTCGGGCACGCTGCCCCGGCTGAAGGGGCGCAAGCCCCACCTCACGGTGGTAGTGCAGGCCGAGACCCTGGCCGGAAAGCCTGGTGCCCCCGCCGCGCAACTGGAGGGCGCCGGTCCCATCAGCGGCGAGACCGCGAAGCGCCTGCTGTGCGGAGGGTCGGTCAGCGTGCTGGCGGTGGACAGGAACGGAGCGGCACTAGACCTCGGGCGCTCGCGGCGGCTCGCCAGTGAGCCTCAGCGCAGGGTCCTGGTCGCTCAGTACCGGACCTGCATTTTCCAGAGCTGCAACTGGGAGGCGCGCTTCTGCGAGCCGCACCACCTCGACGCCTGGGTCCTGGGCGGAGGCACCAGCGCTCGGCGCATGGTCCCACTCTGCAACCACCACCACACGCTCGTCCATGAAGGCGGCTGGCAACTCGTGGAACAACAGGACGGCAGTATCACGGCCGTCCCTCCCTAACGGCGCGAGCTAGCGGTTCGTCTCGCGGCGCACGAAGAGCGCGGTCCCCAGCACCATCAGCACCACGAAGATCACCACCATCACCAGCAGGTTGGTGAGCGGGCTGAAGAGGACGATCTTGTCGTACTCGGGGCGGCCCGTGTACAGGATTCCGCGCAGCAGGTCGACCACGTAGCGCAGCGGCGAGATCAGCGACAGCGGCGCCAGGTACCAGGGCAGGATCTTGATCGGGTTGAAGATCCCGGCCAGGAAGAACTGGGGAAAGATCAGGAAGGGGAAGATCTGCTGCGCGGCGCGCTGGTTGCTGAGCAGCGACATCACGGCCACGCCGAAGGCGCCGCCGAGCAGGCAGGCGATGATCGCCGCCGGCACCATCAGCAGCACCTGTACCGGAGTCAACGGCACCCGGAAGAGCAGCGCCAGCAGGACCATGGGCGCGGCCTGGAACAGCGAGACGCCAGTCTCGCCCAGGATCTTCCCGAAGACGATCGAGTAGCGGGAGATGGGCGACACGAACATCTCCTGGCTGAAGTCGTTCTCGCGATCCTCGATCAGTGACAGCAGGCCTTGCGCCGACGACTGGAACAGCGTCATCCCGAGCACGCCGGTAAAGATGAAGCCGATGAAGTTGAAGCCCGCCGCGCGGCCCAGGTTGCTCTGCAGGGTGCCTCCCATGAGGCCGATGAAGATGATCGGGAAGACGAAGCTGAAGACCAGGCGCGCGCGGTCGCGCAGCAGCTTGGTCACGTCGCGCGTCGCGATCGCGAGAACCGCGTTGACCTCTCTCACTGCATGGTCTCCATGGCCGAGCCCACGATCTTGAGGTAGGCGTCCTCCAGCGTCGGCGAGCTGGTGCGCAGCACCGTGAGGGGCGTGCTGAGCGACCTGATCACCGCCTGCGCCGAGTGCCCGTTGAGCTCCACCTTGAAGGGGCCGGCGTCCGCGTAGGCCAGGCCCATCCGGTCCAGCTCGCGGCGCAGCGCGGGGCGGTCGTCCGCATCCAGGACCAGGACCTCGTCGACCAGCTCGGCCTTGATCTGATCGGGGGTGCCCATCGACGCCACGCGGCCCTGGTCGAGGATGCAGATGCGGTCCGCGCTCTCCGCCTCCTCCAGGTAGTGGGTGGTGAGGCAGACCGTGATGTCGTAGGCGCCGCGCACCTCGCGCAGGTAGCCCCACAGGTTGCGCCGGCTGGCGGCGTCCAGGCCGGCCGTCGGCTCGTCCAGGAAGAGGACCCGGGGACGGTGCATGAGACCGCGGATGATCTCCAGCTTGCGCTTCATGCCGCCCGACAGCTTCTTGACCGGCTTGAAGATCTCGCGCTCCAGGCCCAGCACCCCGGCCAGGTCGCGCAGCTGCTCGCGGTAGGCCCGCGGCATGGCCCGGAACAGCGGGCGGTACGGGTAGAGGCCGTAGAGGATGGCGTGGAAACGCACGTTCTCCTCGCCAGTGAGGTTGAGGTCCAGGCTCGGCTGCTGGAAGATGATGCCGACCCGCCTGCGCACCCCGGCCGCGTCCCGGACGGCGTCGTGGCCGTCGATCACGACCGTGCCCGAGGTCGGGGTGAGGGTGGTGGTGAGGATCGAGATGGTGGTCGTCTTGCCCGCGCCGTTGGGCCCCAGCAGCGCGAAGAACTCGCCCTGGCCGACCTCGAACGAGACCCCGTCCACCGCGTTGCGGTCGGCCTTTCGGTAGCGCTTGACCAGGTCCCGCACCTCGATCATGCGCGCCATCCTAGCCGCGCCTCGAGGAGAGCCGCCGCTCAGCCGGTCAAGGCAAAGCCGGCGTTCCGCATCTGCTGCTCGTAAGCAGCGCGGTAGGGGTCGAGGAGCTTGTGCTCGAAGGCGTCGAATGCGGGCTTGTCGAAGCTCGCATCAACCGCCCTGCCGTCCGCATCGAGCGCGGAACTCATCGCCTGCGCGGTCGTGACGTCGTTTCTCTGCAGGGCGAGCAGCGCCTGGTTGAGGTCGCCGACGGCTCGGGTCAGGGCGTCTATCAGGGCCCGGACCTGCGGCGGGATCTTATCCCCGGTGGAGATGGCGGCGGCGTCCTTGAGGCGCTGCTGCAGCTGAGGCACCAGGGCGAGGCCACCGCTGACGTCGTCTGCATTGACAAACGCCACCACGTTGTCGAACTCCACCATCGCCTGCAGGGCGGTGTTGATCGCCCGCAGCTGGCTGTCCAGGATCGAGAGGAACTTGTCGGCGCTGTCGAAGGCAGCGGTCGCCGCCTCCACCCGCCGGAGGTCGCGGCTGAGCTGGGAGCGTCCGCTGAACGTCAACGGATCCCACTGCGCGGAGCTGAGCCGGTCTCGCTCCGCCTTCAGGCTCACAAGGTCGCTCTCGACCGTCCGGATCGAGCCGCCGACCTGGGCGCGGTAGTCGTCCATCGCGGCTTTGACCTCCTGGATGCTCCCGGCGGAGTTGAGCTCGCCCTTCAGTGAGGGATTGCTCAGCGCGGCGTGGATCGCGTTGTTGTGCTGGCGGACGGACTCCAGCGCCGAGATCGCGGCCGCATGCTCGCTGCTGACGCGTGCCACGGAGCCGAAGAAAAAGGCGGCGCCTGCTCCCAGCACGAGCACCACCAGCAACGTCGCGCCCGCGATCAGGGCGACCGGGGCACGCCTGTTAGTGAGGTCCCCGCGGGGGCCGGCTTGGGTGGGTCCGCGAATCTCCATGGGGGGCTGCAACCAAACCTACGCTGCCGGCCGCCAAGCGTCCACCGACGGACTACGGTGCGGAGCCCCGGCTACTTGAGGAAGCGGCCCACCTCGTCGGCGAAGGTGCGGGTGTCGATCGGCTTGCAGATGTAGCCGGCGCAGCCCGCCGCCAGGGCTGTGTCCTCATCGCCGACCATGGCATGCGCGGTGAGCGCGACGATCGTTATATCCGAGGTCGCCGGCTCGGACTTCAGGTCGCGCGTCACCTCGAGGCCGTCCCGGTCCGGCAGCTGGACATCCATCAGCACCAGGTCGGGGCGCCGGCGCTCGATGCTGCTGACGGCGTCGGCGCCGGATCGCGCGGCCTCCACCTCATAGCCGGCCCGCTCCAGGACCGCGCGCGTCAGCGCGAGGTTGAGCTCGTTGTCGTCGACCACCAGGATCATGGGCGCGCGGACTCGAGGCTCGCCATCGGCGGGTTGCCGCTGAGGAGCTCACCCAGCCAGGCGAGGAGGTCGACGCCCGCCACTGAGGGCTTGTGGAGGACGGCGGCCGCCTGCCCGTTCAGCCAGCGCTTTTCCTGGCGGCTGAGCTCTTTGGCCGTCATCACGAGGATCGGGATGCCGGCGGTCTGGGGGTCGGCCCTGAGCGCGGTCACCACCTTGAAACCGCTGAGGTCGGGCATCAGGAGGTCGAGGATGACCACCGCCGGCCGGCTCTGCTGCGCCATCCGGATGCCCTCCACGCCGCCGTACGCCTTGAGGACCGCGAAGCCCTCCGAGCGCAGCAGGCCCTCCAGCCGCTCGTGGTGCAGGGGATCGTCGTCGACCACCAGGATCCGCACCTCGTCGCCTGCCGGGCGCCGGGCTAGGTGGCACTGCTCGAGGCAGGCGAGCAGCGCCTTGGGGTCCACCGGCTTGAGCAGGTAATCGACCGCGCCCAGCGCGCGACCACGCATCGGCTCGTCGACGATGCTGACCACCACCACCGGGATGTCGCCCACCTCGGGATCGTGCTTGAGGGCGGCCAGCACGTCCCAGCCGTCGATCTCGGGCAGCACGACGTCGAGCGTGATGGCAGCGGGGCGCAGCCGGCGCGCCATCTCCAACGCCGACCTGCCGTTGCTCGCGACCTCGACCCCATAGCCGCCGCGCGTCAGGTACGTCCTCAAAAGATCCGCGGCCTGTGGGTTGTCGTCGACGACCAGGATCAGCGGCCTGTCGCCGGCGGGAGGCGAGGGCGACTCCGGGAGGGCCGGCGCCGCGGGCTGGGCCGCGAGCGGCAGGTGAATCGTGAAAGTGCTGCCGCGGCCCACGTGGCTGCGCGCTTCCACCCGGCCGCCGTGCAGCTCGGCGAAGCGCTTGGTCAGCGCCAGCCCGAGGCCGGTGCCTTCGGGGGTCTCGCCGGGCGCCGGCTCCAGCTGCTCGAACTCTTCGAAGATGCGCGGCAGCTCAGCCTTGGAAATGCCGATGCCGGTGTCGCGGACCACGATCACCACCTCGTTTTCCCGGCGCAGGCAAGACACCTCGACACGGCCGCCCTGGGGCGTGAACTTGATGGCGTTGGCGACCAGGTTGATGAGCATCTGCTTGACCTTGCCGCGGTCCGCCAGCACGCTCCCGGCGTCACCTGCCCGGCGGAGCTCGATCTGCTTCTGGTCGGCCAGCGGCTGGACCAGGTCGAGCACGTCCCTGGCGATCTCGTGCAGCACGACCGCCTCCAGATAGAGCTCGGTCTGCCCGGCCTCGACCTTGGCCAGGTCCAGGATGTCGTTGATCAGGCCCAGCAGGTGCCTGCCGCTGCTGTGGATGTTGTCGAGGAAGCTGCTTCGAACGGCTGGGCTCAGCCTTTCGTGATCGTCGATGAGCAGCTCGGAGAAACCCAGGATCGCGTTGAGGGGCGTGCGCAGCTCGTGGCTCATGCTGGCCAGGAACTTGCTCTTGTGCCGGCTCGCCTCCTCGAGCTCGGCGTTGGCCTGGCGAAGCTGGTCGAGCAGCGCCACCCGCTCCAGCGCGGGCGCCACCGCCATCGCGTACTGTTCCAGCCGCATCCGCTCGTCGGAGCCGAAAACCGGGGTGAACGCACCCGACACCAGAGCCAGCCAGCCCTGGTGGTCGGAGAACGCCAGCGGGACGACGACCGCGCTCCGTGACGACTTCCCGAACGCCACCAGCTCGGCGGCCGCTTCGGCATCGAGCCCCCGCGCCGCCAGCAGCACGCCCCGTCCGTCCGTCACGCAGCCCGCCTCGGCGCCGACCAGGCGCAGGGCGCGGTCGAGGGCCAGCTCGGCGATGGCTGCGGCAGAGGTGCCGGTCAGCAGGTCCTGCGTGGCCTGGCGCAGAGCGCCCTCCTCGCGCGCGCGCCACTGGCGGCGGATCCAGGCCGGCGGAGCGAAGCTGACATAGAGCAGCGGCACGATCGCCAGGGCGACCAGTTGGAGAGCGATCTGGAGTGCCGGTGTCCGAACCCCCCTGCCGGCCACGACGCTGACCAGGACGACCAGGAGCAGACCCGCGAATCCGCCGCTGAGAGCACGCAGGCGCGCCCGCTGCACGGCCGGCCGCCGGCGGGCGGCCACCCAGAACCTGACAATCGGCTCCGCCACCATCACCGCCCAGGCCGCCAGAGCCGCCAGGGCGGCCCAGACCAGCGGGGAAGCCTGCCCGCCACCCTTGCCCACCAGGACGAGCAGAGCCAGAACACCCGCGGAGGCCAGCGCCATCGCCAGCACCGCCCGCTGCCAGGCCCTCGACACCGGCAGGAAGGCGGCCCGGAAACGGAAGACCGCGTAGCCCGAGCCAACGAAGGCGACGACCACCAGCGCACTCACCCAACGGCCGCCGCCCAGGCTCGACTGCAGCCGCGCCAGCCCTGCCACCAGGCCCAGCAAGACGATAGCTGCGGCCAGGAATCCGCGTTCGCCGTCGCGGGTCCGTAGCCAGTTCGCGACCACCGCCACGCCCAGCAAGATGAAGGCCAGCAGGATGGCCTGCTGGAGCCAGAAAAGCAGGCTGCTCATCGAGACACGACCCGGTCGGGGGTCCCCTTGGCGCCTGCCGGCTGGAGGCCGGCCACGAAGATGTCGACCAGGCTCGGGTCCCATTGCTTGCCGCGGCCCTCGCGGAGGATGTCCACGGCCTCCTGCCGGCTGCGGCCGGGACGGTAGGGACGGGAGCTGGTGAGAGCGTCGAAGCCATCACAGACGGACACGATTCGCGCCGCCAGCGGGATCTCCAGCCCACGCAGGCCATCGGGATAGCCGGAGCCGTCGTAGGCCTCGTGATGGTGCCGGATGATGGGCAGCAGGGGGGTCGCCGAGCCCAGCGGGCGCGCGATCCGCTCGCCGACCTCGGGGTGCCTTTGCATCTGGCGCTGCTCCTCCGCGTTGAGCGGGCCAGGCTTGAGGAGGATGGCGTCGGGGATGCCGATCTTCCCGATGTCATGGATCATGCCGCCGCGGAGGAGGGCGTCGAGGTCGGCGTCGCCAAGGCCCAAGCGCTGGCCCAGGCGCCGCGACGAGAGTCCGACGCGCTGGGTGTGCGCCTCGGTGTAGGAATCCTTGGCCTCGACCGCACTGGCCAGGGCGTAGATCACGCGCTCGGCGCTTTCGAGGCTGTCGTAGGTGGCCTTCAAACGCAGCGCCGAGCGGGTGCGGGCCACCAGCTCGCTCTTCTCGACCGGCTTGGTCATGAAGTCGTCGGCGCCCACTTCCAGCGCCGTCACCCGGTCCTCGACCTGATTGAGCGCGGTGATCATCACCACCGGCACGAGCCGGCCCGCGGGCGTGGATTTCAGGCGCCGGCAGACCTCGAAGCCGTTCAGGCCGGGCATGTCGACGTCGAGCAGGACCAGGTCGGGCGCCTGCTCGGCAAAGATCTCCAGCGCCTCCGCGCCGGATGCGGCGGTGAGCACCGAACAGTCGACCGCGGCCAGGTAGGCCTGCAGCAGCTGCCGGTTCATGGGATGGTCGTCCACGACCAACACCCTGGCCGGTTCGTCCGAGCGCCGCGCCGGCGGCAACCGAGAATCGGCCATCCGACCATTGATGGCCACGACCCGCTTCGACTTCCAGACATGACGTGTTAAGAGAAGCGTGGTTGTGTGAAGCCCAGCTTGAGGGTTTTTCGACTGACGCTGGATCGATCGGAAGATGACAGCCGGCGGACTCCCACCCGACGCCGAAAGCTCAGCCCACGCTAGCTGGCGCGCTGCCAGGGGCCCTCCGCGCGCTGCGGGAAGATGCTCAGGATCTCCGGCGGGATCGGCAGGCCCATGGCGAACATGCGGTCCAGGATCTGGGGCCGGATGCCCGACGGCCTGAACTCCCCCATGATCTTGCCGTCCTTGCCGGCGCCCAGGGACTCGAACAGGAAGATCTCCTGCATGGTGATGGTCTCGCCCTCCATGCCCGTGACCTCGGTGATCGAGGTGACCCG
>Ga0207684_10000192_pt1 | contig 96931 bp, 96 predicted proteins | sample KBSK5501metaG_FD_184342 | JGI IMG/M metagenome (GOLD analysis project Ga0207684, IMG submission 184342) | Corn, switchgrass and miscanthus rhizosphere microbial communities from Kellogg Biological Station, Michigan, USA - KBS K5-50-1 metaG... | ecosystem: Host-associated > Plants > Roots >...
TAAAGGTGCCTGACGACCGGCCAGCCCAAATTAACACCGAGCTCCCGGGCACCAAAGGAAGTCGGGCCGCTCCCACTAAACCAATTTTCATAGCTGTAGGCACCCGACCGGGAAGGCGAAATTAACAGGCACAGTTGCCGGGCCCCTCGAATCCGAACTACGCTGCCTGCCAGGTGCGCCGGCTGGGGGAGGGGGCCGGAAGCAGAAGGGAGGGCCCCACTACGCGCCATTCCTCCCCGGCCCGCAACCCCGAATTCCAAGGATGTGTAACTACGGTTTGATGCATGCCAGGGCTGGAATCGAGGCGCTCCCCATGAGCGACGTCCGCGCAGCCGCAGCGCTCCCCGCCGCCCAGCTGGTCCGCCAGGCCGCCGGCGGCGACCTCGACGCCTTCGAGGAGTTGATCCGAAACCTCCAGCGCCGCGTCTACGGCTTCGCCTATCAGCACCTCAGAGACCCGGACGAGGCTCACGACCTCGCCCAGGAGATCTTCGTCAAGCTTTATCGCAACCTCGCGCGCTACGACGCCGAGCGGCCATTCGATCCCTGGTTCTGGAAGCTCGCCGCCAACACCGCGATCAACTACCGCCGCAAAAGGATCCCGATGCCCGCCGAACCGACCGAGGAGACGGCCGCCCCAGAGCACCAGCTGCCGGCCCACGACCCAGCGCTCGTCGAAGCGCTGAGCCAGCTCGATCCGGCGTACCGCATGCCCGTCCTCCTCCACTACTACGCCGACCTCTCGCTGGAGCAGGTCGGCCTGAGCCTCAACCTGTCAGTCCCCGCGATCAAGTCGCGCCTGCACAGGGCGCGGGCACAGCTCCGCAACTCGCTCGCCGAATCTGACGAATCCGGAGCACCCAGGTGACCGAGTCCCCCCTCACGTGCGCGCGCGTGCGCGTCCTACTCGAGTCGTACGTCGACGGAGACCTGGAACGCGACGACCCGATGCAATCGGACGCCGTCCGAGAACACCTCGCCGGATGCGCCGACTGCCGCCGCCAGCATCACCAGGCGGTCTCGGTCCCATTTCGCCTCAAGGCCCTGGCCTCGCCGCCGCCAAGAGAATCGCTGGTTGGAGACGTGATGCACGCGATCGCCCCATCAAGGTCGGGCTACCGCCGCGCCTGGACCCTGATCGCACCCGAGGCGATCCTCGCGACCTTCATCCTGTGGTACCTCTCGGGGCTCGATGGCCTGAGCTCGATCGCGTCGGGCATCTTCGGCGACCTGCAGGGCCTCGTGGGGTGGGGCTCCGGCACAGGCCCGATGCCGAGCGTGCCGCGCGTCGACGTCCTGCTGCTGATCTCGCTGATCGCGCTCGCGGCCGTCGCCGGCTACCACCTCTCGGTGCTCATCCGGCTGGCGCCGAGCACCCTACCGACCCGGCGCACCGCGCGTGAGTGACTCACAGCCGGCGCATCCCGCGCATCCCGCGCGCCGCTACGGCTGGGCGATCCTGATCGGCATCCTCGCCGTCGCCGGTGTGCTGCTCGCGCTGGCGGACATCTCGGCGGGCAACCGCTGGCCCAATCCCCTTGCGGAATCGATCGTCGGGCCGTTTGTCGCGGTCAAAGCGACCCCGTCCGGCAAGCCGCAGACCCTGCGATTCGACCGCAGCCGGGTCGGCGACAAGTTCACCTTCGGCTCGCCGATCGCCGGATTCGGGCCCCTGAACCCCTACCAGGCCCTCCGCGCCTTCCTGAGCAATGGCGCGGGGCTCGTCCTGCTCGCACTCGCCGCGCTGGTCGTGTTTCCGTCGAGGGCGCGCATTGCGGTCGAGCGCCTCGAGGCGCGGCACGGCGCGGAGATCGCGCTCGGCGCCGGCCTGGTCATGGTCATGCTGACGCTGGCCGTGATCACGCTGCTGCGTTTCACGCTGCTGTTCCTCGCGGTCGTCCCGCTCGTGCTGCTGGTGGCGCTCGTCGCCGCGCTGTTCGGCATTGCGTGCATCTCGCTGGCGATCGGCCGCTTCCTGCACCACCGGCTGCGCCTGCCCAACGTGCATCCGCTCGTCGCCGCGCTCGCCGGCGCTCTCGTCGTGTTCGACCTTGCGGTGATCCCGTACGCGGGGGTCTTCGCGCTCGCCGCCGTGGCCATGGCAGGCCTCGGCCTTGCCGTGGTGACGCGATTCGGCTCGTCTAGCGGTTGGTCTTTCGGCGATCTCGATTGGTAATTCAGTGACCGGAGAGGAGTGACTGTGTTGATTGGCCTGCTGAACAAGACGCGCCTGGTGGTCGCGGGGCTCGCGATCGTCGCCCTGGTGCTGGGCACCCTGATCTATCGCGACATGTTCGTGACCACCAAGAACGCCGGCAGCTCGCTCAACCTCTACACCGTCACGCGGCGGACCGTGACCGCGAGCATCACCGGCTCGGGGAACGTCGAGCCGCAGGCGCAGTCCAACGTCAACTTCAAGGTCGCGGGCACTCTGACCGAGATCGACGCCCACGTCGGCGACCATGTTTCGGCAGGCCAGACCCTTGCGAAGATCGACTCGACGGCGGAGCAGAACGCGCTTGCCCAGGCAGAGGCGAACCTGTCCACGGCGCAGGCCAACCTGCAGTCGGCGGAGACGCCGCTGACCCAGAACCAGATCACCCAGCTGCAGAACAACGTCGCCAACGCGCAGCAGAGCTACAACGACACCGTCGCCCAGGTCAACCTCACCAACGCGCAGGACGCCACCCAGGTGACCGCCGACCAGAACCAGCTCGCCATCGATCAGCAGGCGCTCACTTTCAACGCCGCCTACCAGGCCGCGCTGCAGAAGCTCACCACCGACAAGACCGCGCTGCAGACGGCGATCACGACCTTCAACACCGACGGATGCCAGTCGCAGGCGTACGCGACGTACTCGACGATCTGCCTGACCGATTTCAACGCTGTCTCGACCGACCAGTCCACGGTCAACGCCGACCAGATGACCGTCAACACCCAGGCCGCGACCGTCAATGCGGACCAGGGCAAGCTCAACGTGGACATGGCAAAGCAGACCGCCGACAAGACCGCCGGCCAGCGCAGCATCAACCAGGCCGCGGCGTCGCTGACCAGCGCGCAGGACCAGCTGAAGACGCAGACCGAGTCCCGGCCCAACCAGATCGCGTCGGCGAATGCGCAGGTGCTCAGCGCGCAGGCCGCGGTGCAAACCGCGCAGCAGAACCTGAACGACACCACGCTGGTGGCGCCGATGGACGGCGAGGTGAACAGCATCAGCGGCGTCGTCGGCGAGAACGTGGCGCCCGGTGGCGGCACGACGCCTGAGGCGCCCGGCAGCCAGGCGCCGCTCCCGACGAGCGCCGCGTCGAACGCCTTCATGGTCATCGGCAACATCAGCGGCATGGAGGTCGTGATCCCGTTCGCCGAGTCCGACGCGTCGCGGCTCGCCTTCAACCAGACCGCCCAGGTGACGTTCGACGCCGTGCCGAACCTGACCATCACGGGCCACGTCATCGCCGTCGCGAGCGCGGCGACGGTGACCAGCGGAGTCGTGAACTACTACGCGACGGTCGCCCTCAACCAGACCGACAGGTCCCTGAAGCAGGGGATGACAGCGAACGCGACGGTCACGGTGAGCAAGGCCACGAACGTCCTCTCGGTCCCCAACCTCGCCGTCAGCCACATCGCGGGCCAGGCCTACGTCAACGTCTACGCCGGCGGCCAGTCGGTCCAGACGCCGGTCGAGACCGGGGTCGTGGGCGACCAGTTCACGGAAGTGACCGGCGGTCTCAACGACGGCGAGCGGATCGTGCTCCCGACCATCAGGGCCTCGACCGGCACCGGCACCACACGCGGCGGTGGGTTCGGGGGCGGCGTCCGGGTGGGCGGCGGCGGATGATCACCCTCGAGGGCGTCATCAAGACCTACCGAATGGGCAGGATCGAGGTGCCGGCGCTGCAGGGCATCGATCTCCACGTCGACCAGGGAGAGTTCGTCGCGATCATGGGCGCCAGCGGCTCGGGCAAGTCGACCTTGATGAACATCCTCGGCTGCCTCGACGTGCCGACCAGCGGCCGGTACCTGCTCGACGGGACAGACGTCGCCAGGCTTGGGGACGACGAGCTCGCGAAGATCCGCAACCGCAAGATCGGATTCGTCTTCCAGAGCTTCAACCTGATCCCGCGCACCAGCGCGCTCCACAACGTCGAGATGCCACTGATTTATATGGGCGGGGGCGCACCGGCGGGGGAGGGTGGGCGCACCCAGCGAGCTCGCGAGGCACTCGGAGCCGTCGGCCTGGCCGACCGCGCCCACCACCAGCCTACCGAGCTGTCGGGCGGCCAGCAGCAGCGCGCCGCGATCGCGCGCGCCCTGGTCACCAACCCCGCGATCCTGCTGGCCGATGAGCCGACCGGGAACCTGGACACCGTTTCCAGCGTCGAGATCATGCGGCTGCTCTCGAAGCTCAACGCCGAGCAGCGACGCACCATCGTCCTCATCACCCACGAGCAGGACATCGCGCGCTTCGCCAGGCGAGTTGTCGAGCTGCGCGACGGACGCATCGTGCGCGACGAGAGGAGGGCGGCGTGAACCTGTTCGAAGCGCTGCGCATGGCGGCCAACGGCCTGCTCGCCAACCGGCTGCGCAGCGCGCTCACGATGCTCGGCATCCTGATCGGGGTCACGGCGGTGATCCTGCTCGTCGCGGTCGGCAACGGGGCGAGCGTGCAGATCAACAACCAGGTCCAGTCCCTGGGCGCCAACGTGATCTACGTGTACCCCTCGAACGCAAAAGGGTCAGGAGGCGTCTCGCAGGGCTTTGCCACCGGACAATCGCTAACCCAGGCCGACGTCGACGCGATCAACAGCCGCCAGCAGGACCCGGACGTGGTGGCGGCGATCCCGATCGCGGCGAGCAGCGGCCAGATCACCTACGGCAACCAGAACTACTTCGCGCCGACGACCGGCACGACGACTGCGTTTCCGCAGGTGCGCGACTACCAGGTCGCCGAGGGGTCGTTCTTCACCGACGACGACGTCAACGCGCGCCGCCGCGTCGTGGTCATCGGCCAGACGGTGGTCGACAACCTCTTCGGCGCGACCGACCCGATCGGCCAGACGATCAAGATCAACCGCCAGAGCTTCCGGGTCGTCGGCGTCTTCGCCCAGAAAGGTGGCAGCGGCCTCGGCTCGCAGGACAACGTCGTGGTCGCGCCGATCACCACCGTGTGGGCCTACCTCACAGGCGCGCGGGGCAAGGTGATCAGCCAGATCGTCGCCTCCGCGTCGTCGGCTGGGACAGTGACCCAGGCCGAGACTGAGATCACGACCATCCTCTTGCAGCGGCACCAGATCTCCGACCCGACGCTGGCCGACTTTCAGCTCCAGAGCCAGCAGGACATCCTCAACCAGGCGACGTCGATCGCGACCGCGCTCACCCTCGTCCTGGGCGCGATCGCCGGCATCTCGCTCGTCGTCGGCGGCATCGGAATCATGAACATCATGCTGGTCACGGTCACCGAGCGGACCCGAGAGATCGGCATCCGCAAGGCGATCGGCGCGCGGCGGCGCGACATCCTCATGCAGTTCCTGATCGAGGCCATGGTGCTCAGCGGCCTCGGCGGCGCGCTTGGCATCGCTGTCGGGGCGCTTCTCGCGAAGGAGGCGCCCAACATCCCGGTCATCGCCAGCTCGAGCTTTCCAACGCCCGTGGTATCGCCGCCCTCGGTGGTGCTCGCCTTCTGCGTGTCGGTGGCGATCGGCCTCTTCTTCGGCATCTATCCCGCCAACCGCGCGGCGCGGCTGCACCCGATCGAAGCCCTCAGGTACGAATAAAGGAGTGGAACCTTGAAGCCATACGTCGTCGTCTTGCTGCTGGTGGTCGGGATCCTTGGCGGGTTTTACGGCGGATACAAGCTGGGCCAGAACAACGTCAGCGCCAGCACGACCAACCAGAGCCAGGCCTCGCGAACCGGCAGCTTCGGTGGCGGGCTGAACGGCGGCGGCGGGACGCGAGGCAACTTCGCGGCCGCCTGTCCAAGCCCGGGCGCGGCGTCACCTTCGCCGGGCACCAACGCCGGAGCACGCGGCACGATCACAGACCTCACGTCGACCTCCATGACCATCACGACGGCGTCGTGCGACATCAAGGTCGTGTTCGGCAACACGGTCCAGGTCTCCAGGACGGTCGCGGGCTCGACCTCCGACCTGAAGGACAACATGACGGTCACCATCGTCGGCACGCGCCAGGCGGACGGCAGCATCAAGGCCACGACGATCCAGATTGGCGGCAGCACCATCGCGGTTCCGGGTGGCGCAGGTGCATCGCCGCGCCCCAGCGGAGGCTAAAGGCTCTCTGTGTCGCCCGCGCCCTCGAGCGGCTTCTCGAACCACGCCACGTCCCAGTAGCGGCCGAACTTGCGGCCCTGCTCGGTGAAGTGGGCGACCCGCTTGAAGCCGAACTTCTCGTGGAGGGCGATGGAGGCGGGGTTGGGCAGCGCGATGCCCGCATACGCGCGGTGGACGTCCTCGCCCTCGATGGCCTTGAACAGCTCTCCGTACAGCCTGGAGCCGATGCCTTTGCCGACCATGTCCGGGGCAAGGTAGACGCTCGTCTCGACTGAGGTCAGGTAGCCCGGCTTCGGCCGGAACCGGCTGCTCGAGGCGAATCCGGCGACGCTGTCTCCGTCCACGGCCACCATCAGCCGGTGCGGCCCGCTCTCGGCATAGTGGCCGAACCACTCGCGCCGGTCCTCCATCGACACTGGCGCTACGTCGAACGTGACGTGGGTCTCGGCGACGAAATGGTTGTAAATGTCGTTGATCGCATCGAGGTCGGCTTCGGTCGCGCGACGGACGTGGACGGAGGCGTGGATCACGGTGGATCAGTGTATTTCCGACAATTGGCTGCGTGGATCGGATCGAGCTCAGCGGGATGTCCTTCCAGGGCCGCCACGGGGTGCGCCCGGGCGAGCGCGCCCAGCCGCAGGAGTTCAAGGTCGACCTCGAGATCGAGGCCGACCTCGGCGAGGCCGGACGGACCGACCGGCTGGTGGACACCGTCGACTACACGCAGGCCCGGGCGGCGGCGAAGGCGGTCATCGAGGGCGAGCCCATGAAGCTCCTGGAATCGCTTGCCGCCGCGATCGCCCAGCGCGTGCTGGAGTTGCCGCACGTCGAGGCGGTGTCGGTACGAGTGGCCAAGCGTCCGGCGAGCATGCAGCCGATCGAGGCTGCGGCGGTGCGCATCAAAAGGACGCGAATGTGACGATCGCCTATTTCGACTGCTTCTCGGGCATCTCGGGCGACATGACGCTGGGAGCGCTGGTCGACTGCGGCGCCGACCGCGCCCTGCTCGTTGCCGTGGTCGAGGCCCTGCGGTTGGGCGACGAGGTCACGGTCGAGGTCCGCCACGAGGCGCGCGGCCACACGGGCGGCATCCGCGTGCTCGTCGGGGTCACCGACCGGGTCGAGCGCACGGTGCCGGACCTCCGCCGGCTGGTGGAAGAGGCGGACCTCCCCGATCCGGTGAAGCCGCCGGCCCTGGAGGCGATCGACCGGCTGGCCCGGGCCGAGTCGCAGATCCACGGCGTCGCGGAAGAGGACGTGCATCTGCACGAGCTCGGCGGCGCGGACACGCTGGTGGACATAGTCGGCGCCTTCTGGCTGCTGAACGCGCTCGAGGTCACGCGTGTCTACTCATCTCCGCTGCCCGCGCCTCGCGGACTGAAAGGGGGGATGCCGCTCCCGGCCCCGGCGAGCCTCCGCGTCCTGGAGGGCACTGGCGCGGTGCTGCAGCCGAGCGCTGAAACCCGCGAGCTCGTGACGCCGACCGGCGCCGCGATCCTGGCCGCAGCCGCAACGTTCGAGCGCCCCGCGATGTTGCTACGGCGGGTCGGCTACGGCATCGGCGGCCACCCGTCGCCCGGCAACGCGCTTGCCTTGTGGATCGGCGATGAGGTGCCGGCTCACAACGCGGTCACGGTGATCGAAACCAACATCGACGACATGGCGCCAAACCTGCTCGCCGCGCTCGGCGAGGACCTGATGGCGGCGGGAGCGCTCGACGTCGTCATCGTCCCCGCCCTGATGAAGAAGGGACGTCCGGGTCACCTGCTCAGGGTGATGGCCACGCCCGAGCTGGTCGCGAGCCTCAGCGATCACCTGCTCCGGCACAGCACCACGCTCGGCCTCCGGCTGAGCGCGGTGGATCGGGTCATCGCCGCGCGCAGGATGATCGAGGTCACCACGCCGCTTGGCTCCGCGCGGGTGAAGGTCAAAGAGCTCGGCGGTCGCGCGATCGACGTCGCCCCCGAATACGAGGATTGCCGGCGGATCTCGCGCGAGAGCAACAGGGACCTCCGCGAGGTGATGCGGATGGTCGATGAGGCCGCCCGTCGCGAGCTGGGAATCGATTGACGGCGCGCGTGCTCGACGGCAAGGCCGTCGCCAAACAGATATATGAAGAGGTCGCGAGGGCGGTCAGCGATCGTGTGGCTCGCGGCGGGACGCGGCCGCGCCTCGCGACGGTCCTCGTCGGCGACGACCCCGCGTCGGCGAAGTACGTCGAGCTGAAACAGCGCAACGCGCACAGCGTGGGCATCGAGTCGGAGGACCACAGGCTGCCGTCCAGCACCACCACAGAGGAGCTGCTGGCGCTGGTTCGGCGCCTGGACCGCGATGAACAGGTCAGCGGAATCCTCATCCAGCAGCCGACGCCGGAGCATGTTGACATGCGCCGGGTCATCTTCGAGCTCGACCCCGCCAAGGACGTCGACGGGTTCCATCCGATCAACGCCGGCCTGGTCGCCCTGGGCCTGCCGGGCGGTGTGGAACCGTGCACCCCGGCGGGCATCGTGCTTCTGCTCGAACGATCGGGCGTCGCCATCGAGGGGGCCAACGCCGTTGTCGTCGGTCGGAGCAACCTGGTCGGCAAGCCGGCCGCGCTGCTCCTGCTCAATCGCAACGCGACCGTGACGCTCTGCCACACGCGCACGAAAGACCTCGCCAGTCACACGCTCGCGGCCGACATCCTCGTCGCCGCGGCGGGACGGGCGAACCTGATCAGCAAAGAGATGGTGAAGCCCGGCGCGGCGGTGGTCGACGTCAGCACCAACTGGGATGGCGGGCGGCAAGTGGGCGATCTCGGGCCGGGCGTCGAGGAGGTCGCGGGGTGGCTGACTCCGAATCCCGGTGGGGTTGGGCCCATGACCCGGGCCATGCTGATCAAGAACACGTATGAAGCAGAGGTACGCCGCCGTGGATGATCAGCCGTCCGCGGAAGCGATCCGCCTGTTCCATGGTTTTCGCGGCTTTCAGCTCGTTGTCGCGGCGTGCCGCCTCGAGCTGCCCGACCTCGTCGCCGCGGGCCACTCGGACGCCGACGAGCTGGCGGCGCTGACAGACACGCACCCCGGTGCGCTGCGACGAGTGCTGCGCGGCCTGGTCACGTGGGGCTTCTTCACGCAGGACGCAGGCGGGCGTTACGCGGCCACGCCGGTGTCCGACACCTTCCGCTCCGACCGGTCTGGCCTCCGCAACATGACTTTGATGATCAGCGAGGAGGGTTACCGCGTCTGGGGTGACCTGGTGTACACGCTGAAGACCGGCGAGCCGGCGTTCGAGCACGTGTACGGCGTGAGTCGCTGGCAGCAGATGGCGAACGATCCGGAAGCGGCGGCGCTCTTCAACGCGGGCATGATCGAGACAACGACCCGCGTCGCGCGTGACTTCATTGCGCACTACGACTTCACCGGCATCCAGACCGTGGTCGACGTCGCCGGAGGCAACGGCGCGCTGCTCAGCGCGATCCTCGAGGCCCACCCCGCGATGCATGGCATCCTCTTCGATGTGCCCGCCGGGCTCAGGGGAGCCGGCGAGCGGATGAAGGCGGCGGGCCTCGAAGGGCGCGTGACCCTTGTCGAGGGCAGCTTCTTCGATTCGGTCCCGCCGGCGGGCGACCTGTACCTGCTCAAGTCGATCGTTCACGACTGGGACGACGACCGCGCCGCTGCCATCCTCGCGACATGCCGCAAGGCGATGAGCCCGTCGGCGAGGCTCGTGCTCATCGAGCGCCACCTGCCGGACGAGACTCAATCGTTGGCCGACGCGCTCGCTCCCGTCATGAGCGACCTGCACATGATGGTCGCGCTCGGTGGGCGCGAGCGGACCACCGCTGAGTACGCGGCGCTCCTGTTGGGAGCCGGCCTGCTCATGGCGCGCCAGGTCCCGATGGATTCCGACTTCTACGGGATCGAGGCCGTACCCGACTGAGCGCACGACCCGCGTGACCTACCAGGAAGCACTCGACTTCATCTCGAAGCAGGGCCGTTTCGCGATGAAGCTTGGCACCGAGCGGACACGCGCGCTGCTCGACCGCATCGGAGCTCCCGACCAGCGCCTGAGCGGCGCGCTGATCGCGGGCACCAACGGCAAAGGCTCGACCGGCGCCTGCCTGACATCGATCCTTCGCGCCGCCGGCCACAATGTCGGCTTCATGCCGAAGCCGCACCTCGTCACCTACACGGAAAGGATCGAGCTCAACGGGAGCGCGATCAGCGAGCAGGACTTCGTGGCCACGCTCGAGAGTGTCATGCCGACGCTCGATGCGATCGCTGCGGAGATGGGACCCGCGACCGAGTTCGAGATGCTGACCGTGATGGCGATCGCCTACCTCGCCCCGCGCATCGACCGCCTCGTGTGTGAGGTCGGCCTGGGTGGCAGGCTGGACGCGACCAACGCGCTCGACCTCGGCGTCGCGGTGATCACCAACGTCGACCTCGACCACCAGAAGTACCTGGGCGACACGATTGGCGCGATCGCGCGCGAGAAGGCGGCCATCATCAAAGCCGGCGATCGCGTGGTGACCGGATGCACCGGCGAGGCGCTTGAGATCGTCGAGACCCAGGCGGCGCACGTGGCGGCCCCGGTGTGGCGTCTCGGAGAGGAGATACAGGTCGAATCGAAGTCTGAGGGCTGGAGCGGGCACGTCATGAGCGTCGCCGGCCCTAGCTTCGCGCACCGCGACATGCAGCTGCCGCTGCTGGGCGACTACCAGCCGGCCAACGCGGCGCTCGCCGTCGCCGCGGCCCACCTGATCGACCAGGTCGGCGACCGCGCTGTGCGCGAGGGACTTGCCGCGACGCGCTGGCCCGGCCGCCTCCAGGTCATCGCGCAGCGTCCCCGCGTGATCCTCGACGGCGGACACAACCCGGCCGCAATGATCAAGGCAGGCGCAGCGCTCCGCCAGTTGATCGGCTCGGAGAAGCTGGTCGCCGTATTCGCGATGCTGAGCGAGCGAGACCCCGTCCTGCTCCTGAATGCCCTGCGGACGTTGCGCCCGGACACGGCCGTGTTCACCGAGCCTGCGAGCGCGCACGGACACTCCATCTCGCCCGACGAGCTGGCCCGAATCTATGGTTCGGGCGCGTTCGTCGAGCGACCGGCGAGCGCGGCGCTCGAGCGCGCAAGCCGACTCGCGGGTCCAGACGGAAATGTCCTGGTCTGCGGCTCGCTCTACCTGGTCGGCGAGATCCTGGCTCTCACGGACTAGCCCGGAGAAACCGAACGCAGAGGTAGCCGCTGCCCGCGATCATCGGCAGCAGCAGCGCGAAGCCGAGAGCGAGCCACAATCCTCCACCGCTGAACCCTAGACCGCCGAGCAGGACCAACGCGAGCACGATGCCGCCCACGCCGAAGAGGATGTCGCGCCGTACACGCGGATGGGGGTTTTCACCTCCCCGCTGGCCGGGGAGGTCGGACCGCGAAGCGGTCCGGGTGGGGCCGTGTGATGCCCGTCCTACCGTCAGCCCATAGATCAACAGAGCCACGCCCGCGAGGCCGCCGAGCAACGTGATCACCTCCGCGATCAGTCCCTCGCGCGTGTCCGACACCCGAGTCGCCGCAGCGAAGGCCAGGGCCACGAGTGCCGCGCCGACGCCGACGGAGATCCAGCGCACTCAGCGTGCGGTCGAGAGGAGGTTGTGGCGCAGCCGTCGCATGCCGCGAAGCCAGCGGTCGTAATCGTCAGCTTTGCGCTTGAAGTAGTCGGCGACCTCTGGGTGGGGCAGGATGAGGAATCGCTCGTCCGCGATTCCGCTGACCACGGCGTCGGCAACGGCCTCGGGCTCGAGGGCCCCCGCGGTCAGGAAGTCGATGTTGAGCTGGCGACGCTCCTCGGCGAGCATGTCTGTCTTCACGCCCTGTGGACAAAGGCACGAGATGCGGATGCCTTCGTCGCCATGGACGATCGCCAGCCATTCGAAAAATGAGAGGGCGGCGGCCTTGGTCACGCCATATGGTGCGGCGAAGAAATGGTTCAGCAGACCCGCCGCTGAGACGGTGCCGAGGATGTAGCCCTCTTTACGCGCAAGCATTCCAGGCAATGCGTGACGCGCGACGAACACATGGGACATCACGTTGACCTCCCAGATGCGCTGCCAGTCGCTGTCTGCTGCTTCAGGACCGCCACCGACCGCGATGCCCGCGTTCGAACAGAACAGGTCGATCCGACCGTGCGACTGTTCAACCTCATGCACCAGGCGCGCGACGTCGGCCTCATGGGATACATCGCACTGGGCTGACGCGCCGCCGATCTCGTCGGCCACTGCCCTGGCGCCCTCACCGTCGATGTCGACGACGACCACAGTCGCCGGGTGCTCGGATGCGAACCTCCGGGCGAGGGCGCGACCGATGCCGCGCGCGGCTCCGGTGACGACGACGACCCGGTCAGTCAGCTGCACAGCAAGCCCATGAGCGTGTCCGCCCGAACATTTCCAAGGTCCTCACACGATGTCATGCCGAGGGACGCTCGTGCTGGGAAAAAATTTCTTGTGGAAAACACCTGTCGGGTCCTTTCGGAGACTGGCGATAGCGCATAGAATCTCTCCCCATGGTCGGAGGGGGCCTCGACTACAGCGCTGCCTTTCAGCGCGCAATCGAGCTGATCGGAAAGCGCTGGACCGGGGCGGTGGTAAAAGCACTCATCCCCGCACCTGCTCGCTTCAACCAACTGCTCGCCGGCATTCCCGGGATCAGCGACCGCGTCCTCACGGAACGCCTTCGCGAGCTCGAGACCGAGGGCATCGTCGAGAGGCTCGTCGACCCGGGACCGCCCGTGCGCGTGAGCTATAGATTGACGTCGCGCGGTCGTGCGCTCGAACCGGTTCTGGCCGCAGTGTCGGACTGGGCGGAGACCTGGTTGACGACGCCCGCAGCGGCGGTGGGCTGAGCCGAGCCATTTTCCGCGCTCGTCACGTTGGGCCCTCCCTTCCTCCACCGTGCCGTCCCTCCCCCGCCAGCACACCGCGATCGAGCTTAGGATTCGGGAAAGTCACGCGCAACCCAGGCTGTTAAGAGGTTCCAAAAAGGCATGTCGAACACGACTGATAGGCTTTACCGAATGCCGATTGGCGATTTTCTCCGCCGGCGGCCGGAGGCCCAGACCTGCCAGGCATGCGGTTCGCCCCTGCCCCATGGCGCCGTGTTCTGCCCGTCCTGCGGCGTGAGAGCCGACGATCCGCAGGCCGAACCTCTCCACATCGTCGACCGGACCACGGGACTCTTCAACGATCGATTCGTCCGCCCGGTGCTCGAAGACGAGCTCGCGCGAGCCCACCGCTACCAGCGCAACCTCGGCGTCCTCCTCATCGAGGCCAACGGCTCGCTTCCTCCGGACGAAGCGCTGAAGACGATGGCCGCCGCGCTGGCGGGCACGGTGCGTGACGTGGACACCCCCGGTGTCCTCGGGCGCACGCCGCCGCAGCTGCTCGCCATCCTCCCGGACACCGACGTGGCCGGCACCGCGCACGCCGCGAACCGCGTCCTCGCCGCGGTCAACGACGCGCTGAAGCCCCAGGGCGGGGAGGCGGCCGTCGGCCTGGTCTGCGTGAGGCCCGGTCAGCGAGTCCGCGCCGGAGCCGTGATCGAAAGCGCCAGCCGTTCGCTTCGCTCGGGCCGGCCCGAGATGATGGGCAAGCCGGCCTGACGCTGGACGTCTACCTCGCCCGGCATGGCGAGACAGAGTGGAGCCTCTCGGGAAGGCACACCGGCACCACAGACCTGCCCCTCACAGCTCGCGGCGAAGCCAACGCGCGAGACCTCGGCCACAGACTCGCCGGCATTCATTTCGACGCCGTCTACTCGAGCCCGCTGCAGCGGGCTCGGCGCACAGCGGAGCTCGCGGGGTTTCCCGATCCGCACCTCACCCCTCTGCTCAAAGAGGTCGACTACGGCGCGTGCGAGGGACTGACCACACGCCAGATCCACGAATCCGATCCCGACTGGGAGCTCTACAGCGACGGTTGCCCTGGTGGCGAGACACCCGCCCAGATCTACGTCCGGGCCAACGAGTTCATCGCGTTGGCGACGCGACAAGGCGAGGGTCTGGTCCTTGTCTTCGCCCACGGCCACATCTTGCGAGCCATCGCCGTGGCGTGGATCAGGGCCGACATCAGAGTCGCGGCGGGCTTGCAGCTGGACGTGGCCACGCTCAACATCCTTCGCGACGCCGACCGCGGTCGGGTCATCGCGCTGTGGAACGCGTCGTGACCGCCGGACTAAGTCTTGCGCCGCAAGGTCCACGTGCGGCTGCGCACGCCCGGCAGTCCGGCGAACACCAGGTAGGCGGACGTGACGACATCGGCGCGATACGTGTGCCGTTCACCCGGGTTGATCAACAGCATCTCGCCCGCGCGCACCTCGCCCGAGTGCGTCCCGTCGTCGAAGTGAAGGCTGCCGTCGGTGACGATGAGCGCGACGGGGATCGCGTTGCGGTGCTCGGGCACGGTCTGACCCGGCTCGAGCCGGAGCCCGACCACGCGCATCGAGCCGCAGTCCGCGATCTGCTCGAAGCCGAACGCGCGCGGCCCCTCGCCGACGTTGGAGCCTGTCACCGACGACTATGATGCCGCCGCGCATCATCCACGTGACTGGCGTCGAGGGCGCGCGCGAGGCGCGCGGCACAACCGTCGTCATCGACGTCCTGCGCGCGTTCACAGTCAGCGCGTACGCGCTGCGCGGCGGGGCGCGCGAGTGCCGCCTCGTCAAGGCGGTCGCCGAGGCGCATGCCCTCGCGGCGAGCACTCCCGGCTCCGTGATTTGCGCCGAGGAGGAGGGCCTGCCCGTGGAGGGAATCCCGATCAGCAACTCGCCGACAAAGATCCGCGAGCTCGACCTCAACGGTCGAGTCCTGATCCAGCGTTCCAGCGCGGGCACCCAGGCCGCGGCGGCGGTCGCAAGCGACGACATCTTCGCCGCGAGTCTGGTGGTGGCGCGCGCGACGGTACAAGCCTGCCTGTTAAGGAATCCCCAGACGTTGACCCTGGTCGCCTCGGCCGACCATCCCGAGGACCACGCATGCGCCGCCTACATGGAGGCGGTCATCCGAGGCCAGGCGCCGGACCTCGAGCGCCTGCTCCGGCCGCTGCGCGAGACCGATCGATACCGGAAGGTCGCCGCGGGGAAATGGCCGGGCTTTCCGCCGAGCGACCTCGAGCTGTCCCTGCAGGCCGACATCTTCGACTTCGCCATGCCGCTCACCGGACAGGAGGGCTATCTCAGCCTGACTGCAAGGTTTTGAGCCGGCGCAGTTCAGCCAGTGCTTCCCGCAGAACAAGCCTTACTGGGCCCTGTTCGTCGCCACGGGCTCAGGCTGGTCGAGCGCGAGCGGCGGCTATACCGATGTCACCTTGCACGACGGACAGGCCCTGGGTTGGTGTTACGTGAGCGCGGTGGAGGCGAACCCCGCGCCCCCGCCCATGCCTAGACATGTCGGGAGCTAACATCTCTCGCAGGCGGACGTTCGAGGCCGTGCGAGCTTGAAGTACGAGCAATTCCGGCGGACCTGCCTCTCGCTGCCCGAAGCGGACGAGGTCGAGACCTGGGGCGAGGTCACGTTTCGCGTCCGCGGCCGCATCTTCGCCATGGGCGCGCCGGAAGGAAAGTCGGTCTCGGTCAAAGCGACGCTCGACGACCAGGCGGGGCTCGTCGCGATGGACCCCAAAACGTTCTCCGTCTCGGCCTACACCGGCCGCTTCGGCTGGGTCAGCGTGAGGCTCGCCGGGCTTGCGCCGCAGCTGGGCGAGCGCCTGGTGAAGAACGCCTGGGAGCGCACTGCCCCCAGGCGACTAGCGACGGCTCAGTACGCGCGGCGCCGGTAACCCCGGCCCGCGAACAGCCGGACGATGATCAGAAGGATGGCGGCCCCGATGAAGGCCATGATCATTGCGCTGAGGATCGGGTGGCCCGCGATGGCGACGTTGAAGTGGAGGAAGCCCGCGAGCACGATGCCACCGAACAAGCCGCCCAGGATGCCGACGACGATGTCCCAGAGGAGCCCGAGACCGTGGCCGAGAGCCACGTGGCTCGCCAGGAAACCCGCTACAAGCCCGACCAGCATCCAGACCAGGATCGAGTCCAGGTCCAACGTGATCGGCGATCCGTTGACACTGATCACCATTACAGATACGCCCCCTTTACAAAAATTAGACGCGTACTCCTAGAACGCGCCGGGGCCTCAGGACACCTTGGCCGCCAGTTCGCCGAAGGCGGCTCCGAGTACACGGTTGAACGCGGGGAACGGGTGGATCACGTCGGCCAGGTCGGGAAGCGGCGTGCCCAGCTTCACCGCCAGCACCAGCTCCCCCAGGATCTCGCCCGCGCGCGGCGTGACCAGGGTCGCTCCGACCAGCACGCGGCGGGTCCGATCGGCCACCAGCTTCAGCGCGCCGCCGTGGAAGTCGTGGATGTAGCCGCGGGCTGTCTCCGCGGGGTCGATCGTGGTGACCACGACGTCCAGCCCATGGTCGCGCGCGATCTGCTCGGACAGACCGACCGACGCCACCTCAGGGTCGGTGTAGGTGACACGTGGAACGGCGGTATGGTCCGCTCGGGCGTCCAGGCCGCGCAGCCGCCGGGCCACGATCTGGCCGTGGTAATAGGCGAGGTGGGTGAATCCAGCGATGCCGGTGATGTCGCCGGCGCCGTAGATGCCGGCGCGGGCCTCGAGCGTCTGCGGGTCGACCTTGAGCCAGCCGCGCTCGGTCTGGGCCAGGCCGCTTGCTTTCCAGGCTTCGAAGTTGGGGCGCCTGCCCGTGGCGACGAGGAGGCGGTCGCCCGACACGACGGCGCCCGACTTCAGGTGCAGGACCACGTCAGACGCCTGCTTCTCGGCGGCGATACAGGGGTCGCCGACGATGATTTCGATGGCGTCTGCCTTCAGGTGGGGGAGGAGGGCGGCGCCGGCCTCCGGCTCTTCGAGACCGAGGAAGCGGGGTCCGGCCTCGACGATCGTGACCTTCGAACCGAGCCGGGCGAAGGCCTGCGCGAGCTCGACCCCGACAGCCCCGCCGCCCAGCACGACCAGCCTTGCCGGCAGCTCGCGAGGAATCGCAGCCTGGCGGTTGGTCCAGTAGTCGACCTTGTCCAGCCCTTCGATGGGAGGGATGGCCGCGGTGCCGCCATTGGCGATGACGACCGCCTTGCGCGCCACCAGGTGATCGCCTCCCACCTCGACTGTGCGCAGGTCGATCATCTGGCCCGCTCCCCGCACCAGCTTGGCCCCGGTCGCCTCGAGCGCCGCCGCGGGTCGCGTGTCGTCGAGGTCGCGTGCCATCCACAGCACTCGCTTGGAGACCTTCGGAAAGTCGACGTCCCACTCGACGCGGGAAGCCGCCAGCGTGCGCGCGCGGCCGGCCTCCTCGAGCGTCTCGCCGGAGCGCAGCAGCGTCTTCGACGGCACGCAGCCCCAGTAGGGACATTCACCTCCGACGAGCTCGCGTTCCACGACCGCGAGCGACAGCCCGCTGCCTTCGAGGCCACCCGCGATCGCCTCGCCCGCGACCCCACCGCCAAGGCACACAACGTCAAATTCCTGCGGCAACCTGGGCTCCTCCTTCGGCGCTCGCGCGCCGCAGCGACTCGAGAAGTGACGTGGCTGTGAAGGCTCCGACGTAGCGGTCGCCGTCGAAGACCGCGGCCCGCTCGGTCGGGCTTCCGAGCGCGGAAGCGAACGCGTCGGTCAGCGTGGTGGTCAGGGCGACGCGCGGCTCGCCGGGGCGCGGCGCGCCTGCGGACCGATCCAGCGTCTGCGGGTCGATCGGCACGACCAGCATGCGGCGCAGCAGGCGCTCACGGCCGAGAAACTCGGAGACATAGTCGCTCGCCGGTCGCGTGAGGATGCGTTCGGGCGTGTCGTACTGCGCGACCTGCGCCTGCATCTTCATCAGGCAGATGCGGTCCCCGACCATCACCGCTTCGTCGATGTCGTGCGTGACGAAGACGACCGTCTTGCGCACCGAGCGCTGGATGCGGATGAACTCCTGCTGCAGGCGCTCGCGCGTGATGCGGTCGACCGCACCGAACGGTTCATCCATCAGAAGGACGGGAGGATCGGCCGCCAGCGCCCGCGCGAAGCCGACGCGCTGTCGCTGCCCGCCCGACAGCTGGTGGGGATAGCGGTCGCGATATTCGGCGGGCGGCAGGCCGACGAGATCCAGCAGCTCTTCTGTGCGCTCGTGGATCCGCTTTTTGTCCCACCTCCACAGCCGCGGCACGGTGCCGACGTTCTCGGCGACCGTCATGTGGGGGAAGAGGCCGGTCTGCTGGATGACGTAGCCCATCTTCAATCGCAGCGCGGCGGGGTCGACGCCGCGCGTGTCGACGTCGCCGACCAGGATGCGTCCGCTGTCGGGGTCGGTCAGCCGGTTGATCATGCGGAGCGTGGTGGTCTTGCCGCACCCCGAGGGCCCGATCAGCACGCAGGTCTGGCCGTCGGGGATGTCCAGGCTGAGGTTTTGCACCGCGTTCGAGCCGCCGGCGAAGTGCTTGCTCACGTTCTCCAGGCGAATCACGGCTCGTTTACCGTAATCGAATGCGGACGAGCCTATTCCTGGACGCGGTCGACCCGTGGGTCAACTGGGACTGGCTTTCCAACCACGTCCCGTACGTGCTGGCCGCAGTCCAGGAGCATGTCACCCTGACCTTGATCGCGGTGGTCGCGGGGCTCGCGATCTCGCTGCCGCTCGGCGTGCTCGCGCACCGGTGGGCGGGCCTTCGCTTCCCGCTCCTGACCGTGTTCGGGATCTTCTACACGATCCCCTCGCTCGCGCTGTTCGCGTTTCTCATCCCGTATACCGGCCTCGGTGGAACCACGGCCGAGATCCCCCTCATCGGCTACAACGTGCTCGTCCTCGTACGCAACGTGCTGGTCGGCCTGGACGGAGTGCCGGCGGACGTGCTCGACGCCGCGGACGGGATGGGCTACCGGCCGTTCGCGCGGCTGGTCCGGGTCGAGCTGCCGCTTGCCCTGCCCGCGATCCTCGCCGGGCTGCGCGTGGCCACGGTTTCGACGATCGGCATCGTCACGATCACCGCGGTCATCGGCCTGGGAGGTCTCGGCCAGCTGATCCTGCGCGGGCTCATCGAGAGCTTTCACACCCCGCTCGTGGTGGCGACGGTGCTTTCGATCTTCCTCGCCCTGGTCGCCGACCTCGCGCTCGCCGGGGCGCAGCGATTCATCGTGCCGTGGGCGAGGCCGGCGTGAACATCCTGCAGAGCGTGTGGCAGTGGGTGACGGACCCAGCACATCTGAGCGGTCCGGACGGAATTCCCACGCGGCTGGGCGAGCACCTGCACCTATCGATCGAGTCGGTGTTGCTCGGCGCGCTGATCGCACTGCCCGCGGGCATCGTCCTCGGTCACTACGGCCGCTTCGGCAACCTGGCGATCAACATCTCGAACGTGGGGCGTGCCGTGCCCTCATTCGGCATCCTGGTCATCGCCTTTCAGGTCTTTGGTCTCGGCGACCTGCCGATCATCCTCGCCCTGACCGCGCTCGCGATCCCGCCGATGGTGACCAACAGCTACGTCGCGCTGCGCGAGGTCGATCCCGACGTCAAGGACGCAGCCCGCGGCATGGGCTATCGCGAGCTGGCGCAGCTGATGCGGGTCGAGCTGCCTCTGGCCATACCCCTGATCATGGCGGGGGTCAGGACGTCGGCGGTCCAGGTCGTGGCGACCGCGACGCTTGCGGCGTTGGTCGCCGGCGGAGGGCTCGGCCGCTACATCGTGGACGGGTTGGCCCGGGACGACCAGCCACGCCTGGTCGCCGGGGCTCTCCTCGTCGCCGGGCTTGCCCTGGCCACGGAGCTCCTCCTGGCGGGGCTCCAGAGGCTTCTCGTGCCGCGCGGCCTCCGGCTCCTGAAGACCCCGGCCGTCGAACGGGCCACGAGCATAAAGGCGGCCTAGGTGGAAGAATCGTGGGGCCCGTATGGTTAGTTCGGGGAAGGCTCGCCAGGGCTTGTGGAGGAAATCAATGACCCGCTTACTGCGACCAGGTTTGTGGATTCAGGCGATCGCGGCCGTGGCGCTGGTGATCGCAGCGTGCGGAGGCTCGTCGCCGAGCGCGCCCGCCAAGGGGACCATCGTCGTGGCCGGGTTCAACTTCCCGGAGAGCAGCATCCTGGCCCAGCTCTACGGCCAGGCCCTCGCCCACGACGGTTACACGATCACCTACAAGCTCAACCTCGGGACGCGCAAGGTCGTCGCGCCGGCTCTCGAGAGCGGCCAGATCGACCTGTATCCCGGCTACGCGGCCAGCGAGCTCGAGTATTTCAACTCGCTCAAGGGCGAGGCCACCGCCGACCCGGTCGCAACCACCGCAAAACTCAACACCTATCTCAAGTCGTTCAACGCGGTCGCCCTGAACCCGTCATCCGCGTTCGACGGCAACGCGTACGCGGTGACGAAGGCCACGTCGGACCACTACAACCTCAAGACACTCTCGGACCTGACGCCCGTCGCCGGCCAGCTGGTCTTCGGCGCCGGCCCTGAGTGCCCGACATACAAGTTCTGCCTTCCCGGCCTGATGAGTGTCTATGGCCTGCACTTCAAGCAGACGCTGACCCTCGACACCGACGGACCGGCGACCCGCGCGGCCTTCAAGAACAACACGATCCAGGTCGGCCTCGTGTTCAGCACCGACTCCGACCTGCAGTCGCTCGGCCTGGTCGTGCTGCAGGATGACAAGCACATGATCGCGGCGGACAACGTGGTCCCGGTCATCAGGACCAAGGTCGCGACCGATGAGGCGAAGAAGGTCCTCAACAAGATCTCCGCCGGCCTGACCACGACCGACCTGTTCACGATGAACGGCCAGGTCGAGCTTCAGCACATGGATGCCGACGCCGTCGCCAAGACCTACCTGACGCAGCACAACTACTTCAGCTAAGGTTCGCGGCGCATGGAGCGGGAGGCGGCGCTGGCCGACTTCGAGGCCGCCCGCAAGGAGTGGGAGGACGCGTTCGCCCGCGTGCCTGACGGAGCGCTCACGTACCTGAAACCGGGTGACGACTACGCGCTCGGCGGACTGCAGGTCCACGTCAACTGGGTGCTCCTGCACTACCGTCGCGTGCTCGACGGAATCGTCGCGGCGCGCTTTGGGGAGCTCGGCCCGCAGGATGCCCCAGGGGACGAGCCCAGGGCGCGCGAGGGAGCCCGGCGCGGCCTGAGTGCCGCCGAGCGCCGCAAGTCCCTGGACGAGATGGCGCGCCTGCACGACGAGGTGAGCGCGGCGATCAATCGGTTGCCCGTTTCCGACTGGACGCGCAAGGCGCCGGTCGTCTATGGCGAGGGCCAGGATCCGTATCCGACCTGTCCCGAGGACATCCTGGGCTGGCTGCGCGACCACTACCGCGAGCATGTGGGACAGAGCGCCGACCTCATCGAGGAATGGAGGACCGCTACGGCAGGCGGTTGATCCACTCGTCGGTGGCGTACTTCGACTCCACCAACCGCTGCGCCCGGATCAGCTCTTCATCGCTCAGCTCGACGGAGCGGGCGCGGAGCTCGCGCTCGAAGTACGAGCACAGGTCATGCTCCATCTCGTCGCACGAAAGCGAGGTGAACCACGACAGCGGCGACACCGCCTTCTCCGCGCTGCGGACGCCCTTCTCCGCAATCCGCTCGCGTCCGACGCGGATGAGCCGCGGCAGCAGCTCGACGTCCATCGTGTGCGCGATGGTCGTGTGATGCAGGACGAAGCCCCGCCGCCTGGCCTGCGCCGCGCCGCCGATCTTGCCCCGTGGCGAGATGATGTCGTTGATCTCGCGATATGAAGCAGGCACGCCCAGCTCTCTGAATCGGTCGACCGCCCAGCCGTCGAGCAGGGCATAGGACTTTCGGAAGCTGACGCCCGCGACCATCGACTCGGGCACGTACATCGAGTAGGTGATCGTGCGATCCGGCTCGCAGAGCATCGTCCCGCCGCCGCTCATGCGGCGCGTGATGACGAACCCCAGCTCTTTGGCGGCGCGCTGATCGACCTCGTTGAGCACCGACTGGTGCGAGCCGATGACGAGCGCGCTCTCGATCCAGCGCCACAGCCGCATCGTGGGGGGCCGCCTGCCGCCGATCACCTGGTCGAGCAGGACCTCGTCCAGCGCCATGTGCATGTGCGCGGCATGGCCCGAAGGCGGGATCACCTCCCAGCGCGCGTCTTGCCTCCGGTCGCTCATCAACGCTCTGCCAGTATTCCTGATGACCATGGAGAGCCGGCGGACGCTGTGGACGCTGTACGCGATCAACTTCCTGAACGCGGTCGGGATGTGGTTCTTCCTGCCCTTGCTGCCGATCTTTCTCGGTCGCAAGGGAGGTTCTGCCGCTCTCGTTGGCGTCGTGTTCGCGGCCGGGCTGCTCGCCAACGGCGTGATCCGCTATCCGGCCGGGTGGGCCGCCGATCGCTTCGGCACGAGGTCCGTGCTGATCGCCGCGATGCTCTCCACGGCGGTGCTCTTTCTCGCCTACCTCCTGCCCCTTCCGCTGTGGGCTTTCATCGTCGTGCGCCTGCTGCACGGCGCGGCGCAGGGTGCGTACTGGCCTGCCGCCAACGGACTGCTGGCCGAGACCACCCGACCTGCAAACCGCGGCAAAGCATTCGGCTACATGCAGTCGACCAACATGGCCGGGATGCTCATCGGGCCCGCGATCGGCGGGTTCATCGCGCTCCTCAACCTCGGTGTCGTGTTCGGAGTCGCCGCCGCGCTCTCGGCGCTCACCGTGGTGGCGCTGGCCACGCTGCCGAATGTCCGCGCGCAGCCGGCGGTGGAGATCCCCACGCGTGCGCTGCACATCGCGCGCCGGCTGCTTCCACTCATTCTTCTCGGGGCAGGGACGTCGTACATGATCGGGGCGTTCGACACGATCTGGTCCCTTTACCTGACCTGCCGCGGCGCGACGACCTTCGCGGTGGGCCTTTCGTTTGCGGCGTTCGCTCTGCCGGCGATGCTGCTCAGCGGTTACGCGGGATCGCTCGGCGATCGATTCGGACCTCGACGCTTCATCGTCGTCGCGCTCTTCTGCACCGCGTTCTTCGCCGGCCTGTACCCGTTCATCGCGTCGGTGCCGTGGCTCGTCGGCCTGGGCCTTGTCGAGGGCATGTTCACGATCTCAGGCGTGCCCAGCACGATGGCGGAGGTCAGCCGCCTGGCCGAGCCAGGACAGTTTGCCCGAACTCAAGCCGTCTTCCAGACCGTCCAGAACGCGGTGCAGATCGCGGGGGCGCTGGCAGGCGGCGCGTTGTTCACAGCGAGCCCGACATACGCGTTCATCTCGATCACTGTTGTCTGCGTGCTGAGCGCCGCGACCGCGTTCGTGCCGGCGCGCTTCGCAAGGGCTGCAAGCCAGAGCACGTCGTATTAACTTGGGTGCGTGGCTGCAAACTCACCGAGCCCGATCAAGCACGTCGTCATCATCATCAAGGAGAACCACGGGTACGACAACTACTTCGGCCAGTTCCCCGGCAGCAACGGGGTCGCGCTGCCGGCGAGCCCAAACCCGCCGCCGAAGGATCCCGATCACCGTCACGCGGCGTGGCTGACGCGCGACAAGACCGCGCCACGTGTCGCTTTCAAGCAGAGCGACATCCCGCACTACTGGAGCTACGCGCAGCAGTTCACGCTTTGTGACAACTACTACACCGACGTGGCGGGGCCTTCGACCCCCAACCACCTGATGCTGATCATGGCCGACTCGAAATTGATCGACAACCCGTCGAGTGGCTACCGCAAGCACCCCGGTCCCCCGGTGTACGACCAGCCGTCGCTGCCGTCGCAGCTCGACGCGGCGAAGCTTTCATGGGCCAACTACAACGGCTACGCCTTCGAGTTCATCAAATACACGGCCGGCAAGAAGCACACCTGGCAGCAGTTCGCGACCGACGCCGCCGCCGGCAAGCTGCCCACCGTCTCATGGCTCTACGCCGACGATGCGATGAGCGAGCACCCGGCGGACACGCCGGCGCAGCGCGCGGCGGGCGCCGGCGACGTCAGCAAGGGAAGCCAGTGGACAGTCAGCCAGGTCCAGGCGGTCGTCTCGGCGGGCCTGTGGCCACAGGTCGCGATCTTCATCACGTGGGACGACTGGGGCGGCTGGTGGGACCACGTCACTCCACCCGAGGTCGAGAAGTGGACCGACGGCACGCAGTTCCGCTACGGCGGGCGGGTCGGCTGCCTGGTGGTCAGCCCCTACGCACGCAAGGGCTACATCTCCAGGACGCTGCACTCGCACGTCAGCCTCATCAAGTTCTGCGAGAACAACTTCGGCCTCCCCTCGCTCAACGCGCGGACGCAGGCGTCAGACGGGATGGAGGACTGCTTCGACTTCACGCAGAATCCACTTCCGCCGCCTCAGTAGCGGACTGAGTCGAGGCTCTTCCAGCCGTAGGAGACTTCTTGGAGCAGCGCCGAGCCGATCGTGATCGGCTGCGCCCGGACGTAGATGCCGCCCAGCCGCTCGTAGAAGCGCCGCGCCGGCTGGTTGTCGCGGAGGACCCACACGATCATGTCGCGCAGGCCCAGCTCGCGAAGGCCGCCGGCGACCGCCTGCACCAGGCGGCGGCCGTGGCCGCGGCCCTGCGCTTCGTCGCGGATGTAGATCGCGTAGAGCTCGCCCTCGTAGCCATCCTCGCCGGCTCGCTCGCGGCCGCCTGAGGCGAAGCCGACCACCGCGCCCGCGGCCTCGGCGACGTAGACGCGGCCCGACGGATCGCCAAGCGCCCGCCGCCAGCGTTCCGCATACCAGGCCTCGTCGAGCGAGGCGAGGAAATCATCGGGCAGCAGCCCGCGGTACGCGGTCCGCCACGTGGCGACGTGAATTCCCGCGATCGCGGCCGCGTCATTGATCTGGGCTGGGCGCACAAGGCCGACCACAGACTCAAAATCTAGACTTAGAGGACGTACGCCAGCGTGCCGAAGCCGGTCTAATCTGGCTCTGGGCATGGAAGCGGCAGAGCCTCAACCCGACTTCGAATCGCCTTACGCGCATGTGCGTCGTGCGGCGGCGCTGATCACCGCTTCCATCGTCACCATCGCGCTGACCGGCGTCCTGTACCTCCACCCTTCGCTGCCGGCGCTGGGCCGAGGGCACACCGCCGCTGAACCTCTACCTAGGTCAGCCGCCTATCGCGTGACGAGCGTGGACTTCGTCAGCGCGAGCGACGGCTGGGTCGCGGTCGACTTCGCCTCAGGCGACTTCGCCGTCCTCCATACAGGCGATGGAGGTCTGAGCTGGACGCGCCAGCTGTCCGGCGCGGCTGACGGTCACCCGAAGTTCATGCGATTTTTCGACAGCGCCGTCGGCGTCGTCGCTCTGACAGGCACCGTTCCCCTTCTCCACCGAACCACTGACGGCGGACGGACCTGGGTGTCCCTTCCGGGGCCGAAGGCCGGAGGCACCGTCCTCTCGTGGTCCTTCGTCGACTCGGACGAGGGCTGGATGCTGGCGCGCGGGGCGAGCAGGGTGCAACCCCTCATCACGACCCTCTATCACACCGGTGATGGAGGCTTCTCGTGGGCCAACCTCGGCAATCCGGTGCCCGCGCCCGACCAGGCATTCCAGGTCACCTTCTCCTACTTCACGACCGGGTGGCTCAGCAGCGCGAGCTCGGGCCCGTATGCGTACAAGACCCGTGACTTTGGCGAGACGTGGGCGCGCGTCCCGCTCCCGGCGCCCGTGGGCGGCTGGCCGAGTGGAGGCCAGTTTCTCGTCGCCGTCCAGCCAACCTCGGGTGGCGGCGCGATCGCGGCGGTCGTCTACTTCCCGCCGATCAAAGGCCGCACTGGTATCGGCGCCGACATCCGCTCGTTTCCCCCACTCGTGGTGAGGTCATTCGACGGCGGCCGGCCGCACACCTACACGTACACGACGGTGATCGACCAGGTCGCCGGAGGCCCCTTCGCGCAGGATCAGCCTCCGAACCAGACCCAGCTCAGCACGCTCGACAACGGGTCGAGCTGGAGCTCGATCGACCCGCCGTCCACCAGCGGCGCGATCGGCTACTTCGACGCGATGGACTGGTGGTGGATCGGCGGTGGCCGGTGGGCGAGCAGCGCCGACGGCGGTGCGACCTGGACGAGCCCTCGCGGGATCGGTGTGACCGAACCCCTGCCTGGATCGCTGCACGTGCTCGACCGCCGGCACGCCTGGTTCGCCGGCTCAGCAGGTCCCCGGCCTGTGCTCGAGGCCACGGACGACGGCGGTGTGCACTGGCGGATGGTCCTGCTTCCCCCGATGCCTGACCTGCCTACGCCTTGACCTTGGCGACAGTTGTCTCCTCCCCATTCATGGGGAGGTGGCGCGAAGCGCCGGAGGGGCTGACCCGTCCAGCGACCTGTGCAGCTCGATCACCGGCGCGACCAATCGATAGCCCATCTCTTCGTTGATGCGGAGGATCGGAGGGTTGTCCGCGTCGTTGCTGGTGCGCACGCGCGTGTAACCCACCTCGATGGCCTGGCCCATCGACTCGTACTTGAGCGCGCGCGCGATGCCGCGGCCACGCACCCTGCGCGACGTGCCGGTGTACGCGGTCCATGGGACACCGCGCACCACAGGACAGTCGAGGACCGACGTGCCGACTATCGCGTCGCCGTCCCGCGCGACCCAGAACCTGTCCTGGCGGATGGCGGGGTTGTCGAACCAGAAGCGCATCCATTCTTCAAAGCTCAGCTCGCGCCACGGGACGGTGGTCGGAATGTCCTTCTGCGACTCCTTCATCATCTCGTGGAGCTGGTGGAACTTCTCGGGATCGGGGTCCTGGCTGATCGGGTGCAGCACGATGCCCTGCTCCTTCATCCGCACCCGGCATTCCTCGCGCGCGGCCAGGATCCGCGCGCGATTGGCCACCAGGTCGAGCTCCGACGTGCGCATGCGCCTGTCCTCGCGATAGCCGATCTCGTCAAGCGCCGCGAGCTCGCGCTCGTAGTCCTCGCGCATTCGCACCACGGCAGTTGCGGCGCCCTCCGTGCCGAGCCATTCTTCGCCGAGCCGCACGAGACCGACGAACGACGAGTCATGCCACAGGTCGTAGCGCAGCACTGGCCGGACCGTGCCGAACCGCTTCTGATCTTCTTCCCAGAACTCATGTGACGCGCCGATGTACGCCACCGCGGCACCATCGCGAACCGCGACGCGGCGCATCGATCGCTCGAGCTCGTCGTTCATCTTCCACCAATGCGCGAGCAGGACCGGGTCGCGCGGTTCTGTAGGGTCGCGCAGAGATTCGAGCTCGGCCACGAGGGGCGCGTCGTCGGCCATGGCCGGGCGAAGCTCCGGCTCGAAATTGATGGCGGGCATCCGTTGACTAGAAGGTTAATCTTCGCGCGGTGATTAGACGGATCGGGCGGAGGGGGAAGCGATCCCAGCACCGGATCGCGCTTTCCCCAGCGTGCTGGGGCATCAGCGAAGCGCGCGACTGGGGACACCAGATCGACGTCGAGAGAGTGCTTTCGGAGGCGGCCGCCATCGGAGAGGGAGCCATCACAGCCGGCCCTCCGGGATTCTTGCCCGATCGCAGCGACCGGGCGCGGCCGCTCCTGCGCCACCACCGGTTGCAGGTCGTCTCCGGCCAGGTGCACGCGATCCTCCACCACCACGAGACACGCGGCCCGGAGCTGGCCCACATCGACGGTCATGCGCACTGGCTCGCCGTGATCGGCGCCGAGACGCTGGTCCTTTCCGCGATCCCCGAGCGCGCGGCGCCACAGTCGCCGGTCCCCGACGCAGCCCGGGCGGAGTCGCTATCCAACGCGGAGTGGGCGCACCTGCTTCATCTCATCGGTTCGGTCCAGCACGTCTGCGCGCGCCACAAGCTGAAGCTCGCCGTGCAGCCCCGGTTCGGCAGCACCATCCAGGGACCCGAGGAGATCGAGCGGTTGCTGGTCGGCTCCGAGGCCGGCCTGTGCATCGACATCGCGCACCTGGTGATCGCCGGCGCCGACCCGTTCGAGGTCATCGAGCTGGCCGCCGGCCGCATCCAGCACGTCCACGTCAACGATGTCGACCTGGAGGTGGCGCGGCGCGTGCGAGAACGCTCGCTCGGCTACCACGAGGCGGTCGGGCGCAACCTGTACCGGCCTGTGGGGGAAGGCGGAGCCAACGTGGCTCGGGTGATCGAAGCGCTGCGCGCGGTCCGCTATCGAGGCTGGTACACGCTCGAGCAGGAGACGCGCCTCGCCTCCAACGACGACCGGCCCCTGGGGCGGATCAGCCGCTCGCTCGAGTTCCTGCTGCCGCTTCTCGGCTAGATGGCGCGGCCGGCCCCGGCCCAGTAGACGTCGCGCAGCCTGCGCTTGAGCAGCTTGCCCGCGGCGTCGCGCGGCAGCTCGTCGACGAAGTCGACCGACCGTGGTTTCTTGTAACCGGCGAGGCGCTCTCCGCAGAACGCGATCAGCTCGTCGGCGGTCGCGTTGCTTCCAGCGCGGAGCTGCACGACGGCCTTGACGGACTCGCCCCATTCCTCGTCGGGCACCCCGAACACCGCGGCGTCCATCACGGCGGGGTGCGCGTGCAGCACCGCCTCGACCTCGGCCGGGTAGATGTTGACGCCGCCCGAGATGATCATGTCGATCCGGCGATCGCAGATGAAGTAGTAGCCCTCGCCGTCTCGATAGGCCATGTCGCCCACGGTGAAGAAGCCGTCGTGCGTGTTGCTGCTCGTGGCGTCGGGCCGGTTGTAGTACTCGGCGAGCCAGCTGCTGCGGACCATCAGCTCGCCAGGCTCGCCGACCGCCGCCTCGCTGCCGTCGTCGCGGACCAGTCTGATCTCCTGGCCTGGCACGGCCGTCCCGCACGAGCCCGGCTTGCGCAGCTGGTCTTCGGGCCGCAGCACCGTGTTGATTCCCGTCTCGGTGGCGCCGTAGAACTCCCAGAGCACCGGGCCGAAGACACCTTCCGCCCGCACCTTCAACGCGTAAGGACACGGGGCCGCCCCGAGAATCAGCGCGCGAAGCGACGAGGTCTCTCGCGGTCGCATCTCCTGAGCGTCGAGGAGGCGGCCCAAGAGCGTCGGCGCCATGAACGTCGTGGTCACGCGATGCCGCTCGATGAGGTCGAGCGCGTCATCCGCGTCGAACTTCGGCTGGACCACGATCGTCGCGCCGAGCACGAGCTGGAGCACCGAGAAGAACGAAACAGCGCTGTGGTAGCCGGGTCCGCACATCAGGTGCACGTCCGACTGCGTCAGCTCGAAGATGGAGATCACCTGCAAGATGTTCGCGATGTCGACCCCGTGCGGCCGCCAGGCTCCTTTGGGGCTGCCGGTCGTGCCCGAGGTGTAGATCATGGATGCGCCAAGTCCGTCGCTGAGCGCGTCGAACTGCTCCGAAGCGCTGCCCATCAGGTCGCGATAGGAGAGCCAGCCGTCGGGAACGTGGTCTCCGACAGCGACAAACTTCACATCGCCTTTCACGTGGGGCCGGGCTTCGTTCATCAGGTCGACGTGGTCCGGTCCCGCGAACGCCGCCCTGGCGCCTGAGTCGTTGAGGACATATGCGATCTCGGCTCCGCGCAGCCTGTAGTTGACGGGCACGATGATCACTCCAGCGCGCCGGCACCCGTTGGCGATCTCGGCGCCCTCGATCGAGTTGAAATTCATCAGCGCGACGCGATCTCCCTCCCGGCAGCCCAGCGCTGTCAACACGTTCGCGGCGCGGCTTGCCCGGCGCAGCACCGTCGCGTAATCGACGACTCGCTTTCGGCTGATGAGGGCCGGCTTGTCTGGCAGCCCCTGGGCATGGACCGCAAGGAAATCGATGTCCACGACATCCGATCCTAAGAGTGGGAGGGACTCGGCGTCGCAGAAGGGCTCGGCGAGGGTTTGGCCGAGCACAGGGTGGCGCCCTGGAGGCCAAAGGTCGACGCGGTGGGCGCGACGCTTCCCGTGATCACGACCCGGTAGCGATAGCACCCGCCGAGCAGCGCCCACGAGTCGCTGGCGGCCCAGTGGTGAAAGAGGACGCCGGCGCTGAGCGGTGGATATCTGGCGAGCACGGCCGGCGTGGCGTCGGCGATCGACTCGATCGGCGACGTCTTCGTCGAGTCGAACTGCCAGACGTAGATCTTGGTGAGCGGCCGTGCGGCGGGGGTGTCGGCCTGGGCCGGCAGCTGAGTCGCGTTGAGCAGGCCGTCGACGATGGGCTGCGGGCCGGCGCTCGGCTTGACGCTCGCGAACGTGGATGCGGCGATCGGGCCCGACCACGCCACGCCCACGACGTTGGCTCCAACCAGGTATTTCGTCGCGGGCGGGGTGCCGTCGGCGGCCGACGCGCTGTAGAGCTCGATCTCGCCGTTGACCGCCACCGCGAGCTGTTTCGCGTCTGGGCTCCAGGCCAGGCCATCGGGATGAGGCAGCTTGGAGTTGATGTGCTTGGGCGCGGTAACCGCGGGAGTCGGATGCGCTGACGCGCTTGCGGTCGGGGATGCGCTCGCGCTCGCGCTTGGTGTGGCGACGGGCAGCGCGCTGTTGATGGGTTCGATCACCGCCCCGTGGTCGGGCATCGCCACCGCCGCCATCGTCCCGTCCGCGGTGATCGCAATGGGTCCGTCATCGGGACCGAGCGTGAGCGGAAATGGATTCAGCACGCCGGCGTCCGCGTTGAGCCAGTACCAGGCGCCGGTGCCGAAAGCGCGGACGGCCAGCAGGCCCGAGTCTCCGGGCACAGCTCCTTCGGTGAAGAACGCGGCTTGCGATGGCGGCTTGGCGAGAGTCTTGAGAGGGCCCGCGGTCTGCGTGAGGTCGAGCGCGTCTACCTCGTACGTGGCGCAGCAGCCCACTGTCAGTCCGAGGTAGTGGGAGTTGGCCACGAGCCCGATCGGCCCCTCGCTCTGCGAGTCGTGCGAGGCCGCGACGGCCTCGATCGTGCCGGCGAACGGATCGACGCGAAAGAGCCAGTCGTACGGAACGACGCCCGCGGCGGTTCGGCTCTCCGCCGGCCGGTCGTCGTGCACCGTGAAGTACAGCACCGGGTGGTTCACGCCCGGCGCGGGCGCCCAGACGGGTCCCGCCACGCGGAAAGCACCCGGCGGAAGCGGCGCCACGATCGCTAATTTGCCCGTGGCCGGGTCCAGCACGCCGACCCCCTGGTCCGCGACGTACGCGATCAAGCCCTGCGTGAGGCCGCCGGTGAACGGTGCGGGGGAGTGGACGACGATTGAGCTGGAGCCGCTGCATGCGGCCAGCAGGAGGGCGGCCGCGAGCGCGGCGACAGGTCTGGGCATTCCTACTTGTTACCCGAACGGAGCCCCACGCGTTTCGGTACCAGATATGCACAAATTGGATTCCATCCTTATCGGGCTTGCCCGCAAGAGATTTGTATTTCTGGCCGCGGTCGTGCTCTTCGCGGTCGCGTGTGGCGCAACCGGCGCCGGCTCAGGTTCCGACCCGACACCTTCTCCGGGCGGGGGCATGGGCTTCGACGTCACCGCCACGAATTCCGACCATGCGGTCACGATGCACGTCGGCCAGAAGCTGGAAGTCGTGCTGCGCGCCGCCCAGGGGATGCAGAGCTGGTCACACCCGGTGTCCAGCGATCAGTCCGTCCTCGCGCCGATCGTCGACCCGGCCGCCACAGCCGCGCGAGGGGTGACGCTTGCCGCTTTCGAGGCGAAGAAGACAGGTGACGTCACCGTCACATCGTATGCAGGGGCCGCGTGCCCGTCGGGCCAGGCGTGTCCGATGTACCTGGCCGTCTACTCGCTGAGAGTGACGATCACGCCGTAGCAGCCCCAAGCCGCCCCCGATTCCGACGTTTTGCGCAAAACGGGCCTTTCACCCGGCTTCATTACGCACCTTTCGCGCAAAACGGGTGCTTTGCTCAGTCTTCGCCTGGGGTCTACGGCTTCGTCAGAGCGAACGAATTCGTCGACCGCGGAGCCTTCACAGCCCTTCCGTCATGAAGTCGCAGTACCACTGGCGGCCCGTACCGCCGCCGCGATCGCGTCGAGCTGCGCCCGCGCGGGCGGCTTGTCGTAAGTCGACGGGAAGGTCAGGCCGAAGCCGTCCTTCGGATACCGCGGGATGACGTGGACATGAAAGTGCGGCACGTCCTGGAACGCGACCTCACCGTCCGCGACGAAAAGGTTCACGCCTTCCGCGCCGAGGGTCGTCCGCACGACTGCCGCCAGGCGGCGGGCGACGCGGAAGGTGCGCATCGCGGCCGTCTCATCGACGTCCGACATCAGGACCGCGTGCGCGCGCGGCACGACGAGCATGTGCCCGTGGGTGATCGGCTGAACGTCCATGAATGCGATGACGGTGTCGTCCTGGTGGGTGAAGCTCGCCGGCGACTCGCCGCGGATGATCTCGCAGAAGACGCACTGGTCGCTCAAAACGACCAGAAGCTTAATGGCCGGTTCGCCGGATCGCGCCTACTCAGGGTCGCTGCGGGTCTCCACGGCGGCGGGCTCGGGAGCCGGTTCCACAGCCCCGTTACCGGCGTCTGCCCCAGGCACGGGTTCCGACCCGTTCGGGGACACGGCCGCCTCGCCGTCGAGCACTCCCTCGGGCCCGGGGCGCTGCCCGCGGCGGCGGCGCCGGGTGCGGCGGTCGCCGCGATGCGGCCGCGAGAGGCGCTGCACCTGGGAGCGGATGCCGACGCGCTGACACGCGGTGACCACGGCGCCGACGCCGGCCACCAGGCCGTCCTCCTTGCAGTGCTCGAACAGCGGACCGAAGAGCTCCGGCGCGCCGCCGATGACCGTCTTGGAGTCGCCGACGATGACCAGCAGCTTCTTCGCTCGCGAGATGGCCACGTTGACCCGGTTCGGGTCATTGAGGAATCCGATCGCCGCCCGGTCGTTCGAGCGCACGAGCGACAGGATCACCGCGTCCGACTCCCGACCCTCGAAAGCGTCGACCGACTCGATGTCATCGGGCGGCACGATGCCCTTCAACGAGCCCTGGAGGCGGTTGACCTGCGAGTTGTACATCGCGATCACCGCGAGCTTTGCCTTGCGCACGCGCCTGCGGATGATCGAGGTGATGTCCTTGCAGAGCGCGACCTCGAACTCGTTCGCGACCGAGCGCTGGGCGTCGCGGTATTCGTCCTGGGCGCCCGTGTCGACCCACACCAGCTCACGGTCGAACGGCCAGGGAAGGGGCATCCGCGGGTGCGGCGCCTCGTGGATCAGCTTGCCCTCGTAGAACAGGTCCGAGACCACGCGTCCGATCGGCTCGCGCATCCGGTACTGGCGCGGCAGCATGATCTTCGAACCGGCCGGCACCTTGTCCCAGACCCAGCCGTAGAAGCTGTCGTCCCGAACGAGCTCGTCCAGGGGCTGCTCGATCGTGAACGTCGACGCCGCCTCCTCCATCACAGGCGGCAGCTGGTTGAGGTCGCCGATCATCACCCATCGCTTGGCCAGCGGCATCACGGCGAGCGCCTCGTTGGCGCGGACCTTGTTCGCCTCGTCGAGGATCAGCCAGTCGAAGACCTTGAAGCGAAGTCGCGAGTCGATCGTCAGTCGGTTGACCGTGCCGGCGACGAGGTTGTACGGTTCCAGGTCGTCGCTCTCGACAAGGGTCGGGCGAAGCCGGCGGGGCACTTTGCCTGGCTCGGCGATGCGCGCCTGCCGCACGTGCGAGAAACCGAGCAGCCGTTCCTGACCCGTGTCGACGGCGTCGTTGGAGTGCGACGACATGAGGATCGACGCGTTGGGGTTGCGCCCCAGGATGCGGCGGATCGATTCCACGATGGCGGTCGTCTTCCCGGTCCCGGGCGGTCCCTGGATGAGGTACAGCTGACCGGGTCGCATGCCCATGACGCGTGACACCGCCTCCGCCTGCTCCTCGTTGGGGTCAGGCAGGTGGTGCGCCTTCTTGCCGTCCAGGGGCACGCGAGGCGGCGTGCCAAGCCAACCGGTGTCCGCCAGCTCAGAGGCAAGCGCCCCGGTCCGCGGACTGCCGATTTGCAGCTGGCGGATGACCGAGCGCTGGGCCTCGAACATCTCCACGCTCGCGGTCGGGAGGACGATGCCTTCGTCGGGGAGCGGGTCGTAGCGCCGGAAGCTGACCCACAAGTTGGAGCCCTGGATCCGGTCCAGCGACATGCCCCGGTACTCCGGGAAGCCGGCCGAACGCACGGTCAGCGAGTCGATGCCGCGGTAGATCCGCCCGTCCGCGTCGTCGACCAGGTGGAGGATCGCCCGCACGTACTCGCCCCCGCGCATGTCCTCGCCGCAGTTCGGGCAGTGGATGCCGTTGGAGGTGGGGACCTCGGTCTCGCACTTGGGGCACTCGATCCACTGCTCGGTCGCCTCGTAGCGGCGGACGGCCGCTTCGGCGAGCTTCTCCCGGTAGTCGCGGAGATGCTCGATGAAGCGCATGGTCGAGTCGAGCAGAGGGTGGGTTTTCGCCTGCTCGCGCAGGGTGATGGCGGTGAAGCCCTCCAGGTCGCCGTCCCACTCCTTAACGACGTGGAGCTCCTGGAAGCGAAGTCGGAGACGGTTCTTCTCCATCTCGTACGCGCCTTCCAGCTCCTGCCAGTCGGTGATCTCGAGGGCCAGGCCCATGGGCGTCCGGCCGAGCTTGCCGGTCAGCAGGGTCGTGCTCACCTGGCCGATGAACTCGAGCGGTTTCTCCGGCTTGACCACGTTGTAGGTGCCGTCGATGAGCTTCTGCTCCTGGAGCACCTGGCGCAGCAGCTCGGCTCCGCCGTGGGCCTCCAGGGCCGTCACCTTGGCCGCAGCCGGCGTGCCCGGGCGTACGCGAATGCCAAGGCGGCCTGCCTGGATCTCCTCCCCCGGGATCTCCGGGTTCCAGAGCGGCAGCACATCCCCGGGGATGGGCGTGCTCATGCCAGGTGAGCCTTGGCTGTGTGTACGCAACGCATGATCAGGATCAAGTCAGGTTCAGACGGTCCTCGGGCGGGACCAAGCACCCCAATGGGCAGGGCCTACGTTACCACACCCCTGTGATGGGTCAAGATTGAGCCGCCGTGTGGAAAAACCGGCTCAAGCCGTACGACCTCCTCAGCAGGGACGAGGTCAACACCATCCACGAGCAGGCGATGACCATCCTCGAAGAGATCGGGGTCGATTTTCTCCACGATGGGGCGCGGGAGCTGTTCCGGCAAGCGGGGATGCGGATCGAGGAAAACCGGGTCCGCTTCGAGCGGGCGTTCGTCATGGAGCAGGTCGCCAGGACTCCGGCGACGTTCGAGTTCCAGGCTCGCAACAGCGCGCGCACGGTGACCCTGGGCGGCGACAACGTCGTGACAGCGCCGGTCTACGGCCCCCCGTTCGTCACCGACCTCGAGCGCGGGCGCCGTGGGGCGACTCTCGAGGACTTCAGCAACTTCGACAAGCTCTCCCAGGCGGTGGAGCAGATCCACTGCGCGGGGGGGACGACGGTTGAGCCGGAGGATCTGCCGCTGGGGTCGCGGCACCTCGACATGGTCTATTCCCACATCCGATGGACGGACAAACCTTTCATGGGCAGCGTCATCTCGGCCGAGAACGCGAGGGACACGATCGAGATGGCGTCGATCGTCTTCGGCGGCCGCGAGAACATCGAGAAGACGCCCGCGTTGCTCAGCCTGATCAACGTCAACAGCCCGCTGCGCTACGACGACCGCATGCTCGGCGCGCTGATGGAGTATTCGGCGGCCCGCCAGCCCGTCATCGTCACCCCATTCTTGATGGCGGGCGCGATGTCGCCCATGGGTCTCGCCGGCACCGTCGCCCAGCAGACCGCGGAGGCGCTGGCCGGGATCGCCCTGGTCCAGCTCATCCGGCCCGGCACTCCGAGCGTCTACGGCTCGTTTCTCACCAACACCGACATGCAGTCGGGCAGCCCCGCGTTCGGCACGCCAGAATCGGCGATGGGAATCCTCGCGAGCGCGCAGATGGCCCGCCACTACAACCTCCCGTTCCGCGGCGGCGGAGCGATGACGTCGTCCAAGGCGCCGGATGCGCAGGCGGCCTACGAGTCGATGATGTGCATGTGGCCGACGATCCTCGGCCGCGTCAACTTCGTCCTTCACGCCGCGGGCTGGCTGGAGAGCGCGCTGCTCGCGTCCTATGAGAAATACATCATCGACGTCGAGCTGCTGCGGATGTTCGAGTGGATTCTCGGCCACGGGCTGCCTGTCGACGAGGAGGGCCTGGCGATGGACGCTCTGCGCGAGGTTGGTCCAGGCGGCCACTTCCTCGGCGCCGAGCACACGCTGCGCAACTACCGGACAGGCTTCTACCGGCCGTGGATCTCCTCGACCGAGAACTACGATCGCTGGCAGCGATTCGGCGCTCGCACCGCCGACGTCGTCGCGGCCGAGAGATGGAAGCAGGTGCTGGCCGAGTACCCCGACCCCGGAATCGACCCCGCGGTCGACGAGCAGCTCAAAGAGTTCATGGCCAGGCGCAAGAAGGAACTCGGCGACGCCTGACCTGCTCGACGCCATCGCGTCGGATCGCCCTGCGCCGGCGAGCGGTTCCGCCGCTGCATCCGTCGTCGCGACGGCTGCGGCGCTGCTCCTGAAAGTCGCCCTGCGGTCCGTGAAGCAGTGGAGTGGTGCCGCGGCCGCCTACGAACGCGCACAGGCCATTCGGCTGCGAGCGGAGGAGCTGATCGAGCTCGACTCGATCGCCTTTCTCGAATTCCTCGAGGCGACCCGCGCGGGCAGCAACGTCGAAACGGCTCGTCAGAAGACGATCGACGTGCCCATGGAGATTGCGACCCTGGCCGCAGAGGTGGTGGAGCTCGCCCACGTGATGGAGAGCCAGGGCAACCCGAACCTGAAAGCCGATGCCGCGGCCGCGGCGATCCTGGCTCAGGCCAGCGCGGCGACGGCTGCGATGCTGGTCACCGTCAACGTGACTAGCGGGTCAGCTGGCCGGCCAGGCGCTCCAGGCCCCCAAGGTGGTCACGGTCGTGCTCCAGGGCGATCCCGAGATACCGATCGACCGTCACCTCGCCGTACCTCTCGTGGCGGCCGGCAAGCCCGGTCCTCTGGTCGGCGTCAAGGGTCCTGACGAAGCCGATCAAGAGTGTCCGCGTCGCGGTCCACTCATCCAGCGCGTCGTCGAGCTGAATCCCGCTGAAGTCGGTGTCGTCGTTGGTGAAGAAGTCAAACGTTGGGCGCTCGCCCGCGGCGATGGCATGGATTCTTGGCACGTAGCAGTCTCGTTCCGTCGCCGCAAGGTGCGCCGCGATGTCGCGCAGGTTCCACGCGCCCACCCGAGCGGACGAATCGTCGGCCGCAAGCCTCAGCATGACGATGACCAGCTGCTGGCTGTTGATGAGGCGCTCGAGGATCTCGTCGCTCATGCCGGGTTCATCAATCGCGACCGCGGGTTCGCCGAAGTCAGCTCGTCGACGATAGCTGCGCACACCTCTGCTGGCGAGCCGTCGCGCTCTTCCTGTGGACCCCACTGCCAGCCGTCGAGGTAAGCGTCCATGTCGGTCGAGCCGTCCTTCATCGCGTATGCGTCGATGGCCGCCTGGAAGTAATCGGGAAGCATTCGCTTGACCTCGATGTCGCCATCCCACGCCTTGACCTGAGAAGGGATGTGCTTCCAGAACATGACCTGGAATGTGCTCCTCCCCATTTATGGGGAGGTGGCCCGTAGGGCCGGAGGGGCTGTTTCGACCAACGCCGCAAGCCGTTCTTCCAGCTCTCCCAGCCCGACATCCTCGATCTCGAGCGGCAATCCCAGGTATTCGGCGATGTAGTGGGCCTTCTCCGCGAGACGAGGGTTCGGCACCTGGCGAAGATAGAGCAGAGACTCATAGTTGCCGAAGAGCATCGGCTTGACCTCGGGATACCGGTCCAGGCCGAGCCCTCTCACCACGGCGCGGTCGAAGTTGCGCACCAGCCAGTCGGTCAGAAAGAACGTGCCTGGCCTTTTGTCTGCGATGTCGCCGAACCGCGCCTCGCCCGCGAACATCTCGTAGCAGTGAGGTCCGCGGAGCCGGGCCGCGCCCACCTCCTCCAGCAGGGAGTCGAGCTGTCCGTTCATCCCGCACTCCCCATACACGACGACGAGCTTTGAGTAGCGAGGACGAAGGGAGTACAGCTTCTCCCGCAGCTCGTCGACGATGCGCGAGGGATACAGGTGGAGCAACGCGGACACGCCATAGATGTCGACGTCCCAGCCGCGACGGTCGACGATGTCCTTCACCTCGCGGCCGAGCGCGCCGCAGATGACCAGGGCGGTGCCGCTCACGTGACGGGCGCCAGCTGAGGGAAGCCGAGGAGAGATACGAACGAGTCGTTGAAGTCCGAGCGTCCCGAAAGCTCGACGTACTCGATGCGCGACGGCAGCTCGAACGCGACCTGGCGCTCGCGGTACGAGAGCAGCGCGATCTTCGCCCCTTCTCCCGCCGAGTTGCCGACGGCGATGATGCGGTCCACGTCGACGGGCGGGACCAGGCCGATGACCTTTGCGCTCTCGGGGTTCAAGTAGGACCCGAACGAGCCGCCGAGCAGCACCTGGTCGAGGTCCTCCGGCCCCACGCCGAGGATGTCCATCAAGACCTTGATCCCGGTCGCGATCGAGCCCTTGGCGAACTGGAGCTCGCGAATGTCGCGCTGCGTGAGGTAGACCCCGTCGGCGAGCAGGAAGGCCCGCATGCCGTCGATGTCGATCAGGCGGTCGCGCAGGGGGTGGTCGGGCACGTCCTCCCGCAACCTCAACCGGCCCGAGTGGTCCAGCAGCCCCGCGAGGAGGAGCTGCGCTACGGCGTCGACCAGGCCCGAGCCGCAGATGCCCTGCGCGGGCACGTCGCCACCTATGACCTGGAGCTCGATCCTGTCGGTGATCTGCACGCCTTCGATCGCGCCGGCCGTCGCCCGCATACCGCACTTGATCTGGCTGCCCTCGAAGGCCGGCCCGGCCGGCGCCGCGGTCGCAAGGGCGCGCTGGGCACTGCCGAGCACGATCTCCCCGTTGGTCCCGACGTCGACGAACACGCGAAGCCGGTCCTCGCGCACGACGCCGGTCGCCAGCACGCCTGCCACGATGTCGGCCCCTACATAGGCGCCGAGCGCGGGCAGCGTCTGCACGTAGCCGTGCGGGTGGATGTGCAGCCCGACCTCGCGCGCCTCCACGTTGAGCTGGTCCATGAAAGCCGGCGTGAACGGCGACATCGACAGCGGCGTCGGGTCCACTCCGAGGAGCAGGTGCAGCATGGTCACGTTGCCGACCACCACAGCCTCATACGTCTGCAGCGGCGAGACGCCGGTCTCCACGTAGAGGTCGTCGAGGATGGAGTTCATGGTGGCCACGACCGCGTCCTGCAGGTCGCGGATGGCCTCGGGGCCGTTCATGCCGTGGCTGATGCGCGAGATGACGTCGGCGCCGAACGGGGCCTGGCCGTTGAGCGTCGAAAGCACTGAGGCGGCCATCCCTGTGCGCAGGTTCATCAATGTCCCGACAAGGGTCGTGGTGCCCACGTCGAACGCGACCCCAAAGCAATCGTCTGTCGTGTCCCCGGGCTCGACCGCCACGAGGTGCTCGCCGGCGAGGACCGCGGTGACGCGAAATCCCGCCTCGCGGAACACCGCCGGCAGGGTGCGCAGCACGGCGACGCCCGCCAGCATGTCGTGCCCTTCCTCCGTCAGCGCGTCCTTGAGCCGCGCGAGGTCGCTTCGCTGGTCGTCCATCGAAGGCTCGGCGAGCTCGAAGTAGACCTTGCGCACGTTGGGGTCGAGGATGACCAGCCGTCCGAGGCCCATGGTCGCGGCCTTGGGGACCCGCAGCAGCTGCGGCACCTCGCACGTCATGTCCTCGGAGACGTGCGCCTGGCAGGACAGCCGCCATCCCTCCTCTATCTCTGAGGGGCGCAGCTGGCGGTGGTCCGCGGTCTCGGGGTCGGCGCGTCCCTTGATGACGCGCACCTTGCACTTGCCACACGTGCCGCGGCCGCCGCACGTGGAGTCGATGGGCAGGCCGATCCAGTGCGCGGCGCTGAAGAGAGTCGTGCCCGGCGGCACTCGCGTCGTGCGCTCGTAGGGCAGATAGGTGACCTCGAGCTTGCGCTGGATCATTGCGCGGCTCTTGCGGCCGCTGCTTCCGCGCGAAAGCTGGCGATCCACCGCATCGCGTACTCGTCGTGACCGAGCAGCAGGTCGCCGGCCAGGACCGCGCGGCGCACCTGCGGCTCGAGCGGGTTGGTGATCGCGCACGTCAGCCCGGCATGCATCGCGAGGGGAAGAAAGGCCGCGTTCAGGGTTGGGCGGTCGGGCAGGCCGAAGGAGACGTTCGACGCCCCGCACGTCATGTTGTTGCCGAGCTCGTCGCGGATGAGCCGCATCGTCTCGAGCGTGATCAGGCCACATGTCGGATCGGCTGCCACCGTCATCGCGATGGGGTCGATGATCACATCGTGCTGCGGGATGCCGTGGTCCGCCGCGCGCTCGATGATCCGGCGGGCCAGCACCAGCCTCTCTTCCGGCACCATCGTGATCCCGGTCTCGTCGTTCGCCATGCCGATCACGGCCGCGCCGTGCTTCTTGACCAGGGGCAGGATCCGCTCGAGGCGGTCCTCTTCGGCGGTCACCGAGTTGACGAGCGCCTTGCCCTCATATGCGGAGAGCCCCGCCTCGAGCGCCTCGATGATCGACGAGTCGATGCAGATGGGCAGGTCGGTGACGTCCATCACGGCTTTGATCGCGGCGACCAGCAGGGCGGGCTCGTCGATCGCCGGGATGCCTGCGTTCACGTCGAGCATGTGCGCGCCGGCGGCCGCCTGGGCCTGCGCGTCTCTACGCACGCGGTCCATCACGCCTACCTTCATCTCGGCGGCGAGCACCTTCCGCCCCGTCGGGTTGATCCGCTCGCCGATGACGACGAACGGCTGATCGCCTGAGATGACGACCTCGCGACCGCGCGAGGAGAGGCGGGTTTCCAAAACTCAGCCCTTGCGGAGCGTCTCGTCGATCTTCATCACGGCCTGCTCGAGCGCCTGCGCGCCGGGCGAACTGCCACTTCGATCGCCGACCAGCTCTTTGGCCATTCGCGTCGCCATCGAGGCATCAGGCGCGTAGCTGTCCGCGCCAACGTGCTTGGCGTATTCGAGGGTCACGGGGGCTCCCCCGACGGCGATATGGACCTTGTCTCGCAATCCCGCTTTCGTCAGCGCCTCGATGTTGACCTTGAACATCGGCATCGTCGTGGTCAGGAAGGCGGAAAAGCCGACGACGTCGGGCTGGTGCTGCTGCACGGCGTCGACGAACTTCTCGGGTGGGGTGTTGACGCCGAGGTCGTACACCTCGAAGCCCGCGCCCTCGAGCATGATCACGCACAGGTTCTTGCCGATGTCGTGGATGTCGCCTTTCACCGTGCCGATGACGTACCGGCCGACGGGCTTGGCGCCGGTCTCCGCAATCAACGGCCGCAGGATGACCAGTGCCCCCTGCATCGCTCGCGCCGCGATGAGCATCTCGGGGACGAAGAAATCGCCTTTCTCGAACCGACGCCCCACTTCCTCCAGGGAAGGGATGAGCGCCTTGAAAAGGATGTCCATCGGGTCCATCCCGAGCTTGAGCCCCTCCTCGGTGAGGGCCTTCACCTCGGGCGCGTGCCCGTTCAGGGTGTGGTCGAACAGCCCCGCGCGGATCTCGTCTTCGCGGCTCACCTGGTGAGCATCCTACTGCGATGAATTGTTGCGCACAACGATAATGTTGCGCAATGAGCAACGAAATCCCTAGAGACCCGGGGGTGCGCTCAGTCGAGCGGGCGATCGCCATCCTCGACCTCCTGGCCCACGGCGACTGGCGGACGGGGGCCGAGGTCGCCCGCGGCCTGCAGGTCCACCGCTCCACCGCGCTCCGCCTCCTCGCGACCCTGGAGCGCCACGCCCTGGTCGAGCGTGACCAGCGCACCGCCCGCTACCGGCTCGGCCGCCGGCTGCCCCAGCTCGCGAGCGTCGTCACCGGGGAGTTCGACCTGCGCTATGTGGCGCGGCCCGTTTGCGAGCAGCTGGCCGGCGCGACCGGCGAGACCGCCACGTTCGAGCTCCTGATTGGCGACGACATCGTTCCGATCGAGCAGGCGACCGCGTCGAACTCGGTCGTGACGATCAACTGGCTCGGCCGCCGCTACCCGGTCCACTGCACGGCGAGCGGCAAGGCCATCCTCGCCTTCGGTCCAGCCGCCGTGCGCGAACGGCTGCTGTCCCGACCGCTGGAGCAGGTCACCCCGCGGTCGATCACGGACCGGGCCGAGCTCGAGGCGCAGCTCGAAGGCGTGCGCCAGTCGGGCATGGCGCGGACGCACGAAGAGCTCGAGATGGGGCTGGACGCCATCGCCGCCCCGGTCTTCGGCCCGGATGGCGAGGTGGTGGCGGCCGTGGACGTTTCCGGTCCCTCCCATCGTTTGCGGGCCGGCAACCGGCCCGACCTCGACCGCCTGACGGTGGAGGCTGCCGCCGACCTCTCCCGGCGCCTTGGGTTTCGCGGCCGCCGGTCTGAAACGTAACCGCCGAGGCGCGTTAACCGAGCCCTAACTGAAATCAACGACACGCCCGAAGCGTGTCCTTGCATCGTCGGCCCTGTCGGGCCATGATTGGCCTCTGCCTATCTGGTTGGGGAGCAACCGGGGCCCGGTTTTAGAGGGGAACGAAGCATGAAATTGGGTAGTTTGACGCGCCACCTTGGCCTGGCCGCGGTGGCATTGCTCGCGATCGCCGCGTGCGGCAGCTCGCCGGGCGGGGGGTCGGCCTCATGCAGCGAGTCCGCCGCCAAGACCACGACTTCGGCCGCAAGCTGCGGAGGCATGGACGCGCTCGTGGCCGCCGCCAAGGCCGAGGGCAAGCTCAACGTGATCGCCCTGCCGCGTGACTGGGCGAACTACGGTGCGATCCTCGACGCTTTCGCGGCCAAGTACAGCATCAAGATCACGTCGGACAACCCCGATGGAAGCAGCCAGGATGAGGTCAACGCGGTCCAGCAGCTCGGCACGACCAGCCGCGCCCCCGACGTCCTGGATGTCGGCATGGCCGTCGCCCTGGCCAACACCCAGCTCTTCGCGCCTTACAAGGTTTCGACGTGGGGCGACATCCTGGACAGCCAGAAGGAGCCGACGGGAATCTGGTTCCAGGACTACGGCGGTTTCATGTCGATCGGTTATGACTCCAGCAAGGTCCCGACGATCAGCTCGATCGACGACCTGATGGGCTCTGCGTTCAAGGGCAAGGTGGCCCTGAACGGTGACCCGACCAAGGCGAACGCCGCGCTGAACGGCGTGATGATGGCGAACCTCGCCAAGGGCGGAACGCTCGACGACATCACCAAGGGCGTGGACTTCTTCCACAACCTGAAGCAGGCCGGCAACTTCACCCCGGTCCAGGCCACGACGGCCACCGTGAAGAACGGGACGACCCCGGTTGTCTTTGACTGGGACTACCTTTCCGCGGCCCATGGCACCGACGTCCCGAGCTGGAAGGTCTTCGTGCCCAACGGCGCGATCCTCGGCGGTTACTACGCACAGGCGATCAACAAGAACGCCCCGCACCCGGCTGCCGCGCGTCTGTGGGAGGAGTACCTCTACTCCAACGACGGCCAGAACCTGTGGCTGGCGGGTCTCGCCAGGCCTGTTCGACAGGCGGCCATGGAGAAGGCCGGAACCATCGACAAGGCGGCGGCAGCGAAGCTCCCGCCAGTCAACGGCACACCGAAGTTCATGAGCGACGCGCAGGCCACGGCGGCCAAGAACTACCTCGTCGCTCACTGGCTGGCGGCGATTTCTTGACAGTAGCCGGCATTCCGGCCGTCGCGACTCGAGCCGGCCGCCCACTCCTGGGCGGCCGGCGATTCTCGCTCGACTGGCTCGGCACGGTGCCGTTCTTCGCTTACGTCGTGTCCTTCCTCCTCCTGCCGTCGGCGATCATCGCGATCGGCGCGTTCGAAAGCGCGAGCGGCGGAATCACCCTCGACAACTTCAGCCACCTGTCTCGCTCGTACATCGTCAAAACGACGATCGACACGACGACCCTGTCCGCGGTCACGGCCTTGGTCGGTGCGGCCATGGGCGCGCTCCTTTCGTATGCGATCGTCACCGGCTCTCCCAACGGCGTGCTCCGGCGCGTCGTCGTCTCCGCGTCTGGCGTGCTGGCCCAGTTTGGCGGCGTCACGCTCGCCTTCGCCTTCATCGCGAGCATCGGCCCTGCCGGCTTCGTCTACCTCTTTGCCCAGTCGCACGGGCTCGACTACTACGCCCACGGCATCTGGCTGTTCACGGTGCCTGGACTTGCGGTCGTCTACCTGTATTTCCAGATTCCGCTGATGGTGCTCGTCTTCCTGCCCGCCCTCGACGGCATCAAGCCGCAGTGGCGCGAGGCGACCGAAAGCCTGGGCGGCACGACCTGGCAGTACTGGCGATACGTCGCAGGGCCAATCCTCTTTCCGGCGTTTCTCGGAGCGACGCTCCTGCTGTTCGCCAACGCGTTCTCGGCCTACGCGACCGCCAACGCGCTGATCAACCAGGGGGCGCCGATGCTGTCGCAGCAGATCAGCAACGCCCTGAGCAGCGAGGTCGGAGCCGCAGAACCGGGCTTCGCCAAGTCGATCGCAGTCGAGATGATCATCATCGTCACGCTCGTCACGGTCGGTTACACGCTGCTCCAGCGGAGGGCCTCGAGATGGCTGTAGCGCGGCGCGGCTTCCGCCGAACGCGCTGGATCAAGCTGCAGGTCTTCCGTTACGTCGTCTTCGCTCTCGCGGCGGTCTTCTTCCTCGTTCCGCTCTTCGCGATGTTCGAGTTCTCGACGCGCGGCAAGTACGGCGAGCGGACCCTTCAGTACTGGCAGTCCGTCTTTCAATACCCCGACCTGATCGATTGGAACTTTGGCCCCGCACCTGACGCCGCCATCAACGCATCACTCGAGCTCGCACTCATCACCTCGCTCGTGATGCTCGTGCTGCTCGTCCCGACCATGGTGTGGGTGCGCCTCAAGCTGCGCCGGCTCAACCGGGTCGTCGAGTTCATCTGCCTGCTGCCGCTGACGATCCCCGCGATCGTGCTGGTGGTCGGGCTGTTCCCGATGTACCTCTGGCTGGGCACGAACTTCAGCGATTCCATCCTCACGCTCGCCCTCGCCTACGTCGTGCTCGTGCTTCCCTACTGCTATCGCTCTCTCGACGCAGGCCTTGGCGGCATCGACGTGAAGACGCTGTCAGAGGCTGCGCGCAGCCTTGGCGCCAGCTGGTTCTCCGTGATCTGGCGCGTGATCGTCCCGAACATCTCGAACGCAATTCTCAACGCGGTCTTGCTCTCGGTGGCGCTCGTCCTTGGCGAGTACACGATCGCCAACAACCTTCTGTACAACAACCTGCAGGTCGAGCTCGTTCACCTCGGCCGCACGAACGCGGGCGTGTCGATCGCGGTCGCGGGCGCGTCGCTCGTGTTTGCCTTCGTTCTCCTGGTCATCATTGCGTTCATCGGCGGTCGGGGCAGGCGCGTGTACGCAGAGCCGGCCGCCGTGTTCGCCGGCCCGCTCCAAGGTTCGCAGGCATGAACGAGCGATCGGGCGTCGAGGTCCGGCTCGAGAACCTGGTCCGCCGGTACGGCATGGTGACGGCGCTCGACGGGCTTTCCCTGACCATCGCGCCAGGCGAGCTGGTCGCGCTGCTGGGACCATCGGGCTGCGGCAAGACGACCGCGCTGCGCCTGCTCGCGGGCCTGGAGGAGGCGGACGAGGGTCGCGTCGTCGTGGGCGGCAACGACGTGACGGGCCTGCCGGCCAGCCGCCGGAACATAGGGATGGTGTTCCAGGCCTACTCGCTGTTTCCGCACATGGTCGCGTGGGAGAACGTTGCCTTCGGCCTGCAGATGCGCCGCGTCGCCCCCGCCGAGCGTAAGAAGCGAGCGCTGGACATGCTGGAGCTCGTCGGGCTGGGCCGCTACGCGAATCGATACGCCAACCAGATGTCGGGCGGCCAGCAGCAGCGCGTGGCGCTGGCGCGGGCGCTCGCCATCCAACCCCAGGTTCTGCTGCTGGATGAACCGCTCTCCGCCCTCGACGCGAAGGTCCGCGCCCGCCTGCGCGACGAGATCCGGCGCGTCCAGATGGACGTCGGGATCACGACGCTGTTCGTCACCCACGACCAGGAAGAGGCCCTTGCGATCGCCGATCGAGTAGGTGTGATGCAGTCGGGAAAGCTCGAACAGCTTGGCCCGCCCACGGCGGTCTACTCGCGACCGGCGACGCCGTTCGTCGCCGATTTCGTCGGCCTTACCAACCGGCTCGCCGGCACTGTGCGGCGCGGCGTGGTGGAGGTTCGCGGCACCGAGATTCCGCTCGTCCAGCCGGACGTTGCCGACGGGCCGGCGACGGCGCTCGTCCGTCCCGAGGCCGTGACCTTCGCGGCCGACGGCGACATGGCGGACGGGCCTCTCGTCGGCACCGTCATCGCCGTCGCCTTCCTCGGCGCTGTGAGCCGCGTCACGGTCGACCTCGGTGACACCACGATCCTCGCGCAGCTGCCGACGTCCGCCGCGGCCGACCATCCCGCCGGCACCAGGGTTCGCCTTGCGCTTCGTCCCGACCCGGTCCTCGTCGATCGTCACGAGTAAACGCCGGCTCGGGGCCGGCCCAGTCGTCCGCGAGGGATCCCAGGCCGCATATCGGGCGGTGGCCGAGCTCGAGGGCGAGGACCATGTGATCCGCACCGAGCTCGCGGACGGCGATGCCACGCCGCAGGGCTCTGCGCTCGCGTGCATCGCCCACCTCACCGACCTCCACGTCACCGACGCCCAGTCGCCGGCACGCTTCGAGTTCATCAACCGCGAGTGGCGGGACCCGCGATTTCGCGAGCTGCTTCCGATGCATCGCCCGCAGGAAACGCTGAACATGCACGCGATTGCGGCCATGGTCCGGGCCATCAACGGCGTTGCGGCCGGACCTGTAACAGGCGCCCCTATGCAGATCGCCGTCGTGACGGGCGACGCCATCGACAACTCGCAGCGCAACGAGCTGACCAACTTCTTCTCTCTCATGCGGGGCGGCACCGTGAAGCCGGATTCCGGGGCGCCCGGTTACGACGGTGTCCAGCGCGCCGACTGGCGAGGCGACATCTACTGGAAACCCGACGGGCGGCCCGGCGGCGACGTCTATCAAAGCGCGCTGGGATTTCCTCACCATCAGGGCCTCCTCGACCTCGCCATGGAGCCGTTTCACGCGGAAGGCATGCGCGTCCCCTGGCTCGGCTGCCGCGGCAACCATGAAGAGGCATGCCAGGGAGTCGGCATCGTCACGCCCGCGCTCGCGAGGGCGATGACCGGCTCGCGCAAGCCGATCGATCTGCCAGGGGGCCTGGACCTCGACACGATGGTCGAGACCTTCGTCGCGCAACCCGAGCTGTTCATGTCGGGCCCGTACATCGACGTGGAGGCGGACCATGAACGGCGCCCGGTCGAGCGTGAGGAAGTGATGCCCGAGCCCTATTACGTACGCGACATGGGCGAGGTGCGCTTCATCACCCTCGACACGGTGTCCACCGAAGGCGGGGCCGACGGGACGATCGACCCCGACCAGCTCTACTGGCTCGAGCGAAGGCTCGAGGAGGTCCACTCGTCGTTTCGCTCTCGCGACGGAACACGGGTCCAGACCAGAAACGAGAACCGGCACGTGGTGCTGCTCTCCCACCACGGCTACGACACGCTCGCCAATCCTCGCGCCGAGCGGCGGGCGGACCAGCTGCTTGCGCTGCTCCTGCGGTTCCCCAACGTGGTGCTGTGGCTGAACGGCCACATCCACGCAAACCGGATCACGTCGCGCAAGGACGAGCGCTCCGGGCACGGATTCTGGGAGGTCGCGACCAGCTCCCTAGTCGACTGGCCATGCCAGGCGCGACTCGTCGAGATCTTCAGGACGCGCAGAGGCCGGCTGGCGATCGCTTGCACCATGCTCGACCACGACGGTGAGGGTCTGGCCGGTATGCATCGGGAGCTGGCGGCCAACGTGCCAAGATCGGGCTTCGACTCCACCCGCGCGGGCCTGGCGGCCGATCGGAACGCGACCCTTCTGCTCCCTGCGCCCTTCTGATCTGTTGCGCAGAGCGCTACAGTCGCGTATATTGCGACACCGTAGAGAGTGAGGCCGCTGGGCGCGCAGAGTGTGGGGCGAGCGCTCGCCACGTTCCTACGGGCGCCGCGGTACGAGGTCTTTCCGACTGACGACGTCTTCGACGTCGTGGTCCGCCACGTCCCGAAGGACGTGACGATCACCGTCACGGCTTCGCCGCGGCGCGGGATGCCCGCGACCGTGCTGCTCGCGGTGGCACTCGCCCGCCAGGGCTACACCGCGGTCCCCCACTTGGCGGCGCGAATGATCCGGGACCGGGTGGAGCTCGGTCAGATCCTCGAGGCATTGAAGACGGCGGGCATCGACAACGTCTTCGTCGTCGCGGGCGACGCGAAGGAGCCCGCGGGCGCCTTCGGCGACGCGCTTGCGCTCCTCGCGGCGCTGCCACCCGAGCACGGCCTGGCCCAGATCGGGGTGACCGGATACCCGGAGAGCCATCCCTTCATCCACGACGACATGACGATCCAGGCGATGTGGGACAAGCGGCGGTTTGCCGACTACATCGTGAGCAACATGAGCTTCGACCCGGACACCGTCAGGCGATGGGTGGAGCGGGTGCGGCGCCGCGGAGTCGAGCTCCCCATCTACGTCGGGATGGCGGGCGTCGCCGATCCGGCCCGCCTCTTGCGGCTGTCGACGAAGATCGGCATCGGCGAGTCCGCCCGATTTCTGCGCGGCCATCCGAGCTGGCTGGCGCGCATGTTTCGTCCGGGCGGGTACGACCCCGGGCGCTTTGTGAACGCGCTGTCGTCCGACTTCGCGCAGACAGATCGACGCATCGCGGGCCTGCACATATTCACCTTCAACGAGATCGAGCCGACGGAGAGATGGCGCCGGGAGATGCTGGCGCGCTTGAGCTAGGAGATAAAGGAATGGCCGTGTCGTTTCCGAGCGACCTGAACATCGCGCGCCGGGCGCGGCTGTTGCCGATGCCGGAGATCGCAGCCAAGATGGGCATCGGCACGCACCTGCTCGAGCCCTACGGCCACGACGTGGCCAAGATCAAGCTCGAGGCGATCGATGAGCTCAAATCAAAGCCGAAGGCAAAGTACGTCGTCGTCTCGGCGATCACGCCCACGCCTCTTGGCGAGGGCAAGACGACGACCACCGTTGGTCTCGGCGACGCGCTCGGCCAGATCGGCAAGCGGGCCGTGGTCGCCATCCGCCAGCCCTCGATGGGTCCGACCTTCGGGATCAAAGGCGGCGCGGCGGGCGGCGGCTACAGCCAGGTGGTGCCCATGGAGCGCCTCAACCTGCACCTGACCGGTGACTTCCACGCCGTCACCGCGGCGCACAACCTGCTGGCCGCGATGATCGACAACTACATCCACCACAGCCTGCGTGAGTTCCCGATCGACCTTCACAGCATCACGTGGCGCCGGGTGCTCGACGTCAGCGACCGGGCGCTGCGCAACGTGGTGGTCGGTCTGGGCGCACCTGAGGATGGGGTCACGCGCCAGACCGGATTTGACATCACGGCGGCGTCCGAGGTGATGGCCGTGCTCGCGCTGTCCACGTCGCTGCAGGACATGAGGCAGCGCCTCGGCCGCATGGTCATCGGCCTGGCCCGCGACGGGCGTCCGATCTCGGCCGACTCCCTCCACGCAGGCGGCGCGATGACCGTGATCATGCTCGACGCGATCAAGCCGAACCTCCTCCAGACGCTGGAAAACACGCCCGTGCTCGTCCACGCCGGCCCGTTCGGCAACATCGCCAACGGCGCGTCGTCGGTCCTTGCCGACATGATCGGCATACACGGCGGCGACTACGTCGTCACCGAGGCCGGCTTCGGTGCCGACATGGGCGCGGAGCGGTTTTTCAACATCAAGTGCCGGACGTCGGGTCTGGCCCCTGACGCCGCGGTGATCGTCGCCACGGTGCGCGCGCTGAAAGTGCACTCCGGAAAGTACAGGGTCGTCGCGGGCAGGCCGCTGCCGCCGGAGCTGCTGAAAGAGAGCCCGGACGACGTGCTCGCGGGCGCGGCGAACCTGCGCAAGCAGGTCGAGAACGTCCAGATCCACGGCGTGACGCCAGTGGTCGCCATCAACTCGTTCCCAGGCGACCATGGGTCCGAGCATCGCGCCATCCGCGAGCTCGCGGAACACCTTGGCGTCCGGTCGGCGGTTTGCAGCAACTTCGTCGAAGGCGGCAAGGGCGCCACGGAGCTGGCGGAAATGGTCGCTGCGGCAGCGGACGAGCCCAGCACCTTTCAGCTCCTCTATCCCGACGCCGCGACGCTGCGCGAGAAGATCGAGACCATCGCGCTGCGCATCTACGGCGCGCGGGCGGTCGAGTACGACGCGGTCGCGGCGCGCCAGCTGGACGCCTACGAGAAGAGCGGGTTTGGGCGCCTGCCGGTGTGCATCGCCAAGACTCACCTGTCCATCTCGTCCGATCCGAAGCTGAAGGGAGCGCCGACCGGCTGGGTGCTGCCCGTGCGCGAGGTGCGCGCGTCGGTCGGCGCGGGTTTCATCTACCCGATCTGCGGCGAGATGCGCACGATGCCCGGCCTGCCGACCACGCCGATCGCGGCGAGCATCGACATCGACGTGAAGGGAAACATCCTCGGCCTGAGCTGAATAGATGGAGTCTCCACCGGGTAGAAATCTGGATATGAAGACCCAGTCGATCGCGGCGAAGACGGGGATGGGCGCCGTCGACCTGGCGGTCACCGACGGCGATACGGCCCTTCGCTTTTACCGCGACTACGTCGGCCTGACGCCGCTTCCATCCGAAGGCACGGAGATCAGGCTGGGCGCCGGCGACCGGGAGCTGGTGCTCCTGCATCCAGGCGCCGAGCGGCCTGTCGTGCCGAAGACCTCCGGCCTGTACCACCTGGCGATCGTCCTGCCCGAGCGGCGCGACCTCGCCCGGGTCATCGCGCGGCTGACGCAGCTGCGGTGGGACCAGTATCCGACCGACCACGTGATGACGAAGGCGAACTACCTGTGGGACCCGGACGGCAACGGCATCGAGATCTACGTCGAGTCGCCCGAGGACGGAACCATGGGCATGGTCAACGGCACGTTCGGCGCGTGGGACAAGGACGGCCGGCCGCGCTCAGGCCGCGACCCGATCGACCTCGAGGAGATGTTCAGCCACCTCGAGGAGGGCCACCGCCTCGAGGAGCCGATGCCGGCGGGAGCGAAGATGGGCCACGTCCACCTCCACGTCGCCGACGTCGACGAGGCACTGCGCTTCTACGTCGAGCTGGTCGGTTTCGACGTGATGGGCCACATGCCCGGCGCGGGGTTCATCTCGGCGGGCGGGTACCACCACCACCTTGGACTGAACACGTGGGCGGGACGTGGCGCGCGTCCGGCGCCGGCCGGCTCTGCGGGGCTGCGCCGCTTCACCATCGAGCTGCCCACGCAACGCGACCTCGATGACGTCGCGAACCGCCTGGAACACGGCGGGGTTGGACTGACCGAGGAGGGGGACGGCCTCGCGGCGGTCGACCCGTCCGCGAACCGGGTCTTGTTCCGCATCGCGCCACGAGTGTCCGTTCCGTAGCCTTTCGCCGAGGGTCAATACCGGATTTTCAGGACAGTCGTGGGGTTGAGCCGCTCTCCCGGCCACGTTCCACCGCCTCGTGCAGCAGCGTCGCCAGGTCGAAGACCTGAAGCTTCGCTCCGGTCTCACGCACTCCGTCGTCCAGCATCACCGTGCAGAAAGGACACGCCACAGCCAGCGTCTCGGCCCCCGTTGCCGCCGCCTCGCGCACGCGTTCCTGGTTGATCGGCCGTCCGCGCTTCTCCTCCATCCACATGCGCGCGCCACCCGCACCGCAGCAGAAGGTGCGCTCCCGGTTGCGCGCCATCTCGACCGGCTTGCCGACGGCGGCGACCAACTCGCGCGGCTGCACGCGCACGTCGTTGTGCCGCGCCAGGTAGCAGGAGTCGTGATACGTGATGGCGCGATCGCTCGGCGCCGGCGAGAGCCTCCCCTCCCGCACCAACTCGGCCAGGAATTCGGTGTGATGCACGACCTCGTAGGTGCCCCCGAAGTCCGGGTACTCGTTGCCGATCGTGTTGAAGCAGTGCGGGCACGTGGTCACGATCTTCTTCACCGCGGCGCCGTTCAGCGTCGCCACGTTCTCGCCGGCCAGGCGCTGAAACGTGTACTCGTCGCCCATCCGGCGCGCGGGGTCGCCTGTGCACGACTCGCGCGGACCGAGGACCGCGAAGTCGACGCCCGCCTCCTGCATCAGCTTCGCGGTCGAGACAGCAGCCTTGCGCGCGCGCTCGTCGAATGCGGGCGCGCAGCCGACCCAGAACAGAACGTCCGGCGCAGGCTCTCCAGCCTCGACCACGCGCACCCCGAGACCCTCCGCCCACTGCATGCGGTCGGCCTGCGGCTTGCCCCACGGATTCGAGGTGCGGTCGACGTCGCGCAGCATCGTGCCGGCCTCGTCGGGAAAGCGCGACTCGACCATCACGAGGTTCCGGCGCAGGTCGATGATGTGGTCGATGTGCTCGATGTTCACCGGGCACTCGCGCACGCACGCGCCGCACGTCACGCAGTCCCAGACGATGTCGTCAGACACGGCACCCGGCACCACGGGGGTGGTCGCGCCGCTCAACAGGTTGTCCCGTATCGCCATGATCAGCAGCTTCGGCGACAGCGCCTTGCCGGTCCCGTAAGCCGGGCATACGTCCTGGCAGCGGCCGCACTCCGTGCACGACATCGTGTCGAGCATCTGCTTCCACGTCATGTCCGCCGCCTGCGCTGTGCCGAATCGCACGTCCTGCTCGGGGACGTCGAAGTTGATCGGCTCCAGTCGTCCCCGCGCGCGCGTGCGGCCGAAGTAGACGTTGATCGCGGCGACCAGGATGTGCAGGTGCTTCGAGTACGGGAGATAGACGAGGAACGAAAGGATGATGAGCACGTGGGCCCACACGGCCACGCGCTCGAGCACCGGCGCAACCGGCGCGACGAGCTGAGACAGTGCGCTGGAGGCCGGCGCCCAGCTTGCCGGGTAGTCGTTGAGGCCCAGCGCGATCTGCGACGCGTGCCACGCGAAGAGGGTGACGATGATGCCCGCGATCAGGCCGAGGATCAGGTCCGCCTCGCCGCGATGACTGCCTTTGAAACGGGCGGGACGCTGCACCTTGCGGATCACGAACGCGGTGATGACGCCAATCAGGACGAGCAGCGCGAAGACGTCGACCAGCAACGCGTACCAGCCCTGCGCGCCGAGCCACGGCAGCGTGGCGTGCGGATCGACCGCGCCGATCATCGCTATGACGATGGTCGGGAGCAGGACCAGGAAACCCCAGAAGATCGCGGCATGCATGAGGCCCGGCAGCACGCGCTGGAGCAGCTTCCGCTGCCCGATGACGTCGGCGGCCTCGGCGCCCAGGCGGGCGGGAACGTTGTCGAATCGAGCCGCCGGCTTGCCTGATCGCACCAGCCTGAGGAGCTTCAGCGCGCGGCGCCCGAACAGCGTCGCCGAGATCGCGAGTGCCAGCAGGAGCGCGATCAGCGCCGTTTCCGTATCTCCGCGGAGATGGCCGGCACGATCTCCTTCAGGTCGCCGGTCACCGTGTAGTCGGCGTTGAGCATCATCGGCGCCTGCGGGTCCGAGTTGATCGCCAGGATGCGCTTGGCGCCCTTGAGCCCGGCCATGTGTTGCGTCGCGCCCGAGATGCCGCACGCGATGTAGACCTCGGGCGCGACCTTCGTCCCGGTCTGGCCGACCTGGTCGCTGTGCGGCCGCCAGCCGGCGCTCGTGACCGCCCGCGAACAGCCGACAGGGGCGCCCAGCAGGCCGGCGAGCTCTTCGATGATCGCGAACCCTTCCTTCGACCCGACGCCGCGCCCGCCGCTGACGATCACCTTCGCCTCCGCGAGCGACACGCCGCCATGGCTCGGTGCGACGTGGCCGGAAACCTGGACTCCGTCGACCGAGGCGCCAGGCTTGACCTCGGGCGGCGCCGGGCCGGCGTCGGCCGGGACGGCGTGTGGCGCGACCGTGATGAGCGGTCGAGGACTGTGCAGCCGCGCCTCCTCCAACAGGCTGCCGCCCCACCGCAACCGCGTGACTGTCACGGGATCACCAGGTGTTGCGGCGATGCAGTTGGCGGCGAGCGGTAGGCCCAATCTCGCGGCGATGCGGGCCATCACGTCGTTGCCTCGGTCAGTGCCGGCCGCGAACACGGCGGATGCAGCTACCTCGGCCGCGGCGTGTGCCAGGGCGTCGGGCGCAAAAGGCTGAAATGCATCCATTCGCATCGACACCGGCTCGCCGAACTTGCGCGCGAGGCTCAGCGCCTGTCTCGACGCATCGCTCGAGTCCATAAGAACGAGGATGCTCACAGTACACCGGCCTTCTGCAGCATCTCGACCACGGCGGGGGCCGCTGTGGGACCGACCCCGAGCGACTCGGCTCGCCGTCCCTGACCCGCCGGGACGGCGAGCTTGACCAGCTCGAGGCGCGGCGCCGGCCTCGCCGGAGTGCTGACCGCCACGGGCTTGCTCCGGGCCCGCATCTTGCCGGGCACGGATGGATACCGTGGCAGGTTGAGGCCTTCCTTCACCGTGAGGACCGCAGGCAGCGGCACGACGTAGACGTCGCGGCCGTCCTCGACCTCCTGCTCGCACCGCACGGACGAGCCCTCGAGCGTGACCTTCTTCAGGCCGGTGACGCACGGCCGACCCAGCGCGAAGGCGACGCGGATCCCCACCTGGAAGCCGGCCGCGTCGGCGGACTCGTTGCCGAAGAAGACCAGGTCGAACGGACCGTTCGCGGCTTCGTCAGCTCGAATCGCATCCAGCAGCGCGGCAGCCGTGCCTTCCCCGTCCCACTCCTGGCCGTCGGTCTGGAGATGGACCGCTCGGTCGATGCCCATCGCCATCGCGTCGCGCAGCTGTTCTGTGGCTTCCGGCGGACCGAGCGTGAGCACGACCGATTCGCCCCGGTAACCCTGGATCAGCCGCACGGCTTCCTCGACGCCGCACTCCTCGTGCGGGCTCATCGTGAACCCGAGGTGAGTGGTGTCGATCGCCCGAGCGTCCGCGGTGAGAACGATCCGCCCACCGGTGATCGGCACGCGCTTGATGCAGACCGCGATGCGCAATCGCTAAGACCGGATTCGCGCGTTCTCGGGGTCGAAAAGCGGCGTGGCGCCGGCCACCGCGACGGTCACGGGGTAGCGCTCATCCATGTACTCGACCAGCAGCTGGTTGCCCACGACCGCCTCCTCCGGCGCCAGGTACGCCATCAGGATGTGCTTGCCGACGGAAGGTCCCGCACCCGCGCTCGTCACGTACGACCCCCGGCCCTTGCGGTCCACGATCCGCTTGCCGTCGCGGGTCAGGATCGGCTCGCGGCCCAGCATGTAGCGCTTCTCGCCTGATTTAGAGCGGTGGTCATCGACCGTCAGCGTGCACAGGATGGCGGCCGGGTCCTCCGCTCGGTGCCGCATGTGTGCGGCCTTGCCGATGAAGTCCTCGTCCTTGACCCGGGGCGCGGCCATGCCCGCCTCGACGACGTCGTACTCGGTCTCCAGCTCGTTACCGTGCGCCCGGTAGGACTTCTCGAGCCGGCCCGTCGTGCCGTACACCCCGATTCCGCAGGCGGCCAGGCCGTTTGGCCGCCCCGTCTCCCACAGCGTGTCCCAGAGCTTCAGCCCCTGCTCGATCGGCACGTACAGCTCCCACCCGAGGTCCCCGACGTACGAGATGCGCGACGCAAGCACGCGCTGGGTGCCGATCTCAATCGTGCGGCACGTGCCGAACTTGAAGCCCTCGTTGCTGACGTCTTCCGAGGTCGCGGCCGACAGGACCTCGCGCGCGAGCGGGCCCCACAGCCCGATGGTCGTCATCGCGGAGGTCATGTCGGCGAGCTGCGCATCGGGCAGGAGCCGGTCCCGAAACCACTTCTTGTCAGCCATGCCGGATGCGCCCCCGGTGACGACACGGAAGTGCTCGTCGCCGAGACGCATGATCGTCAGGTCGGACTTGAACCCGCCCTGCTGGCTGAGCACCGGCGTGTACACGACGCGCCCGACCGGCACGTCCGTCTGGCGCAGCGCCACGCACTGGACCGACGCCAGGGCGCCCGGTCCGAGGATGTCGAAGATCGTGAAGGCGGACAGGTCGAAGATGCCGGCGCGTGCTCGCATGGCGAGGTGCTCGGCGCTGATGATCGGCGACCACCAGCGCGACTCCCACTCCGCCGTCCGCCGGGTGACCCGGTCGCCGAACTCCTCGAGCAGCGAGGCGTTGGTCTCGTACCATTGCGGCCTCTCCCAACCGGCGGCCTCGAAGAAGACCGCGCCGAGCTCGCGCTCGCGCACGTGGAACGGCGCGAGGCGCACGTTGCGATTGGACGCCCACTGCTCGCTCGGGTGGACGATGCCGTACGTCTTGTTGAAGCCCTCGGCGGCTCGCGCGCGCACGTGCGCGCGTGTCTTTTCATGTTCGTGGAAGCGAGCGACGTCGGAGGAGTGGAGGTCGATCTCCGATTCGCCGTGAACCATCCATTCGGCCACGGCCTTTCCCGTGCCGGGTCCTTCCTTGACCCAGACCGCGGCGGCGGACCACAGGCCTTTGACGTCGGGCGACTCGCCCAGCACCGGCATGCCGTCGGGCGTGAGCGAGAGGATGCCGTTGATGGCGTACTTCACACCGACCGACTCGTCGCCGACGATCTCGGGCATCAGCTCCAGCGCGTGCTGCATCTGCTCCTCGAAGTCGCCCTGCGTGAATGGAAATTCGGTGGGGGAGAGCGCGGCCTGCTCGACGGGTGGGAGGTCTTCCGGGTCGTAGAGGATCGGGCGGTGGGCGTAGGAGCCGATCTCCAGGTCGCCGCCGGCCTGCCGCTCGTACATGTTGGTGTCCATGTCGCGGACGATCGGGTGCTCGATGTCCGACTTCGCGCCGCGGAAGCGTGGTACCGGGCCGATGTCGATCATCTGGTGCACGGCGGGGGTGAGTGGAATTCGCGTGCCGGCCATCCGCGCGACGCGCGGGCTCCACACGCCGCACGTGATGGCGACGGTCTCGGTTTCGATGTCGCCCTGGGTAGTGCGCACGCGCGTGACCCTGCCGCCCTCCACGTCGATGCCGATGACCTCGGTCTTGGGTGCGACGTGCAGCGCGCCGGCGGCCTCTCCCTTCTCGCGCATCAGGGTCCCGGCGCGCAGCGAGTCCACGACGCCGACGCCCTCCGTGTAGAAGCCGCCCAGGATCACTTTCTCGTCGATGTAGGGGACGAGCTCCTTGACCTGGGCCGGCGTCAGCACCGACGTGCCTTCGATGCCCCAGGACAGGCCGGACGCCATGCGCCTGGTGAGCTCCTGCATCCGCTCCCTGGTCCGCGCCACCTCGATGCCGCCCGACCGGATGAAGACGTCCATCTCCCTGTACTGGCGGACGCTGTCCATGGTCAGCGCCGTCATCTCCTTCGAATGGTCGACCAGGTAGATGAAGTTGGAGGCGTGCCCCGTCGATCCGCCGGGGTTGGGCAGCGGGCCCTTGTCGAGCAGCACGACGTCGCGCCAGCCCAGGCGCGTGACGTGGTAGGCGAGGCTGTTGCCCACGATTCCGCACCCGATGACGACGCATCGCGCGTGCGCGGGCAGTGTCATTCGGGCCGGCTCACTCTGGGACGTAGGGCGAGCGGACCTCTTCGGGGAGCTCGTACCAGCGCATTCGGTCCCCGACCTGGGCGCGCATCCGCCACTTCAACGGCTTGGGCTGGGCCTCGACCACCGTCCACAGCTCATCGAGGCGCGAGGTCACGAGGTCGCGGTCGACGTCGAGCTCCGCGACCGTATGCCGCAGCTTCTCCAGGTTGATCTGCAGCGTGCGGTACAGGCCCCAGTCGTCCGCGGCCAGCCGGGCGACGTAGGTCGCGTCGATCGCCTCATCGTCGTTCGCCGCGATCGGGTGGTCGAGGACGAGCGCGCACAGGTCGACCAGGTCCTTGCGATTGACCTCGTAGATCTGCAGCTTGCTCAGCAGCAGGTCCGACGGGCTCGCGCATGGCCCGTTGTGGTTGAGCCTGCCGCGCAGGTCGATGACGTGGGACATCCGGATCGCGTCGATGAATACGTCTACCTGCCTGCCGTTGCTGCCGTCGAAGAAGTAGAGCCGGCGGTCGCCCTGCATCAGGTTGAAGCGGTCATTGGCCTCGTAACCGATGGAAGGAAAGAAGGCCAGGGCCGCCTTGCGGTCCTTGCTCGAGATCACGTAGTCGAGGTCGCCGTACTTGCGCCTCAGCGGAGGGTGGTGCGAGCTGGGCGAATGCAGGTGAATGCCCGCGCCGCCGAGCAGCTTGACGCCCACCCTCTGCGTCCTGGCCACGTCCGCGACGCGCACGGCCTCGTCGATGGTGTCTTCCAGTGGGACTGTCAATCGGGCGAGATCTCGATCACGATGGTCTTCAGGTCGGTCATCTGCTCCAGGGCGAAGCGGCCGCCCACCCGGCCGATGCCGCTCTTCTTTCCCGAGCGGCCGCCAAACGGAAGGTGCGCCTCCCAGTAGTTGGTCGACTCGTTGATGTTGACCCAGCCCGTCTCCAGCGCGTCGGCGAAGCGCAGCGCCCGCGACAGGTCCTTCGTGTAGACCGCGCCCAGCAGGCCATAGGGAGAGTCGTTGGCCAGCTCGAGGGCCTGCTTCTCATCGCGGAACTTGATGATCGGCGCGATCGGGCCGAACGTCTCCTCGCGGCTGACGCGCATGTCCGGCTCGACTCCGTCGAGGATCGTCGCGTGGTAGTAGAGACGCGTCGGGAAGCCCTTCGCGCGCTCGCCCCCGAGCACCAGCTTCGCGCCGCGCTTCAGCGCGTCGGCCACGTGCTGGTCCATCTTGGTCGCGACGCCCTCGTTGTTGAGCGGGCCCAGCGTGGTGTCGTCGGCGAACGGGTCGCCGAGCCGCAAGGCGCGGGCCGCGTCCGCGAGGCGCGCGACGAACTCGTCTCGAATCGGCTCCTCGACCAGGATGCGCTCGCCGGCGGTGCAGCTCTGCCCGGCGCAGAGGTAGCAGCCGACGATGGCGCCCTCCACGGCCTTGCCGATGTCGGCGTCCGCGAACACCACCTGCGGGCCGTTGCCGCCGAGCTCGAGCATCACGTGCTTGCCTGCGGCCCGCCTGGCCACCGACGCGCCGGTCTCGGTCGAGCCGACGAAGCCAACGCCGTCGACGAGCGGGTGGCCCGCGACCTCGTCGCCGACCTCCGCGCCCGGTCCGGTGACGAGGTTGACGGCGCCTGCGGGGAAGTCGGCCTCGGCGATGCACTCCATCAGCGCGACCGAGATGACGCTGGTCGAAGAGGCCGGGGTCCAGACGAACGTGTTGCCGGCGGCAAGCGCCGGGGCGATGAGCTCGGCGGCCATCGTGAGCGGCCAGTTCCAGGGCGTGATGATCCCGTACACGCCGCGCGGGTAGTGGCGGGCCATGACGAGCTTGGTCGGGCTCGCCGACGGGAGGACGCGACCCTCGAGCCGCTTCATGTCCTCGGCCGCGATCCGGAAGTACTCGACCGCCTCGGCGACCTCGCCCACGGCCTCGGCTTTGAGTGGTTTGCCCTGGTCGAGGGTCAGGAGGCGCGCCAGTTCGTCGCTTCGCTTCTCGATCGCCTCCGCGACGCGGTGCAGGCGCTTCGACCGCTCGAATCCCTTCAGGTTCGCCATCGCCAGGCGCGCCCGATGGGCGGCTTCGACCGCGCGCTGCGCATCTCCCCGCGTTCCCTTCGGGACCTGGGCGATGACCTCCCCGGTCGCCGGGCTGTCCGCGTCGAACAGCTGGCCGCTTTCCGACTCCACCCACTTCCCGTCGACGAACATCCTCTTCACTGACCTGGCGACGCCGATTGTCATCTCAATCTCCGTTGCTTCCAAGCACAAAGGCACGCTCATAGATCAGCCGGTACGCCGCCGCATCGATGTCGCGCGGGTTGCCGATGGTCTGCGGATCGGCGAACGCCTTGTCGGCGAGCATCGGGATCTCGGCCTCGCTGAACCCGAGCTCCTGGAGTCCGGGAATCTCTACGTCGACGGTCAGCTGGTGGACGTACTCGACGGCCATCTCAGCCGCCTCCCACATCGACACGTGGGTGGTGTCGAGGCCAAATGCCGCGGCCATGCGCGCGAACCGCTCCGGCTCGCCCGCGTAGTTGTACTCCATCACCGGCCCGAGCAAGCGCGCGGTAAGCGCGCCGTGCGGGGCGTCGTGCACGCCGCCCGCGGTCTGGCTCATCGCGTGCGCCGCGCCGGCGGAGTCGGTGCCGTACGCGAGGCCGGCGAGCATCGCGGCCGCGCTCATGTGGTAGCGCGCCTCGAGGTTGTTCGACTGCGAGAAGGCCACTCGCAGGTAGCGCGCGACGTACTCCATCGCGAGGAGCGCCACGGCGTCGGTGAACGGCTGGTGGTAGGACATCGTGTAGCACTCGACCGCGTGCGCCAGCGCGTCCATCCCGGTGCCCGCCGTGACCGCCGGCGGCAGCTTCACCGTCAGCTCCGGGTCGATCAGGGCGACCCACGAGGCGATGTTCGGCGTCCCGCCGACGTTGAATTTGATCTTTCGCTTGGGATCGGTGATGACCGCCCACAGAGTGACCTCGCTGCCGGTTCCCGCCGTGGTGGGCACGGCGATCATCGGCGGGATCCGGGAGCGGATCGGGCTGTGGCCCCACTCGTAGTCGACGATGCTGCCGTCGTGGGCGGCGACGACGCCGATCCCCTTGGCGGTATCCATCGAGCTGCCGCCGCCGATCGCCACGAGCCCGTCGCAGCCTTGCGTGCGGTACTCGGCGGCGCCCGCGTCGACGAGCTCGACGCCCGGGTTGGCCTTCACGCGGTCGAAGACCACAGGCTCGACATCAGAGCCGCGGAGCGCCTCGAGCGCAGTGTCGAGGAGGCCAGCCGCCTTGACGCCGGGGTCGGTGACGAGCAATGGCCGGCGGATGCCGAGCTGGCTCGCCTCGTGGCCGAGCTCCTGGATCGCGCCCAGGCGCTGGACGAGCCGCGTCGGGCTCTGGTAGGTGCGAAGGGTGTACTCGAGCACTCTGGTCAAAAAAGGCCGCCGGGCGTTTGCCCGGCGGCCAGACGAATCCTACTCAACCGGGATTTCGTGGTGGATCCGGCGCAGGTCGATGCCCTGCCGGCTCCTGACGATCCGTGCGGTGACGTAGATGGCGACCGCAACGACATAAGTCGCTACGAAGTAATAGACGGAGTTGGGCGTCGATTGGAATGACGTGCCGTAGAGGTTGCTGTTGTTGAACGACCACTCGTACAGCATGAACAGCAGGAACAGTCCCGTGATCACGCCGACGATGGTGATCAACGGCACCCCGCCAACGTTGTACCGGGCGATCGGTGATGCGTCGTACAGGTCCTTGCGCCGCCAAGGCAGGATGATCGCCGCAACTACCGTCGCGAAGAAGGTCAAAGCCAGGACGGCGGTTGCGTCCAGGAAAACGCTCGTGAAGGTCGGCTTGTAGGCATAGATCGCGCTGATCACGAGCGACGGCACGATCATCAGCACGAGCGACCCATATGGGACGCGCCGCTTCGAGGAGATGCTGGCCGCCCATGCCGGCAGAACGCGATCGAAGGCGGCGGCGAAGATCACGCGGGTCGAGGAAAGGAACAGCGTTCCGGCCCAGCCGAAGAACCACAGGCCCATGACGATGATGAGCACCGCCTGGAACAGGTGGCTCGGTACGAGCCACGCCGCGAACATCACCGGGTAGGGCCAGATCGGGACGGGAGGAGCCGCCGCGCCCGAGACGGCAAAGAGGTTGTTCCAGTAAGCGGCGTTGGCGGACTGGTAGAAGTTCCACCCCATCGTCTTCACGATCAGGAGAACCACGACGGCCACGAGGGCGACCGTCACCCACAGGCCCCAGAACATGCTCCAGAAAGGCTTGCGGATGTCTTTGGCCCCGCGAACTTCGCCGTACAGGGTCGCACCCCAGTTGGGCCATAGCAGGTAGAAGGCCAGCCACGGCAGCAGCAGGAGTATCGGTCCGAACGCGAAGTAGCCGAAGCCCTGGCCGGAATACGTCTTGCTCGCGGCGTCGATCGTCCCCTGGTAGGCGTTGGCGGGCGCGCCGAAGATGCTCGTCGCCTCGCGGTTGAATGCGGATTGGAAGTCGCTCTGGCTGGCGAACAGGAGCAGCACGATCACCACCCCGAGGCCGACCAGCCCGATCCAGAAGCAGACCTTCTGGATCCGCGCGTAGGTCTCCATCCCGAGCGTAACGACGACGGCGACAAAGGCCAGGACGATCAAACATGAGACGAAGATGCCGTTCTGGCTGGTGAAGAACGTTGCGACACTGGACCAGCCCAGCGTGTAAGCCAGAGGCGAGAAGAACTGGACGACCAGGATGTTGGCGTAGATCGGCGCCCAGAGAAACAGGGTGAACCACCACCCGGTGATGGACAGCACGAACCCGAGCCCACCGCCCAACACTCGGCTCTGCCACGCATAGTCGCCCCCGGTGCGCGGCATGACGCTCACCAACATGGCGTACGTGATGACCAGGAAGGTGGTGAGCACGCCGAAGATGAGGATGGCGGCCAGCAGCTGCCCGTCCGGCACCGTGTACGCGAACGACATGCCGTACAGGCCGAGCGTGATCAGGTTGACCGACCAGAACGAGTAGACGAAGGCATCGAACGTCGACCAGGCTTTGACCAGCCCGGTCGCGTTGCGTAAGAACAGGGCCGGCCTTGCCGCACTGGCCGGCGTCCCCATCGTCCCTTCCGCCATATGCTTCCTCCTTACCTCTTCATCCGTTGACCAGCTGGTAGCTCTTGATTCCCTTGTTGGGGTCGAGCTGGATGATCGCCCCCATGAGCATCCCTTCCTCGTATGCGCTGCCCGGGTTGATCGAAAGCGTCTTGCCGATCTTCACCGCGCCCTTGCTCTCGTGGATGTGGCCGTGCAGCGAGATCAGCGGCTGACGGCGCTCGATCGCCTCGCGTACGGCGGTCGAGCCGACAGGTCGGAGCGCGCGTCCACCGTGGAGCAGCCTCAGGTCGGCGTCGATCGCCGGCGCCTCGTCCAGGCCCGACTTGAAGGGAGGGCAGTGCAGGTTGAAGATCGCGCGCGAGGGATCGGGGACCTGAGACGCCATCGCGTCGATCCGCACCGCGAGCTTTTCCTCCGACTCTTCACGGTGCGTGTTCCACGGGGTCGGGTTCGACCAACCGGTCGAGATCATCGAGAAGCCCTCGATCTCCACCAACCGTCCCTCTGCAAGCTCGACGAGCTCGGCACGGCGAATGACGTCGTCGACCTGCATCTCATCGTCATTGCCCGGCGAGACGAAGCACCGGACGCCCGTACCTCTCAGCTTGTCGGCCGCGAGCGTCATCCACCGATCGACGCCTTCGAGCATCACCTCCTGGAAGCAAGCCGCGCGCTTCGCGGGATCCTGGTCGAGCTCGTGGAGGCGCTCGACCGACATCTGGAGCGGGTAGTAGCCCTTGCGCCTGACGTTGGCCTCGACCTCGGCAACATGGTCTGCTGTCACCGTCTGCTGCTCGCCACCAAGCGCGTAGGTGAAGTGGCCGTTCTCGGAGACGATCGGCACGATCGCCTTGCCCGTCATGTCACCGCCGCAGATGAGGACGTCGGCGCCGTAGAACCTGGCGGCGTTGAGGAATTTCTTCCAGCAGACCTCCGAGCCGTGCAGGTCGGTGGCGAAAAAGATCTTCGGCATGCCCTCTACCTTTCGACCAACACTTTCCGGATCTCGCGCTCGAAGCCCGTGACGTGGCGCCGCATGATGTCCTCGGCGCGATCGCCGTCCCCGGCCAGGATCGCCTGCAGCAGCTCGACGTGCTCGTCCACCGCCTCGCGCAGGCGCACCTCGCGGTCGATCACCAGGTACCAGAGCCGCAGGCTCAGGTTGAAGTAGCGCTCGAGCGTCCCCTCGAGGAACGGGTTGCGCGCCGCGCGGTAGATGGTGCGGTGGACACGCCGGTCCAGCTGCATCAGGTCTCGCTGGTCGGTGACGTAGCCGCGGTGGAGCAGCCCGAGCAGCTCCCGCATAGCTCCGCGGTCGGCGGCGGCCAGCTTCTCGGCGGCGAGCCTGGCGGCATGCGACTCGATGACCACGCGCACCTCGGTGATGCGCGCCAGGTCGGTGATGTTGACGTCGGTGACGAAGGTGCCGCGATGGGGGATGGACCGGACGAGGTTCTCTCGGGCCAGCCGCTGCAGGGCCTCGCGGATGGGCGTCCGGCCGATCTTGAGCTCCTCGCGCAGGCGCGCCTCGTTGACCACCGAGCCAGGCGCCATCTCGAGGGAGACGATCCGCTCGAGGATGCGCGCGTACGCCTCCTCGCTCTGCGACCGTGCCTCGACGGTCTCTACGGCCATCAACCCCTTCGCCCCTCCCCTTTACAACTCGGGCGATATGCGACCGATATACCGGCGCGGAACGTAGCACCATCCCGGCGCTCCGTCAATCGGAGGCTTCGGCCAGCCAGCCCTCGAGCCGGTCGGACCGGAGGACCTGGAGCGCGCGCTCCCAGCGCTCGGTGTAGTAGGCCCGGAAATCGAAGTCGACCGCGGAGATCCTTGCCTGGATCGCGCCCCACAGCGTCCAGCCGACGTCGGACATGAGCGCGAACAGGTTCATGCGCGCCAGCTGCCGGCGGTCCGGCCGCCCGAAGTAGGCCTCACAGAGCGCGGCCCGCAGCTCCTGGTCGAGCTCCGCCTCCTGCGCCGTGTTGCCCAGGTCGAAGCAGGGGTCGTTGTTGCCGCTCAGCTCGTAGTCGACGATGCGGAGGGCGGTCCCGTCGTCGATGAAGTTCTCGCAGAGAAGGTCGTTGTGGCAGGGAACACGCGCCACCGCATGGACTTCGACGGCCTGCTCGACCTCCGCGACTGTGGCAAGCCAGTCGCGATAGCCTTCCGGGATCGTCACCTCGTGCTCGTCGACGATACGGAGGTAGTACTCGATGAGCCGGAACATGTTGAAGTCCTGCAGGAAGCGAGGCGCTGCGTGCAGGCGGTGGAACGACTGGGCCATCCGCGCGGCCATTCGCGCGGACTGGAGCGACCGCGCCGACATCGTCGGGCCCGGGATGAACTCGAGCACCATCACGTCCACGCCGGCGACGTGCTCGAGCACCTTCGGTCCGATGCCGGTCGTGGCCGCGGCCTTCGTGTTGTAGACCTCGTTAGCGCGGTCGATCGAGAGGAGCTCGGTCGACTGCCCCGGCAGGCGCATCACGTATTTCGTCCCGTCGACCTCGACGAGGTAGTTCTCGTTGGTCAGGCCGCCGGACAGTGGCGAGACCGCGACCTGGCGGCCTTGCCACAGCGCAACCCGCGCCGCCGCCTCGTCAGCCCGCGTGCTGGGGCTCAAGAACCCTGTCCCGCACCACGTTGGCGGGAATCATCTGGCCGAAGACCTCCACCTCAACGCGAGCACCTGGCTTCAGCTCGGCCGGCAGATATGAGTACGCCAGGTTCTTTCTCACCGTGAAGCCGTACGCGGTGCTGCGCAGGCGACCCACCACCCTTCCTTCGCTCAGCACCGCCTCGCCGCCGTAGATGGGGACGTACTCCTCGGCGCCGACGGCCAGCGTGCGCAGGCGCGTCGACACCTCACTCGACAGGGCCGGCCACTTGTCGCGGTGGACGCAGAAACCGAGCCCCGCCTCGAACGGATTGTCCAGCAGGCCCATGTCGGTGCCGTAGTAGCGGTAACCCTTCTCCATGCGGAGCGAGTCCAGGACGCGATAACCGCCGGGCGTGATGCCGAACTTGCGCCCCGCGGTCATGAGGCGATCCCAGACCTGCCCGGCAAGCCCGGGCTCGACGTACAGCTCCCAGCCCAGCTCCCCGACATATGTGACGCGCTGGGCAAAGACACGGAATCCCCCCACGCGCATCTCGCGCGCGTGCATGAATGGAAACCCACTATCCGATACATCGTCGCTCGTGACGGCCTGCATCACGTCGCGGGCGTGGGGACCCCACATGCCGATCACCGCGAGATCGTCTGAAGTCTCGCGCAGCTCGACCGCTGGATCTGAATCGCGCACCTGCATGCCCAGCCACCCGAGGTCGCTGTTCACATAGCCGGCGCCGGTGACGAGACGAAAGTGGTCGGGAGCCAGCCGCGTGATCGTTACGTCGGCGGCGATCCCGCCGGCTGGCTCGAGAAGCTGCGTGTAGATCACCGAGCCAACCGGGCGGTGGATGCGATTGCCGGCCACCCGCTCGAGCAGCAGCAGCGCGCCCGGACCGGTGATGTCGAGCTTGCCGAAGGAGCTCATGTCGATTATGCCCACCCGCTCGCGAAACGCGCGGTGCTCCTCCGCGAGCCGGTCGAAGTAGGGCGGACGCTTGAAACCGAAGGCGCGCTGGTCCGCGCCGGCACGTCGCCACGGCCGTCCGGGCTCGAAGTAGTCCGGCCTCTCCCAACCGTGCTTGGCGCCGAACACCGCGCCGAGGTCCTGCATCCGCGTGTGCAGAGCGCTCGTGCGGCGGGGACGGCCCCACTCGTCGGAGTCGTACGGGTAGCGAAGGTAGTAGTAGTACCTGTAGGCCTCGCGAGCCAGCTCGGCCGCGTAGCGAGGGTCGCGGTGCACCGGACCGAACCGCCACGGACGGTACGGATAGAGGTCCAGCTCCGCCTGCCCGGCGGTGACGAGCTCGGCGATCGCCCGCCCGATGCCGCCGGCGCCGCCGAACCCGTTCAGCGAGAGCCCGGCAGCCATGAACAGGCCGCGAGCTCCAGGCACCGGGCCGACGAGCGGGCCGGCGTCAGGCGTCATCGCGTCGGGGTGGCAGACCAGCTTCTTGATCCCCGCCTCGTGGACGAACGGAAAGCGCCGCGCCGCGCCCGCGAGGAGCGGCTCGAAGCGCTTCTCGTCAGGCGGAAGCGACACCCCGGCGTGGTCCCACGGCACGCCGTCGATCCACCGCGCCACCGGGTCGGACTCGTATCCGCCCAGGACCATTCCGCCGGCCTCGGCCTTGCCGTACACGAGGTTGTCCGGATCGCGGAAGCACGGCATGTCGTGCGGCATCTCGTGCCCGGGCACCGCGAGCAGGGCTGCGTGCTGGTGATCGACCGGCGTCGAGACGACGACGGCGCCCGCCATGGCCGCGAGCTGCGGGCCCCAGATGCCGCCCGCGACGACGACCGCGTCCGTCTCGATCCTCCCTGCCTCCGTGTCAACCGCCTCGACGGCGCCCCTGTCCGACATCACGATGCCGGTGACGCGTCGATGGGTGAGGACCCGCGCGCCGAGCCGCCGCGCCGCCGCGGCGAGGGCATACGTCGCGGTGTGTGGGTCGAGGTGGCCGTCTTGGGGCACCCACACGGCGCCGTACAGCGAGTCGCGGGTGATGACCGGCATGCGCCCGGCCGCCTCGTCGGCTGAGACCAGCTCCACGTCGAGGCCGATGCCGCGCGCCCGGCTCACACCGCGCTGCAGCTCCATCAGCTGGTCCCGGCTCGACGCGAAGCGCAGGCTGCCGACCGTTTCAAAGACGCCGAGCTCCTGGTAGAGCTCGATGCTGTAGCGGCGGAAACGCATCATCGTCGGCGACGGGTTGAACTGCGTCACCAGACCCGCCGCATGGCAGGTCGAGCCGCTCGTCAGCTCATCCTTCTCCAGCAGGACGACATCTCGCCAGCCGGATTTCGCCAGGTGGTACGCGACGCTGGCGCCGGTGATGCCACCGCCGATGACGACGGCGCGCGCATGCTCCATGGCGACTGAACCCTACTCCGGCAGCGGCTGCTGCCTAGTCTCGGGCAGGAGGAACAGGATCAGCGCGCCGGCGATGGCGGCGACCCCGCCCAGCTCGATCGCGCCGCCCAGTCCCGCCGACGACGACAGGGCGGCGACGAACTGCAGGCCGGCGATGCTGCCGACCGATGACGCCACTGCGCTCGCGGCTTCCGCGGTCGCCCGAGCGCGCGTCGGATAGAGCTCGGCGGACCATGCTCCAAACACCGGCGTCGCCGCGCTTGCGAATGCGCTCCACAGCACGTTGCCGATGAAGAATCCGACCGGGCCGGTTGCAAAGCTCAAGCTCGTCGCCGCCGCCGTGGCGATGGTGAGCGCAATCGCCGGTCCGCGGCGCCCGAAGCGATCGGTGAGATAGCCGCCCACGAGGTAGCAGAGCGCGCCCGCCACACCAGATACGACGATCAAGGTGCTGATCGCGACCGGCGACATGCTCAGGACCCGGCTCGCGAAGACGGTGAACAGCAGGCCGGCAGGCTCGAGCAGGACGGCGAGCAGCGCGGTCATGGCCGCCAGCACGATGAGCCGCCTTCGCCATGGTCGCTGCATCAGGAGCCGCAGCGCGGAGCCCGTCACGCGGACCCCCAGCCATGTCTTGCCTTCGGGCAGCAGCCACCAGATGAACGGCGCGACCAGCACGCCGATCCCACCCGCGAGGAAGAGCCAGCGCCAGTGGGGCGCGATGAGCGGATACGTGATCACTGTCACCCCGGTGCCGAATCCGGAGAGCAGCGCCAGCACGCTCACCGCCTGGCCGCGCCGGGCGCTGGGCGCCTCTTCGACCACAAGCGCGGTTGCAACCCCTGCGACGAGCACTTCGAAGCAGACGGCGAAAAGGCGCAGGACCGCCAGGTCCGCGAGCGTCGGGGCGAACGCGCTCGCGAAGTTCGCGATGGAAAAGCCCGCGACTCCGACGGCGATCAGACGGCGCCGGCCGAACCGGTCGGCCAGCGTGGCGAGCGGAAGCGCGCCGAGCGTCCCGACCGCCAGCACCGAGCCCAGGTCCGACAGCGCGGGGGTGCTGGCGTGGAAGTCGTTGGCGATCGCGGGCAGGGCGAGCACGAGGACCGAGCCGTCGAATGCCGTCAGCACGACCGCGGCGCCGGCCCAGATGAGAGTCACGCGCTGGCGGCGGTCGAGCTGCACCACTAGACGAGGCGCATCTTTCTCAACAGGTAGGGACCAGGGCCGAGGAAGCCGCACGTCGCCGCGATGTGCGCGAGCGACACGCCGAGGAGCGAAGGCGGCCCGGGTAGGAGCCAGTACGCGAGCCCGAGGGGGACCCCGACCAGCGCGGTGGCGAATGTATCCCGCCACGTCCAGCGGCCGAGCCGGTGATACAGCACATACGCGGCGGTCGCGATCGCGAAGCCTGCGGGCGCGCCCCAGATGACGGCCAACCCGCCCTGCATCAGGCCGCGGAAAAACGCCTCCTCGACCGGCCCGTTGACCGCGTAGAACGCAGCCTGGAACCACGCGTCGTCCGCGCCGGCCGGCACCAGCAAAGCCCCTCGCCTTAGCGTGAGCCACCGCTGGACGGCGACCGCCGCAGCGAACATGACAGGGGCGGCAATCGCAGCAAACCCAAGCTGTGCGCCGAGCCTGCCCCCGCCCAGGCCGAGCCATGCCGCCCGGCCGCTCGCCAGGTAGGCGACCACGAATGCGGCGGTGAAAGGCAGCAGGCGGACGAGGATGTCCGGCCGCATCCACGCCCAGCTGTCTGGAATACGCGTGAGCTCCAGCCGCGTTGGAGCTTTTGGAGTGGCCGCCTCAGAACCCATCACGTTCGACGTCTTCTTCGACTACCAGTGCCCGTTCGTCTACCGCGCGGCGGGCCTGATCGACGCCGTGCGGCGCTCTGGCCGGCGCGACATCGCCGTGCGGTGGAGGTATTTCTCGCTCACGCAGGTGAACTCCAAGGATGACGGCTGGGCGGTGTGGAGTGCGCCCGCGAAAGACAACGTGAGGGGCCGGCTTGCTTTTGGGGCCGCCGAGGCGGCACGCCGCCAGGGTCGGTTCGACGACCTCCATCGGCACCTCCTCCTGGCCAGGCATCGCGACCGGCTCGAGCTCGACGACATTGCGGTCGTGGAGCAGGTTGCGGCCGGCAGTGGGCTCGATCTCGAGCGGTTCCGCCGCGACCTTGCGGACCCGCGCATCTATGACGCGCTGGCGAGCGACCACACCGAGGCGGTCTCCGAGCTGGGCGTCTTCGGGACGCCGACCCTCGTGTTCGCGGACGGCGCCTCGGCCTACGTGCGGCTGTCGGAGCCGGTCGACGGCGACGGTGCTGTTGAGGTCTTCGACCGGCTGCTGTCGGTTGCGGCCTCCGAGCCCCGCATCCTCGAGATCAAGCGCCCGCGCAGGCCCGCCCCGGCCTGATCCTGCTTTCGGGTGCTTCCCAAGCGCCCGGAGTTTTCAGTCCAGCGGAGTACTGAAGAGATGCCGGAAGCTCACAGCGACATGCCTTCCGGTGCCGCGAACGACACCTGGCGGACGTGGCTGATGACCGGTGTCCGGCGAGACCGGGTCGACCGGCGCCGGATGCGCGGGGCCAACAAGGGCCTGAAAAAGATGCTCCTCGAGGGCATGCACAATGGCGCTGACCGGCCGCGTGCGTGGAATGACTTCTCCGGCGCGATGGTCCGTCATGCGGTCGACGAGGCAATCCGCGCGCTGCCCAACGCCGACGAGCAGGTCGTGAAGCTCGCGTACTTCGGCGGGTGCTCCAACCGCGAGGTCGCATCGCGCGTGGGCATGACGGAGGCGACAGTGCAGCGCCGTTTGCGTCGAGCCCTCGCGACGATCAGCGAGCATATACAGAACGGGCGCACCCAGGCGCGGCGCGCGATCTACGCGCTGACCATCTGGCTCTCCGGGCGATGGCTCCAGGACAGCGCGCATCACGTGGTCCAGGCCGCCGTGGTCGCGAGCGCCGCGGTGATCATCGTCGCGCAGCCGCCCGCCACGGCCGGCGCCTCGCGTGCGCAGCCCGCGCAATCGCCCGCGAAAGTCACCCCGGCGGTGCCGCTGATTCCCTCGCCGGCCGTCCCCGCTCTACCAGGCCGCGCGCCGGTGGTGGACGTGCCCGTGACGGTCCCGGTCACCGTGCCGGCGCTGCCGTCCCCCGTCACGGTCAAGCTGCCAGCGGTCTAGTCGTTGCGGGCGTAGATGACCACGCCGTCGATGGTCGCCACCTTGTGATAGCCAGAACCGACGATGTCGCCGATGTAGCCGTCCATCGGATAGCTCGCGAAGTCGCTCCAGTCGCCGGCCGCGGTGTCGACGATCAGCGCCGGCGGGTGCGCGTCCAGGTCCGCACGAAGCAGTGGCCAGACGTCGGGCGACGTGTCCCAGTTGTTGGGAGGAAGACCCGAGCCGCGATCGAAGCCGCGCAAGAAGCCGGGAAAACGCGTCGCCATCGTGCGGTCCGACTCCACGTAGAGCGCGGGCCAGTCGCCCCAAACGAACACGCGGTCGGAGGGCGACGTGTGGGCGGCGACGTACGCCGCGACCGTCTGGTGCTGAGGTCCGGGCGGCGTGAAGTCGTACGTGAGTGGATCGGACGTGACGTCGAACGCCCACCACGCCGCGGCCGGGATCGCGATCCCCGCGACGGCGGCGGCGGCCACCGCCCTGCTCAGCTTGAACTGGTCGAATGCCAGGCCGGCCAGGACCGCAAGCGGTCCCATCGCCTGGATGAAGTAGTGCCACGAAAGGTGACCACCTGCGAGCGACCCCACCAAGCCGAGCCCGAGCCAGGCGGCCATCAAACGGACCTGCGGGGACAGCGTTCGCCACCGCGTGACGAACGCGAGGGCCGCGAGCCACACGACCGCCATGTCGATCACGAACGGCACGAGGCTGTCCCTGGCCCGCGACCAGACATACGACGGCGCCCAGCTCGTCGACGCATAGCCGACCAGCGTCTGGACGGTCCAGCGCCAGAACCCCCCGAGCGTTCCGCTGACCGCGATCAGGCCGGCGCCCACGATCAGCCCGGCGAGCAAACCTCCTCCGAAGAGCCCCGCCCCGCGCCAGCGGCGCTCCCGTGGCTCGAGCCACAACAGGGCAAGCCCGACGAGCAGGACGTTGACGGCCGCCGACTGGCGAAAGGCGCCCGCGGCGACGAGCACGGCGCCGGTCCAGAACCATCGGCGGCGGAGCATCAAAAGGACGGAGGCCGAGAGCGGCAGCATCATTAAGACCTCGGTGTTCGAGGCGAGGAGGCGAGGGTTGCCGGCCGCCGTCAGCACGCCATAGAGAAGGGCAGCGATGAGGCCCGCGCGCGAACCCGCAAGGTCGCGCGCGATGAGGAAGATGACGACGCACGTGGCCGCCATGGCGGCGAACCCGGCGGCGTGGATCGCGGTCATCTGGTATTCGCCGAACACCCGAAAGGTGAGGGCGTAGACCCAGAACACCCCGGGCGGCTTGTTGTCGACACCGCCTGCCCCGTACAGGCCGCCGCCGGCGTTCATCAGGGCGGCGATCGAGCCGTAGATCGCCTCGTCCCCGTCCAGGAGCCGATGCATGAAGGAAGGCAGATGCGCGACGATAATCAGGAGACCTGCCGCCACGGGCCAGGCCACCCGCGGGGGAGTTGTTGGACGGTGGGCGGCCATGCGTTTCGGAATATAGAAACGTTTGGCCTTCGTGAGCCAGGCTGGAAATCCGGGGGGTCGATGTGTTCAGCGCCGGAAAACCCATAGCCGACCGACCAAGCTGGGCCGTCGTGGCGTTCGCGGTCGTGGTATTTGCGCTGGTGCTCGACGTGGCGATTCGCCACGATCCGATCAGCGTCGACTTCCACACGTATGCGGCGGCCGGCCAGGTGGGGCTCGAGCAGGGCTGGTCCCACATCTACGACCAGACCTGGGTGGCAGTCGAGCAGGTGGAGCTGTCGCCGGCTCACATCGTGCAGCCGTTTCTCAGCCCGCCCACGGTGGCGTTCATCACCGCTCCGCTCGGTTGGCTGCCTTATGACCTCGCCTACGTCGTATGGGCGGTGTTCATCTTCCTCGCCTTCGCGGCGGCCCTGGCGTGGGCCGGTGTCAGCAGAGGATGGGGCCGGTGGATCGCGGTCGTAGGCGCCCTGGCGCCGTGGTGGGTGATGCACGCGGTCAATGTCGGCCAGATCGTCCCGCTCGAAGCCGCCGGACTCGTGCTCGCGTGGCGACTGGTGCGAGACCGCCGTGAAGTCCTCGCAGGGCTTGCTCTCGCGACGATTCTCTTCAAGCCGAACAACGCGATCCTGGTTCCGTTCGCGCTGCTGTTTGCGCTGCGCTTCCGATTGTTTGCGACGTGGGTAGGCGTGTCGGCTGCTGTCCTTCTCCTGGTCTTGCTGACGGTGGGAACCGTCGGCATCGCCCAGTACGTCACCCAGCTTCGCGGTCCGCTGCCAAGGGGCGCCGATGATCTGACGCTGCACGGAGCTCTCGCGGCAACCGGCATGTTCGCGACGGTCCTGCGCGTGCTGATCATCGGCGCGGTGCTGGCCGCCGCCTACAGGTTGCGACGCTCGCCCGGCCTCGTCATCCCGCTCGCCATCATCGGCTCGCTTCTCGTCGCCCCATACCTGCACGCCTCGGACCTGTGCATGCTTGCCGCCGCCGGCTGGATGGTATGGGAGGAGCGCCCTGTGTGGAGCTGGCGCGTCCCCCTGGTGGCGGCCTGGGTCCTCGCGAGCCCATTCCTGTATCTGAAGGGTGTCAGCCCGCCCCTTCGGCAGTGGCCCTGGTTCGAGATTGCGCTGCTTCTCCTTCTGCTGATCGCGGCCTGGTGGCCGTTAACAGGCGGGGCTGACTCACGGAGACGCGTCCCCGCATAATCAGGTTGCCCGCCGCCACCTTCGGGAGACCTGTTGCCACTCGACATCCACGACGTAGTAGGACCGATTCGCGTGCTGGCCGGACCGGGCACGGGCAAGACCCACGCCCTGGTCGACCTGTACGAGCGGGCGGTGCGCGAAGGCGTCGCGGGTCGCGACCAGATCCTCGCGCTCACGTTTTCGACTGGCGCCGCGGGTGAGATCGCGCGCCGAATCGACGAGCGCCTGAAGGACGATTACGGCGAGGCGTGGATCTCCACCTTTCACAGCTTCTGCGCCCGCCTCCTCCGCGAATACGCGCCCGACCGAGAGCGCCTGCTCCTGAACGGCTTCCAGGAATGGATCGTCATGCGCGAGGTGCTTGCCGGCGCCGACGCGGAGCTGCTCGGACCGCTTGCCGGGGTGCGCGGATCGGAGGCATTCGCACGCGACGTGCTTGCGTTTGTCGCGCTGATGAAGCAAAACCTCGTCCATCACGCGGCGCTCCAGCTGGCGGTGGAGGCCAGCGCCGGCGACCGAGTGCGCGTCCTCGCGTCTATCTACCAGGCGTTCCAGCGGCGCATGCAGCACGCGAACCTCTTCGACTTTCGCGACCTGATCTCCAGCTCGATCGAGATGCTGCAGTCGAACCCCTCGCTGCGCGACCGCATGCGGGCGAAGTTCAAGCTCGTGCTGGTCGACGAGTTCCAGGATGTCGACCCCGCACAGTTCGAGCTGCTGCGGCTCATCGCTCCTCCCGAGGCGCACCCCCGGCTCGTCGTGGTGGGGGATCCTGACCAGTCCATCTACGGGTTCCGGGGCACGGTCCCTCGCCTCCTCAGCGACGACTTCGGCGCCGTGTACGGACCAGCGACACGCCACCTCGAGGTCTGTCACCGCTGCTCGCAGGAGTCGCTCGACGCCGGCGAGCGTTTGCTGGTCGCAACCCAACCGGGCCGTGCGGCTCGGGTCTTGCGCTCTGAGGGGGCGCACCGCGCGCCGTCGGTGGTCGTGGCGCGCGAGGCCGACCCCGTCGACGAGGCGTTCTTCGTCGCCCGCGAGATCAGGCGCCTCCAGTCGGAGTGGCCAGAGCTTCGCCTGCGCGACTTCGCCATCGTGCTGCGCAGCACCACGGCGCTGGGCGCGCCTTTCGAGGAAGCCCTGCGCGCCCTCGGACTGGCCTACGAGGTCCGCGGCTGGGGCGCCACGGCGCGGAACGAGGTGGTCCGCTTCCTGGTCGGTTACCTCGAGTCGCTGAGGCGGCCCGACGATCCCGACGCCTTCGAGAGCGCGCTGGCGTCAAGCCTCGGCGGCGTCGGCCCGCGGACTGTGAGCCGGCTGCGGGCCTATGCGCTCGAGCGCGGCCGCCCCTTGAAGAAGGTCGTCGATCGTGTCATGTACGCGCTTGCCGCACGGGACCTCCAGCGCTATCCGCTTCCGTGGGGAGAGGCCGCGCGCGAAGAGCCGCGACAAGAGCCGGACTTCATGGCGTTCCTTGGCGATGAGGAGCTCGACGCCCTGCACCGGGCGATGGTCGTGCGCCAGCGACTCCTCGGCCTGGCGCGCAAGTTGCCCATCGCCGGCCTGGCGTATTCGGTGCTCATAGAAGACGGAGCGATGCGCCGTCTGCTCGACCTCGACCTGCCCGCGGTGCAGCGCGCGGAGGCGATCGCCGACATGCGCGCCGCGGTCGAGGGTCTCGAGTCGATCGAGGTCGTGCGCGAGAGGCTGCACGGCTCCAAGCCGATGCTCTCCGACTTCACCGGACCGCTCGACAGCCTGCTCGCCGCGGCGGCCGACGATACGGAAGCCGCGGATGGACATCGCGACGCGGTCCAGGTCATGACGGTGCACCAGGCGAAGGGCCTGGAGTTCGAGGTCGTGTTCTGCTCCGGGTTCGCGCACGGGCTGTTTCCGCTCGGGGCGAGGCCGCATCCGCTCCTCGATGCGGAGGACCGCGCCTGGCTCGAGCGTTTCAAGGTCGGGTTCATGCCGGCGTGGCCGTCCGATCCCGACGGCCACCTCGCCGAGGAGGCTCGGCTCGCCTTCGTCGCGATGACGCGGGCGCGCCGGCGCCTCTACATGACATACGCGGACGCGTACCTGCGGCAGGCGGGTCGGTCCGTCTTCCTCGACATGGCCAACCCCGAGGCCGAGGACCGCGAGCTGACGCGCGCCTCGTCCCACCTCGAGCCTGGCGACGTGCTCCTCCCGCGCGAGGCGGAGGTGCTGCTCGCTTCTCACCCGTCGGCCCTCGGTGAAGCGGTGCTGGCGCGCGCGAAAGGCTTCGGGCTCGACCTCGATTTCCTCACCGACCCGCAATCTGGCGAGCCCTTCGAGCCCTACGGCCCGGGACGCAACCCGGAGCTGGTGCAGATCGGCCACTTCAGCCCGACGACCCTCAACAACTACCTCAAGTGCCCGCGCCTCTACTGGTACAACCACCACCCCGGGTTGGTCTACGAACCGCGTTCGGTCGCGATGGAGCGGGGAGGCTTCCTCCACGAGGTGCTGCAGGACTTTCACGAGCACGAGGACGAATGGCGCCCGCGCGAACCCGAGCTGCAGCGGCAGTGGCTCGAAGAAGCGCTGCAGCGGCACCTCGAGGGCTACCTGTCGCGCATGGAGGGAGTCCTCGATCGCAAGCGCGAGGAAAAGCAGGTGCGGTCTCTCCTGGGCAATTACATCCGCTCCGTCACCGGGATGCAGTTCATCCGCCGGCTGCGCACGGTCGCCGTCGAAAAACGCTTTCATCTGCAGCTCGACGGCTCAGAGGTCGTCGGCAAGATCGACCGCGTCAACGACGTCGGCGACGGAGAGGTCGAGGTCGTCGATTACAAGACCGGGTCCGGCAAGCCGATGCGCTACGCGTACGAGATGTACTTCGGGCAGGAGCTCCACGACGTGCAGCTCCTGCTCTATTACCTCGCCTGCAAAGAAGGTTTCGACGAGGAGGGCAACCCGCTCGGGTTCCAGCCGCGCTTTCTCTCGCTCTGGTATCCGAAGGATTGGGTGTGGGGCGGCATGAGGCAGGACATCTTCAGCGTCGGCCGGCCCGCCGGGCTGAAGGATTACCGCGAAAAGCCGCTCACCATCGAGGACCTCGACCGCGGGCGCGCCGTCGTGGTGAACGCGATCGGGCGGATCAAAGCCGGCCACTTCGAGCCCGCGCCCCGTGAGATCGCAGGCACGTGCGTGACGCGATTCGGCACGTGCCCACACGCGGCCGTGTGCCCGTACGGCGGAGCGCCGCCGGAATGAGCGCCACGCGGGTGGGCGCTCCCGTTCTCAGCAGCGAGCAGAGAGCGGCCGCGCACGCCGGTCCGCAGGGTGCGTTTCTCATCGCGGCCGGCCCCGGCACGGGCAAGACGTTCACGGCCACGGAGCGGTTTTGCTGGCTCGTCGAGCAGGGAGTGGCGCCGGACCAGATCCTCACCGTCACGTTCAGCGACCGTGCGGCGGAGGAGCTGCGGCAGCGGATCACGAGCGAGCTCTCCTCGCGTAGGCCGGACCTCGGTCCGCAGGTCCTCGACGGTGCGTGGATCGGGACGTTCCATGGCGTGTGCGCGCGCCTCCTCGACGAGTTCGCGTACCTCGTGGGCGCGCCGCGCGAGCTGCGCGTCCTCGACGAGACGGGCCAGCGCCTGTTCGAGCAGGAGCTGATGGCCAGGCTGCGCAGCGGCGCCGCCGCTCCCTTCGACCCCGACTCGTTCACCGCGCTCTCGGTCGACGACCTGGACGACCTGCTGCGCTCGGGCCTCCGCTTCCTGCTCAAGCTGAAAGGCCGGGGCATCAACCCGGAGCGTTTCCACGAGCGGGCCGTCGAGCTGCACGCCCGCCACTGGGGCAGTCGGCCCGCGACCAATGGCTCGGGTGGTCCGGACCCCTCGCGGGCCGAGCTGGAAGCGATCGAAGTCCTCTTCACCATCTACCGCGCCTACGAGGAGGCCCTCCGCGCCCAGTCGCTGCGCGACTTCGACGACCTGCTCCTGGGTGCAATCGACGCGCTCGAGCGAGTCCCCGAATTCCGGCGCCGCTGCCGGGAGCGTTTCCGCTACCTCATCGTCGATGAGTTCCAGGACACCAACCGCATCCAGCTCGACTTCATCCGCCTCGCCGCGGCCGAGAGCTTCGGCAACGTCACCGCGGTCGGCGATGCGAAACAGTCGATCTACGGATGGCGCGACGCCGAGATCGACAACATCCGCACCCGGTTTCCGGGCTCACGCCTGCCGCTCACGCACAACAGGCGCTCGTTCCAGGGCATCCTCGACTGCGCCACCGACTTCATCCGCCGCGATCCCAACTTCGCCGAGGAGCCGGAGCTTGTCGCGACGCGCGGCGCCCCAGCGGCGGCCCCCGTCAGCATCCTGATGGCGCCCGACTCGCGCACGGAGGCGCGCTCGGTCGCGGAGACGATCCGCCGCCTGCACGTCGCCGGCCGCGCCTTTCGCGACATCGCGGTGCTCTCGCACTCGGTGCGAATGCTGCCCCGGGAGTTCGAGGACGAGCTCCGGCGCCAGGGCATTCCATATGTGACGAGCGGCGGCTCCGGCTTCTTCGACCGCCAGGAGATCAAGGACGTGCTGGCGCTTTTGCGCCTCACCGAGAACCCGATGGACGACGGCGCGCTGGTGCGCATCCTGCAGGGGCCGATCGTGCGGCTGACCGATGCGGGCATGTACCGGCTCGCGTCACGCCGATTCGACAAGCCTGGCATGCGGCTGCGGGACTGCTTCGACGAGTCCCGGCGCGAGGGATTTCCCGAGATGGAGCCGAAGGTCGCCTCCGAGGCGGTGCGCCTGGTCGAGCTTGCCGACCGCATCGGCCGGCTGCGCGACACGCTCACGGTCGCCGACATCCTCAACCGACTCCTCGAAGAGAGCGGTTACCTGCGTTGGGCCGAGCTTCGCGCCCAGCGCGACGGCAGCCCGCGCGCCCTGCTCAACCTGCGCAAGGTCTTTCAGCTGGCCGGGAGATTCGAGCGCGACATCGCGCTGGCAGGAATCGGCGACTTCGTTCGCCACCTCGACCAGGTCATCGACGCCGAGCTGCCCGTCGGCGAGGCCGCCGAGGAAGCGGCCGGTCCGGATGCAGTCTCGGTGCTGACCATCCACTCCGCGAAGGGCCTCGAGTTTCCCGTCGTGTTCGTCGTCAACCTGCGGCCGCCGCGGCCGCGCGACACCGAGCGCCTCTTTTTCGACCCCGACAACTTTGGCTTCGTGATGAAAAACTGGCGCGGCGAAAAGCATCCACGCTATGCCGAGACGTCACCCGGCCAGCCGGCGGTTGCGCTCGCGATCGGCGAGCGGAGGCGAATCGTCTATGTCGGGCTGACCCGGGCGAAGGACGCCCTGTACGTGACCGCGACGCGCGAAGAGCCGACGGCCCACGAGGTCGGGGCCGGCGGACTCGAGGATCACGACCACTTCGCCGAGATTCTCAGCTGGGCGCTTGCCCATCCGGAGTCGGCGGTCGTGGTCGAGGCGGAGCAGCTCGAGCTGCCTGTGCCGCGGGCGGCGAACGGCCAGGCCCATGACGATCCGTCCGTGGTGGCCGCGGTGCTCGAGCGCCTCGAGCGCATCCAGCCTCGTGAGGCGCCTGGCCGGCAGGCGCCTGCGCCACCGTTCGCGCTCAGCTTCTCGCAGCTGCACGACTTCGAGGTGTGCCCGATCCGCTACCGGTTCAGCCAGGTCTGGGGCGTTCCTGCCCCACCTGATGAGCTGCAGCCGCGACATGTTCGCGCCGTCGGCTCGACGGAGCTTGGTGCCGCCGTGCACGAAGCGCTGGCGGGATGGCATAACACCGGCGGCGACCTGCTCGCGCTTTACCGCGGGCCGGACGCCGGTCGAGAGATGCTGGCGCGCTACCTCGCCGACCCACTGGCCGGCGCCCGCACGCTCGCCGTCGAAGCCGGATTCAACATGGCGATCGGCGGCACGCGGGTGCGCGGCCTGGTCGACCGCGTCTGCGAGATCGACGGCCGGATCGCGCTGATCGACTTCAAGACCAACGCCAGCCTCGATCCGGCGCTGCTCGAGGCGTACTCCCTCCAGCTGCGGATCTACGGGCTTGCGGCCCGGCGCGGCCTGCTGCCAGGCGGCCGCGATCCGCGGCTCATCCTGTTCGACATGCGGCGAGGCGAGACGATCGAGGTCGCACCGGACGATGCGCTCGTGGAGAGTCGGGTTGTCGCCGCGTCGATCAGGATCGCCGCGGGCGACTTCCATCTCGGGCCCGAGCACGCGCAGCGACCTTGCTCCCTGTGCGCTTACCGTCCCATCTGCACCGATGCGCGAAAAGTACTTTGACCGCCGTGAGATAAAGGAGGCGATCGCCTTCGCCGAGGCCGGCGGGATCGCCGTGCATCGCAACTTCGACTCCTATCACGGGTCCACCATCCGCGGCTTCACGCGCGAGAAGCCATTCCTGCACGTGATCGGCCTGCGCCCGGAGCTCGCGGAGTGGGGGCGGCTGCACGGTCTTCGGCCGGAATGGATCCAGCCGGAGAAACGCCGCAAGGTAGCTCACTACGACGTCTTCGGCCGGGCGGCGGAAGCCCTCATTGCCAGGCTCAAATCGGCCACTTGAAAACGATTGACGCAATGCGTTATACTGCGTCAAGAACAAAACAGCAGGAGGTTTGGAGATGGCTACTGATTTTTCCGACACCGCGACGGCCGTTGAGCAGATCGCCGTGGGCGCAGCCAAGGCGGCCACCGAGGTGGCGAGCGACCCGGTCGGCTCGGCTCGCCGGCAGGTGAAGAGCTTCGAGCGGAAGGGGACGCCGACCGTACGGCGGATCAACCGGAGGCTGAACGCGATGCTCCCGAGCAAGGTCAGCGTCTTGGGCGTCGAGGTCAACGGCAGGCTGCCCGAGAAGATCGCGATCAAGGGCCTGCACCTGGTGAAGCTTCAGGCGCGCCGTCCCGACGTCGTCGGCGACGTCGCCAAGCGCACGCTGCGCATCGTCAACGGGTCCTTCAAGACCATCGCGCGGACCGCGACCAGGCTGGAGCAGGCAAGCGAGATCACCTCGCCGCAGCGGGCCGGCAAGCCCGCCGCGACCCGCCCGCGCCGCCGCTCGGCCCGGCGCCGCGCCGCCTAGCTCGAGCTCCTAAAAGGGCGCCGCTCGCGGGCGCCCTTTTGCTTTCCGCTAGCCTTCGCCCTCGGAAGCCGATGGTCCTCTGCACAGGTTCGATCGCCTACGACTACATCCTGACCTTCAAGGGGCGATTCAAAGACCACATCCTTCTCGACAAGACGCACATCCTCAACCTGAGCTTCCTGGTCGACGACCTGCAGAAGCGCAAGGGCGGCGTCGCCGGCAACTACGCCTACAACCTCGCCCTCCTCGGCTACCCGTCCGCGGTGCTGGCCACCGCGGGCACGGACGCCGCCGAGTACCGGGACTGGCTGGTCGCCCACGGCGTCGACTGCCGCGGGCTGCGCCTGCTCGAAGGCCAGATCAGCGCGACCGGCTTCACGACCACAGACATGGACGACAACCAGCTGACCGGCTACTACGGCGGCGCCATGTGGAAGGCGGGAATGCTGGGCCTCGACGACGGTCCGCCAGACATCGACGCGGTCATCGTGGGCCCGAACGATCCGGCGGCGATGCAACGGCTCGTCAAGGAATGTCGCGAGCGGAACTTGCCGTTCATCTTCGACCCGGCTCACCAGCTGCCGATGATGGACGGCGCGAGCGTCACCGACGGGATCGACGGCGCGTGGATCGTGATCGGCAACGACTACGAGCTGGAGCTCATCCAGGAGCGCACGAAGCGCGACATGGACGGGCTCCTCGAGCTGGCGCAGGTCGTCGTCACCACGCTGGGACGCCAGGGCTCGCGCATCACCACGCGCGACGGGTCGATCTCCATCCCGCCGGCCGCGCCGGTCCGCGAGGCAGACCCGACTGGCGCCGGTGACGCCTATCGATCCGGTCTCGTAGCCGGACTTCTGCGCGGGCTCGACCACGCCACCGCCGGTCGTGTGGCCTCGCTCGCCGCGACGTACGCGGTCGAGCACGTGGGCACCATCGAGCACCGCTATACACGCGAAGAGTTCAGCCTGCGCTGCCGCGAGTGCTTCGGCCTCGAGCTGGACGACCAATTCTGGGCAGGCTAGCGGTCGGCTAGCATCGTTCTCGCCGTGGCCGCCAACGCCGTCGAGGTGGAGGACCTTCGGAAGTCTTACGGCCCGGTGCAGGCCCTGCGCGGCGTCAGCTTCACCGTCGCCGAAGGCGAAGTCTTCGCGTTGCTGGGGCCGAACGGCGCGGGCAAGACGACCACGGTCGAGATCCTCGAAGGGTTCCGGCGCCGCGACGGCGGGCGAGCCTCGGTCCTCGGATTCGATTCCGCGTCCGGCGGCCGCCGGCTGAAGGAGCAGATGGGCATCGTGCTCCAGACGAGCGGAGTCGACCCCTACCTCACGGTTGCGGAGACGGTGGACATGTTTCGCGGCTACTACCCGAGACCGCGCTCGCGGGACGAGGTGCTCCGCCTGGTCGGGCTCGAGGACAAGCGCGACTCTCGCGTGACCAGGCTCTCGGGCGGTCAGAAGCGCAGGCTCGACGTGGCCATCGCCCTAGCCGGCGACCCGCGGGTGCTCTTTCTCGACGAGCCGACGACCGGCTTCGACCCCGGGGCGAGGCGCAACGCGTGGGAGGTGATCAAAGGCCTGGCGGGGCTAGGCAAGACGATCTTTCTCACCTCGCACTCGATGGATGAGGTGCAGTACCTGGCCGACCGGGTCGTCATCATCGCCGCGGGCAGGATCGTCGCCGAGGGCACGCCCGAGACCCTGGTCGGAGCGCGGCCGGCCAAGACGGTGATTCGGTTTCAGGCGCCGCGGACGCCGCTCCCCGAAACGCTGCGCAAGATGGCGCGAGTCGACGGAGAGACCGTCGAGCTGGAGACGGAAGATCCGACGCGGATCCTGTTCGAGCTGACTTCGTGGGCGGTGAACGCCGGCAGCTCACTCGACGGCCTGCAGGTGACGCGGCCGTCCCTCGAGGATGTCTACCTTCAGATCACCAACGAGGCCGAGGCGCTCGGCGCTCCGGCATGAGCGACCTGAAGCTCGCGCTGCGTCAGGTCTGGTACATCAACAAAGCGTTCGTCCGCAACCCCGCGTCGATGTTCTTCACGCTCATCTTCCCGTTGATGTTTCTCGTCATCTTCACGGTCATCTTTGGCAATGGTCATGTCCGGGTCGGTCCGACGCAAACGGTCCGCGTGGCTACGTTTTACGTTCCTGCGATCGCGGCTTTCTCGGTGATCAACGCCTGCTACACCAACATCGCGATGTCGCTCAGCTTTTCACGAGACTCGGGGGCTTTGAAGCGAATCCATGGTTCGCCGCTGCCCGTATGGGCCTACATGGCCGCCCGCATCACGCACGCGGTGATCATGGCGATCGTCCTGGTCGTGATCTGTGCCGCTTTCGGAGCGCTGCTGTACGGCGCGACGCTGCCGACCGACACACTGCCGGCCTTTGTGCTGACGCTGCTTGTCGGCGCGGCTGCGTTCAGCGCGCTCGGTGTGGCTGTGACCTCAGTGATTCCAAACGCCGATGCAGCACCGGCGATCGTCAACGGAACCATCCTTCCTCTTCTTTTCATCTCGGACATCTTCATCCCGCTCCAGAACCCGGCGCCCTGGCTTGACTTGCTTGGCGAGATCTTCCCAGTGCGTCATTTCGCCGATGCGTTGATCGGCTCCTTCTTCCAGGTCAACGGTTCTGGATTCCACACCAACGACCTCCTCGTGATCGGCGTGTGGGGCGTGGCTGGCGTCGTGCTGGGCATCCGGTTCTTTCAATGGGAGCCGAGAACCTGATGGCGACGATCTTCACCCAGATCATCGAAGGCAAGCTCCCCGCGCGGTTCGTCTGGAAGGACGACCGCTGCGTCGTCTTCCTGTCCAACCGCCCGCTGCGCCCCGGCCATTGCCTGGTCGTGCCGCGCGAGGAGATCGACCACTGGATCGATCTCGAACCCGATCTGCTGCGCCACCTCGCGGAGACCGCGCAGGCGGTGGGGCGGGCGCAGATGGCCGGCTTCAAGCCCGAGCGAATCGGGATGATGCTTGCCGGCCTGGAGGTGCCTCACTGCCACTTCCACGTCGTGCCGATACGCGGTCTGCACGACCTCGACTTTGGCAACCAGGACCCGAACCCCGATCCGAAGATGATGGACGAGGCCGCGGACACGATCCGGCGCGAGCTGCGCCGACTCGGCTACGTGCAGGTCAGCGACTAGCGGCCGAGCATCTTCTCCAGCTGCTCGAGATGCATCTCGAGGTGGGTGATGAGGGGCAGTCGCGCGATCTCCTCCGCGGTCATGGTGGTGCCGTCATCGACTCGGACGGTCTTGCGCAGCGAGTCTGGATCAGAGCCACGCAGGGTCTTGATCGTCCGTTCGTGGTCGGCCAGCGTCATCTTCAGGAGCTCCGCGGGCTCGAGCTCGGCCATCTGCTTCCCCGCGGGGTCGCGCAGGTTCACCGCCTCGAGGAGGTTGAGGTCGGACATCTGACCGCTCGAGACCCGATGCACGAGCACGCCGTAGAACTTCGAGACGACCGCGAGGTGCGCGAGGATCTCGTGCGCGTTCCATTCGCCGTCGTCGCCGCGCTGGGCCTGGACCTGTGGACCCAGCTCCGCGAGGCGGTTGGACACGCGCTGCAAGCGGTCGGCCAGCATCTGCTTCTCGCGGTCACGGTAGGAGTGCATGAACGCCGTGAGGTCCTCCATCGTGAACGCCGGGCTCTCGATCTTCATGGACTTTCAGACTAAGCGAGAATCGCTGCATGTGCTATTCAGACGATGCGCGACCGCCCCTGCCCCCGATAAGCGGCGCCGCCTCAGACCAGGGCGACCTCGTCCTCACCTCATCAGACGGCACGAGGTTCGGCGCGTATTTCGCGCGGGCAGCCAAACCGACCGGCGCGGGCATGATCGTGCTGCCTGACGTCAGGGGCCTGCATCCCTTCTACAAGGAGCTCGCGCAACGGTACGCCGAGGCCGGCATCGACGCATTGACGATCGACTACTTCGGCAGGACCGCCGGCATGGGCGAGCGCGACGACAGCTTCGAGTACATGCCCCACGTCGAAAAGACGACGCCGGAGACGATCGCCGCCGATGTCGGCGCCGCCATGGCGCACCTCAAATCGAAGGATGGCGGCGCGGTGAAAGCGGCCTTCACGGTCGGCTTCTGCTTCGGCGGATCGAACTCCTTCAACCAGTCGGCGTTCCACCCCGACCTGAACGGGTGCATCGGCTTCTACGGGAGACCAGTCCGCAGCGAGGCGTTCGTCGCGAAGATGAAGGCCCCGCTGCTCGTGATGATCGCCGGCGCGGACGCGGCCACGCCTCTGGAGCAGGCCAGGGAGTTCGTCCGCAAGCTGGAGGGAGCCGGGGTCCCAGTCGAGTCGCACGTTTACGAGGGCGCGCCGCACAGCTTTTTCGACCGCGGCTACGAGCAGTGGAAGGAAGCCGGCGACGACGCCTGGCGGCGAATGCTCGACTTCGTGAAGAGGCGCGGTTAGGACTGCTCCTCGACGCGGTGTCCAACCGCGCCCTGACTCGTATAGTCAACCGCGATGGCAAAGCTGGCCGCCAGGTCCAAGAGCGCCAGGGCGGTACCTCGGCTTCCCAAAGGCCTGATCGACGAGCTGGAGCGCCGGCACGCCGGCATGGCACGACACATGGCGCGCGCGGTCGTCGGCCTTGTCCGGTGGGACACGTCGACAGGGATCCCGCCGCAGCGCGACGCCATCGTCCGCGCCTGCGCCGCCGGCCTGGACCTGTTCCTCGCAACGGCGCGCGAAGCGAGACCGGCGACCCAGGAGGAGCTCCGGCGCGTCGCGCAGCTGGGCATCCTGCAGGCTCGCAGCAGCCAGTCGGTCGAGCCGATTCTCGCCGCGTATCGCATCGCCGCGCGGGTGGCCTGGGACGAGATCCTCCGCGCCTGGCGCGGCCATCCTGAGGCCACGCCCGAGGCGATCATGCTCATCGCCAACTACGTTTTCGCCGCGCTCGACCAGGTGGCGGCCGAGGTGACGAAGACGTACCTGCACGCGCGCGAGCAGCACATGCAGCGCGGCACTCGCGCTCACGCGCGTCTGTTTCACGCCTTGATCAGCGACAACTTCGACACCGAGCTCGAGCTGCAGCGCCAGGCGCTCGCCCTCAACACACCACTGGCCTCGACCGGCTACGTCGCGGTCGTCTGCAAGCTCGTGATGGGCAGCCGCGATGGGGAACGCGGCGGGCAGGCGCTGGCCGAGGTCGCCGAATCGCTCGAGCTCCGCCGCGGCAGCCTGCTCCTGGCGACCGATCCCAGCACGCTGGTGGTGCTCTGGCCGGCCGAGACATCGGCCGAAGTCGAGTCGGCCCGGCAGTTCGTCACGCAGCTCCAGGACCAGGTCGCTCTGCGATCGGGCCAGCTCAACGCGCGAGTGCGGGCCGGCATCGGCGGGTATCACGGAGGCCTTCACGGCGTGGCGCGGTCGTACCTCGAGGCGCAGCAGGCGTTCGAGGCCGGGCGCAAGCTGAGGCCCGATGCCGTGGTGCACGGCCACGATGAGGTCATCCCTCACCTGGTGCTGGCGCAGAACCCGCTGCTCGCCGAGAGGTTCGTCAACCACAGCCTCGGCCGCCTGATGGACCCAAAGGTCCGCAACCGCGAGCAGCTGCTCGAGACACTGGAGGCCTACCTGGGTCACGGGACGGTCAAAGACGCGGCCGCGGCGCTCGGGCTGCACCGCCACACCGTGCTGTACCGGCTGGACAAGCTGAAAGAGCTGCTCGGCACCGATCTGGACGTTCCCGCGACCCGGCTGCGGCTTCAGCTGGCCCTGGACGTGCAAAAGATCCTGTAATCAGCTTGGACGCGGTGTCCAAACTTGGCGCGTCGTTTTGCCACCTGGTGCCCATGCCGATTGGCCGTGCTGTCCGTATCCTTGAGGCATGACATCCAACTCCAACGGCCGCCGCGTGGCTGTCACCGGCATGGGCTTCATCACCCCGATCGGCAACGACCTCGAAACCGTCTGGTCGAACATGATCGAGGGGGTCTCCGGCGTCGGCCTGATCACGCGCTTCGACACCACCGGGTTCGACACCAAGATCGCGGCCGAGGTCAAGGGCTTCAACCCCGAGGAGTACATGGACCGCAAGACGGCCCGCCACATCGGCCGCTACTGCCAGTTCGCCCTCGCCGCGTCGAAGCAGGCGCTGGCCCAGGCCAACCTGGACCCAGGGCAGATGAACCCCGACGACGTCGGCGTGATCGTCAGCTCCGGCATCGGCGGCATGGAGGAGATCGAGAAGAGCCACACCCAGCTGATGGAGCGCGGGCCGAAGCGGATCAGCCCGTTCACCGTGCCGATGATGATCGCCGACATGGCGGCGGGCATCGTCGCCATCCACACGCACGCCGGCGGCCCGAACTACGCCATCGTCAGCGCGTGCGCGTCCAGCGCCCACGGCATCGGGGAGGCCTCGGAGATCATCAAGCGGGGCGACGCCATCGCGATGCTGGCAGGCGGCTCAGAGGCGACGATCACCCCGCTCACGATGGGCGCGTTCTGCCAGATCAAGGCCACCAGCGAGCGGAACGACGAGCCGGAGAAAGCCTGCCGGCCGTTCGACCTGGGCCGCGATGGCTTCGTCATGGGCGAGGGTTCGGTGATGTTCGTGCTCGAGGACATGGAGCACGCCAAGAAGCGCGGCGCGAGGATCCTGGCCGAGATCGCTGGATACGGCGCCACCGCCGACATGTATCACTTCACCGCCCCCCAGCCCGAGGGCAAGGGCGCGATGCGCGCGATGCGCCACGCGCTGGAGACGAGCGGGGTCGACCCGAACGACGTCGGCTACGTCAACGCTCATGGCACGTCGACCAAGCTCGGGGACGTGGCCGAGACCAAGGCCATCAAAGCCGTCTTCGGCGAGCATGCCAGGGAGCTCGCGGTGAGCTCGACCAAGTCGGTGCACGGCCACCTGCTGGGCGCCGCCGGCGCGATCGAGGCCGCGGCTTGCGTCCTGGCCCTCGACCGCGGTCTCTTGCCGCCGACGATCAACCTCGACGACCCCGACCCCGAATGCGACCTGGACTATGTGCCGAACAAGGCGCGTAAAGCACACATCGACGTCGCCATCTCGAACTCGTTCGGGTTCGGCGGCCACAACGCGACCCTCGTCATCAAGCGCCCGAACGGGCAGTAGGAGGAAGGAGCATGGCAAGCCAGCTCAACTTCAAGGAGCTCCAGGACCTCGCCGGCGAGATCCTCGGCGTCGACCCGGACCAGGTCCAGATGGAGAAGAGCTTTCAGCGCGACCTGGCCGCGGACTCGCTCGACCTGGTCGAGCTGATCGCCGCGATCGAGGACAAGTACGACGTCGAGCTGCCCGACGAGGAGCTCGAGAAGATGAAGGTCATCGCGGACCTGTGGAAGTTCCTGGAGCAAAAGACCGCCGAGCGGCTGGAGGCATAGCGCCCATGGCCATCACGACCAACTACCGAACCCGGTCCGACGCCGTACCGCTTCGCTCCTTCAGGGCGAAGGGACGGCCGAGCGCCATCGCCGGTGTCGGCGTCTACGCGCCCGAGAAGCTGATCTCGAACTTCGACCTGGAAAAGATGATGGACACGTCGGACAAATGGATCACCGAACGCACGGGCATCCACCGCCGCCACATTGCCGAGCCGGGCACGACGACCTTCGAGCACGCGACCAAGGCAGCGCGGTCCGCGCTCGCAGCTTCCGGTGTCGAGGCGAAGGACCTGGACATGATCCTCGTCGGCACCTCCTCGCCCGACGGTCCGTTTCCGTCCGTCGCATGCCGCGTCCAGAACGAGCTCGGCGCCCCCGGGTCGGTGGCCTGGGACACGCTTGCCGCCTGCACGAGCTTCGTCTACGCGCTCTCCATCGCCGACTCCTTCATCGCGACCGAGCGCGCCGACACCGTCCTCGTCATCGGGGCCGAGGTGTTGAGCCGCATGCTCGACTACTCCGACCGCGGCACGGCCGTGATCTTCGGCGACGGTGCCGGGGCCGCGGTGGTCCGCGCCGCGCCGACGGGCGCAGGGTTCCTCAGCTGGTGCCTCGGCTCTGACGGACGGGGCTATGCGCAGGTGACCTGCGGCAACATCGAGAAGGGCGCGTACGCGGCGAAGGACGCGCAGCCGTTCATCGACATGGTCGGACCCGACGTGTTCAAGTTCGCGGTCGACATCTTCATCCGCCAGGCGACCGAGGTCTGCCAGGCGGCCGGCGTTGGACTCGAGGAGATCGACCTCTGGGTCCCGCACCAGGCCAACTTCCGCATCATCGACGCGGCCGCGCGCCGCATGGGGCTGCCGATCGAGCGGGTGGCGATCAACATCGACGAGTACGGCAACACCTCCAGCGCGTCGATCCCGCTTGCCCTGGAGGAGGCGGTCCGCAAGGGCAGGGTCAAGTCGGGCGACCATGTGCTGCTGGCGGGTTTTGGCTCAGGCCTGACCTGGGGCGCCACCCTTTTGAAGTGGGCCTGAAGCGCGATGACATGGGCATAACACTCGCCGGTCCCATCGCGCTTCTCTTCCCCGGCCAGGGGGTCCAGAAGCCGGGCATGGGCAGGAACCTCTACGACCGCTACCCCGCGGCGCGCCGGGTGTTCGAGCGCGCCGAGGCCGTCCTCGAGATGCCGGTCCGCAAGCTGTGCTTCGAAGGCCCGGTCGAGGAGCTCAACCGCACCGACGTGATCCAGCCATGCGTGATGACCGTTTGCTGGGCGGCATACGAGGTGTGGCGTGAGAGCTACGGCCTGGAGAACGTCAGCGTGACAGCGGGACACAGCCTCGGCGAGATCGCTTCGCTCGCTGCGGCCGGCTCGATCCCCTGGGAGACTGCCCTGCTGCTCGTCAAGGAGCGCGGCCGCGTGATGGCCGAGGCCGCCGGCGAGCACGTGGGGATGATCGCGATCGTTGGGCTCGACGAGGCGGCGGTCGAGCGCATCCGCACGGAAGCCTCGCAGCGGGGCAACCTGTGGATCGCCAATCGCAACGCCGACGTCCAGTTCGTCCTGTCGGGCGAGATGGCCGCGGTGCAGGAGGCAGAACGGCTCGCGACCGAGGCGGGGGCGCGGCGGGCTCTCATCCTCACCATTCCTCTCGCCGCGCACACGCCGCTCATGGAGCAGGCCGCCGCCGCGTTTCGGAAGGCGGTCGACAGGCTGCCCCTCAAGGCGCCGTCGATCCCGATTCTCGCCAACGCATCCGGCGAGGCGCTCCGCACCGTGGCCGCGCTGCAGGAGGAGCTTCGCCTGCAGATGCTGCGCCAGGTGGACTGGGCGCGGACGATGGTGTCGATGCGCGCGATGAAGGTGCGCACGGTGGTCGAGCTCGGCCCGGGACGCGTCCTGGCGAGCCTCGCCGCCAAGCACATCCCGGGCGTCGACACCTGGAACGCGGAGGAGCTGTTCATCGACTTCGCGGGGCCGACCACCGCCTAGATGGGAGACCTCGATGGCAAGACCGCGCTCGTCACGGGCGGCGGTAAGGGCATCGGCCGCGCGATCAGCCAGTCACTCGCCGGGATGGGCGCCCGCGTCGTGATCAACTACCGGACCGACAAGACCGCGGCCGAGGAAACCGCGGCTTCGCTGCCCGACGCGACCGCGCATCAGGCCGACGTCGGAGACCCGGCGCAGGTCGAGGCGATGGTGAAGGCGATCGGCAAGGTCGACGTGCTCGTCAACAATGCCGGCGCGGTGAAGGACAAGCTCCTCATCCAGATGTCGCCCTCCGATTGGGAAGACCTCATCAAGACCGACCTGCTCTCAGCCTTCGCCACGACGAAGGCTGCCATCATGTCCGGAATGATGCGTGCGCGCTGGGGCCGCATCGTGAACATCTCGTCCATCGTCGGCCTGACCGGCAACGCGGGGCAGTCGAACTACGCTGCCGCCAAGGCCGGGCTGATCGGTTTCACCAAGTCGATCGCGCGCGAGTACGGATCGCGCAACATCACCTGCAACGCCGTTGCTCCCGGCTACGTGCGGACCGAGCTCACGAGTGGCTCGCTGACCGACGAGATGGTGAGCGAGCTGGTCAAGCTGACACCCATCAAGCGCGAAGGCACCGCGGACGAGGTCGCGGCGGCGGTCGCGTTCCTCTGCTCGCAGCGCGCCGGATTCATCACCGGCCAGGTGATCGCGGTGGACGGAGGCCTCTCGTTGTGATCGCCGAGATGCCACGCGACGAGGTCGCCATCCAGGGCGGCCCGCTACCGGAGATCCTGCTCCCGACCAATTGCCCCGGCTGCGGCATCGGGCTCGAGAGCGAAGAGCTGCGCTCGCACAACTATGTGTGCCTCAACTGCGGCCATCACTTCCGCCTCGGCGCCGACGTGTGGATCCCGCTGATCGCCGACCAGGGTTCCTGGCTCGAGCGGTGGACCGACGTCCGATCGCACGACCTCCTCAACTGGACTGTGCCCAAGCGCTACCAGGAGACGGTGGAGACGCTGCTCGAGGCGGGCCTGAACGAAGCCGTGCGCACCGGGACGTGCACCCTCGCGGGGCATCCCATCTGGCTGGCCGCGTTCGACTTCGGGTTTGTCGGCGGCACCCTTTCCATCGTTGCCGGGGAGCGGCTTGCCCGCGGCATGGAGCAGGCGGCGTCATCGGGAGTTCCCTACGTGTTGATCTCCGCGTCTGGCGGGGCGCGCATGCAGGAGGGCGTGCTCGCACTCATGCAGCTGGCGAAGGTCAACGCCGCCGTCGGGCGGCTGCACTCCGCGGGCGTACCGTATTTCTCCGTCCTCACCGACCCGACCTTCGGCGGCACCGCGGCGTCGCTGGCCCTGGTGGCGGACATCAACATCGCCGAGCCGGGAGCCGCGATCGGATTCACGGGCCCGCGCGTGATCAAGCAGGCCACGTACGCCGATCTGCCGCCCGGATTTCAGAGCGCCGAGTTTCAGCTTGCGCACGGGCAGGTGGACATGGTGCTGCCGCGGACCGAGCTGCGGCCGCTGCTCGCGCACCTCTTGGCGATGTATTCATGAGCGTCTGGGAGATCGTCGAGCTCGCGCGGCATCCTGACCGCCCCTACTCGCTCGACTACATCCGCCGCCTCGCGCCCGACTTCATCGAGCTGCACGGCGACAGGCTGTCCGCCGACGACCCTGCGCTGGTCGGAGGCATCGGCACATGGCATGGCCGCACGACCGTCTTCCTCGGCCATCAAAAGGGCCGCAGCCTGAAGGAACGCGTTGCCCGGAACTGGGGAATGATGCATCCCGAGGGCTACCGCAAGGCCCTGCGGCTCGCGCACCACGCGGCCAAATTCGGATTTCCGATCATCTCGATGATCGACACGCCGGGCGCGTACCCGGGCGCCGGGGCGGAGGAGCGCGGGATCGCCGCCGCGATCGCCCAGGCGATCATGGAGTGGTTCCGGATCCCGGTCCCGATCGTCGCCGCGGTGATCGGCGAGGGCGGCAGCGGTGGCGCCCTCGGCATGGGCGTCGCCGATCGCGTGATCATGCTCGAGAACTCGATCTACTCGGTGGCGTCGCCGGAGGCCGCCGCGTCGATCGTGTGGCGCGACAACTCGCGCAAGGTCGAGGCGGCGGAGCAGCTGCAGCTGACCTCCCGCGAGATCGTGGCGATGGGCGTCGTTGAAGAGGTCGTGCCCGAGCCGAAAGGAAGCGCGAGCGCGGACTACGACGGCGCGGCGAGGGCGCTCGACGAAGCACTCTATCGGCACATGAAGCCACTGCTGGATGAGCCGTCGCCGGAGTTGCTCCAACGCAGGTACGACCGGTTCCGCTATATCGACTCGCTGATCCAGGCCGAGCCGCACTTCGGCCCGAAAATCGACTAAGGCGCGGGTGAGGTCTGCGACTCCTGTCCGGATAGTCCGGACTATCCGGGGTTTTTCTTGGAGCTCGGTCGCCTTCGTCAGGACTATCCGAGGTCGGTCCAGGTGAGAGTCGTCGCGCAGCGTGTCGCCTCCGGCTCAGTGAGCTGGGAGGACGAAGACACAGCGCGCGGTGCAACCATCGGCCATGGTCTTGTGTTGTTGGTTGGTGCGGCGGGTGATGACGATGAAACCAACGTGCGGCGGCTGGCGGACAAGATCATCGACCTCCGCGTGTTCGCCGACGAGGCGGGCAAGATGAACCTGAGCCTGGTCGACGTGCGCGGCGAGGCGCTGATCGTGTCCCAGTTCACGCTCTTCGCCGACATGAGCCGCGGCCGCAGGCCCAGCCTGCTGAGGGCAGGCGATCCGGTGCGCGCCCAGCAGCTCTACGAGCTCTTCGTGCAACAGTTCCGCGAGCGCGGAATAGAGACCCAGACCGGAAGCTTTGGAGCCGTCATGCGTGTCGGCATCGAGAACGACGGCCCGGTCACGCTCGTGCTCTCCACCGATGAGTGGCCGACGCGTGTCTGACAGGCACCCGGCGCTGCCGTACGCCGCGTTTGTCGCCCTCGCCCTGATCTGGGGCGTGTCGTTCCTCTTGATCAAGGTCGGCGTCCAGGACATGGGCCCCACCGGCCTCGTGCTCGTCCGCTCGGCCTCGGGCGCCATCGCCCTGGCGGTGATCGTGCGCGTGATGGGACGGCCTCTTTTCGGGTCGGACTGGAAGACATGGATCCTTCCCTTCGCGATCATGGCCGTGGTCAACGCGCTCCTGCCCTGGGCAGCGATCGCATGGGGTGAGGAGCGCATCACCAGCGGGCTTGCAAGCATCCTCAACTCGACCGCGACGCTGTGGACCGCGATCCTCGTCTTCTGGGTCGTCCCGGCCGAGCGCCCGACTCCGCTCAACTACGTCGGCGTGCTGATCGGAATCGCGGGAGTGATCATCCTGGTCCTGCCCGACATCACGGCTCACGGCTTGAGCGGCAGCTTTCTCGGCGTCCTCGCGGTGCTCATCGCGGCCTTCTCCTACGCGCTCGCCGCCCTCTATCAGCGCACGAAGCTGCGCGGCATCGGCGTGTACCAGCAGAGCCTTGGCCAGACCGTGGCGACCGCGCTTTTGGCGATTCCGCTAGCCGCGCCTGCGCTGCCGCATTTCCACTTCCGCCTCATCTCGTTCGCGGCAGTGGTGGCGCTGGGCGTCGGCGGCACGGGAGTCGCGTACCTGCTCTTCTATTACGTGATGAACACCCTCGGTGCGGTGCGCGCCACGGCGGTCACGCTCGTCGTGCCGGTGACGGCGGTCTTCTGGGGCGTGCTCCTCCTACGTGAGGCGGTCAGCGTGCCGATGGTCGCCGGGATGGTGGTCATCCTCGCCGGCATCGTGCTCACGAACCTGCGGCGCGCGCCGCGCCCGCAGACGGCCGCCGAACGCGACTCGGCCGCGGCTTGAATTACGTCGGCGGGCACGCCGCAGAGGTCAGCCGGGCTGCCGAGCGAATCCGCGGCCACGTCAGGCACACCCCTGCCCTGACGACCGACCTGGACTCCGATCTTCGGTTGAAGCCGGAGTGCTTCCAGGTCACCGGCTCGTTCAAGCCCCGTGGTGCTTTCAACGCGGTGCTCTCACTGGTCGACGGCGGCACGCGCCCCGCGGGCGTCATCGCCGTCAGCTCGGGCAACCACGCCCAGGCGGTCGCGCTCGCAGCGGCCACGGTCGGAGTTCCGGCCCTGATCCTGATCCCGGAAGACGCCAACCCCGCCAAAGTCGCGGCGACGCGCGCCCTCGGCGCCGAGGTGATCCAGGAGGGAATCACGTTCGCCAACCGGGAGCAACGGCTGCGCGAGGTGATGTCGGAGCGCGGATTCACTCTCGTCCACCCATTCGACGACTGGAACGTGATCCACGGCCAGGGCACCGCCGCACGCGAGCTCCTGGAAGACGAGCCGGACCTGGCCGTGATCGCGGCGCCGGTCGGTGGCGGCGGGCTGCTCGCCGGCACGGCGATCTCCTCCAGGCACCACAACGAACGCCTGAAGGTCGTCGGGGTCGAACCCGTCGCAGCCGACGACGCCTACCGGAGCTGGAAGGCAGGCAGCATCCAGACCCTTGCCGCCTCGCCCAAAACGTTGGCCGACGGGGTCCGCACGACGGCAATCGGCACGCGTAACTTCGAGGTCATGTTCGAGCACCGATTGGTGGACGAGATCGTCACCGTGACCGAGGACGAGATCGCGGTCGCGGTCCGCGTGGCCTGGTCGCGCCTGCACCTGGCGCTCGAGCCCACGGGCGCGCTTCCGCTGGCCGCCCACCTGGCCGGCAAGCTGCCGGGCGGACGCACCGGGCTGATCCTGAGCGGCGGCAACGCCAACCTGGGGACCGTGGCTACACTGCTCGGAACCTGATGATCCCGGTCAAGGAGGTGATGACGCGAAACGTGATCACCTTTCGCGAGGACACGCCGGTCGAAGAGATCGCCAGCACCTTGACCAGCAAACGGATCACCGGCGCCCCGGTGGTCGGGAACGAAGGTCACGTGGTCGGCATCGTGTCGGAGACGGACGTGTTCTCCAAGAAAGGCAAAGTGGCGCGCGACATCATGAGCCCGCGGGTCATCTCGGTCAGCGAGGAAACCGGCATCGACGAGGCGGCGCGGCTTTTGATCGGCGAACGGATCCGGCGCGTACCCGTGATCAGGGGCGGCAAGATGGTCGGCCTGCTGAGCCGGTCCGACGTGCTCGACTTCTTCGCCAAGACGCGGTGGACGTGCGACGTCTGCGGCTGGTGGGAGCGCAGCCTCGAGCGCCCGGCGAGATGCTACTCGTGCTCGAGCACGAACCTTCACCTGGAGCGCGCCGATCCCGGGCACTGAATCGTCTATCCGGCTGTCTCTGAAGGCGGAGAGCTTCACCGAGTCGGTCATCCGCGAGATGACGCGGCTCAACCTTGCGCTCCACGGCCCGGAGCGGGCGGTCAACTTCGCCCAGGGATTTCCCGACTTCGACCCCGACGGGCGGATCCTCGATGCAGCCGCCCGAGCGCTGCGCGACGGCTTCAACCAGTACGCGACGACGTGGGGCGCGCCGCAGCTGCGCAACGCGATCGCTCGCAAGCAATCCGCGGCCTGGGGCCGCCAGGTCGATCCCGAGACCGAGATCACCGTCTCGTGCGGCGCGACGGAAGGGATGATCGCCGCGATGCTGGCGGCGGTCGACCCCGAGGACGAGGTCGTCGTCTTCGAGCCCTTCTACGAGAACTACGGCCCCGACTGCATCATCAGCGGCGCTGTGCCGCGCTATGTTCCGCTGCGCCCTCCGGATTGGGCGATCGACTTCGACGAGCTGCGCGCCGCCTTCAGCGACAGGACACGGGCCATCGTCGTCAACACGCCGCACAACCCGACCGGCAAGGTGTACTCGCAGGCGGAGCTCGAGCTCATCGCGCAGCTGTGCATCGAGCACGACGCGATCGCCATCACTGACGAGATCTACGAGCACCTCGTCTATCGGGGGCGTCACATCAGCCTCGCCACTCTGGCCGGGATGGCGGAGCGGACGATCACGATCAGCGGCGCGAGCAAGACGTACTCGGTCACGGGGTGGCGCGTGGGCTGGCTCATCGCGCCGCCGGCGCTGACCACCGGCATCCGCAAGGTGCACGACTTCCTCACCGTCGGCGCAGCGCATCCGCTCCAGATCGCGATCGCGGAGGCGCTTCAGCTTCCCCCGTCCTTTTATGTGGAGCTGCTCGGCGACTACCACGAACGGCGGGACGCGATCATCGCCGGGCTCCAGGAGTGCGGATTCGATGTCTCGCCGCCGGATGGCGCCTACTACGTGATGGCTGGGATCCAGTCGTTCGGCGCCGCCGGCGACGTCGCCTTTGCGCGGCGGCTCATCGAAGAGGCTGCGGTGGCCACGGTGCCGGCCTCGAGCTTCTATCACGACCCCGCGCTGGGGCGCGGCCACGTGAGGTTCAGCTTTCCAAAGAAGCTGGCGACGATCGAACGCGGCCTCGCGGCCCTGCGCTCGTTCGGGAACGCTTAACCCGAAAAGTTGAATGAATCTCTAGGCTGCTCCTTCGGTCAGGGAAACGTTATAGCCGAGGCGCTCGAGGCGGCGAACAGCTTGGCGGGTGATGAGGGAGCGATCCCGCTGGTCGAAGTAGTT
>Ga0207684_10000193_pt1 | contig 96333 bp, 103 predicted proteins | sample KBSK5501metaG_FD_184342 | JGI IMG/M metagenome (GOLD analysis project Ga0207684, IMG submission 184342) | Corn, switchgrass and miscanthus rhizosphere microbial communities from Kellogg Biological Station, Michigan, USA - KBS K5-50-1 metaG... | ecosystem: Host-associated > Plants > Roots >...
GCATCCCGGTCAAAGGTGATGAGCGCAGCCAGGACCAGCGCCAGGCCGACGCCCTGATCGAGCTCTGCTCAGGGGCGATCGGGTCGGGCAAGCTGCCGCGGCAGGCCGGGCGCCGGCCTCAGCTGTCGGTGATCGTGCGCACCGAGGCCGGTGCCGAGGTGTCAGCCGAGTTGGAAGGCGTCGGCCCCATCAGCCTGGGCACCCTGGCCCGCCTCCGCGGACAGGACCACCTCGAACGCCGACAGACGGTGGATGGTGGCGGGGTGACGCTCAACTTCGGTCGGGCGCGGCGCTGCCACAGCGAACCGCAGCGCCAGGAGATCTCCACTCGCTTCTCGCACTGCGTCGCGGGCCGCTGCATCGTGCCCATCCGAGACTGCGAGATCCATCATGTGGTGCCGGTGGCGGTGGGCGGCCAGACCGACGTTCGGGAAGCTGTGCCGCTGTGCCGGCGCAAGCACCACCCGCAGGTGACCGAGGGTGGCTACCGGCTCGAGCGAGCCCCGGAAGGCGGATTCGAGCTGGTCGCCCCGCCGGGCGTCCAATTGCGCCCTGATCGCTGGCGACGGCATTCCACCCGCAGCGGTCCCTGACGCGCCGGAACTCGAGCGCCGTTCAATCCAGGGCGGGGCGAGGCCGGGCGATTATGCCCTCATCTGCCGGCAGATGAGGTAGGGACCAGCTCGCCGACCAGCGCCTCCACGCACCGCCTGATCTCGTCGCGGACGGGCCGGACCTCTTCGATCGGCAGGCCCGCAGGGTCGTCGAGCTCCCAGTCCTCGTAGCGCTTGCCCGGGTAGAAGGGGCAGGCGTCGCCGCAGCCCATGGTGATCACGACGTCGGCCTCGCGCACGGCCGAGTCCCGCAGCAGCTTGGGCTTCTCGGCGGCGATGTCGATCCCGATCTCCCGCATCGCCTCCACGGCAGCGGGGTTGACCTGGTCCGCCGGCTCGCTGCCCGCTGACAGGACCTCGACCCGGTCCCCCGCCAACCGGCGCAGGAAGCCCGCGGCCATCTGGCTGCGGCCGGCGTTGTGGACGCACACGAAGAGGACGGTCGGTCGCCTTTCGCTCATCAGGTCCGAGCTTTGAACGCGGTCGGCCGGACGTGGAGGATCACCCGCACATCCTTGTCCTTGACCTCGATCGGATGCCCCCGATAGCGCCTGGAGAGGACGTTGTAAAAGTCCCCGTTGGGGTCGTCCTCGATCCGATCGATAACCCCCCGGATCTGCAGGTAGCGGTACTGGTTGTCGGGATCGGCGATCGAGAGGGCGATCCGGGGCTCGCGCTGCATGTAGCGGTAGTTGTGCCGGGTCGTGATGTGGGTGAGCTTGATCTCTTCAGCCTGGGGGTCCCACAGAAACCACATGGGGTTGACGAGTGGAGCTCCGTCCGTGGTGACGGTGCCCATGTGGGCGAAGACGGGGCGTTCCAGGAGGTCCTTGTGGGTCTCAGGCGGCTTCATGCCTCAAGCAAAGCACGCTCGGTGATCCCGGGGCGCCAGGACCGGCTTCCTACCGGCCGGCGGCGGTCGGAAACGGGGTGATTCCGGGAGGCAGGGGTTTCGGTCCACTGCCGCCGCCTACGAAGGCGGCCGTGCCGAGGCTGGAATCGACAGCCACATCGAGAACGTAGTACCCGGAGCCCGCCTCCAGGCGCACGTACCAGACTGGCGCCTCCGAACAGGCGAGGAACGGCACGTTGAAGGGCCGCATGCAGGGCGCTCGGGTGGGGTGCTGAGATCCGGGGTAGTGCAACAGGACCTCCCGACCGGGCTCCATCTCAACAAATGTCGCCGTCCAGATTGGACCTGAGGGTGCGCCTGAGTCAGAGGTGCTCGCGGCATTCACCGCTCTACTGACTGCCTCCTGCCGGGTTAGTTGATGTGGCCCGAGGTCGCCTGCGTACCTCACTACCAGGAAGACGACGACCATGCCTGCGCCGACGAGCCCAAACGCAGCCGCCGCCTTCCAGCTCTCGCGCACGGGCGGATGCTATTGCGGGCGCCGCCGCCCTGGCTGCCGCGAGCGCCTCTCCGCGATGATGGTCTCGCCAGGTCGAGGCCATTGGCCGTCAAATTGGCAGGCAAACATCCCAGGGGTCCGCTCCGTCAACTCCTTGGGAGGCGCGGACCTGAATACAGAGTCGACCATCGTGCCGGTGTAGCTCAGTGGCAGAGCAGCGGCCTTTTAAGCCGAGGGTCCGGGGTTCGAATCCCCGCGCCGGCACCAAGCCTCCGAGTTCAAGCTGTCAAGTCGGGACTTACGCCAAGAACGACCTGACCATCAAGATGCCCGATCTCAACACGTCGCGCTCCCGTCTGCCGCCAGCGTCACCAACTCGCAGGCGTCCTCGGTGAACAGCCGGATAACCTCCTCGTAGGCGCCGGCGAGGCGATCTCGCGCCGAGCGCTCCGGCGGTCTGAGGTGGAGGCAGCGACAGCCGCCCCTTCGCGTCTTGTCGCGGAGGTCCTTATCGAACGTCACCACGACCAGGCTCTGGGCCACCGCGTACTCAACCAGAGTCTGGTCGTCCTCAGCGTCGATCCCGGCCGTGCGCGCCCGGATGATCCGATGCCCGCGCCCGTTGAGGAGCAGGACCACCGGTTCGACCATGTTCTGGTCGGCCAGGAAGGCTAACCGGCCTTTCGGCGTGACCGTGGCGGCGCCTCGGAGGCGAGCGCCGCTCGCACATCGTTCGAAGTGAGGTCCGGGTACATGGCCAAGATCTCGGCCTCATCGGCTCCCTGCTCGGCAAGGTGACGGATGGAGTCCACTGCGATACGAGTGCCCTTGATCACGGGTCGCCCGCCGAGGGCGCCGCGACGGCGTTCGATCTGGCCATGCGGTCGCGTGCGAAGCTTCGCGATCCGATCGGCGAGATCATGAGCGATTACGCCGACCGGCACCGCGTAAATGGCAATGATCTGCTCCGGCCGGCGTCCTGCCCGCACAGTGCCTGACTCCTCGAAGTAGAGGCGGGCGTCCTCCACAAAGAAGCGCAGTTCGGCCAGCGGAGTGCGGTAGTCGAGCTTCCGGAGATGGGCGTTGACCTTGCGGATCTGCTGCAGGCTGATCCCATGGCGCCGGAGCTGCGCGGCCACCTTCAGCGACACCAGGTCTCGGAACGAGTACAGGCGCTTCCGTCCACGACCCTGACGAGCCGTGAGGCTGGGCCGGACGAAGGCCTGCTCATCCCAGTACTGGAGCTGTCGCAAGGTCAACCCGGTAAGGGCCCGCACCCGGTCGGCGGTGAACGCCTGCAACTCCGCCTCTTCCATCTCGCTCATGGCGCCATCGTAGAACAACGCTGTTCTCTATGGTGCCCGCTGCTCACTTCGCCGGAGCAGGGCATCCGGCTTGGCCGCCGCCTCCCGCTGCACCGCTGGGATGACGTGGCTGTAGGTGTTCATCGTCAGCGCGATCTGGCCGATCCGCCACTACGATCCCAGCCATGACCATCTGCCCGGCCGCCCGAACCTAGTGTCTTCCCGGTGGCAATCCTCGTCGCAGTTGCTTTCGTCGCCCTGGGACTGATGCAACTGTCTCTCGAACACCGGGCGCGCCGGGGTCGGTTCGCGCGCGTCGCCCGTTATGCCTCCTACCTGATCCTCATAGGCCTGGGCATCACGGTCTATCTCTTCAACCGGTAGCGACCACCGGCGTGACTATCGTCAGCACGGAAGGGGGTCCGCTCGGACTCCCCGATTGTCCTGATCTAGTGGCTTCCCAGCACCAGCACAAGCACGACTGCAACCAGGGTCGCTAGCGCCGCACTGCCTACGATCCAGAACATCGACGCCGTCGTCTGAGGAGGCATGTCCCGCCCCACCATCTCCCGGTACATCTCGGCCCACGCGCTGGTGCGGCTCAAGATCAGGACCGCGCCAACCAGGACCGCCATCACCACCACGACCCCGCCCGCTACGACTAGTTGCACTGGCGGCTATTGTCCCGATGAACTTCGCCGCTCTTCGCGGCGGTGATTATCGAGAGCATGGCAGTGGTGCGGGGGAGCGAGTTGGCGGCCATCCCGCTCCAAAACCGGCTGTGATTGCGGCCGACACGCCTGACGGCGGGCCGCCTGTAGTAGCCGATGTAGCAACCCACCCGGCCCAAAGGACAACCGACGACGGTGCCAGGAGCAAGCCGGCGGAATGTGCCGGGCAGGCGCGGAACGGCGCCTCGTCCGATTCGAGACTGTGAGCACGCACAGGAGCCCTTCATACCCCGCGGGCGTCGGCGAGGTGCCCAATATGGCCCCGACGGCGAAGAACTCGAACTAGTTGAATCGCTGATCCTATAACCCACGCGGCAACGATCAGAACAACAGCGACCACGCCGTCATTGATCAGTAGTTGCGCCATCCACTTTGCTGCCTCTGGAAAACCACCCTGGCTAGCGAGCACATACAGTCCAAGAATGGCGGCGACGCTATAGGTAGCCGCCCACGCGATTCTCGTGGGGAACCAGACGGCCGCGGCAATCACAATCAACAGGTCGGACAAACGCCGTAGCCAAAACAGCTCGCTCAGCCCAAACACTGAAAGCCATCGAAGGATATAGGCCTGATCGTCCGCAATCATCGAGAGAACGACACCGACGCCCAGAAGAACCGCACCCAGGGGTACCCGGACGAACCAACGAAACGATCGGAGCGGATTGCTCGCGACACTACGGCTAGACAAAAGAGTCTCTCTCAGGACGGGAAAGAAGGCAGCGAACAGAAGTAGGAGCCAACTCCCGCCGTAAACCGGGTAGAAGGCGCCGCTCCATGCAACAGAGGTGGGGCTGGCCGCCAGGTACAGGGCAACGCCCATCCAAACCGCGAGCCAAGCAACGAGAAGCCAACCGATTATCCGATCTACGGCCATGCCGATAGCGAGCGCGAACACCAGGTGAAGCGGCCAGAGCGCCAAGAAAAAGACCTCGAGCCCTGCCAGGTGGCGACCAACCAAGGGCGCCACTAACTCGTTTCGTAGTTCCAGGCCCGCTACTGCCAGGGCGCCGAGGCCGACTGCAATTCCCCAGCGCACTCTTGGCCTGGGATGTCCCAGTTGGCGGGTGATGGCTCTAATCAACACCATCGAGCCTAGATCCCGAACCAAGACAAACCACAAACGTATTGGTTAGGAACAAACCCAGAGCGCCAGAGGTCCGCGACCACGCGCTGGTTTGGTGTCCGCGGCCCGGTGGTGGAGGTGGCACGTAGACTCAGCTCCCCTGTGACCAGCTACCCGATCCTCGACATCAAACGGATCCCTGAGATCTGGCTCCGTGCCTACGCTTGGATAGCCGCGGCCGTTGGCGCTTTCGCCGCCCTCACGCACGTCGCCACCTATGGGCCGCCGGCAGCGGCGGACACCGTCACGGCGATCACATTCGCGGTTTTCCCGCTGATCTTCCCGCTGTTCGGCGCGGCCGTGATCGTCACCGCCTTCGGGCGGCTAAACCTGGGCCGGCTGATGGAGACCGTCCCGACCGGGGTCAAGGTGCTGGCCCTGCTGCTGGTCGCCTACATCTTCGTGGACTTCTTCCTGATGATCCAGGACCTACCGGGCCAGCCGATCGAGCACGACGGCCGGTTCTACTTGAACGACCACGGCAGCTTGATCCCGATCAGCCTCCAGGCCTACCGCCAAAGCCTGATGTACCAGGCGCGGCTCTTCAGCGGCCATGAGATCGTGTTCTCAGGAGCTGCGGCCCTGATCGGGCGCCAGCTGGTCCGGCTTCGTCGGGGGGCGTTGCCGGCTCCGCCGCCGCCAACGGCGCAGCGCGGCGTGCTGTTGCCACGCCCCTTCACCCGGCGAGCGCGCCTCACGATCCCGATGGGGCCGGACGAGGCTTCTCAGCGCCTCCAGAATCAGGTAGCCACCGGAGCCGCCGGCTGGTTCGTCCAGCGGACCAAGCTGTCAGGAGCAGTCTCGGCGACCGGCTTTCGCCTCGAGCTCAGCGGCCCGCCCGGACGGCAGCTCGTGTACGCGATGGGTACCTTCGTGCCGGGGGAGCCGACCGCAGTAGAGCTGACCACGACCTTCAAGACTTGGTCGATCCTCGGGCTCCTCGCGTCCCTAGTGATCGTGCCGGTGATGGCAGTCGTCATGGACACGGTTGGCCGCACCCATTTCTTTCTGGTCGCCGTCCCTCTCGCGGCCGTGTTCGGCGTCGGGGGTAATCTCGCTTTCGGCATCTGGCAGCGGCGCCAGCTTCTCAAAGAGCTCACGCGTCTCCTGGAGGCAACGCCTCAGGCCTGACCACTCCGTGGCGTTCCAACGATCGACTCAAGGTTGACCACCAAAGTCACGGCACTGGATGCGTCTGCATGGCCTCTGGCGGAACTAGAAGCCCGAAATCCGTATTCGGGAGGGCCTTCGCGACACCCCGCGAATGGCCCCAAAGCCAGCTTTTAAGCCGAGGGTCCGGGGATCGAATCCCCGCGCCGGCACCAAGCCAGCCGCGCTGGCGCGACCTAAGCGAAGACCGCGAGGCGCTTGCAGTCGCGACGCATCTGCTCGATCGAAGTGCGGACTTCTCGCAGGCGCTCAAGCGAGGCGGGGGGCAGCTCGCTGACCTCCAGCTTGCGCCCTATGGCCACCTCGACCGCGGTTGGCTCGTTCCAGTCGTAAACGCGTGAATCCATGCTCAGCAGCGTGGCGGGCGCTGCCCGCTCACCGCCCTCGAACTCCAGTCGAAGCCCGATCATCCTGGCGTTAGCTCGCCGCCCACGCCGGGCACACTCAGCGCATGACTCAGCCGAAGCGTCCCGGGATGTTCAATCGCGCCGCAGCCGAAGCTCGTAAGTTGGAACACAGTTGGATTGGCCCCGAGCACTTCCTGCTCGCTTTGCTCGCGGAGCCCTCGCCGGCAACCGACGCGCTGGCGGCCGTGGACGTCACCTATGAGCGCTTCGAGACCCACCTGCGCAGCCTCCGCTACGTCAGCGGCCAACCGCTCCCCGCTTACGACCCCGAGCGGACGCTTTCTCTCAACCCGGCCGCGCACGATCTCCGGGGTCTCGCGAAGGGGTTCGCGATCGCGAGCGGGTCGTCCCGGCGGCAGCCGCTGCACTGGCTGCTGGCCATGATCTACATGGACCACACACCGGCCACCCACCTCGATTCCCTGGGGGTCTCGGCCAGAGCGATCCTGGATGCTCTCCGGCGGCGTGGTATCGCGGTGCCCGCCGTTGAGCCTCCGACCTACCGGGCCTGGCGTCAGACGCACGAGATCCACATCGACGAGGCAGAGCTGAAGCCCGTCCTGGCTCTCCTGAACGAGCGGCACCCGGCCGGCTCGGAGTGGCAGTGGGGCTTCAACTGGCTCCCGGGCGACCCCAGGCGCGCGAGGATCCGCGCTGAGCAGGGCGTCGACCTCGAGGCGATCAGGGCAGACGCCAGGACCCGACCGCCTTAATCGCCCGGCCGCTGCCTCAGCCAGACCTGCATGCGGCCGGCGTCGCGGTTGGCCGGAGCCCCCGGACGATCCGGGGGCTCTGGCAATGCAAATGCCTACTGGTTGGCGATGTCGCCGACGAACTGTTCGCCGCCGTGGTTGTCCGACTTGTCCTGCCAGTGGTGGAACTGGAGCGACTGGTCACTCGAGTGGTACTCGAAATTGAAGTCGCAGCCGGCGAACCCCAAGCTGCATGTGAAGGTCTCGGCGGAGCCGAAGACGGCCAGCAGGAAGCCGGCCAGGGTCGCGCATTGTGTGCCTGTGCCACCGGCGCAGCCCTGCGGGTTGAAGATGACGCTGGTCACGGTGCCTGAGAGGAAGCCCTGGAACTCGCCCACGATCCCGCTATTGACGGTCGTGCCGTGGTTGCCCGAGGTCTCGCAGGCTCCCGGGCTGGCCGCCCCATTGGTGGTGAAGGTGCCATCGCGGAAGTCCTCGGTCAGCTTGAAGGTGCCGTCACCGTTGTCGTGCACTGTGAACGAACGATCGAAGGTATCCATCGCCCAGGACGTGCCACAGGTGCCACCGTCGGGAGAGCTGCTGGGGAACGGCCCGAACTTCTGGCTGCCGCCGCCGGAGCTGTCCGCCTGAGCGGCGGTTCCGGTCAGAAGCACCAGCGAGACGGCGAGCACCGCAATTGAGAATCTCTTCATTCTCCCTCCTTCGCCCCGAGGTTCGGGGTCGCAACCGCCCACCGTGGCAGGGCCCTCGCATGCCTGAACGCAGGCTGAAGTCCTTACATCAAGACTAGTGCCTGTACCCCAGCTCCGCCTACCGCGAGATCGCATGACCTAGCCGCCCGGCCGCTGCCTCAGCCAGACCTGCATGCGGCCGGCGTCGCGGTTGGCCCACGCGAAATAGGGGATGGCGGTGACCCGCAGCGGCCGGGCCGTGGCGCCAGCCACCCCGGCCGCCTCCCGGTAGAGCGCGCCTTCCCAGGCCGGGTCGGGCAACAGCTGCTCGGCATCCGTCTCCAGCACGGTCACGCCGCCCAGCAGATCCGGCCGCACGCGGGGCGCGACCTCGGCACCGGCCGCAAGCTGCACCAGGCGCGGGTCGGCACCGCCCACGTCGGCCTGCTCGACGCAGTAGACGATCGGCCCCCGGGCCAGCGCCACCCGGCCGGCGTTCTCGAGCAGGCCGGGGTGCGCGGCCAGCCGCCGCACCGGCATCGGCAGCGACAGCTCGACCACGTCGCCGGCCCGCCACCTCCGGCTGATCGCGGCGTAGGTGCCGGGCTCCAGCGCGACGGAAGCCCCGGCGCCGTTGACCGACAAGCTGGCGCCGACGCACCAGGCCGGGATCCGCAAACGCAGCGGGAACTCCCCCTCGGAGCGAACCTCGACCTGTACCGCACCATCCCACGGATAGCCGGTCCGGACCGCCAGCTCCACGCCGCCCACCGTGGCCTCACAGGAGGCGTACTGGTGCACCCAAGCACCATCGCCGGTACCGAACAGGTAGCCGGGCAGCGACGCCAGCGTGCGCGCGAGGTTGGGCGGGCAGCACGCCACCAGGTACCAGGGCCGGCGCTTGCGGCCGCCGTCGCAGGCCAGCGGGTTGGCGTAGAAGTACGTGCGCGCATCCAGGGAGACGCCGGAGAGCATCCCGTTGTAAAGCCCGGTCTCGATGAGGTCGGCAAAGCGGGCCTCGCCGGTCAGTTGCAGCAGCCGCCAGTTCCACATGATCAGCGCAACCGCCGCGCAGGTCTCCGCGTAGGCCGTCTCGCTGGGCAGCTCGTAATCCCGGCCGAAGGCCTCGGAGACGTCCCGCACGCCCACGCCGCCGGTCACGTAGACCTGCCCGCGGACCATCGCCTCCCAGATCCGGAGCTGGGCGGCCTCCAGCGCTGGATCCGCTAGCTCGAGGAGGCGGTCGGCGACGCCGCTCATCAGGTACAGCTCGCGGACCGCGTGCCCCTCGGGCCGGTCGCGATCCCGGATCGGACGGTGGTCCTGGTTGTAGTCGGCCGAGATCCAGCCCGCGTAGGGCTCGCCCAGCCGCCGGTGGCCGCGGACGTCGATCTGGAAGGACGCCTGGTCGAGATAGCGGCGCTCGCCGGTCTCGCGGTAGAGCTCGACCAGCGCCATCTCCACCTCGGGGTGCCCGTCCGGCCGATCGACCTGGCCCCGGCCCTCGCCGAAGGTGGCGCAGATGAGGTCGGCGAACCGGCGCGCCATCGAGAGGGCGCGGTCGGATCCGGTCACCCGGTGGTGGGCGACGGCGGCCTGGAAGAGATGTCCGGCGCAGTAGAGCTCGTGGGCCTCGCCGTCGCTCCAGCGGGCCCCCCGTAGACCTCTGATGAACGGCGAGAAAAGGTAGCCGTCGGGCTCCTGGACCTGCTCCAGCAGGTCGAGGATGGCGGTCACCCGCTCGCCCAGCCAGGGATCGTCGTCGGTGGCGAGCTGCCAGCAGGCCGCCTCCATCCATTTGTGGACGTCGCTGTCGTTGAAGATCTTTCCGCGGTTGTCCCCGCGCTCGAGCCCGGCCGCCACGCGCAGGTTCCGGAAGCGGCCCGTCTCCTCGAGCTGCGCGTGCTGCTCGCGGAGGCTGACGGTCCGGTTCAGCTGGCGACGGGGCTCCCAGAAACCGTCGGTCAGGCGGACCGACCGGATCGGCACCGGCCGCAGGCGGGCGCGCGGACTCCGCGAGGTGTCGATGACGGCGGTCATGGGCGCCATGGTGGCACGCTTGCCGGTGATGGCGGAGCGCATCCGGGCCGTGGTCCACGGCGATGTGCAGGGGGTTGGATTCCGCGACTTCGTGGAGCGACGGGCTCGCGAGCTGAGTCTCGCGGGGAGCGTCCGCAACCGCCACGACGGCACCGTCGAGGTGGTGGCGGAGGGCCCGCGCAACCTGCTCGACCGGCTGCTCCAGAACCTGAGAGATGGCCCCCGGATGGCCTCGGTCGATCGCGTCGAGGTGGTCGAGGAACCCGCCACCGGCGAGTTCAGCGGCTTCCGCGTCGCCTACTGAGAAACCAATGTTCGCTCCGGCGAGGGCTTGACGTACCCGGCGGCGGGACTGCTAAGGTGGCTGCGCACTAGTCCGTTGGCTGGGCGGTTTCCAAGCACTGCATCACCGCTCCGAGCCCAGCACTTGAAGGCGTCACGGGGGTAGGCGCCGGCAAGGGGAGCGTGGTCACCCACCAGCGTGGAAACACGCGCGGGGGAGTTCTGCGCCTTCCAGGTCACTGGAGGTATTTGTTTGTTCAGGTTCACGACGCTGGCCGCTGCGCTCGCGGTGGCAGCGATGACCGCGGTCACCATTCACCTGCCGGCCGCCTCGCACATCCGGCCGGCAGCGGCGTTCCACCCGGGCCCGCCCAGCCGCTTCGTCGCCTCCGAGAACGCCGACCAATGGCAGCAGGCGGCGACCAAGCAGCAGGCTGACGAGGACGCGGCCAGGGCCGCGGCCGAGGCGAAGGCCGCCGAGGAGGCGCGCCAGGCCGAGCTTGCCCGCGAGCAGGCTGCCGCTGCGGCGGCCGCGGCCGTGCGTGTCGCCCAGCCCGCGGCCGCGACCGTGCCGGCCGGGTCGGTCCAGGAGATCATCGTCAGGGCCTTCTCTCCGTACGGCCAGGCCGCCGTCGACTGGGGCTTGCGCGTGGCCAAATGCGAGTCGGGGTACAACCCGCGGGCCTACAACCCGGCCGGGCCCTACTACGGCCTTTTCCAGTTCCTGATGTCCACCTTCAAGAACACGCCCTATGGCAACCAGGACATCTACGACGCGTACTACAACGCGGCTGCCGCGGCCTGGAAGTACTCGGTCTCGGGCGGCGGCGCCTGGGGCTGCAGCTAGGCGCCCCCACCCCAACCCTCTCCAGAGGGGAGGGGGACGTTTAGACCTACTCCCCGTCCTGCTGGGCGGGGAGGGCGGCCTTCAGGTCGGCCGTGACCTGCTCTTCGGGCTCCAGCGCGTAGATCGGGATCTCGTGGAAAGCGCCCTTCAGGATCATGGGCTCGCGGCCACCACCGGCGCCGACCCGCCCAGTGCCCGGAAGGTGTTCTGCGACATCAGGACCGCCGCCGGGCGCTGCTTGGAGAGGTAGGCGGCGTTGTTCACCGGCACCCCGATCAGCGTGTATTCGAGCCGCCGCTCCGAGCCCACGTTGCCGGCCACCACGTAGCCGGTGTCGAGGCCGATGCCGACCTCGAAGGGAGAGTCGCCGACGCGCAGCCGGTCCTGGTTCATCTTCCAGATCTCTTTGAGCATGTCGCGGGCGGCGGCCACCGCCCGCTCGGCCGAGTCCTCCATGGCGACCGGGGCGCCGAAGGCGACCAGCAGCCCGTCGCCCTGGAACTTGTCGACGTTGCCCCCGTGCTGGAGCACGATGTCGACCATCCGGCTGAAGTAGTTGTTGAGGAAGTCCACCAGCTCCTCGGCCTCCAGCTCCTGGGAGAGCGTCGAGAAGCCGGCGATGTCGGAGGCCAGCATGGTCACCCGCAGCCGCTCGCCGGGCAGGAACACCCGGTCCCGGTTGGGGTCGGCCAGCACCCAGTCGGTGACCGACTTGTTGACGTAGCGCTCGAACACCTTGCGCAGGTGCTCAGCGTGCTGGTAGGTGATGGCGTTGTCGATCGCGATCGCGGCCAGGTCGGCGATCGCCTGCAGGAACTCCTTGTCGGCCTCCTCGAAGATGCCGGCGCGGAAGGGATTGTCGACGTACACGGCGCCGATGGTCTTGCCGCGCACGTTGAGCGGTACCGCGATGATCGAGCGCAGGTTCTGCAAGATCACCGACTGCTGGCCCTTGAAGCGCTCGTCCAGCGAGGCGTCGGTGGAGAGCACCGGCTTGCCGTCGCGCACCACCTCCTCGATCACGGTCCGCGAACCCAGAAACTCCTTCGACTTCTCCTCGTCGGCCTCGCCGCGGGCGGAGCGGACCTCCATTGCGCCTTCGCGGTTGACCAGCACCACGAAGCCCCGGGAGGCGTGCATGAGGTCGATCACGCGGTCCATGACCCGGCCCAGGACCTCGTCCAGGTCGAGGGAGGACGTGAGCTCCGCGGCGACCCGGTAGAGGAGGCGGTCGCGGCTGAGCCCGGGGTCCGAAGCCATCCCCGCGAGTGTAAGGATTGGCCGCGGCTCCCTCTATAGACTTCAGGGCCGTGCCCACTCCTGAGGTTTCGCATGCCCGCCTGGACGAGCTGCTGGAGCGGCTCAATCCCCAGCAACGGGAGGCGGCTGAGCACTCGGAGGGGCCGCTCCTCATCTTCGCCGGCGCGGGCAGCGGCAAGACCCGCGTCCTCACCACCCGGATCGCGCTCCTGATCGCGCGGCGCAAGGTCTGGCCGGACCGCCTCCTGGCGGTCACCTTCACCAACAAGGCGGCGCGCGAGATGCGCGGCCGGGTCTCGAGCCTGGTCGGCCAGGGCCAGGACCCGGAAACGACCGACCGCATGTGGGTGGGCACCTTCCACCACACCGCGGTCCGCATGCTCCGGCGCGACGCCGACCGCTTGAACCTCCCGCGCTCGTTCGTGATCTTCGACGAGGACGACACCCGAGCCTCCATCCGGCGGGTGCTCGACGAGCTCGGGCTGGACGCCAAGCGTTATCCGCCAAGCATGATCTCGGCACAGATCTCGAACGCCAAGAACGAGCTGATGGGCCCCGAGCAGTACCCCAGCCGCAACTACTTCGACGAGGTGGTGCGCCGGGTCTACGTCCGCTACGACGACCTGCTGCGGCGGTCCGGCGGCCTCGATTTCGACGACCTGATCGGCCAGGTCGTACGCCTGCTGCAAACGGACGAGGAGGCGCGCGCCAAATGGCAGGACCGCTTCCGGTACGTGCTGGTCGACGAGTACCAGGACACCAACCGGGCCCAGTACGTGCTCGTAAAGCTGATCGCCGAGGCGCACCGCAACCTGGCCGTGGTCGGCGACGACGACCAGTCGATCTATTCCTTCCGGGGCGCCGACATCCGCAACATCCTCGACTTCAAGAAGGACTATCCGGAGGCCACCGTGGTCCACCTGGAGCAGAACTACCGCTCCTCGCAGCACATCCTGGACGCCGCCTACCACGTCATCCGCCACAACCCGGAGCGGGCCCCCAAGAAGCTGTGGACCGATCGGGTGGGAGGCGAAAAGGTGACCGCCGTCCAGGCCTACAACGAGGTCGAGGAGGCCGAGTTCGTGGCCGACGAGATCGAGCGCCTGCGCCGCCGCGAGGATCGCCGCTACTCGGACTTTGCCGTGCTCTACCGGATCAACGCCCAGTCCCGGGCCTTCGAGGACGTGTTCGGGCGCCGGCGCATCCCCTACCGCCTGGTGGGCGGCGTGCGCTTCTGGGAGCGGCGCGAGGTGAAGGACGTGCTGGCCTACCTGCGCTTCCTGTTCAATCCCGCGGACACGGTCAGCTTCGGGCGCATCGTGAACGTCCCCCGGCGCAAGGTCGGGCCCGTGACGGTCGAAAAGGTGATCGCGCACGCGCGCGCGGGAGAGACGACGCTGCTGGCGGCCCTGGCCGCGCCCGAGCAGATCGCGGGAGTCGGCAAGGCGGCGGTGGCGCCGCTCCTTCGCTTTCGCGACCAGCTGGAATCCCTGCGGGCCACGCTCGGCGCGCTCAAGCCCAGCGAGCTGGTCGAGCACGTGATCGAGGTGATGGGTCTCCAGCCCTACTACGAGGACGGCACGCCGCAGGGCGAGGCGCGGGTCGAGAACCTGCGCGAGGTGCGCGGCCTGGCCGAGGAGTTCGACACCCACCAGGATCCGCTCGAAGGGCTCGAGGCGTTCCTGACCGAGGTCGCGCTGGTCTCCGATGTCGACGCCTACAGCGAGGACGACGACGGGGTGACCCTGATCACGCTGCACATGGTCAAGGGCCTCGAGTTCCCGGTCGTCTTCATCGCCGGGCTGGAGGAGGGCCTGCTTCCGCACCAGCGCGCGCTCGACGATCCCTCCAACCAGGAGATGGAGGAGGAGCGCCGGCTGGCCTACGTCGGCATCACCCGGGCCCGCGACCGCCTCTACCTGAGCTGTGCCTTCCGCCGCCACCTCTTCGGCCAGTCCCGGGCCTCTTTCGCCAGCCGCTTCCTGGGCGACATCCCGCAGGCGCTGCTCGCCCAGCCCGCCAAGGGCGCGGCGCCCGCGCCCCCGCCCCGACCCGGCTCGGGCGGCCCGTCCTACCGGGAGCGGATGCTGGAGCGCCAGGTCGCCGACGCGCCCGCCCGACCCGTGGTCCAGCGCTTCAAGGAGGGCGACCTGGTCTCCCACCCCAGCTTTGGCGCCGGGACCATCATCAAGAGCACGCTCACCCGCAGCGACGAGGAGCTGGTGGTCAAGTTCGACAAGACCGGGGTCAAGATCCTGAGCGGCACGCTGGCGCCCCTCGAACGGCGATGAAGGTCAAAGCCCGGCGTGCGGAAGAGCTGCGAGCCCTCGTACGCCGCCACGAGTACGCCTACCACGTGCTCGACCAGCCCGAGATCACCGACGCCCAGTACGACGCCCTCTTCCTGGAGCTGCGCAAGCTGGAGGAGGCGCACCCGGAGCTGGTGACGCCCGACTCGCCCACCCAGCGCGTCGGCGGCGAGGTGGGGGAGCAGTTCTCCAAGGTCAGGCACCGCTCGCCCATGCTGAGCCTCCAGAACGCCTTCGAGGTGGAGGAGATCCGGGCCTGGGACAAGCGTGTGGGCGCGGTCGCGGGCGACGAGGTCACCTATGTCTGCGAGCTGAAGATCGACGGCCTCGCGATCAGCCTCGCCTACGAGAACGGGCGTTTTAAGCGCGCGGCCACCCGGGGCGACGGCAGCGTGGGCGAGGACGTCACCGCCAACGTCCGGACGCTCAAGAGCGTGCCCCTCTCGGTCAAGCCCATGAAGGGCTTGCCGGCCGAGTTCGAGGTGCGCGGCGAGGTCTACTTCCCGATCAAGTCTTTCGATCGCCTCAACCGGGAGATGGAGGCCGCCGGCCGGCAGCCGTTCATGAACCCCCGCAACGCGGCTGCCGGCTCGGTGCGCCAGCTGGATCCCAAGATCACCGCCGGCCGCAACCTCCAGACCTTCATGTACACGCTCGACCCCGCCGGCTCGGCAGGCTCGCAGTGGGAGGTGCTGGAGGGCCTGCGGGAGATGGGCTTCCGGGTCAACCCCAACCGGGCCCGTTTCGACTCCATCGAGGGCGTGATCGAGTATCACCGGCACTGGCTCGAGAAGCGCGAGACGCTCGACCACGAGATCGATGGGGTGGTGGTCAAGGTCGACCGCCACGACCTCCAGCTGGAGCTGGGCTTCGTGGCCCGCTCGCCGCGCTGGGCGATCGCCTACAAGTACGCGGCGCAGCAGGCCGAGACCGTGGTGGAGGAGATCGTCTGCTACGTCGGCCGCACCGGCGTGCTCACGCCGGTCGCCCACCTGCGGCCCGTGATCGTGGGTGGCGTCACGGTCCGCAACGCGAGCCTCCACAACGAAGACCTGGTCAACCAGAAAGGCGTGTACGTGGGCGCCACGGTGACCGTCCAGCGGGCCGGTGACGTGATCCCCGAGGTGGTCTCGGTCAAGGACCCCAGGCCGGGTTGGAAGATGCCGGCCCAGTGCCCGGTCTGCGGCGGCGAGGTGGTGCGCGAGGAGCCCTATGTCGCCCATCGCTGCATCAATCCCTTCTGCCCGGCCCAGCGCCTGGAGAACCTCCGCCACTACGCCAGCCGGGGTGGCCTCAACATCGACGGCCTCGGCTATTCGACGCTCAACCAGCTCATCAACCAGGAGCTCGTCGGGGACCCCTCCGACCTCTACCGGCTGACGGTCGAGCAGGTCGAGGGCCTGGAGCGCTTCGCGCGCAAGTCGGCCGAGAACCTGATCGCGGGCATCGAGCGCTCCAAGACGCCGCCCCTGGGGAGGCTGCTGAACGCCCTCGGCATCCCCCAGGTCGGCGAGGCCACGGCCGAGCTGCTGGCCGCCGAGTTCGGCTCTCTGGAGCGCCTGCGCTCCGCCACCGTGGAGGAGCTGGACACCGTCGAGGGGGTGGGGCCGAACATGGCCCACGAGATCCGCGCCTACTTCGAGGGTCACGGCTCTCAGCTGATCGACAAGCTGGTAGCGGTCGGTGTGCGGCCCGAGCAGGTCGAGAGGCCGGCCGCCGGCGGTCCGCTGGCGAGCAAGACGATCGTCTTCACCGGCGGCCTCGAGCGGATGTCGCGGCCGGAGGCCGAGGCCATGGTCAGGCGCCTGGGCGGCAAGGCCGCGGGCAGCGTCAGCGCCCGCACCGACTACGTGGTGGCGGGACCCGGCGCCGGCTCCAAGCTGGAGAAGGCCCAGAAGCTCAAGGTTGCCGTCCTCACCGAAGATGAGTTCCTCGAGCTCGCCGGCGGCTGACACCAGCGCCTGTCCCGCCTGCGGGCTGGCGCTGCCGCCCTCCGCTCGCTTCTGCGCTCGCTGCGGCACCCCGCAGCCGCACCCGATCGGGCGGCCGCCCGGGCGGCTGGCGCACCGCTATCCCACCTGGCTGACCGCGCTCCTGGCCGGCGGCTCGGGGCTGGCCTTCCTGGTGGCCGCTCTCTACATCGGCATTGCCGCCGTGCCCGGCCTGCCGGGGGGCGCCCCCGCCGGTGTCGACGAGACCCAGCTGCGGTTGACCGCGCTGGCGATCGGGCTGCTGGCGATCGCCTTCTTCGCGCTGCAGCTGGTGGCCGTGGTGGGCCTGGCCCGGGGCCGGTCCTGGGCCCAGATTCCGGCCACCCTGGCCTGCGTGGTCTGGGCGCTGACCTGCATCGGCCTGCCGCTGGCGCTGCTGGGCCTCAACGCGCTCTGGCGCGGCCCCGCGCCCGAACCTAGACTGCCGACGCGATGAGCGGCAGCTTGCAGCCCGGCACCGTGATCGGGCCCTACCGCATCACCGAGCGGATCGGGCGCGGGGGCATGGCGACCGTGTTCAAGGCTCACCACGACGCCCTCGCGCGGTATGTGGCCATCAAGGTGCTGCCCGAGTTCCTGGCCGAGCAGGAGGGCTTCGAGGAGCGCTTCCAGCAGGAGGCGGTCGCCATCGCGCACCTCCGCCATCCCAGCATCCTGGCGGTCTACGACTACGGCGAGGAGGACGGCGACCACTACATCGTCGAGGAGTTCGTGGAGGGCGGGACGCTCTTCGACCGGATGGGCAGGGCGCACAGCCTCGACGAGACGGTGAGCATCCTCTCGCCGATCGCATCGGCGCTCGATTACGCGCATGCCCGCGGCGTGCTCCACCGCGACGTCAAGCCCTCCAACATCATGCTCACCGCCGACGGCACACCGATCCTGGGGGACTTCGGGCTGGCCCAGATGATGGGCGCCAGCGACGCCCGCCTGACGCTGACCGGGATGATCGTGGGCACGCCGGAGTACATGGCGCCCGAGCAATGCGCCGGCCAGGACATCGAAGCCACCGCCGACGTGTACTCGCTGGCGGTGGTGGCCTACCAGATGCTGACCGGCCAGGTCCCCTTCACGGCGGCGACCCCGGCGGCGGTGATCGTGGCCCAGATGAGGGCCGAGCTGCCGCCGCCGCGCTCGGTCAACCCGAACCTCAGCGAGTCCTCGGAGTCGGCACTGCTCAAGGGCCTGGCCAGGCAGCCGGCGGACCGCTGGCCGACCGCCGGCGAGCTGGTGGGCGCCCTGGCCTCGGCCGAGCCGTCGGGGCGGGCGTGTGCCTGCTGACCCTGGCTAATCCGCGATCGCGGCTTCGATCGAGCCCTGGTGGATCTGGATGTGCCCGATCAGCACGCGCTCCAGCCGGAAGGCCACCGACATCGGGCCGGCGGGAGTTTCGCGTGTGAGGTCGAGCTGGTCGTCGGGGATGGAACGCACGGCGGCCGCAATGCCCGGCTTGGACTCGCGCAGCACCCGAAGGGTCTCATCCCTGGTAACCGCCGCGTGGTCGGCCGCGTGGTCGGCGTTGGCTTTGCGGAAGTCGCCGGCCGGCGGCAGCGTCTCGCCCCGCGCCATGCGCTGGATGCGGTCGATGATGAAATCGCCGTTGATCGCCACGTGGTGCGCGATTACCCCGACGGTGCGAGCCTCGTCCTCCTCGTTGATGCGCTGCGGGTGGTTCTTCCCAACCCGGATCCACTGCTCGTCATCGAGAGACTCGACCAGGCGGATGAACTCGTCCTGGGCTGCCTCGAACTGTTCGGCGTAGGCGGCAGAGCGTTCTGGCATATGGATATTCTCCGGGCATGACCCTCTCCCGCGAGCAGGTGCGCCACGTCGCCATGCTGGCCCGACTCGGCCTCGAGGAGGGCGAGGAGGACTTCTACGCCCAGCAGCTGAGCGGGATCCTGGGCCACATCGACCGCCTGGCCCAGCTGGACACCGAGGACATCCCGCCCACGGCCCAGGTGGTCGAGGTGACCAATCCCCTGCGCGACGACGTGCCCGAGCCCGGGCTGACCCAGGCCGAGGCCCTGGCCAACGCCCCCGCCCAGGCCGACGGTTACTTCGTGGTCAAGGCGATACAGGAGGCCGAGCCATAGAGGGGACCGCCACCGAGCTGCACGAGCGTATGCGGCGGCGGGAGACGACTCCGTCCGAGGTCCTGGAGCGGCACCTGGCGGACATCGAGGCGCGGGACGGCGAGGTCCGCGCCTTCCTGCGCCTGGTGCCCAGGCTGGCCCGCGCCCAGGCTGCCGAGGCCGACGCTCGCTACGCGGCGGGCGCGCCGCTCGGCCCGCTCGACGGGATCCCGGTCGCGGTCAAGGACGTGCTCTGCGTGGACGGGGTGGAGACGACCGCCGGCTCCCGGATCCTAAAGGGCTTCCACCCGCCCTACGACGCCACCGCGATCGCCCGCCTGCGGGCGGCCGGGTCGGTCTTCCTGGGCATGACCAACTGCGACGAGTTCGCCATGGGCAGCTCCACCGAGAATTCGGGCTACCACCCCACCCACAACCCCTGGCGGCTGGACCGGGTGCCCGGCGGCTCCTCGGGCGGCAGCGCGGCGGCGGTGGCGGCCGGGATGGCGGTGATCGGGCTGGGCACGGACACCGGCGGTTCCATCCGGCAACCGGCGGCGCTGTGCGGCGTGGTCGGGGTGAAGCCGACGTATGGGCGGGTGAGCCGCTACGGGCTGATCGCCTTCGCCTCCAGCCTGGACCAGATCGGTCCCTTCACGCGCTCGGTGACGGATGCCGCCCAGGTGCTGCAGGTGATCGCGGGACACGATCCGCGCGACGCGACCAGCGGCGACCGGCCGATCGACATGCTGGCCGCGCTGGAGGCCGGGGTCGAGGGCCTGCGCATCGGAGTCGCCCGCGAGTACAGCGAGGTGGAGGGCATCGAGCCGGGCGTCCGGGGGCGAGTCGACGAGGCCCTGCTCAAGCTCGAGGCCGCGGGCGCCGAGCTGGTCGACGTGGCGCTGCCGCACACCGATTACGGGCTGGCCGCCTATTACATCGTGGCCCCCGCGGAGGCCTCGTCGAACCTGGCTCGGTTCGACGGGATCAAGTACGGAGCCAGCGACGCCAGCGCCGAAACCCTGCTGGAGACGTACCTGCGCACCCGGCGCCAGGGCTTTGGAGGCGAGGTCCGGCGCCGGATCATGCTCGGCACCTACGCGCTCTCCAGCGGCTACTACGACGCCTATTACCTGAAGGCCCAGAAGGTGCGCACCCTGGTGGCGCGCGACTTCGCGCAGGCCTTCGAGAGCTGCGACGTGATCGTCAGCGCCACCAGCCCCACCGTGGCCTTCGAGATCGGCGCCAAGACCGGCGACCCCCTCGCCATGTACCTCTGCGACGTGCTCACCCTGGGTGGGAACCTGGCCGGGCTGGCCGGTATCAGCCTGCCCTGCGGGATGGCGGACGGCCTGCCGGTGGGCCTCCAGGTGCTGGCCCCGCAGTGGCGCGAGGCGATGGCGCTGCGCGTCGCCCGCGCCTACGAGATGGCGAGCGGGATCACCGCCCAGGTGGCGCCGGCGTGATTGCCCACAACTGGGAGGCCGTGATCGGGATGGAGGTGCACGTGCAGCTCAACACGGCCTCCAAGATGTTCTGCTCCTGCTCGACCGACTACCTGGGCGCCCCGCCCAACTCCAACGTATGCCCGGTCTGCCTGGGCATGCCGGGGGTCCTGCCCGTCGCCAACCGGCTGGCCGTGGAGAAGGTCCTCAAGACGGCGCTCGCGCTCAACTGCGAGATCCCGGAGAAGTCCAAGTTCGACCGCAAGAACTATTTCTACCCCGACCTGCCCAAGGGCTACCAGATCAGCCAGTACGACCTTCCCCTGTCCCGCAGCGGGTGGATCGACATCGGCGGCCGCCGCGTGCGGATCACCCGCGCGCACCTGGAGGAGGACACCGGCAGCCTCAAGCACGCGGGCGACGCGCTGCACGCGGCGCAGGAGTCGCTGGTCGACCTCAACCGCAGCGGCATGCCGCTGATGGAGATCGTCTCCGAGCCAGACCTGCACTCCGCGGAGGAGGCTCGCGACTACGCCATTGCGCTGCGTCAACTGCTCCGCTACGTGGGCGCGTCGGAGGCGGACATGGAGAGGGGCCAGCTCCGCGTGGAGCCGAACATCTCAGTGCGGCCGCGCGGCGCCGAGGAGCTCGGCGTCAAGACCGAGCTCAAGAACCTGAACTCCTTTCGCGCCCTCCACCGCGGGGTCGAGTTCGAGATCCGACGCCAGGTCGAGCTGCTGACGTCGGGCGGGAAGGTGCTCCAGGAGACCCGCGGCTGGTCGGAGCCCGAGCAGCGCACCTTCAGCCAGCGCAGCAAGGAGTTCGCGCAGGACTACCGCTATTTCCCGGAGCCCGACCTGCCGCCGATCAGCATCGATCCCGGCTGGATCGACCGCCTCCGCGGCGAGCTGCCCGAGCTGCCGGGCCCGCGCCGGCTGCGCCTGATGGAGGCGCACGGCCTGTCCGAGCAGGACGCTCGCGAGCTGACGGCCGAGCGCGCCACGGCCGACTACTTCGAGGCCGTGGTGGCGGCCGGCGCCGAGGCCAAGCCGGCGGCCAACTGGGTGATCCAGGAGTCGCCTGCGGCCACCCCGGAGCAGCTGGCCTCGGTGATCCGCCTGGTGGCGGGCGGCACGATCAACCGCGACCAGGGCCGAGAGGTGCTGGCCGAGGCTGCCCGCACGGGTAGCCAGCCCGAGGCCATCGTGCGCGAGCGCGGCCTGGCCCAGCTCTCCGATGAAAGCGAGCTGGGCGCCATCGCGGATCGCGTGCTCGCGGAGAACCCGAAAGCCGTGGCCGACTACCGCGCCGGCAAGCGGGAGGCGATCGGGCCGCTGGTCGGCAAGGTCATCGCGGCCACCGAGCGTCGCGCCAACGCGCAGGTGGCCAGGCGCCTGCTCGAGGAGCGCCTGAACCCCCTCCCCGACGGGGAGGGGTAAGGGTGGGGGGCTACTGGCGCCGCCCGGCCTCCACGAGCTCCCGAGTCCGCGGCACGATCTCCCGCGCGAACTCCCGCAGCTGAGTCTCCGGCTCCTCGCCCTGGGCGGCCAGGAAGGTGTCCATACCGTGCTCCAGGGCCAGGTTCGCCAGCAGCTCGGGGCTGGGGCGGTCCATCACGTTGAGCACCCGGGTGATGGCGGCCGGGTCGCGCCCGGCCTCCTGGGCCGCCTCGTCGATTCTCTGGTTGCCGGCGTCCAGGTTATCGGGAGCGACGTAGCCCAGCGAGGGCACCCAACCGTCGGCCAGGCGGCCGACCAGCCCCAGGGCGCGGGGCTTGTAGACGCCCAGCCAGATGCCCATCGGGTGCGCGGGCTGCGGCCCGGGTCTAACCCCGGCGAGCTGATAGAACTCGCCCTTGAAGCGGGCCGCGGGCTGCTCGCTCCACATCAGGCGCACGACCTGGATCGCCTCCTCGAGGGCGCTGATCGACTCCCCAGGCGTCCGCCGCGGACCGTCCATGGCCGCGATCGCGTCCCAGAATCCGCCCGCGCCCAGGCCCAGCTCGAACCGGCCCCCGCTGAGCTGGTCGAGAGTGGCCGCGGCCTTGGCCAGCATGGCCGGCGGCCGCAGGGGCAGGCAGGCGACGTCCGGGAAGATCGCTATCCGCTGAGTGCGCATCGCGATCGCGGTCAGCAGCGTCCAGGTGTCGTGGAAGCGGCGCTGGTAGGGGTGGTCCTGGACGCCGACGTAGTCGAGCCCGAGCTCGTCCGCCAGCTGGGCGAGCTCCAGCGGCCGCGTGGGGTGCGCCTCCGGCGTCAGGAAATAGCCAAACCGAAGGGGCCGCCCGTAGTCGCTCATCTCCTCGACCAAGGTAAGTTCGCGGTCAGAGTGTTGATTCCCGACGGCCACGTCCACACCGAGTGGTCGTGGGACGCGCCGCGCGGCGACATGGAGGAGAGCTGCCGGCAGGCCCTGGCCGTCGGCCTGCCCTCGATCGCCTTCACCGACCACGCCGACTTCACCGAGTACGTGCGCGCACGCGACGGGCTGCTCGACATCCGGGGCTACCTGGACTGCCTGGAGCGCTGCCGCACCGCCTTTCCGGGGCTCCGCATCCTGAGCGGCGTCGAGCTGGGCGAGCCGCACCGGTACAGCGCCGAAGCAGCGGCGATCCTGGCCGCCGGTCCTCTGGACCGGGTACTCGGCTCGGTCCACTGCCTGCCCTGGCAGGGCCAGCTGGTGGACGCCTCCACGCCCGGCCTGCTCACCCCCGAGCACGCCGCCCACCAGTTCCGGTCCTACCTGCGGGAGACCGAGTCCCTGCTGGAGAGCAGCCAGCCCTTCGAGGTCCTGGCGCACCTCGACTACCCCAAGCGCTACTGGCCCGTCGGCGTGCCGTATGCGCCGGCCGACTTCGAGGAAGAGCTGCGGGGCGTGCTGCGGGCGGCGGCCCGGCGGGGCAGCGTGCTCGAGGTCAACAGCACCCGCGGCGGCGACCCCGCGCGCTATTTGGTGCCGGGGCCCGAGATCCTGCTCTGGTGGCGCCAGGAGGGTGGGCGGGCGGTGTCCTTCGGCAGCGACGCGCACGACCCCTCTAAGATCGCCACCGGTTTCGAGGTCGCCGCCCAGGCCGTGGAGGCCGCTGGCTTCCGGCCCCAGGACGACCCCGCGGGGTTCTGGTTGCGATGATCCTCCGCACCGACAACCCGGCCCACGGCGGAGCCGTGTTCGCCCAGGACGAGGGCCGCCCGGTGCTCGTGTACTACGCGCTTCCAGGCGAGCTGGTCGAGGCCGAGCCGCGTGGCCGCCAGGGCGGCGTGGTCTTCGCGCGAGCGGAGCGAGTCCTGGAGCCGGACGCCGGCCGGATAGACGCGCGCTGCCCGCATTTCGGCCAGTGCGGCGGCTGCCAGTGGCAGCACGCGCGCTACGAGCTGCAGCTGGAGATCAAGCGCCGCGTGGTCGCCGAGGCCTGGCGCAAGGCGGGCCTGCGACTGCCGCCCGAGACGGTCGTGCAGGGGATGGACGACCCCTGGCGCTACCGCATCCGGGGCGAGTTCGAGGCGAGCTACGGGGCGGACGGGCCCAGGTTCGGCTTCCACAGGCTGCGCTCTCACGCGCTGATCCCGATCTCGACCTGCCCGATCCACGACGAGCGCATTGAGCGCGCCATGCTGGCCTTTGGCCAGGCCGCGCGCGAGCACTCGGTGGGCGGCCTCCAGAACCTGCTGCTCACCGTGGAGCCGCAGGGCCAGGGCCTGCTCTGGACCGCCCGCTTCCGCGGCGCGCCGCGGCGGCGCCTGCCCGACGCGGTGATCGCGCGGGTCGCCGAGCTGGTGCCCGACCTGGTGCTGCTGGACGACTCCATGACCCTGGAGGTGGCGGGGCTGACCTTCAGGGTCCGCAACGACACCTTCGTGCAGACCAACCAGCGCCAGGTGCCGGTCCTGTACCGCGCCGCGCTGGAGATGCTGGACCCGGCGCCGGGCGATCGCCTGCTCGACCTTTTCGCCGGCGTGGGCACGATCGGCCTCTCGGCGGCCGCCCGCGTGGATTCGGTGACCGCGGTCGAGGAGAACCCCAGGGCCGTGCAGCTCGGCCGCCTGGCCGCCCGTATCAACGGGATCGGGAACGCGGTCTTCCTGGCCGGCCGCGTCGAGGACGCCTTGCGCGGGGTGCGCGCCGGCGAGCACACCGCCGCCCTGCTCGACCCGCCGCGCGCGGGCTGCGACCCGCGCGCGATCGCCGAGCTCCTCAGGCTGCAGCCGGGCCGGATCGTCTACGTGTCCTGCGAGCCGCCGACCCACGCGCGGGACCTTGCCCTGCTGGTGCAGGGCGGCTACCGCGTGCGCCGGGCCGCGATCGTGGACATGTTCCCGCAGACCTACCACATCGAGTCGGTGGCCCTATTGGAGCGTTAGACGGGGAGGCGCATTCTCCGGGTAATACGGGTATCCAATTGGCCTCGGGAGGCGCATTACCCGGGCAATGCGGGTATCCATCGCCTGGGGAGGCGCATTACCCGGGAAATGCCGCGGTGCGGCGATGCGCGCAGCGAGCGCTAGATCTTGTACTGGATGCGCTCGACCCGCTCCGTGATGGGGGCCACCAGGTCGCGCCGGATCCGGTTGTGCTCGGCGTCCTCGTCGTAGATCCGGTAGGCGGCCTCGTCCTCGAGGTCGACCACGATCACGAAGTCCATGTTGCCCTCGCGCAGCCCGGCATCGGTGCCCGTCGAGATGTTGATCAGGCCTGGGATCTGCAGGCCCTGGAGCTCGTTGACCAGGCGCTCGACGTTCTCGGGCGAGGTCCCGGCCTTGAGCTTGATCAGGACGACGTTGCGGATCACCGGCCGGCCAGCTCGCGCACGAACTCGCAGAGGCGGCTGATCCCCTCGCGGAGGTCCTGGTCGGAGCTGGCCAGGCTGATCCGGACCGCCTTGCCGGCCACGCTCCCGAAGGCCGTCCCCGGCGCCACCCCGACCTGCCGCTCGCGCAGCAGCCGCAGGGCGAACTCACGGGCGCCGAGGCCGCTGGGCGAGACGTCGGCCATCACGTAGAAGGCGCCGTGCGGCTCGGACACCAGCAGCCCGGCCTCCCTTAGCAGGTCGACGGAGAGGTCGCGCCGGCGCCGGTAGGCGGCCACCATCTCGGCGACGCAGTCCTGGGGCCCGTTGAGCGCTGCCTCGCCGGCCTTCTGAGTGATCGCTGAGACGCAGGAGGAGCTCGACTCCAGGAATTTCACGATGCCGTCGATCACCTCGGGCGAAGCCACCGCATAGCCCAGCCGCCAGCCGGTCATGGCGTAGCTCTTGGAGAAGGTGAAGACCGAGATCACGCGGCCGTCGGGAAGGTGGTTGGCCATGCTCGGAGCGACGCTGCGGCCGTCGAGCATGATCTGGTCGTAGCACTCGTCCGAGATCAGCCAGAGGTTGCGGCGGCGGGCGATCTCAGCGATCCGCGCCAGCGTCTCCGCGCTGTAGACGGCGCCGGTCGGGTTGTTGGGGCTGTTGACGAGCAGGACCTTGGTGCGCGGCGTGACCAGGCGCTCCAGGGCGTCCAGGTCGGGCTGGAACTCCAGCTCCGGCGGGCACGGGTAGCGGACCTCTCGGCCGTGCGCCCAGGCCACCATGATCGAGGTGTTGGGCCAGCCGGGGTCCGGTGTCAGCACCTCGTCGCCGGCCTCGACCAGGGTCGCGACGGTGGCCGCGATCACGCCCACCCCGCCCGGGCCGCAGGCGATCTGGCTGGGCGGCACGGAGATCCCGTTGACGCGCTCCAGCTTGCGGGCGAGGGCCTCCCGCAGCGTCGGGATGCCGGCGGTCGGGGTGTAGAACGTGAAGCCGGCGTCGATGGCTGCCTTGGCCGCCTCGGCCACGTGCGCGGGGGTGCGGAAGTCGGGCTGGCCGGCCTCCAGGCGGATCGCGCCCGGCATCTCGAAGGCCACGTTCGCGATCTCGCGGATCCCGCTGTGGTGGGCTTCCAGGAGCGCGGACGACAGCGGCGGCAGCGAGGTCGTGGCCATGGCCACTGAAGTTTATCGGCCGGCCTAATCGCCCACCTGGACGGTGGCGCCCAGCTGCGCCCAGGCGTAGAGCTTGACCAACTGGCCGTCCTGCACGTGCACGCAGCCGTGGCTGGCATAGGGCCCGTACTCGGAGCCCGGGCCGTAGCTGTCGTCAGGCTGCCAGTCGGCGTTGTGGATGAACGTCCCGTCGCCGACGAACTCCATCGCGTACTGGACCCAGGTGGGCGGGTAGTGGAAGGGCGAGCCCTCGGGCCAGGGCGAGATCATGTGGTACCAGGGCGTCTTGTAGAAGATCCGGAAAGTGCCACGGTCGGTGGGGAGGGCCGGCCTTCCGGTGGTGACCGGCATCGCCAGCACCGGACAGCCGCTCTGGTATGCGACCAGCTGCTGAGTGGCGAGGTGGATCCAGATGTACTGCCCGGCGCCGCCGCCTGGCAGGCAGGGCGGCAGGGGCGCGCTTTGGGTACGGTTGATGATGCCGTTCAGGGCATCGGTCGCCGACTGTGCCTTGTCGGTCGCGAAGTGGAGCTCGTCGTCGGTGCGCGCCGCCGCCGCGGCCGTCTTGGCATCGGCGACCTGCTGGACCAGGGTGTCGGGAACCCCCACCGTCTGGGCGGCGGCCATCAGGTCGTCCAGGCCCGCGGCCAGGTCCAGCACGTGGGCTTTGGCGTCGGCGCGGCCGTTGATGAGGTCCGCCGCGGCTCGCAGGTCCCCGACCAGGCTGTCGTGCTGCTCGATCTGGGCGTCCACCTCGAGCCCCAGGTAGGTCAGGAACCGCGCCTGCATCTGCGCGACGGGGTCTGGCACCACGCCTGCGGCGCCCGCGCGCGCAGCCGCCTGGTCGACCGCCCCGCTCAGCCCGACGACGTCTTTGGGCTGGCCGTCCTGCTCACCGCCCGCCTGCTGGTCCAGGAACCCACGGGCCAGCTCGGCCGCCGCCGCCTCCTGCGTCCAGAGCAGGGTCAGGTGGCCGAAGGCGGCGGCGTCGGGGGCGGCGGCGAACTGGGCGAGGTAGGGCGCCCAGTCGCTGCCGCCGCGGGCTCCCTCGAGGCGGGTCAGCGCCTGCCAGGCGTCGCGGCTGGCCCCATCACGCGCCACCCGAGCGGCGGCCGCGCGGTCAGAGGCGACCGGCGCCGGGCCGCAGGCCGACGCCAAAGCCAGCAGCACCGCCGCGATCGCCACCCAGCGCGGGCCTGTCCCTCCCATTCCCGCTGGCATGTTGCCATGGAAACGGCCGGGCTGAGGCCCGGTTACGGCGCATTTGTTGGCTGGTTTAAGCTACCGACCCGGGGTCCCGCCAACCCGCTCCCGATGATGCCGCGCGCCCCAGAAAACTTCGTCCACCTCCACAACCACACCGAGTTCTCGCTGCTCGACGGCGCCAGCCGGATCAAGGCCATGGTGGCCCGGGCCGCCGAGCTCGAGATGCCCGCGCTCGCGCTCACCGACCACGGCGTGATGTACGGGGCGGTCCCCTTCTACAAGGAATGCCGGCTGGCCGGAGTCAAGCCCATCCTGGGCTGCGAGGTCTACGTCGCCCCCCGCTCTCGCCACAGCAAGGAGGGCCGCGCCGACCGCGACCCCTACCACCTGACGCTGCTGGCCGCCGACCGCGAGGGCTACCTAAACCTCATGAAGCTGTGCTCGGCGGGGCAGATGGAGGGCCTCTACTACAAGCCCCGGATCGACCGCGAGATCATCGCCCAGCACTCGGCCGGGATCATCGCGCTCTCCGGCTGCCTGGGCGGCGAGGTGGCCGGCAAGATCACGGGCAGCGACCTCGAGGGCGCCCGCGAGGCGGTCGCCGCCTACCGCGACATCTTCACGGCCGAGCGCTACCTGCTCGAGGTTCAGCGGCACGGGGTGGAGGGCCAGGAGAAGGTCAACGCCGCCCTCCAGGGCTTCGCCGCCGAGTTCAAGCTGCGCCTCTGCGCCACCAACGACCTCCACTACGTGCACCAGCACGATGCCGAGGCCCACGATGTCCTGCTCTGCCTGCAGACCGGCGCCCGGCACGACGACCCCCGCCGCTGGCGGTTCGAGTCGCAGGACTTCTTCCTGAAGTCCGCCGCCGAGATGGGGGAGGCGTTCACCGACCTGCCGGAGGCGCTGGCCGCCACCCTCGACGTGGCCAGCCTGGTCGACCTCCAGATCGACCTCGGGGTCACCCAGCTGCCTCCCTTCGACTGCCCGGAGGGCCTGACGCCGGAGCAGTACCTGCGGCGCCTGGCGGAGAAGGGCCTGCGCTGGCGCTACGGCGCGGACCCGCCGACCGAGGCGCGCACGCGCATGGACACCGAGCTGGAGGTGATCGCGGCCACCGGCTACGCCTCCTACTTCCTGATCGTCTGGGACTTCTACAACTTCGCTCGCGAGCACGCGATCGTGACCGGCCCCGGGCGCGGCTCCGCCGCCGGCTCCCTGGTCTCCTACTGCCTCGGCATCACCGGCGTCGACCCCATCCAGCACGGCCTGATCTTCGAACGCTTCCTCAACAAGGACCGGGTGTCGATGCCGGACATCGACTGCGACTTCTCGGTGGAGGGGCGCGAGCGCGTCATCCGCTACGTCACCGACAAGTACGGATCGGACCGGGTGGCGCAGATCATCACCTTCACGACCATGGCCTCCAAGGCCGCGATCCGGGACGTGGGCCGGGTGCTGGACGTTCCACTCAAGGAGTGCGACCGGCTGGCCAAGCTGGTGCCCGTTCACCAGGGCCGCTCGAAATCTCTGTCCGACGCCATCAAGGAGGTCCCGGAGTTCCGCGCGGCCTACGAGGCGGCGCCCATCCAGGCCGCCGACGGCCGGCGCGTCAGCCTCAAGCAGCTGATCGACGTCGCGCGTTCCCTGGAGGGCGTCTCACGCAACGTCTCGGTGCATGCCGCGGGGGTGGTGATCGCCCCCCAACCGCTGGTCCACTTCACACCCCTGCAGTACGGGCCCCGGTCCGCCACCGCGGACGGCGATCAGCGTCAGGTGATCACCCAGTACGACATGAACGCGGTCCAGGAGGTCGGCCTCCTGAAGATGGACTTCCTGGGCCTGCAGAACCTCGACATCATGTCGACCTGCCTGCGCCTGATCGAGGAGAACCAGGGCACCGTGCTGACGCTGGAAGCGATCCCGGCGGACGACCCGAAGACGTACGAGCTGATCAGCCACGCCGACACCCATGGCGTGTTCCAGCTCGAGGGTTCGGGCATGCGCCGGATGCTCGAGGAGATGAAGCCGCACTCCTTCGAGGACATCACGGCGGCGATCGCGCTCTTCCGCCCGGGCCCGATGCAGTTCATCCCCTCCTACCTCGCGCGCAAGACCGGCCGCGAGCGCATCGAGCACCTGCACCCGCTCCTGGAGCAGGTGCTGGGCGACACCTACGGCGTGCTGATCTACCAGGAGCAGGTGATGAACCTGGCGCGCGTGCTGGCCGGCTTCACGCTCTCCGAGGCCGACATCCTGCGCGCCGCCATGGGCAAGAAGGACAAGGCCAAGATGGCGCTGCAGCGCACCAAGTTCATCGCCGGCTGCGCCGCCAACAACATCTCCGAGCCCACCGCCGTGCAGATCTTCGAGGTGGTGGCCAAGTTCGCCGAGTACGCCTTCAACCGCGCGCACTCCGCGGCCTACGCGGTGATCAGCTACCGCACCGGGTATCTCAAGGCCAATTACCCGCTCGAGTACATGACCTCACTCCTGCGTCACTACTCGGGCAACTCGGACGACGTGGCCGCCAGCATCGTCGACTGCAAGGCGCGCGCCATCGAGGTGCTGCCGCCGGACGTGAACCTCTCGCGCTCCGACTTCACGATCGACGGGCCGGGGCGCATCCGCTTCGGTCTGGCGGCGGTCAAGAACGTGGGCGCCAAGGCCGTCGACCTGATCTGCGCCGACCGTGACGAGCACGGCGAGTTCACGTCGCTGCAGGACCTGTGCGAGCGCGTGGGCGGCCTCCAGGAGGTCAACCGGCGGGTGCTGGAGTCGCTGGTGCGCAGCGGCGCCTGCGACGCCCTCGGCGAGCGCAACCAGATGCTCGCGGTGCTCGACGACGCCATGCGGGTGGCGGAGCAGGCACGTCGGGACCGGGAGTCGGGGCAGACCTCGCTGTTCGAGCTGGGGGCGGCCGAGGACACCACCATCCAGTACCGCGCGGACAACGTGCTGCCGATGAGCGACGAGGAGAAGCTGCGGGGCGAGAAGGAGCTGCTCGGCCTCTACCTCAGCGACCATCCCCTGAACCGGATCACCGGCGAGCTGGCCAAGCTCACCGACGCCCGGTCCCTGGACATCACCGCCGACCTGGCCGGCAACGAGGTCCGCGTGGGCGGCATCGTGCGCGACCTGCGCCGGGTCGTGACCCGCAAGGGCCAGATCATGGCCTATGCCGAGCTCGAAGACCTGACCGGCCGGATGGACGTGATCCTCTTCCCGGCCGCCTACGAGCTGTACCGGCGGCTGTTCGAGGCCGACCGCCCGCTCGTGATCCAGGGCAAGGTCGACGCCCGCTCCTCGTCGGGCCGGGCCTACGGCAGCGGCGGCACGCCGGCGCCTGTCGACGACGAGCACGGCCCCGAGGTGGAGGAGCCGGCGGAGCAGGCTTCGATCGTGGTCGATTTCGCCTGGGCCTGGGACGACCCCGAGTGCGTGCCGGTCGAGCGCCGGCAGGTGCTGCACGTCGACGTGCCCGTCGGGGAGGCGGACGCGGTCGAACGGCTGACCGCGCTGCTGGCCCGCCACCCCGGCGAGGACGAGGTCTTTCTGCACTTCCAGGTCGAGGGGAGCGACGTCACCGTGAAGGCCGGGGATCGGTACCATGTCGCGGCCGGGCCCGCCCTTGCCGCCGAGGTCGACACGCTCTTCGGCCGCGAGGTGGCGCGCCTGGTGGCGGTGCGCCCCCGGGCCGTGGGCACCGAGCAACCGCGCTGGAAGCAGAACGGGAATGGGAACGGGCAGCGCAATGGAGGGTCGTGACGCCGGCGCCTCGCGCGAGGGGCGTTACATCGTGGTCAAGGCCCTGGAGGATGGGGTCACCATCATGGGTTTGACGCGCGGCCGCGACACCCGCTCGCACCACTCCGAGAAGCTGGACCGCGGTGAGGTCCTGGTGGCGCAGTTCACCGACCTCACCGCGGCCATCAAGGTCCGCGGCCGAGCCGAGATCCTGACCGACGTGGGGCGCCTGGAGAGCGGATCTAGCGCCTAGCGGCGCGGCCGCATAGACTCCCCTCGCTGGCCGGCCGCGGGGCGGGCCCTTGAAGGGGGACATGCATATGCGGGTGCGCATCCTTGCGTTGTTGGGCGCCGCCGCCCTGGTGCTGCTGGGAGCGGTGCCGGCTGCTGCCAGTGCGGACGAGTCGGGGGGAGGCAGCTATCTGGCCCTGGGCGACTCCGTTCCCTTCGGCTTCAGCCCGCTGCTCAATCCCAAGCACGCCAGCGTCTTCGTCGGCTATCCCGAAATGGTGGCGGAAGCACTGGAGCTGCACGACGTCGACGCCACCTGCCCCGGTGAGGCGACCGGCGGCTTCCTGTCGCTGACCGGCATCGACAACGTCTGCCGCTTTTACCGGTTCGTGGCCGACAACCCTCTTCACGTCGAGTACCAGGGCAGCCAGATGGACTTCGCCCTGCGCTACCTGCGCGGGCACCCCAACACGCGGCTGGTCACGCTCACGCTGGGCGCCAACGACTTCTTCCGCTGGCAGCACGACTGCGTCCAACCGATGCCCCCGCCGGCGGTCAACACCTGTGCGCCCGATCCCGCCACCAGCTTCGGCGTGATGCTGGCGACCATGCAGGCCAACCTCACCACCATCTTCGACAAGATCCGTGGCACCGGCTACAGCGGCCTGATCGTGGGCATGACGTACTACTCGCTGACCTACCCCGACACCAGCGGCGCCGCGATTCTCAACGGCCCCATGCAGGCGGCCCTCAAGGCGCCCGGCGTGGCCGGGCACGAGGCTTCGGGGGTGGAGGCCTGGCGGGCCACGGCTATGGCCGTACCGCCTCCTGACACCGGCTCCTCCTGCATGGCAGGACTGCTGATCCGGCTCGCGCCAGGGCCCAAAGGGTGTGACGTGCACCCGACACCGCTCGGCCGCGACCTGCTGGCGGCCAAGGTGCTGGAGACCATCGCCGCCACCTGCGGTGCCACCGACGCCCGGGAGTGCGTGGAGATGAACCACTAGAACTTCGATCAGCGCCCCCCTCCGCTCGGCGGAGGGGGGCGCTCGAGCCGCGGACCTGTCCTTGTCTGGCCGCTCTCCTATTCGAGGTTGCGCGCGTCGAACGGGCGCAGGAAGGACGTGGGCATGAAGGTCAGGAACGCGGGCGCCATCGGGAAGGGGGGCTCTGTCGGGCTCAAGAGGACGTTGAACCCCGGGCCCAGGCTGGCCGCGGCCGTGTTCATGGTGGCCGGGTTCGTCGTGTCCTGCCAGCGCCCGGTGTCGATCCGATTGACGAGCGTCTGGAAGGCGCTGACGGTCTCGGCCGGAGTGAACGAGCAGTGGCCGGCGCGGTGGACGAACGTCTGCCGGAGCAGGCTTTCATTGCCCTCGGAGCGCACCACGCTGGCGTAGGCCTGCTCGTCCTGGTTGAGGACCAGCCCGTCACCGGTCGTGTGCAGGGTGAGCACGGGCTGCCGGATGTCGCCGTTGTAGACGATGTACTTCTCCAGGTAGGCGAGCGCATTGGGGTCGGCGCTGATCCGCTGCGCGTCCGCCAGCCGGTCGAGGTCGGCCTGGAGGCTCAGGCCGGCGGCGCTGTAGAGGGCGATCACCTCGTCCCTGTTGATCGAGCGAGCGAGCTGGCGCTGGTAGTCGACCCCGGTATTCCAGGACGGGTTGCCGCCGGCCCGCGCCTCCAGCTCTGCCCGCAGCGCGAACAGGAACGGGAAGTCGGTCTTGGCGTCCCACAGGAACTGGTTCTGCTCACGGGCGGCGTAGTCGGTGGCGGCCGGTTCCTGGCTCTTCGGGTTGAACCAGCCGGGGGTATCACCGACCGCCGCCGCCAGGGCGAGCCGAGCCTGCCCCTGCGGGGTCGCCTGCTCGGCGGCGAGCACGCCCTCTGCGAGCGCAAAGTTGCTCCCCGGCCCGAAGCCGGTGTTGGTGATGTTCACCAGCTGGAGGCCGGCCGCGAACGATTCGGAGGCCAGCGTCTTGAGCACGAATTCCGCATCCAGGCCCTGGTTCCAGACGCCCGGGCCGCCGGCCACCACTCCGCACATGGGCAGCGCGCCCGCGAAGCGGTCCGGGTTGAGCTGGATCAGGCCCGCGGTGATCATCCCGCCCAGGGAGTGGCCCCACGCGATCGTGCGCTTGGGGGTGACATACGTGGCGTCGAAGTGATCGAGGAGCGCGATCTGGTCGTGGAAGGCCTGCTGCAGCGCCCAGCCATTGCTGCTGTACGACGAGCCCGCCAGGGCATATCCGTTGGCCAAGAGCCAGGCCCCGGTGACCGGGTCGCCCGCGTCCTGGGCCGTCATCGGGGTGCCGGGGACTCGATAGCCGTGGCTGTATAGCACGAGAGTCCCGTTCCAGCCGTTCGGGATTTCGATCACGAAGTTCGCCCCGTCGATGGTGCCGGTCTCTTTGACGCCGCCACCGCCGGCATAAGCCGCCGTGGGGCTGGCCAGCCCCGCCACCACCACCATCAGCGCGCCCAGGACCGCGATGCGCAAACGCGTCATTTCTTCCCCTCCGAAAACCCCCGTCCGGCTGGCGCCGGCGATAGCGCCCGCATCCTACCCCCGGGCGGGGGCGCGAGGCCAGCACGCCGTTCAGCTGGTCAGCTGGCGGTTGAGCAGGCGCACCGCGATCGGCGCCAGCACCAGCGTCACGGCGGCGATGTAGGCGGCGTCGACCAGGAGCCCCCAGGAGAGGGCGCCGTAGTTGAGAGCCCGGGCCAGCGTCACGACGTGGTAGAGCGGCGTGACCCAGATCAACGCCTGCAGGTATCCCGGCAGGCGGTCGACGGGGAAGAACGCCCCGGAGAAGAAGAACATCGGCGACACCACCAGCTCCGTGTAATAGAAGAGGTGATGGAACGACCGCTTGCACAGGATCGCCCAGGCCATGGCGGGGGCGGAGAAGAGCGGTCCCACCGAGGCCAGCACCAGCGGCAGCAGCAGCGCCCACCAGGAGTGGAAGAGCCCCAGCAGCGCCATCACGAGCATGAAAACGCCCCCGTACATGACGGCGCGCGTCGACTCCCAGGCGAAGTTTCCCAGCACCACCTCGCGGGGTGAGACGGGGGTGGTGGCGACCGCGTCGTACACGCCCCACTCGTGGGCCTTGATCCAGGACCCGAACATGGCGTCGAACGTGACCACGTTCATGGCCGTGATCGCCAGCAGGCCGGGCCCCACGAAGGCCAGGTAGTTGCCCGGACGTCCGAGATACACGTAGGACCCCAGCGCCAGCCCGAAGGCCAGCAGCCACATCAGGGGCTGGCCGAAGTTGAGCAGGATCGAGGTCCGGTAGAGGTGGCGCCAGACGACGGCCTCCCGCTTCCAAATGCTCGCGCTGCGCCGCAGGGTCGCCACCGCCATTCGTCAGCCCTCCTGCAGCTCGCGCCCGGTGAGATGGATGAAAACGTCCTCCAGGGTGGCCGGCCGCACCACGATGGCCTCAGGTGGGACCCTGCCCCCGAGCCCGGCCAGGGCGGCGGCCGGGTCGTCGGTGAAGACCAGCAGGCGATCGCCGTGGCGATCCACGCGGCGGACCGGGGTGAGCCCCAGGGCCGGCTCCTCGGCGGCACTCGGCCACCGCACCTCCACCACCTGCTCACCCGCATGGCGGCGGATCAGGTCGCGCGGCGTCCCCCTCTCCACGACGCGGCCGCCGTCCATCACCATCAGGCGATCGCAGAGCCGCGAGGCCTCCTCCATGTAGTGGGTGGTCAGCACGATCGTGACGCCCCGCTCCCGGAGCTCGCTCAGCCGCTGCCAGACCACCAGCCGGGCCTGGGGGTCGAGGCCGGTGGTCGGCTCGTCCAGGATCATCAGCTCCGGCTCGTTGACCAGGCCGCGCGCGATCAGGAGCCGGCGCTGCATGCCGCCCGACAGCTCGCGCACCTGGGCCTTCTCGCGCCCTTCCAGCTCCATGAACGCCAGCAGCTCGGCCGCCCGCTGCCGCATCGCGCTGCCACCCAGGCCGAAGTAGCCGGCGTGGATGAGGATGTTCTCGAGCACGGTCAGGTCCCGGTCGAGGTTGTTCTCCTGGGTGACGACCCCGATCCGGGAGCGGATCTCGCGAGTCTGGCGGTCGGGGTCCAGGCCGAGCACGTGGAGGTGGCCGGCGGTTCGCCGCAGCCGCCCGAAGAGCATCCGCATGGTGGTCGTCTTGCCGGCGCCGTTGGGACCGAGGAAGCCGAAGCACTCGCGATCCTCGATCTGGAAGTCGATGCCGTCGACCGCGCGTCGTGCGGCGAACGTCTTGACGAGGCCACGAGCCTCAGAAGCGAGGGGCAAGCTGCTCTACTCCAGTTGAATGGCGCACGCAGGTGCGTGCGAGGGCCGAGAAAGGCGATTCGGCGAGACCTATTCGACCAGCAGCATTACCGTTCGCTGATGATAGCCCGCTCGGCGAATCAGTAAGGTTGGCGTTACCGCGGGAGCGTAACCGCCGTTTCCGTGCGTTGAAGGAGACATGAGGATCCCGCGCGCGCTGGCACCCCTCTTTGCCGTCGCCGCGAGCCTGCTCGCCTTCGCCCCTGTCCAGGCCGCTGCCGCCGACGTACCGGTGACCCTCACGCTGGCGCAGCGCTGGGAGACCCCGGCGCCCCAATCCACCTGGACCCCATACGTGGCGACTGTCCGCAACGACGGTGCCGCAGATTTCAGCGGCGAGATCTACATGACTCCCATCGACAGCCGGAACAGCGTGCCGGTGCGCGGCCTCTACCCGGACTACCGGGCCCAGGTCACGGTCCCCAAGGGCGGCACCCGGAGCGTGACCTTCTACGTCTTCCAGCCACCGGCCGGCTACCAGGCCGAGCTCCGCGACAGCACCGGCCGCACGGTGGTCAGCGGCGTTGCCACCCAGGGCATCAGCTCCGGTTTCGCGGTCGGGGTGCTCAGCGACCAGCCCCAGGGCGACCAGCGGATCCAGGCCCTGCGCCCGATGCCGGACAACACCGTCAAGTTCTCGCGCTTCGCGTCGGCCCAGGCCTTCCCGACCAATGCCGCCTTCCTGAGCGGGCTGCAGGCGATCGTGATCGACGACTTCGACACCAACTCCCTGAGCGAGGCCCAGGCCCGCGCCCTGCGCGACTTCGTCGGCCTGGGCGGCGGCCTGGTGGTGGCCACGGGCAGCTCCTGGCGGCGAACCCTGCTCCCGTTGGGCGACTTCGGGCCCTTCAAGCCGGCCGCCACCGATCAAGCCTCGATCCGGCCCCTGGGCGACCTCGTCGGCAACCCGGTGGACCTGCTGGTGCCGGTCGTGACCGGGACCGTGACCCACGGCTCCGTGGTGGTGGGAGCGCCCGGTGGCAAGCCGCTGGTGGTGGAGGGCGAGTACGGGGCGGGCCTGATCGTGGAGATGCTCTTCGACCCCCTCGCCGAGCCGTTGAGCAGCACCTCCGACGGCATGGCCAGCCTGGCCTGGACGCTGGCCATGGACCGCGCGCTGCTCACCCAGGCCAGTGCTTCCCGGGGCAAGCAGTTCATTGGAGCGCCGGTCAACGGGCCCGGCGTCCCGCCCGCCCAGGGGGCGTTCGCGACACCTGAGGACCTCTACTCGGTCCTCGGCAGCACCCCGGCCGGCTCGGTACCGCCGGTCGGGCTGATCGGCGGCCTCCTGGTGCTGTACGTGCTGCTGGCGGGGCCCGTCAACTACGCGGCCCTGAAGGGCATGCGCAGGCGCGAGCTGATGTGGGTCACGGTGCCGGCGGTGGCTGTCGCCTTCACGGCGACCGCCTACCTGGCCGGGCTCGGCCAGCGGGGGGTCAACTTCCTGGACAGCGAGGTCCAGGTGGTGCGGGTGGCGCCCGACGGTGCGCTCCAGGTCCAGGCCTACCACGGCATCTTCACGCCCCGCCGCGGCGACTTCACCGTCACCCTGCCCGCCAACACGATGGCCTCCACCGCCTTCAGCACGACCAGCGGCGCCGGTGGCAGTGGCGAGACCGCGGTCGTGGACAGCGGCAGCCGGCCTCGGGTGGTGATGCAGAACAGCGCCTACGACAGCATGCGAACCCTCCAGACGCTGACTGTCTCCCGCGCTCCCACGCAACCCGCGGCGAGCCTGGAGGCGCACCTGCGCCTGGTCAACGGCCGCATCGTCGGCACCCTCCGCAACACCGGCGACCGGCCCCTCCAACAGGTGATGCTGGTGAGCGGGACGGGTCAGCAGTCGACCCTGACAGCCGACATCGGGCCGCACGCCGCCGCGGCCGTGGACGCCGCACTGGACGCCGCCAACCAGCGCCCCTACGACCCCACCACCGGAGCCACCGGCAGCGATTTCCGCCGGGCCTCCCTGCTCCGGATCGCCATCGGCCAGGGCGTGGATGGCCGCCAGGGCGTCTTCAACCTGGTCGCGCTCACGGAGTCGTCAGGCACCCTCGACGTCGATGGCACCCGGCCCTCGCGCAGCAGCGTGGCGGCGATCATCCAGCCGGTGAGCCTGGAGTCGGCCGATTCCCTCTCGGGGATTGCGCTCCGACCCGAGCTGGTGGCCCAGACCGACTCCATCCCGTTCCACTACGACGTGTACGACCTCAAAGTGCCCCCGGGCTACAGCGGGCCGGTCAAGCTGCAGTACGTCGCCTACCCAGCCGTGGGCACCTCGTCGGTCGCGTTCCAGCCCCCGGTCAAGTCCATGGAGATCTACGACTGGACCGCCGACAGCTGGCGGGCGCTGGCCCCGGCGGCAGCCGGCCAGCCGCAGCGGCCGCTGAGCATCGACCTGCACCCAGGCGAGACCGCGGGCGGCGTCATCCGGGTCCGGGCACAGGAGCAGACCACGGGCGTGGTCAACTCCGCCCTGCAGCTGGTCGGCTCATGATCGCGATAGACGGCTTGCGCAAGCGGTTCGGGCGCCAGCTGGCCCTGGACGGCGTCACCTTCACCGTGCCCAGGGGCGAGATCTTCGGCTTCGTGGGCCCCAACGGAGCGGGCAAGACCACGACCATCCGCATCCTCGCCACTCTGGCGCCGGCGGATTCGGGCACGGCCACGATCGGCGGCGTCCCGGTCGGCGACGACCCGGGCGCGGTCCGCGAGCTGGTCGGCTACATGCCCGACTTTTTCGGCGTCTACGACCGCCTCACGGCGGTCGAGTACCTGGAGTTCTATGCGGCCTGCCACGGCGTGGACCGCAGCCGGCGGCGGCGGGTCGCGCTCGAGCTGCTGGAGCTGGTCGACCTGGGCGATCGCCGCGAGACCCAGGTCGACACACTCTCCCGGGGCATGAAGCAGCGGCTCTGCCTGGCCCGGGCGCTGGTCCACGACCCGCGGGTTTTGCTGCTCGACGAGCCCGCGTCCGGGCTCGACCCCCGCGCCCGGGTCGAGATGCGGGAGCTGGTGCGGGAGCTGCGCCGGATGGGGAAGACGATCCTGGTCTCCAGCCACATCCTCCCCGAGCTCGAGGAGCTGTGCACCTGGGTCGGCTTCATCGATCGGGGCCAGATGGTCGCCGTGGGCCCCATGGACCAGGTGCGAGACCGCGTGGTGGCCGGCCGGCGGCTCAGGATAGACCTGGTGGATGCCGAGGAAGGGGCGATGCGAAGCGCCGAGGAGATGCTCGCCGAGCACCCGGGCGTGCTGGCCGTGGACCTGCTCGGCGACCACATCGAGATCACGGTCGGCGAGGGCTTCGAGGACGCAGGCCTGCTCGCGGAGCTGATCGGCCGGAAAGTGCCGGTGCGGGCCTTCTCCCCAGTCGCGGGCGACCTCTCAGAGGCCTTCATGCGCCTCACCGAGCCGACTGAGGAGCGGCTCTCGCGATGAGCCGTTTCCTGCGCCTGCTGAGCGGATTCGACAACCCCCTGATCGTCAAGGACGGGATCTCGCGGATGCGTTCCTGGCGGGCGCCGCTGGCGATCACGCTCTACCTCGGGCTGTTGGGCGCTTTCGGCTACGCCATCTTCACGATCGCCGTGCTCACCTCCCAGTACACCCGGACCGCCAGCTCGGCCCAGATCGGCGGCAGCGTCTTCGTCTCCCTGGCCTTTTTCCAACTGGCCCTGATCGCGCTCTTCGCGCCGGCCCTGGCGGCGGGCGCCATCAGCGGCGAGCGCGAGCGCCAAACCTTCGACGTGCTGCTGGTGAGCCGGGTCTCCGCCTTCGGGATCGTGTGGGGCAAGCTGGTGGCGTCGCTGGCCTACCTGGTCCTCCTGATCCTCACCGCGCTGCCGCTTTTCGCGGCGGTCTTCCTCTTCGGCGGCATCGACTTCGAGCAGTTCGTGCTCGCCCACGTCCTGACGATCGTGACCGCGGTCGCGATCGGTGCGGTCTCCCTGTTCTTCAGCGCGCTCTTCAAGCGCTCGCTGCCGGCCACCGTGACCTCCTATGCGGCGGCGTTCTTCATGATCGTGGGCACCTTCGTCGCCGGCCTCCTGCTGACTTACATCTACGCCTTCCGCGACCGCACCACCGGCGCCTACGGCTTCGAGTTCCACCCGCTGGCCTACGGCAACCCGCTGTTCGCGATGTACGTGGTGCTCACGTCGCCCTCGGGCGCCCCGGTGCACGTGGGACGGCTGCTGCAGCTCCTCTTCATGAGCGGCGGTGAACCGTCGCTCTGGGGACCTCAGCTGGAGCCGTGGCAGGTTTGCGTGGGGTCCGAGCTGCTGTTGACGGCGCTCGCCGTCCTGGGATCGGTCCTCTTGGTGCGCGGACGGCGCGCGATGCCGCTGCGCCGGTCGCGGCCGGTGGCCGTGGAGGCTGTGTCGTGACCTCCGTCCACCAGTTCCTGCGTCGGGCGCGGATGCGTCTGGCCGGCCACCGGGCGCGGACCTGGGGTGCGCGCGGGCTGGCGGCCGCCGCCCTGAGCGGTGCCCTCGCCGAGCTGGCTTTCCGGCGGTACCCGGTCGACCCGGCCTGGCCGGTCCTGGCCGGCTGCCTGGTCGCGGGGCTGCTGCTGGCGCTGGTCGGCTGGCTGCGGGCCTGGCCGTCCTTCCCCGAGACAGCGCGCCTGGCCGACCTCAACCTCGGCTCCCGGGAACGGCTGTCGACCGCCCTCGAGTTCTCCGCCGTCAACACCTACCTGCCCACCCGCCAGCGCCTCGATGCCGAGGCCTGGGCGGCGCGTGCCGACCCGCGCGAGGTGGTGAAGGGCGGCTGGCCGCTGCGCACGCTGGCCGTCCTCTTTGCCGCCGCGCTGCTCGCGATCGGGCTCTCGCTCCTGCCCAATCCGGGGCTGGCCCAGCTCCGCCAGCACCGGGCCGCGGTGGCGGCCCAGAGCAAGGCCGCCGACGAGGTGGCTGCCATCGCCAAGCAAGAGGCCCAGAGCCGCGCCGGCGAAGACCCTGCCCAGCGCCAGGCTCTGATCCAGGACCTCAACCGGGCGGCGCAGTCGGTGCGCAACGCACCCGACCCGCAATCGGCGGTGGCGGCCTTGAGCCAGGCCCAGCAGGACATCCGCAACCTGCAGGACCCCAACCTGGGCGCCAAGCAGCAGGGCTCCAGCGCCGCGGGCCAGGCCCTGGCGCAGTCGGCGAATCCCGGCCAGAAGGCCGGCCAGGCGCTGGCCTCGCAGGACAACCGGAACGCGGCCAACCAGCTGCGCAACCTGGCCTCGGCGCTGGGTTCGATGAGCGCGTCCGACCAGCAGTCGCTGTCGAGCTCGCTGGCGCAGGCCGCGCAGGCGGCGACGGCGGCCGGCAACCCTCAGCTCGGCCAGTCGCTGCAGAAGGCATCGGACGCCTTGAAGAGCGGCGACACCGCCGCCGCCCAGGCGGCGCTCAACCAGGCCGCCGCCCAGACCGACCAGCTGCAGGGCGGGGAGGACTTCTCGGGTGACGCGGCCCAGGCCGCCAACGGGCTTCAGCAGGCCAAGGAACCGCTCGACCAGCAGGCGCAGGCCGCCCAGTCCGGCCAGCAGGGCCAGGGTCAAGGGCAGGGTCAGGGTCAGGGACAGGGCCAGGGACAGGGCCAGGGACAGGGCCAGGGCCAAGGGCAGGGCCAGGGCCAGGGTCAAGGACAGGGACAGGGACAGGGACAGGGACAGGGCCAGGGCCAGGGCGGCCAGGGCGGCCAGGGCGGCCAGGGCCAGGGTGGCGGCCAGGGCGGCGGCCAGACCACCGCGGTCAAGAGCACCGAGAAGGTCTACGTGCCGAGCCAGGGCGACCCCACCGGCCAGGGCCAGAACACGGGCGACGGCCAGGGCACCGACGCCAACCTGGTCCCCTACCAGCAGGTTTACGCGGACTACAAGGCGGCGGCCCTCAACAACGTCGACCGCGCCGACATCCCCCAAGCCGAGCGCGACCTGGTTCGCAACTACTTCAGCGGACTGGGTCCGTGAGCATCAACGCCACTGCCGACGTGCCGGGCGAGATGACCCCCGAGCGCTTCTCGGAGCTGGCGCTGGGCATCGAGAACGAGCTGGGCCGGGTGATGGTCGGCCAGCGCGAGGTCATCCGGCTGGTCCTGATGGCGATGATAGCGGGCGGCCACGTCCTGCTGGAGGGCGTCCCCGGGCTGGGCAAGACCGTGCTGGTGCGCTCGCTGGGCGGCGTCCTCCACCTCGACTTCTCGCGCGTCCAGTTCACGCCCGACCTGATGCCGGCCGACATCACCGGCACCCACATCGTGACCGAGGACGAGCACGGCCGGCGCCGGTTCGAGTTCCAGACGGGGCCGCTGTTCACCAATCTCCTGCTGGCTGACGAGATCAACCGCGCCACCCCCAAGACCCAGAGCGCGCTCCTGGAGGCGATGCAGGAGCGGCAGGTCACGGTCGGCGACCGCACGCGTGCGCTGCCCGACCCCTTCTTCGTGCTAGCGACCCAGAACCCGATCGAGCTGGAGGGCACCTACCCGCTGCCCGAGGCCCAGCTCGACCGCTTCTTCTTCAAGATCGTGGTCCCCTTTCCGGACGCCGCCGACCTGGCCGAGATCGCGCGCCGCACGACCGGCAGCGTGGAGGCTGAGCTGCACCCGGTGGCCACCGGCGCCGACCTGGCCCAGATGGCGCTGCTGGCCCGGGACGTCCCCATCGCGGAACACGTGCTGGACCGGGCCGTGCAAACGGTGCTGGCCACGCACCCCGACCGGCCGGGCGCCCCGGCCGAGGTCAAGCGGTACGTGCGCTGGGGCTCCAGCCCGCGCGGACTCCAGACGCTGGTGTTGGGCGCGCGCATCCGCGCGCTGCTCGACGGCCGCTTCAACGTGGCCCTGGAAGACGTGCTCGCGGTCGCGGCGCCCGCGCTGCGGCACCGGCTGTTCCTCAATTTCGAGGCCGACGCCGCCGGCTTCACCACCGACCAGGTGGTCACGGCGGTGGTCGACTCCTTTGCTGACCGCCGCTGAGCTGACCCTTCTCAGCCGGCTCGACCTTGCCTACCGGCGGTCGAGGAACGGGCTCTACGCGGGCGAGCGGCGCTCGCCGCGGGCGGCGCGGTCGCCCGAGTTCTCCGACTTCCGGCCCTACGTCCCCGGCGATGACTTCCGGCAGATCGACTGGCGCGCCTACGCGCGCCTGGAGCGGCTGACGCTCCGCCTCTACGTGGCCGAGGAGGAGGCTTGCCTGAACGTGGTCCTCGATGCCTCCGAGTCGATGGCCCTGGGCACGCCCCCCAAGTGGCCGGCGGCCCGCCGGCTGGCGGCCGCGCTTGGGTTCCTGGGCCTGGCCGCCATGGACCGGGTCACCCTGGGCACCCTGGACGGCCGCTTCCTGCCGCCGCTGCGCGGCCGGGACGGGGTGGGGAGGATGTGGCAGTTCCTGGCGGGTCTTGAGCCGGCCGGGGAATCGGGACCGGACGGCCTGGCGCGGCTGCGCTGGGCGCGGCCGGGGATGACCGTGGTGGTGTCCGACTTCATGGCGGCCGACGAGGAGGGCATGGCGGCGGACTGGTCGCCGGCGCTGGCGGCGGTGGGCGGCCGCCGCCAGGAGCCGGTGCTCTGGCAGGTGCTGGCGCCGGACGAGGAACGGCCCTGGATCACCGGCGACCTGAAGCTGGTCGACCCCGAGACCCGCCGCGACCGCGAGATGACGATCACGCCGGCGGTGGTGGCCGATTACGGGCGGGCGCTGGCGGCGCTCCGCAGCCGGCTGGCGCGGGCCTCGGAGGCGGCCGGCGGGCGCTTCATCAGCTCGGAGAGCGACGCCGACCTCGAGCGCCACATGCTCGCGGGACTCCGCGCCGGAGTCCTGAGGCGAGGCTGAGCAAATGCAGCTGATCGCACCCCTCGGCGCGCTGGCCGCGCTTGCGATCCCGCTGATCATCCTCCTCTATTTCCTGAAGGTGAAGCGGCCGGAGGTGCGGGTCGCGACCCTGGTTCTATGGCGGCGCCACCTGGCCGACCGCCAGGCCAACGCCCCCTGGCAGCGGCTGCGCTGGAGCGTCCTGCTGGCCGTCCAGCTGCTGGCCGCCCTGCTGATCACAGCGGCGCTGGTGCGGCCGGGGGTCAGCGGCGCCGCCGGGGTGGGCAAGACCACGGTGGTCCTGCTGGACGCCTCGGCCAGCATGCGAGCCACCGACGCCGCGCCCGACCGTTTCGGCGCCGCCGTCGCGCGGACACGCCAGCTGGCGAACTCGCTGGCGCCGGGCGAGGAGATGGCGATCATCCTGATGGGCGATCACTCGCAGCTGCTGGCGGCGCCGACCTCCGACTCGGCGGCCCTCGGTTCGGCACTCGACCGAGTGCGCCCGGGCGGGGGCACGTCCGACCTGGCGGAGGGCATCTCGCTGGCCAACGCCATCCTGAGCGGCCGTCCCGGGGGGTCGATCATCCTGCTCGGCGACGGGCACAGCCGCCCGCCGGTGGTACCGCCCCGGGTAGTCGCGCCCCTGACCTATGTCCCGGTCGGGTACAGCGACCAGAACTCGGCCATCGAGACCCTGAGCCGCGCCGGCGCCGGGACGCTCTTCCTCCGGGTCGCTAATTACGGCCGCCAGGCGCGCGACCTCAAGGTCGAGATGTACGCGGACGGCCGCCTGGCCGACGTCCTGCCGGTGCACGTGGACGGCAACTCCAGCTCCGACCTCAGCTGGACCCGGCTGCCGGCCGACGCCCAGCTGGTGGAGGCCAGGCTCACACCGCCGGACGTGCTCGGCATCGATGACGAGGCCTGGCTGCTGACCGGCGCTCCGCCGGCGCGCGCGGTGCTGCTGGTCACCGACGAGAACGGCTTCATGGCGAGGGCGCTTTCCCTGCGCCCGGGAGTGAAGGTGACCACGGTCGCGCCCAAGGACTACAGGCCGGGCGCCTACGACCTCTACGTCTTCGACCGCTTCGTGCCGCCTGGCAAGCTGCCCGAGCCGGCGCTGGTCATCGACCCACCGGCCGGCCTGGGCCCGGTGCCGGCCGGACCGCCGATCGATCCCGGCGCCGTGCTCCCGGCCAACCCGCGTGACCCCTTGCTCACCGACGTCGACCTCAGGGACGTCCACGTGCAGGTGGCGGCGCGGGTGACGGCGCCGGCCGGCTGGCGGACCGTGATCGCGGCCGTGGGCGCCCCGCTGCTGCTGGCGCACGAAGGTGAGCCGAGGGTCGCGGAGCTGACGTTTGACATTCATCACTCCGACCTGCCGCTGCGGGCCGCCTTCCCGATCCTGGTCGACAACCTCCTTTCCTACCTGCTCCCGGGTGGTTTCGAGAACCAGTCCTTCGCTCTCGGCCAGCCGGTCACGCTGGCAGCCGAGGCCGGCGCGACCGAGGTCGACGTGACCACGCCCGACGGCCGCGTCTCCCGCCTGCGGCCGCCGCTGGCCCCCTTCACCGACACCCAGACGCCGGGCGTTTACGGGGTTCGCCAGGTGGTGCCGGGCGGTGCGCGCCTGAGCCGGTTCGTCGTCCAGTTCGTGGACCCGTCCCTCTCACGGGTGGCGCCGGGTGCGGCCGCGATCCCGATCGAGGACAACGACCTTCGCAAGGTGCCGGCCGCGCCTCGGGGCACCCTTGAGCTCTGGCCCTGGCTGGTGGCCGGGGTGCTGGTGCTGTTGGTGGCCGAGTGGCTCATCTACCTGAGGGGCCGCTGATGCCGGCGGCCTTGGGCCTCGGGTTCTCGGTCCTGCGGCCGGTGTTCCTGGCGCTGCTGCTGGTCCTGCCGGCGATGTACGTGGCCTGGCGGGCCTGGCCGCCGCCACTGGCCGCCCGGCGCTCGCGGCTGGCCCTCGTGATGCGCGCCCTCCTGGTCGCGCTGCTGGTCCTGGCCCTGGCCGGAGTGCGGGTTTCCACGCTGCCCCAGAAGCGCGCGGTGGTGGCGGTGGTCGACCTCTCGGGTAGCCTGCGCGACGCCAGCCAGCAGGAGGAGCAGGCGGTGCGCTCCCTGCAGGCGGCGCGCGGTCCCTCCGACGCCTTTGGCGTGGTCACCTTCGGGCACGACGCCGCGGTCGAGATGCCCGTCACCGACCATCCCGAACAGTTCGACACCTTCCAGACCAAGCCGGATCCCAACTTCACGGACCTGTCCGGCGCCCTGAGGCTGGCGTCGGGGCTGATACCCGAGGGCTACGCGCGGCAGCTGGTGCTGGTCACCGACGGGCTGCAGAACCTCGGCGATGCGGCTTCCACCGTGGCCGCCCTGCGCGCCGAGGGCGTGCGCGTCGACGTCTACCCGGTGGGGACGCCACCCAAATCCGAGGCCCTGGTGCTGGCGACCGAGGCGCCCTCCGAGCTGCGCGCCGGCCAGACCCTGAGCGTCAACGTGCGCCTGCGTTCCACGGTCGAGTCGACGGGCACCCTGACGCTGTTCGTGGACGACCAGGAGGTTGCCTCCCGGCCGGTCGACCTGCCGGCCGGAACCTCGGCGCAGGCGTTCGACGTGGCCGGGCTGGGCCCGGGCCTGCACCCGATCCGGGCCGAGCTGCAGGTCAAGCCGGACACCTACGCCGACAACAACGTGGGCACCGCGGCGGTGCGCGTCCTGGGCCAGCCGGCGGTGCTGGTGCTGGAGGGCACGGCCGGCGAAGGCGCCAACGTCCAGGCCGCGCTCCAGACCACGGGCGTCAAGGTGGAGAGACGGCTCTCGGCGCAGGCGCCGGCGGACACCACCACCCTGGGCCGATACGACGGGATCGTGATCGTGAATGCCGCCGCCGACACCTTCCCGGGGGGATCCCTGGCCGCGATCGCGGCCTCGGTCAAAGAGCTGGGTCATGGGCTGGTCACGATCGGCGGCCCGACCTCGTACGGGCCGGGTGGCTGGCAGGGCACGCCACTGGAGGACGCCCTGCCGGTCCGCATGGACCTGCCCAACCGCAAGGACAAGCCCAAGGTGGCGGTGGTCCTGGTGATGGAGACCATGGAGGACCCGCGCGCGGACCAGGTGGTGCTGGGCGCCGCCGAGGCGGTGATCGACAAGCTGGGCCCAGATGACCAGGTGGGGGTGACCGACGGCGTGCGCGGGTTCCTGGTGCCGCTGCAGCCGGTGACCGACAAGAAGGCGATCGACGCCAAGCTGGAGGCCGCGGGCGGGCTGGGGGATCCGCCCGACTACGGGCAGTTCATCGCCCTGGCCGGCGATGCCCTGTCCAAGACCGACGCCCCCTTGAAGCACATCGTGGTGCTGGGGGATGGGGATGCCGACTTCCAGTCCCAGACCTCGGTGCGAGCGCTGGTGGAGGGTTTGAAGGCCAAGACCATCACCACGTCGTCAGTGGGCGTGGACGTGCACGGGTCCCAGCCCAACATGGCCTTCATGCAGGACATCGCGAACTGGGGAGGAGGGCGCTTCTACCAGTCGAACAGCCCGTCGCAGGTGCCCGACCTCTTTCTGAAGGAAGCCCAGGTGTCGCTGCGGCCGTGGTTCGAGCAGGAGGCCTTCTTCCCCAAGGTGACCGCGGCCGGGAACCTGCTGGACGGGGTGCCGCTGGACGCTTTTCCGCAGCTCGGCGGTTACGTCGTCTCGACCTCCAAGCCGGCCTCCGAGGTCTATTTCACGTCGCCCAAGCAGGACCCGGTGCTGGCGGCCTGGTCGTACGGCTCCGGGCGCTCGGTAGCCTGGACCTCGGATTCCAACGGGGTCTGGACGGCGGGCCTGCTGAAGTCGCCGGTGTCGCAGTCGCTGTTCGGGCACATGCTCCTCTGGACCTTGCCGACCGCCACCGGGGATCGCTTGACGGTCGAGTCACTGCCTTCCGGCGACGGGTTCGACCTGACGGTCTCCGGACCTGCGACCTCGGGCGGCGTGCTCTCGGTGGGATTGGTGACGCCGACGCTGGAGTCCGTGTCGCAGAACCTGGTGGCGGTGGGGCCCGGGACCTGGAAGGGCCACGTCAAGGCCGGCGACGTGGGGACCTACCTGGTCCACGCGGTGCTGGCCAAGGGCGGTGCTGCGGTGGCCTCGTCGGACGCGGCGGTGTCGGTCCCGTATTCGCCCGAATACCTGAGCTTCGGGCACGACGAGTCGTTCCTGCGCCTGCTCACGAAGGAGGGCTCCGGAACTCTGCTTTCGGCGCCCGGGCTGGCCTGGAAGCAGCCCTCGCTGCCGGTGCCGATCAACTCCGAGGTGTTCTGGTTCCTGCTGATCGTGGTGGCCTGCCTCTGGCCCCTCGATATCGCGATCCGGCGCCTGACCCTCTCCCCGCGTCAGCTCGGCGGCCTGGTGCGGGCCATGGCCACCTGGCGGCGCCCCCAGGAGATCGAGCTGGCCGCCCCCGAGGAGCTGCTGCGCCTGCGGCGGCGGGTGGCCGGGATGCGCCGCCGGCGTCCGGGCGCGGCTCCCACGATCATGACGGAGGCCGGCGAGCTGGCCAAACCGGCTCCGCCGCCGGCCGAGAGCGAGGTCGCCACCGAAGAGCAGTCCCTGTCAGCGCGGCTGCTGGAGACCAAGCGGAGGCGAGGCAGCGGCTAGCAAATCCCCCTCCCCGCCTGGCGGGAGGGTAGGGTGGGGGAAATGACCGGCGCTTCCGACTTTTCCCTGCCGGACCAAAACGGCGAGGTGTGGGATCTGGCCTCAGCGCTGGCACGCGGACCCGTCCTGCTCGTCTTCTACCGCGGCGATTGGTGACCCTACTGCAACGGGCAGTTGGCCTCGTATGCAAGGCAGTGGGACCGGTTTGAGGTGGCGGGCCTCCAGGTGGTCGGCATCGTGGTGGACCCCGTCGAGAACAACGCCGCCATGGTGGACAAGCTCCTGCTGCCCTTCCCGATCCTCTCGGACCCCGAGGGCCGCGTGATCAAGGAGTACGGGGTCTGGAACGATGGGGAAGGGGGCATCGCCAAGCCCTCGCTCTTCCTGGTCCAGCCCGACCGCTCGATCCCCTTCAGCTACGTGGGCGGGGACTTCGCCGACCGCCCCACCGACGACGAGCTGTTCGAATCCGTGGCGGCGCTGGGGACGCGCGGCTAGTGCCACGCGGCGCCCCGGCGATGCCGCTCGAGCAGCTGGCCCCATATTTCCGGGGTGCGCGCTTCGCCGTGGTCGCCCTTCGCCGGCGCCATCCCGACGCCCCCGGCCTCGACTCAGACGCCCAGCGCTACCTCGACATGGTTGACCGCTACACAGAGGCCGCGATCGCGACCTTCCGGCTCAAGCGATCCCAAGAGCAGGAGAGCGGGCCCCGGTAAAATCGCTCGGCCGGGCCCACGTAGCTCAGTTGGCAGAGCACTTCCTTGGTAAGGAAGAGGTCTCGAGTTCGAATCTCGACGTGGGCTCCATCTTCGCTCTTCTGAGTTCAGGCGGAGCGCTTCCTGGCCCAGCAAACCGCTCGGGTTCGGTTTCGGACTAGGGTCGGAGTTACGCGTCCGCCCGTCCCGCAAGGTAGCGGTTCCGCTCCTCGATTAGGGCCCGGATGTAAGAAGCCAAGACGAATCTTTCCGCCCAGCGGCTTGGCCACCCGGCCGGCGCTTCGAACACCACGATGTCAGTCATCCGGCTTCCGCCAGCGACCGGCTCGAATAGATGCTCGTGGTGGGAATCGGTGGAACGGCCCGCGGACCTGCTCGTCGATGAACCGGTGTGGCGGGTCAAACGCGGTAATCCGACTCGTGAGCCGCCATGGTACCCCGAAGTGCCGCGCCTGCCAGGCGGCATCGCGAGCTTCGTCACGCACTCAAACCGAACCGCCACCGCGCCATGATCACACGCCCTCCGCGCTGTCCCTGGAGATACAGCACCTGGGCTCCACTCTTCAACTTCCGACTCATCACGTGTCGTGAAGCGCGGTCGGCCGTCGCCGGCCCTAGAGTTTTGGGTGGTGTCGAGTGCCATCGACGAGGTCGACCCCGTATGCGGACGCGAGGTCGACCGCCATGAGGCAGCGGAGGAGATCCGGTACGGCGAGTTCACCTATTACTTCGACACCGAGGAGTGCGCCGACCGCTTCCGGCGCGAGCCGGAGCGCTTCATCCATAAGCTCCCGCCCTGAGCCGTTTGGACCCAGACTAGATCGCGAGCAGGTGGATTGACCTACCTTTGAGCTACCCGACCCATCCCGGTGTTGACGCCTACATCGATGCTCTGCCCGAATGGCAGCAGAGGATCTGCCGCGAGGTCCGCGACCTGATCCACGCCGCCGACCCGGACGTTGCCGAGACCATCAAACGCGCTACCCGACCGTACTTTGTGCTGCAGGGCAACATTGCCGCTCTGTTGGCTGCGAAGGACCACGTCAACGTCTTTCTATACGACGGCGCCATCGTCCCTGATCCCGATGGAATCATCACCTCCGGCCATAACAACCAGACCGCCCGTACCGTCGCCGTGCGCGAAGGCGAGGCCATCAATGCGACTGCCCTGGGCGCCATGTTCAAGCAGATCATTGCCAACAACCGGGCCGGCGGCTGGCGCAAACTCAAGCTCTAAAGGTCGAGAGGGGAGGCGCTGCACAGTCGCCTCTATCCTGTCTTCGAGTCCAGGCCGGTCCAGGGGAGATTGACATCGAATGGGGCCTGGTCGGCGACCCTGAAACAGACTTCCTGGGTGACCCGCGCGCCCGCGGGTACGACCGTCGGCCCCGGCGTCGGGCAATCGCTGGATGGCGGATTGTGGCGTGTCGGGTCCGAGCTCGGACTGAGCCAGTACTCGTCGGCGTAAATGGCCGCGGGGTCATGTCCCCGGTTGATGAAGGTGGCGGTGACGCGGATCAAACCGCTGTCATGGCTGTCCCGATTGACGCGGGTGATGGTCTCCCGGTCGCCCGAATAGCTGAAGTCGCAGTTGGCGGTGAAGAAGCAGGACGTCTCCTCGGGATGCCCGCTGACCAGATTGGCGGCGAGAAAGGCACTCGCCGCCAACAGCGCCACCATCGCCATCAGCGCGGCGCCGTAAAGCCCCGCGACCAGCCACGTCTGGGTGCGGTCGAAGCTCTCCGGAGGATCGCCGGCTCGCGCCAGCGGCGCGGCGAGCATCAGCCCGAGCACACCGTAGGCGGGCGCGGTGAGGGCCAGGCCAGCCAGAGGGCCCACGAAGGGCACGAAGTTCGCGAAGGAGCTGGCGACCACGAAGGCCAGACCCCAGGCCAAAACCGCAACGGCGCCATACCAGCCGGCGTCCCAGCGCTGGCGCACGGTGGCGACCAGGCGCCCAGGCGTGAACGCCGCGGCCAGTCCCTCGCGTTCGATCAGGTCCAGCACGGGCACCGTCAAGGGCATGAGCATCCAGGCCAGGACCGCGTACAGCGACCCGGACGCGACCAGGCCCACCGCGATCGTCCAGGCCCAGTCCCTGCGCGCCGCGTAGGCTGCGGCGCCAGCCGCGATGCCCGCCACCGCGGTCAGCAGCAACAGCAGGAACCCGACTGCCAGCGACCAGGCCACGTAGCGCGCTCCGCGACCGATCCAGCGAAGTCGGCGGGCGCCGGCACCCTGTAGCCGAGGCGCAGGTTGGAGGCTGTCGCCAGCGACCACCCGTACAGGTTCATGAAGCCCACGATGGGGATCAGCCCAATGGCGCCGGCCACCAATGCCGGCATGAACCATCCGCGCACCGACGTGAACCAGAGGATGCCCGGCCGTCCCGGCAGCGCCGGGGGCACCGGCTGCCAGCGATTGGACTCCAGGTGCCAGACGCCGTCGTCGGTGACCCAGGTTCCGTCGGGGAGGCGCGCCGGCATCCGGCGGACTATACGGGCGGCGGGCGGTTTGCCGAGGGAACTCGGCAAGATCGCCCTGCGAACGGGATGATGTCGACGTTGGAGCGCGTGTTCGAGGCGTGGCTACGTCGGCGCGGGGAACGCCCGCGCGGTGATGTGGGTCTGATTGAGCTGTACGCGGTTTTCGCGGCGGAGTCGGGCCGGCGCCCCGAGGAGCTGAGTGCTGAGGAGCGACAGCGCCTGGCCGAGCTCGCACTGCCGGCCGCCTTCCCGAGCTTCGAGGTGGTGCCCGAGAGCGGCCGGAGGCTGGAGCCGATCGAGGTGGTCGAGTACGACGCGGCCTGGCGACCGGCTCATTACAGCGCTCGGCTCGGCCGCTGTACGGATCGAGCACGTGGGCTCGACGTCGGTCCCAGGCCTCCCCGCCAAGCCGGTGATCGATATTCAGGTGAGCATTGCCGACCTTGACGACGAGGCGAGCTATGTGCCACAGATCGAGGCGCTGGGCGTCCAGCTGCGCAGCCGTGATCGCTGGCACCGCTTCTTCCGGCCCTTCCCCGAGCGTCCGCGAGACGTACAGATCCACGTCTGCGCCGCGGGAAGCGGGTGGGAGCGCGATCACGTCCTGTTCCGCGACTACCTGCGCGAACATCCCGACGCGCGGGCGGCCTATGCCGCCGCCAAGCGGCGCGCCGCCGTCGACTGGCGCGACGACCGACTGGCCTACACAGACGCCAAGACGGCGGTCATCCAGGAGATCATGGCCGCGGCAGAACGCTCCCGACCGGACGGCGCATAAGCGTGATTGCTGGTGAGGTACACGCTGTAACGGCCGGGCGTAGCAGACAGCGTGTTCAGCAGCTGGCTCGCCCATCGCGCCACCTGGCTTCTCAGCGTCGGCGACCGGTGGGCCCGCCCGCGGGTGTCCGCCTGACCAACGGCGAGGCGGCAGCGGCCTTGACCGCACTCCGCCCAACGCTGGAGGTCGAGCACCGAGCGGAAGTTGTCATCGCTGCGCGGCCGAGTTGGTTGTTCGAACAGCTCCGCGACCCGGGCGCCATGGTCGCGTGCGTGCCGGGCGCGATCCTCACGCGGGTGGTGGACGCGCACCACTTCGAGGCCCAGATGAGCATTGGGCTCGGGCCGCTGATGATGCGCTACGCGGGCCAGGGCACGCTGGTCACCGCCAGCCGCGGCACGCGCCGGATCCTGCTATCGGTGCAAGGCACGGACACCATGCAGAGAAGTCATGCCCACGCGCGGTTGGTCGCGACTGTAGGTGGGTGCCCGGGAGGAGCGGTCATCTGGGCGCGTTTGAATGTGCGCCTTGCCGGCAGCGCCGCCCGTTTCAGCCACGGATTCGTCGGGCTGGTGACGCGTCGGCTCATGGAAGAGACGGCTGACCGCATGCGCAGCCGATTTGAGGGCCAACCCGCCGGGATCCAGCCGGAGCATTGCAGCAACCGACGCCGCCGGTGAGCTAGGTTTGCGAGAGACGGGCCCGTTTGGCGGGCCCCGGGCCAGCTCAGCACTCGGAGGTCTTATGCCACACGACCCCTACGCGGAACTGCCTAAGGTCGCCTCCTTCCAGGCCACCAGCAGCGATGTTCAGGACGGCGAGAAGCTCCCCCTGCCGCAGGTCAGCGGCGTCTTCGGGGCGGGCGGCCAGGACGTCTCGCCTCAGATCTCCTGGAGCGGGTTCCCGGAGGGAACCAAGAGCTTCGTCGTAACCGTCTACGACCCGGACGCGCCCACCGCCAGCGGATTCTGGCACTGGGCCGTGGTCGACATCCCGGCCGGCGTCACGGAGCTGCCCAGCGGCGCCGGCGACGATGGCGGGGCCAACCTGCCCCCGGGCGCCTTCCAGCTGCGCAACGACGCCGGCACCGCTCGTTACGTGGGAGCCGCTCCCCCCCAGGGGCACGGCCGGCACCGTTACATGACCGTCGTGCATGCGGTCGACACCGAGAGCCTCGGGATCGACGCCAACGCCACGCCGGCCTTCCTCGGCTTCAACCTCTTCTTCCATACGCTCGGCCGGGCCATCATCGTTCCCTGGTACGAGCAGGCTTAGGAGCGCCACCACCCGGTTCGATCACGATTAACGGGTGACCGGGTCCGTCCTGCTGCTCGTCACCTTCGCGGTGGCCCTCGGCTTCGACTTCACCAACGGCTTCCACGACACCCCCATGGCGGTGGCCACGTCGATCTCCACGCGAGCCCTCAACCCACGCAGCGCGGTGCTCCTGGCTTCCGTGCTGAACCTGGTGGGCGCCCTGGTGACGGTGCTGCTCTTCCAGGCCCGGGTCTCCAACACCATCGCCAAGCTCCTGGTGATCAAGCCCGGCCTGCTGGTGGTGATCGCCGGCCTGGTCGGGGCCATCGTCTGGAATCTCATCACCTGGTGGTGGGGCCTGCCGAGCAGCTCCAGCCACGCCTTCATCGGGGGACTGCTGGGTGCGGCGGTGGCTGCGGGCGGCGGCTTCGGCGCCATCCGCTGGAGCGCTTTCCTGCCCACCCTGCTGGGGCTGGTGACCTCACCGGTCATCGGCTTCTTCGCCGCCGGCCTGCTGGTGATCGCGCTGATCTGGGTCTTCCGGAAGGCCCATCCCGGGCCCCTGAACCGCTGGTTTCGCCTGCTGCAGGTCCCGGCTGCCGCCTTCGTGGCCTTCTCGCATGGCAGCAATGACGCGCAGAAGACCATGGCCGCCATGGGTCTCGCCCTGGTCGCCTCCGGGCACCTGGCCAAGTTCTCGGTGCCGGTGTGGGTCGTCTTCCTCTCGGCGACCGCCATCGGTTTCGGCACCTATGCCGGTGGCTGGCGAATCATGCGCACCCTGGGCTGGGGCATCTACAAGCTGGAGCCGGCGACTGGCATGGCGGCCCAGGTGATGGGTGCCACCGTCATCCAGGTGGCGACGCAGCTCGGCTACCCGGTCAGCACCACCCACAACATCACCGGCGCGGTGATGGGGGCGGGCGCCGCCAGGCGCCCGGGCACGCTCAGCCTGTCCACGATCGCCAACATCATCGGCTCCTGGCTGGTCACGATCCCGGCCGCCGGGTCGGTCGGATGGGTGCTGTTCGCCGTCCTCAACACCGCCGGCCTGAGAGGCTGACGCCTAACACCGGTTCGAGTCGGCAGACTAACCGAGGGCTGGCAGCGCGATGTAGAGAGCGGGATCGACCACGGCGTCGTGCACCCGCACCTCGAAGTGCAGGTGGGGCCCGGTCGAAAACCCGGTGGAGCCCTCAGTGCCGATCAAAGATCCGGTATGCACGAATTGCCCTTCGACCACCGTCGACATCTCGAGGTGGCCGTACAGGGTCTCCAGGCCGCCCCCATGCGCGAGGACCACGTAGTTTCCATAACCGCCGGCGGTGTGGCCCACCGCCACCACGATGCCATCCGCCGCCGCCACCACCGGCGTCCCCTCGGGCGCGGCCAGGTCGACGCCGTAGTGGAAGTGCGCGTACTTGCCGAGCGGCGGCTCGAACCAGAAGTCGGTCGGGCCGAATGGCTGGGTCAGCACCGCGCCCCCGATCGGAGTTGCCAGGCTCCCGACTGGGCCGCCCGCGGGCAGGCCGGCCTTCAGGAGCTGGACCCGGCCCGCGCCCACGTTGGCGGCGCTCCAGGCCGCCGTGACCGACGCCAGGTTGAGGCTCTGCTGCTGCTGCTCCAGGAGGTCGACCAGCTGGGCGGAAACGTCCGCGGGCTGGTCCGGCAGCCCGTCCTCCGCGGATTGGAACTGGGACAGGAGATCGTCGAGCGCCAGCGACACGTCGTCCTGGCGGGCCATCACCGCCGTGAGCGAATCCAACGCGGCCTGCAGCGAGTTCTGGAGGGCGGTTTCGGCGTCCATGTCCGCCTGGCGCGCGTCGCGATCCGCCTGCAGCTTGGCGAGGTCGGCCTCCAGCTGCACCTGCAGCGCATGGGCCCGCCGGCCCGCCAGGATCAGGTCGGTGCCGGTGCGCAGCACGTCGCCGACGCTGCGCGAGCGCGCGAAGAGCAGCGGCAGCGAGCTCGGACGCCGGGACAGTGCGCGCGCCAGGGCGCCCACCTCGCCCTTCTCGACGTCGATCTTGCCCTGCGTCTCGTCGATCTGCGCGTCCAGGGCGTCGATCTCCGACTGCAGCTGGTTGATCCGATCGCTGGCGGCGTTGATCTGGTCGTTGAGCTGGCCCTCCTTCGCGGTGTTGGCCGCCACGGCATCCGCCAGGGCCTGCTGCTTGGCGAGGGCATTGGCCAGGTCGGAGCCGATCCGCGCCCGGAGCGCGTCGATCGCCGGGTCCGGTGTCGGGCTCGGCTCCGGCGTGGGCGCGACCCGGGGCGGGGTGGCGGTCCGGACGCCTGAAGCCGGGGTCGGCGCCGTATCGGCCCAGGCCAGGCCGGCCGTGAGCAGCACCGCCACCAGCGCCCCCACCGGCGCCCACAGCCTCCTCACGCGGCGAGCCGCCGCACACCGAACGCCGCCGAGACGGCGCCCAGCGCGATCCCGGCCGTGATCAACACCGCGGCGTCGAGCTCGACCGCCCGCAGGCCGACGCCGGGCAGCACGGAGACGAACACGGCCGAGCCCGCTCGCGAGGCCAGCCACCAGGCTCCCGCGACCAGCCCCGCCGCGGCCACGCCCGCGAAGGCGCCGGTCGTCACGCCCTCGACGACGAAAGGACCCCGGATCATCCATTTGCGCGCCGAGAGCAAGCGCACCAGGGCGATCTCCTCCCGGCGCGCCAGGGCCAGGCCGCGGATCGCGTTGGCGCAGACCGCGTAGGAGACGAAGGCCAGGAGCAGCACCAGGACCAGGCCGACCACCCCGATCCCGATCACCAGGTCCCGCAGGCTGCTGTAGGCCTGGGGGTCGTAGGAGGTCGGCTGGGAGGGGTCGGCGGCGGGGTCGCCGGCCACGGTGCCGGCCACCGCGCCCACGTTGGAGACCAGCCGCACATGGACCTCCAGCGCGCCGGAGAAGGGATTGGAGCTCGAGAGGTCGGTGAGGTCCCCCAATCCCGGCCGGCTCTTGGCGCGTGCCAGGGCTTCGTCGGGCGTGATCTCGCGGACCGAGGCGACCCGCGGGTCGGCGGCCAGGCGCGCGTGGAGGGCGGCGGTGTCGTCGGGACTGGCGCCGGCCGCCAGGTAGACCTCGAAAACGGATGCGCTGGCGGCCTGGTCGGCCGCTGCGTGGGCCAGCGCCACCCCGACCAGGGAGAAGACCCCGACCAGCAGCAGCAGCAAGGTCATGGAGCCCATGGCGGGCGTGGTCGCGGCCAGGTCACGCCGCCAGCTGCGGACCCCCGAGAGCACCACCAGGCGCCAGGAATTGCCGGCCAGGGCCAGCCAGCGCCGCCAGAGGGGCCGGCGCGCGCGCATCTCGATCATCGGCGGCGCGGCCGCAACGGCGGCAACCTCCGCGGCGGCTTGGGCTCGGTCGGGATCCGGGGCAGGCTCACCACCTGCGCGGCCCGGAAGTCCAGGTGATGGGTGGCGACCACCACCAGTGCGCCCTCGCCGGCGGCGTGGGACAGCAGCGCCATCACCGCGGACGCGTTGCGCTCGTCCAGGGACGCGGTGGGCTCGTCGGCCAGTACGAGGCGCGGCCGCAGCGCCAGGGTGCGGGCCACAGCCACCCGCTGGCGTTCGCCCAGGGAGAGCTCGGCAGGGAACTTGCGCTTCTCCTCAGCCAGGCCCAGCGCCTCCAGCGCCTCGTGGGAGGCCCGGCGGATGACGCCGTAGGGCACGTCCGGCCGCGCCATCTGCAGCGCCACGATCACGTTCTCGAGAGCGTTCAGGCGGGCCAGCAGCCGGTGGTCCTGGAAGATGAACCCGGCATCGCGGCGGACCCGGTCGACGCCGCGCAGGATGCGGCGGTGCAGCGGGTGGCCGTCCACCCAGACGCGGCCCCGGTCGGGCCGGAGCTGACCGTGGATGAGCCGCAGGAGCGTGCTCTTGCCGGCGCCCGAATCCCCGGTGACCGCTACCAGCTCGCCCAGCGAGGCGGAGAACGAGAGCTGGTCGAGCACGACCCGCTTCCCGAACACCTTGCGGACCTCGGCGATCTCCAGCAGCGGGCGCTTCAGAGCCGCCGGTCTTACCCGGCTGTCGGTGCGCTTCCTCGCCGGAGCGCGCCGTGGTACCGCTCCCTCCCGGACCTTGTCAATTACCAACAGCCCCACCAGCCGCCCAGGCGGCAGGGTGAGCATACCTAGCCGGACGCGGCCGTGGCCGGGCCGGCCGGGCTGGTTACGAATTCTTTACGGGGCTGTTTGCACGACCACCACGCGCACCAGGTTCATTGAGGAGCGGGGACGAACATCCCGGCCAGGGCCTGCTCGCCATCGCCGCTGGCGGCGGTCATCTCCACCGTCGCTGAATCCGGGAACCGGAAGCCGATCCAGGCGCAGCACTTCCGCTCCAGGTCGACCAGCCGCCGCAGCTCGCTGGCGGCGGCCGGCTCCACGCGGATCCGGATGCCCCCGGGGATCGATTCTCGGAACACCAGCCGCTCAACCAGCAGGCGCGACCACTCGGCGGACCGGTCCCGTATCTCAGAGGCTTCGAGTGAGCAGGCAACGGGCATTTCCATTTTCGGCAGCGTAGTCGGTATCGTTTTTGCACAGACCGTGCAAACCACCATTGAGACCCCGGTCCGGCCCCGCCGCGCGCCCCAGTGGGTGGCCGTCTATCGCGACATGCTGGCGGCGATGGAGGTGCACCTCAGCCACGGCATCGCCCGGGTCAGCGCGCGCCACAACCGCGCGCTGGAAGCGTCGCTGCGCCGGCGCAGCCGCGCACTGCGCTCGCGCCTCGCCTACTGGGAGCGCCGGCTCCCCAAGGAGCGCCGGGACTCCTAGACTCCGTCCGATGGACCGCATGAGTCCGCTGGACGCGTCATTCATCCACATCGAGGACGACAACAACCCGATGCACATCGGGAGCGTGGTCATGTTCGAGGGACCGGCGCCTGCGTACGGCGACCTGGTGCGACTGGTCGCCGGCAAGCTGCCGCTCGTCCCGCGCTACCGGCAGAAGGTGCGGGAGGTCCCGTTCCAGCTCGGGCGGCCGGTGTGGGTCGACGACCCGGACTTCACGATCCTGTACCACATCCGGCGCACCGGGGTGCCCTCGCCGGGCGGCGACGACGAGCTGCGCAACCTGGCCGGCCGGGTGCTCGCTCAGCACCTCGACCGCGCACGCCCGCTGTGGGAGCTGTGGATGGTCGAGGGCCTCGAGCACGGCCACTGGGCGCTGATCGCGAAGACGCACCACGCCATGGTCGACGGCGTCTCCGGCACCGACCTGCTGGCGGTGCTGCTCGACGTCACGCCCGAGCCCTCCGAGCCCGTCGAGGTCGACTGGCGCGCCCGGCGCGAGCCGACCTCGGTGCAGCTGCTCGCCGACGCGCTCACCAGCAGCGTGGTCGACCCGGTGACGCACGTGCGCGGCCTGCCGGCGGTCGCCAGGACGCCGCTCACCAGCCTCAGCCAGGCCTGGGAGATCCTTGGCGGCACCTTCGGCCAGGCCGCGCGCCTGGTGCGCCCGGGAGTATCCGGGCTCAACGGCCGGATCGGGCCGCACCGCCGCTGGAGCTGGGCCAAGGGGTCGCTGGATGACGTCCGGGAGGTTCGGCAGGCCTTCGGCGGCACCGTCAACGACGTGGTCCTGGCCTCCATCACACGCGGCTTCCGCGACCTGCTGCGGGAGCGCGGCATCGACCTCCGGGGCCGCGTGGTGCGCACGCTGGTGCCGGTCTCGGTGCGGGCGCCCCACGAGAAGGGCACCTACAACAACCGCGTCTCCGGCTTCTTCGCCGAGCTGCCGGTCGAGGAGAAGGACCCCGTCGCTCGGCTGCGCCAGATCACCGAGCAGATGGAGGGCCTGAAGCGGACCAACCAGGCCGTGGCCGGCGATGCGCTCTCACGCATGAGCGGCTTCGCACCGCCCATGCTGCTCGCGCTGGGCGCCCGGCTGGGCACGCTCTGGCCCCAGCGCAGCGTCAACACCGTGACCACCAACGTGCCCGGGCCGCAGATCCCTCTGTACGCCTGCGGGCGCCGGATGCTGGAGGCCTATCCGTATGTGCCGATCGGCGGCAACATCCGGATCGCGCTGGCGATCTTCTCTTACTGCGGGGTCCTCAACTACGGCGTCACCGGCGACTACGACACCGCCACTGACATCGACGTGCTGGTGAAGGGGATCGAAGCCGGGCAGCGGGAGCTGCTGGTGCGGGCGCGCAAGGCCAAGCCGGCCCGCGCCGCCAAAGCCGCCCCCCAAAGAAAGCGGCGCCCGGCCCCCGAGCCGAGCGCCGCCGCGGCCTCGAAGGCCTAGCGGCCGGCGCCGCTGGAGCGGGCCGTCTTGGAAAGCGCTGACTTGGGTGCGCGGTCGGCGGCCTTGGCCTGCTTGTCCGCGCGCTTGTCCTTGAGCGACTTCTGCGGCGCTTTCTTGATCTTGCTCTTGCCCATGGGACTGTGCGAAACCTCCAGAACCTGAGTGATGAGGACGGGTACGGGCGATTCTACGGTGAGGTCAGGGTCAGCGATAGCGCGATCAGGCCCTGCCCGGTCTGGTAGAGGACGATGTTGACCGGCCGCCCCCAGGGCAGCGGACCGACGAATTGGTACCAGGCCAAGAGTGCGTCGGAGGCGAAGAAGAGGATCGCGCCCCCCGCCGCCAGCGGGTTGAGGGTGCCGCAGGCGGTGGCGGTCATGGCTCCGAGCACGACCATGTAGGTGAGGACCGGCCGGACCAGATGCTCGCGGTCCGACTCGCGTAAGCCGGCGAGCAGGCGGCGCTGGTAGACCACGATCGCCGCCACGCAGGCGAGGCCGGCCGCGACCACCGCGGGCACGTTCTGGCGCTGGGCGGTGAAAGCCAGGATGTAGGAGATGTGGCCGGCCAGGAAGGCCGCGAGGCCGCCGATGCTCACCTCGCCCGCCCTCATCAGCAGGACATCACCCAGGCCGCCCAGCAGGAGGCCGCCGATGATCAGCCAGTGCACCGGCTCGCCGGGCGGCTTGAGCAGGAGCGCGCCCAAGGCCAGAGCGAGCATGGTTCCCGGCTTGCCGACATACTCCAGCACCCGGCGGCCGAAGAGGACGCCCGTCCAGGTGCACAGGGCCAGCAGGGCGGCCAGGACGAAGGCGCCCAGCGCCGGGCCGTTCAACCGGCGGGGGAGAGGTCGAGCGCCGCGTCCGGCGGCTGCTCGGGCGGCGACCACCGGATATAGGCATGGCCGGTCTCCACATGCAGCTCGTTGGCCCGGTCCACGGTACGGCGGTAGGCGGATTCGAAGGCGGTGAGGTCGCGCGCCAGCAGGGCCTGGTAGGCGGCCTCCAGGAGGCCGCGCTCGAAGCCGGCGATCTGCTCGGCGTACTGGGGCCGTGTCACCGCCAGGCCCCGGAGCAGCGAGCGGACGCGGCGAGAGAAGTACGCGGCCAGGTCCCAGTTGCCGCCCTGGGCGGCGTGCCAGGCCATGGCGTGGCAGTGGCCGACCCCGCGCATGACCTCGCCGGTCCCGGGCAGGGCGTCGGCGACCTGCTCGGGCGTGAGGTCGCCGTGGCGGGTGCGGATCACCCTGGGATCGTAGCCGACCACTTTCCCGGCCTTCACGTATCCTTGGCATCCGCGCCCGGGAGCGCGAAATCCACACTCAAAGGGAAGTGATCTCGGTTTGAAGGTCGTCGTCAAGGACCCGGAGGAGTTCGAGCAGGCGCTGCGCGAGTTCCGCCGCAAGGTCCAGGAGCAGGGGCTGGTGCGGGAGATGCGCCGCCGCACCCACTACGTGCCCCCCGCTGAGGCTCGCAAGATGAAGAGCCTCCGCGCCCGGCGCCGCCGCACGCGCTAGCGAGCGAATTTCGGTCGGAGCCCTCGCCGCCTTCCTTATAATTGCGTGCTGTTCGGTGGCAATGGCGGAGGGGAAACACCCGTTCCCATTCCGAACACGGCAGTTAAGCCCTCCAGCGCCGATGGTACTGACGGGGTAACCCGTTGGGAGAGTAGGTCGTTGCCGAGCATCTTTTTGAGTCCCGCGGCCCGCGAGGGTGGCGGGACTCAAGCTATTTGATGGCGGGTTCCTCCTCGACCATCTCGGGCGTGAGGGCGGGCAGCAGCAGCAGCACCCGCGCGGTCAGGGTGACCAGGAGCAGGAGCACCGTCGTGAGCACGCTGTTCACGACCTCGCCCACCCCTTGGTGGAAGACCACGATCAGGACGGCCAGCAGCACCACGCCCCCGGCCAGGATGGGGATGAAGAGGCGGTCGTGGACGGCCATCAGGAACTGGACCAGCAGGTTCACGAGGCTGATCCCGAGCCCGATCGCGCCGATCCGAAACACGTAGGGCGCGGCGTCGTGGAAGGTCGACGTGAAGAGCACGTTGACCACCAGCCCGGGCACCAGCCCGAAGACCACCAGCGCGCAGGCGCCGAGCGCGGACATGATCCCGGCCGACATCAGCAGGATGCGGCCGGGGTGCGCGTTGCGGTGCACCGCCTCGACCACGCGCGGGAACAGGACCTGGCTGACGGACAGCGTCAGGTAGTAGACGATGGTCCCGATCTTGTTCAGCCCGCCGTAGATGCCCGCGTCATGGTCGCCCAAGTAGTGCTTGGCCAGGACCACGTCCAGGTTGAAGAGCAGGATCACGCCCAGGGTGCCGGCGGTGGCCGTCAGCCCGAAGCTGGCCATCGAGCGCAGAGGCACCCGGGTGCCGTGCACGCGCAGCACGTCGCGCAGGCCGTACATGCCGATCAGGTAGGCGAAGATGACCCCGCCCAGCATGGCGGCCACGGCGCCGGTCACCGCGAGACCGATCTTCAGCAGCACGAAGACCAGGCCGGTGCGGACGATCAGCTCCAGAGACAGGTTCAGGCTCAGGGCGGTGAAGTGCTGGGTGCCCTGGAGCACGCCGCGCGGGATGGCGGTGAACCAGAAGACCGCGATCGCGGCGCCCAGCCAGAGCAGAGGGGTGGGGGAGCGGAGGTTGAGGAAGGCGGCGCCCGGGATCGAGAGCGAGGCCGCCAGCACGATGAAGGCGAGCGCCGGGATCGCCAGCACCTGGGTGCTGCGGATCACCACGTAGCGCACGCCCGAGGTGTTGCCGTGAGCCTCGAGCGTGGCGGTGTAGCGCGCCAGGACCAGGATCAGGATCAGGTTGACCACGCCGCCCACCGTGTAGAGGGCGACCAGCGAGGCCACCTCGCCATAAAGGGCGGGGCCCAGGATGCGCCCGGCGATCGCGTGGAAGACGAAGCCTCCGAACCCGGCCACCAGGCCGCCGACGAAGAGGACGAGGTTCTGGCGGACCAGGCGGTTCTGCCGCAGCGCGCGGAGCCGGGAGTAGCGGAGCGCCGGCGCCGGGGAGGGCGTGGAGGGCTCGGCGGGGGCGGTCACCTGGCACAAATCTTAGGGGCCGCTCGCCACGACCTATCCTGATCAGCGCATGGCCGCCAAGCCTTTGGTATCGGCGCTGATCGTCAGCTACAACGTCAAGGACCTGCTCCTCGACTGCCTGCGGGCATTCTTCTCCAGCTCCGATGACCCGGTCGAGGCGGTGGTCGTCGACAACGCCAGCCGGGACGGTTCCTCCGACGCCGTGGCCGAGCGCTTTCCCGACGTCAAGCTGGTCCGTCAGGCCCGCAACGTGGGCTATGGCAAGGCCAACAACATCGGCCTCCAGGAGTGCGAGGGCCGGTTCATCCTGCTCCTCAACCCCGATGTCACTGTCGGCGAGGGCAGCGTGGGCCGGCTGGCGGACTTCCTTCTGGTGCGGCCCGACGTCGGCGCCGTGGGCCCCCGACTCCTGCGTCCGGATGGGACGCCAGACCTGGCCGCGCGGCGGGGCTTCCCGACCCCGTCCACCGCCTTCTACCGCTTGTCCGGGCTGAGCAAGGCCTTTCCCAAAAGCCGCCGCTTCAACCGCTACAACATGGGATTCCTGCCGGACAGCGAGGTCCATGAGATCGACGCCGGCACCGGCGCCTGCCTGATGCTGAGGCGGGCGGCCGTCGACCGCGTCGGCTTCTTCGACCCCGACTACTTCATGTACGGCGAGGACCTGGACCTCTGCTTCCGCCTCCGGCTGGGCGGTTGGAAGATCTACTACGCGCCCACCGCCACCGCCGTGCACTTGAAAGGGGCGTCCACGCGGCAGGCGACCAGACGCATGCTCTACGAGTTCCACTCGGCCATGTGGACGTTCCACCACAAGCACTACGCGGAGGAGTACCCGGCGTTCGCCAACGGACTGGTCTGGGCTTCGATCTGGGCGCGCTGGGCCGTGCTGGCCGCCCGCGCCTCGATGACCAAGGACCCGACCGTCTCACCCTAGAGGAGCCATGTACCACCAGATAGCGCACAACAAGCGGGTCAGCGCCCTCGTGATCGCCGCCTTCGTGGTGGTCTGGGTGGTGGCCGGGCTGATCGTGGGCGGGATCCTGGGCCGCAGCTGGGGAGGCGCCATCAGCGGGGCCGTCATCCTCACCTTCTTCGCGCTGCTCGGGATCCTGTTCAGCTACTTCTTCGGAGCGGGAACCGTGCTCGCCGTCTCGGGCGCGCAGCCCGCTGATCCGCAGCAGTACGCACAGCTGCACAACATCGTGGAAGCGCTGGCGATCGGCGCCGGGCTGCCGAAGCCGGCCGTCTACGTGATCGACGATCCCTCGCCCAACGCCTTCGCCACCGGCCGCGACCCCCAGCACGCCGCGGTCACCGCCACCACCGGCCTCCTGCAGATGATGAACCGCGAGGAGCTCGAGGGCGTAATCGCCCACGAGATGAGCCACGTCCGCGACTACGACGTGCGCCTGCTCCTGATCTGCAGCACGCTGGTCGGGATGGCGGCGCTGATCGCCAGCTTTGCCTTCCGGGGCGCCTTCACCGTGCGCGGCGGCCGGGACTCCGGCCAGCTCGCGCTCTTCGCGCTCGCCCTGGGCGTGATCTTCTCCCTGATCGCCTGGATCGTGGGCCCGCTGATGCAGCTCGCACTGTCGCGCGAGCGAGAGTCGCTGGCCGACGCCGCCGGCGTGGAGCTCACGCGCAACCCGGCCGGCCTTCTGGGCGCGCTGCGCAAGCTGGCGGCCAACGATCAGCCCCTGGTGAAGTACAACCACGCGACCGCGGCCATGTACATCGACAACCCGCTCGAGCACCACGAGCACTGGTTCAACCACCTGTGGGACACCCACCCGCCGATCCAGGAGCGGATCGCCGCTCTGGAACGGATAAGCCAGGTGCAGCAGACCTAGCGGACTGAGACCCCCTCCCCCTTGGGGAGGGTTGGGGTGGGGCTTCGAATACCCCTTTCCTATAATCCGCGCGCGCATGGCGGCGGTTTCCCGGCAATCCCTCCTCCTCTTCGTGGCCCGCCTTTTCCGGATTCGCCGCAGCGAGATGTCGCGGGTGATCCGGATGTCGTCGCTGGCGGTGGTGCTGGGCTGGGGGATGTACTGCGCCTTCAACGCCACCCAGGCCATCTTCCTGGTCCAGTCCGGGCCCGAGGCCTACCCGCTCTTCTTCATCCTGCTGGCACTGACCGTCTGGCCGGCGGTGGCCATTCAGGGCGCCCTGGTGCGCCGCTTCGGCGTGGGCCGGGCCTTCCGCTACAACCTGCTGGCCAACGCCGTGATCCCGGTCGGCATCTACCTGGCGTACCGGGTGGCCGAGACCCAGTTCGGCGTCGCCTTCGCCCTCTACATCGGGTACTCGGTCGCCTTCGAGCTCGTGATGCTGCTCTTCTGGAGCTTCGTCTCCCAGCACTTCAACCTGCTGGAGGGCAAGCGCATCTACCCGGTGATCGCGGCCGGCTCCAGCGTGGGCTACATCCTGGCCGGGGTCACCACGACCCTGGTCACCCCGGTCGCCGGGACCGAGTCGCTGATGTTCTTCTGGGGCCTGGGCGCGGGCATGGCCGGGCTGATCGTGTACCTGACCGAGCGCCGCCTCTACCGCCCAGCCGTCGAGGAGGAGGCTGACGTCTTCGCGGTCGAGACCCAGCGCCAGCGCCACTCGGGGCGGCTGTTCGCGCTGCTCGACGCCCTCCGCTACCTGCGCAAGAGCAGTCTGGTGCTCGCCTTCGTGGTGATGGCGGGGCTGCTGGTGATCACCATGCGCGTCTCCGACTACCTGGTGGCCGTGGTCTTCGTGGACGTGACCCACCGCCGCCTTCGGGAGCTCAGCGTCCTCATCGGCAACGCCTGGCTGATCAGCTATTTCGTACAGCTTCTGCTCGCCCTCTGGGTGACGCCCTGGCTGCTCAACCGGGCGGGCGTCAAGAACGTCATCCTGGCCCTGCCGGCCGCCGCCGTGACCGGGTTCCTGGCCGTGGCCGTGCTCCCCGGCCTGAATTCAGCGATGTTCCTGTTCGTCATCCGCAACGGCCTTCAGACCGGGGTCGACGACCCGGCGCAGCAGCTGTTGGGAAGCGCGCTGCCCTCCCACGTGGCACCCAAGCTGAAGCTGCTGCTCGACGACTTCACGCTGCCCGGCGCGGCGATCGTGGCCGGGATCTTCTGCGGCGCGCTGGGGATGGTGGCCCCGCATGCTGACCTGGCGATCCTGCTGGCGGTGGCCGGCGTGCCCCTCGGCCTGCTCTTCCTGGCCGCCGCCTGGTGGATGCGCGGACAGTACGTGAGCGCTGTCTACGAACGGCTGCGCACTCATGCCATCTCTCTGGGCGACCTGGTCCAGGCGATCGGGCGCCCAAGCCCGGCGCAGGTCCAGGAGCTCAAGAGCCACCTCACCGACCCCGATCCGCAGGTCCGGCAGTTCGCCGCGGCCGGCCTGGGCCGCCTGGCTCCGCAAGCCTTCCGCGCCCTGGTCCCGGCGCTGGCAGCATCCCAGGACTCGATGCTGCGGCGCATGGCCTTCCAGATGGCTCCCCCCGGCGCCATCACGCGCGAGATGTGCGAGGCCGCCGAGCACGACCGCGATCCCTGGGTCGTGGCCGCGGCCGCGGTCGCCGGTTTCAAGCTACGCCCCCCCTGGCCGCGCAGCGTCCCGCTGCTGGCCCGTCTCGATCGCTCGCGGGTCGCCGAGACCCGGTCCGCGGGGGTCTGGGCTGCCTCCTTCGTGGTCGACGAGAAGCTGGTGCTGGCGTCGATGGAAGATTCCGCGCCCCAGGTGCGGCTGGAAGCGGTGCGCAGCTTCGCAAAGATGAAGGGCGGGGTGGCCGGTGCGGCGGACCCGATGCTGCACCTGATCACCGACCCCAACCTCGAGGTCCGGCGCGAGACGCTCGAGCAGTGCATTCGCTGGGCGCCGCCGCCCAGCCGGCTCGACCTCTTCGAGGAGGCGCTGATCAAGGCGCTGACCAGCGGCGACCGGGCCACCCGCCGGCTGGCCGCGCAGGCGATGGCCGTGCAGGCGCCCTATGCCCTCGAGCGCGCCCTGCCGCACCTGGAGGGAAGCGCCACCGAAACCGCCGTGGCGACCATCGAGGCGCTCGTCCGCTGCGGGATCCCGGAGCTGGTGCAGAGGGCGCAGCGCCACCTGGAGAGGCGCTTCGACGTCGCCCATGACGCGGCCTGGACGGCCGCTCGGCTGCGTGGCATGGCGCGGCTGGCCGGGGGCGGGGAGGACCTGCGGTTCATGGTTCTCCGGCACGCGCTCGACGACTACGTGAAGCAGACGATCGAGGTTGCGCTGGGCGCGATGCGCGCACTGCACGGCAAGCGCGGGTTCGCGACGGTCGAGCGGGGACTTCACTCAGAAGATGCGCAAGCCAGGATCGAAGCCAGGGAAACGCTGCTAAACTTCGGCCCCGGCTGGTTGGCCGGACCGCTCGAACGCCTCTACGACGCGGAGGCTTTCGATGAGGGAGGGGGCCGTCTTCCATCCTCCGAAGAGTTGGAGAAGCTGAGGGTCCACCCCGACCAATGGGTGCGGCGGGCGGCGAGCGCGGTCGAGCGGGGCGAGGTGGAAGAAGATTTGAAGGACCTCATTGCGCTCAAAAAGGTGCCGCTCTTCAGCCAGCTGTCGCTGGAGCAGCTGTCGAGCATCGACAAGCTGATGGTCACCCGCCACTACCTCAAGGGCGAGCACATCTTCGAGAACGGCGACCTCGGCTCCGAGCTCTTCGTGGTGCTGGAGGGAGAGGTGCGGATCCACCGCGACCAGCCGGGCCGCGAGGTCACGCTGGCGCGCGTGGAGTCGAGCAGTTACTTCGGCGAGATGGCCGTCTTCGAAGACCAGCCTCGCTCGGCGGGGGCGGTCGCCGCCAAGAGCAGCACGCTCCGCGTGCTGCGCAAGGACCGCTTCAACGCCATCGTGCACGAGCACCCGGAGGTCATGCTCGAGGTGATCAAGTACCTGAGCCAGCGCCTGCGGCTGGCCAACGAGCAGCTGGGCCTGGCCGCCCGGGCCGCTCCACCTCCCCGCGAGGCCGGGAGGTCGGTGCCGGCGTAGCCGGAACCGGGCGGAGTCTTCGCCCACCCCAACCCTCCCCGCGGGGGAGGGGGTCTACTCCACCTCCCCGCGAGGCGGGGAGGTCGGTGCCGGCGTAGCCGGAACCGGGCGGAGTCTTCCCCCACCCCAACCCTCCCCGCAGGGGAGGGGGTCTACTCCACCTCCCTGCGAGGCCGGAGGGTCTTCCCCCACCCCAACCCTCCCCGCGGGGGAGGGGGTCTACTCCACCTCCCCGCGAGGCTTGGGTCCTCCCCCACCCCAACCCTCCCCGCGGGGAGGGGGATCAGGCCTGCTCCAGCTCCTCGTCCGGGCCGATGTCGGTGTGAACGTTGTTGCCCACCACCTCGGTGATCCGGGACCCCGGCACCTTCGCGTGGCCGGCCAGCATGCCCTCGCGGCGGATCACCAGCTCGCTGATGGTCCCGTCCTCGCCCGTGAACACCCGCTCCACCTCGCCGAGGCGCCGGTTGCCGCTCCAGACCGGGCTGCCCTCGGTGATCTCGTCCAGGTCCTCCAGCTCGGGGTCGATGTGGACCGGAGGGATGTACGGAGCCTGCCCGAAGATGGCGCCGGTCACGTTCACGAAGTTGGCAAGGCTCCACCCGAAAGGCGCCGTCCAGTGCTCGCCGGGCGCACCCAACTGATCGTGCTCGGCGGGGGGCAGCTTCCGCAGCTCCTCCTTGGTGAGGCTCGCTCGCAGGCCCCCCTCGAACTGGCGCAGCCGCCGGACCCCGACCAGGTGGTCGTCGATCACCACGTGGGTGACGCGGTGGTTCTTCTCGTCCACCACCAGCCGATCGATGCTGCCCAGGATCTCTCCGTCGCTGCCCATCACCTCCTCGCCGGGGTGCACCTCGATCAAAACGGCGCTTCCGCCTCGGCCGCGCTGGGCGCCGCCGCCTCGCCGCGGACCTCGATCCGGCCGCGGGCTGCTTCCAGCCGCTCGTGGCACAGCTTCAAGTAGCGCTTGGCCTCCTCGTACGCCTTGAGCGAGTCGTCCAGCGAAAGCTGGCCGTCCTCCAGCTCGCGCAGCTTCCTGTCGAGGAGCTCGAGCGCCTTCTCGTAAGTCACCTCCGGCTGGACGCTCAACCGGCCTCCTCGACTCGAGTGCGCAGGGCGCCGCGGCCGAGCCTGACCCGCACCTTGCGCCCGGGCGCGGTCTCCGAGGCCGCCCGCAGCACCCGGCCCGATTCGTCGTCGAGGGCGATCGCGTAGCCGCGCGCAAGCACGCCGTCAGGGCTGAGCGCCGCCAGCCGGCGCTCGCGGTCCGCCAGCAGCTGCTCCGACCGCCGCAGCCTGTCGGCGACCAGCTGCTCGAGACGCTCGCCCGCACGCCGCCGCTCCAGGTCGGTGACCCGCGCCCGCACCAGGCGCGTGGCGGAGGCCTGCAGGCGCCGCTCGAGCTCCGCGAGCTCGCGCTGGCGGCGCGCCACCTGGTCGGCCGGGCGCAAGCGGGCCAGCTCGGCGACGAAGCGGCGCAGCCGCTCGGCGCGGCGCTCGAGCAGCGACCGCGGCACCAGCTGCAGGCGGTCGGCGCGAACCGCCAGCCGGTCGGCCTCGCGCTGCAGGCGCCCGCCCGCCGCGCGCTGCAGTCGCGTGGAGCGCTCGTCGAGCTGGCGCAGGAGGTCGGCCTTGCGCGGCACCACCCGCGAGCCGGCCTCGGTCGGGGTGCGGCACTCGGCGTCGGCGACCATGTCGGCCACGGTGCGGTCCGAGGTGTGGCCGAGGGCGGTCACCACCGGGATGTGCGACACCAGGATCGCCCGCGCCACCGGCTCGGTGTTGAACGCGTACAGCTCCTCGAAGCTCCCGCCTCCGCGGGCGATGACCACCACGTCCACCGCGGCGTCCTGGTTGCAGCGGCGGAGCGCGGTGACCACGCTGCCCGGCGACGCCGTGCCCTGGACTAGCGCCGGGTAGACGGTGATGTCCATGTTCGGGTAGCGGTCGAGGATCGTCTCCTGGAGGTCGTGGATGACGGCGCCGGTGGGCGAGGTGATGAGCGCGACCCGGCGCGGCAGGAAGGGGATCGGCCGCTTGCGCCCCAGCTCGAAGGCGCCCTCGGCCTCGAGGCGCTGCTTGAGCTGTTCGAGCTGGGCGCGGAGCTTGCCGACATCGTCGAACTCGACCCAGTCGACTATCAGGCGCAGCTTGCCACCCTGCGGCCAGAAGTCGACGCGGCCGCGGAAGACGAACTCCTGGCCGTCCTCGGGCAGCATCGGGAGGCGGCGCGCGTCACCGGCGAAGAGGAACGCCTCCACCACGGCGCCCCGGTCCCGGATCGTGAAGCCGTAGTGGCCGTTGCGGAGTGCCTTCATGCCGCTGACCTCGCCCTTGACCAGCACCGCGGCCAGCGGCTGCAGGCGGCGCTTGATCTCGAACGCCAGCTCGCTGACAGTGAGCGGCGGCCGCGCCTGGTCGCTCTGGGTACTGATCACCGGCAGGCACCCACGGGGATCGCCAGCGGGACGGGCACCGCGATGGGATCGGACACCTGGCCGCTGCCGTCCCACTTGAAGATCCCCTGCTGGCCGCTGAACCAGACGTTGGTGCCGTCGACCACGATCGGGTCGGTGGGAACCGACTGGGCCCCGGCCTGGTCGTAGATCACCGCCGGGACCTGTACCTGGTAGTGGCCGGTCGCCGTGTGGACGCCGACGATGGGATTGGTCCCCAGCACGCCCAGGACCCGCACGCTGCTGCCGGGATAGCTCTGGATCGGAGTCACGGTGCCGGTCGCCAGCTCCAGCTTGCGAACGCGGTTGTAGAGCTCTCCGGGCCCGGTGGCCGGCGGGGGCTGTGCCACGCCGCTGTCGACGTCGCCGCCGAAGGCGAAGCCACCGCCCAGAGCGGACCAGTTGCCGTCGGCGGCCAGCTGTTTGAAATCGCCCGTGCCGGGATCCAGCTTGCTCAGCCCCTGCGGCGGAGCGTCCGAGTTGGGGACGACCCGGGTAACGAAGACGCCGCTCGCCTCGTAGCTCACCGGCATCGAGGGCGCCGGCACGTAGAAGGTCTTGTCGGCGCCGGTGGCGATCTCGACCACGTGGATGATCCCGGTCACCGGGCCCGCCCCGGGCTGGTTCTCGGGCCACGCATAGTGGGTGCCATCGGGCGAGATCCAGGCCCTGGGCACCGGCAGCCACTTGGAGACCGCGCTGTCGTAGGCGGCGAGGCTCTGGGGATCCTTGGTGAAGGTCCCGCCGGGCATCGTCAGGAACCCGCCGCTGCCGGCCTGGCCGTGCGCCGGGTTGCCATCGGTGGGCGCGTCGCCGGACGCGACCGGCAGCTTGCAGCTCGCCGATTTAGTGGGCGTCGCGGAGGGCGCGGCGGTGGGCGGAGCGGTGGGCGTCGGCGTGGGACTGATCGCCGAACCGTTGCCACCCGCCGAGCAGCCGGCCAGCACGAGGACGCCGGCCAGCGTCAGGACCCGGAGGCTAACCCCCAATCTGCGACATGCTCTTTTCAGGCCTGACATAGCCCTCAGTCCCGATCTGGAGCGCGCCCCCCTCCTCCTTGGCCCAGACCGCGCTCTCGATCACGCGGGCCAGGTGGTCGTCGGAGGCGCCGGAGCGCATGAGGTCGCGCAGCGCGGTCTCCTGCAGGGAGAACAGGCATGTCCGCAGCCCGCCCTCGGCGGTCAGGCGGATCCGGTTGCAGGTGTCGCAGAAGGCCTGGCTGACGGAGGATATGAACCCCACCCCGCCCGGGGCGCCGTCCGCGAACTTGAACTTGACGGCGGGGCCCGGCCGGTCCTCGGACGCTGCCACCAGCGGGAACTGGTCCTCGATCGACTCCTGGATGCGGCGGCTGGGAACCACCAGCTCGGGGCGCCAGATCCCGTCCCCGTCCAGCGGCATGAACTCGATGAAGCGGACCTCGTAGCCCTTCTCGCGCGCCAGCCGCGCGAAGTCGACGACCTCGTCGTCGTTGTGGCCCTTCATCACCACCATGTTCAGCTTGATCGGCGAGAGCCCGGCCTCCTCGGCGGCGGCGATGCCATCCATGGTGCGGGCGAAGGCCTCCACGCGCGCGATCTCCTGGAAGCGGTCCATGTGCAGGGTGTCCAGGGAGATGTTGACCCGCTTGAGGCCCGCCTCCGCCAGCAGCTTCGCCTTGTTGCGCAGGAGCACGCCGTTGGTGGTCATGGTGATGTCGAGGCCGGGCGCCAGGGAGGCGACCATCGCGACCAGCTCCTCGACCTTGGCCCGCACCAAGGGCTCGCCGCCGGTGATCCGAATGGTGCGCACCCCGTAGCGCTCGACGAAGAGACGGGCCAGGCGCTGGATCTCCTCGAAGCGCAGGATGTCGTCCCGCTTGAGCCACTTCAGGCCCTCGTAGGGCATGCAGTAGACGCAGCGGAAGTTGCAGCGGTCGGTGACCGAGATCCGGAGATCGTCGGCGACGCGCCCGTAGCTGTCCCACAACTTAGTGGCGCGTCGGGCGGCACTCCGAGCCATTGCCGGATGATACCCGCATGGATTTCGAGTTCATTCGCGTCGAGGCGGAGCCTCCGATCGCGGTCGTCACCCTCAACCGGCCAAAGGTGCTGAACGCGCTCTCGCCAGCCCTGGTCGAAGAGGTGACGACGGCCTTCGGCGAGCTGGACAAGGACGACTCGATCCGCGCCGTCGTCCTCACCGGCGGCCCCAAGGTGTTCGCCGCCGGCGCCGACATCGGCGACATGGCGGAGCGCACGCCGATCGAGCAGCTGAAGCGCGACCAGACCGGCCGCTGGCTCAAGATCGCGTCCTTCACCAAGCCCCTGATCGCCGCCGTCAACGGCTATGCGCTGGGGGGCGGCTGCGAGATGGCGCTGACCTGCGACCTGATCATCGCGGGCGACTCGGCTCGCTTCGGCCAGCCCGAGATCAACCTCGGCATCATCGCCGGCGCGGGCGGGACCCAGCGCTGGACGCGCACCGCGGGCAAGTACGTGGCGATGGAGGTCAACCTCACCGGCCAGCCGATCACCGCCTGGCGCGCGTACCAGCTGGGCCTGGTCAACCGGGTGGTCCCGGCCGAGGTCACGATCGAGGTCGCCAAGCAGGTCGCGCGGCAGATCGCCTCCCGGGCGCCGCTCGCCGCGCGGCTGGCCAAGGAGTCGATCAACAAGGCGCTGGAGACGCCGCTGGCCGAAGGACTGGCCGTGGAGCGGAAGAACTTCTACTTCCTGTTCGCGACCGAGGACCAGAAGGAGGGCATGAAGGCCTTCCTGGAGAAACGAAAGCCCGTATTCAAAGGGAGGTGAGATGAGCCTGCGGACCTCGGAGGAGAACGGCGTGATGTGGATCCGGCTGGACCGGCCGGACGCCATGAACGCGGTCGACGCCGAGCTGCGCGCGGCCCTGGCGGCCGCGGTCCGGATCAGCGAGCAGAGCCAGGAGATCCGGGTGGTGGTGGTCACCGGCTCCGGCCGCGCCTTCTGTTCGGGTGCCGACGTGCGCGAGCTGGCCGGCCGGGACGGCGCGGTCGACGCGATCCGGGGCGAGTACGAACGCATCCTGACCGGGCTGCGCAACATGCCCAAGCCCACCATCGCGGCCCTCAACGGCGTCGCCGCCGGCGTCGGCGCCTCGATCGCGATGGCCTGCGACCTACGCTTCGCCGTCCCCGAAGCCTCGCTGATCGAGGCCTTCGTCAAGATCGGCCTCACCCCGGACGGAGGGGCGAGCTGGTTGCTGCCCCGCTTGGTTGGCGCGGCGAAGGCGTTCGAGATGATGTATACCGGCGAGCCGCTATCGGCGGCGGACGCGGAGCGGTTCGGCCTCTACAACAGGGTGCTGCCGGCCGACCAGCTGGAGGACACCGTGCGCGAGCTGGCCGAGCGGCTGGCCAAAGGACCGACCATCGCGCTGGCGGCGGCCAAGCGCTCGGTCAACTTCAGCTTCAACTCGACCTTCGAGGAGGCCCTGGACTTCGAGTTCCTGCTGCAGTCGGTGCTGATGCAGGGCCAGGACTTCAAGGAGGGCGCGGCCGCCTTCCTGGAGAAGCGCAAACCCGAGTTCAAAGGTGAGTGAGCTCCACGACGCCGTGATCGTGGCCACCGCCCGGACCCCGATGGGGAGGTACGGCGGTCAGCTCAAGGACGTGCGCGCGGACGACCTCGCCGCGACTGTGCTGGCCGAGGTGGTGCGGCGCGCCGGCATCGAGGCGGCCGAGGTCGAGGACGTCGTCATGGGCTGCGCCAACCAGGCCGGCGAGGACAACCGCAACGTGGCGCGCATGGGCCTCCTGCTGGCGGGCTTCCCGGTCGACGTCCCCGGCCAGACCGTGAACCGCCTCTGCGGATCCGGGATGCAGGCGGTGATCGCGGCCGCGCGCGAGATCCAGACCGGCGCCGCCCGGGTGATGGTGGCGGGCGGGGTGGAGTCGATGACGCGGGCGCCCTGGGTGCTGGCCAAGGCCGACAGCGCCTTCCCGCGCGGCCCGCAGACGGTCTATGACACCTCGCTCGGCTGGCGCCTCGTCAATCCGCGGATGGCCGAGCTTTACGGCACCCTGCAGATGGGCGAGACCGCCGAGCGGGTGGCCGCCAAGTACGAGGTCGGCCGCGAGGAGCAGGACGAGTTCGCGGCCCGGTCGCACCGGCTGGCGCTGGCCGCCCAGAAGGAGGGCCGCCTGGCGCCCGAGATCACCCCCGTCGAGGTGCCCCAGAAGAAGGGGACGCCCGTTCTGCTCAGCGAGGACGAGGGGCCGCGAGCCGACAGCACGCCCCAGGTGCTGGCCGGGCTGCGCCCGGTCTTCCAGAAGGACGGCACGGTCACCGCCGGCAACGCCTCCCCGCTCAACGACGGCGCCTCGGCGCTGGTGCTGATGTCCCGGGCCGAGGCGGAGCGGCGCGGGCTGGAGCCGCTGGCCCGCTTCGTGGCCGCGGGCGCGGCCGGGGTGCATCCCGATTACATGGGGATCGGCCCGGTGCCGGCGGCGGCGCGGGCCCTGGACCAGGCCGGCCTCAAGTTGGAGGACGTCGAGCTCTTCGAGATCAACGAGGCCTTCGCGGCCCAGGCGGTCGCCTGCATGCGGCTGCTCGGGATCGACGAGGAGAAGGTCAACGTCAACGGCGGCGCGATCGCGCTCGGCCACCCGCTGGGCTCCAGCGGCAGCCGGCTGGTGTCGACGTTGGTGCGCGAGATGGGGCGCCGCGGGGCGCGCTATGGCGTGGCCGCCATGTGCATCGGTGTGGGGCAGGGCATCGCCTCGGTCTGGGAAAAAGCGTGAGGGAACCCGCCTGAGGGTCCTCGTCCTGGGCGGGACCGCCTTTCTAGGGCGCCACTACGTCGAAGCCGCTCTGGAGCGCGGGCACGACGTCACCCTCTTCAACCGCGGCCAGACCAATCCCGATCTCTTCCCGGAGGTTGAGCGGATCCGGGGCGATCGCAACCAGGACCTCTCGGGCCTGCGCGGCCGGGAGTGGGACGCGGTCTTCGATCCCTCCGCCTTCGTCCCCCGTCACGTGCGCTCGCTGGCGGCGGTGCTGGAGGGCCGGGCCGGCCACTACACGATGGTCTCCTCGATCTCGGTCTACCCGCTGGACCAGGCCGACAAGTCGGAGACCGCGCCCGTGATCCAGCTCGACGACCCTGCCACGGAACTCGTGAACGAGAACTACGGCGGGCTGAAGGCGCTCTGCGAGCAGGCCGCGGACGAGCTGATGCCGGGTCGCGTCCTCAACCTGCGGGCGGGCCTGATCGTCGGCCCGCACGATCCCACCAACCGCTTCACCTACTGGCCGGAGCGGGTGGCGCGCGGTGGCGAGGTCCTGGCGCCGGGAAGGGCCGAGGCCCGGGTCCAGCTCATCCACGCCCGCGACATCGCCGAGTGGGCTCTCGAGATGGCGGCCCGCGGCGGGGCCGGCACCTTCAACACCACCGGCCCCGAGCCGCCCACCACGATGGGGCGGGTGCTGGAGACCTGCGTCGCGGTCAGCCGGAGCGGAGCCCTACTCACCTGGGTCGACGAGGACTTCCTCCTCGAGAAGGAGGTCGGGCCCTGGATGGAGATGCCCCTCTGGATTCCGGGCCACCTTGGCGACCTCCACAACGCGCCGATCGGCCGTGCGCTGTCGGAAGGACTGCGCTTCCGGCCGCTGGAGCAGACCGTCGCCGAGACGCTGGCCTGGGAGCGGACCCGGGTCGAGGGCCGGCCCCAGACCGACGCCGGTGGTCGGGTCCGCCAGCGCGGCGGCATGGCCGCGGAGCGGGAACGGGAGCTGCTGGCCGCCTGGCACAGGGGGGGCGGCGGGGGGAAGGGCTCTGCCCGGCCCGCCGCTGGGGGGACGTCCCCCCACGCTCACCAGAAGTGAGTGAGCGCAACCCGGCCGAGGTGCGGTCGATGTTCGACCGCCTGGCCGGGCGATACGACCTGCTCAACACCCTGCTCTCGGGCGGTTCCGACGGCCGCTGGCGGCGGGCTGCCGCGCGCGCCACCGGGCTGCCCCCCGGCGGCAACGCCCTCGACGTGGCGTGCGGCTCCGGCAAGCTCTCACAGGAGCTGCTCAAGGTCGCGGGCCAGGTCGTGGGGCTGGACTTCAGCACGGGGATGCTGGAGGTCGCGGCGGCGCGCGCCCCCGGTCCCCGCTACGTGCGCGGCGACGCCCTCGCGCTCCCCTTCGCCGACGCGGAGTTCGACGCCGCGACCATCGCGTTCGGCCTGCGCAACCTCGCCGACCCGGTCCGCGGACTGGCGGAGATGCGGCGCGTGGTCAGGCCCGGGGGAAGGATGGTCGTCCTCGAGTTCGTCAAGCCGCGGCCGACGCTCGCGGGCCGGGCCTACCGCTTCTACCTCGCCCAGGGACTGCCGCGGATCGGCGGGCTGGTGTCAGGGCAGCCGCGCGCCTATCGATACCTGGCGGACACGATCGACTCCTACCGCTCCCCGGATGAGCTCCTGGAGCTAGCCCGGCGCGCCGGCTGGGGAGAGCCCAGCCTCCGGCTCCTGACCCTGGGGACGGTCGGGATCCTGGCGGGCGAGCGCCAGCACTAGGACCACCCCGGTCACCGCGACCAGCGGCCAGATCACCCCCGGCCAGCCGAAGCGCCCGTATAAGTAGGCGGTGATGGGCGCCGCCAGGGCGCCCCCCACGTAGTACATGGCCAGGTAGCGGCCGACCGCCGCCCGTCCGTAGGCGGCCGCCCACCCGCTGTGGGCGACGTGCAGCCCGACGGTGCCGCAGATGCCCGCTGCCGCCGCCACCACCAGTGCCGGCAGCGAGGACCACAGACCCACCAGCAGCAGCGCGATCTCGATCAACGCGGTGCCCGCGATCAGGCGGCGGGCGCCGAAGCGGTCGACCAGCCGGCCCGCGACGAGCCCGTAGAGGGTGGCCGGGATGAACACCAGGTACACGAGGTCGCCGACCACCGGCGGGAGATTGAAGGGCGGCGCCGCCACCCGGTAGGGGATGGCGTCGAACAGGCCGACGCTGACGAAGAGGATGAAGAGCCCGGCCAGCGTGATCGTGAGCGGAGCCCGGCCCGGCCGGCCGCCGGCAGGGGCGGCGTGGGCGGACGGCGCGTCCCGCGCCAACCTGGAAAGGCTGGCCGCGACCACCGCCAGCATCCCCGCCGCGCCCAGCGCGAAGGCCCCCCGCCAGGTCACGAAGAGACCGGCGTAGCCGGCTGCGCGTCCCAGGAGCCCGCCCAGCGCGGTGCCGGCGATCATGGCGCCGGTCACCCGGCCGGCCTCACCTGACGGCAGGCGCCGGGGGACGTCGGCCAGGCCGCCCGCGACCATCAGGCCGACGCCCGCGCCCTGGCCGGCGCGGGCGGCGATCAGGATCCAGAGGCTGGGGCTGATGGCGGCCACCGCGCACGCGACCACGGTCAGCCACATGGCGCGGCGGAGCGTGCGTTGAGGATCGCCTTCCCGGAGCAGGCCGGCGACCGCGAAGCCGAGCAGGGCGGCCGTCATCACGAGGCCGGTAATCGTTGGCGGGCTGTGGAACTCACGGTCGAGGTCGGGGAGCAGCGGCTGGGGCAGGTAGAGGGCGAGGAAGGCGCCGGCTCCGAGGCCGAAGTAGGGGAGGGCGCTCACACGTCCCCCACCCCGACCCTCCCCCGGGGGGAGGGCGGCTTCAGGAGATCCGGTCGACGGCTGAATGCGCGAGCTCTACGAAGGTCGCGCCGGTGCCGTTGAGGTCCACGCCCTCGAGCTCGTGGACGGCGGCGCGGGCCAGGCCGCGGGCCTCGTCGCCCACCCGCTCCAGAGCGCCCGACGCCTTCACCAGCTCGGCCACCTGTCGCACGGCGGTGTCGTCGGGGTCGTGCCGGAGCAGGTCGCGGATCTGCGGGCCGACCTCATGGTCCTCGTGGGCGTAGATCAGCGGCAGCGAGAGCGTGCGCTGGCGGATGTCCTGGCCGGCGGGCTTGCCGGACGCCTCGCTGTAGTCCACGACGTCGTCGGCCATCTGGAAGGCGATGCCGAGAAGGTCGCCGTAGCGCCGCAGCCGCTCCACGATCGCCGGCTCGGCGCCCGCCAGCTGGGCGCCCGAGACGCAGGCCGCCGCCATCAGCGCAGCGGTCTTCCCACGCACCACCTGCAGGTAGGAGCCGTGGTCTCCGGGGTAGGCGCCTCGCAACGCGACATCGTCCATCTGCGCCCGGCAGATGGCCTCCATCGCCTCCGCGATGGTCGAGGTCACGGCCCCGTCGCCCAGCTCCGCGATCACGCGCGTGGCCTTGGCGAAGTAGTAATCGCCCACCGCGATCGCCCGGCGGGGGCCCTCGTGGGCGGCCACGGTCGGCTTGCCGCGCCGCGTCGCCGAGTCGTCCACGTAGTCGTCGTGGACCAGGGTGGCGGCGTGGATCAGCTCGACCGCCGCGGCCAGGGTGCTGGTGCGCAGCGGGTCCGGCCGGCTGCCCAGGCGGCCGCCGAGCGTGACCAGCAGCGGGCGCAGCCGCTTGCCGCCGGCCTCCACCAGGCGCCGCATCGGCACCTGCACGGCCTCGGGGTCGACCGCCAGCTGGCGCGCCAGCTCGAGCTCCACGAGGTCGCGCGCACCGCTCGGCGGCCGCTCCCGGGCCCCGCCGAACTCGCCGTCGAACTGCAGGGCCAGGCTCCGCTGGCGCGGCCCGTCCAGCTCGACCGCAAACACCGACTGCCAGCGCCCCAGCAGCAGGCGGCCGTCCTCGACCAGGAGCGTGAGCGAGGGGCTGAGGAAGATCTGCCGGCAGTGGGCGTGGCCGTTGGCGGGCTCGTCGTCGGGCACGTCGGCGCGCTGGGAGAAGTCGTCGTGGAGGTAGACGCCGCCGTTGGGCGCGACCCGCTCCAGGAGCGCCTCGAAGTCGGCCAGCAGGAGCGGCTCGTTCTCGTTGACCAGGAGCCCGAAGGTGGTGTGCAGCGTCTGCACGAAGAGCCGGCCATTGCAGAGCCCGGCCCGTTCCGCTTCCGCCTGCAGGCTCTGGGTGACGTCGATGAACTCGGTCGCGCGGGTGGTGGCGATCTCCAGCCGGCGGCCCGCGATCACCGCCCGAGCGCCCTCCGCAAGAGGTCGCGGATCGGGCTCACCGACTGGCCCGCCGCCGCCTGCGCCGACACCGTCTCCACGGCGCGGGCGAAGGCGACCTGGAGCTCGCGGTCCCCGGCGTCGGCCAGCAGGCGGGAGGCGCGGGCCAGGCACAGGTCGCCGATCAGGAGCTCGCCGGCCGGCGCGGTGTGCACCCCCAGGCCCTGGAGCGAGACCCCGGTCTCGACCAGCGCCGCCGCCAGCGTGACCCTGCCGTCGGCGTGGTGGTCGCGGTAGGCCTCCCAGGCCGCGCCGAGCCCGCCCGACCAGATCGAGTCGAGGCTCTCCAGGTCGCGTTCGCGGATGCCGGCGGGGGTCACGGGATCGGCTCCACGAGGGTGGGTGCGATGCGCTGGAAGGCCGAGAGCGCGCGCAGGCACGACTCGTCGTCGCGGGTGACCACGTAATAAAGGCCGAATCCGAGCACGGTGTTGAGGACCAATGGGACCAGCACCTCGCGCTCGACCTTGAAGCGGACCAGGCCCGCCGCCTCCATGCGGTCCAGCTGCTCTTGGATCACCTCGCGGTAGCGGGTGAAGAGCTCGGGCAGGTAGGCCTGCAGGCGCTCCTGCTTGGGCGCTTGGACCAGGAGGTCGAAGGCGGCCAGCTGGACGTCGCCCAGCCGCCGCAGCGAGTCCCAGATCGACTCCACCCCCACCGACAGCACCTCGAGCGGGTCGGTGAGCTGGTTGAGCGCGGTGCGCAGCTGCTCCACGGAGCGCCCCGTCAGGTATCGCCAGGCCTCTACCAGGAGCTCGGACTTGGTGGGGAAGTAGTACTGGAGGTTGCCGATGGCCACGTTGGCGCGGGAGGCGATGGCGCGGACCGAGGTCCCCGAGTAGCCGTTCTCGAGCAGCGATTCGGCCGCCGCCCGTACGATCAGGTCACGCGCGCTGAGGTGCTCCTCCTCGTGGGTGACCAGGCCGCCGCCCCAGACCCCGGTCCCGCCCTCTGTCATACGTATGTACTAGTCTAGCGCCACGCTCGGGCGCGCGTTGTTATGGCGCTTGTTTCCAGCGACCGGGCTAGATGCGTGTGGAGGGTCCACATGCAACTACTTATGGGTGAGCCACAAACCAGCGCCGAGGCGGACGACATCGTTCACTGGCGCAACGTCTATTCCGAGCTGACCTCCTTCCTCAGGTCTTCCCTTGACGGCTGCCCGGAGGCCTCCCCGCTTGCCGCCTCCATGAAGGGCCGGCTGGTCCAGCTGGTCGAACGGCATGGATTCTGGTCCGACCAGTGAGCCCTCAACTGATGCGGCCCGCTCTGGGCCGGCTCCGGATCGGTTACTCGACCTGGCCCGCCGAGTTTCAGCAGCCCGTCAAAGGGGACCCGGAGCCCGGGCGTTTTCGGGGCACGCTGTTCGACGACCTCGGGGCCTGGTGGCACTGTGGTCACCGGCACCTGTCCGGCACCGAGGCCACCCGCTGCGGGCGTGAGCAGAACCGGCTACAGGGGCCGCTCGGCGAGGACCCGGCCGAGGCTGCTGTCCGCGTAGACGATCACGCACCGGCCGTGCGCTAGGTCGGCTGCCGGCACCGAGATCCCCCCGGACCCGTTGCCATCGACGACCAGGGGGGCCAGCACACTGAGGTGGTAGGCCTGCGTCGCATTGCAGGCGGAGTGGAGGTGGACTGGGAAGGCGCCCTGCGGCAGCCCGCTGAAGAAGAGGGTCGCGGGCCCAGCGGCGGGGGGCGGGGCCTCCACGACGGGGGCCATGGCGGCCGGGTTCGAACCCTCAAAGGCTGGGTTGGTCGCTGCCGTGGGCGCGACGGCCGTGGGCGGCGCGCTCAAGGCCGCCGGCGGGGCCTGCCCGCAAGCCACGATCGCCAGGGTCAGCAAGAGGCCACAGGCCAACGGTCGCACCAGCTGAGTCATCCAGAGGTACTACCCGTTGAGGGCACTCCCGCCGCCTAAGATGCCCAGTGTGGAGCCGGTGGTTGCCGAGTATTTCGTGGGTTGGGGAGAGTACCAGCGCAAGCTGGCCGGCGCGATCGCGCCCCTTGACGCGGCACAGCTGGACCTCCAGGCGGCACCCCATCTCTGGCCCGTCCGGATGCTGGCCAGCCACGTGGTCGCCGCCCGGGCCTGGTTGTTCCACGCCTGGATGGGCGAGGGCGGGGCGGATGTTGAGGGACTCATCGGCTTTGACGATGACCCGGCGACCGCAACCCGGTCGGCCGCCGAGATCGTCGGCGCTCTGGATGGGACCTGGTCGCTCATCGAGTCCTGTCTTCGGCGCTGGTCGTGGAGCGATCTGAGCGAGGAGTTCGAGCGGCCGTCTCCGAACGCCGCCGGGGAGCGACCGCGGCGCTCGCGGCGCTACATCATCTGGCATGTCGCCGAGCACGATCTTCACCACGGCGGCGAGATCTCGTTCAGCCTGGGGATGCACGGATTGCCGGGGATAGAGCTCTGAGAGACGCTTTCAGTTGAGCGAGGAGGTCGACGTGGGGGCACAGATCGCGACCGGCGGAATCCATCACCTGCGCTTGACCGTGACCGACGTCGACCGCAGCCGCGAGTTCTACACCGGGCTCCTCGGTTTCGAGGTGGCGGTGGACTCGCCGCCGCCGGACGACCCCTCGGCGGCGGAGGCCGCCAAGGTGCTGTTCGGCGGCTGCGTCATGATTCGCGGCAGCCTGCTGTTGGGGCTGCGCCCGGTGGCGCCGCGGGGCGACCGGTTCGACGAGGACCGGGTGGGCCTCGACCACCTCAGCTTCAACGTGTCCAGCAAAGACGAGCTGGACGAGGCTGTGAAGCTGTTCGACGAGCGCGGCGTGGCCCACGGTCCGATCACGCCGCTGCCGGGCTTCGGGATCTACATCCTGCCCTTCCGCGACCCCGACAACATCGCGGTCGAGCTCACCGCCCCGATGTAAGGACCCCACCCCCTCGGGCCGCATGACCGCACCCTGGATCGACGTCTCGCTGCCACTGACCGCCAGCCTGCCGACCTGGCCCGGCGATCCCACGTTCCGGCTGCGCCGGGTGCAGTCGATCAGCGCGGGCGACGCGGCCAACGTGTCCGAGCTCAGCTGCGTCGTTCACACGGGCACCCACGTGGACGCGCCGCTGCACTTCATCGAGGGCGCGGCCGCGGTCGAGTCACTGCCGCTGGACGTGCTCATGGGCCCGTGCACGGTGGTCGGCGCCGACCGGGGCGTGGGTGAGCTGCTCCCGGCCGATCTGCCCCGCCTGCCGGACAGCACTCGCATCCTCTTCCGCACGCCGAGCTCGCGCCGGTGGTCGCAGCCAGAGGCCGGCTTTGCCCGCGACTTCGTGGCCGTCGGCGAGGCGCTGGCGGCGGAACTGGTCGGGCGCGGCACCAGGCTGGTGGGCGTCGACTACCTGAGCGTCGAGGCTTTCGACAGCCCCGGCCATCCCGTGCACAAGACGCTGCTGGCGGCCGGGATCGTGATCGTCGAAGGCCTCGACCTGTCGGCGGCGGCGCCCGGTCCCTACGAGCTGTGCTGCCTGCCATTGCGCCTAGTGGGATCGGACGGCAGCCCGGCTCGAGTTCTGCTGCGTGGCATCTAGAATCAGCGCCCCATGCTGAGCGTCGAGCAGGCGTTTCCGACCGGGGTCGCGGGCGTGATCCGCACCCAGGACTCCGAAGTTGCGTTCCACGCCTGCCTGGCCGCCGCCGAGGCCGGCATCGGCACGCTCGAGGTCACCACCACGGTGCCATCCTGCTTCGAGGTCGTGCGCGGTCTGATCGCCAGCACCGGCGGCAACCTGCCGGTCGGCGTGGGCACGGTGATGGACGCCGGCACCGTCCACGAGGCCGCGGAGGCCGGCGCCGCCTTCGTGGTGACACCGCTGCTGCTGCCGAAGGTCGCCGAGGCCTGCCACAACCACGACCTGCTGTGCGTGCTGGGCGCGCTCACCCCGACCGAGATCCACCAGGCGCGGCTGGCGGGGGCACAGCTGGTCAAGGTCTTCCCGGTCGCGTCGCTGGGCGGGCCCGCCTACGTCGGATACCTGAAGGGACCGCTGCCCGACGCACTGCTGTGGGTCTCGGGCGGAGTCGAGATCGATCAGATCGACACCTACTTGAAGCTGGGCGTCAAAGCGGTCGGGCTCACCTCGGCGCTCTTCCCGCCCGATGCCCTCGAGCGCCGCGACATCGAAGCCATCAGGGGCCTGGCCCAGCGGGCGGCGGCCGTCACCGGCGCGCGCGCCAACCTCTAGAGGCTGCGCCTCTAGTTCCGGGAGTCCTTAAACACGGCACCGCCCTTGACCACCAGCTGGACGTGGTCCGGCCTGGCCACCAGCTCGAGGTTCGCCAGGGGGTCGCCCGGCACCCCGATCAGGTCGCCCCAGTCGCCGGGCTGCAGGCTGCCCACCCCCGGATAGCCGATGGTGCGGGCGGCCACCGTGGTGGCCGACTGGATGCACTGCAAGGGCTCCATCCCGAGCTCGTGCATGACCAGGAACTCCTCGCCCATGGAGCCGTGCGGCCCGACGCCGGTATCGGTCCCGAAGGCGATCGTCACGCCCGCCTCGAGAGCGCGCTGGAAGGACCGCTTGTGATCCTCGACCGCCGCCCTGGCCTTGACAGCCGCCCACTCCGGCATGCGGCCGGCCTCGGCGTGGCGGAGCACCCAGAGCGGTGCGATCAAGGTCGCCACCAGCGCCCGCTTGCCGTCCAGCATCATCTCGCAGCAGTCGTCGTCCAGCCAGATGCCGTGCTCGATGGTAGCCACGCCGCCCCGGAGCGCGTTCTTGATGCCCTCGGTGGCCTGCGCGTGGGCCATCACCTGGCGGCCCTGAGCCGCGGCCTCCTCGCAGGCGGCACGGATCTCGTCCAGGGTCAACGTCGCGTGCATCGGCGAATCGCTCGGCGAGAGCACGCCGCCCGAGGTGCAGAGCTTGATCCAGTCGGCGCCCGCGCGGATCACCTCGCGCACCCGCTGCCGCATTGGCTCGACGCCGTCGACGATGGTGTCCGGCACGTCCGGCAGCTTGATGCCGATGTCCGCCCCGCAGGCGAAGTGGAGGTCGGTATGACCTCCGGTCTGGCTGAGCGAGGTCACCGCGAGCAGCGTGCGCGGGCCGGGCATGATGCCGCGCTCGATCGCCAGCCTGACGCCGTTGGGCGCGCCGCCGGCGTCGCGCACGGTCGTGAAGCCGGCCTCCAGCGCGAGGCGGGCGGCGGGCACGGTCTGCAGGACCCACAGACTGGGCGGCGTGCCCAGCCATTCGGTGAGGTCGCGGCCATTGCCCTTGGAGCGCAGGTGGACGTGGCAGTCGATCAGGCCCGGGAGCAGGGTGAGCCCCTCGGCATCGATTCGCGTCGCGTCCGCCGGCACCGGGATCGAGTCCCGCGCCCCGGCAGCCTTCACGCGCCCGTCCTCAACGAGGACAACCGCGCTCCTCGTAGTCTCGCCTGTGCTGGGGTCGAGCAGGCCGTCGCCGAAGATGGCGCCGGGACTCATGGCCGCAACGCCTTTACCCCTCCCCAACCCTCCCCGCCTTGCGGGGAGGAGGCGCCGGGAGTCATGGCCGCAACGCCTTTACCCCTCCCCAACCCTCCCCGCCTTGCGGGGAGGAGGCGCCGGGAGTCATAGCTGCACCGCCTTTACCACCGCGCCGCCCTTGACCACCAGGCGTACGTTCTCGGGCCTGGCCAGGAGCTCGAGGTCGGCGAGCGGGTCGCCGGCCACCCCGACCAGGTCCCCGAAGGCGCCCTCGTCCAGGGAGCCGACCTTGCCGCCCAGGCCGATCGTGTCAGCGGCCACCAGCGTCGCCGAGCGGATGCAGTCGAGCGGATCCATGCCCAGTCGGTTCAGCATCAGCAGCTCCTCGGCGTTGGTGCCGTGCGGCCCCACGCCGGTGTCGGTGCCGAAGGCGATCTTGACCCTGGCCTCGATCGCCTTCCGGATGCTCTCGGTGTGGTCCTCGATCACGGCCCGGCCCTTCTCGGCCGCGTAGGCCGGCATCCGGCCGTTCTCGGCGTGCCGGATCACCCATTGCGGCGCGATCAGCGTCGGGACCAGGCGGCGGTCGCCATCCAGCATCATCTCGATCGCGTCGTCGTCGAGCCAGATCCCGTGCTCGATCGTCTTCACGCCGCCCCGCAGCGCGTTCTTGATGCCCGCGTTCGCCTGCGCGTGCGCCATCACCTGGCGGCCCTGGGTCGCCGCCTCCTCGACCGCGGCCCGGATCTCGTCGAGGGTGAAGGTGGCGTGGTGGGGCGCGTCGCCCGGCGAGAGCACGCCGCCGGAGGTGCAGAGCTTGATCCAGTCGGCGCCCGCCCGTATCAGCTCCCGAACCCGCTTGCGCATCGGCTCCACGCCGTCGACCACGCTGGGCGGAATTTCGGGAACGTTCATCAACGCCACCGAGGCTCCGCACGGAAAGTGGCTGTCGGCGTGGCCGCCGGTCTGGCTGAGGATCTGGATCGCCAGCACCATTCGAGGCCCCGGGAAGAGCCCCCGCTCGACCGCCATCCGCACGCCCTGGGGCGTGCCGCCGGCGTCCCGCACCGTCGTGAACCCGGCCTCCAGCGTCTTCCGGCTCGACTCCACGCAGGTCAGGATGTCGAGGCTGGAGGGGCTGGCCAGCCGCTCGCCCAGGTTGAGCCCGGTGCCGGGGGTGCCCAGGTGGACGTGGCAGTCGATCAGCCCCGGCAGCAGCGTGAGCCCTTCGGCGTCGACGGTGGTGGCGTCGGCCGGCGTCTGGATGCCCTTGCGCGGCCCGCGCCTGCCGACGCGGCTGTCCTCCACGAGGACTGTGATCCCTCCCCGGACCGTCTCGCCGGTCACCGGGTCCAGCAGAGAGTCGGCCTGGATCGCGGTGACGGCCATCCGAAGAGGTTAACGGGGCTCTGGAGGAGCCGCCCTGCTCAGCGCTGCGCGGACTCCAGGAACTGGAGGACGGGCACGGTGTCGAAGTAGAACATCTCCCCCCGGGCCAGCTTGTGCTCGTGAACCCTGTAGAGGCCGAGCACGGGAACCTCGAGGCGTTCCCCGTGTGCGCCGCGCCCTCTCTGCTGCCAGAGCACGACGACCTCGTCGTCGTTCGCGGCGACCAGACGCGGATCCAGCCGGCGCTCCGGGGCGCCCTGGAATGGATCCCAGGTCGCGGTCCAGCCGCCCCGTTCCCGGTAGCGGAGCGAGGGCGGCCAGTGGAGCTCGATCTCGGGGTGAAACAGCTCTGCCTCGCTCCGTTCGTCCCGCTCCTCGACGGCACGCAAGGCCCGCATGACGACATCGGACGAAGAACCTTGCTTCATTTGTCCTCAGAGTAGAAGAATTGCGGATCGCGGTGCCTTGGACCGAACAATCTTCTAAAATCGGGCAGAACGATGGCTCTTGACCGAACGGATGCCACGATTCTGGAGGCTCTCCAGAAGAATGCGCGGATCTCCTACACGGAGCTGGGTGCTCGGACCGGCCTGGCGCCCTCGACCTGCTTGGAACGCGTCCGCCAGCTGCAGCGGCGGGGTGTCATTAGGGGCTTCCGCGCCGACCTCGACCTGGACCGGATCGGACGCCGGCTCCAGGCGCTGATCGCGATCCGGTTCCGTCAGCACTCGCGCGGCCTGGTGGCACCCTTCGTCGACTACCTGCTGGGCCTGCCGGAGACGATCGCGCTCTTCAATCTCGCCGGCCCCGACGACTATCTGCTCCACGTCGGAGTCAGTGACGCTCGCCACCTGCAGGCATTCGTCCTCGACCGGCTGGGCGAGCGCGATGAGGTCGCGCACCTCCAGACGTCCCTGGTGTACGAGCACCGAAGCGCGGCCTCCATCGCCCCGATCCCCTAGCTCAAGTCACCTCGAGCGGCGGCCTTGCGCAGTGCCTGTTCGACCACCACGCGCACCATCTTCTTGCGCCAGACATAGCTGAGGTCGGCGTTGTCCAGAGGCTTGGCCGGCTTGGCCGCGGCCTCGGCGGCAGCGGCGATCGTCTCCTCGTCCAGCCGCGTGCCGGTCAGGAGCTGGTCCGCGGCGTGGGCCTCGACGGGGTGGGACGCCACCGCGCTCAGGACCACCCGCGCCGACTCGACGACATCGCCGTCCATGCGCAGCGCCACCCCGCAGCCGGCGATCGGAAAGTCGATCGAGCCCCGGCGTCGCAGCTTCACGTAGGCGGTGCGGACGCCGTCAAGAGGTGGCAGGCGGAGCGCTGTGACCACCTCCCACGGCTGCTTGGCCAGGTAGTCGATGCCATCGTCGCGGTAGAGCGCCGCCACCGGCAGCTCGCGCTCGCCGTCGGGAGCCGCCAGCACCACCGTGGCTCCAAGCGCGATCGCGACCGGCGCGGTGTCCGACGACGACAGCGCCCAGCAGCGCGGACTGCCGGGTGCGACGAGGCAGATGTCGCCGTCCTTCTTGATGCAGAAGCCGGCGGCCTTCCGCCACTCGTAGGTCATGTTGTAGTAGTTGCAGCGAGTGTCGACGCAGAGGTTGCCCCCGATCGTGCCCGCGTTGCGCAGGGGCGGCGAGGAAACCAGGCCGGCCGCCTCGGCGTAGCCGGTGTGCAGCCCGGGATGGCGGGCCGCCACGCTCAACGTGACGGCCGCGCCGAGCTCGAATCCAGAAGCGGCGTCGCCGCGCACCTGGTGCAGCTCGCGCAGCTGCGTCAAACCCACCAGCGTGTCGGCGGCGAACTGGCGGCGCTTCAGGTTGGGGTAGAGGTCGGTGCCGCCGGCCACCAGCATGGTCGTGGCGCCGCCGTCCCGCGCCATCGCCGCGGCTTCGCGCGGCGAGGCCGGGGAAAGGAACCGCAGCCGCGGCAGCCTAAGCATCTCCACCGGCCTGGGCGAACGCCGCCTCCAGCTCGGCGCCGATGCGCATGTCGTCGGGGGCGGGGGGCGCGACCACGATCGGCTCCGGCCAGGGCACGGCCGGGAAGGCCTTGGGACCCACGCGCCCGTCCTTGAGCGCCTTCAGCACCTTCTCGGGCGTGATCGGCGTCTCGTCGACCCAGACGCCCAGCGCGTCGAAAAGGGCCGCGTTGAGGGCCGGTATCACGGGCAGCAGCGGCCCCTGGCCGGCCTCCTTGGCGCCGTAGGGGCCCTCGGGATCGACGGTCTCCACCAGGAAGGTCTCGATCTCGGGGGTGTCGAGGAAGGTGGGCGACTTGTACTCCAGCATCGAGGGCCATTTGTGCAGCCCTTTGCGGAAGGTCTGCTCCTCCATCAGCGCCTCCCCCAGGCCCATGTACACGCCGCCCTCGACCTGCCCGATCACGAGCAGCGGGTCGATCGCGCGGCCCACGTCGTGGGCGATCCAGACCCTCTTCACGGTCACGATCCCCGTGCGCTCGTCGGCCTCGGCGTCGACCACCGCCGCGCTGTACGAGTAGGCGGGCGAGGGTCCGACGCCCGAGCCCTTGAAAGGGCCGCCGATGCGAGGCGGGGTGTAGGCGCCGGCGGTGCTCAGCGCCCCCCATCTGGTCTCTGCCAGCTCACAGGCTTCGAGGAACTCGAAGTCGCCGATGCGGCCGCCGCCGACCTCGATCTCGTCGAGATCCCCCGAGACGCCCATCCTCTCCGCCACCGCCGAGACCAGGAGCGCGCGCATCTTGCGCGCCGCCTCCAGCGCCGCGTTGCCGGCCATGAAGGTCACGCGCGAGGAGTAGCTGCCGAGGTCGATGGGGGTGGAGTCGGTGTCGGCGGTGACCAGGCGCACGTCGGCCGGTTCGACGCCCAGCTCCTCGGCCACGATGTGCGCGAGCACGGAGTCGGAGCCCTGGCCGATGTCCATGGCTCCGCAGTAGGCCGTGACCCCGGTGCGGTCGACCTTGACCTGCACCTCGGAGTGGGGCATGTCGTTCCAGTAGATGGCGGTGCCCGCGCCCGACATGTAGGCGCTGACGGCGAAGCCCATGCCCCGGCCGCGCCGCCGTGCGCGCGTCGCGTACCCGGACGCTGCCAGCACCTTGTCGGTGCACTCCTCCAGCCCGCAGCTGGTGATGCGCAGCCAGTTGACCGCGCGCGTGAAGGGCTTCACGAAGTTGCGGCGCTTGAGCTCCACCGGATCGATGCCGATCTCCTGCGCGATCTTGTCCAGGTGCAGCTCCAGCGCGAAGCGCGGCTGGGGGGTGCCGTGCCCGCGTTTGGGCCCGCAGGGCGGCTTGTTGGTGAACACGCGCACGCCCTCGAACTTGTAGGCGGGGATGTCGTAGGTGACGGTCTGCAGCGTCCCCGTGTAGAAGACCGAGGCCGCCCCGTACGAACCGTAGCCGCCGCCGTCGAGGGCGCTCCGGAAGTGCATGGCGGTGATGCGCCCGTCCTCGTCGACACCGGTCCTGACCCACATCAGCACCGGGTGGCGGCCGCGGTGCGCGTAGAAGACCTCCTCGCGCGTCAGCGTGCACTTGACCGGACGGCCGGTGATCATCGCCAGCTTGGCGACCACCAGCTCGTGGGAGAAGGGGTCGGTCTTGCCCCCGAAGCCGCCGCCGTGCACGGCACCTATGACGCGTATACGCGTCATAGGCAGTTCAAGCACGCGGGCCAGCGCGCGGTGGACGTAGTGCACGACCTGGGTCGACGACCAGAGCGTCAGGCGCCCGTCCACCCACTGCGCCACCGCCGAGTGCTGCTCCATCGGCAGGTGGGTGTTGCCCTGGAAGAAGAAGAGGTCCTCACGCTGGTGGCGGGCGCGCGCCCAGCCCGCCTCGAGATCGCCGAACTCGTAGGACTGCAGCCTGTGCACGTTGGCCGGCAAGCTGCGGCTGGCGTGGATCCGCTCGTCCTTCGGCTGCTCGAGGCCCTCCTCGATCGACATCACGGGGGCCAGCACCTCGTACTCGACGCGGATCGCATCCAGCGCCGCGGCCGCGGTCTCCTCGTCGACCGCGGCGACCGCCGCCACCGGGTCGCCGACGTAGCGAACCTTCTCCGCCTCGAGGGCGCGCTCGTCCTGGGAGACGGGGAGGATGCCGAACTTGATGGGCAGGTCCTCGCCCGTGATGACCGCCTTCACGCCGCGGATGCGGCGCGCGGCGGAGGCGTCGATCGAGAGGATGCGTGCATGCGGATGCGGGCTGCGCAGGATCTTGCAGTGCAGCATCCGGGGCAGCACGATGTCGTCGGCGTAGACGGCGGCGCCGATCACCTTGGCCGGGGCGTCGGGCTTGGCCACGGCTTTGCCGACGATCTTGAGGTCAGGCACGGGCGGCCAGCTCCACGGCCTCGACGATCTTGGAGTAGCCGGTGCACCGGCACAGGTTGCCCGCCAGCGCCTCGCGGATCTCGTGGTTGCTCGGCATCGGGTTGGCGCGGAGCAGCGCGGTGGCGGCCAGCAGCATTCCCGGCGTGCAGTAGCCGCACTGGGCGGCGCCCAGGTCGACGAAGGCGCGCTGCAAGGGGCTCAGCTCCGAGCCGGCGGCCAGGCCCTCGACCGTAGTCACCTCGCGGCCGTTCAGCTGGACCGGGAGCACCAGGCACGACAGGTGGGGCTCGCCCTCGACCAGCACCGTGCAGGTGCCGCACTCGCCGAGCTCGCAGCCGTGCTTGGTGCCGGTCAGGCCCAGGTCCTCGCGCAGGACCTCGAGCAGCGTCTTGTGGACCGGCAGCAGCAGCTGGTGGTCCTCGCCGTTGACCCGGATCCCCAGCACCCGCCGGTCGACCGGGCGGTCGAGCTCGTTCAGCACGGCGCCGGGTGACCTCCCACGGCCCGATTATCCTTGACCGATGTTCCGCTGGCTGACCGCCGGCGAGTCGCACGGACCCCAGCTCACGGTCATCATCGAGGGCCTGCCCGCCGGCCTCGAGGTCTCCCAGGACGACCTCCGGCGCGACCTCGCGCGCCGCCAGGGCGGGCACGGCCGCGGCGGCCGCCAGCAGATCGAGACCGACCAGGCCCGGATCGTGGGCGGAATTCGGGGCGGCTTCACCCTGGGCAGCCCGGTGGCCCTGGTCCTGGAGAACAAGGACCACCAGAACTGGCTTTCCGAGATGACCCCCGGCAAAGAGGGCTTCGCGCCCAAGCCGGTCACCCGGCTGCGTCCCGGCCACGCCGACCTGGCGGGCGCGCTCAAGTACCAGCACGACGACGTCCGCAACATCCTGGAGCGCTCCAGCGCGCGGGAGACGGCCACCCGCGTGGCCGCCGGCGGCGTGGCGCGCCGGCTGCTCGACCACTTCGGGATCGAGATCCTCAGCTTCACGCAGTCGATCGGGCCGGTAGACGGCGGCTACGACCTGGTCGACCCGGACGCGGTCACGTCGGAGGAGATCGAAGCCTCACCGGTCCGCCACCCCGACCCCGACGTCTCGCGGCGGATGGTGGAGGCGATCGACGAGGCCGGCGGCCGTGGAGACACGCTGGGCGGCACCTTCCGGGTGATCGCGCGCGGCCTGATGCCGGGGCTGGGCAGCCACGTCCACTGGGACCGCAAGCTCGACGCCCGCCTGGCGGCGGGCATCCTCTCCATCAACGCGGTCAAGGGCGTGGAGTTCGGCGCCGGCTTCGAAGGAGCGTCCCGGCCCGGGTCTCAATTCCACGACGAGATCGACTATGCCGGGGGCCGCTTCCGGCACCTCACCAACCGGGCGGGAGGGCTGACCGGCGGCACCACCAACGGCGAGCCGATCGACCTCCGGGCCGCCATCAAGCCCATCTCGACCATGAAGAAGCCGATGCCGTCCGTGGACCTCAAGACCAAGCAGAAGGTGGAGGCCCATTACGAGCGCAGCGACGTCTGCGTGGTGCCGGCGGCGGGGGTGATCGGCGAGGCCATGATGGCGCTGGTCCTGGCCGAGGCCTTCCTGGAGAAGTTCGGGGGTGACTCGATCAAGGAGATCGAGGGCAACGTACGGAACTACCTGACCCTGATCGGCCGCTGAACACGCCCGCCTCCAAGGTCATGCCGATGCGGGAGGCCATCGCCCGCTTCGCGCCCGACGGCGCCACCATCGCCCTCGGCACCTGCCTGGAGCCCGCCATCCCCTTCGCCGCCGGCCACGAGCTGATCCGGCAGGGGCGCCGCGACCTGACGCTGGTCGGCCCCATCAGCGACGCCCTCTTCGACCAGCTGATCGGGGCCGGCTGCGTGGAGCGCGTGGTGGCGGCCTGGGTGGGCAATGTCTCGGAGGGCCTCGGGCACGCCTACCGACGGGCCGCCGAGAAGGGAGAGCCGCGCCCGATCGAGATCCACGACCACTCCAACTTCTCGATCGCCCTCGCGCTCTGGGCGGCCGCCTGGAACGCGCCCTTCATCCCGACCCGCACGCTGCTGGGGAGCGACGTCCCCCGCGGCAATCCGGGGCTCCAGACGGAGCAGGGCTGGGTGCGCGTGCTGCCGGTGAAGCCGGACGTCACCATCCTCCACGTCCAGCGCGCGGACGCCGGCGGGCGGGCGCACGCCTGGGGTCCCCTGGGCATCACCGAGGAGGCCGGGCTGGCGGCCGAGCGGGTCATCCTCAGCTGCGAGGAGCTGGTCGACGCCGAGGTCACCCTCTCCGACCCCAACCGGATCCTGCTGCCCGACGCCAAGGTGGCGGCGGTCGTGCACGAGCCGGGCGGCTCACACCCGGCCCCGCTGCAGGGCTACTGGCGTCGCGACCACGCCGCCCATCGCGAGTACGCCGGCCGGTCGCGCACCGCCGAGGGCTTCGCCGGCTGGCTGCGGGAGTGGGTGCTCGACGTGCCCGACCGCCAGGCCTACCTGGCGCGCGTCGACCCGGCGCTGCGGATCTCGCGCCACCGCTACAGCGCGCAAGTCGACTATGGCGATGAGTGAATACACGCCCCCAGAGCTGATGGTGGCGGCGGCCGCGCGCGAGATCGCCGATGGCGAGCTGGTCTTCGTGGGCATGCGGCTGCCAGTGCTCGCCTATGGGGTGGCGAGCGCCACGCACGCCCCCCACGCCCGCGCGCTGTTCGAGCTGGGCTTGATGCGCGACCGGCCGGCCGAGGCGTTCCTGGGCACCATGGGCGATCCCCCGAATGTGGCCGGTGCTCTATGGGCGACCCGAATGTCCAACGTGATGGCCTTGATGGCGCAGGGCATGGCCGACCTCGGCTTCATCGGCGGCGCCGAGGTCGATCGCCACGGCAACCTCAACACCTCCTACATCGGCGACCGCCAGCGGCCAGACGTCAAACTTCCGGGCAGCGGGGGCGGGGCGGACATCGCCATCCTCTCGCGGCGCTGGGTGACCCTGATGAACCACGAGAGGCGGAGGCTGGTGGAACGGGTGTCCTACGTGACATCGCCCGGACACGGGGACGGATCCGCGGGCTGGCGCCAGCGCCACGGGCTGCTGGGGGGCGGCCCAACCGCGATCGTGACCACGCTCGCGGTCTTCCGCTTCCCGCCGGCGGGGGGCGAGGCCGAGCTGGCCTCCGTGCACCCCGGCCACACCGTCGAGGAGGTCAGGGCGGAGACGGGCTGGGAGGTGAAGGTCGCCGCCGGCTGCGGGGAGACCGCGCCGCCCACCGAGGCCGAGCTGGAGCAGATCCGCCGGCTCGACCCCGATGGGTTCTGGACAGGGGGTAAGCGGTGACGATCCAGGTGCGGATCCCGCAGGCGGACGAGCTGCCGGGCTTCTTCGACCAGCTCAGCCGGATCTTCTCGGGCAATTCCGCCATCCCTGAGAACCTCGAACGCAACCGCGCGCTGACCGAGCTCGGGCGCACGCTGGTGGCCCACGACGGGGCGCAACTGGTCGGCACCGCCGGGGCCTCCTCGTTCCAGATGTCGGTGCCGGGTGGGGTCGACGTCCCCACCGCCGGAATCACCCAGGTCTCGGTTGCGGCGACCCACCGCCGGCGCGGGGTGCTGCGGGCGATGATGCGGCGCCAGCTCGACGACGTCCACGCGCGGGGCGAGCCGCTGGCGGCGCTCTACGCGTCGCAGGCCCCCATCTACGGCCGTTTCGGATACGGCGTGGGCGCCTGGCACAGTCACCTCGTGATCCCGCGAGGGCGCTCGGCCTTTCAGCAGCGCGCCCGCGACGGCCGCGTGAGAGTCGTGGACGGCGAGGCTGCCCTGGCCGTCATCCCCGACCTGCACGAGCGCCTGCGGCGCGCCCAACCTGGCTCGGTGAGCCGCCCTCGGGCGTACTGGGAGGTCCGCGTCGCCGATCCGCCCGACTTCCGGCGGGGGCGCAGCGAGGCGTGGTTCCTGGTGCACGACGGAGACGCCGGCCCGGATGGTTTCGCGACCTATCGGGTGGCCCCCAGGTGGAACGCCGAGGACCCCGGCGGAACGCTCTACCTGATGGATCTCCTGGGCGCCACGCCGGCCGCCACCGCCGCACTCTGGCGCTTCTGCCTGGACGTCGACCTGATGACCCGCCTGGAGGCCGCGGCCCGTTCGCCAGAGGACCCCGTCCGGCACCTGCTGGCGGACCCGCGCGCCGCGCGCAACCGGGTCTACGACGGCGTCTGGGTGCGCCTGGTCGACGTGCCGGCGGCGCTGGCCGGCCGCCGCTACTCGGCCGATGACGCCCTGGTTCTCGAGGTCCGGGACGAGTTCTGCCCCTGGAACGCCGGGCGCTGGGAGCTGCACGCTTTCGCTGGCGGCGCCCAGTGCCGGCGGTCGGAGCGCGAGCCCGACCTGAGCCTCGACGTGGCCGACCTGGCCGCCGCCTACCTGGGCGGCAACCGGTTCGCGGCCCTGGCCGCGGCGGGCCGGGTCGAGGCGAGAGATCCGAACACGGTCCAGCGCGCCGAGAGGCTCTTCGCCTCCAGCCCGGCTCCCTGGTGCACGACCCATTTCTAATCGCAGAATCCTGGCCGTGGGCGGCGGCGGCTACCTCGGCGATGCCAGCGCGCCGATGGAGAAGCTGCTGCTCGAGCTGAGCGGGGCCGAGAATCCCCGGCTCTGCTACGTGCCGACCGCGGGCGCCGATTCCGACTACGCCACCGTCCGCTTCTACGAGGTCTTCGGCCGCCGGGCGCGGGTGACCCACCTGCCGCTCTTCCGGCGCCAGGGCCCCGTGAGCGAGGTGCTCCTGGAGCAGGACGCGATCTGGGTCGGAGGCGGCAACACGCTGAACATGCTGGCGATCTGGCGCCTGCATGGTGTCGACGTCGCGCTGCGGGAGGCCTGGGCCCGCGGCATCGCTCTGGGGGGAGTCAGCGCCGGTTCGATTTGTTGGTTCGAGTCGGGCGTCACCGACTCCTACGGGCCGGACCTGAAACCGATCACGGGCTGCCTCGGTTTCCTGGCCGGCAGCAACTGCCCGCACTACGACGCGGAGGAGCAGCGGCGCCCGGTCTACCAGCGGCTTATCGCCTCGGGCGAGCTGCCGCCCGGCTACGCCTGTGACGATGCGGCGGCGCTGCTCTTTCGCGGGACCGAGCTGGCCGAGGTGGTGGCCGCGCAGAAGAACGCCCTCGCCTACCGGGTCGAGCGCGAAGGTGATCGGGCGGTTGAGGTGCCCCTGGCGCCCGACAGGGTGGTGAGCGGCTTCTAGAGTGCCGGATCATTTCCGGAACGTGTTAAGACCGTACGTTTGTTCGTCGCTGTGATAAAATTGTGTCATGTGGAATGGGGGTTGGGGGGAGGTCTCCACCGCCTCAGCGCACGGGCTCCGCAACGCGTTGTTGGAGGAGCTCGAGGCGGTCGACGTGGAGTCGCTCGCCTCGGAGCAGCTGGGCGCCGAGCTCAGGTTCATCCGCTCCACCGTCGACCTGCTCGAGCTCCAGGCCGCACGCCGGCTGGCCGTCTTCGACAGCCGGCAGGCGTTCTATGACCTCGGCGAGCACTCTTCAGTCGACTGGATCCGCAACCACACTCACGTCTCGGGCGCCAGCGCCGACAGCCAGGTCACGCTGGCCCGCCAGCTGGAAACGCTGGAGCCCACCGTCGAGGCGGTGCAGCAGGGCGAGATCTCCTTCGAGCACGCCCTGCTGATCGCCCGCCAGGTCAGCGATCTGCCCGAGGCGACCGCCTTGCAGGCTCAGGCCGAGCTGCTGCCGGCCGCCGCCAAGAGCGATCCCCGGGAGCTGCGCAAGCTGGGCCTGGAGATCAGGCATCGCGAGGATCCCGAAGGCGCCGCCCGCCAGGCCTACC
>Ga0207684_10000195_pt1 | contig 95612 bp, 85 predicted proteins | sample KBSK5501metaG_FD_184342 | JGI IMG/M metagenome (GOLD analysis project Ga0207684, IMG submission 184342) | Corn, switchgrass and miscanthus rhizosphere microbial communities from Kellogg Biological Station, Michigan, USA - KBS K5-50-1 metaG... | ecosystem: Host-associated > Plants > Roots >...
GGCGCCAAAGACGTAGGGCGCACCGATTACGGAATACGCGGCTCCAACGGCGATCTGCGCGGCGCTCGCGTTCGGTGGCGGCACGTACCCGCCGGTCGGGGGCGGGTCGGCCGGCACGGGCGCGGAGACGGATGCTCGCTCCTGTGCCGCCGCCAACGCGGCCGCCCGCTGCTGGGCCGCGATCGCCGCCTGCCATTGGGCGCTCAGGTTCGCGGCCAGGGTCTGCTGCTCGGCGAGGTTCGACTGGATCTGCTGACGCTCCTGGGTCATCTCGTTCAGGTGCGTCTGGGCGTCGCCGACCGCCTGGGCGTACTGCTGCGCGGCCCACGCCGCCCGCTGACCGGCGGCGTCGGCTTGCGCCGCCAGGTCGGAGTCGGATTGGGCGATCGCCCCCATGAACTCGAGCCGGTCGGAGAACTCGCTGAAGCTCTGCGCGCCGAGCAGGACGTCGAGGTCCGACCCCATCCCCGTGTAGGCGTCCACGGCGCGTTGCGCGAGCGCCGCGCGCGCGGTCGCGGCGTCCTTCTCTGCCGCGTCCTTCATCGCTTTGGCGCCGGCGAGCCTCGCCTGCGCCTGCTCGAGCTCGTACTTCGCGTTGTTCCACCTCTCGACCGACGCTTCGAACTGGGTCTGGAGCTGCGCGAGACGCTGCTTCGCCGATTCGACCTGCTGCTGGGTGGGTGCGGCCGCGGAAGTGGCGGAAACGGAAAGGACGAAGGCGGGGACCACGAGGACCGCGGCCATCACGAGCCGCGTGATCCTCGACGGGGTATCGCTCATCGTCCTCCTGGGTCCGGATACGGCGAAGGCTCGGTTATCTCACCGAGCCTTCTGAGCGGCCCGACCCTAGCCCAGAGGCGGTCGGGGCGTCAAACGGTTGCGCCAGAAAAAGGTTGCCCGTCTGGGGAACGGGTGGGGCGGGCCGCCGGAGGCGGCCCGCCCCTGCGCCTCGGGTCGGGACGGCGGGATTTGAACCCGCGACCTCAGCGTCCCGAACGCTGCGCGCTACCAAGCTGCGCCACGTCCCGAGGCGGTCAGTGTAGCCGCGGGCCGCCCGCCGGGGGGCGTGGCCGGAGCTCGAGCAAGGTCGCTTCCGGCCGGCAGCCGAATCGGAACGGCGCGTATTTGCTCGTCCCCAGTCCCGGAGAGGTGTGCAAGACGGCCGAGCCCATCCGGAAGAGCCCGGACGCCAGTCGGCGGGGCATCGAGCAGTTCGTGACGAGGGCGCCGATCCCGGGGATGCGCACCTGCCCGCCGTGGGTGTGGCCGGCGACCATCAGGTCGTAGCCCAAGGCGGCGCTCTCGGGGGCGGTGTCGGGCGAGTGCATGACGGCGACCCCGAGACGGTCCGGCGCCCGACGGGGTGCGATGCGCAGGTCCTGCCACCGCAGGTGCGCGTCGTCCAGCCCGAGCAGCTCGATCGGCAGCCCGTCGACATCGACGAGGGCGCGGACGTTCGTGAGATCGATCCACCCGTCCGAGACGAGCCCGCGGATCAGCTCGTCCGCTCGACCCCGGAGGGCCCGGCGGCGCTTCCTCCGCTTCCGGAAGTAGGCGAAGTAGTTCAGCGGCTTGGGCTCGTAATGATCGTTGGAGCCGAGCACGAACCAGGAGGCGACGCTGCCGCGCACTGAGCGGACCCCGGCCACGGCCGCTTCGACCGCGGCGGGCTCCGCCAGGAAGTCGCCGGTGACGACGGTGATGTCGGCAGCAGGGAGCGACGCGAGGAACCTCGCCTTCTTCGGATCCGTCCGTACGAAATGCAGATCCGAAAGGTGCAGGACCGCGAGTCGCTGCGGCCCGCCCGGTGGCAGGATGGCCAGGTCGTAGCGGCGGAGCCGGTACCACGAGCGTTCGATCGCGATGCCATAGGCGACGCACGCCATCCCCGCCACAACGAGCAGCGCGGCGATGCGAAGCATGGGGGAAGGAGTCTACGGGTGGCGACGACGCTGAAGGCACAGCTCCGCGAGGAGATCACCTCCGCCACGCGATCGAGGGACAGGGTTCGTCTCAGCGCGCTCCGCATGCTTTTGGCGGCTGTGACGAATCGGGAGAAGGAGGTCCTTCACGAGCTCTCCGACGACGAGGTCCGCGAGGTCGCCGGAAAAGAGGTCAAGAAGCACGCCGAGTCCATCGAAGCGTTCGAGAAGGCCGGGCGACAGGAGCTCGCGGATAAGGAGCGGGCCGAACGGGAGGCGGTGTCCGGCTACGCCCCGACCCAGCTCACCGAGGAACAGGTGGACGCCTTGATCGACGAGGCCTTCGTCGAGACGGGCGCGAGCGCGCCGGGCGACTTCGGCGCCGTGATGGGTGTCGTGATGGGCCGAGCGAGAGGACAGGTGGACGGGGCGACCGTGCAGCGGAAGGTCAAGGAACGGCTCGGCTGAGCAGACCGATCGCGACGTTCCCCCCACCGCCCCCGCCTTTGCCCTTGCCGTTCCCCGGGCTCGGACTCGGACTCGGCGATGGGCTGGGGCTGGGCTTCGGGCCGACCCCGACGACGAGGGTCACCGACGAGCCTTCCTTGACCTTGCTGCCGGCAACGGGGCTCATGCTGAGCACGATCCCGGACTTGCTGGATCGTTTGACCGGCTGGTCGACGACGGTGACGAACACGTGGATCCCCCCCAGCGCGCCGGTCGCCGCCTTGAGCGTCGATCCGACCACGTCGGGCAGCGTCACGATCGGGGCGACCCCGTTGCTGACCGAGACCGTGACGACCTGGGTCGGCACCGCCTGGGTCCCGGCGGATGGGGTCTGGGTGACGACGGTTCCGGCCGGCAGGTAGGAGGGCACGACCTGCACGGCCGTTCGCAGGTGGGCACCCCGCAGCAACTGACGAGCCTCAACGATCGGTTTCCCGATCACGTTCGGCACCGTCGTGAGCCCCGCCGCGGGGAACCGCTCTGCGGGGTATCCCTGGAGCACGTTCAACATGAACGCCTTCCAGATCGGGGCGGCGACCGTCGCTCCGAAGACGTCGTACCCCCAGTAGTCGGCGAGCGGGTACGGCCTCCCTTGCGATCCGACCCAGACGGCCGTCACGACCTGTGGTGTATATCCGGCGAACCAGACCTCCGTGTTGTCCTGTGCCGTTCCCGTCTTCCCCCGGATCGGCCACTTGCCCCAACCGCTCGAGAACACGGACGCTGCGGTCCCGTAGGTGACCGGTCCCTTCAGTAAGTCGTTGACGAGGTTGGCGATCGGCGCCGGGACGACTTGCTGGCAGTCCGGGCGCTGGCGGTAGAGGATCTGACCGCCCCGAAGGACCTCGGCGACCGCGAACGGCTTGCAGTGGATCCCGCTGTCCGCGAGGGTCTGGTACCCAGACGCTTGGTCGAGGGGGGAGATCCCGACCGAGCCGGTCGCGAGCGCGCACACGGCCGGGAGCGGCGTGGTGATCCCCATCGCGTGTGCGACCGCGACTACGTTCTCCGGCCCGACGTCCAGGATCAGCCGAGCGAATACGGCGTTCACGGAGTACGCGGTGGCGTCGTACAGGTTCATGGAACCCAAGCTCGTTCCCTCCGCGTTGGTCACGACCCACGGCTGGCCGTTGGTGAAACACCGGGGATCGGGGATCACCCCCTGAACGCCTGAGTAGATCGCGGTCGGAGGGATCCCTTGCTCGAACGCGGCCGTCAAGACGTACGGCTTGAACGACGACCCGGGCTGATGCACGGTCGTGACCGTATCGACCTGGTCCTTCTGGTAGTGCTTGCCGGAGAGCATCGTCCGGATCGCGCCCGTCGTCGCATCGAGCGACACGAGCCCGACGTCCGCCGTCGGGCGGTGGTCCGGGTGGGACGGGGTCGCCGCCCACGGCTGGTTGGCGGCTTCCTGCGCGGCGCGCTGCCACTTCGGGTCGAGCGTCGTGATGATGCTGAGGCCGCCTTGGGCGAGTGCCTTGTCGCGCTGTTGCGGTGTGGCTCCCAGGAAGGTGTACCAGCCGTTCGGGTCGTCATGGATCTGCTGCTTCACGTAATCGACGATGAACGGAGGGGTCGGCAGCTGGATCTGGCCGACGTTCTTCGCCAACCCGAGCGGTTTGCTCTTCGCCTTGGCTCCGCGTTGGTCCGTCACGCCCCCGTTGGCCGGACCGAGCCCGATCATCCTGTTCAAGACGTCGTTGCGCCGCAGCCACGCCGCGCGCGGGTGACGCAACGGGTCGTAGTCGTTGGGTGCCCGGATCAACCCGGCCAGCAGCGCCGCCTGCGACAGCGTGAGCTTCGAGGCTGGCTCGTGGAAATAGAACTGTGCAGCCGTGGCGAAGCCGTAGACGCTGTTCCCGAGGTAGACCTGGTTCAGGTACATCTCGAGGATCCTGTTCTTCGAGTACTTCTGCTCGACGCGCATCGCTAGTGCGACCTCTTGGAACTTGCGACCGAACGACCGGTTGGTCGGATCGCCGAGGGTGAGCTTCACCAGCTCCTGGGTGATCGTGGACCCCCCTTGGACCACCTTCCCGGCCCGGATGTTCGCTGCCAAAGCGCGCAACATCGACGAGGGATTGAGAGCCCCGTGCTCGTAGAACCCCGAATCCTCGATCGCGAGGACCGCGCGGCGGGCCACCGGTGCGATCTCGTGGAGCGGCACGATCTCGCGGTTATCCAGGTAGACGCGGGCGAGGACCGTCTTCCCGTCGTTCGCGTAGATCGTCGACCGCTGGGGGATGGGCGGGATCCGCGTGAAGTTCGCCCCTGCCGCCTGGAGCCTCTTGTCGAGCTCTTTCACGCCGATGCTCATGCCCACGAACGGAGGCGCGATCACGATGGCGGCCAGACCGGCTGTCGCGACGATCACCGGCACGAGCAGCAGGAGCGCGATCGGCTTATACGCCCACCGGTCGGTGACCGGACGCGTTGGGATCCGATGGGAAGGCGGCGACGAGGTGCGCATGGGATCCAGCCGAGGATACCCCGGAGCTGGTCGGTACGATGGCACGGTCCATGCGCGCGCGTTCGCCCCTCCGGCTCGCTCTGTTCGTCGGCGTCCTGGCGTTGTCGATGGCACCGGCCCTGGCTGCGGATGCGCAACCGACGGGGCTGCCCACGGTCGACGTCATCAAGGTCGAGGGAGCGCTGGATCGACCGCTCCTGGGGTTCGTCAACGGCATGCTGGATGACGCCTCGGCGAGGAGGGCGACGGTGGTGCTCGAGCTCGACAGTGCGGGTGGCATCGGCCAAGGCGCTGTGGGCCTCGCCGATCGCATCGTCGGCATGCCCGTGCCCGTGATCGTTTGGGTCGGCCCGGTCCCGGCGCGGGCAAGCGGGGGGGCGATGCTCCTGATGCTCGCGTCCTCGCTGGCGTCGGTCGCGCCCGGATCTCAGACGGGACCGCTCGATCCGGTGGACCTGCTGCATCCCGACGCGCCGGTCCCGGGGCTCGACGCGCAGATCGACGGGTGGCTGCGGGCGCGTGGTCGAACCGCCGATCGCACGCACGAGAACGAGGCGCTCGACGCCGCGCAGGCTCTGCAGTACAACTTCGCCTCATCGGCGTACCCCTCGGTCCTGGACCTGCTGAACGGCATCGATGGCACGACGGTGCCTACCGCCTCGGGTCCGGTCGTGCTCCACACCCACATCGCCTCGACCGAGGCGGAAGCCCAGGCCGGGCAAGGGGTCTCGATCCGATTCGGTGAGCTCGGGCCCGTCCGGCGCGTCGAACACGCCGTGGCGTCGCCCTCCATGATCTACGTCCTCCTGGTGTTCGGGCTGGCGTGCCTCGCGTTCGAGACGACCCAGCCGGGGTTCGGGTTCGCCGGGTTCGCGGGTCTCTTCCTCCTCGCCCTCGCGGCCTACGGCATCACGGTCGTCCCGCCCACCTGGCTCGGCCTGGGTGTCCTGCTCGTCGGGATGGGTGCCCTCGCGCTCGATGTGCGATTGCGACGGTTCGGGATCCTGACCTGGGGCGGCACGGCCGTGTTCGCGCTCGGCTCCGTCCTCATCTACGGACGCGTGGCCGACCCGATCCGGATCTCGCCCTGGCTGATGGCCGGCGCGACGATCGCCGCCTTCCTCTTCTTCGGTTTCGGTCTCACCGTGGCGATCGCCTCGCGCGACCGGATCGTCTCCACGCAGCGGGGGCTGATCGGACTGGTCGGCGAAGCGCGGGGCAAGATGGCTCCCGACGGCCCGGTGTTCGTCAAGGGTGCGCTCTGGCGGGGACGGAGCCTCGGCGAGCCGATCGCGACCGGCACGCGGGTGCGGGTCCGCGGCGTCGACGGGCTCGTGCTCAAGGTGGAGCCGGAAACCGGGCCCTTGGCTCCCAACGACTGATCGGGTTCCGCCACCCCGCCGAGGGTGTGAAGTTCCCGTGATGATGGCGCGACGGGAATCTCGAACGGTACCGTTCGCGAACAACCGGGTAGATGGACGTGGCTTTCGGATCGTGGTGGGAGCGGGGCGTCTGCCGGGGGCAGGACGCGGCCTACTTCTTCGCTCCGTCCTACTTCGAGAAGCGGGCTGAGAAGAACGCCCGGGAGGCGATCGCGAAGGCGCTCTGCGTCCGCTGCCCGGTGCGAGAGCCCTGCCTGGAGTTCGCCCTGGCCACGCGCGATCCCCACGGGGTCTGGGGCGGGATGAACGAGATGGAGCGACGGGCCCTCTTGCGGGCTCGGGACAGCGAGCCCGCGGAGCAGCGCGAAGCCGTCTGACCGGGGGCCCCGGGCGTGCGAGGATGCCCGGCATGAACGACCAGTCGATCCTGGATCGGCTCGGTGAGCTCGAGATCGAGCTCCCGCCGCCGCCCGCCGCCGTTGCCGTGTACCTCCCGTGCGTCGTGCACGGCTCGATCGCGTTCGTCGCCGGACAGATCGCGATGAGCGACGGCGTCGTCCTGCACCCGGGGTCGCTCGGGGATCAGGTGAGCGTCGACGAGGGGGTCGACGCAGCGCGACGGGCCGCCCTGCAGGCACTGTCGGCCTTGCGCGACGCGCTCGGCGGTACGTTCGAACGGCTCGAGCGGATCCTCCAGATGACCGTGTTCGTCGCCTCGGCGCCGGGTTTCGTCGAGCAGCCGAAGGTCGCCAACGGTGCGAGCGAGCTCCTGGCGGAGATCCTCGGAGATGCCGGCCGGCACGCGCGCGGAGCGGTCGGCGTGTCGTCGCTGCCGCTGGGTGCTCCCGTCGAGCTGCTGATGACGGCGGCCGTGCGGGCCGCGTAGCTCAGTCCTCCCGCGGGAACCTGACGTCACCCCGTCGCCGGGTGATCCCCTGGCCGTCGAGCCATTCCGCCAGCGGGACCGCGAACTTCCGGCTGGTGCCGAGCGCCTCGCGGAGCGTGCTCACGGTGATCCCGTCCACGGCGTGCTGGTGGACGAGCGCGATCGCCCGGTCGACCAGCGACGGCGCGACGACGAGCTCGGGCGAGATACGGACGACGGTTCCCGCGCGTGAGGCGGCCTCGATCACGTCTCGAGGGGTGCCGGCGTGGAGGAGATCCTTGACCGTCGGGGGCAGTGCCTCGTGCTCGCCGGAGATGCGCTCGAGGAGCGTGCGGACGTCGTCCGCACGCTCCTCGAGCGCAACCCGATGTGTGGCGAGCCGCACGGTGGTCGACGTGCGGACGATCGATCCTTCCGAGGCGAGCAGGTCCAGCAGGGTGTCCGGCAGGCCGGCGGCGCGCGGCGCGCCGGCACGGCGCAACGCGTCGCCCGCGGCCTGCCGGACGACGCCGAGCGGCGCGCCCTCTTCGAGCGGTTCGACCCGGTGGAACGCGCCCAACAGGTCGTGAAGGGCGTCGCGCACCGCGTGCCGAACGGCCGGCGCGATGCACCACCCGTCGTGCGGGTCGGGGGGTTCCCCGCCGGTGAGGAGCACCACGTCCTCCGCGCGAACGGCGCCACGCTCCTCGACCATGAGATGGGGCAGGTCGCCGCGGGGCGCCGCCGCGCGCCGCGCGAGGAACGACCGATGCCGTGGGTCGGCGGCGCGCGGCGGCCCGACGTCCAGGACGGTCCCGCCGCCGACCGTCCGTTGCCGCCCTGATTCGCGCACCACGAACCGGTCGAAGACGTCAAGCACCAGCGGTTGGGCGGTGCGCACGCGCGCGAACGGCTCGTCGAGCATCCGGATCCTCGCGTCGACCTCGGCCGCTCCGGCGTAGACCTTGAACGCCCCGCGGGCCGGGATCCGCTCGAGGTCGCGCACCGGCCGGATCGCGACGTCGAAGACGGTCGTCGGGCGCCACGATCCCGGTTCGGCGAGGACGTCCCCGCGGGCCAGGTCGTCGCGTCCGGCACCGGTGAGGTTGGCGGCCACCCTCGTCACCGGGCAGACCTTCGACTGGTCATGCTTGTGGGTCTGGAGGCCGCGCACGCGCGTCCGCCGTCCCGCCGGATAGGCCTCGACCGTCTGGGACGCGCTCAGGCAGCCGCCGGTGAGCGTCCCCGTCGCGACCGTGCCCGCACCCTTGATCGTGAAGGCGCGGTCCACGAACAGCCGTGTGCGCGCTGGCTCCGGCGGAGGCGCGGCCGCGAGCATGGTGTCGAGCGCCGCGACGAGCGTGTTCACCCCCGCGCCGGTCTCGGGGGAGACGGGGATCACGGGAGCCTCGGCGAGCACCGTTCCCGCGATGCGCTCGAGCACCTCGTCGGTCGCGATCGCGAGCGTCTCCTCGTCGACCAGATCCCGCTTCGTGAGCGCGACGACTCCGCCGGCCACCCCGAGGACGTCGAGGATCTGCAGGTGCTCCTCGGACTGCGGTTTCCATCCCTCGTCCGCCGCGACGACGAACAGGACGAGGCGCACGGGCCCGACCCCCGCGAGCATGTTCCCAACGAACCGCTCGTGCCCGGGCACGTCCACGAACCCGATCTCGCGCCCGCTCGGGAGGGTGCACCAGGCGTACCCGAGGTCGATCGTGAGGCCTCGGCGTTTCTCCTCCGCCCACCGATCGGGGTCCATCCCGGTCATCCGCATGATGAGGGAGGACTTCCCGTGGTCGACGTGGCCGGCGGTCGCGATGACGCGCAGCTCTCCGCTCACGTCAACCCTCGTCGTCGAGGTCGTCGCCTTCCAACGCGTAGAGGACCGCGCGGGCGAGATCGTGCAGCTGCCCGTCCGTGACGGTGCGGACGTCGAGCACGACGTTGCCGTCCTCGACCCTGCAGAAGACCGATGGGGAGCCGCTGCGGAGACGGGCGGCGAACGCCGGCGGGTCGGGAGCCTTCATCCGCACGCCCCACGACGGGAGCGCGAGCCCGGGGAGCGACCCTCCTCCGACGACCGAATCGCACCGCACGACGTGCGCTCCTTCGAGGTCGCCACCGATCGACCGGGAGAGGCGATGCGCCCGCTTCGCGAGGACCTCGTCGTCGGCGTGCATCATCGCGTGGACCGGGACCTCGTGGTGTCGGCCGGTCGCGTGCAGCCGGAGCGTCGCTTCGAGCGCCGCGACCTGGAGCTTGTCGACGCGCATCGCCCGAGCGAGCGGATGCGTCCGGAGCCTGCGGATCAGGTCGGCCCGCCCGAGGATGCAGCCGGCCTGCGGACCACCGAGGAGCTTGTCGGCGCTGCACGTGACCAGGTCGGCGCCGTCCGCGAGCGCGCCGCGGACGGTGGGTTCGTCACCCGGGAAGTTGCGCTCGCGCTCGAGCAGCCCCGAGCCGACGTCGTAGAGGAAAGGGATCCCCTTCTTCCGGGCGAGGGCCGCGAGGTCCTTCGCGGAGACCTCGGCCGTGAAGCCGACCACCTTGTAGTTGGAGGGATGGACCTTGAGGATCGCCGCCGACCGGTCGTCGAGCGCATCGCGGTAATCCGCCAACCTGGTCCGGTTGGTGGTGCCGACCTCGACCAGCCTCGCTCCGGAAGCCTTCATGATGTCGGGGATCCGGAACTCCCCGCCGATCTCGATCAGCTCGCCCCGCGAGACCAGCACCGATCTCCCTTTGGCGATCGCAGCGAGCGCGAGGACCACCGCGGCCGCGCAGTTGTTCACGACGAGGGCATCTTCCGCATCGGTGAGCGACGCCAAGAGCAGCTCCGCCCGGCCCGACCGGCGGCCCCGGACCCCGCTCGCGCGATCGACCTCGAGGTCGGCGTAGCCGTTCGCCGTTCGGGCGATCGCGCGGATCGCGGATGCGGCGAGCGGTGCACGTCCCAGGTTGGTGTGCAACAGGACCCCCGTCGCGTTGATGACCGGGGTCAGTCCGAACGCGGTGTCCGCGGCCCGCCCGATCGCGACCGTGAGGATCTCGTCGTCCGACGGAGGCTCGGTGCCGTCCGCCGCGATCGCACGGATCTCGCTCAACGTGGCGAGGAGCGTCCGCTTCAACAGGGGGCGGCCGAGGGTCGCCGACGCGCGTTGCCCGGGCTCCGACCGCAGCAAGGTGTCGACCGACGGCACCTTCCTGCGGACATCCCCCGCCATGCTGGCGAGCCTACAGCGGTAAGATGCCGCGCGATGTCCGACACCGACGTCCGCCCGGCGTTCCAGAGCTCGGACCTCATGAACATGGTGCGCGGCGGTGGGGTGGACATCGTCCCCGCCGGCGAGTTCGCCACCGAGGAGATGATCCTCAACATCGGTCCGCAGCATCCGTCGACGCACGGGGTGCTCCGGATCGTCGTCGAACTGGACGGGGAGGTCATCACGCGCGCCGAGCCCGTGATCGGCTACATGCACCGCGGGGCCGAGAAGCTCGCCGAGTTCCGGGACGCGCGGCAGACCCTCGTACTGATGAATCGCCACGATTGGCTGTCCGCGTTCAACAACGAGCTCGGCTGGACGATCGCCGTCGAGCGACTGGCCGAGATCGAGGTTCCCGATCGCGCGCAGTGGATCCGAACGATGTTCGCCGAGTTCAACCGGATCATGAACCATCTCGTGTTCATGGGCTCATACCCGTTGGAGCTGGGCGCGATGACGCCGATCTTCTACTCGTTCCGCGAGCGCGAGATGGTGCAGGACCTCGTCGAGTCGGCGACCGGGGCGCGGATGCATCACTCGTTCGCTCGCGTCGGTGGGCTGAAGGACGACCTTCCTCGCGGGTTCCTCAAGCGTGCGGGAGTGGTGCTCGCCGCGCTCCGGCGCCTGCTGAAGGAGTACGACCAGCTGATCATGGGGAACGAGATCGTCTTCAAGCGGTGCCGCGACGTCGGTCCGATCCACCCGAGCATCGCGATCGCGTACGGCTGCTCCGGCCCCACGTTGCAGTCGACGGGCGTCGCGATGGATCCGCGGAAGGACACGCCGTACGAGAAGTACGCTGAGGTCGAGTTCGAGGTTCCGGTCGGCGAGCACGGGGATTGCTACGACCGACTGTGGGTGTTGGTCCAGCGCGTGCGGCAGTCGTGCGACATCATCGAACAGTGTCTCGACCGGCTGCCCCCCGGTCCGTTCCGGACGAGCGGCCTGCTCAACAAGGCCATCAAGATCCCCGAGGGCGAGATCTACGTCCGCACCGAGAACCCGCTCGGCGTCCAGGGCTACTACGTGGTGGGCAACGGGAAGAAGGAGCCGTACCGCCTCAAGATGCGGACCGCGAGCTTCTCGAACGTGAGCGTGCTCCCGGCGATCCTCCCGGGCACGCTGGTGCCCGACCTCATCGCGATCCTCGGCTCGATCTTCTTCGTGGTCGGCGACATCGACAAGTAGCGCGACCACGCTGTCGGCTTCGCTGTTCGGAAGGTAGGTTTCCTCCCCTCATGGGCCTCCCTTCGTTCTCCGACGATTTCCCCGCCTGGTACCAGGAGGTCGTGCGTCAGGCGGACCTTGCGGAGAACTCGCTCGTCCGCGGGACGATGGTGATCAAGCCGTACGGCTACGCCCTCTGGGAAGCGATCCGCGATGCCCTCGACCTCCGGTTCAAGGAAACGGGGCATCAGAACCTGTATTTCCCGCTGTTCATCCCGCTGCGGCTGCTGGAGCGCGAGAAGGAACATGTCGAGGGGTTCGCCCCCGAGTTCGCGATGGTCACCCACGCGGGCGGCGAGGAACTCGGCGAGCCGCTCGTCGTCCGGCCGACCTCCGAGACGATCATCTGGGATACCTACGCGAAGTGGGTCCAGAGCTACCGCGACTTGCCCCTGCTCTACAACCAGTGGGCCAACGTGGTTCGGTGGGAGCTGCGGCCGAGGCTGTTCCTTCGCACGACCGAGTTCCTGTGGCAGGAGGGGCACACCGCGCACGAGACCGAGGAGGAGGCCTGGGAAGAGGCGAGACGCATGCTCGAGGCGTACCGGCAGGTCGCGGAAGACGTCATGGCGATGCCGGTGTTCCTCGGCCGGAAGACCCCCGCGGAGCGGTTCCCGGGTGCCGTCGAGACGTTCACGATCGAAGCGTTGATGCGCGACCGGAAGGCGCTGCAGGCAGGCACCTCGCACTACCTTGGGCAGAACTTCGCCAAGGCGTACGGGGTGCGATACCTGGGCCGCGACGGCGAGCAACACTTCGTTGAGGGGACCTCATGGGGGGCGACGACCCGGCTCGTCGGCGGCCTGATCATGGCCCACGGCGATGAGAGGGGCCTGCGGCTGCCGCCTGCCGTGGCGCCGATCCAGGTGGTGGTCATCCCGATCTTCCGGAACGACGACGAGCGGGGCCGCGTGCTGGGCGAGACGGAGCGGCTCGCCGAGAGCTGGCGCGCCAGCGGTCTCCGCGTCAAGGTCGACGATCGGGATGATCTGCGACCGGGATACAAGTTCGCCGACGCCGAGCTCCGCGGCATCCCGGTTCGGGTGGAGATCGGCCCGCGTGACCTCGACGCATCCCAGGTGATGGTGGTGCGCCGGGACACCGGAGCGAAGTCGGCGGTCGGCATCGAGGCGGCCGCGATGGCGCTCACCACGTTGCAGGACGAGATCCAGCGCTCGCTCTTCGACGACGCCCTCGCCTTCCGCGAGGCGCACACGACGCGCGTGGGTTCCTACGACGAGCTCCGCGACGCGATCGAGGATCCGGGGGGGTTCGCGTTCGGCGGCTGGTGCGGGGACGCGGCGTGCGAGGCCAAGGTCAAGGCCGAGACGAAGGCGACGATCCGATTCTTGCCGTTCGAACCCGAACCGACGGGCGGCCTCTGCGTGGTGTGCGCCCAGGCGGCCGTGGACACGGCCGCCTGGGCGATCGCCTACTGAACGCTACGTCTGCCGGTTGACCCAAACCCCTCCGGGTCCGGTGTACGAGTTGCCCTCGCCCCACGTCGCGACCGTCTTGCCGGTGTTCGTGACGGCCGTCTCGCCGTAGTCGCCGTAGGGCTCGAGGAACCCGTTCGCGGTCTTGTACGATGCGCCGCTCGTGACGTCGGAGATCTTCACCGGTGTGGTCCACGTGGCCCCGCCGTCGGTCGAGCTGCGGTACCAGACGTTCCATGCATCGAAGTTGCCACCGTTCGTCTGCATGTACCAGGCGCGGACGTCGCTCGTTCCGCCCATCTCGACGGACGGGAAGTCGCCCATCTCGCCCCCGGTCGAGAGCGCCACCTTCCCCGACCACGTCGCGCCGCCGTCGGACGAGCGCTGTGCGTAGATCGTCTCGTTCCCTCCTGACACGGTGGCGCCGTCGTAGAGCAGGACCAGGTTCGAGTTCCCGAAGCCCGCGATCGCGCTGTGCCCCGGGTAATAGTCGGCAGGACACCCCGCGGCCGTGCAGACCGGCCCGATCTGGACCGTGTCCACGAGCTTCGTGGTCCAGCTGGCGCCGCCGTTCGTCGACCGGTAGACGTTGACCTGGTCGTCGCCGGTCAGCGCGCCACCTCCCCCGTAGAGCAGGCTCGTCTCAGAGAAGACCACCGTCCCGTTGGGCAGCACGTCGCCGTCGAACGCGTAGATGTAGCGCTTCGAGTCGACGATCTTCGTCTGCGTCCAGGTGGCGCCGGCGTCATGGGACTGCGCGATCCACGGGTCGCCACCGGTCGGGCCGTTGAACGCGATATAGACGTCGGTGCCGTTGTCGGACACCGCGAGGATCGGCTTGTCGTTCCAGGCGACGTTGCCGTAGACGGGCACGGGCGCCGTCCAGGTCTGTCCGTGGTTCGTCGACTTCGAGAACACCACGTTGAAGCCGTTCATCCACGCCGCGTACACGGTCCCCGTGTTCGGCACGACCTCGATCTGGGGATCGAACTGCCCGCTCACTCCTCGGCAGGCGCACAGGTACTGGTCGGGCCCCCAGGTGGCGCCGCCGTCCGTCGAGATCTTCAAGACGTGATACGGCAGCGGACACTGGTTGCCGCATGCGGTCGGGCCGGTGTATCGGGTCGCCAAGAGGTACACGTACGGCGCGTTCGGATCCGCGGCGATCGCCGGCTCCCAATCGTCGGCCGTCGGACCGATCACCCGCTCGCCCGCCCAACCGCCCGGAGGTGCGGGCGGAGCTGCCTTCACGCGAAGCGTGCCGGCCGCCATCGCCGCACGCCAGGCGTCGAGCCGCTCCTGCGTCTGCTGCGTCTGTTCCTCCGCCTCGGCGTTCCCCCCCTTCGCACCCTCGCGCTCCCCTCCGGCTCGACCGCCGGGTGCAGCCGCGGTGCCGCCGACCGTCAGGAGCCCGGCGATGATGAGGGCGACGATGGACGACACGATCGCGGCGACGGACAGGCGACGACGCTGCATGGCAAACCTCCTCCGGGGGGACGTCCGGGGAACCGTACGGCCCGCGACGTTGCCGCGCAACTGAACGGCGTTCAGGAGCCGACGCGGTCGGCCGACCGAGCGGACGCTCGCGCCAGCCACGACGGCGCGGCGAGCCCGGGCGTCGCGAGCAGCATCCACCGGAGCCGTCCGAGACCTCCGGGATCGATCAGCAGGCTTGCCCGGCTGCGGTCCGAATACGTCCTCACGGCTTCGGTCCCGCGGCCGGCGTCCATCGATCGGTGTTGGCCCTCGAGCTGTTCGTGCATCCATCGGTCGAGACCGAGCGCGAGCAGCGCGTGGCGCTGCGTGACCGATGGGAACGTTGCGAAGCCGAGCGATGCCGCGTAGGACGCGATCAGCTCGAAGTCGACCCCTGCTGTGATGTCCGTCGCGCCGGGTTTCGCCAGCACATCCTCGACGATCGCCTGGTCCCGGTACCCGTGGAGCGGACCGCCGGTGGTCCCGAGCCCGCCGTAGTCGATCAGCAGCGCGTAGCCCCGCTCGAGCGTGCGGCCCAGCGTGTCGATCAGCGCGATCGCGCCGACGGGCGCGATCCGCTCGTGCTCGGTGTCGGAGGAGGCGAGCAGCCCCGGCTCCGCCGGGGCGAGCACCTCGACGAGGTGTTCGCCCCGCAGTCCGATCCGAACCTCGCGCTCTCCTCGGAGGACGCGGAATGGGAGGTTGTCGAGCAGCTCGTTGCCGAGGACCACGTCCACGGGTGGAACCAGCTCCGTCCGCACCTCGATCCCCTCGATCTTCCAGAGCGCCGTTCGCGCGCCCGCGCTCCGTTCGATCGCGGTGTACGCGATGGGAAGGTCGCCGGTTCCGGCCAGGATGCATCGTGCGAGGGTCCCGTCGCCGGCTCCCATCTCTGCGACGCGCAACGGGGTCGGCCGTCCGAGGCCATCGCGCAGCTCACGGAGCGCCGCGGCGAGGAGCCCGCCGAAGATCGGATGGACGTGCGGACTCGTGACGAAGGCGCCGCGAGCCCCGATCGGTGGCGTCGCGTAGAACCCTCCGCGACCGTAGAGCGCGAGCTCCATGAACTCGGCGAACGTGATGGGGCCGTGAGCCTCGATCGCGCCGCGGATCGCCTCCATCGGAGTCGCTGCGTCGCCCACCATCGCAGTATGGCGGGGCTCGCCGGCTGGGAGGATAGACGCGGTGGATACGCGAGCGATCCGGGAGGCTGCGTCGGCGATCTGCGTGCGCGATGGTCTGTCGGGTGAGCCCGAGGTGCTCGTCGTCCAACGCAGCCAAGAGAGCCGGTTCCTCCCCGGCTACGTCGCGTTCCCCGGCGGCGCGATCGAGCCGGGAGACGATGCGCGCGCCATGCGCTGGTTCGGCTCTGCCTCCGAGGGGAAGCGTGCGGCCGCGCTCCGCGAGCTGGTCGAGGAGGTCGGTCTGGCGGTGACGTCCGGCGGGGTGGTCACGAGCCAGGGGATGGCCCCGATCGACGAGTTCCCGCCGGAGCCCGACACGATCCCCGAGGTCTGTCACTGGGTGGCGCCTCCCGGGGTGCCGGTCCGGTTCGATGCCCGCTTCTTCGCGGTGTCGGTCGATCCCGGCGTCGAGCCGATGGTGGACGGCCGCGAGGTCGTGACCGCCTGGTGGACCTCCCCGCGGGCGCTCCTGTCCGGCTGGACCGCGGGCACGCACAAGCTGTACTGGCCCACCTGGTTCACGGTGAGCGAGCTGGCGGCGTGCGCGTCGCGACAGGAGGTCTTGGGGCTGCGCTTCGCCACGCGCGAGCCGACCGCCGACGAGGAGCAGAGTATGCCGCGCCACGTGATGGAGCACGAAGCGTGACGCTCGCGGTGATCCGGATCCTCGCCCCGAACCCGAGCGTCGCCACGCTCGAGGGAACGAACACGTGGATCGTGGGCCACGATCCGACGATCGTGATCGACCCGGGGCCCGCGATCGACGAGCATCTGGGAGAGGTCGCACGTGCCGCGGGGCGGGTGGCGCACGTCCTCGTGACGCACGATCACGAGGACCACGCGGCCGGCGCCGTGGCGTTCGCGCGGCTCGTCGGCGCGAACGTCTCCGCGTGGCGGCTCCCGGGCTCTTCGAAGGTGACCGACGGAGCGCGCTTCACCGCCGGAGAGGTCGAGCTGGCCGCGTTGCACACGCCCGGCCACAGCGGGGACCACGTGGTCTTCTCGGATCCCGGCTCGGGCGCCCTGTTCACGGGCGACGCCGTCCTCGGCCGCGGCACGAGCTTCATCGACGAGCCCGACGGCGACCTGGCGAAGTACCTAGCCTCGCTCCGACGGATGCTCGAGCGCGACCCGCGCACGATCTATCCCGGTCACGGCCCTGTCGTCCTGGACGCGAAGGCCAAGCTTCGGGAGTACCTCGAGCACCGCGCCGAGCGCGAGGAGCAGATCCTCGCCGGGCTCGCCGCAGGCGACTCTACCGTCGAGGCGCTGGTCGAGCGGATCTACGCCGAGCACCCTTCGGACGTGCGAGAGCTGGCCGCTCGGTCGGTGACGGCACATCTGCACAAGCTCGAGACGGAGGGTCGCGTGGCGAAGGCGGGCCGCGTCGCCGAGCGGACGTGGACGATCGTCGAGCCGAAGGCGTGCGCGCGCTGCGGCAGGCCGGTGAAGGGTCGCGCGCGGTACTGCGGGTCGTGTTCGCTGGCCTTGTTGCAGGGCGACACCGCAGGCTCGGCGTAGCGCCGGACGTTCACGGGCGCAGTAGCCGCAGGGGCGAGCGAACCACGTATCGGCCGCGCCGCTCCACCTGGACGCGGCCGCGTTCGATGAGACGACGGAGCGCGCGGTTGGCGGTCTCGCGCGACGTGCCGGCGAGCGCGGCCAGGTCCTCCTGGCGCAGCGTGATGGGGATGGACGTGCCGCCGGGGACCGGCCGGCCGAACCGGGCGGCCAGATCCTGCAGGCGCCGCTCGATCCGGGTGGAGACGTCGAGCCACGCGACGTCGCAGGCCAGGATCGACGCGCGGCGCGCGCGCTCCGCGAGCGCCGCGGTCAGCTCGCCGACCGCGGCGGGCCGAAGGCGCGCCGGCCGCAGCGTCAGCAGCGTGCAGCCGGCGACCGTTCCGTGAGGCTCGCCGGCGACGTCTCCCGGTCCGAGCAGGTCGACGACGAGCTCGCGACCGTCCGGCGTCACGAGCGACGCGCGGAGGATCCCGCTCTCGACGAGCCACGGCCCGGCACCCGGCTCGCCCTGCCGGACGAGCGTCCTGCCGGAGCGCACGATCGTGAGGGGGAGTGGTTCGACGACGGCCACCGAGCGCTGCTCCACTCGCACCACCCCGCGGCACCGTAGCGAGCGCCACCGACATCGGACGGGATAGGCTGGGTTGCTCGCTCGCACCATCGCGCCGCAACACGCGGCCGGGAGAAGGGATCCGACGTGGCAAACCCGAAGCTCGAGACCGTCCTCGGATACGTCCCGATGTTCCACGAGCTGTCCAAGCGTGAGATCCGCAAGGTCGCCGCGCTGTGCGATGTGGGCGATTACATGGCCGGCGCCGCGATCGTGAAGCAGGGCGAGCCCGGTGACGCGTTCTACGTGGTCCTCAAGGGTCAGGCGAAGGTCTCCACGAACGGTCGCTTCATCGGCCGGATGATCCCGGGGGATCATTTCGGCGAGATCGCGGTCCTCGACGGCGGCGAACGGACGGCCACCGTGACCTCCGAGACCCCGATGACCCTCGTGATCTTGCGCCGGAAGGACCTCCTGAAGGCGCTCCGCTCGGATCCGAACCTCGCCCTGCACATGATGACCGAGCTCGCGAAGATGATCCGGCGGATGAGCAAGACCACCACCCAGTAGCGATGCGGGTCGAGTTCGCTTCCCCCGACGACGAGCAGAAGGCGACCCTCGCGACCGCCGAGTGGCACGACGGAGCGGTCACGATCTCGTCCGAGGACGATGAGCTCCGGACGAAACTGGCGCACGCCTTCCGGCGCACCCCGGTGGTCGTCGACGACCCGTCGTTCCGCCGGCTGGGCACCTCGGGCTCGGTGATGCTGCAGCCGGGCGACCTCGCGTGGTTCCGCGCGGTCGCGCAGGGCAGGGCCGTGGCGGAGACCGGTCTCGAGGCGCGCTTCGTCCCGGGCGCGTCCGTCGGCGGCTTCGACCCGGCAGCCGGGTACCTCCCCTTCGCGGAACAGGTCGAACGGTTGGACGCGCGCGCGGCGCGCTAGCCGTTGGCTGCGAGCCAGGCGCGGCCCGCGTCGCAGAACCCCTTGAAGTCGCAGTGGGTGCACCACGCGCCGGGGATCGGTTCGAACGCGCCGGCCCCGATCGCCTCGAGCGACGCCTCGACGCGGGAGCGGACCTCCGCGGGATCGCCCATCGGCTGCGAGACGACCTCGTCCTTCGCGAGGTAGCAGTAGCTGAGGGTCACGTCCTCGGGAGCCTTGCCCCAGATCTCGACGCACGCGAGTCCGTACAGCTCCAGCTGCATCGGCGCGGCGATCCCGGCCCCCGTCTTCCAGTCCACGACCTCCCACGGCCCGGGGGGCTCGCCGTAGATCGCGTCGATCCGGCCGCTCACCGTGAAGGCGCCGACCCGAAGGAGGAACGCTCGCTCCGCGAACAACGGGACGACGCCCGCGAACCGTGACGCCAGGAACGACTGGCGGAGCCGATCTACCCGGCCCGGGTCGCCGGCCAGCTCCTCGTGCGTGAGGTCGATCGCGTCGTCGGTCTCGAGCAGCTGGCCCTGGCCGGACGCCCGCCGCTCGATCCACCGGTGGATCTCTGTCCCGATCCGGGCCGCCGGCCCGCTGAAGCGCGGGAGCGGCCGGACGCTGGTCCAGTAGAAGCGCTTCGGGCATGTGGTGTAGTCGACGACGCCTCCGACGCTCACGGTGGTCGGCAGGCGCTCGCCGCCCGGCCGGGCATCGAGGGCCTCGCGTTCGCGCAGATGGGCGGCGAGCGCCCGCCGTTCGGCGGCGAGCCCTTCGAAGGCCGCCCGGTCGGCCGCGGGGAGAGCGTCGACGAGCGACGGTTGGATCCCGTCGATCGCCGCCGCCCGCCACCCGCCGGCGAACAGCGCGTCCGCGTCGTCCGGCCGAGCCGGACCCGGCCACGGCCGGACGAACCCCTCACGCAACCCGAGCATCGGGTTCTCGTGGCCCGGCTCCTCCGGTCCCTGCTGGACCGACGCGGAGCCGGTGGACGCGCCCCACGCCATCAGCTCGTCGAGGAACAGCGACCGCTTCTTCGGCGTGTTGTTATCGCCGTACCAGAACGCGCCGCTCACGCTGAGCGTCCTGCGGGCTCGCGTGAGCGCGACGTAGGCGGTCCGCCGCTCCTCCACGATCTCGTGCGCGGCGAGCGCCGTCTTGAACCGGCTCACGTTGCCGTCGAAGGACGGCAGCACTTTCGCGTCTCCCCGGAGCTCGAAGTCGAGCGATTTGCCCCGCTCCGCCGGGTTCTGCGGGATCGTCGGGTTGGGCAGGTAGCCGTGAGCCACGCCGGGGACGAAGACGTGATCGAACTCGAGCCCCTTGGCGACGTGGATCGTCATCACCTTGACGGAGTCCTCATCGGACGGTTGGACCGGCGCCCAATCCTGTTTGTCGAGCTCCTCGACGGCGTCGACGTAGTCGAGGAATGCTCGGAGCGTGAGCTCACCCTCCACGGGTTCGAACGCGTGGACCTCGTCGAGGAACGCGGCGAGGTTCCGCCGAGCGCCGAGCGCGCGGGGGCGATCGAGGTCCGCGTCGAGCTCGTCGAGGATCCCGATCCGCCGGATCACCTCCCCGAGGAACTCCCCGACGGGTTTGCGCGCTTCCTGGCGCAAGACACGGAGCTCGTCGCGGAAGGCGGTGAGTCTGTTCCGCGCCTCGTCGGACAGGCCCTCGACCTCGTCGAGCCGCTCGAGCGCCTCGGCGAACAGGAAGGGCTCCGCCTCGACGTCGTCCTCGGTCATGTACTCGAGCATCAGCTTCGATTCCCGCGTCGCGAGCCGGGCGACGAGCGCGAGGTCCTTGAATCCGACGCGGTACCGAGGGCCGAGCAGGATCCGCGCGAGCGCCACCGAGGCCTTCGGATCGTGGACCGCTCGGGCGTACGCGAGCACCTCCACCACCTCGGGCTGCTTCAGGAGCCCGGCGAGGCCGACGATCTCGACCGGCACGTCGTGCTCATCGAACGCGCGCTGCAACAGACCGAACAGGCGGGACGTCCGGCACAGGACCGCGATGTCGGACCACGCGGCACCGACCGCGCGCAGCGCCACGACGCGCTCCGCGATCGCGCGAGCCTCGGTCCACTCATCCATGTGCCGGGCGACCGCGACCTCGCCCTCGCCGTTGGCCGGGTCGGGGCGGAGCTCCTTGTCGGGATCGGGCCGCTGCGCGTCGGGGATGGGCCCGATGATCGTGTCCGCGGCTGCGAGGATCCGGGCCCCCGAACGGAAGTTCGTGTACAGGGGGAGTCGGGCGGCCGGTGTTCCGTCCGACCGGGGGAACCGCTCGGGGAACTCGAGCAAGTTGTAGAGCGAGGCTCCCCGCCACGCGTAGATGTTCTGGTCCGGGTCGCCGACGGCCGTCACCGGATGACCGTCACCGAACAGAGCGTGCATCAGGTCCGCTTGTGCGACGTTCGTGTCCTGGTACTCGTCCAGGAGCACGGCGTGGAAACGCGCACGGTGATCCGCGACGATCTGTGGGTACCGTTCGGCGATCTCGATCGCGCGATCGATCTGGTCCCCGAAGTCGATCACCCCCAGCTCGCGCTTGAGCTCCCGGTACCGCGCGCACGCCTCGGCGAGCTCCAAACGCTCCTCAGCGGCCTCGTACACCCGGTTGGATCGCGCGTTCTTGAGCAGCTCGAGCCTGGCGGCCACGTGCGCTTCGATCTGCACCGGCCGCACCCGATGGTTCTGGGCCTGTTCGTCGAGCTCGAGGATCTTCGAGACGAGCGACGGCTGCCACGTGGCGGCGGCATGGTCGAAGGTCATCCGGTCGAGCACCCGCGAGCAGAGCTCGCTCCGCTGGGCCTGCGTGAGGACCCGGGCCCCCGGCTCGAACCCCGCCAGGACGCCGTAGCGCTCCAGCAGGGATGCCGCGAACCCGTGGTAGTTCAGGACCTCCGGTTCTTCCCCCTCGGCGAGCTCCAGGGTTGAGAGCGCCCGGCGGACGCGCAGCCGGAGGTTGTCCGTTGCCTTGTTCGTGAACGTCAGGCACAGGACGTTGCCGGGGAGCACGCCCTGGTCGGGGTCGACGCCGTGGATCCGATCGAGGGCCGCGAGCGCCAGGTAGACGACCCGAGCGGCCATCACCGAGGTCTTCCCCGAGCCGGCGCCCGCGATCAGCACGCACGGTTCGAGCGGCCACGAGATCGCCCGCCACTGCTCGTCGGTGGGCTCGGCGCCCATGGCGGCCGCGATCTCCGCCGGAATGACCGATGGACGGACGGTGCTCACCGCTTCCCCATTTCGAAGACCTGCCGTCCCTCGGGCCAGATCGGGCAGAGCGTGCGGAAGTCGCACCAGAAGCAGTCGGCCTGAGGGTTCGGACGGTAGACCTCGTCGACGATCAAGCGCTTCTGCTCGGCGATCAGCGCCGAGAGCGTCTCGCGCACCGCGGTCTGATACTGCTCGGCGCTCCGGTGCGAGACCTGCCACGCCTTCACGACGATGTCGTGCGGCGGCTTCCAGTGGCCCTTGATGAACGCGAGCTCGACCGCGCGGACCGGGCGGAACCGCTCGAGGGTCGCGGACTCGTTCACCGCCAGGTAGTAGATACCGAGCTGCAGGCTCTCCTCGGCCTTCGGCGCGTTGTCGGGGTTGCCGGTCTTGAAGTCGGTGATCCTGGTGCCGCCCGACGCGAGCGGACCGATCCGGTCGATCACGCCGACGATCGTCACGCCGTCGAACTCGAACTCGAAGAACTCCTCGACCGCCAGGGACTCGCCCTCGCCGTAGTTGAACCACCAGTTCCGGAACATCCGCTCCTCGACCAGGCGTCGGTACGCCACGGAGACCGCCCTGGAGGGGAACTCCTGATCACGCCAGCGTTCCGTGATGGCGCCCAGGATCGACTCCTTCGACTTCTCGAGCTCTCCCTTCTCGCACTGCTCGATCAGGCCGTGCACCAGCTTGCCGACCCACGCCTGGTAGCCGGCGGTGCGGCCGAGCCCGAGCTCGTCGCCGAGCACGTGCTGCAGCTCGCAGTTCTCCAGCGTGGACAGCCGCGAGTAGCTGAGGCGCAGCCGCTCGTGGAGCGGCTGCCCGGTCTCGGTCCAATCGCGCTGGAACCACCAGGTGGACGGGTCGGCCCCCAGCGCGTGGAGCCCGTCGAGCGCAGCCAGCCGGCGCCAATCCTCTGCGGAGGGATTGGCGAGCTGGCGCCGCCACAGCGCCGTTGCCTCGCGGGTGGAGATCGGCTCGTCGAACGGCGATCCTGGAGCCGGCCGCCACGTGGCGCCCAGCTCGCCGCCGAACCGTGTGCGCTGGGTCAGCTCGTCGGCATCGGCGTGGGTGTCGGAGCACACGAGCACGACCCCCCGGCGAGCCCGGCCGACCACCACGTGGAAGAGGCGGCGTTCATCCTCCAGCCGAGCGCGGACCGATTCGGAGCGCGACGGCGTCCGCTCGAGCGACGCCAGGTCGAACATGGGCTCGGGGCGCCCGAGCGACGGGAAGTTGCCCTCGGCGGCGCCCGCCACGATCACCGTGTCGAACTCGAGCCCGACGGTGCCGTGGGCCGTGAGGACGGCGACGGCATCGGGGCCTGCGCGGTCCCACGCCGTCCATCCGGGGCCGTGCTCCCCGGCGTCCAGGGCTTCGAGGAACCCCTGCACACCGGTGTCGCCACCTTCGCTCGCCTCGGCCACCGCGTTGGCGAACGTGACCACCGTGTCGAGGTCGCGTCGATCGTCGGCACCCTCCAGGCCTGCGGCCTCGACGAGCCGCCGGGAACAGGGCAGCTCTTCCCAGAGCACCCGGAAGGCGTCCTGGACCGACATCCCGGCGAAGAGCGATGCCTTCGCGAGGGTCTCCCGCGCGGCGACGACGGCGTCGGCCTCGGCCGGGTCCAGGCCCTCCGTCACGCCGAGCGCCTCGGCGGCGGCGCGCCCGTCCACGCGTGCGCGACGGATCAGGCCTCGGGCCGCCGCCGGTGACAACCCGATCACGTCGGACGTGAGGAGCGGCTCGACGAGCTCGTCGCGCTCGGGTCCTCCCGCCACGAGCCACCGGAGCGCGAGCACGTACGGGTGGGTCGACGGCGCGGTCCCCAACGACAGGCCTCGTTCGGGAACGACGCGCGGCACCTGCGCGTCGTCGAGCGCGCGGAGCAGGTTGCCGACGTGCGCGCCCTGGCGCCGGACCACGACGGCCAGATCGCTCCAGGCAACGCCCTCGTCCACATGGAGCCGCCGGAGCTCACGCGCGATCGCCGCGTGCTCCTCCGAGGTGTGCGGCGCGATCCATGCCGTGACCGCGGGTTCGGTGACGGATCGATGACGCGCGGTCAGGCCGATCCGCTCGGCTCCCGGGAATGCCTCGGTCGCGAAGCGGTCGAGCGGCAGGCGCGTCGTCCCCTGGAACGAGAAGACGTGGGCGTCGGGATCGGCCGCCACGACGAGGTCCGGTGCGGCGAGACCCCGCAGGATGGCCTCCGCCGCCAACGTCGTGTCCTGGTAGTCATCCACGAGGATGTGGTCGAACAAGGGCGGGCCCTCGGTGGCGGCGAGCGCGGCGCGCTGGAGGAGCCCGGCGAAATCGACCTGGTTGGCGGCATCGAGCACGCCGAGGTACTCCGCGGCGAAGCGCGCGAGTTCCTCCCACCCGCCGAGACCGGCCGCCGCCGCGGCTGCCGAGAGCTCCTCGGGGGTCCGGAGCGACTCCTGCATGCGCGACAGGAGCTGCCGAACCTCGTCGGCGAACCCGCGGAGACCCAGCAGACCGCCGTAAGCCGGCCACGCGCGGGGGTCCTGGGCACCGAGCAGTTCGCGAACCTTCGCGAACTGCTCGGGAGCCGAAAGGACCTCCGGGGGCTCGCCCTCGCGCTCCTTCAGGAGCGCGAGGGCGAGCCCGTGGAACGTCAGCACGCGGAGACCCGGGAGCGAGGCGTGGAGCCTGGCGAGCAGGGTCGCGCGCGCGTCATCGCGCGCGCGACGCGACCCCACGACGAGGGCGACGCGTTCGGGCTCGGCCCCGGCCTCGATCAGCCGCGCGAACCGTTCGCGGAGCACAGCGGTCTTGCCCGTACCCGCAGGGCCGGTGATCAACAGGGTCCCCCCCGCGTGGTCGAGGACCTGCGCCTGCGAGGGATCGGGGGAGAAGGACGGGGCCTCCATGAGGCGGATGCTACCGGCAGCCGCCGACAGCCCGAGGCGACGGCCGCGATCTACAGGTCGGGCCGCGGCGGAACCTCGCCGGTTGCGGTCGGGACGCCCCGGCTCCGCTCGCGGAACCACCGGTCGATGTCCGAGGTTCCGATCGCTCCGACCAGGACCCCGCCGTCGAGCACCAACCCGTCCCGGCCGCCGATGATCTCCAACACGTCGTAGAGGCGATCCGTGGGCGCCACCACCGGCGTCTGGGACAAGGGAGCCATCCCGTCGCGGACCGGCCGGAGCGGGTCGCGTGAGCCGACCTTCCGAGCCGACCCCATCGACACCGTTCCGACGACTCGGCCCGCGTCCACGACCGGGAACGAGCGCTCGGGGTTCTCTCGGAGCCAGCGGTCGAGCGCCTCGGACAGGCTGATCGTCGCCGGGATCCGGTCGTGCATCGGTCGCATCGCATCCGCGGCGGTCCCCACCGAAAGGAGATCGCGGAGCGCGAGGCGTTGCGTCGTGCCTCGTCCGGTCGAGAGCATCACGAACCCGAGGTACCCCAGGAACAGCCAGAGGCCCGTGCCGTTCGAGAAGCTCAGGACGGCTGCGCCGATCATCAGCGCCCCGACCGCGACGGCTCCGTAACCCGCGACCTTGACCGCCGTTCGGCGGTCGTGGGTCGCGCCCCACGTCGCCGCCTGCAGCATCCGGCCGCCGTCGAGCGGGAACCCTGGCAGCAGGTTCAGCGCGCCGATCAGCAGGTTGAGCCCGGCGAGCTGGCGCACGATCTCGCGCATCAACCCTGGCCCCATCGCCGTGGCCACCGCCGCGAAGATGCCTGCCAGAACGAGCGTCGTCAGCGGCCCGACGGCGGAGACGACGAACTCCGCGAGCGGCCCCTTCGCGTTCGCCCGCGTCTCGGTCGCGCCGCCCCAGAACACGAGCGTGATCCCCATCACGGGAAGACCGAACGCTCGCGCGGCGATCGCGTGCGCGGACTCGTGGAGCAAGATCCCACCGAAGAACAGCACGCCCTCGAACAGCGTCAGCCCCGCCGCCCCGGCAGGTGTCGGTCGCCAGATCGAGTTCGTGAAGCTCGTGTAGATCAGGAACGAATACAGGGCCGCCACCCAGAGCCACGACGTCGCAACGTAGATCGGTGTGCCTCGGACCGAGGCGACCTTGAACCGATTCCCGATCGGCATCCACCGAGGGTACTTCAGCGTGCGTCGTTCACCTTGCGGGACCTGTTGTCGCTGCTTCGGGCGGCCGGCAGAACTACTCGAGATCCAGCCCGAGAAGGTCGCCGAGCTCGCGCCCGTTCCTGACCGCGAAGTCCTGATAGCAGTTGTTCATCAGGACGTGCGTCTCGCGCGATTGGTCGGCGAGTGACTCGATCCGCGGAACCCATTCCTGGAGCTCTTCCTTCGGGTAGTCGTAGCGGAAGCGGGCGCTCGCCGTGTCGCTCTTCGCCTGCCATGTCTCGCGGTTGCGTCCGTGGAAGCGAACCATCGCCAGGTCTCTCGCCGTCGCCGCGGCGATCGGCGGGATGCTGGAGTCGAAGCCTTGCGGCATGTCCACGCAGACGTAGGGAAGGTCGCGTTCCTCGAGGAAGCCCAGCGTCTCCTCGACATTGCGTTCCTCCATCCAGCTCTTGTGACGGAACTCGACGGCCACGCGGAAGTCCGGGAGCCGCGCGACACACTCTTCGATGTACGCCTTCGACTTCTTCGAGATGACGAACCACTGCGGGAACTGGAACAGCACGGCCCCCATCTTGCCCGCCGAATGCAGCGGCATCAGAGCGTCACGGAAGCGTTGCCAGACCTCGTCCACGACCTCGTCGGGCAGCTGCTCCCGATAGACGTTGCGCTTGCCCTCTGGGATCGCGGGTTGCAGGTCCTTGTAGAGCGAATCCGGACGGGTCGGGTGGTTCGTCAGCAAGGAGTAGGCCTTGATGTTGAAGGTGAAGTTCTTCGGCGTGCGCTCGATCCACAGGACCGAATTGCTCTCCGAAGGAGGGAAATAGTAGGTCGAGTCGACCTCCACCAACGGGAACTGCGTCGCGTAGAACTGCAAGCGTTTCTCCGCGGACCTCGCGTCGGGCGGGTAGAAGTGACCGTCCTTGATCAGCGTCTTGTCTGTCCACGAAGAGGTGCCGATCAGGATCGAGCCCGTTGTCATGAAGGCACCTCAGGACGAGGGCGTTCCGCCGCTGTCCTTCTTGCGAAGCACGGCAGCCTTCGCCTGCCCCGCCTTGCGCTTGGCCGCGGTCAGGAGACGTTGAGCCCACACGTATTCCGTCGCGAGGATCGTGAGGCCGATGAAGATCAGGAGCCACCCCGGTCCTGGAAGCACGAGGAGAGCGATACCGGCGAGCAGCACGGCGAAGCCCGCGATGGTCACCGCGACGCGCTTGCCGCTGCGCTGGATGAAGCGCGCAACCGCCTTGATAGGTACGAAAGCGGGGTGCTCGTGCCACCGACGAGCAGCTTCCGGCTCGATGACCTCGAGCTCGGCAACGGTCTCGGATGCATCCACCTCTTCGGGGTCGTCGCCCCATACGTCCCGACGGCGGATGTGTTCGTCCATGTGAGCGAGTTTCTCACGGCACGGTCGAACATAGGAAACCCGTTCGATCGTGTGACATGCACGTTCGTTCGGCTTGTCACTCTTTCAACGCCGTGCACCTTGCCTGTGGATAACCGGCGGGCGTAAGAATCGCCAGGGGATCTGCGCCGCGAACCGCGGCCGGGAGGGGAATGGCTACGACTACTGCATCCGGTGATTTGGAGAGCTCCACAACCCGCGGTGTAGATGATTCTTTCGCGATTCGGGTGTTCCAGTTGGCTTCGTCGCTCGGCATTCTCGTCCTTTTGGGTCTGCTCGCGATTTCGGATCATGCGGACCTCGAAGGGGAGTTGCCGGAGATCGCACTCTGGGCAGCTGTTGCGCTCGCAGCTGACCTAATGCTCGTTCGGGTCGGAAAGGGAGTGACTTTGACCATGTCTCTCCCAGTTTCCCTCGCTGCCGCCCTTCTTTTCCATCCGGCTTTCGCGGCACTGGTCGCGTTCGCCGGCTGCCTGGATCCGATGGAGGTTCGCGGAGAGTCTTCACTCTCGCGTGCCATCTTCAATCGTTCACAGGTCGCGCTAGCCACTGCAGCGGCCGCCCTCGTCTTCTATTTCGGGGACGTCAACCCGGCCGCGTGGCCTGCGGTCGCCCTTTGGTCGTTAGTGGCGCTCGCGGCCGACTTCGCTGTCAATGCAGCCTTTGTGGTACCGACGATAGTCCTTCGAGATAGAACGTCGCCTCTCGCGGCGGTACGGCTCCTGTTCGGATCGGCTCCCGCCGACAGCACAATGCTTTACATCTCGATGGGGCTGGTCGCCCCACTGATTGTTGCCATATACGTGACCGCGGGTGCGTGGGGCCTCCTCTTTTGCCTCGTTCCCCTTGCCTTGGCGAGGGGAGGGCTCGTTCGAGCCGAAAGGCTTCATGAGGCGAGGGAGCGGGTCGCCACTAAAGACGAGGCATTGCGAAGGACAACGGAATCGGTTGGGGAGGAGCGGCGCGACGAACGAGTCGCTCTTGCGGGCGAGTTGCATGACGAGGTGTTGCCGCCCCTCTTCAAGGTTCATCTAATGGGTCAGGTGCTGAAGGAGGATCTCGACGCCGGGCGACTACTAGATCTCGATTCGGACCTCCCTGAGTTACTCGCTGCCACTGCCGCATCGCAAGCTGCTGTCCGCCATGTGGTGGATCAGCTACGGCGGTCGTCGCTGGGTCCTGACGGGCTGGTGGGAACCATTCGCCTGCTAGCTGAACATCTTCAGTCAAGCGGGGCGCCGCCCGTTGACCTATTTCTGGAAGATCTCGACGGGTCGGATGAGGCTCTGCTGGTGCTGTATCAAGTCGCAAGAGAAGCATTGACGAATGCCGCGAAGTACTCGAAAGCGAGAAGGATAACGGTCCGGATGTGGGAGGAAGAAGACCACAACGGGCGGCTGATCGTGTCGGACGCTGGAGTTGGATTTGAGACGTCGAACGTCGATTTGCGGAATCACTTCGGCCTGCAATTGATGAAAGAAAGGGTGGAGTCGCGCGGGGGGAAGCTCGTCGTGGAGTCGCGGCTCGGGGATGGGACCACCGTTGCGGCCAAAGTGCCACTCAGAGCCGAGCCAGTCTAGTAATGCCCTGCCTGGGGAGGCGTGGCTCCAGAACATGAAGAGGCCCCCGGCCAGATGGCCGGAGACCTCGCTAGGTTGAATTTCTTAGGTCTTAGCCGACCCGCCAGTGAGCTCCACCCGCCAGGGCGAGAGCCGTCACCGACGCTAGAGCCAGAATCACGCGGCGCGCGATCTTCATCCCTCTTCCTCCTTCGTCACATCCCCGCCCGGGGGACACGCTGGTCACTATCGGGGGACCCCCGTCCGGGGGACAAGCCCCCGCATCGTCGTACGACCTTTGCAGTACCTTTCTCCTACTCGAAAGGCTTGCCAGACCCAGTCATGATGGAGACCCATGAACGAACCGAGGAACCGGGAGCGGCTGCTGCTCGTCGTAAGCATCTGCCTCTTCTTGGCGACTCTCGCCATCTTGGCTTTTGTCTTCTCCCTGGACCCCCTCCCCTTCGGGGTCCAGTGGTTGCTTTGGTCCTTCTTGATTGCGGGAATCGAATTCCTGCCGGTCCCAGCCTGGCGCGGTCTAACGATCAGTGTGGGATTTCCCGTGCTGATAATGGTGGCGATCCTCTATCCTCCCGGCTCAGCCGGAGCGATCGCACTCGTTGGCGCGCTTGATCCCCGTGAGTTTCGCCGCGAAGTCTCGCTCGGGGCGGCTCTCTACAATCGCAGTCAGGTAGCTCTGTCAGTTGTCGCGGCGAGTGCCGTGTTTCATGTGTTTCACGGAGCTCACCAACAACTCGGTGCCTCTGCGCCTTTAATTCTTGTGGGTGCGGCAGCCCTGGCTGCGCTTGCGGACTATGGAGTGAACGCCGGCCTCGTGACGCTCTACATGAGCACCAAGCTCGGGATCTCACCCGCTGAGATGTTCAGGCAGCTCACCATTGGGAACGTTCGCGACTTCTTGATCAGCTATCTGGGGCTTGGCATCCTCGGGCTAACTCTCGCCGTCTTCTTTCAGGTCGTGGGATTTTGGATGCTCCCAGCAGTTTTGGCGCCTCTCATCTTCGCCCGGCAGATGTTCTTCCGATCGCAAGCGCTTGAAGAAGCTCACGTCGAACTTACCGAGCGAGAGGAGATCCTTCGCGAGCTCTCGAACACCATGGCCGAGGAACGGGCAGACGAGCGATTGCAGATCGCCGGATACCTCCATGACGACCTCGCCCAGGTCCTGTTCCGCCTCTCCCTCCAGGTCGACATCGCACGAAAGCTGCTGGATAAGGGCGATGTGGACGACGTCCGCCAGCAGCTGGACAAGATCCGGGAATCCAAACAGGAGACCTCGGATCGGATCCGTGCGCTGATCCGCGACCTGCACCGATCGCCGCTCGGCGCAAAGGGTCTTGCGGAATCGCTCGAGTCGTTCACCGACGAGGTCGGACGTGATTCGCACATCCGGTTCCATCGGGACGTGCAGGACATCGATCTGCCAGCGCCGATCGCCCTCCTGGTCTTCCACATCGCACGCGAGGGCATCATGAACGCCGTCAAGCACGCGGATCCGACCGACGTGTCGGTGACGGTCGCCGAGCAGGGTGAGGACATCGTGCTTCAGCTGGAGGACAACGGGTCGGGATTCGATGCGGGCGCTCCCGGGCCCGAAGGCCACTACGGGATGGCGATGATGCGGGAGCGGGCGAAGGTCGGTGGTGGCTCGTTCGATGTTCGGAGCGGGGTCGGCGAGGGGACCACGATCACGGTTCGGTTCCCGATCGCTCTGCTCCAGCGGGAGCCGCAGCCCGGTACCGAGCCGCCATCCGCCAATGGCCCGGAGCGTGCTTCCCCCGGTACGCCAGGAACCACATCGCGATCGGCCGAGGGGTCTCGCGACTCCGTCCCCGCATGACCTGGAACACGAACCAGGCCATCCCCGCGTAGAGCAGCACATCGCCGACGGAAAGGACAACGCTCGCGGGCGGCGGGATCGGGATGATGTCCCCCAGCGGTGCCAACAGATCTCGATCGCTCATCAGGTGATGCTTCGCTCCTGCGTCGGTCGCCAAGGTCGTTGCGGTCCCGCCGGCGGCTTCGACCGCGCCCGCGCTCACGGGCATCCCGCCGTTGGCCGCCACCACCGCGAGGTTCATCAGCAACCCGACCGCCATGATCGCCGCGCCGGGGATCCACCGGTTGACCGTGAGGAACATCAGGAGCAGGACGTACGAGGCGATGAGCAGTCCCGCCCCGATCGCCCAGGCGGGCACGGCTCCGTACCGAGGGACGGCCACGAGCTGGAGGGCGAGGCCGGCGAACACGAGTGCCCACCAGTGGACGTGAAGGCGCTCGAAGCTGCGGAGATTCCCACCGGCGATCAGGCCCACCACGAGCGAGGCGCCGATCACCGCGAAGATCGGGGACATGCGCGTATCGTGCCTTGCAGCGGCGTCCGCGTCACGCAGCCGTGATCCGAACGAACGTCGGTACGCTTCTAGAGATGGGCGGGTCAGACCAGGACCTCGGGTACTTCGGACCGGGCAGCGTCAGCTGGCAGGTTGATCGGGAGGTCACCGTCCTGTTCGGTGGCGCCCGAGCCCTGTTGATGCAAGCCGCGCACCCGCTCGTCGTGGCCGGTGTGAACCAGACGCAGATGTACGACCGGAGCCCGTGGAAGCGGCTGCAGCGGACGCTGATGCTGACCTACACGATCACGTTCGGCACGAAGGCCGCGGCCCATGCCGCGGCGGATCGGATCAACGAGGTCCACGCGCGGATCAACGGGACCGATCCGGTCACGGGTAAGAGATACGACGCGCTCGATCCGCACCTGCTCCTGTACGTTCACGCGACCCTCGTCGACTCGGCGCTGCTGTACGAAGAGCTGACGATCGGGCGGCTCGACGACGAAGGTCGCCAACGCTTCCATGAGGAACAGATGCTCGCGGCCGAGCTGGTGCGGATCCCGAAGGAGTCGATCCCGCCCACGGTTCCCGCGCTCCGTGCGTGGCTCGCGGACGTCGAGGACCGGGGCGAGCTCGCCGTGACCGAGGGGGCGCGGCGGGTCGCGGGACTGTTCATGGATCCTCCCCATGATGCCGAGTGGCGACCCGTCCTCCCGCAGGTCGCTCGGCTCGCGTTCGGCACCCTCTCCCCGCACGTGCGCGAGATGTACGGCATCCGGTGGAACGGGGCGAAGGAGGCTGTCCTCCGCTCGACGTTCGCCCTGATGCGTGCCGCCCGCCCCCTCCTGCCGGTCAAGTACAAGTACGTCGAGCCGTATAACGAGTGGGTCCGCCAAGGCCGGCGAACCCCGACCCTCCGCCCGGCGAGGCCACGCGGGTGAGCGCGATCGAGGGGCTGCTGCTAGACATCGATGGCGTGCTGGCGGTCTCGTGGGAGCCGGTGCCGGGTGCGGTGCAAGCGATGGCGTCGCTCCGAGCCGACGGCGTCCCGTTCCGATTGATCACGAACACCACGACGCACACGCGACGCGATCTGGCGGCGACCCTCAGCGACGCCGGATTCGACTTCGAGGCGGAGGAGATCGTGACCGCCGTTACGGCGACCGCGTCGTACCTGCGGGACCACCATGCTGGGGGGCGTGCGTTCGTCCTCACCGACGGCGCGCCCGTTGAGGACCTCGCAGGCGTGCCGATCGCCGGAACCCCCCAGGAGGCTGATGTCATCGTGATCGGCGGCGCGAGCGATGCCTTCACCTACGAGACGATGAACGGGATCTTCCGCCGGTTGATGAACGGGGTCGCGCTCGTCGGGATGCATCGGAACCTTTACTGGAAGACCTCCCGGGGATGGGAGCTGGACGGGGGCGCCTACATCGCGGGGCTCGAGGAAGCCTCCGGAGCCAGGGCCGTGATCTGCGGCAAGCCGGCACGCACGTACTTCCAGACGGCGTTGGACCTCCTCGGTGTGCCGGCGGCTCGCGCCGCGATGGTGGGCGACGACATCACGAACGACATCGAGGGGGCGCGGGCCGCCGGCATGACCGCGGTGCTCGTCCGGACGGGCAAGTTCCGCGAGGAGGACCTCTCGAAGGGATCGCCCGACGTGGTGCTCGATTCGCTCGCCGACGTGCCCGGCTGGCTGCGAGGCGCCTGATGTCAACGCGGACCCGCCACGCACGAGCGCTCTTCGCTGGGATCGCGCCGGAGTACGAGTGGATGGGCGCCGTGCTGTCGTTCGGCCAGGATCCCCGCTGGCGTCGATCGCTCGTGAGTCGCGTCGATGCGCCTCGCGGCGCGTCCGTCCTCGACGTGGCGAGCGGCACGGGGCTGGTCGCTCGAGCGCTCGCGGCGCGCGGCTACCTGGTCACCGCGCTCGATGCGAGCGAGCAGATGCTTCGTTCGGGCCAACCTGCCGGCCCACGTGTCGTGGCCTTGGCGGAGGGGCTGCCCTTCGCCGACGACGGATTCGCGGCGCTCACGTTCACCTACCTGCTGCGCTACGTCGACGATCCCGCCATCACGATGCAGGAGCTCGCGAGGGTCGTCACCCCCGGCGGGGTGATCGCGTCGCTCGAGTTCCACGTGCCCGGAGCCAGGTGGGCACGGGCGGCGTGGCGCCCCTACACGCGGTACGTGATGCCCCTCGTCGGATCGGTCGTTTCGCCGGCATGGGCGGGCACCGCACGCTTCCTCAACCGGTCGATCGACGAGTTCTGGCGTGCGCATCCGCTCCGCGAACAGCTCGGCTGGTGGGAGGCGGCAGGGATCGCAGCGGTCCACACGCGAACGATGTCCAACGGCGCCGCCATCGTGACCTGGGGGATGAAGCGGTGAGGCCGGAAGAGGAACGGCCGGCCTTCTATGCCCTCGCGCCGGGGGGGTGGCGCGACTACGTGACGCTGCTCCACCCGCCGTACACGTTGTGGCACCTCTCGTACGTCGTGATCGGGGCGTGCACGGTTCCGGACGTCAACCTCGGGTACCTCGCGTGGTCCGTGCTCGCCTTCTTCGGCGCGGTGGGTCTGGGCGCGCACGCTCTCGATGAGTTGAGCGGACGACCGCTGGGGACCGCGATCCCCTCACCCGCGCTCGTCGCGATCGCGGTCATCGGACTGAGCGGCGCGGCCGTGCTCGGCGTCTACGGCGCGGTCCTCGTGTCGTGGTGGATGCTCGCGTTCATCGTCGTTGGGGCATTCATCGCGCTCGCCTACAACCTCGAATGGTTCCACGGTGCGCTCCATTCGGATCTGTGGTTCGCGCTCGGGTGGGGTGCGTTCCCGGCGCTCACCGGAGCGTTCGCCCAGACAGGCCGGCTGATGTGGGCGGGGCTGCTGGCCGCCGGGGCGTGCGCGATGCTTTCTGCGGCGCAGCGTGTCTTGTCGACGCCGGTCCGCCGGCTTCGGAGGAACGCGGTGACGATCGAAGGGCGGGCCGTGTACGACGACGGGACCGACGAGCCGCTCGACAACGCCTGGCTCCGAGGAACCCCCGAACGGGCGCTCCGTCTGCTGTCCGTCGCGGTGCCGCTGCTCGCCGCCGCGATGCTCGCCGCCGCCGTTGCACGACGCTGAGGTCGTCATATCGGCATACCCCGCTACCCTGGTCTGCATGGCTCAGGCGACCACCCTCGGCGAACTTCGTGCTTCCGCGTACCCGGACCGGACCGTGAAGCAGGAGCTCCGCGCCAACCTCCTGGATCGGCTCGAGCTTGGCCGCGAGTTGTTCCCTGGGATCCTCGGGTTCGACGAAACGGTCCTGCCCGGTCTGGAACGGGGGATCCTCGCGGGGCACGATCTGATCTTGCTGGGCGAGCGAGGCCAGGCGAAGACACGGCTCGTTCGGGCGATCGTCAACCTCCTCGACGATGCCGTCCCGGCGATCACGGGATGCGAGGTGAACGACCATCCGTTCCGGCCTATCTGTGCCCGTTGCCGCGATCTGGTCGCGGCGGAGGGTGACGCCACGCCGATCACCTGGCTCGCGCCGGACGAGCGCTACAGCGAGAAGCTCGCGACCCCCGACACGTCCGTCGCGGATCTGATCGGTGACGTCGACCCGATCCGGGTGGCCGAGGGTCGCTACCTCGCGGACGAGCTCACGATCCATTACGGGATGATCCCGCGGACGCATCGGGGGATCGTGGCGATCAACGAGCTGCCCGATCTTCCCGAGCGTATCCAGGTCTCGTTGTTCAACATCCTCGAGGAGCGCGACGTGCAGATCCGCGGGTATCGGATCAGGCTGCCGCTGGACATCCTGCTCGTCGTGACGGCCAACCCCGACGACTACACGCATCGCGGCCGGATCGTCTCGCCGCTCAAGGACCGGTTCGGGACGCAGGTCCGCACGCACTACCCGGACACGCCGTCCGACGAGATCCGCATCATGGACCAGGAGACACGGCCGCTCACGGGCGGCATCCCCGTCCGGATCCCCGTGTTCATGAAGGAGGTCGTCGCCTCGCTCACGCAGGAGCTGCGGCGCTCCCCCCACATCAACCATCGGAGCGGCATCAGCGTGCGCTACTCGATCGGCAACCTCGAGACGCTGCAGGCCGCGGCCGTCCGTCGAGCGGCGCGCACGCATGAGCCCGAGGCCGTCCCCCGCCCGATCGACCTATCGGCCGTGCTGCTGTCCTCCGAGGGTCGCGTCGAGTTCGACACGGTCGAGGAGGGACGCGAACACGACATCTTGGCGCGCGCCCTGCGGCAGGCGGAGCTCAACGTGTTCCGCCGAAGGCTCTCGGGCTATGACTTCTCCGGTCTCCTCGGCCGGTTCGATGACCCGTCGTTCGCCGTCGACACCTCCGAGCTGACACCGGCTGCGGATCTCCTCGGCGGGTTGGGTGACCTCCCCGGGCTCGCCAAGCTGCTCGAGCGGCTAGGCGTGCAGGAGGAGAGTCCCGGCGTCGCCGCGAGCGCGCTCGAGTTCGCCTTGGAGGGGTTGCATCTGTCCCGGCGGCTGAACAAGGATGAGGACGGCGGGGTCGCCCGCTACGCGGGGGCCGAGGACTCGGCCGCCGGGTAGGGATCGCGCACAGGCGTCCGGACCGGCAGGAAGACCAGCAGCAGAACGTAGGCCAACACGTACGCGTTCTCCAACAGCGGCGTGAGGAAGGGGCCAAGCGCGATCCGGCCGTCGGCGACCCAGTCGGGAAGGCGCAGCACGAAGAGCGCGAGCACCCCGGCCGCGGACACCCGTCGCCACATCTCGCGCCCATCCCCGAGCACGACCCCGGCCGCCGGGACGATCCAGACGCCGTGGTGGATCCACGACACAGGCGAGACGAGCAGTGCGGTGAGCCCGATGATCGTCGCCGCGGCGAGCTCGTCGCCAGCCGTGTGCGCGACGCGGGCCCGACCCAGGCCGATGAAGAGCAGGACCCCGACGAGGAAGGCCCACAGCAGCGGTTCCGACCATCCGGACCGTACGAGCCACCCATGCACGGATTGGTTGCTCACGAAGCGTGCGTCACCGACCCGTTCGTTCCGAAAGACGACATCGGTCCAGAACTGACGTGAAAGATCAGGCCGGGCGATCGCCGCCGCGAGCCACAAGCCGATCGAGGTGGCGGCGGCAGTGAGCGCCGGTCGCCAGCGCTTCGTGGCGAGCCAGTAGACGGCGAAGATCCCGGGGGTGAGCTTCAGCGCGGCGGCGAAGCCGACGAGGACCCCGCGCGGCAGCCGCGTGCGCTCGGGAACGACGTCGGCGAGACAGGCGGCCGTCAGCACGATGCCGAGCTGACCGAACCAGAACACGCTCGCGATGGGCGTGGTGAGTGCGGCCGCGATCACGATCACGACGAGCCACACGGACCGCGTCTCCCCCTTCCGGTCGAGGAAGCGTCGGAAGCAGAGGCGGACGATCCAGGCGAGGAGCGCGATATCGAGCACGGTCCACGCCACCGAAACGATCCGCCACGGAAGCCACCCCACGGGGGAGAGGAGACCGGCCCAGACGGGCGGGTAGGTGTAGGGCAACGGCACCGCAAGCGGGCCGCCCCAACCGTTGTCGTACAGGCCGCCGCCGGTCGCGAACATCTTGGCGGCGCGGAGGTAGACCGCGAGATCGACGGGCGGACTCGGTCGCACGGTCGTGAGGAGCAGCACGATCACCACGAACGCGCCGAAGAGCGTGGTCGTGAGGATCCGGTTGCGTTGGGACCTCATCGGTCATCCGAGGATACGGCGTCCGCTTCGCGTCTCTCCGGGGTCAACCGTAGACTCCCCGGCCGATGCCGGAGGTTCATAAGTACGTCGGGTTCCTCGTCGAGGGCGTCTTCACGGTGGGTTGGGTGTGGGGGTTGGTCGCGCTGATCCGGAGGCGCTCGCCCGGGCAAGGCTTCTGGACCTGGCTCGTGGTCGCGCAGGTGATCGCCGGCGTCCAAGCCATCATCGGTTTGATCCTGCTGCTCCTGGGATACCGGCCGGACACGTGGCTGCACTACGTCTACGGGTTCGGGCCGCTCGTCGTCTTCCTGATCGCCCACCAGATGGCCCGCGAGGTCCATACGAGCGAGCAGGGCGGGCGGCTCTCGCAGCCGTGGGTCGTGTTCGCCGCCGCCGCGTTCATCTGCTTCGGCCTCGCCGGCCGCGCCCTGATGACAGGGCTGGGCTACGGGTGAACCGCCGTACCCTTGAGAGGTGGCTCACTTCCGCTACTCCCGGTGGGATGGCTCGCAAGATCCGTTCGCGGATGACCTGCCTGCCTCGGACGTCCTGGAAGAGATCTCCGACGACATCTTGATGGGCGACTCGCCCGACGCGGCGCTCCGCCGCCTCATGCGCCGCGGCATGCAGGGCCGCTTCAGCGGGCTCGACTCGCTCCGCAGCCGGCTCCAGCAGCTGCGCGACGAGGAGCAGACGAGATTGAACCTCGCGGGCCCGTTGGAAGAGCTCCGCCAGCGCCTGGACGAGATCCTGGATCGCGAGCGCTCGCGACTGTCGTTCGAGCCCGGAGAGGACGCGCGGATGCGTGAGGCCTCGCTGGACGTGCTCCCGCCGGACGTGCCCGGCCAGATCCGGGAGCTCCAGGACTACCGCTTCGTGGATCCGGACGCGAAGCGGATGTTCGAGGAGCTCATGGAGCATCTGAAGGAGCAGGTGCTCGGGTCGTACTTCCGGCAGCTCGCGCAGGGCATGCGCACCATCGACCCGGAGCAACTGGCTCGGTTCAAGGACATGATCGCCGAGCTGAACGGGATGCTCGAGCGGCGGGAGCGCGGCGAAGACATCCAGCCGGCGTTCGAGGACTTCATGAAACGCTACGGCGATCTGTTCCCCGAACGACCACGCACCCTGGACGAGTTGCTCGAGCAGATGGCTCGGCGGATGGCGGCGATGTCGCGCCTCCTGGCGTCGCTCTCGGACGAGCAGCGCGCCGAGCTGCAGCAGCTCGTCGACGACGTGATGCAGGACATGGACCTGGCCTTCGAGCTCGACCGGCTCGGTGCCAACCTCTCGGGCGCGTTCCCGGACGCCGGGTGGGACGAGCCGGGATGGGGCATGGGCGAGGACGCGATACCGATGTCCGCCACGGTGGACGCGCTCGAGCGGATGCACGATTACGAGGAGCTCGACCGAACGCTGGAGGGGTCCTACCCGGGAGCGTCTCTCGAAGACGTCGACGAGGAAGCGCTCCGGCGGACGATGGGCGAACCTGCGGTCCGCGATCTCCGCCGGTTGGAGCAGATCGAGAAGATGCTCGAGGACGCGGGGCTCGTGCAACGGCGACACGGCCGCCTCGAGCTGACGCCGCGCGGCGCGCGGAAGATGGGCGAACGCGCGCTCACGCGCGTGTTCGAACGGCTCACGCGCGACCGCGAGGGGACGCACGAGGCGCGGGACCCGGGCGGGCTCGCCGAGCCGACCGGGCAGACGCGACCGTGGCGCTTCGGTGACCATGGGCAGATCGATGTCCAGCGGACGGTGTTCAACGCGGTGACGCGTGGCGCCGCGTCCGAGGGGGTCGTCCGGCTCCATCCGGATGACTTCGAACTGGTCGAGGCGGAGGAGCGGACCGAGACGGCGACCGCGTTGCTGCTGGACCTCTCGTTCTCGATGCCGCTGCGCGGGCATCTCGTGCACGCGAAGAAGATGGCGCTCGCCTTGCACGCGTTGATCGAGGGCCGGTATCCGCACGACACGCTCTACCTGATCGGGTTCAGCGACTTCGCGCGCCGGCTCCACCCCGAGGAGCTCGCCGCGCCGGGGTTCGAGCGGACGTACGGGACCAACATGCAGCACGCGTTCCTGATGGCCGGGAGGCTCCTGGCGCAGCATCCTCGGGCCGCCCGACAGGTGATCATGGTGACCGACGGGGAGCCGACGGCGCATCTGGAGGGCGAGCAAGCGTTCTTCGCCTGGCCCCCCGAGCCCGAGACGATCCGCCTGACCCTCGCGGAGGCGGTCCGTCTGTCGCGCAGCGGGGTCACGCTGAACATCTTCATGCTCGAGGACTCGGAGGGGCTCGCGCGGTTCATGGAGCGGCTCGCCGAGCGCACGGGGGGACGCGTCTTCCTGATGGACGACCGCAACGTCGGCGAGTTCGTCCTGCGCGACTACGTCCGTCATCGCAGCCGCTAGGCTCGACATCGTGCCTCGCTGGGTGAAGCGGACGCTCTGGCTGGGCGTGTTCGGCGTCTGCGCGGGAGCCGGCGCGTTCGTGGCGGCGCACACGAACCCCTTCCCGCCGGGCGTGGAAGATCCCGGTGCGCGACCGACGACCCCCGTACCGACGAGCCAGGCGCCGGTCGATCAACGTTGGAACTTCGGGATGACCACCACGTCGTATCACCAGTTCCACGTCGGTGGGAGATGTCGTTCGGCATGGGAGACGACGGGCGTCGTGACGATCCATGCCGACGGTACGGCGCTGGGCCGAGCCACCTCCCGGCTCATCAAGGCCCAGCCCGAGTGTGACTTCCCGGTCGCACAGATCCAGACGCGAACGCTCGGCCTCGCGATCGCCGGCGAGCGCGCGGGCCAACTCCTCATCCTTCATCTCACTGAGGTGAGCCACGTTCCGTCCGGCTCCCAGGACCTTGGTGGGTTCGCGGGCACCCTTCGGCTCATCGTCCCGACCGTGAAGCTGCGCGGAGGCACAGCGCACGCTTCTGCGGTCGCCAAGCGACCAGACGGTGATCTCGGGTTCTTCGCGTCGGAGAGCGGTTACCACTTGACGTGCACAGCCGGTTGTTGAGCTGGCGATGTGCTGCGATACAACTAGCACGATTGTGTATAGCTGTTGCATGATTGCAGCCTATGAACGACGAAAGCCTCCAGCGGGCCAATGCGTTCCTTGCTGCAGTCGTCGAGCGTGTGGCTGTAGGCGAGGTGATGACCGATACCCCGGCCGAGATCGGGCGAGCGCTCGGGCTGCCCGATGCGTTGTCCACCGCTAGGGCCGTCCGCGCGCTGATCGCCCGCCGTCGACTCGAGCCGGCCAACGGCTCGTACAGGCTTCTGGACGCCCGGCCCGTCGATGCCGGTGAGAAGGAATCGATCGGTCGGCGGCCGCGGCGCGCCCGCGGCGCGGCGAAGCCGCGCGGCGGGCGCGCCGCGGGCGGCTCGCCCGGCTATTCGGACCTGGGTCGGGCGGTGGCCGACAAGGTCGTCGAGCTCGGCCGCGAGAACGCTCAGCTCCGGGCGGAAGCACGTCAGCTCCGCGAAGAGACCCGCGACGCTCGGGCGCGGATGGACGAGGCCGAACGTCGCGCGCGGTCGTCGTCGGAGAGAGCCCGCGAGCTCGAGGGCCGGGCGGAGATGGCCGAGTCCAACCTCCGTTCGCTCCTCGCCTCGGCGCGGGGCAGCAACGTCAGGTCGGACACCCCCGTCGGGGATGCCGAGATGGCCGCGATCCTCGGTGTGCTGAAAGGCGACGAGGGCCAGCAGGGTGATGTCGCTCCCGGTGGAACCGCAGACGATCAGGACGGCTCGGGGATCGAGACCGGGGACGAGCTGGCCGAGCCGAGCGGAACACCAGCGGCCGGCTGATCTACCAGCTACGGCTCTTCGCCGAGCCCCGTGAGGTAACACGCGACGTCGTGACCGGGCGCGATCTCTTCGAGCGCCAGATCTTCGTCGATACAGCGGTCCAGGATGCCGAGCCGCTCCGCCCTGCCGCCTGCGACCACTGGACAGCGGGGGTGGAACCGACAGCCCTTGGGGATCCGGGTTGGGTCCGGCGGCTCGCCTTGCAAGATCGGCCGCTCGCCGCCGCCAGCCTCCGGCACGACGTTCAGCAGCGCCTTCGTGTACGGGTGCTTCGGGCGCTGCAGGACCTCCTCGGCGGGCCCGACCTCGACGACCCGCCCCAGGTACATCACGGCCACCCGATCGGCGACCGTCCAGGCGAGCCCCAGATCGTGCGTGACGATCAGGATCGAGATCTTGAAGTCCTCCCGGAGCTTCATCAGCAGGGCGAGGATCTCGCCACGCACCGAGGCGTCGAGGTTGGAGACGGGCTCGTCCGCCACGATCACGCTCGGATCGACGACCAGCGCACCGGCGATCACTACGCGCTGGCGTTGCCCGCCGGACAGCTCGTGGGGATACAGGAGGTAGAACCGCTCCGGGGGCCGGAGCCCGGCCCGTGAGAGCGCGCGGGCCACGTGCTGTTCCTCGCTCTTTGCATCCGGACCCCCGGGGACCCCGTGGATCCGGAGTCCCTCCGCAACGATCTCGTAGATGGTCTGGCGAGGGTTGAGCGCGGCCGTGGGGTCCTGGAACACCATCTGCACCTGCCTGCGGTATCCCCTGAGCCCCCGCGCCGATCGTGGCAAGGGCTCCCCTCGGTAGCGGATCGTGCCGGCATCCGGGATGAGCAGGCCCATGATCGCCCGCGCCGTCGTCGTCTTCCCGCAACCGGACTCGCCGGCGAGCGCGAGCACCTCGCCTTCGTGCAGGGTGACGGACACGCCGTCGACCGCCTTGGCGTCGGTGCCTTTGCGCCCGAGCAAGCCGGAGAAGAAGCCCACCCGGCCCTTGAAGTTCACCTCCAGGTCCTCGACCTCGACGACAGGGACCCCGAGCTCCCCGACGTCAGGTTCCGGCTGCGGGTCGCTCAACGGGATACGCCCTCGAGCGCCGGCGCCCCGGACGCATGCACGCATGCCGCGAGTCGTGCAGGACCGGCCGTCCACAGCTCCGGCGTGACCGATGAGCACACGGGAGTGACTTCCGCGCACCGCGGATGGAACGGGCAGCCCGACGGTATCTGCTGCGGATCCGGCGGGTCGCCGCCGAGTCCGCTCGGACGGCCACGGAACCGCATGTCGCCGATCGCCGGGAAGGCAGCAGCCAGCGCCTTGGTGTACGGGTGCGCGGGGGAGTGGAAGACAGCTTCCGCCTCTCCCTGCTCCACGATCCTCCCGGCATACATGATGGCCAGGCGATCGGCCACCTCGACGAGCACCGAAAGATCGTGGGTGATGAACAGCAGCGCGAGGCCCAGGTCGTGCTGGAGCGTCCGGAGGAGTTGGAGGACCTGCGCCTGCACCATGACATCGAGCGCGGTCGTCGGCTCGTCGGCGACGATCAGGCTCGGGCTGCAGGCGAGCGCCATCGCGATCATGATGCGCTGCTTCTGCCCTCCCGAGAGCTCGTGCGGGTAGTCGTTGAGCCGTCGGGTGGGCAGACCGACCTGCTCCAGCAGGGTGCCCGCCCGGACCCGGGCTTCTCGCTCACCCGACTGCCCATGGACGATGATCGGTTCCATGATCTGGTCCCCGATCCGCTGCACGGGGTTCATGGCGTGCATCGCGCCCTGGAAGACGATCGACCCGGCGGTCCAGCGGACGGCACGGAGCTTCCCGGGCGTCAGCTCCAGGATGTCGTTCCCGTCCAGTTCGATCTGGCCCGTGACCTTCGTCTTCGCGGGCAGTAGACGGAGGATCGCTCCGGCGATGGTCGACTTGCCACAGCCCGACTCGCCGGCCAGACCGAGCACCTCGCCCCGATCCACCTCGAGGTCGACGCCGCGAACGGCCGGGACGCCACCCCCGGTCGTTCCGTATTCGACGACTAGGTCTCGCACGGAGAGGACGCTCATCGCGCGCGGAGCCTCGGGTTGATGATCTCGTCGAGCGCGTACCCACACATCGTGAACGAGAGGACGACGAGCACGATCATGACGCCCGGCGGGATGATCCACCACCAATAGCCTGCCGACAGCGCGCCTGCCTGGAACGCCTCGTTGATGATGCCACCCCACGAGATGCTGTTCGGGTCGCCCAGCCCCAAGAGCGAGAGTGTGGTCTCGGCCAGGATCGACAGCGCGACGGTGAGGACCGTGTTCGCGAAGATCACCGGCATCACGTTGGGGAGGATGTGATGCGTGATCGTGTGCAGGTCGCCACCGCCGAGGGCCCGGGCTCGCTCGACGTAAGGGCGCTCCTTGACCGTGAGCGCTTGCGCCCGCACGAGCCGGGCCGTCCCCGCCCACGACGTGATCCCGATGATGAGGATGATGTTCAGCAGCGTCGGCCCGAGGATCGACGCCATCACGATGGCGAGCGCGATCCAGGGGATCACCAAGAACCAGTTCGTGAGCGCGTTCAGCAGGGTGTCGGTCTTCCCCCCGTAGAACCCCGACGCGATGCCGATGCCGGCGCCGAGGACCATCGTGACGACGGTGGCTGCGAACCCGACGATGAGGGAGATGCGAGATCCCACGACGATGAGCGACAGCACGGAACGACCGAAGTTGTCGGTGCCGAGTGGCCACTGAAGGCTTGGCGGCTGGAACGGCTTCCCAGGGGCGAAGGCGACGCTGACGTTCCGCGCCGGAACGAACAGCGGTCCGAAGACGGCCAGCAGGATGAACAGGATCATCATCACGAGTCCGACCATCCCCATGCGGCTGCGACGATAGGTCTTCCAGAAGACCGAGAGTGCCCGCCGTCGCCGTGCCCACCCGATACGTCGGGGGCTCTTCGGCGGGATGAGGTCGACGGTCTCGTCGACGAGGACCGGCGGGTCGCTCGGTGTGGGATCCAGCGTCTGCACGTCGATCAAGCCTCTCGGACGCGGGGATCGAGGTAGCCGTACATGATGTCTGCCGCCAGGTTGAACGCGATGACCGCGAGACTGAAGAGCAGGAACACCGCCTGGATCACGTTGTAGTCCAGGTCCTGGATCGCACGGTACGTGAGCAAGCCGAGTCCCGGCCACGAGTACACCGCCTCGACGATGACCGAACCACCCAGGATGAAACCGAAGCTATAGAAGACGAGCGTCAGCGTCGGCAGCAGCGCGTTGGGCACCGCGTGGCTCCGGCGGACCAGACGGTCGGGGACCCCTTTGGCGCGGGCGGTCATGACGAAGTCCTCTCCCATGACCTCCAGCAACGATGACCGCATGATGATCGTGTACTCCCCGATGTAGCCGAGCACGAGCGTCATGCAGGGCAAGAACAGGTGGGAGAGGACATCGAGGACGTTCGCGAGGCCCGTCTGCCCCGTGTTCGACGACATCTGGCCTGCCGGGAACCAATGCAGGGTGCCGACGAAGATGATCAGCAGGATCATCCCGAGCCACCCCTCGGGAGCCGAGTAGAGCACGAGCGACCCGAACAGCGATGACGTGTCGAACACGCTCCCTCGTCCCCAGGCGCCCTTGATGCCCGCCCACAGACCGAAGAAGGTCGCGATCAGGGTCGCGCTTCCGACGAGGAGAACCGTCGGCCATATCGCTCGCGCGACGACGTTCGTCACGGACTCGTTCGTGACGAACGAGATCCCGAACCGTCCGGTGAGCGTGTTCTCGGCGTACACGACGAATTGTTGAGGGAGGGGCCGGTCGAGGCCTTGCTCGTGTTCGATCTGCGCGATCCGCTGGGGCGTCATGTGGGTCGCGGCTCCACGGGCGAGCAAACGGATCGGATCACCCGGCATCACTCGGAACAGGAAGAAATTGAACGCGAGCACGAAGGCCAGGGTGGCGAGCGCGTGCAGCGTCTTGCGCGCGAGGTACTTCCTCCCCACCCTGGCCTCCTTGCCTGCTGCCTCCGAACCGAGGGATCCGAGCTCAGGCTTCTTCCTCCGCTCGACGCCGGCGCGAGAGGGCGACGAACGCTATCACCGCGATCGCGACGACCCCGATGACGATCCAGAGGGCGGTCGGGATCCCTGAGGACGAGCCGCTCTCGGCCGCCGCCAAGGGCTGCAGTCCTTGATACTGGTTCCCCCAACCGAACAGGTAGGTCCCACCGTTGGTTGGCTCGGGCTTCCAACCCGTGAACCTGTCCGAACGGTAGGCCTGAAGGTAGTTGGGGTAATTCAACACGATCTCAGGGATCTGATCGTAGATGAATTGCTGCATCTTCTGGATGTACGCGACCCGCGCGGTGTGATCCAGCAGGGTTGATTGATGCGCGAACATCTTGTCGTACGTCGGGTTGGAATAGCACCCGTCGCTCCACCCCAGGCACTGACTGGTGATGAAGATGGAGAGGATGAAGTTGGGGTCGGGGTCGCCTCCCCAGCCCCAGACGTATGCGTCGAAGTCGCCCGTGTACCAGTTGTTGTTCTCGATCTGCTTGTCACTCATCGACTGCAGCTTCACCCCGATGCCGATCTGCTGCAGCTGGGCGGCGATGAGCTTGCCCGTATCGACCGAGCCCGTCTCCTCGGGGAGCGTGATGATGTGTAGGTCGATCGGTTGCCCGTTCTTGTCCAGTCGGATGCCACTCGCATCCTTGTTCGCGTATCCGCTCTGATCCAGCAGGGTGTTCGCCGCGGCCGGATCGTACGCCTGCGACTGGACGTCGGTCGGCGTATAGAACCATTGCGGCCGCGAGGGGAGCGTGATGACCGATCCGACCGCCGCGTCCCCCTGCCACACCTTGTCGACGATCGACTGCTTGTCGATCCCCATCGCGATCGCCCGACGGATGTTCAGATCCTTCAGGACGGGGTTGTTCGTCGCACTCGGTCCCTGACCGCCGAAGTTGAAGGCGAGGTTGCTGAACGTCGACGCGGTGCCCTTCACCGTGCCGATGTTCGGTTGTCCTACCAGCGAGTTGAAGAGCGTTGGGTTGAGGTTGTCGGCGAAGTCGACCTGGCCGGACTTCAGCGCCTGGACCATGGCCTCCTGGCTGTCGTAGACGATGTATTGGATCTCGTCGATCGCGGGAGCGCCGCCCCAGTAATTCTTGTTGGCCTCCATCGTCCACCCCTGGCCCTTGTCCCAGGACGTCAAGACGAACGGCCCGGACCCGACCGCCGGCACGTTGGCGAAGGCCCTCGCGGCCTTCCCGTTCCCTTCGTACTGCTTCCAGATGTGCTCGGGCAGGATGGGCACCCACGGCGGGATCGTGGGAGCGAACGTCGGCTTGGGGCTCTTCCAGATGAGCGTGGTCGCGTTCGGCACGGAGAACGTCGGGTGGTAGGGGAGGTAGCTCGTGAACACCTCGTTCTCGTCGGTCGTCTCGATGAAGCGGTACGTGAACGCGATGTCCTCGGCCGTGAGCGGTTGGCCGTCGCTCCACGTGACCCCGCTGCGGATCGTGCACGTCCAGGTCTTGTAGTCGGCCGACGGGTCGCAACCGGTTGCGAGGCCGGGCGACGGTGACAGATCGTCGGGGTTGAAGTTGAAGAGCAGGTCGTAGGCGTTGAACAGTGTCTCGTAGTCGTCCCCGTTCGTTGCCAGCAGCGGGTTCGGCGAGATCATGTCGCCCGGGACACCGACCCGGAGCACGATCTTGTTGGCCGTTGGGCTGCTGGTCCCGCTCGACTGCGCGAGCGCCGAGCTGGACAGCGCGACCCCTCCGATCATCGCCAGTGTGACCGCAAGGGCCACCGGACGCCATCTCCGCCTCATCTTTGCTCCTTCCACGTCTTCCTCCCTAGTACGGAACCAGCGTTGCCGCGGGTTGCTCGTGGTGCGGGGTCTCATCCAGCGAAGGTAGTGCTGGTATAGCACCAGCCTTCGAGGCAGTGCTAGAGAACGTCACGCGGCGCCCCGTCATGCCGAGAGCTCCGCGACGTCGATGCCTTCGTACTCGTGCTCGCACGGGTTGCCCACGGTTACCCACATCCGTCTGGCCCCCAGGTCGGCCACCATCGAGAACATGACCGCCGACGCTTCGTCGCCCTCGCTGGGGTCCGGGTGCAGGCAGATCGATTGCGGCGCCGAGCTGTGGTCGCGCATGATCGTCATCAGGTCTTCCGCGGAGGACGGCGGCTTGTCTTCGACGAGCTCCAGGAGACGATGCAGCCGCGCCCGCGAGCCCTCGGACGGCTCGGGGGCCAGCTCCGCGAGGTCGCTCCGGTAGTGGTTCGTGTGCGGTGCGGCTCCGTCGAGCAGGCGATGCTCTCGGCCGGTCGTCTCGAGCGTGAAGCAGTCGCCGTCGGTGAATGCGAACACGTAACCGTAGCCGCCCGCCCGTCCCGGCATCGCGCCACGCGCGACCGCGTCCCGTCGATCCCTCGCCTCGAGCGAGCTCCTGGAAACGAGCACGCGGGGGACCCCGATCCCGTCGTCCGACGCGGTGAGCGAGCCGATCCCCTGGGCGGCGCCGTGCCCGTTGACGCCCACGGCCGGCAGACAGCACACGACCGTGGGGCTCGCGACCGGAACGCGGCCGTCCGCCGGGTGATCCACGACGACGGCGACGTTGCCGGCGTCGCCCGCGAGCCAGTGCTCGTTGTGCGCCAAGAGGGTCCCGCCGTCCGGCGTTCGGACCGAGATGCTCGAGCATCGATCGGGGGTCGGGCTCGGTCGCTTGGTGTACCCCTCCTTCTTCTGGAGGAACAGGAGCTCGCCCTCGGGAGACTCCAGGAGGGGCTCGAGCTCCTCGAAGGCGTTGATCGCGAAGAGCTCAAGGACCGGAACGAGCGCCGCGACGGACATGCCCTTGAGGACGTTCATCATGTCGGGGTAGGCGGTCTCGGCAGCCACGAGGTAGGGGGTGAGGAGGTCCTGGAGCTGCTCGGACGAGACGCCACGCCGGTCGAGGTACCGGTGGTAGAAAGCGATCGAGCTCTGGATGAGGTCCTGGAGCTCCGCGCCAACCTGCATCCCGCGGGAGAAACCGTCGCCGCGAGCGTGGACGACCCGGATCTCGCTCACCGTCCCGGAGCCCCTTCGCACACGTTGTCGCTGAGCCTATCCGTCGGCGGGGTCGTGGGCTCGACGGCGATCGCGCCGCCGTGCTGCGGGGAGCGATCCGACCTGCGCCGGAAATCATCCGTCAGCGAGCGTGCTCGACCGTAGATCCGTGCCCTCCCGTGCCGCGGGACCGTGATCCGTCCGGACCGCCGCCCCTGCGATGGCGGGATTATCCAGGTATCGGGCCGAACTGACTAGTCCTCTCTCCGACCCCTTCAGACCGCTCTCGAAGTCGTGGCGAGCGCCCGAGCCTCGATCCCACGTATGAAGCCGGTCTTCCCGTCCGTGTAGGTGTGGACGTCATTCGGGTGCGTGGCCGCGAGGTGTCGTTTGAGGTCCCCGTAGGCCGCGGCGTCACCGGGATGCGTTCGGAGCCAATCCCGGAAGGCGAGGTGCCGCCGCTCGAAAGGGCTCCCCGCCAGGCAGAGATGGACGTGGAAGCCACGCTCGCCGGCCACGTCCCGACTCGCGAACTCGTGATCGGGCTCGGACGGATCGAGCACGGTCCGGTAGCCCAGGCCATGGAGCGCGGGGACGTACGCGCTCCTCGGTTCCATCGAGACGAGCCCTACCGAGATGTCGATCACCGGCTTGGCCACGAGCCCCGGGACCGAGGTCGAGCCGATGTGATCGATCCGGACGACCTGTTCGCCCAGCGCCGCCCGAAGCCGGGCGGCCTCCCGCTCGAAGCGCTCGGGCCAGCCGAGGTCGGGTTCCACGATCGCGTACGCGCGCGTCCGGCCGATCCCGTGGTGCTCTGCCTTCGAGCCTCGCACCCCCGCCAGGAGCACGAGCCCGTCGAACAGAGCCTGTTGCGCGGGATCGTCGTTCGCCGTGTCCTCCGGGTGCCACTGCACGCCGACGATCCACCGATCCAAGTCGGCATCCGGGTCGTGGTCGCGTTCGATCGCTTCGACGAGTCCGTCGGAGGTCCGACCGGACACGAGCAATCCGTCCCCGACGCGGTCCACCCCCTGGTGATGGTGGGAGGCCGCCGCGAGCGTCGAGACCTTTGTGGTCGCGAACAGCCGGCTGGCGTGCTCGATGTCCACGTCGTGGAGCGACTGCGTGTCGAGGACCGGAACGCCGTGCTCGAGCATCCCCGGCAGGTCCGGCAGGTGGGGGTGGAGCGTGCCGCCGAACGCGACGTTCATGACCTGCATCCCTCGACAGATGCAGAGGGCCGGCAAGCGCATCCGGTCCGCCGTCAGGAGAAGCTCGATCTCGAGCTCGTCACGATCGGGCTCGACCCCATAGAGACGGCGGTCGTGTGCGTTGCCGCCGTATCGGGCCGGATCGATGTCGCCGCCGCCCACGAGGAGGAGCCCATCGAAGGGCTCGAGGAGCTCTTCGGGCGTGCCGCCCTCGCCGGGTGAGACGATCGCCGTCCTGGCTCCGGCGAGGCGGAGGCGCTCGAGGTAGGGAGCCGGGACTCCGTACCCGCCGTGAGGCCAGCGGGCGACGCGATCGTCCCCCAGGTGGTACGCCACGACCGCGACGAGCGGGCGGTAGTTCATGGCCGTTGCCGAGCGACCTCGACGAACCGGCGGAACGTCTCGCGACCGCGCCGCTCGTGGCCGGCCATGTGGAGTCCGATCTCCTCACGCACCCGCGCGGGGGACTTGCCCCACGTCTGCTCCAGGTCTTGTTCGGCGCTCGCTTCTGTGATCCACATCTCGGCTTCGGTGGCGTCGACCTCCAGGTGGAACTGGGTCGCCCACGCCGTCTCGCCGACCCGGTAGGCCTGGTTCGGCACCCCCTCGTTCGTGGCTAGGAGCGTTGCGCCCTGGGGAAGCTCGAACGTGTCTTCGTGCCAGTGGAACACCGGGTCGCCGTCGCCGTAGTGGCCGAGCACGGGATCGCCGGCCGCCGCAGGGAGGGTGCGGATCGGCTCGAAGCCGAGCTCGCGGACCCGAGCCTTGATCACGTCCGCGCCGAGCGCCCACGCCAGGATCTGCGCGCCGAAGCACAGGCCGAGGAACGGCACGCCGCGTTCGACCGCCTCGAGCGTCAGGTCCGCGACCTCCTTGATGAACGGTCGTTCGTCGGCGTGCTCCACGTTGGAGGTGCTGCCGAACACGACGACGCCCGATGCATCCGCAAGGTCGGGTCGTTCGGCCGCCGGGTCGCCCGTGTCCCAGATCCGGGTCGTCGCGCCCGCCGCCGAGAGGGCGGAAGGGGCGACGCCGTAGGTCTCGAACGCGTCGCAACGGACGAGGAGGATCGGTTCCATCTCGGCGAGTGTAATGCGGGTCAGCGGCCCGGCTCGGCGAGCGTCGACTCGGCGAGCAGGGTGGCGACGTCCGCCACGCGGACCGCGGATCCCTTCGCCTTCGCGGCGTCGTCGAGCATCACGAAGCAGTACGGGCACGCAGTCGCCACCGTGTCCGCACCCGTCGCCTCGGCCTCGGCGAAGCGCGTGTCGTTGATGCGCGTTCCCTCCGTCTCCTCCATCCACATCCGGGCGCCGCCGGCGCCGCAGCAGAACGAGCGCTCACCGTGCCGCGGCATCTCGACCGCTGCGGCGCCGGCGGCGCGGAGCACGTCACGCGGGGCGTCGTAGCGCCCGTTGTGCCGGCCCAGGTAGCACGCGTCGTGATACGTGACGGATCCTCGCTCGCCGGCCGGATCCGGGCGGAGCCGGCCCTCGGCGACCAGGGTCGACAGCAGTTCGGTGTGATGCACGACCTCGTACCTCCCGCCGTAATCGGGGTACTCGTTCGCGAGCGTGTTGAAGCAGTGGGCGCAGCTCGCGACGATCTTCGTCACCCCCGCGCCGTTCAGGGTCTCGACGTTCGCCTCCGCCAGCATCTGGAAGAGGTACTCGTGGCCCATCCGGCGCGCCGGGTCGCCCGTGCATCGCTCGCGGGGTCCGAGGATCGCGAAGTCGATGTCGGCCGCCGCGAGGAGCCGTGCGATGCTCCTGGTGGTCTTCTGGGCCCGTTCGTCGAAGGCGCCCGCGCATCCCACCCAGAACAGGACCTCGGGCGGCGGATCGCCCGGTTGCAGCACGCGGATGCTCTCGACGGATGCGGTCCAGTCCGTGCGGGCGCTCGCTGGCTGGCTCCAAGGGTTCTGGCTCGTCTCGACGCCGCGGAGCATCGCTTCCGCCTCGCGTGGGAAACGCGACTCCGCCATCACGAGGTTCCGACGCAGATCGATGATCGTGTCGACGTGCTCGATGTCGACCGGACATTCGCGAACGCAGGCGCCGCAGGTCACGCAGTCCCAGACCACCTGATCGGCGACGGCATTCGGTACGAGTGGCTGGAGCTCGACGACCCCCGACGCACCCGCAGTGATGAGCGGGGCCTCGTTCGCCACCTGGTCACGAAGATCCATGATCAGCAGCTTCGGTGACAACGCCTTCCCGGTGTTCCAAGCCGGGCAGACCTCTTGGCAGCGACCGCACTCCGTGCACGAGAAGAGATCCAGCACCTGCTTGCGCGACAGGTCGGTCGCGACGGATGCCCCGAGCCGTACGTCGTCGTCCGCCGCCTCCAGGTCGATCCGGAGCGGCTCGAGGTAGCCGAGGGGATGGTTCTTCGCCAGGTAGACGTTGGGAGCCGCCGTGATGATGTGCAGATGCTTCGACCGCGGCAGGTAGGTGAGGAACCCCAGGACGAGCAGCAGGTGCGACCACACCAGCACGCGCTCGGCCACCTCCGTCCCTCGCCCGCCTCCGAACAGCCCGGAGAGCGCGTCGGCGACCGGTGCGGCGGCGGGATGCCCCGCGATCCCGAGCGCGATCCGGCTCGCGTTCCACAGCAACAACGTGCTGACGATCCCGAGGATCGTGAGCAGGATCTGGTCCGCCTCCTCCATGTGCGAGCCGCGGAACCGGTCCGGCCGTTGGATCTTCCGGATCGCGAACGCGATCGCGACCCCGACGACCACGAGGCTCGCGAAGAGATCTTGGAGGAACGCGAACCAGGCCACGTGCCCCAGGTAGGGGAGCGTCCAGTCGCGGTCGATCGCCGCGAGCATCGCCTCGACGATGGTCGGCAACAGGACGAGGAACCCCCAGAAGATGAACGCGTGCATCACGCCCGGGGCGGCCTTCTGGAAGAGCTTGCGCTGCCCGAGCACGTGGGAGAGCTCGCGGCGCACCCGCGCCCCCGGTTGATCCGAACGCGAGGAAGGCCGCGCCGATCGGAGGACCTCCAGCCGCGCGTGGGCGCGCCGCCAGAACAGGGTGACCGCCACGGTCAGGACGACCGCGAGGGCGAGGGCGCTCAAGAGCCTTTGCGTCGGCGGATCTCCTCCGTGAGGGCGGGGAGCACCTGGAACAGATCTCCCACCACGCCCAGGTCGGCCATCGCGAGGAGCGGAGCGTCCGCATCCTTGTTGATCGCGACGATCCGCTTCGCACCTTTCATCCCCACGATGTGCTGCAGCGCGCCGCTGATCCCGGCGGCGAGGTAGACCTCGGGCTTGACGGTCTTGCCCGTCTGCCCGATCTGGTAGCTGTACGGGACCCACCCGGCATCGACGGCCGCGCGCGAGGCGCCGACCGCCGCGCCGCCGATCTCGTTCGCCAGCTCGTCGAGGATCGCGAAGGCTTCCGGCCCACCCAGCCCTCGCCCCCCGGCCAGCACGACCTTCGCCTCTTCGAGCCGGGGGCCGCTCGCCGCCTCCTCGTTGCGCTCGACGATCCGCGCGCCCCGGACGTCGTCGGGGACGTCGGCCTCCACCGGCACGACCCGTGCGGTCCCGCCGGTCGGTTCGGCGGCGATGCTCTTCGGTCGCAGGAGGATCAACGTGGGGGCAGGTCCCGCGAGCTCGACGTCGACGAGCTTCGTGCCGCCGAAGATCTCCGCGCGCGCGTGTCGCGGATCCCTGATGCTCGTGGCGTTGCCCATGAGGCTGGACCCGATGCGGCCCTGGAGCCGGCCGGCGACGTCACGCGAGTCGTAGGTCTGCGCGAACAGCACGACCTCGGGTGGCTCTGCCTCGATGAGACCCGCCAGGACGTGGGCGGCCGGCCGTCCCGGATGTTCGGCGAAGACCGGATCGTCAGAGGCATACACGGTGGCGGCGCCGTACGCGCCGAGCTCGGTCGCCGCGGCGATCGCACCCGGACCCAGCGCGATCGCCGCGGGTGCTTCGTCGAAGGAGCGGGCGTGGGTCAACAGTTCGAGCGCAGCCGGGTGCGGCCCATCGGGCGCAACCTCGGCGAACACCCAGGCGGCCCCGGCCACGTCAGATCACCTTCGCCTCGGCGAGGAGGTCGACGATGCGGCCGACCGCGTCGTCACCCTGCACGATCTCGCCGCCGGCCTTGGTCGGCGCGTCCGTCACCGCGGTGACGGTCTGCGTCGCCGTCGTGTCCGACAGCCCGAGGTCATGGAGGCTGGGCCGGTCGACCGGCTTCTGCTTCGCCTGCATGATGCCTTTCAGGCTCGGGTAGCGCGGCTCGACGGCGCCGGCGGTGACGGTCACGACGGCCGGCAGTGGGCACTCGTAGACGTCGTAGCCGCGCTCGGTCATCCGCTCGATGCGGGCGCCCGCGTCCGAGGGCTCGAGGCGCCGGACCGCGGTGACGCTCGCGATCCCCAGGATCTCGGCGACGGTCACCGGCACGGTCCCGGTGTATCCATCCGTCGATTCGACGCCGGCGACGACGAGGTCGAACGGGGCGGTCGCGATCGCAGCGGCGAGGACGCGAGCGGTGACCAACGCGTCCGCGCCGCGGAGCGATGGGTCGCTCACGAGAACGCCACGGCTCGCACCCATCGCCAGCGCGCGCTGGACCGCTTGCCCGGCCTCGTCGGGCCCCATCGACACGACCCTCACGTCCCCTCCGTGCTGCTCCGTGAGCTGCAGCGCGAGCTCCAGGCCGTACTCGTCGCCCGGGTCGAGCGCCGCGTCGACGCCGCTCCGGACCACGAGGTGGTCCGGCCCCAGGGTGGGCGTCCCGGTGGGCACGAGTTTCGCGCACACGACGACGTTCATCGTGGGCAGCCTACCGGGGACGCTCCGTGGACGAGCGCGCGGATACAGTCTGGGTCGTGCCTGAGGACGTTCGGCCACCGAGCTCGCTCGACGGCGTCCTCGTCGCCGACTTCTCCCGCGTCCTGGCCGGCCCGCTCGCGACGATGATCCTGGGTGATCTCGGCGCGGAGGTCGTGAAGGTGGAACATCCGGAGGGCGGCGACGATACCCGCGCGTGGGGCCCGCCCTGGTCACCGGACGGCGGGTCCAGCTACTACCTGGGGCTGAACCGGAACAAGCGGAGCGTGACGCTCGATCTGAAGGATCCGGCGGACCTGGACGCCGCCAAGGCGCTCGCCGCTCGTGCCGACGTCGTGATCGAGAACTTCCGGCCAGGCGTGATGCGACGCTTCGGTCTGGACGAGCCTACGGTCCGGGCCACGAACCCCGCCGTCGTGTATTGCAGCATCCTGGGGATCGGTCGAGGCGAGGTCGCCGGCTACGATTTCCTCGCGCAGGCCGTCGGAGGCCTGATGAGCGTCACCGGCGATCCGGAGGGCGAACCTCGGAAGGTCGGCGTGGCGCTCGTGGACGTGATGGCCGGCCTGCACGCGACGATCGGGATCGTCGCCGCCCTCCGCCACCGTGAGCGGACGGGCGAGGGTCAGCTGGTCGAGATCGATCTGCTGTCGACCACGCTGTTCTCACTCGTCAACCAGGCGAGCGGGTATCTCACGGCGGGCGTCGTCCCCCGTCGCATGGGGAACCGCCACCCAAGCATCGCCCCGTACGAGACCCTCTCCACCTCCGACGGACCCATCGTGATCGCCGTGGGCAACGACGGGCTGTTCCGGACGCTCTGCCGCTCGCTCGGGGACGAAGCGCTCGCCGACGACCCGAGGTTCGCGAGCAACGGTGACCGCGTGACGAATCGCGACGCGCTCGCCGGCGCGTTGGAGGCACGGCTGCGCTCGGCGTCCGCGGCATCCTGGGTCGACCGCCTGCGGCGCGACGGCATCCCGTGCGGCGTCGTGCACGACGTGGCCGAGGCCTTCGCCTACGCCCGGACCGTCGACCTCGATCCCGTCGCGACGCTGACGCGTCGCGACGGGATCGAGGTCGACACCGTGGCCAACCCGCTCCGGATGTCGCGGACGCCCATCCGCTACGACCTGCCGCCACCGACCCTCGGGGAGCACACGGGCGAGATCCTCGATCGCTCGCGCGAGCAGGAGGCCCGTCGTGGGACCATCAGGGGAGAGCCCGGGAACGCCAAGGAGAAGCCATGAGCGACCTCAAGCCATCGGACCTGCTGGACCTGGATGCCCTGCTCTCGGACGAGGAGCGGCAGATCCGCGACCTGGCGCGTGAGTGGGTGCGCGACCGGATCCTGCCGGAGGTCGATGACTGGTACGAGCGGGGCGAGTTCCCCGCTCGCGAGCTGGCCAAGGAGCTCGGCGTGCTGGGGTTCTTCGGGATGCAGCTGGCGGGGATCGGTGACCTTGGCGCGGTCGCCTACGGCCTGGTCGAGCTGGAGCTCGAGGCCGGCGACTCAGGGCTCCGTTCGTTCGTTTCCGTCCAAAGCGCGCTCGCGATGTATGCGATCCACGCCTTCGGCTCCGACGAGCAGAAGGCGCATTGGTTGCCACGCATGGCGAGCGGCGACGCGATCGGCTGCTTCGGTCTATCGGAGCCGGATAGCGGGAGCGACCCGAGCTCGATGCGGACGACCGCCCGTCGCGACGGCGCCGATTGGATCGTGAACGGCACGAAGATGTGGATCACGAACGGTGGGGTGTCCGATGTGGCCGTGGTGTGGGCGAACACGGACGACGGGATCCGCGGCTTCCTGGTCCCGTCCGACGCTCCCGGGTTCAGCGCGCCCGATATCCACCGGAAGATGTCGCTCCGGGCGTCGGTGACCTCGGAGCTGGTGATGGACGACGTGCGGCTGCCCGCCGACGCGATCCTCCCCGGCGTGGAGGGGTTGCGCGGCCCGCTGAGCTGTCTCAACGAGGCGCGGTACGGGATCGTGTGGGGGGTGATGGGTGCGGCGCGTTCCTGCTTCGAGACCGCGCTCACCTACGCGAAGGAGCGCGTGCAGTTCGACCGGCCGATCGCGTCGTTCCAGCTGACGCAGAAGAAGCTGGCGGACATGGCGGTCGAGATGACGAAGGGCACGCTCCTCGCCTATCACCTGGGCAGGATGAAGGAGGAGGGCCGGCTACGCGCCGAACAGGTGTCGATCGGGAAGCTCAACAACACGCGAGAGGCGATCGCGATCGCACGGACGTCTCGTGGGATCCTGGGTGCGAACGGCATCACGCTCGAATACCCGATCATGCGCCACATGACGAACCTCGAGTCCGTCCTCACCTACGAGGGGACGGAAGAGGTCCACACGCTCGTGATCGGGCAGGTCCTGACGGGGATCCGAGCGTTCACGTAGAACGTCGCGCCGATCGCTACACCGATCGGTCGTAGCGCGCGCGCTCCCAGTCCGTGACCGTGTCGCGCCAGGCCTTCAGCTCCCACCGCCGAGACGTCGCGTAGTAGTCGCCGAAATCCTTCCCCAATGCCTCCCGCAACACGTCGTCGGTCTCGAACGCGTGGAGCGCCGACTCGAGCGAGGAGGGCAGTTCCGGGAGCGCGGAGGCGTACGCGTCTCCCACGACGGGCTCCGGCGGGCCGGCCCCGTTCCGGATCCCGTCGGCGGCCGAAGCCCCGATCGCGGCGAGCGCCAGGTACGGGTTGGCATCGGCGCCCGGCCGTCGGCATTCGAACCGCCACAGTTCCGGCCGGTCTGAGCGGATCGCTCGCACCGCGCAGGAGCGGTTGTCGTAGCCCCAGGTGGCGTTGATCGGTGCGAACCATCCGGGGACCAAGCGCTTGTACGAGTTGATCGTCGGGTTCAGCAGGAGCGACGCCGCCGGCAGATGCTCGAGCACGCCGGCGATCGCCGAGGCGAACACGGAGGGCAGGGGAGCCTCGCGGCCCCCGGCCGCGAACGCGTTGGTCGCGCCCTGCCAGCACGACAGGTGGACGTGACCGCTGGAACCCTCCTCCCCGGGAGCCGTCTTCGCGAGGAAGCTGGCACGCAGACCGAGCGATGCGGCCAGCCGCTTGACCCCGAACTTCAGCAGCGCGGCCGCGTCGGCGGCAGCCAGTCCGCGGGCCGCGCCCAGGTTGAGCTCGAGCAGGCCCGGGCCCGCCTCCGTGTGGACGGCGGACAGCTCGATGCCGAGCCCTTCCACGGCACGGACGAGCTCGTCGAGGAAGCGCTCGTAGCCTCCGATCTCGCTCAGGCTGTAGCTGATGCCGCTCGATGTCGGGTGCTCCTGGGCATCCCAGATCCGGATCTCGTACTCGATCGCGGACAGCACCTCGTAGCCGAGCTCCTCGACATCGGCCAGGACCCGCCTGAGGACCTCTCGCGTCGCGAAGTCACAGGGTGATCCGTCGGGCCAGCTGGGCGTGGCCAGACAGACACGCCACCCCGGTCGCCACGCCAGATCCCGGAGGGTATCGACCTCCGGGTGAACGATCAGGTCGGCGGCACCGGTACGGATCCCGAAGCGCTCGTAGTCGGCGATGGGCGTATCCACCGGATCCAGTCCGAGGATGAGGTCCGTCATCACGGTTCCGTGCTCCACGGCCGCGTCGAACGCCTCCGGCCGGAGCGCCTTCCCCCGGATCGACCCGTTGACGTCGGGGATCCCGAGGAGGACGAATTCCTCACCCGCGGGCTCGCCGCGACTCATGTGCGCCTCGGCAGGGAGTCCTCGATCACGCGCTCCACGTCTTCGATGGCGGCGGCGAAACGCGCGACCATCTCGGCCAGTTCGTCGTCCGAGCTGACGTACGCGGGGGCGATGAGCGTCTGGTCCCCGGCGAACCCATCCGCCTGGGGATGGGTCGACGTCACGAGGAGCTCGTGTTCCAAGGCGGTGTCGTCCACGATCGCCGCCGCATCGAGCTCGACCGGCAGGAACGACTCGCCGTCGCGCGGGTCCACGAGCTCCACACCGAGCAGGAATCCGCGGCCGCGCACCTCTCGCACGATCTCGAACCCTGCGAGCGCGGCCTCCAGCTCGTCGCGGAGCCTCGGCCCCCGTTCACGGACACGCTCCACGAGTCGCCGTTCGACCAGAAGGTCGACGACCGCCGAACCAACGGCCGAAGACACCGGGGCGCCGTCCCACGTGTGCCCCAGGTCGAACTCGCGCGAGCCCCGATCGATCGCGTCGTACACCTCCTGCGTGCAGAACACGCCTCCGAGCGGCGCGTATCCCGCGCCGAGGCCCTTCCCGATGGCCACGATGTCGGGCTGGATCGGCACCTGATGGGCGGCGAGCCAGGTCCCGACGCGGCCCATCCCGGTGACCACCTCGTCGAAACAGATCAAGAAGCCGTGCTCCTTCCGCCGCTCGTCCAGGCCGCGCCAGAAGGATTCCGGTGGCGAGTAGCCGGGCAGCGCCGCCGCGCTCACGGGCTCGCAGAAGAAGGCCGCGACCGTCTCAGATCCGGCTTCGTCGAGAAGGGTGTCCAGTTGCCGGAGCGCGGCCTCGCCGCTCGGATCGAACCGCCATGTCGATGGCTGGAGGTGCAGATGGTTCGCCAGGTAGGGGGTGTACGGCTCCTGGAGGGTGTGGCGGCCGCTCAGCGCGAGCGTTCCCATCGTGGACCCGTGGTATGCCTGCGCGGGGGAGATCACCCGCCAGCGAGCCGTCTCGCCCCGTTCCACGTGGTACAGCCGCGCGAGTTGCAGCGCCGTCTCGTTCGCCTCGGAACCGCCCGACACGAACCGGATCCGCGCCATCTCCGGCGCCACGACCTCCAACAGCCGGTCGGCCAGATGTTCCTGCGGCTCGCTCGTGAAGTGGTGGTTGTAGAAGTACGAGATGGAGCCCGCCTGTTCGGCGGCCGCCGCGACGACCTCCGGCACGCGATGTCCCAGACAGGAGACCATGGCGCCGCCCGAGCAGGCGTCGAGGATGCGCCGGCCGTCGGTGGTGGTGAGCCACACCCCATCGCCGCGTTCGATGTTCGGGTACGGCAGGTCGAGGAAGCGCGGGAACACGCTGGTGTCCTCGGATCGGATCGTTCCGGCCAGAGTCCCCTCCATCGTCGCGGGTTCCTCACCCGAGGGCCGCTCGCGACCGGCCCTGGTGCAGCCGGGCGACATCGCGGAGGAACCACTCCAAGAGCCGCAATGACATCTGGCGGCTCTCCACGGCCCGTCGCTTCGTTTCTTCGAGCAGTGCGTCGGGATCCACGCCGTCCGCGTCGAGCTCGTGGCGGTACTCGCGCACCCAGTCGGTCATGATGTCGGTCGTGACCTCGGGGTGGAACTGCAGCCCGAGGCTCCGGCCCATCACGAAGGCCTGAGGGCCCACGTCGGTCTCGGCCATCAGGGTGGCTCCTGGGGGAGGCGCGAACGTGTCGAAGTGCCACTGGAACCACGGTCCCTCGGGCACCATCTCAGGGTTGGTGCTCCGGACCGGCAGCCAGCCGATCTCCGCGTCGGACGAGCGATACACCTCGGCGCCCAGGACGCGCGCGAGCATCTGACCCCCGAAACAGAGGCCGAGCACGGGGATGTCCGCCTCGACCGCCCGCCGCATCAGGGCCGCCTCGCGGGGGACGAATGGCTTCGTGTCGTCGAACGCGGCGAACTCAGAGCCGAGCGACACGATGAGGTCGTATCCGGTCGGGTCGACCTCGCGGTCCTCGTTGTCGATGCGGAACGTCTCGACGTTCGCTCCGTGGCCGCCGAGCCACTCGGTGACGAGCCCCGGCGGCGTGGGTTCCTCGTGCTGGAGGATCAGCGCTCGGAGGGGAGCGGCGGATCCATCGGCCGCTGACGCAGAGGAACGGCTCATCGCGAACCTCCGGTCGTGGAGAGCGTCGACAGCTCTTCCTCCACGGCCTCCGTGACACGCCCGACCGCGTCGGCGAACCGGGCCACCATCTCAGTCAGCTCCTCGTCCGTCGTGGTGAACGAGGGAGCGAACAGTGACTGGTCTCCCGCGAAGCCGTCGCGGGTCGGCTGCGTGGACAAGGTGATGAGGCCGCGCTCGAACGCGGCATCGTCGATCCGCGCGGCCACCCGCAGCTCGCGGGGCAGGAACGCTGTGCGGTCGCGCGGATCGACGTACTCCACGCCGAGCAGATAACCGTGGCCACGCACCTCGCGCACCGAGGGGATGCCGGTCAGGGCGCTCTCGAGCTCGTCCCGCAGGCTCGGCCCGCGGTCGCGGACCCGCTCGACGAGCCGCTCCGACCGCATCGCCGCCAACACCGCGAGTCCCACCGCACCGGCGAGGGGCGCTCCGTCCCAAGTGTGTCCGAGTGGGAAGCGCCGCGACCCGTGGGCGACCGCCTCGTAGACGTGCTCGCGGACGAGCACCGCACCGATCGCCGCGTAGCCGGCGCCGAGCCCCTTCGCGGTCGCGATGATGTCGGGCTCGCACTCGGTCGCCGAGCCGGCGAACCAGTTCCCCGTGCGGCCCACGCCTGTCACCACCTCGTCGAAGCACACCAGGAAGCCGAAGCGATCGCGGCGCTCCGCGAGGCCCTGCCAGAAGCGCGGCGGCGGCGTGTAGGCGGGCAGCGCGGCGGCGCTGATCGCTTCGCAGAAGAACGCGGAGACGTTCTCGGGGCCGGCCTCGTCGAGCGCGCGATCGAGGGCCGCGAGCGCCGCTTCGCCGGTCGGGTCGAAACGCCAGGTGCTCGGCGGGATGTGGAGGTGCTCGGGGAGGTACGGACCGAAGGCCCCATGGAGCCCGGGTCGCCCAGTGAGCGCGAGGGTCTCCATCGTCGGGCCGTGATACGCCTGCGCCGGCGAGATCACCTGCCAGCGGTCCTGGTCGCCTCGCTCGACGTGATAGGTGCGCGCGAGCTGGATCGCCATCTCGATGGCGTCCGCACCCGCGACCGTGAACTTCACCCGGCTGAACCCCTCGGGCGCAACCGCGATCAGCTCGTCGGCCAGACGCTCCTGGAGCGGGTTGGTGAGCCGTTCGTTGTGGACGAAGGCGAGCTTCTCGGCCTGGGCGCGCGCCGCCTCGATGATGTCGCGCCGGCCGTGACCGAGCGTCGCCGCCATCGACCCGCCGCTCATCGCGTCCAGGTACCGCCGACCGGCGGCGTCCTCCACCCAGACGCCATCGCCACGGACGATGACCGGCATGGAGCGTCCCAGGTCGAGCGGAAGCACGTGCGTTCGATCGCTCTCGACGGACGATCCCGTCATCCGGCTCTCCTTCACACCAACCGCGACGGCTCGCGTGTCCCGCTTCTCCGACTAGCGTAGGGCAACGCCCCGTTGCGGACCAACGGGCGGTCAAGGTATACCCAGCACGCCGCGAGCCGTCGGCGGGACGGAGGAACCGGATCCATGAGCGACGTGAGGGAGATCCTCGGGGGCTGGCAGTCAGACGGGATCGGGTTCGTCCGGTTCGAGCTTCCCGACATGCACGGCATCTCGCGGTCGAAGACGATCCCGATCGCCCACGCTTTCGACTACGCCGAGCGGGGCCTGAACATGTACGGCGGAGCCAGCGTGCTCGATACGCGCTCTGACGTCGTCCCGGGCACCCTGTACCACGACAAGAAGGGCTACGGCGATCAGTTGCTGTTCCCCGACCCTGACTCGGCCGCGGTGATCCCGTGGATGGACCGCACGGCCAGACTCATCTGCGACGCGCAGTGGTACGACGGGACGCCCCTCGCCGCAACCCCTCGCTATGTCTTCCGCCGCGCCCTGGAGAAGGCTCGTTCGATGGGGTTCGACTCCCTGATGGGTTCCGAGTTCGAGTTCTATCTGCTGACGGGCGACACGCACGAGCCGCTCTTCGACGGCTACCAGATCTTCAACACCGTCCGGAACGACTACGTCCCCACGATCCGCCGGATCGTCGAGGAGATGCCGAAGGTGGGCGTGGACATCATCACCGCGAACTGCGAGTACGCCGGGTCGCAGTGGGAGATCAACTTCGCGCCCGGCCGCGGTCTGGCCGGTCCGGACGACGCGTTCACGTTCAAGAACGGCGTCAAGGAGATCGCGAAACAGGACGGGTACCTCGCCACGTTCATGACGAAGCCGTGGGCGGACCACTCCGGGAGCGGGTGCCACACCCACCTGTCGCTCCTTTCCGCAGACTCGGGTCGGAGCGCGTTCGGCGACGCCAACGACCCGCAGGGGATGACCGACACCTGCCGTTCGTTCATCGCAGGGGTGCTGAAGTACGCCCGCGCGTTCGACGCGGTTATCGCCCCGACCGTGAACTGCCTGCGGCGTCGGCGGCCGCACACGTTCAGTCCTTCGAACATCTCGTGGGGCGTCGAGGACCGCTCGGCACTGGTCCGGGTGAAGGGCGGTGCCCCAGAGCACAAGCACATCGAGTACCGGGCTCCCTCGGCGTTATCGAACCCCTACCTCGTCGGAGCGGCGCTTCTCCAGGCCGGCCTCCGCGGCGTCGAGGAGCGGTTGCCTGCACCGGAGCCGTCGAAGCCGGGCGTCCCGGCGGAGGACGATCCGTCCTTCGAGAAGCTCCCGATCGCGCTCGAAGAGTCGCTCGAGGCGCTCGAACAGGAGCCGGCGACCAAGGAGTTCTTCGGCGAAGAGTTCGTGACCGTGTATTCGGCGATGCGGAGCTACGAGCTGTCCCGGTTCACGGACTGGGTCACGGACTGGGAGCGCGCCGAGTACCTGGAGCTGTTCTAAGACCCATGGCGGGCAGCTCGAGGGCGGCGGGCGGCGGCGCGGACGCCGCCGCCGCCGCGAAGGCGGCGCGGCGTCTCGCCGCCGCCGGGGTCGAGTTCGTCGCGCTCGCGATCGTGGACACCGCCGGCGTCACGCTCGTGAAATGCGTCCCGCTCCACCGCTTCGAGGAGGCGGTTCGGTTCGGGATCGGCCTGTCCCCCGTGTTCACGGTCTTCCTCGTCGACGATTCGATCACGTCCTCTCCTGACGTCGGAGGGCCGACGGGCGACACGCGGCTGATGCCCGACCCCGCCGCCACGATGCCGCTCGCCGCGAGCCCCGGCTGGGCGCTCGCGCCGGTCGACCAGCTGGATCAGGAAGGCGAGCCCTACGCGGCCTCCGCCCGGACGTTCGCCAAGAGGATGCTCGAGGGGCTCGCGCGCTTCGGGCTCGAGCTGCGCGGGGCCTACGAGATGGAGTTCTTCCTCGGGCATCGCACCTGGGGCGCACGCGAGGAGGATCCCGAGCCCGCGCACCCAGGGCCCGCGTACGGCGCGATCGCGCTCGTCGAGGTCGAGCCGTACGCGACCGCGTTGATCCGAGCCCTCGAGGAGCAGGGGACGGGCGTGATGCAGTTCCATCCCGAGTACTCGACCGGGCAGCTCGAGCTGTCGGTCCCGCACTCGACGGGGATCGCCGTCGCCGATACGAACCTGGTCGTCCGGCACACGATCCGCGCCGTCGCCCGGAGCCAGGGGCTCGCCGCCTCGTTCGCCCCGGTCGTGTTCCCCGGGCTCGTCGGCAACGGCGCACATCTGCACCTCAGCCTGTGGAACCGGCGCGGTCGCAACGTCTTCAACGGGGGGCGCGGACCGGAGGGGATGACCCGTGAGGCTGAGGCCTTCACCGCCGGCGTCCTGGACGCGTTGCCCGCGCTCACGGCCGTCACCGCTCCGTCGGTCGCGAGCTACCAGCGCTTGCAGCCACACCGGTGGAGCGGTCCGTGGGCGGTCTGGGGACGCGAGAACCGCGAGGCCGCGCTCCGCTTCGTGACCGGGATGGTCGGGAGCCGTCCCGATGCGGCGAACCTCGAGGTGAAATCGATGGATGCCGCGGCCAACCCGTACCTCGCCCTCGGCGCGATCGTCGCGGCCGGCATCGACGGCCTGGAGCGCGAGCTGACGCTCCCCGAGCCCGTCCTCGACGATCCGGCGTCGATCCCTGCGACGCGCCGGCGCGCGCTCGGGATCCGGCAGTTGCCGTCCTCGCTCAGCGCCGCGATCCGCGAGCTCGAGCGATCGACGGTCGTCGCCGACGCGATGGGCGACGTCCTGTTCGGCGCGTTCCTCGCCACCCGGCGCGGGGAGGTCGCCGCGTTCGAAGGGAAGGACCCCGAGGACGTCGTTCGCGCCCACCGCTGGCGCTACTGAGAGGACCGCCGTGGTCGAGGTCGATCTGTCCGGCGCCGAGATCGTCGATGCGCACACCCATCCGTATCGGTTGGCTGACCTCGTCGCGAGAAGCTCCGACGGCTTCGACACCCGCGCGACGTTCCTCGGCGAGGCGTTCTCCTCGTCGTCAAGGCTGGACCCGGAGCTGTGGTCGACGGCAGACCGACTGACGGACTCGACCGTCCTGGGGATCACGATCGTGCGATGGCTCGCGCGGCACCTGGGATGCGAACCGACCCGGCAGGCGGTCACGGCGTCGCGCGCGAGCGCGATCCAGGCGGACGCGGTCGGGTACACGAAGGGCTTGCTCGACGCGGCGGGCGTCGTAGCCGTCCTGGCCGACGAGGGCTACCCGCAGCCGCCGATCCCCGCCACGGAGTTCGCGGGCACCATCGGCGTGCCGGTGAGCCGCGTCGCCCGCCTGGAACCCTGGATCATCGCCAGGCGTGAAGGCTCGTTCGACGACTTGATCGCCGGGGTGGAGACCGACGCGACCGAAGCCGCCTCCGACCCGAACTGCGTCGCGTACAAGTCGATCGTTGCCTACCGGACCGGTCTGGACGTCGGCGATCCCTCACCGCCGGAGGCGGCCGAGGCCTTCGCGCGTTGGCGGATCGACGATTGGCGAGAGACGCGGGAGCACGCGAAGCCGGTCAGGGATTTCCTGATCCGGCGAACGCTCGCGGTGGCGAGGGCGAACGATCGAGCGTTCCACTTCCATTGCGGCGGCGGAGACCCCGACATCGACCTGGCGCATGCGTCCCCGAACGGGTTGTTCCCGTTGCTGGTCGACGTTCAGCACCAACCGGTGGTGCTGGTTCACAGCGGGTTCCCGTGGGTCGAGGAGGGAGCGTTCATCGCCTCGGTCCTGCCGAACGTGTACCTCGAGCTCTCCGAGCTGATCCCGTGGGGCTGGGGACAGGTCGAGCCCGCCCTGGAGCTCATCGTCGGCTCCGTCCCGGCCGCGAAGATCATGTACGGCTCGGACGAGGCGGGTGAGCCCGAGGGCTTCTGGGTCGCGGCCCTCATGGCCCGAGCCGCGCTCCAACGGGTTCTCGGGGGCCTCGTCGACCGCGACTACGTCGCGGTCGACGAGGCCCAGCGTCTCGGGGAGCTGATCCTCGCCGACAGCTGCCGAGTCCTCCACGGTCTGAGCAGCTGAGGACGTCCGCTGACGCGATGGGGCCCCGCCCGTCGGGCGGGGCCCCATCACTGCTTTTCCGCGCGGAAGCGCTCACGCCATCGACGTGTCCTCCGCGATCTCCCGGGCCGCCGCACCCTCGCTGAGGAACTCCACGTCGGTCTTCCCGCGACGCGTGCTCTGCGAGATCAGGTAGATCGTGATCCCCGAGATCACGGAGACGGCGGTGAACGCGAGCATCCACTCGTTCCACACCCTGAGGATCGGGAATCCTGTCGGGTACCACGACCCAACGAAGATGAACATCACCGCCAGGACGTTGGCCACGAACCCGACCGCGCCGCAGACGTACAGCCATCCCAACGAGATCCGGCGTTCCCGCTCGAAGCGCTCAGGTTCGGCCCGCTTGGCGAAGAAGATGTCCAGGAACAACAGCGCCGTCGAGATGCACCACACGATCGTCACGCCCGCGTAGAGCACGTAGAAGGCCTTGTAGGGGTCGCTGCCGCCGCGCCCGACGATGAAGAAGACGAAGACGGCGAGGATCGTCGAGATCACGGTCTGCAAGGTGATCGCGTTGGCCGGTACCTTGTTCGCGTTCACCTTGCCGAACTGGTGGGGGAGGCGCTTCTCCATGCCCGACACGAACAGGAGCCTCCCGAAGGAGTAGTTGTAGACGACCGCCACGGTGAGGACCACCCACGCCAGGATCAACGAGACGGCGGCGCCGGCCCACTTGCCGATCGCGAGCCCCACGGTCTGCGCGCCGCCGGTGGTCCCGTTCGCTCCGCCGGCCTGGATCACGACCATGTTGCCCCAGGTCGCCCAGAGGTAGGCGACCATCACGATGATGCTCCCCCAGAACAGGAACGTCCTGATCGCTTTCTCCCCTCCGTTGACCTCCACGCCCATGTTGAGCGGGGTCTCGATGCCGAGGAGGGCCAGGATCGCGAACGAGAAGAATGTCAGGTTCGCCGGGAGGCCGAAGATGAGCTTCTCTCCCTGGAACGGATTCCAGCCTGTGGAGAAGGACGTCGACGAGGCGTTCCCCTTCAGGAGCCAGATGACGCCCGAGAGGCCGATCAGGAAGATCACGCTCGCGTACGCCCAGAATTGAACGTTCACATAGTTCTGCGTGACCCGCATCTTCAGGTACGACATGGACGCGCTGAACCACAAGACGATGAGGACGACGATCCCCATCTCCCAGTTCTTCGTGAGGATCGCGCACGGCTGCCCGCTACAGGTGAAGAAGGTAGCGAACTGCTGGAGGAAGTTCGCCACGAGGATCCCGATGAAGACCAGGGAGACCGGGCCGGGCCACCAGGCGACGAACCCCGCGAAGAACCCCCAGAACGGACCGAGGACCTTGTGCGTCCAGACGTATAGGGATCCCTCCTCGGGGAACATGCGGCCGAGTTGTGCTGTGACGAACCCTCCCGTGATCAGGAACGTCGCGAACGCGAGGATCCAGAAGATGAACACCGACGGGCCGGCGGCCTGGACTCCTGCCGAGTTGTTGATGAACAGCACGATCGCGACGAAGATCACGACGAGGTCGAACGGTCCGAGCGTCCTCGCCACGAGCACGGGCGCGACCTTCTCCGAGATCATCGCCTGTTCGTTCGTCCGGCTTGCCATGCGGTACCCCCTCCCAAAGGTGGAGGCCCGTCGAGCGGGCGTTCCCCCACCAGCTGACGTCGCGCGAATCGTTGCACCGGAGGTTGGACCTGTCTAGCCACACTTGGGCGAAATCCTCCGACGTGCGTGGTCAGGGCGGGGGAACGGGATCGTTCCCTCGCACTCGCCCATATTCCGTCGCCATCTCCTTGAGTCGTTCGCGGATCGATCCGTACACCTGGCGTTCGGGCAGGTACTGCTTCCTGGCCTTGGCCACGAACGTGTAGTTCGGGTCGCAGACGTTCGCGACGGGGCTCTCCGAGATCTGCGTGACCAGCTGGTACGCGTCGAGCTTGTCCATGCCGAACTCCTCGACGAGCCACAGCACCAGGTCGCCGTGGGCGATCCGGAACGCGTCCTCGAGCGGGCGGGCAGACCCGGTCGACATGATGCTGGTGTCGTCCTCGAGGCGCGGCCACGGGGTCGGGTGACCCTTGACCAGGTCGACGATCAACGTGGTCTGCATCGCTCCTTCGACGGCCACCCCGCACGTCTCGCCCTCGCCCTGGCGGTAATGGCCGTCTCCGATCGAGAACAGCGCGCCTTCCACGTTCACGCCGAGGTAACAGGTCGCGCCCGCCCGCATCTCCGGGGTGTCCATGTTGCCGCCGTGCGAGCCGGGGACGAGCGCCGAGCGCGCCTCGAGGTTGGCCGGCGCGACCCCGACCGTGCCGTGCATCGGCTCGAGCGGGAGCTCCACGGCGTGGTCGCCGCGCCGAGCCGCGTAGCGGACGGTGCGCCGCGCCCCGTCGACCTCGTAGATCCAGACGAGCTCCTCGAGCGGATCCTGCAGCGTGACGGTCGCGAGGGTGGAGGTGAGCGCGCCGAACAGCGGGAAGGTCGTCGAGACGCCCCAGTCGCGAGCGGGCTCGATCGAGACGAAGTGCAGCGCCAGCGTGTCGCCCGGCTCCGCGCCCTCGACGAAGAACGGCCCGGTCTGCGGGTTCAGGAACGGGAACGTGATCTTCTCGGATGCGAGGTCGTCGACCGTGCTGACGAGTCCCGTGAAGCAATCATCGGTCCAGAGCTCGAGCACATCCCCGGGCTTCACCCTCATCACCGGATCGGCGCCGCCGAACGTCCACGCGTAGTCGCTCCGCTCAGGTCGGTAGGAGATGACGTTCAGATCGGTCGTCATGAGCCTCACCCCCGCTCGAAGTACCTGGTGAGCTCCCAGTCGGTCACGCAGGTATTGTCGAAGATGATCTGTTCCTGCTCGGCCGTGTTCAGCAGGTGCTCGAACACGAAGTCGCCGAAGGCTTCGCGGGCGACGGTCGATCCGCGGAACGTCTCCACCGCTTCGTGCAAGGACGTCGGGACGCGCGGGACGTCTTTGGCCTCGTACGCGTTGCCGAGGAACATCTCCGGCGGTTCCACCTTGTTGCGGATGCCCCACATCCCGCTCGCGATCGTGGCCGCGAAGGCCAGATACGGGTTCGCGTCGGCGCCCGGGAGCCGGCACTCCACACGGAAGCCGGTGTGCTCGCCGACCGTGCGGAACCCGCACGTTCGATTGTCGCGGCTCCACACGATGGCCGTCGGTGCCCACGACCCGAGCTGGTAGCGCTTGTAGGAGTTGACGAAGGGTGCGTACATCCACGCCATCTCGCGCGCCGTGGTCATCAACCCGCCCAGGTACCAGCGGAAGGTGTCGCTCATGTGGGGCGGCGTGTCGCCGCCCCACATGAGCGACTCCGAACCATCCACGTCCCACACGCTGGAGTGCAGGTGACACGACGATCCCGCCTCGGCCATCGTCCACTTCGCCATGAAGGTGAGCGCCACACCGTTGAGCGCGGCGATCTCCTTCGCTCCGTGCTTGTAGATCGCGTGATGGTCGGCGTTCGAAAGCGCGTCGGAATACGTGATGTTGATCTCATGCTGGCCCTTGCCGAATTCGCCCTTGGAGAATTCGATCGGGATCCCCGCGCCGCGCATATGGTTGCGCACCTGGCGGATGAACCACTCGTCCTTCGTGGTCTGCAGCATGTGGTAGTCCATGATGTAGGGCGAGCTCGGTCGTGGATCGCGGTACGCACGCTCGGCCAGGTCGTCGAACGAGTCCTTGAAGAGATAGAACTCGAGCTCCGACCCGGTCTTGACCTGGTACCCCTGGGCGGCAGCCCTCGCGATCTGGTCCTTCAGGATCTGGCGGGGAGCGACGGCGACCGGCTCGCTCGTCTCCTCGTCGGCGATGTCGCAGAGCACGATCGCGGTCTTGTCGATCCACGGGCACCAGCGGAGGGTCGTGAGGTCCGGGATCATTCGGAAGTCGCCGTAGCCGGTCTCCCAGCTGGCGTACCGGTATCCGGGGAGTGGCTCCATCTCCATGTCGATCGCCAGCAGGTACAGACAGGCGTGCAGGCCTTCCGCGCCCAAGATCTCCTCGATGAAGAAGTCCGGGAGCACGCGCTTGCCCATGTACCGACCCTGGAGATCGGTGAACATGCAGAGGACGGTGTCGATCCGGTTGTTCCGGGCGAGCTCCTGGAGCTCTTCGATGGTGAGCATCCCCTGCCGCTGCATCTCGCCTCCTCGCCGTCACGGCGTGGGGCGGCGGGCGTATCGCCCGCCGCCCCGCGACCGCTCAGCTCCGTTAGGACTACTCAGACGGCGGTGCCATCGGCGGCGAAGTCGGCGGCGACGCCGGTGGCGCGGCACTCGCTCGACCACCTCCGAGGATCGCCTCCTGGTCGGCCGTGGTCGCCACGAACCCTTCCTGGCCCGGGATGCCCTTCTCACCCTGGGTGAGCGCGAACTCCTCCTCCGGCGAGAGCACCAAGCGATGGCGGCCGGCGATCGCGAAGTAGAGAACGCCGAGCACGTAGTACACCGCCACGCCGTACACGCCGGGTCGGTAGGCATCGTTCAGGAAGATCGAGACGAGTGCGATGGCTGCGAGCGTCCCCGAAACGACGGCGCCCGGGATGCCCCAGCGGCTCCGGTACGGCCGTTCGATGTTCGGCAGCTTCTGCCGCAGGATCACGAACGACGTCGATTGGAGGATGTACGAGATCACCGCCGCGAACACCGCCATGTTCAGCAGCGCCGCGACGATCTTCGCCCCCAGGTCGTTCTCCTGCAGGATGAAGACGAACAGGGCCACTGCATAGCCGACGACCGCGCCGGCGATCAGTGCGACCTGCGGCGTCTTGCGCGAGCCGCTCGTCACCGACAGGAACTTGGGGAAATAGCCCGCCCGGGAGAGCGAGTAGGTGTTCCGTCCGTAGGCGTAGATGATCGTGAAGAAGCTCGCGATCAGGCCGATCATGAACAGCAGGCCGAAGAAGTACGCGATCTTCTCCCCGGCGAAGATGGCCTTGAAACCGTCGAGCAGTGGGAACGCGGATCCGCCGAAGAGGAAGGCCCCACCCGGCAGCCCCGTGTTGATGAAGAGCGTCAGGATCGCCGCGATCAGCAGCGTGTGCATCGCCAGCACGGAGCCCCGGGGAACGTCCCTCCGCGGATCCATCGACTCTTCCGCCGCCAGGGGCACCTCCTCGATCGCCAGGTAGAACCAGATCGCGAAGGGGAGTGCCTTGAAGATGCCACTGATCCCGAAGGGGAACCAGGGCCCTCCACCACCCACGAGCGGTACATCGCCGCCACCCTTCGGGATGTTCGTCCACGAGCTCGTGTCGAACTTGCCAGACACGAGCGCGGCGATGAAGAAGAAGGCCAGCACGGCCAGGGACAGCACCGTGATCGTGACCGTGAAGCGCATCGTGGCCTCGATCCCGATGATGTTGACCCCGACGAAGATGATGTAGAAGAGCGCCCACCAGAACGGCAGGCTGTTCCACCACGCGATGTTCGTGACGGTCCCGTCCGCGGCGAATTTCCCTCCGACGTCGAACAAGCCCACGACGACGGTCTGCATGAGCAGCCCCATCGCGCCGACCACGACCGCGGGCGTGATCACGTACTCCATGTTCTCGGCCAGCCCGGTCAAGAACCCTCCCCACGGACCCATCGCCGAGCGCGCGAACGAGTACGCGCCGCCCGTGTGAGGAAGGGCGGGCGACATCTCGGCGATCGAGTAGACGAGGCCGTAGTACATGACGGCCATGATCGCGCCGGCCACGAGCAGGCCGCCGAAGCCACCTGTGCTGAGGCCGAAGTTCCAGCCGTAATACTCGCCGGAGATGACGGCCCCGACCCCGAGGGCCCACAGCGACCACATGCCCGCGTGGCGCCGCAGACCGCGTTGCTTGAAGTATTCCTCTCCCACCTCTTGGTAGGTGACGGAGCCGACCTTGCGTTCCGACATGGGCCCCTCCTCTCTCGACCGCAGCCGGGCTCTCGGCGCGTATGGAGCCACACCCGGGGTTTGTCTGTCAAACGGTGCTGTTGCGGTTCGCCGGACCCCGGCCGCGCGCGATCTTCAGGACGATCGTGAGCGCGAGGATGAGTCCCGCGGCCGGCGCGACCCCCCATGCATGGACGACGATCGGAAGCACGAGAGCAGCCACGAGCACGCCGATGAGCAGGCCTACTCCCCAGGGGACCTGCAGGATCCGCCTCCCGATCCAGAGCGCCACGACCCCGCCGACGAGCGGCCATCCGTCCCACCCGCCGCCGAGCATGTCGAGTCGACCCCCGCCGACAGCGATCGGCACGTTCACGCGTCTACCCTACGGACGGACGCCGTTCCACGGGCAGGTTTGACGGGGTTTGTCAGACAAAGTTACCCTCCCTGTTCCGCGAGGAGGCATGGTGAAGAAGCGACTCTCGTTCAGTGTCCGCGATGAGTTGGCCGCTCGGATCGCGTCCGGTCGGGTCGCGCCGGGCGCGAAGCTGCCCGCCGAGCCCGAGCTGGCCGATGAGCTCGGCGTCTCCAGACCGACGCTCCGCGAGGCGCTGCGATCGCTCGAAGAGGATGGGTTCGTGACGAGGACCCGTGGGGCGGGGACGTACGCCACGCGACGGCCGAGGCTCCGGAACAACCTCGATGTGAACTTCGGGGTCACCGAAGCGATCCGCGCCGCGGGCATGCGTCCCGGCACGATGCAGATCGCCGTGCACACCGAGGCCGCTTCAGAGCAAGTCGGCCTCGATCTCGATCTCACGGTGGGCGATCCGGTCGTCATCCTCGAGCGTGTTCGGACGGCGGATGGCCGCCCGGTCGTGTTCTCGCGCGACATCGTGTCGACGTCCCGCGTCTCGGCGAGCGAAGTCGCCCGCATGCCGGTCGACGGTTCCCTCTACGACGTGCTCGAGCATCTCGGCTACGCCGTTGCGAACGGCGTCGTCACGATCGAACCGACGGTGACCGATCGGACGCTCGCACGCCTGCTGAAGGGGAAGGTCGGCGTTCCCATCCTGTTCTTGCGTCAGGTGGACTTCGATCAGAACGGAGATCCGGTGCTCCTCTCCGAAGAACACCACCTGGCCGAAGCGTTCGAGTTCACCGTGGTCCGTCGGGGACCCGGAAGGAGGGCATCGTGACGGCGACCGTCGGCAAGGGGATGCGGCTCAAGCGGGTCATCGACCCCGACGGCGTGTCGGTGATCTGTGCCCTGGACCACGGCATGACGTCACCGACGTTCCTCGAGCCACTCGCGGACATCGGCGCGCGCACCCGAGAGGCGGTCGCCGGCGGCGCGAACGTCATCATGATGAGCAAGGGGATGATCCGCGTCGCCCAGGAGGCGTTCGCTCCGACCACGTCGCTCGCGCTGTTGCTATCCGCGAGTGCGGGACCGGGCGGGGACCGTCCCGAGATCGTGCAGATCGCCGACGTCGAGGAAGCGTTGGTCCTCGGCGCCGATGCGGTGGTGCTCTTCACCGCCCTCGGCGGAGACACCGAGGGCGGCATGGTGGACATCCTGTCCGCGGTCGGGCGGGAGTGCGCAGCGCTCGGCATGCCCTTCATCGCCGAGGCGGAGTTCCCGACGACCTACGCGACGGTCGAAGCGCTGAAGCAGCAATATGGCTTCGAGTACCTGCGCCGGAACGTCCGCCTCTGTGTGGAGCTCGGTGCGGACATCGTGAAGACCAACTGGCCTGGCGACCAGGAGTCCTTCGCGAGATGCGTCGAGGCCGCGAGCGGTGTTCCGGTCGTCCTCGCCGGAGGTTCCCGGCTGGAAGATGCCGAGCTGCTCCACCGGATGGAACAGGCGATGGAAGCGGGCGCCATCGGGTGCTCCGTCGGACGGAACATCTTCATGCACCCGCAGCCCGAGGCGATCACCAGGGCACTCTCGCGGGTCATCCGTGAGCGATGGGCCGCGGCGAAGGCGCTGCAGGCGATGAGCGACGAGGCCGGGTGATGCGCGCCGCGTTCATGACGGGGGTCGACGCCCTCGAGGTCCGCGAGGGCGTCGCGTCACCGGAGCTCGATCCCGCCGGAGCGGTCCTTCGGGTGGAAGCCTGCGGGATCTGCGGCACGGACGCTCGGACCTTCTTCAACGGTGACCCGAAGGCTCCGCCCCCGTGGCAGCTCGGGCACGAACCCGTCGGCGTGCTCGAGAGCGTCGGGCCCGATGCGGTGCTGCCATCGGGCGTCTCCCTCGGCGATCGGGTGTTCCTCGGGTCGATCCTCACGTGCGGCACCTGTCGCTGGTGCGTCGAGGGGTTCCAGAACCTGTGCGAGCACCACCTCCTGTACGGCTACGACCCGTACCCGGGCGCCTACGCGGAGTTCGCGGCGGTCCCGCCGATCGCGACGAAGAACCTCATCGCGCTTCCGCCGGAGCTCCCCTCCGACCTCGCGACCGTCGCCGATCCGTTCGCCTGTGCGTTGAACGGGATCGAGCAGCTCGACGTGCGACTCGGTGACGGTGTCATGATCATCGGCACCGGGCCGATCGGCTGCTGGCAAGCCGTCATGGCGCGCGACCGCGGTGCCAGCCGCGTCTACATGACCGACGTCTCTTCGGAGCGGCTGAAGGTGGCGACGGATGCGGTCGGTCACCTGATCGACGATGCCTGGGTCGCCGGTGACGACAACGGGGTCGGTGCGTTGCTGAGCCGGACGGATGGGGACGGCGTGGAACGGATCAGCGTGGCGGCCCCGGCGAAAGCGGGCCAGCAGGCCGCCTTGGAGATGGCATCGAAGCGGGCCAAGATCGTCTACTTCGCCGGCCTTCCGAAGCACGACCCGATCAGCCCGCTGGACATGAACGAGCTCCACTACAAGGAGCTCTCGATCCTCGGGGCGTACGGGGCCACGCATCGCCAATACCGCATCACGATGGACTATCTCGACCGGCGCAAGGACGACCTCGCCCGAGTCGTCACGCACCGTTTCCCCCTCGACAGGATCGCTGAAGCGTTCGAGACGATCCGATCGGGCACGGGCTTGAAGATGGTGATCCTCCCGTGAGCGGCCCGTTCGTGATCGGGTGCGATGTAGGGAGCCAGGGCACCAACGGCGCCCTCTATGACGCCGACGGAACGCTCGTCGGGTCGGCCTACGAACCGTACGACCTGTCCTTCCCGCATCCGGGATGGGCGGAGCAGGATCCCGGGGCCTGGTCGACCGGGGTCGAGCGAGCGTGCCGCAAGTTGATCGAGCTGTGTCCGGGCGGTGCCGCGGCGATCGCCGGCCTGTCCTTCGGGTCGCAGCTCGACGGGATGGTGGCGTGTGACGTCGCGGGACGCCCGGTGCGTCCCGCGATGATCTGGATGGATCGCCGGGCCGAGGCTCAGGCGGCGGCGGTCGCCGAGCGCATAAGCCCCGCGGCGTTCTACGGAGCGGTCGGCGCCAACCTGGACTCGTCCCACGCCGTGTTCAAGGCGCTCTGGATCCGAGATGAGGAGCCCGCCTCGTGGGAGGCGACCACGCATCTCATGCCGCCCGGTTCGTATGTGCTCCGCCACGTCACCGGGGAGCTTCGTGTCGACTACTCGAACGCGTCGTCGCTGGCGTTGCTCGACCCTCGAACGCGCGTGTGGTCGAAGGAGGTGCTCGACGCCGTCGACATCGATCCGGACATGTTGCCGCCCGTCGACGAGGGGACGGCGGCGATCGCCGGGATCACGTCCGCGTTCGCCGAGGCCACCGGGCTCGAGCCCTCGACCGTGGTCGCGGTCGGTTGCGGCGACGAGATGGCCGCGACCCTCGGGGCGGGTGTCTTCGCTCCCGGGGACGTCTGCGACGTGGTGGGAACGGCGGAGCCGGTCTGCGCCGCGAGCGCGGAGCCGCGCGAGGACCCGACGATGCTCGTCGAATGCCACCCGCATGCGGACCCCGATGTTTGGCTGCTCGAGAACCCCGGATTCGTCTCCGGCGGGAACCTTCGTTGGTGGCGGGATCAGTTCGCTCCGATCGAACGGGACGCGGAGTCGGTCGGCCTGGGGGACGCGTACGACTTCCTGTCGCGCGAAGCCGGGCACGTGGAGCCGGGCTCGGCAGGTTTGGTCTTCCTGCCGTGCATGCAGGGCGCGATGGCACCCGAATGGAACGGAGCGGCGCGGGGGGTCTTCTTCGGGCTCACGCTCGCGCATACCCGCGACCACATGACCCGCGCGATCTTGGAAGGGAGTGCGTTCGCCCTCCGGGACATCCTGGACGCGATGAAGAACACGGGACTCGACGTCGCACGGCTCACGATCGTGGGCGGGGGGGCCAAGGGCCCGCTCTGGCGGCAGATCAAGGCCGACGTCACCGGGCTCCCCGTCCGGGTCCCCAGCTCGATCGAAACGACGGCGACCGGCGCCGCGATCCTCGCGGCCGTCGCGTCCGGGGTTCGTGGCTCGATCGTGGATGCGGTCGGTGCGTTCGTCTCCTACCGGCCGGACGTGCATGAGCCGGACCCGAGCACGAGTGAGCTCTACGAAGATGCGTACGGTCGCTATCGAAGCGTGTACGACGCACTCCGGCCGGTCTTCAACGCCTGACGGCCTCGTCGCCCACGTGCGCCGGGTCGCTCGAGCCTACGGACGCAGCAGGTACAGGCGAAAGGCGTCGTGTTCGATCGGCAGCACGTCGAACCTCGTGAACCCGGCCTCCTCGGCGTAGCGATGGAGCGTTGAAGCCCGCATCACCGTCCCGGTTCCCGCAGACGGCTGTTCATACATCCCGGTCGGGAGGCAATCGAAGACGCTCCAGCCGTAGAAGTAGGCCTCGCGATCGTCGGGGTCACCGGAGAAGGCGTCCCTCGTTCGCTCGTCCACGATCAGCATCGAGCCGTCATCAGCGATGGCCTGTTTCACGGCTCGTAGCACCTCGACGGGGCGTGCCATGTCGTGGATGCACTCGAACGCCGTCGCGACGTTGAACGGCCCGTGGTGGATGAGCTCCGCGGCGTCCTGGCGATGGAAACGCACGCGGTCGGTGATCCCGGTTTCGCCCGCGTGTTCGCGGGCCATCTGGATCGAGATCTCATCCAGGTCGAACCCGTCGACCTCGGCGAACGGATAGGCGCGTGCGATCGCGATGGAGGACCAACCGGTCCCGCAGCCGATGTCGACGACCCGCGCGGGGCCGGCGCTGAGGCGGTCGTGGATCGGGCCGATCGCCGGCAGCCACACGTCGGGGAGCGTCGTCAGGAACGTTGGGCGGTTGCTCGCGCCCTGACCCTCCACGCTCTCCTGACCGTACGCCTCGTACGGGACGCCGCCACCGGTTCGGAACGCTTCCTCCACGTCGTGGAGCGCGGTCGGGAGGCTCATCAGTTGGCCGACGCTCGCCCCCATGAAGAAGAGTGAATCGCCGTCGAGCAGGACCTCGGCGTGCCCGGATGGCAACGTGAAACGGGCGGGGTCGGCACCGAGGTCGGCCCGCACGATCGCCCGGGTCGCTTGCTGCTCCAGCCATTCCCGCGCGTAGCGCTCGGCGATCCCGGCTGCGCTCGCCAGCTCATCCGCCGTCATCGCGCCGCCGCCGGCCAGCGCGCGGTACAGACCGAGTCGCAGCCCGAGATGGATCGACAGGATGTCGAAGTAGCCGAGCGACGACGCGAAGACTTCTTGGGCGAACCGGTCGCGATCCGATCCCACGTCGGCCATCCTGTCTCAGTCCTCCGGGGTGACGTACGCGGCGGTGATGCCCCCGTCGACGATCAACGACGCACCCGTCATGAAGCTGGCGTCATCGCTCGCGAGGAACAGCGCAGCCTTGGCCAGTTCTTCGGCCCGACCCAGCCGTCCCATCGGGATGTGGACGAACCGGCGTTGCCGCTTCTGGTCGTCCGACAGGAGTTGCATCAGGAGCGGCGTCTCGATCGGTCCGGGACACAAGGCGTTGCATCGGATGCCGCGGCGGGCGTATCCGACGGCGATCTCGCGCGTCATGGCCAGCACCGCTCCTTTCGACGCCGTGTACGCCGTCTGCGACGTCGCCGCGCCCATCCACGCGACGAACGACGCGACGTTGATGATGGATCCTCCGCCGGTCCCGAGCATGGCCGGGATCCCGTACTTGCACCCGAAGGCGACGCCCTTCACGTTGACGGCGAGCGTCGTATCCCAGATCGCCTCGTCGGTACTGTCCACCGAGCCGTCGTCGGGAAGCATCACCCCGGCGTTGTTGTACAGGACGTCGAGCCTTCCGAAATGCTCGAGCGCGTCCGCCACCATCGCCTGCGCATCGGCCTCCCGGGAGACGTCGGCATGAACGTAGTGCGCTCCCTCGCCGATCGCGGACGCGGTCGCCTGCCCCGCTTCATCGTTCACATCGGTCAGGACCACGCTGGCGCCCTCGCGGGCGAAGAGCTCGGATGCAACCTTCCCCATGCCGCTGCCACCGCCCGTGATCAGAGCGACCTTCCCTTCGAGACGCATGCGCCCTCCTCTGGGCAGCGGCTTCTTCCGCGACCGCGGGGCAGTCGCCCCTGGACAGCGGCCCGAGTCAGCCTACGGTACGGTCCGGGTGAGCGAGAGCGTCACGATCAACGGAAGGGATGAACGATGACGGAGCTGCTGATGCTTGGAGGCGAGCGCGTGGACGCCGCGGAAGGAGCAACCACCAACGTGGTCGAGCCCGCGACCGGCGAGGCCGCCTGGGAGGTCGCCGAGGCCGGACCGGAGGATGCGCGTCGCGCGGTGGACGTGGCCGCGCGCGCGTTCGACGAGGGTCCGTGGTCGCGGATGGCCGCACGCGCGCGCGGCCGGGTCCTCACCCAGGCGTCCTTCCTGATCCGCGAGCGCCAGGAAGAGCTCGCCCGTCTCGAGGCACGGAACGTCGGCAAACCGATCGGCGCTGCACGTGCGGAGATCGACCTCGTCGCGAACGTCTACGAGTATTGGGGCGGCGCGGCGAACAAGATCTTCGGCGAAACGATCCCGGTCGTCCCCGGCGGCCTGGACATCAGTCTCCGGGAGCCCGTCGGTGTCTGCGTCCTGATCGCTCCGTGGAACTTCCCGACGGTGATCGCCAGCTGGAAGATCGCTCCCGCGCTCGCGTGTGGGAACACCTCGATCCTGAAGCCCGCCTCGCAGACGCCGCTGACGATCCTCGCGGTCGCCGACATCCTCACCGAAGCAGGACTCCCCGAGGGAACGCTCAGCGTCCTGCCCGGTCCCGGCTCGACGATCGGGAACGCCCTGATCGCGGACCCGCGGGTGTCGAAGATCTCGTTCACGGGCTCCACGGAGGTCGGCACGAGGGTGATGCAGGCCGCCGCGGACAACATCACCCGGGTCTCGCTCGAGCTCGGTGGCAAGTCCGCCAACGTCGTGTTCGCTGACGCCGACCTCGACGTGTGCGTCGAGAGCTCCCTGTGGTCGGTCTTCGACAACGCCGGCCAGGATTGCTGCGCCAGATCGCGTCAGCTGATCCAGCGACCGGTGTACGACGAGTTCCTCTCCCGGTTCGCGGCCCGGACCGATGCGATCCGTGTCGGTCCGCCCCTGGAAGAGACGACCGAGATGGGTCCGCTCGTCAGCGATGGGCAGCGGCAGACGTCGCTCGACTACATCGAGATCGGCGTGAAGGAAGGGGCGAAGCTCGTGACCGGTGGCGACGTTCCGGACGGCGCCGGCTACTTCCTCAGGCCATGCGTGCTCGCCGACGTCCACAACTCGTGGCGGGTCGCCCGCGAGGAGATCTTCGGCCCGGTCGTCACGATGATCCCGTTCGACACCGAGGACGAGGCCATCCGCGTCGCGAACGATTCCCCATACGGGCTGTCCGGGTCGATCTGGACGCGCGACCTTGGCCGCGCGATCCGCGTGGCGAAGGGGATCCGAACGGGCGTGCTGAGCGTGAACTCCTCGAGCAGCGTCCACACCGAGGCGCCCTTCGGCGGGTACAAGCAGAGCGGGTTCGGCCGCGAGATGGGGATGCACGCGGCCGCCCTCTACACCGAAGTGAAGAACGTCTACTTCAGCCAGGAGTGACGGCGCTGGACGCGTGGCGGAGTCCGTTGCGCGGTGACCCGGTCCCGTGGCTGCTGGAGCGAGAGGACCCCGCGATCCGTCACCTCGCGCTGCGCGAGCTCCTGGACGAGCCCGCGGACGCTCCGTCGGTCCGGCGCGCTCGCGCGGCGGCGATGCGCGTGCCGCCCATCTCGCCGATCCTCGATGCACAGGAGGCGCCGGGGTATTGGGTGAAGCCGGGCTCGGGGTACGGGCCGAAGTACACGGGCACGGTCTGGTCCCTCATGTTCCTCGACCAGATGGGCGCAGATCCCCGTGACCGTGGCATCCGGCGTGCATGCCGGTACGTCTTGGAGCACACGCAGGCTCCGAACGGCGGGTTCGGCTGGAGCAACCGTAACGGCGGGGTCGTGCACTGCCTCAACGGCAACCTCCTGCGTGCCCTGATCGACTTCGGGCTCCAGGACGACCCCTCGGTCCGTGCGTCCGTCGAGTGGCAGGCCCGCTCGATCACGGGTGAGCGCTTCGATGGGTACTACCGCTGGGCCACGGCGGGATCGGGGTTCAGATGCGGCATCAACGGGACCGAGCCGTGCGCGTGGGGCGCGATCAAGGCTCTCCGGGGACTGGCGGCGATCCCACCGAGGCGCCGCACGCGCGTCGTCCGCGACGCGATCGACGTCGGGGTCGACTTCCTGCTCTCCCGTGACCCGGCGATCGCGGACTACCCAACCGACACGGCGGTCAGCGCCAACTGGTTCCGGTTCGGCTTCCCGTCCGGTTACGTCGCCGACGTCCTGCAGAACCTCGAGGTGCTGGCGGAGCTCGGGCGTGCGAAGGATCCACGGCTGTGTCATGCGATCGAGCTCGTGCTCTCGAAGCAGGACCAGGAAGGTCGATGGCGGAACGAACATCGCTACCACCGGCGGTTGTGGACGGACGTGGATCCCCACCGAGGCCCGAGCAAGTGGGTGACCCTCCGCGCGTGCCGAGTGCTCAAGGCGGCGGCGGGCTGATCCTGCGCGGCGGCGTCGGGTCTACGATGCGCCGATGGAGGTCTCGGGGGCGTCATCGTGGTGAAGGACGCCCGTACGAGCAAGGAACTCGGTCAGGTCTACGAGGCCACGTTCCGCGATCACCCCTCGTCGATCTGCATCCTGCGGATGCGGGACCTGACCTTCGTGGCGGCGAACCCTGCGTTCGAACGCGCGAGTGGTCGATCGGTGTCCGATCTCGTCGGGCGCCGGCCCGACGAGATCGGACTGATCGACCCGGCCGACGCGGCGACCTTGCATCGCGAGGTCGCCGCGCTCGAGGAGGGGGACCTTCCGGAGTTCGTGGCGCGGATCCGCTACCGGTTGCCCGACGGCCGCGAGGCGATCGCCCGGATGGCCGTCGGGCTCACGGAGTTGAACGGTGAGCGCCACGTCATCGCGTCGTTCACGGACGCCTCGGCGGCGGTCCGGCAGGAGCTGGCGCTCGGCCGGCGCGACGCGATCCTGCAGACCATCGGGGCGGCGGCGCAGCTGTTCCTGCAAGCCGACCGCTGGGAGGACGTGATCGACGAGGTCCTCCTGCGGCTCGGGGACGGCGCCGCCGTCTCGCGGGCGCACGTGTTCGAGAACGTGACCCTTCCCGGCAGCGAGCTCGGCTCGACCCATCGATTCGAGTGGTGCGCGCCCGGCGTGGAGCCCCAGATCGGGAACCCCGCCACGATCGATCAGGCCTTCGATCCCTCGCAGGACGAATGGCGCGCCACGCTCGGCCGGGGCGAACCGTGGAGCGTGAACGTCGCCGACCTGCCTCCGGCCACGAGGGACGAGTTCGCGGCGCAGGGGATCGTCTCGCTCCTCGACATGCCGATCTTCGCCGGGAAGGAGTGGTGGGGCTCGATCGGGTTCGACGACTGCGAGCACGAGCGCGAGTGGACCAGCGCGGAGATCGATGCCCTCCGGGTGGCGGCGGGCACGCTCGGCGCCGCGATCCGCCGCCAGCAGACGGAGCAGAGCCTGCGCGAGACCGAGGAGCTCTACCGCACGCTCGTCGAGCAGATCCCGGCCGTCGTCTACGTCAACGTGATCGGGCAGGATTACGTCCCGCTGTACACGAGCCCGGGCATCGAGGAGATGCTCGGTATCACGCCCGACGACTTCATGACCCGTCGGATGTGGTTCGAGCTGGTACACCCAGACGACCGCGATCGCGTGAACGCGGAGGACGAACGCACCGAACGGACGCTCGAGCCGTTCTCCATCGAGTACCGGATGCAGCGCCCCGACGCCCGGGTCGTGTGGGTCCTGGACCAAGCCGAGGTCGTGCGCGACGAGAACGGCCACCCCCGCTTCTGGTCGGGCGTGATGTTCGACATCACCAGCCTGAAGCAGGCGGAGGAGGACCTCGCCCGCGCGCTCGAGATCGAGCGGGAGGCCTCCGCTCGGCTCCGCTCGCTCGACGAGCTGAAGAACACGTTCCTCCAGGCCGTCTCGCACGACCTGCGAACCCCGCTTACGTCCCTGCTCGGGAGCGCGCTCACACTGGAGCGTGAGGACGTCGAGCTCGATCCGGAGGTCCAGGCCGACCTGGTGCGCCGGATCGCTGGCAACGCGCGCAAGCTGCTGCGGCTCGTTACCGATCTGTTGGACCTGGACCGGCTCTCACAGGGACTCCTCGAACCGCAGCGCGCGACGGTGGACCTAGCCGAGGTGGTCCGCAACGTCGTGGCCGAATCCGATGCGGTCGCCGACCGGGACGTCTCGGTCGACGCGACCACGACGACCGTCGCGATCGACGTCCCGAAGGTCGAGCGGATCGTCGAGAACCTGTTGGTGAACGCGGCTCGCCACACACCCCCGAACGCACACATCTGGATCCGGGTCCAGCCCGGCAACGGCGGCGCGATCGTGGCGGTCGAGGACGACGGGCCGGGACTCTCGCCCGACGACCGCGAGCGGGTCTTCGGCGCGTTCGAACGGGGGGTGAACGCGGCCACGCACGCTCCCGGCTCCGGTATCGGGCTCACGCTCGTGGCGCGGTTCGCCGAGCTCCATGGAGGAAGGGCGTGGGCCGAGGAGCGGCAGGGCGGCGGCGCATCGTTCCTGGTCTGGCTGCCGTCAGGGAGCGGTCTGCTCGCGCAGGAAGCGCTGTTCGCCCCTGGCTAGACGCTCCTGGCTAGACTTTGGCGGATGCCCGAACTCCCGGAGGAGCTGCGCAATCGCCCGCCCCGCCCCGCCGGCCAGGAGCCGACGGCGACGCTCACCTTGGACGCGTATGGCCGTCTCCGGTCCGAGTTGGAGGAGCTCACGACCTCGGGCCGGGACGCGATCGCCGAACGCATCAAGGCTGCGCGCGAGCACGGCGACATCCGTGAGAACGCCGAGTACGACGCGGCGAAGAACGAACAGGGGCTGATGGAAGCCCGCATCCGCAGCATCCAGGCGATGTTGCGTGATCCCGAGATCGTGAAGGCCCCCTCCGCGGCCGACGAGGTCGGTCCCGGGATGCTCGTCACCGTGAAGCCGCTCGACCTCGAGGACGAGGACGAGACCTACCTGCTGGCGGAGCACGCCGAGGAGAAGGCTCCCGGAGCTCGAACCGTCACGACCTCGTCACCGTTCGGCTCGGCCCTCATGGGTGCAGCCGAAGGCGACGAGGTTTCGTACGAGGCCCCGGGAGGAACGTTCCGTTACCGGGTCCTCTCGTTCGAGCCGATCTCCGGCTGAGCCGGTCATGACGGTCCACGGGCGAGATCGCGGGCAACAGGTCCGGGAAGCGCCTCGTGTTCGGGACATGCCGGCCCCGAGGAAGAACGAGAGCGCGGCCGGAGGCGCGATGCAACGCGTCTTCGCGTGGCCGTACCGAGGGATCCTCGCGTTCCTCATCTGGACGGGTGTCCGGCCCTGGCAGCTCACCCTGCTGTCCCTCGCGTTGAACGTCGTCACCGGTGTGCTGATCGTCACCGGAGCGTGGCTCGAGGCCGGAGGCGTCCTGATCCTGGCGGGTGCGTGCGACGTCTTCGACGGCTCCGTCGCCCGGCACCGCGGCGAGGCCAAGCGGGCCGGCGCCTTCATGGACTCCGTGCTCGACCGCGTGTCCGACATGATCCTGTTCTCATGCCTGTTCTGGCGTCTGGCGGCCGATGGGAAGGGCTTCGAAGCGGCGCTCGCGCTGGTGACGCTGATCGTGAGCCTCGTGGTCAGCCACATCCGCGCCGAGGCCGAGGCGGCCGGGGTCCTGTTGAGCGACGGACTGTTCCAGCGGCTGGAACGCGTGCTGGCGCTGATCGTCGGGCTGGTGATCCCCGGCGCGATGCTGCCGGTCCTCGTTCTCCTCGCCGTCTTGGGGACCGTGACGGTCGTGCAGCGCGTCTTCTCTGCGCTGCGAGGCGCCTGATGGCGGAGTTCGTTCGCGTCGGCGCCCTCGCCGAGATCCCAGAGGGCGAGCTCCGCGCCTACGACGTCCCGGCGGGCCGTGTGGTGGTGACGCACGATGAGCGTCGGTTGTTCGCGGTCAGCGAAACGTGCACGGGCCGCGGGTGTGCACTCGCCGACGGGACGTTCGACGATCGATCGGACCGGCTCCTCTGCGCCGCGTGCGAGAGCGTGTTCGACGCCGAGACCGGCGAGCCGCTCGAGGGCCCGGCACGTGATCCGCTGGCGGTGTTCACCGTCCGCGAGGTCGACGGGTGGGTCGAGATCTCGGCCGAACCGGTCGGCTAGATCGGCTTCCCTCGCCGACCGACGGGGCGGTAGGCTCGGCGCTCGTCCCCACAGGAGGTCGCGCATGATGGAGCCCACCCGGTTCGACCTGTCGCAGGATCGCCTGCCGACCGCGTGGTTCAACATCATGCCCTCGCTCGTCCAGGCCGGGATCCAACCGTTGCCGCCGCTGCACCCGGGGACGAAGGAGCCCGTGACACCGGACCTGCTGGCGCCGCTGTTCCCCGAGGCGTTGATCAGGCAGGAGGTCGCGACCGATGAGTGGATCGACATCCCGGGCGGCATCCTCGACGTCTACCGGCTCTGGCGCCCCTCGCCGCTGCATCGGGCCGTCCGCCTGGAGCAGGAGCTCGAGACGCCGGCGCGGATCTACTACAAGTACGAAGGGGTCTCGCCTGCCGGCTCCCACAAGCCGAACACCGCGGTCGCGCAGGCCTTCTACAACAAGGCGGCCGGCACGAAACGCGTCGCGACCGAGACGGGAGCCGGGCAGTGGGGCTCCGCCCTGTCGATGGCGTGCTCGTTCTTCGGGATCGGGTGCCAGGTCTTCATGGTGAGGGCCTCGTACGAGCAGAAGCCGTACCGCCGGATCTTCATGGAGACCTTCGGGGCGGAGGTGATCCCGTCGCCGTCGCCCACGACGCAGGCCGGCAAGACGATCCTCGAAGCGCATCCGGACTCGACCGGGTCACTCGGCATCGCGATCAGCGAGGCGGTCGAGGTCGCCGCCACCTCCAACGGCGCGGTGAAGTACTCGCTCGGCTCGGTGCTGAACCATGTCCTGCTCCACCAGACCGTGATCGGGCTCGAGGCGAAGGAGCAGATGAAGCTCGCCGGTGAGAGCGATCCGCACGTCGTGATCGGGTGCGTCGGCGGCGGCTCGAACTACGCGGGCCTCGCGTATCCGTTCATCGCCGACCGGTTGACCGGGCGAACGCAGACGAGGTTCATCGCGGCCGAGCCGGCGGCTTGTCCCACCCTGACCAAGGGGCGGTTCGCATACGACCTCGCCGACGCCGCCGGGATGACGCCGCTGCTGCCGATGTACACGCTCGGGCACACGTTCGTGCCGGCGCCGGTGCACGCCGGAGGTCTTCGCTACCACGGCGACGCACCGTCGCTGTCGTTGTTGGTGAAGCACGGGCACATGGAGGCGCGCGCCTACACGCAGAACGAGGTGTTCGACGCCGCGGTGCGGTTCGCCCACGCCGAAGGGATCATCCCCGCGCCCGAGTCCGCGCACGGGCTCAAGGCCGTGATCGAGGAGGCCGACGCCGCGCGCGAGGCGGACGAGGAACGCGTGATCCTGGTGAACCTGTCGGGGCACGGCTACTTCGATATGCAGGCCTACGACGACTACCTCAACGGCAGGCTGCCGGACTTCGAGTTCGATCCGGCCGCGGAGGACGCGGCGCTCGCCGACCTTCCGGACGCGCCCTCGCTCGGCGGGTGATGGAGCCGGTGGAGGTCCGCCGGCTCACGCCGGCGGACCTCGTGGCGTTCCAGGCCGGCATGCCGGCCTGGAACGCCAGCGAATACGCGAAGCGGATCGGGTTCCAGGAGCGCGGGCTCGCCGTCCAGCTCGTCGCGTGGGCGGGCGAGGAGCCGGCTGGCCGTGCGATGGTGGTGTTCCCGGGTCATCCGGAGTGGTCGCCGTCCGCGTATCGCGAGGGATGCCCCGAGATCCGCGACCTCGGGGTCGCCCCCGCGTGGCGCCGTCGCGGGATCGCGACGGCGCTGGTCGCCGCCGCCGAGCGCGAGACGCGCTCTTCGGGCTTCCCCCGCTTGGGGTTGGGGGTGGGCATCGACGACGACTACGCGGCTGCGCGCTCGTTGTACGAGCGCCTCGGCTACGTGTTCGCCCATGGACCGTTCGTGCAGGCGGCTCGCCTGGAGATGGATGACGGCACGCCGCTTCCCGTCGCCGGTGTGTGCAGCTACCTGGTGAAGGAGCTCTCCGAGGAGCCCTCCGCCGGTCACCCCTCGTAAGTGCGGGGGTCCAACTGGAACTGCTGCGTGGCGAACCGGGCGACCAGGCGCATCAGGATCGTGTATCCATCCGCGTTGAAGTGCACGCCGTCGTCCGCACGGACGAGGGTGAGCTGCTTGCCGTCGTGGTAGTAGGCGGTGTAGCCACCGCCCGGCGCGGCGAACGTGTTCCACGTGTCGAAGAACGCCACGTTGGGGAGCTGGTCGGCGACGGCCTGGAAGGCGCCGTTCTGTCGCTCGATGAACTGCCAGCGCCTCGTATCGCGGGGGTTCGGGAGCCCGACCCAGATCACGTGCCCCCCCTCCGACGTTGCGAGCCGGGCGAACGAACGCACGCGCTGTTCGTAGGCGGGAGGGAAATCTCCGGTACCGACCTGAGCAACCGGCTGCCCTTCGGGCGTCACCAACGACTGGGCGTCGTTCTCGCCCAGCATCACGATCGTCAGGTCCGGACGGGATCGGTCGACGATGAGCCGCATCTGTGCCGGCCAGTTGAAGTAATCGGGCCGAGCGAGCCCGGTCGAGATCCTGCCCTGTTTGATGACGTCGACGAGCGACGGCTTGAATACGCGTTCGGCGAACGACCCGATCCCTTGGGCCAAGGAGTCTCCGACGACCACCACGCGCAACGGCTTGGCGGTCGTGGGCTCGCGGAGCTTCGTGTCTCGCTGTGGGTGACCGTTCGGATGGCTCGGCGGAGGAACGCTCGGCAACGGGTCGACGTCGGCGCCGCCTCCGACCGCTTCGTTCGGATGACGACCGAGCGCACTGCTGGCGTTGTCGATCAACCCGGTGAAGCCGAGCCGATCCTCGACCCATACGACCGGTCGGAGGATCGCGAGCGAAACGGTCCTGCGGATGCCGTCGGGTTGCGCCTCAGACGATCGCCGCAACTCGGGCGCGTACAGCAGCCCCCACAGAAGGATGCCGAGCAGGAGCACAACGAGCACTCGCCCCGCGGGCATAGCCCGCCGCCCCGGAGGCAGGTCGTCGATACCGTGGTCCGGCCCCTCGTTCCTCGTCGCCGGGCGTTCCTGGGTGTCGGTGGTCATCTCAGAATTGGAAGTAGATGAACGGCGCGACGCCGCGCGGCCCGAGCGTCGATATCAGGAAGAGTACGACCGCCACGGTGATGCCCAGCGGGACGGGGCGGAGCCGGGACAGAGCTACTTTGAGGCGTTCCGCCGGCCGATGGGGGAGGAACTGCGTCACGAGCCCCGCCGAGATCGCCAGCAGGACAGGCGTGGTGACGAGGGGTGATGGGAGTCCCCAGGCGGTCACCGTCCGCGCGAGCAGGGCGAGGGCGGTCGCGACAGAGTCCGCTCGGAACAGTGTCCAGGCGATGCAGACGAGCGTGAAGGTGGCGAGCCGTTGCATCCAATGGACGAGGGTGGTGTCCGGTGGCTCGGCGAGCTGCCCCGCCTCGCGCTTGCCGTCCTTCCAATGCCCCACCGCCAGGTAGGCCCCGTGCAGCCCGCCCCACACGACGAAGTGCCATGCCGCGCCATGCCACAGACCGCCGAGGAGCATCGTGATCATCAGGTTCACGTAGGTGCGGGCCGTTCCCTTGCGACTGCCGCCGAGCGGGATGTAGAGGTAGTCGCGCAGCCACCGGGACAGGGTCATATGCCAGCGCCGCCAGAACTCCTGGATGGAACGCGCGCTGTAGGGGCGGTCGAAGTTCTGCGGGAACCGGAACCCGAGGAGCTTCGCGACGCCGATCGCGATGTCCGTGTAGCCGCTGAAGTCGCAGTAGATCTGGACCGCGTAGGCGACGATCCCGATGATCGCCTCGGGCGAGCTGTGCCGGGCGGGGTCGCCGAAGACGGGATCGACGATCGCCCCCGCGAGGTAGTTCGCGATCACCACCTTCTTGAACAGCCCACCGAGGATCAGCCACATCGCGCCCGCGACGTCGATGTGTCGGGGGTCGCGTCGCACGACGAGCTGGGGGATGAGCTCGTTCGGACGGACGATCGGCCCGGCGACGAGGTGGGGGAAGAAGGAGAGGTACAGGAACAGGTCGACCCAGCTCGCGATCTCGAAGTCGCCGCGGTAGATGTCCACGACGTAGGCGATCGCCATGAACGTGTAGAACGAGACCCCTACCGGTAGCACGACCTGGATCAGCGGCGGGGCGACGTGCAGCCCGAACGTGGTAGCGGCGTTGGTCACGTTGACGGTGAAGAAGCCGTAGTACTTGAAGTAGAGGAGAGGTGCGATCGTCGCGGCGACGCCGAGCGCGAGGGCGAGGGTCCGGCGTTTCGGCTGGCGTTGGCGATCCACAGCGACCGCCGAGACCTGGGTGATCACGGACACGGCCGCAAGGAGGAAGACGTACCGCCAGTTCCACCAGCCGTAGAAGACGTAGCTCGCGGCGATCATGAATGGCTTCCACACCCGAGGGTTGTGGTTCAGCCACCAGTGGCCCAGGAAGACCAGGCAGAAGAAGATCGCGAAGTCCGTCGTGGGGAAGAGCATCGCGCCCCGGATGCTACGCCACGCATCGGACGCGGCCCGGAGCGAGAGCGAAGGTCAGGCTCGCTGCAGCGTAGTCAGCCGTCGTTCAAGGAACCGACGTTCGGCGTCGTTCGTCGTGAGGTCCAGCGCTCGCCGGTACGCTTCGACGGCGTCGTCGGTCCGGCCCGCACGCCGGAGCAGGTCGGCCTTCGCGGCATGGAACAGGTGATAGCGATCCAGATCCGGCTGGAGCGGCTCGAGCATCCGCAGCCCGCTCTCGGGGCCGTCGGCCATCGCGACGGCGGCCGCGCGGTTGAGCTCCACCACCGGCGACGGCTGCAGGGCCGCCAATCGACCGTAGAGGGTGGCGATCTCGGGCCAGTCCGTGTCTTCGGCGCGCGGCGCCCGAGCGTGGCACGCGGCGATCTCGGCCTGCAGGCGGTACCCGCCCGGGCGCCGCGCCCCCTCGGCCAGTACGGACAGCCCCTCGTCGATCATGGCGTGATCCCAGCGCGAGCGATCCTGGTCCTCGAGCAGCACGAGGTCGCCCGCCTCGTCGGTCCGGGCGGCGCGACGCGCGTGCTGGAGCAACATGAGCGCGAGCAGGGCACGGACGTCCTCGTCGCCGGGGAGCAGCCGGTCGACGAGCCGCGCCAGCCTGATCGCCTCGTCGCCCATCTCCGCTCTGAGCAGCTCGCCCTCGGTCGCGGCGTACCCCTCGTTGAATACCAGGTACAGCACCGCGAGCACGCCGTCGAGACGCTCCGGCAGGAGCTCGCGCGGTGGCACACGGTAGGGGATCGCGGCGTCGCGGATCTTGCGCTTGGCCCGGGTGAGACGCTGCCCCAAGGTGGGCTCCGGAACGAGGAACGCCCGCGCGATCTCGCGGGTCGACAGTCCGGCAACGGTCCGCAGCGTCAGCGCGACCCGAGCGTCCATCGCGAGCGCCGGATGACAACAGGTGAACAGGAGCCTGAGACGATCGTCCGGGATCTCGTGCACGTCGACTCCGATCGTCTCGAGCTCGGCGATCTGCGCCGCTGCTTCTCTCTTCACCCGACCGACGCGGTCGCGCCGGAGCTTGTCGATCGCGCGATTACGCGCCGTGGTGACGATCCAGGCCTCGGGGTTGTCCGGGACCCCGCGGCTGGGCCAGGTACGGAGCGCGACCTCGAACGCGTCCTGGACGGCCTCCTCCGCCAGGTCGAAGTCGCCCGTGACGCGGATCAGGGCAGCCACCGCCCGCCCGGAGCCCTGCCGGAACGATCGCTCGAGGGCTCCGAAGGCGTCGGTCATCCCTCGATGATGGGGCGCACCTCCACGGAGCCGTGCCGCGCCCCCGGGAGCTTGGTGGCGAGCTCGATCGCTGTATCGAGGTCGTCGACCTCCACCAGGAAGTAGCCCCCGAGCTGCTCCTTCGTCTCCGCGAACGGGCCATCGGTGACGAGTTGCTGGCCGTCGCGAACGCGAACCGTGGTCGCCGCAGGACTGTCGGCCAGCTGATCGCCGCCGCGCATCACGCCGCGCTCGACGAGCTCGTTCGCGAACTTGTCGTACTCCTCGTAGATCGCGTGACGTTGGTCGTGCGGGACCGACTCCCACGCCTTCTCGTCCGCGTAGATCAACAACGCGTACTTCATGCGCACCCTCCCGTTCCGAGGGCGGCCCGGTGCCGCCCTTTCACCCTAGTCGACGAACGGCCGGAAGCTGTTCCGACATCAGGATGCATCGTCTTCGGCTAGCCTGGGTGCCGAGGATCGATCGACGAGCGGATCACGAGGAGGAACACCTGATGTCCCGCGAGAGCGACTGGCACGTGTTCGACAAGGCATGCGACATCACGGCGATGGCGGCCAGAGGCTCAGCGGCGACGGCGACGCCGGCGCAGGTGGCGGACATCTTCCGCGCCGTCCACGCGGCGCTCCAAGAGGTCGTGACGGCCATGATCAACTCCGAGTCTCGGGCCGGCTTCTAGGTAGCCGGCCTCACCGGCACGCTCCACAAGCGCCCCTCATCGGATGGTGAGATCGCGCATCGACACGATGCCGACGAGCTGTCCGGCCTGGGTCACGGGCACGTGACGGAACCCCTTCGCCAGCATCAGCGCGAGCGTTTCCTGAGCGGACACGTCCGCATCCAGGGTGACCGGATCCTTCGTCATCCACTCTCGAACGATGTGCGTGGCCGCGTCGTGCTCCACGGCCAGCGCACGCACGATGTCCCGTTCGGTGAAGATGCCGACCAGGTAGTCCCCCTCGACCACCAGGGCGGCCCCGATGTGCTGGAGGCTCATCACTTGGGCGGCCTCCGCGACGGTCGTCGTCGGTGGAACCGAGATGAGATCGATGCTCATGAGCTCGCGAAGGGCCGGCATGACCGCTCTTGAGATTAGTCCGCTCCGCCGGGCGCTGCGCGCCTGGTACCGGCCGCGCCGCGAGGCGTACCCGTGGCGCAGGCAGGGGATCGATCCGTACGGCGTGCTCGTCAGCGAGGTCATGCTGCAGCAGACGCAGGCCGCGCGCGTCGCATCCGCCTTCGAGGGATTCCTCCGGCGGTTCCCCGACGCGTCGAGCCTCGCCGCGGCGTCGCGCGCGGACGTACTGCGGGCGTGGGCCGGACTGGGGTACCACCGGCGGGCCGTGGCGCTGCACGAGGCCGCTCGGACCATCGTCCGCGTGCACCACGGAACGGTCCCGCGCGACCTGCGAGCGCTGCAGCAGCTCCCGGGGGTCGGTCCGTACACCGCGTCGGCGATCGCGGCGATCGCGTTCGGCCGATCGGTCGTCGCGATGGACGTCAACGTTCGCCGGGTGACGTCGCGGGTGGTGCTCGGGTGCGAGCCGGAGGACGGCAACGACCGACAGATCGCGGCGGCGGCACAGCTCCTCCTCGATCCGCGCGGCCCCGGGGCGTGGAACCAGGCCGTGATGGATCTCGGTCGCGAGGTGTGCCGGCCGGCGCCGCGGTGCGAGGTGTGCCCGTTCGAGCGTTGGTGCCGTTTCCGCGGCGCCGGCCGCCCCGGCGCGACGATCACCGCTCGGAAACAGCCCGCGTTCGAAGGATCCAACCGCCAGGTCCGCGGCCGGATCGTGGCCGTGCTCCGCGATCGGCCGTCGGCCGGGATCGCGAGGCTCGTCACGGCAACCCGGATCGACGTCGACCGGGTCGAGGTTGCCGCTGCCGGTCTCGTTCGCGACGGGATCGTCGAGCGCCGTGGTCGCTCGTTCCGTCTCGCGCGGTGAGGCGATCTTCCGGGGCGCGCGCAAAGGTTCCCCGCCGGGCTGTTCGGTTAGCCTGATGAACCTCGAGCCTCGTCGGGAGGATGCTGTGGAGGATCCGAACGCGCCGCACGGCGCGCGGACGACATCTGCTGCGACCGAAGCGCTCGCCCGCGAGCTCTATTGGGCGGCGTCGCCGATCCCCGACCACGGGACCACCCAGCTGGCCGGCGACCCGGCCGATCTCGTACGCCGGTGGAGCGAGCTCGAGGCGACCCTCCGTCGCGACAGCTCGGTTCACCTCCCGCAGGACGAGCCGTTCTTCCGGGGAGGGGGGTCGCTGAAGCGGTGGATCAAGCGCACGATGTTCCGGGCGCTCCGGCCGTTGACGCGGCGCTACGACCGGATCGACGCCGACCTCGCCCTGCTCGGTGTCGAGACGTCGCGGGAGCTCGCCCTCACACGCCAGGACAACGTCGCGCTGACCATGCAGCTCCAAGAGATGCGGTCCGTGCTGCAGGAGTTCGGATCCACGATCGAGGCCCGGGTCTCGCCGCCCTCCTTGATGACGCAGCAGGAGCTCCCCCCCCTCGGGGACGTCGTCCTGGAGCTCGGCGCCGGCGCCAACCCCCACCCCCGGGCGACCATCCACCACGATCGGATCATCCACTCGGACTGGATCGACGTCGCCCACGACCTCACGTCGTTCCCATGGCCGTGGGGTGACGCGTCGGTCGACGCCATCGTCGCGATCGATGTGTTCGAGCACCTCAAGGACGTCGACGTGCAGACGTGGCTCGACGAATGCTGGCGGATCCTGGAACCGGCGGGCCTCCTCGTCATGCGGCTCCCGGCCTGGACGAACCCCGTGTCTTACCGAGACCCGACGCATCACCGCGTGTTCCACGAGGGCTCGTTCTCCTACTGGGATCCCGACGACGACCTCTACGAGCTCTTCGGCCGGTACTACTTCTTCGAGTCCGATCGCTGGTGGAAGGTCCGGCGGGTGTTCAGGGAGTTCGAGGATCTCCGGTTCGACCTGGAGAAACGCGCCTGATGCGGATCGCCGTATGCCATCCACAAGCTCCCTTCATGGCGGGGGGTGCGGAAGCGCACGTGCGCGGGTTGGTCGCCGCCCTGCGCGAAGCCGGTCACGAGGCGGAAACGGTCACGATGCCCTTCAAATGGTATCCGCCATCCGAGCTCGTGCATCAGATGGGTGGTTGGAGAAGCGTCGATCTCTCGGAGTCGAACGGCGAACCGATCGACCTCGTCGTCGCCCTGAAGTTCCCCGCGTACCTCGTGCACCACCCCAACAAGGTCGTGTGGCTCATCCACCAGCACCGAACCGCCTACGAGCTGTGGGACCACCCCGAGCTCGGCGACATCGTCGGACATCCGGACGGTGCCGTCGTCCGGAGCTTGATCCACAGCGCGGACCGGCTCGCCTTGGGCGAGGCCTCCCGGCTCTTCACCAACTCCGAGAACGTGCGCGGCCGGCTCGACCGCTCGATCGGCCTGGACGCCGAGGTCCTATACCACCGCTCACCGCTCACCGATCGTCTCCTGGCGGAGGATCCGAGACCTCTGGGGGACGCGATCGTGTTCCCCAGCAGGTTCGACCGGCTCAAACGGCAAGGACTCGCGATCGACGCCATGCGGCATGTCGGAACGGATGTGCGCTTGGTCCTGGTCGGTTCTGGAGCCGAACGGGATGCGATCGCGAAACGGGTCGCCGACGCCGGCCTCGGTGAACGCGTCGAGCTCCGCGAACGCGTTCCCGACCACGAGCTCCTCCAGCTGTACCTCGGCTCGCTCGCCGTGTACTTCGGTCCGCTCGACGAGGATTACGGGTACGTGACGATCGAGGGGATGGCCGCCGCCCGTCCGGTGGTCGTCACGTCGGACTCCGGCGGTCCGCTCGAGTTCGTCCGTGATGAGGAGAGCGGCTCGATCGTGGACCCAGAACCCGAAGCGATCGCGGCGGCCTTCGACCGGCTCTTCACCGACCGTCAGCTGGCGCAGCGCTTGGGCTCGGCCGGTCGAACCTTCGTCACCGACCACATCCCGCAGTGGCCAGAGGTCGTTCGCCGATTGGTCGGGTGAGTGCGATGGCGAATGTCGCGTTCTGCTCGCCCTTGCCTCCAGCGCAGACCGGCATCGCCGCGTACGCCACCGCCGTCCTAGCCGGGCTCGACGAGATCGGGTTCACCGCCGAGCACCACCTCGAGCCGATATGGCCGTTGGGACCCGTCGCGGAGGAGCGGGTCCGCGGGTCGGACGTCGGCGTCTTCCAGCTGGGGAACAACGTCGAGTTCCACGGTGCGATCTACCGGCTCTCGGTGTGGAACCCGGGGGTCGTCGTGCTCCACGACCTGGCGCTCGACGGACTGATGTACGGACTGGGGCTGGCGAACGACCCGCTGACGCAGCCCGCCCGTGCGGAGGCGATGGCGGCCGCGGCCCCCAACACCGATCTCGAGGACCCGCTCGGGGTCCCGTGGTGCGCACAGGCGGTCCGGCGAGCCAGGACCGTGATCGTGCATTCGCGATTCGCGCGCGACTACCTGCTCCGAGCCGGATGCCAGACCCCCATCGTCGTGACGCCCCATCCGTTGGTCGAACGCGACGATGAGATCGATGCGGCGCGGGAGCGTCGAGCGAGACTCCGTCACCGGGTCGCCCGGGGGGACGAGGTGGTCGTGGGGATCGCGGGAGATCTCAACGCGAGCAAGGGCATCGAAGCGCTGCTGGCCGCCCTCCCTCGGGTCCGCTCGAGCGTCCGCGCCGTGCTCGTCGGGCGAACGAGCTCGCATTGGGACGTTCAAGGGGCCGTGCGACGGAGCGGCGTGGGCGACCGGGTGACCGTCATCACCGACGTCCGGGACGACGAATTCCTCGAATGGCTCTGCGCGTTCGACATCCTGGTCAACCTTCGCCACCCACACCGGGGCGAGACCAGCGGCTCGCTGGTGCGAGCGTTGCATGCGGGCGTGCCGACGATCGTGAGCGCAGTGGGCACCTACCTCGAGGTGCCGGACGGGGTGGTGGCCCGGATCGCGCCAGGCCCGCCGGATCCCGTCGAGCTTGCGGCGGCGATCGATCGCCTCGCCGCAGATCCGGAGGCGCGGGGATCGATGAGCCGTCACGCGCGGGACTACGCGCGGAGCGCGTTGTCGCCGCGCGTGACGGCGAAAGGGTACGCGGAGGCCGTGTACCGGGTGCTCCAGCTCAACGCCGACCCCATCCGCACGTCGATCGCGCGATGGGCCCGCGGGCTCCGTGCTGTGGGCGTCGGCCCGCAGCACGGAGCCCGCGGCCTCGGCGTCCGCTACGCGGAGGCGTTGTTCGAGCTTCGGCCGGAGCCACCCGGATGAGCTTCGACCTCGACGCCACGGCGACGGCGAGGCTCCGTTCGGCCGGACAGCGGTACACGACCCAACGTCGTCGGCTGATCGAGCTGCTCGCCGACGCGGGCAGTCCCGTGTCGATCCCGGACATCCTCGCCGGCGGCTCCGGTCTCAAACAGAGCTCGGTCTACCGGAACCTCGCGGCGCTCGAGCAGGCCGGCGTGGTCCGGCGGCTCGTGACGGATGAGGAGTTCGGGCGCTACGAGCTGGCGGAGGACCTGATCGGCCACCACCATCACCTCGTTTGTTCGCGATGCGGCAAGATGCGTGATGTGGGCGCACCCGAGGAGCTCGAGCGAACCCTGGAGCGAGCGCTCGACCGGATCGCGAAGCGGGCGGGTTTCGCTCGCGTCTCCCATCGGCTGGAGCTGCTCGGGCTCTGCGCCGACTGCGCCGCGGAGGTGGGGGCCGATACGACGACGGCTTGATCGTCGGTCGGTCACGCGCTGGCTGGTCCTGAGCGTGCTCTGTGCAGCGTGCTCATCCGCCCCTGGCAGTCCTTCCGGACCGCCGACCGCCCGGCCGAGCAGTCCCGCGAAGGTGCAGATCGTCACGCCGACCAACGGCGAGGTGATCCACGGGTCCGTCGTCCCGGTGCGG